>Ga0208461_1000007_pt1 | contig 209152 bp, 231 predicted proteins | sample AD_JPNTR4_MetaG_FD_184448 | JGI IMG/M metagenome (GOLD analysis project Ga0208461, IMG submission 184448) | Active sludge microbial communities of municipal wastewater-treating anaerobic digesters from Japan - AD_JPNTR4_MetaG (SPAdes) (version 2) | ecosystem: Engineered > Bioreactor >...
CCCATTGGAAGTCTTAAAACTTCACCATCAATTCCAAAAGAAGTTCCTATTATTTTATCGCTCTGTTGAAGCATTGGCATTCCACAGGCGACCTCTATATTCTCAAAACATCTTTTCATCTCAGCCCTTGCATCTGGAAGGGATTTTCCCATTTCCTCTACCAAGATCCTTGATATTTCTTCTTCGTTTTCCATTAGTAAATCTCTTAGCTTGAACAAGGGTTTAGCCCTTCTTGGGCCAGGCATCTGACTCCAAGATTGATACGCTTCATGAGCAATGTCAATGGCCTTATCAGCCTCAGATTTTTTTGAAAGCGGTACTTTCGCTATTACTTTACCAGTACTTGGATTTTCAATATCTACGTATCCATTGTTTTCAGGTTCAATCCATTTTCCGTTTACATAGTTTTTGTAAACTTTGACATCCATTTAACTGCCTCCATATTTCTAAAACGTTATTTGGAACTAATTTAAAGTTATTTAGCTAACTTTGACTTATTTCCAGACTATATATAAAATTTTCGATTGGAGCTAATAAGCATATCGAAATAACTAATTACTATTATACTGTGTTAAGAATATATATTTAAAACTTTTGGTGTTTTTCCAGGCAGATTGTAGTAAAATCTATTAATATTGCTAAATTCTTCTTAAACTTGGTCACAGAGGCATACCTAAAAAATAAAGTCAGCAAATCTTTGAAAAATAAGAAGAAGCTTATTGCTTTAAGAAAAGCTTTCAAAACAACAAGGGATTTTTCAATGGGTACCAAAAGGCTATTTTCTCAAACAATGATCCTAAGGATGTAGGGGCTAAAATTATTGTCTCAACTTGCACTTTCTGTAAGAGAAATCTAAATGATTCTTATAGAAATGGAGGCTATTGATATATCAGAGCTTCTTTTAGAGCGTTCTATTTAATATAATATTTATAGTATAGAACTTTATCCTATATTTATTTAATATTGATGTCATTTGTTTTAATATTTTATTGATTATTAGAAATACTTATAAAGGGTTAGCTAATTAGGTAACTAGTCGATATATATAATAGGATATGAGGAGTTAAAAATGGGATCTGTAAAGGGAAAGTCTCTTGAAGGGCTATTAACAGAGTTTAGAAGATTTTACCCTTCAACAACATTTAAAGAGAACGCCAATATTAACAGTAAAGAAGCAATTGAAAATGCAACTAAAGATCCGGAAAAATTCTGGGAAAGTCATGCTTCTGAACTTCACTGGTATAAAAAATGGGACAAAGTGCTTGATTGGAATCCCCCTTATTCGAAATGGTTCGTTAATGGGGAGTTAAATGTTTGTTATAATTGTGTTGATAGCCATATTAAAAATGGCAGGAGAAATAAGGCTGCAATAATCTGGGAAGGTGAGCCTGGAGACACTAAAACTCTTACTTATTGGGACCTTTATAGAGAGGTAAATAAATTTTCTAATATTTTAAAAAAACTTGGCATAGGTAAAGGGGATAGAGTTGCAATCTATATGCCAATGATCCCTGAGGCTGTAATTGCCATGCTTTCATGTGCAAGAATTGGCGCAATACATATGGTTGTATTTGGAGGATTTAGTTCTGAAGCATTGAGGGATAGGATAAACGATTGTAAGGCAAAATTATTGATCACTGCAGATGGCGGTTACAGGAGAGGGAGCCTGATACCATTAAAACATGATTCAGACTATGCAGTTAAGGATACGCCATCCATTGAAAATGTTTTGATTATCAAGAGGGGTGAGTTCCCTCTTAGAATTAAGAAAGGAAGGGATATTTGGATACACGACCTTGAAGAGGAAGTTGAACCATACTGTGAGCCTGAACACATGAATTCTGATGATAGCCTATTTATTTTATACACATCAGGCACAACAGGTAAACCAAAAGGGGTTCTTCATTCCACTGGTGGTTACCTAACTGGGGCCTATACTACTAGTAAACTAATATTTGACTTGAAAGATGAAGATGTTTTTTGGTGCACCGCTGATGTTGGGTGGATAACTGGGCACAGTTACATCGTTTATGGACCCCTTGCTGTTGGGGCTACATTATTCATGTATGAGGGGGCGCCTGATTGGCCGGAAATGGATAGGTATTGGAGGATTATAGATAAATACGGAATTACAATATTTTACACCGCACCAACTGCAATAAGGGCTTTTATGAAGGCAGGCACAGAATATCTAAAGTCCTTCTCCCTTGAAACATTAAGGCTATTAGGAAGCGTTGGGGAACCGATAAATCCCGAAGCCTGGATTTGGTACTACACCCATATTGGAAAGAAAAGATGCCCAATCATTGATACTTGGTGGCAGACCGAAACTGGGATGATCATGATAACTACTCTCCCAGGATACCACACGATGAAGCCCGGACATGCAGGATTTCCTTTCCCGGGAGTGTCTCTTGACATATTAAATGAAGCGGGGGATCCTGTAAAGCCTGATGAAGGAGGGTACCTCGTTTTGAAACACCCATGGCCATCAATGCTAAAAGGAATATATGGGGATGAAGAGAAATATCTAGATACATACTGGAGCAAATGGAACGGAAAGTATTACTTTACTGGCGATGGCGCTAGAAGGGATACTGAAGGATATCTAATGCTCCTTGGTAGGGTCGATGATGTCCTTTCTATAGCGGGCCACAGGGTTGGGACTATGGAAGTTGAAAGTGCCTTGGTATCCCATCCAACAGTTGCAGAAGCTGCCGTTGTAGGGATTACCCATGAAATCACAGGACAGGCGATAGTGGGATTTGTGGTATTGAAGGATGATGCAGATAAAGACTTTGATTTGGAGGATTCAATAAGGGAGCATGTCGTGAAAAAAATAGGGCCAATAGCTAGACCTAGAAAAATAATATTCTCAAACGAACTACCCAAAACAAGAAGTGGGAAAATAATGCGAAGGCTTCTAAAAGACATTGCAGAAGGCAAAGTTACAGGCGATACAACAACACTCACTGATCCGGATGTTATTGAAAATCTGAAAAAGCAATATGAAACAATTGAAGGTTAAAATTTTAAACTATCCTCAAAGTCCCTTACTTTATCTTTTTTCCTTTTTTCTAAATACCTATATACAATTGAATGTGGTTTTCCTTCCAAGATCATCTCTATCGCTTCTTTGGCATCTGCAACATCATCGAAATCCCCTATGATGGAAACTGTTTTTCCATAGACGCATATGTCGGTATTTGTTAGATCTTCAATCGTTTTTCTGGTGCTTCCATCTTTTCCGATTACTCTACCCCTCTGCCTTTCCCATGCCTTGGAAGATTTGCCCAAATAATCGGGCAGGTAAATCATTTCAAAAACATTAAGATCGCTAAATATTTTTGATGCCTTTTCAAAAGGAAATCCTCTTCCTATGGCCCTAACAATATCTCTTGCTTTCCATAAATTTAGGGGTTCCGCGGCACCGTCCTTTTGATAAATGTTGACAAGACCTTCTTCACTATCAATTTCAAGCTTTATTGAAAGTTTCTTTTCTATTAATCTCTTTACCTCTCCATCTTTTCCAATGAGGACACCCAATCTATCTTGAGGTATCTTAACAAATTCTTCACTCATTTAAAATCCCCCTTAATATTTCGTCAACATTTGGCACTTCAAAATAATTTGAAAAGTATCTAGAGATATTTTCTAAATCCCTTTTAAGAAAGTCTTGGGCCATAATGTTATTTTTTGTTGTTCCTTGGGCAAAGTCGATAAAATAAATCTTTTTACCCATTAGGATGTTATATTCACTTAGGTCAGCATGAATCAATCCCGCCCCGTATAGCTTCCTGACACTATCAATTATATAATTAAAGTCTTTTTCAGGTTCTGTCGATCCATTTTCCTTTAAAGTGGGATATGGTTTCATATTTTTACCCAAAAATTCCATTATTAATACGTTATTTCTTGCTATTATGGGATTTGGTGCATTAATGACCTTATTTGCCAATTTCATATTTTTGAACTCTCTTTTTGCCCAAGTAAATACGGTATTTCTCTTATCATTTTTTGTGTAATAGAATCTTGGATCCCCAACGAGATAAGAGTACATTTTATTAAAGTTAGAAGTTGCGATACGGTAAATTTTAACTGCTATTTCTTTTCCTTTTTCATCCTTTCCATAAAAGACATTTGCTTCCTTTCCAGTTGCAATTTCACCGTTTAAAGATTCAATATACCCGTTATTCATAAGCTTAAATATTGTGAGGCGAGTTGATTGATCAAAAACTTCGTCTCTAACCTTAAAGATATCAGAGTCTTTGTGTATCCGCTCTTGCTTAAGACTCCTAATATCTTTTTTTCTTTCATATATATCTATATGATCTTCAATATTGCCCATAATCTAAAGAGTCATGTAGCCGTTATCAATTAGCCATTTGGTCTGGGCTCTTGAATATCGGTAGATGATATTTCCTCTTTCGTCACCCTTAATCTCCCACGGTTCAACTAGGACTACCATTCCCATTTTTATCCATAGTCTCCTCTTAAATTTCCCTGGAACTGAGCAAATTCTTTCTTTCCCATCGGTACATCTAACTTTCATCCTGCCTGCCCCGAGCATCTGATCAACGACGCCCAAAACTTCTCCTTTTTGAGGTGTTCTAGTTCTCTGGACCTGCTCCTCTTCACTAGCACCTGGTTCATATTTCAGATAATCCCTCCTATATAGCTCGTATCTCGCTTATAATGTCAACAAGATAATCAACAACAGATTTTTTCAAATCCATCGGATGGACTTCCTTAGCAAGGTAAGCCCTCTCAAATGAATCATAAGAATCAAACTCTACATTACCCCCATACTTTTCCGGCCTTCTTATCTCAAAAGCACCTGTAATTTTTGGGAATAGTATAAGGCGGGTTATTTGAAGTAGAGGATTCTCTTCCTTTATGCCAACAGGGCAATACGCTTTATTAATTTTTTCCTTTATGGCTTCTTCCCCATCCTTAATGGAAATCATACTATCAGGCTTAGAAGAGCTCATTTTATCCCCGGGGCCGGTAAGTGATGAAATAAGTGGTGTATGCAAACACACAAATTCCTTGTAATTAATCTTTGAAGAAAGCTCCCTACCAAGCATGTGAATCTTTCTCTGCTCAATCCCCCCGATTGCTACATCCACTCCTAAATATTTTATATCAGCAATCTGTAAAAACGGGTATAAAACTTGAGAAACTCTTGCATGCTCGATGTCCCTAGCAATGACCTGCATACTCCTTAGCGCTCTATTGATAGTCGTATCTAAAGAAAGCGTGAACACATCATCCACATACTCTAACGATCTTTCAAAAGAGGAACCCAATACATATTCTGCAGATCTCAATCCAAATGCCTTAAAAGTTTCTTCCCATATTGAGGTCTGCTCATGTATCCATTTCCAGTCCCCTTTCCTGTTAAGCCAGGTGTGCCAATCAGCAAATAACACCTTTACCTTAAATCCGGCCTTTTCCATGTCTTTTAGTTTTGACATCGTCACAAGATGCCCAAGATGGACATCACCTGACGTTTCGTAACCACAATAGCACACTGGATTACTTTTCATTGTCAACAAACTTATTAGTTCATCTTCCGTAATAACTTCTTCAGTGTTTCTAGTAATAATCTCTAATCTATCGTCCATGTTGAACACCTTGACTATTAGTATTTATTTCTTTCTCATTTTAATAAATTTAAGATAAAATAATAGGTAAATAAATTTCGGAACATCTATTGCAGTAAAATGCGATTTCTCATCACCATAGATAGTTTTGATTGGAACTTCTTTAACCTTCATACGTAGTTTCCCTACATAGTACAATATTTCTGTCTCTATGTTGTACCTTTCTGATTCTAAATCCATTTTTTCTAAAAACTCTTTTTTGATAGCCCTATAACCTGATTGTGTATCTTTTATATTGACTCCAAAGAACAATCTTATCAAAGCAGAAGATATTTTGTTTGAAAATTTTCTAACTAGAGGCATACTGCTTATGTCCCCTAGCAATCTAGAGCCTACGGTAATATCTATTTCTCCCATTCGTATGGGCTTAATTAGTTTATCTATGTCCTCTGGCATATGTTGGAGGTCTGCGTCAAGAAAGACAATGATGTCCCCCTTAGCTTCATTGATTCCAGTTCGCATAGCCCTTCCTTTACCGCAGTTAATTTCGTGGGTTAAAACCTTTGCACCGGTCTTTTTGGCAACTATTCCAGTACCATCCGTACTTCCATCATCTACTATTATGACTTCAAAAACGTTTTTTGGTATCCTCTTAACAACTTCGTGAAGGCTTTTCTCCACGTTAAATGAAGGGATAATTACTGAAACTCGTTCCATGGAAAAGCAATAAAAAGAAGGTTTATAAATCTTAAGATAATAGGATGTATCTATTAGAGTGTACTTGGCAAATTCAATCAAAACAATAAAAAGTTTTATAAGGCAACGAAAAGGCTTTAAGAAAAAGGTGAATCCATGAAGAGAAGAATTAAAAATCTTTTGAGGAGCGTAAAGAGAAGCGGAGCATATCCTCAGAAGGTAAATTTCAAAAAGAGAAAAAAAGAGAAATATTACCCAGCGCTCAGAAGCTAAACACAACTTTTTTAATATATATTTTAATTAATTTATATCATTCTTTGATTAAGAGCGCTTTGCTCCATTTTGTCATACAATAATACCATGACCTCATAGCTTGTTATTAGTTATTGTGGCAAGCGCTTGTAATCCAGCAAGACTCAATCTTTTGTCTGGGCGTATCACAATACATAGGTAGTATTATAAAATTTAGTGATTTAGTTTCGGATCCTTTGCTATTCCAATATAGGGACATTGCAGATATGTCGGCATAAATAGGCGCCCTCTATAAATTATCATTATCAATTTAATTGACGTTTCCTTAGTTATTTCTGAAAAAAGAAGCAATTACACAAATTTAATCTGCCTTGGAAATTCACCTAAGTATTTCTTAAATTCTTTAGGCCATTTGTCTGAGTCAAGTCCCTTTTGAGCAAGAAATGACACGGTCCATCTTTGAAGCCCTATGCCTGAACATCCAGACCATAGCTCTTTATTCTTGGAAGATTTAATGGAAAAAGCCTTTGTATACTTGTCCCCGACTATTGAAAGATTCTGAAATTCTAACCATTCGCTATTATCTCTGCCGCCTCTTGAAGGGATCCATGACTCATAGTCTATTGTTCCTTTAATTCTTTCAGTCTCTTTTTCCACCCCTAACTGCCCAGACTGGGCCATATAGAATGGGGTTACCCAAGCCGTTCTCCATTCTATTTCAAATATTTTATCAAAGACATATGCATATCTTTCCATCATCTTTTCCTTTAGCTCAATCAGCTGCTCTGGATACCCTATAAACACAGGTTCTATTCTCCAGAATTCATTTACCCTCTCAATGCCCTGTCTTCCTCCAGCTTCCCACCTATATGAAGGTCCGCTTTTATCATAAATTAAAATTGGAAACTCTGAATCATCAATAGTCTTCCCGTCAAAAGCCCAGTACATAGGGGGGCACTGGGCATAAGTCATTCCACCTATCGGATCTCTCATCCTTTCCCTTATTTTATCGACATATGCTTTTTTTGTTATTTTGTATAGGTCAATTACCTCTTCCCATACTGAAATATCCCTAGAAACAGGGGGGGACACATAATAAATCTCAGGTTCGCTACCAGAAAGATGTCCAGTCTTTTCCCAAATCTCAAAAGGCACCAACTTAGGGGCTATAACTTCAATGAATCCTAGCGGTTTTAATATTTCTTCAACTGCTATACGTTCCATTGTCCTAAGTAAAGTTGCAATGGGAGCATGGTAAAACCATTGGCCTTGGCTTGGCCCCTGTTTTAGCCAACCTAATGCCAGTAGCTCTGTTGTTGGGTCTTTTGTTGTTAACGGAGTTATTTCTTTACTCTTTGAAATGAGCTCCCAATGCTCACCTTTTCCTCCCCAGAATTGGGCCTCCACTTTATCATAAAATAGGCTGATAATACGATCAACGTGATTTTTTGTAAGAAACTCTTCATCTAAATCATTCAAAGTTAGTATTGCGTTGTTACCTTCAATGGAAATATTGTCTACAAAAGGTATTTTAACTGGATCTTTTGGAATTTTTTCAAGATCAAGTGTTAAGGTATATTTTTTCCCGACTGTCTTTTTAATTCCGACTTTAAACTCTTTTCCAAGCAACATGGATAGAGAATTTTTCAGTCTTATAGCAACTGCATGGGATCTTACATAAGTTCCGCTTTCAATTGTAACTGAAACAATATCTTCTGATATGTCTGAATTTAGTATTTTTGGTGACTCGGAAATCTTGTCTTTTGGTACACCTTTTATCAGTATTTCTTTAGTTTCTTCAGCAATAAACTTCTTTACTCTCTGAACTCCGTCTCCTGCAAGTGATCTGCTTAGGATATATTCAACATTTAAATGGAGTTTCATTATACCACAACACTAATTCTGCTTATTTCCATATAAAAGTATTACTTTCTTCAAAATATTGCTTTTTTTTATGAAAGATCCCCTCCGCTTACAAACGGTTCTCCTGCAGCATCTGTAAGTTTTGGTTTTTTCCTATTCTTTTTAAATGAAAAGAAGGCCATCAAAAATAAAAACCAAGCTAACGAGGTATAAATGAGCATACCTATGAAATCACCTTCAAAGTATACTCTTATACCTTGAATATAAATCAAAGCGCCAGCAATTACATAAGGGATCATAAGATTTTTCATTTCTTCACTCTCTTTTCCAGTTCTATTTTCTTCCTAAAATAAGTGTATGAAGCCATCAAGAATAGTAATCCCGCTACACTATTTAAAATAGCGCCTGCCGGATCATTTCTAAATAATGCCCTTAGACTTATCAATAAGAATATTACCCCCACTAAAAAAGTAAATAATCCTATATGTTTATACCGGTCTTTTGACATATTACTAGCGTTTTTCTTATCTTTTGTAAATACCATTAAAGAAAAGAGCTTGATTTATTATATAAATGTTATTTGTATTACATTGATGACAATAGAAAGGCTTAAAAGTAGTTTCTGGTAATCACAATTAGATACGATGGAAACATCAAATATGGAACTGGTAGATAAAGAGGAAATAAAGTTTCCTATTGTATCGAGTAATACTTTTCTACTGGATTTTAAAATGGCAAAAAACTTTGCTTATGAAATATTTGCTTTAGCATATCTAAGCATATCTTCTAGGGTAGAGTTTTCCCTAAGAGAAAATAGCTGCCTTGGAAATGCTGTAGGTGAGTTCTACGCAAGATAAGATTAATACAAGGATGTGTAGGGAGAAATCCCAGCTGGCATTTATATGGAATTAGAAGAAGAAGATGCATCGAATAGTTGTGATGTAAAAACGATTGATAACTTTGTTTTGCCCTTTGTTAATTTTTTAGAGGCAAATATGGATGAAAGTCCCAAATCCCAAAAGAAGAGTGCTTCAATTTTAAGTAAAAAGACAGAACTCTTTGATAAAGATTTAACTGAAATGTACTCTGGCAATGCTTTATTCGTGTTAAGTAACGAATATCACTATAAAACTGAATCCTACTATAGGATAGTATTAAGGGAAAATCAAAATGGATTTAAGATAACGCCAAGTAGTGATGAAGTTCTTGATGCGTATGTTGTTCCAATCTGTCTCACCAAAGCGGACATGATGGGAATACCTGTTTGCGAATGGGGCATATCAGACTCATACTGCCCATTGCCTGCAATAATATATGGAATAAACTATTATTCAGATTCCTCAAAATATGAAGTGGTGTATGATTTAGAAACTGCTAAAGAGGCGATTAAGAAAGTAACACACGGCGGAAAATACCCTTTTTGTTTCCAGAAATTACCTCAAAACGCTGAAATAAAGACTTTCTCAACATTATTCGGAAAAAATACTACTACAGATCCTGAAATCTGTGCCCTTCTAGAAAGAATATATGAGGTATTTGAAATACCTGTTGCCAAGATAATTCTAATATATGCTGAAGATAGGTACTACCTTTCTTCAATATCGCCTATAAGAAGCTCTGAAATATCTACCCACGAGAAAGAAGAATTCAAGGCTAGGATTGAAACCGGGATAGAAAATGGGGAAATTAGGAATTTTTGTCGATAGGCAGACTCTAAGCAGTTCTGCCCAGCTTATATCCCTAATTAAATTTAGGGAGGAAGCTGAGAGATTAGGGCATGAGGCTTACTTTATCTTCCCAACAGAAATAAAAAAAATATCGGGGCTAGATGCCCTGTTTATTAGGGCTAGAACAGACTCAATGAATATCAGCTATGTTGCAGCAAGAATAGCTGAATTAAAAGGCATCCCGGTCATAGATGACCCAAATTCAATAAGAATATGTTCTGACAAAATAAACATGTACCTTCATTTAATGAAAAAAGAAGTGCCCATGCCAAAAACCATTTTCATGAAGAAAGGAGAGATCACTTTAGGAAATCTTGAAGAAGTCTTTAAAATTTTTAATCCTCCTATGATACTGAAGGAGCCATCAACTTCTTTTTCTGCAAGAGTTGAGAGGGTTTATACAAAAGAAGAATTCCTAAAAGTATCAAGAAGATTTATTAAACTCTCGGATTGGATTGTGGTCCAGGAGTATATTGATAGTAAATTTGATTGGAGGATTGGGGTTCTTAACGGAGAATTGCTATACGCGTGTAAGTACATCATTCCAAATGAAACTTTCAAGATACAGGCCTCTGTCAATGGCCATTTGGTGTACTGTGATGTCGAAAGTGTTCCCAAAGACCTAGTGCCAAAAAAAATAATTGATCTTGGTATACGGGCGGGAAATGCTATTGGAAACGGCCTTTATGGGGTAGACATTAAGGAAAGTCAGGGGGAGTTGTACGTTATTGAGGTAAATGATAACCCTTCTTTAGATGGAGGGGAGGATAAAAGCTACCCTGATATTTATGAAAGAATAATAAACCATCTAATGCAAGCAAAGGATAAATAAGATATATCCAGCTTTTTTAAAGTAACTAACTAGAAAGTGAAGATATAAGAAAAACTGTAAACGATTAAAGTATATTCTACAGGGTGATACCATATTTTAATGGTGACATCACTGTCTATGCATTGTCAAAAATTTTAAATAAAAGGGGAAAAATAGATAAAAAAAATTTTATCTTATATAGCCTGTTTCTTCATTTCCTGGAGGCAGTGTCTGGAATTCAGGCATGTTCTTTTGCATCTCTTGTATTTTTGTAAGTGCCTTTTCAGTTTCTTCAGCTCTTTTGTCAAGCTCTTCCATATTTATCTCGATATCCAATATATCGACCAATACTTGCAAAACTGCCTTTGAAGCTTTAGCATCAATTATGTATCCAGGAGACTCGCCTAGCAAACATAAACCTTTCATATTTCTAAGCTTTCCCATGGCTATAAGAAGTCCTGATGTGCCAACTATTGCTGATCCGGGGTCTTCCCTAAAGACTATATTTTTTTCTTTATATTTTTCAATTGTTTCAACATCTGATGCAGCACCCAACACCTTTGGCTCCTTTACAGGGTATCCTCCTGTGGAGTATCCGCCCAAAGTGAACATTTCCTTAACATCAAACTTCTCGATATAGTCAAGAATGGTGGTGGCTATTTCATAATGTCCATACGCATCTGTGGGGGGGGGTTGTGTGTCTCCAGATAGAAATAATAGATCTCTTTTTCCACCGGTGTAGTAATAAAATTCATTTTTCATTAATCTCATTGTTGAATCCTTTTCTACCAATGCCTGGTGTGGAAATCTTGGAGAGTATAAATCGGCAAATTTAACTGCCTTTAATTCCTGGATAAGATGATCAGCGGCAAGCTTTCCTACAAGACCTATACCAGGCAAGCCTTCAACAAATACTGGATCTTTAAGTTTAATATCTTTTTTTTCCTCAACAATATAAGTTTCTTTCATAGCAATTCTCTCTCCTTTTTGATTAATCTCCTATATTTACCATATTTATCCTCTAGTGAAAACTTTGGGGGGTGAGGATTTACTGTGCGGACATTACATAACGGGCATAAGTCCTTAAGAGTATATTTTTTACATTCTGGACAGATTTTCATCTTCATGTTATGATCTCTTAAAGGATCCTTTACCCTCATTATTCTGAACATGAGCTATTGCCATTTCCGCAATATCTCTTAAAACAGATTCAGCTGTTTTATAGTCTTCAGCGACAATGTGGATAGAGTATTTTGGAGACCCTTCATTTTTTATTTCAACATCTTCCACTTTGTCTTTGAATTTATCTCTTGCAGTAACTAAAGCTTCCTTTATTACATTTACACCATTTCCAGAGTAACTTTCAAGTGTTAAATGGCCGGTGATTGAAATTAACGGATTCTCAACATTAGTTACTATAATATCGAAAAGCCCATCAATATATTTTTCATCTATAAGTCCTTTTAAAACGCCTTTTCCTTTTGTTGAGGCGTCTTCAAATGCAGCGTATAAATCGCCATATTTGTTAACAAGGGGCACCCCAATATTATGAATGATACTCTTATAATCCTCTCCAATGTTTGTGGCATAAAGTTCAAGCAATTTTTCGCCCTTCTTTTCTCGTTTAAACTCTTGAACTTTTGTTTTCTTCTGCTGGCTTGTAACTCTTCTTAAAGATAGATCTATATGATTTTTAGAAGCGTCAACCTTCAATACCTTACACACTATCTTTTGGCCTTCTCGAACATGATTCCTAATATTTTTTACCCAGCTTGAGGAAATTTCTTTTATATGTATCATTCCTTCCTTGTCATACTCGTCTAAGATAACGAAAGCACCGTAAGGAAACACTTCCTTAACGGAACACATAACAAGGTCTCCCTCTTCAGGGTACTCCTTTTCAAGCATTAAATATTCACTCCAAAACTTCTAGTATTTCAGCATTAATTTTGCCTACTCCACCTTTTGACTCAACAAGTGATTTCCCACAAGTAAGGCATTTTACAGTAATGGCTGGTCTGTTAAACACTACTTGTTCACTTGAACAATCTGTGCATTTTACCCTTAAAAACTTTGAAATTAGTTTTTTCATTCTATGCCTCCACAAACTCTAACTTTTTAGCCCTAAAGCCTTTTCTTGTAGTGGCTTTTTTACATAATTCGCATCTGTATCTTAGATCAAGTTTACTCACAGTTTTCCCACCACTAACTGACGATCTGGGAAAACCCCTGTAACCTTTAATTTTTCTTCTATACCTTCTCTGACCTGCACTAAGTTCTCCCCTTTTTCTCTTCTTCACAGTCTCAACTTTGTGTGATGTATGTTTTTTGCAAGTCGGGCAGTAGGTATTCATTTTTTTTGGCATTTTCATAAGAATCACTCACGATTAGTTCTCAGCAAGTTTCTCTCTTATAAGTATCTCGGCGTTTCTCAAAGGGATTGAAATTACTTCTCCCTTTTTAAATGGACCATAGGACCTCATATCCTCTCCTATGAACTCCGGTACATCTTGTGAGAGCCTTACTTCCTTAAAAACCTTTTCCCTTATTTCTTTGATGGAAACATCACTATTAAGGATATTTTTCATATATTCATTAAAAAGATCATCAATATTTTTAGATATGTTACTTTCAAAATCACTTTCTGATTGTAAATCCACAACAGAGCCATCTAACATCAATCTAAATCTTTTTCTGCAGAAAATCTCAAATTTTTTTTTAATATATTCGCATTTAGCCTTTTTTATTTTTCCTTCAAGCGAACTTTCGTCATACTCTACAGTTAATAGATCGGTGATCTCTTTAAAATCCCCCCCAATAGAGTCGAAAATACCTGACTTGATACATTCTTTCTTAAAAATATTTAAGAGATTTTCATTATCTTTTCCCATATTCTACTCATCTTTCGACCCTTGGGGCTAGAATAAATACAAACGAAGCGCCTTCAATTTCAAACTCAATTTTAACAGGCATATCGTTTCCAATCTCAATTGACATTTCACCAGGTATTGACTTTGACATGTCGGTTAAATAACTCAAATTAAATGTTGAAGCGGCTCCTGATGAAACAATAATCTCATAAAGGTCAGGATCTCCTTTTTCAAGTTTTACTTCAATATCTCCTGTGTCACCGTCTGCATTCATATAAAATGCATCCTCAGCTCTAAGTGTGACATGGTCTGAAACTATATTTGCATCCTTTAGGCCTTCCCTAAATGCTTGGGAGCTTAATCTTATCTTTGATGTTGTATTCAATGTCGGCATTTTAAGATTTGATTGCTCTGTGACATCAATTAGCTGACAGCCAAATCTCCTAGTTGATGTTCCCTTAAGGACCATTAGTATTTTGTTTTTTTCCTCATCAAGTTTTAGAACAAGAATATCGTCACTTCTGCTTCGATTTATAAATTTTGACATATCTTCAATATCAATGCCTATAATGACTTCCTTGTCTGTTTTAAATTCTGCAAATACTTCCTTGTTCATTTTAAAATCGATCATGCTCACATGAGATGGATCCATGGCTCTTAGCTCAATACCATCCGAAGTAATCTTTAATGGAACTTCCTCTACAAGACTACCAATAGCAGTTACACATTTCCTCCATGTTTCTGCACTCAAAACAGCTTCAAACATTCGCTCACCTTACTATACATATATATGATAATTTTTAGTATATTTATATAAATTTATTGGAAATTATTTATAATAAAGGCTTCTAATCTTGTCAAAACTTTCCCTATAAAGTTTAATATCAAGTTCTGACATATCTTGGATTAATTCACCTTTAAGAGATCCTGAGATTGTAATGCCAAATACTCTAACGATGTCCCCTTCTTTAAAACTGATATCATCACCAAAAACTACTTCAATTTGACCAGTACCATCGTCTAAAAGTATGTCGTTTCCATTTTTTTTGATTATGGCCCCTACGACACTAACGTATTTTTCATTTGGTATTTCTTTTATTTTTACTTTCTTAAATGGTGGCTTAGTGAATCTATCTGCCAAATTATCCCTCAGTTTATATTTTGGGCAATATATTTAAAACTTACCTTAGAAGGCATAGTTATGATTATAATAATCACTGGGCTACCAGGAACTGGCAAAACTACAATTGCCAATGCACTTGCAAAAGAGATAGATGCTGTCGTTTTTTCTACAGATAAAATACGAAAAAAGATTTTTAGAAATCCCGTATATAATGAGGAGGATAAAAGAATTGTATACAATGAACTCTTTTCACAAGCTGAAAAATATGCGAAAATGGGCAGAAATGTAATACTTGATGGGACATTTTATACAAAAGCATTGAGAAATAGGGCGAAAGAAGTTGGAACACTACTCTCACAAAAAGTATACTTTGTTTACTGCAAAACTCCTGAAGATATTCTTAAAAAAAGGATTGATAATAGGAAAGATAAATTTAGCGATGCAGATTATAATGTTTATCTTGAAATGAAGAAAATATTTGAGGGCTTTGAGGAAGACATAATTGAAATTGATACCTCTAATACTGTAAAAACTAATATTGACACAATAAAACTAAAAATCTATTCAATATAACCTTCAAGTGCAAGCCTTGCACCCTTTTTTAAAAAAATAACTGGAATTTGTAGTTTTCTTAAATCAGATTTTAACTTCATGTCGTTTGTAGCTACTATGCACTTGTTATTTTTTGCATATTCAAGGATACTTCTGTCAACTGGGCCTTCTAAATTGATTTTGTCATATCGCTCAGATAATTTTAATGCAATTTCTTTAGAAATTTTGTCAGAGCCAGTAAGACGTATTTTATTTAATTCTAAAATGACATTTGTTGGGATAAGTATCTTACATTTTCTTTCTACGACGTCTTCAATTGACTCAATTCTAAGATTAAATCTTCCGGGAAGAAGGAGAAAGTTTGTATCTAAAATTACAGTTATTTGATTATTCCGTAGCCTATCAGTCTCCATCTGGCTCCGATCCTTCTACTTATAGCTACCCTTTCCTCAATCAATGAACAAACTGGGAGTTTTAAAGTTAATTCTGTAACTTTTCCTACCTTGATAGCCGTACCTATCGTTTTTGCGGTTCCTATATTTAACAGAAGCATTTCTTTGGGCCGTATAGGCTCAACTTCAATTTCATCTTCGGTACCGACTACCCTTTCAAGAAGATGTATTTCAAGCGTTAAATTTTCCCAAACTTTTGGCAGTTCACCAGGATGGCCCAATATACTGCCTGCCAGTGTGTCTGATTTTGTGACAGCAGGATCAAGAAGTGTCCCAACCCCTAAAAGTCCACCGGGAAATGCTTCCTCTACTGATTCATTACTAGCGTTTAAACTTGAAACTTCAGTTAATATTGGCTTGAAGATTTTTTTATTCTGTTCAACCTTTTCAAATCCCGGCCTTATCTCTATCTTATCGCCAACTTTCAATTTTCCTTGGATTAAGGAGCCGCCCAATATCCCACCTTTAAGTTCTTCAGGGGATATTCCCGGCCTACTTGTATCAAATGATCTTGCAACAAACATGATGGGGGGCTTGCTTGAATCTCTTTTTGGGGTTTTAATTACATCTTCTACCGATTTAATCAAATAATCGATGTTGACTCTATGTTGAGCAGATATGGGGATGATTGGAGCATTTTCAGCCACAGTACCTTTAATAAAATTTTTAATTTGATTGTAATTTTCAATAGCCTTTTCTTTTGAAACAAGTTCAATTTTATTCTGAGCAATGACTATATTCTTAATCCCAACAATGTTTAAGGCCATCAGATGTTCTTTAGTCTGGGGCTGTGGGCATTTTTCATTAGCCGCAATAACTAATATTGCCCCGTCCATTATTGCTGCGCCTGAAAGCATAGTCGCCATTAAAGTTTCATGCCCAGGTGCATCGACAAAGGAAACTTTTCTTAAAACTTTTGACGGGCCTCCGCACTTAGGACAATTTTTTTCAGTAGTATAAGCTTCGACACCTTTGCATGTTTCACATATTCTAAATTCAATGTCTGCATACCCAAGTCTAATTGTAATGCCTCTCCTAAGCTCTTCACTATGTTTGTCTGTCCAAACGCCAGATAGAGCTCTAGTCAAAGTAGTTTTACCATGATCGACATGCCCTACAAGACCTATATTTACTTCTGCTTGTGCCAACTTATATCTCCTTTATCCTAAATCAATATGTCTTATGCTTCCGTTTTAGTTACTTCATCCTCTTTCTTTTCTTCAGGATTTTCATATTTTTCAGGCTTTATTACTTTGGTATTAATTTGTACAGTGTCTTCATTTATGGTATTGCCCCTAACTCTCTTTTTTCTTCTTTCGCCATGTTCTGATGGATTGAAGCCCACGCCCTTGGAAAGTAGAAGTTTTACTCTTCTATTGCCATCAAGGTCTTTTCTCATTGGGAATCCATCTTTGTCAGATCCACCTGTAATCTTCAATACATGGCCAGAGAGTCCTATGTTTTCACCGTTAAACTCTTCGCCAATCTTTAAACCAAAGAGGGACTCTGCCTGCTTGTCTTTTACTTCTTTTTGTACAGTTTTACCATCTTTGTAAGAAACAATAACTTTGTATTCCATTGTGACCCTCCTATCGTTAGATATATAGGAATCGATTTAACTGTTGTTTAAAAACTTTATTGTCTAATTCTATAAAAAAGAAATAATATCCTCTACAGAAGATAAAATAAGGTCTGCATTATTGAGGCATTCTTTCGAAGATATTCCTGATAATATTCCTATTGTGAAGCATCCTGCTCTTTTGCCAGATAAGATATCATATGTATGATCCCCAATTACAACAGTGTCTTCTGCCTTCTTTCTTAGATAATTTATTGCAACCTCTACATGTTCCGGGTCAGGCTTCACTTTTTGGACATCCTCTCTTGTGATAATCACATCCATATAGTCCAATAAGCCTGAGAGTTCCAATGTTTTCATTGAAGCGGCTTTACTATTTCTTGTAATTATCCCAACACTTTTTCCTTTTGATTTTAAAATTTTTAATAACTCTATTGATTGGGGAAACGCCTCAGCTTTTTCAGACGCCTCAAGTTCATGGTCCACTATAATTTTTTCCATACTTTTGGTGAATTCAATATAATCTAACTCATCTTTAAATATAGGCCTTAACTCTTTCATAGTTTCAATTAATGATCCTTTGATCTCTATGTAAATTCCATTATCCTCAAGTATTCCTCTTGCGACTTTTTTTAGATGTTCAAAGTCAAGCTTAAATTTAACTAAAGTTCCGTCCATATCAAAGAGAAAAAGAGCATATTTGGATAGTGATTTTTCCATAATAAAAATATTTAAGAAGGCCTATATAATACTTATTTCATGAATGTCATTTTTCTACCAATTATATCGCTGATTACCACAATGATTTTGACCCCCATTGTTGGTAAATTCAATAAAAAGCATGGGATGTTTGGCATTGACTTACATAAAAAGGAAAGATTTGAGATCCCAGAGGCAGGCGGGGCTGCAATACTCCTTGGCACAATCCCAATTTTCATTTTGTTTTACCTCATAACTTTCGACATATCAATCTTAATGTTCATACTTCCAGTCACCATAATTGGAATTATTGGATTTATTGACGATGTTTATAACATACCCCAATACATTAAAACTTTGGCATGTCTCTTGGGGGGCGTACCCCTCTTATTTTTTGTCCAGAATTCATCTCTAAACTTTATTTTATTTAAAATTGATATCAATAATTTATTCTATCTTGCAATCCCTATTGGAATTACAGCTGCTTCAAATCTAACAAACATTCTTGCTGGATTTAACGGGGAAGAAATGGGGCTTGGATTTATATCCTCTCTTTCTCTTTCAATTTGTATATTACTGATAGGAGATATAAAAACTTCAATTTATCTATTAACATTCACAATGGCCTTTTTAGCCTTTTTGATATATAACAAATTTCCAGCAAAAATTTTTCCGGGAGATACAGGTACATTGATAGTTGGGGCAGTGATAGCATCATTTTCTATAATAAAAAATATAGAAATAATTGGTGCAATCCTTCTGTTTCCCCAGATTATCGAGTTCCTGTTTAAGTCAATTAGGAAATTTAGTAGTAAGAAATATGGGCCTACAATGGTGGATGAAGAAGGGATCTTGCATCCCCAAAACTTTATTTCCGTTGCAAACTTGCTTACTTCCCATTTTAAACTCACCGAAAAAAAGCTAGTTCTATTAATTTGGTTTATTGGAGCTTTTTTTGGCATTATAGCTATAATTTTAACCTATTTTTTAATGTTAACTTAACATTCCAAAGATAAAGGTTTTAAAGTAATTTAATATTCATGCGATATATAGAAGAGGTGATTCGATGCCTGAAGAAAATATTAAAGGTATTGTTGACTACTTAAATGAATTTGTTAATGAGGATAACAGTGTTCCGCGAAACATTAGAAGAGCTGCCAAAGAAGCAGCTGACAGACTACTCGATACTTCTGAGCCCATTCAATCAAGAGCCCATGCTGCAGTTGAACTTTTGGACGAAATATCAAATGATCCAAATATGCCAATGCATACGAGGACAATTCTCTGGGAAGTATTGAGCGAATTAGAAAAGATTTAATCTCTTTTTCTATATCTTCCTCTCTTTTCTATCTGTTCAATCCTTTGAAGGATTTCTTCCTTTTTCTTATTTCCAAGCGTTATTGCATACCCTTCAAGTATTGTTTCAAATAATTCGTTGGATATGTCAAAATGAGTGCTTTCTAAAGCCTGTCTTAGTAAATGTATGTCTATACCTTGTTTTTCGATTTCTTCGGACTCTTCAGATAATCCAAAATCAATGAAATATACTCTTCCATCTTTTAATATCATGTTTGATGTTGTTAGATCTCCATGGATTATGCCCCCTTTGTGCAAAGAGCCGATTGATTTTCCAATCTGGAGTCCAATATCCCTGTCAAGTCCTTTTGAAGTGAAATATTCCTTTAATCTGATGCCATCAAGATATTCCATTATAATGCTTTTTTCTTTTAAGTTCACATGGTATAAAGTGGGTGAATTGACTCCGTAAAGTTTTGCTTTATTAATTATCTTTGCTTCCTTTACGGTCCTAAATCCCCTAATCATATCATCAATTTCATTTATTCTGTAATTTTTCTTTATTCTTTTCTTTATTATGACTTTTTCATTATAGAACTCAAAACCGAAAGTATCCTTGAATTCTTCAAGGTAAAGATCTGCTTCAGCACCTTTCTTTATAATCAAAGTTTACCCCCAAGTAAATCTAATATTTGTTTTTCTGTTACTTTGCCTACCCTACTAACTTTACCAGTAACTAAATCAACTATAGTTGAAGGAGGATTCTTATCAAGAACTCCACAATCAATGAAGAAATCGATATAATCTAAATAATTTTTGAGACTTGATTTTACCTCTTTGATAGAATATGGGGAGAGGTCTCCCGATTTATTTGCACTTGTTGAAATGATGGGCCTACCTGATAATTCACATAACTTCCTTGAAACTTCATTTGAAGGTATCCGAAAGGCGACTTTATCATTGTTTACGATATCAGGAATAGCTTTTCCTTTTTTCTTGAGAGCAACAGATATCCCAGGAAAAGCATTGAATAGTTTTAATGCCCTTTTATCCAAATATACATAATCTCTTACCATCTCAATTGATGAAGCTATTAATGGAAGCGGTTTATCTTTATTTCTCTCTTTTATCAAAAATATTTTTTCTATCGCCGCTGGATTTGTTGCGTCACACCCTATACCATAACAAGTATCAGTTGGGTATACTACTATTCCACCATTTACTATAATCATTGCGGCCTTTTTGATTTCACCTATATCCAATTTACCTCCACCTCATCAGTTCGCCACTTTTGTTTTATTATGGTGTCTTCAATATTCATTCTTTTACCATTGGTGTACTCTAAAAGACCTTGATATGCAATCATAGCGCCGTTGTCCCTACATAAGGCCGGTGGCGGGACAAAAATCTTTGCATCTCTTTCTTTGCACATTATGCTGCACATTTCTTTTAGCCTTTTTGAAGAGGCAACACCTCCAGTTAATAATAACTCATTTTTTTCGGTGTGAGACATTGCTCTTTCTGAGGCTTCTACTACTAAAGAATATGCAGTTTCCATAAGTGAAAAAGTTACATCTTCTTGGGTATTAGTTTTTAATTTCCTAATTGACTCAGTCAAAAGACCTGAAAATGAGAAATCCATACCTTTTATGGTATACGGCAGCTGTAGATACTTCTTTCCTTTACTTGAAATCTCATCAATCTGTTTTCCACAAGGAAAACCTATACCAAGCTCTCTGCCAAAAGTATCTTGCATATTTCCTATCCCTACATCAAGAGTTTCCCCAAATACCCTGTATTTTCCTTCGGCATAAGCTAGTATTTGAGTATTGCCTCCTGAAACATATAGTGTGACCGGATCCATTGCTCCAGTAATGAATCTTCCTATTTCAATATGGGCCACACAATGATTAACCCCAATTACTGGTATATTCAGATTAATAGAAAGAGACCTTGCTGCACTTGCAACAATTCTAAGACACGGTCCAAGACCGGGGCCCATTGAGAATGAAACTAAATCGATATCACTTTTTTTTATTCCTGCTTCAGAAAGAGATTTATGCATAACACTGCCTATGACACTAGCGTGGTGATCTGCAGCTTCTCTAGGATGGATGCCTCCATCCGAGCAATAAGAATCTGTAATATTTGAAAGTACAGCTTCTTCAGAAACTATCCCAACTCCAAGTGTATGCGCAGTACCTTCTATCCCAAGAGATATCATGAATTAACTATTTCTTTTCTTTTTAAATAGTTTATTTCTTACGCAAAGATTACTTTATATTTTGAGATGCCAAATCGTAATAGTATTCTTCATCAGAAAATTTAATGGGTTTCAATTTACCGCTTGTTGAATATTCCCTAAATTTTTTTTCCCACACTTCAAAGAAGCCCTCGTGTGATAAAAACTCCATGAACTTTATAAGCTGCTCATTTGTGACTTTGCTTAGACTGTGTTCCATATCACAAGCATCTCTTATAGCATCTTCCTCAGGCACAAGAATCATCTTAAAAAAATCAAAGAGGACTTTATTTTTTTTCAGTGTGACTTTTGCAATGTTCGTACCTTTTTCAGTTAAAACTGTTGGCCCATAATGTTCCCTCTTTATCAGGCCTTTCTGTTCAAGTTTCTTTAACATCTCAACAGTTGTTGCAGGTCGTACGCCCAAAGCTTTAGCGACATCTTTTGTCCTAGCAAAACCTTTGTTTTCTGTGATACTTAAAATAGCTTTCAAATAATCTTCTTCAGTTTCTGTGGTATCGTCCATACTAACATTATTCAGTATTCCTAAATATAAATCTTATTGTTATAGGGAATTAAGAAATATTTTCCAGTTAACTATAATTGATATTTATTAGCCATAGGGCGTCTTTTGATAATACTCCCACAATCTTCACAGTTTTTTTATCTTTAGAATATATCTTTCTGCAGCCCATGCAGTAGTATTCCCACTGAATTATTTCTTTAATCCCTAATTCCCTTATTGATTTGAACTTAATGTTCAACATGGAAGACACATTTTGTATCCCATAATCTTCAGAAATAATTGAAGAATCCAATTCTAATGAAAGAGCTATTAGTTTAATATCCGTTAACGATAAATTGTCTCCAGATTCCGTAGCTTTTTTTCTAACTCTATTGATGCTTTCCTGTTTTGGAGTTTTTATTTTAATCTTTCCTGAATTTAAAAAATAGGAGAGTCTTTCCTTGGAGGCATCGTCTTCGATTTCACCTATTACTTCATAAACTGTGAAGTATTCATCTTCTTCGGGTAAAAATCCTCCTATAACTGCTGAAGAGTCTAAGACATACTTCACTAACTTCACTTCTTTACAAATCTAGCTCTTATAGGGCTCTTTTTGATTTTTATTGTATCTCCTGGATTCATTTTGCCTTCAGGGAAGCCGTCAGCCACTATGGCGCATGACTTATCCAATGCCGTAACTATGACATCCTCGTGGTCGGGAAATACAATGGGACTTGCTTTTCTATAAAGAGGACAAATTGGAGTTATGCCAAATTCTTGTGAGTTTGGCCTTATGATTGGTCCGCCTGCTGAATAAGAGTAAGCTGTAGATCCCGTTGGTGTGGTAATAATAATTCCATCTCCAGATATGATGTATTTCTGGCCAGATATTTCTACCTTAACTTGGGATACTCTTGTAGCAACTTCAGTTCTTATTACTATATCATTTAATGCTTCAATTGTTCTATTGCCTATTGTGCAGGATATCATAGAGCGCTCTTCAATTGTATGATTTTCAATTATATGGGGTAAAGAATTTATTTCTTTGGGGGATATTTCACTTAGGTAACCAACTGTTCCAACATTAACTCCTAATATCGGGGTATCTTTATATTTCCTTACAGACTTTAGTATAGTTCCATCACCACCAATAGAGATCAAAAACTCTACATCCCCTTTTTTACTTGAATATTTGTTGTTAATAAAAAAAGGAATTAATGTATCATCAAAATAAACTTCATATTTTTCTTTCAAAATGTCAGATATATCCTTAGCAGTTTCTAATGCCTTCTCCCTGTCTCTTCTAGAGATGATACCTATTCTCAAAATAATCTACCTTTTAATTTTAAGTAATATTAGTAGTAATAATATAGATGCTACACCACCTGTAATGGTGTAAATTAAGGGTAAAATGGGATTCTCTTGTATTGGTTCTGAAGCCGCCAGCATAGTGCCTTCAGAGTGATTCATTTGTCGTACTTCGCCATTACTCCCATAGTCTTCAATTATAATTTTTGATGCACTTGGATGTAAGCTTTTAAAAATGCCTGGAGCACTAAAGCCTATCCCCAAGACAACAACTAGGAACAAAACTAATAAGGCTGTGGGGGGCGGAATATAAGATGTTTTAAGGCTTGTGGATAAACTTCTAACAGTTTCTTCTTTTTGGGAGGGAACTATCAAAATAGCAGTTTTTTTGGGACCGTAATATTTTATATCCTTAAATTTTCTTGATAATTTCTTATCAACAACGTCTATAATCCCTATTTCCATCAATCTTTCTATATGAAACATTACAGTGGACATTGGGAGACCTAATTTCTTTGCTAGATCGCTAGCTGACTGCGGCTCAATAAAAAAAGCATCAATTATTCGTCTTCCATTATCATTTGCAAGCTCCATGGCAACAATTTTTGCTTTCTCATCATCTGTTGATATAACATGTAACACATCATCCAAAGTTGCCATAAATATTATATTTTATATTTCTTTAAAAGGATATCTTAAAAATAAATATAAAAAAAATTATGGCGGATATATTAGTAAACTCCGACATGTTGATTACACATAATAGATCTGTATTTTTGCCATTACATTTGATATTGCATATCACCTACAATTTAAGAGAAACTATAAGGGAAAAATCAAAAGCGATTTAAAGCATATTGTTACTTTCAAATCAAGGAGGACAGATATGTCAAAAAAAATAAAAGTTTATGCACTATTATCATTTATATTAATTGGGGCCTTTGTTCTAAATTTCCCTAGTGTTAGTGCGGAGAGTTTTTTATATTCTTTTAACATAGAATCAGATACCATAGACTTAGGCCATTCACACATTAACATTTTAACAGATGTAAATATAGATAAGGATTATACATACCTAACACACCAAGTCATACTTTCAGAAGTGCAGGGTAATCTTATTTTTGAGAATAGCATCCCACGTAATCTCATATATAATATAGACCTAAGTTATAAAGACTCAAATTCTTCTTGGAACAAATTAGACTTCATTTTCGAAAATTCAGAAAATACTAAAATTAAAATAGACACCCAAGATAAGAGAGGGGTGTTTGATTATCAATTTAACGTGATATATATTATCAGCACTAGGACCATATTTAATCTGACACCAAATGTTCTAAACTCATTTGACTATGTTATTTCTTCTGATTTGGAGATAGGTCCAGATGATATCGCTACAGTTAAAATCACTCTTCCCTCAGGGTATAAACCGTTTGATTCAACTGGATGGAGACTCCAAGGGGGGAGATTCTTTTATTCCACATCCCTTACCGAACCTGAAAAAAATTTTTATACTGTATTTTATGAAGAAGAGGATTATGGGGGATCCATTAATTCGCTTAAGTATGAAATAACGAAGTTGACCCAAGAAAATGCAAAACTGACAGAAAATATCATTGAAATGCAAAGGTCTGTTGAAAGTTACAAGACCAAAAATCAAGAATTAACTACAGATATAAAAGATTTAAAAGATGAACTTATCAAAGCAAAAGAAGAGCAACAAAAATCTAGCAAGAACACTGCTAATTTCAGATATTTGTCGTGGGGATTAACTTTAACGCTCCCAGGTATGCAGTTTGTTTTAAATTTACTAAGAGAACGGAGCAGGATATCGCCAATACAACTGCACTTGGGTACAGCGATAGGAACCTTTATAGTTTTTATAATACTGTACTCACTCTTATTTGTTTAAATTTATTAACAAAAAACGGAGGCATTTATTTGATTAATATGCCAATCAGTTTGGCGATTGACATATTAATTTTTGTTTTTCCCTATTACTTTTCTTTCTTTGTCAATCCAAATACAATAAAATCTATTCATCTACTCCAATCATTACTTCTGTTGATTTAACTATAACTTTAACTTTTTGCCCCACCTTTAATTCTAAAGAGTCTACCGCATCTCTTGTAATCATTGAAGTAATTACTGACGGTTTTGTTACCTCCACTTTAACTGTAGCTGCAACTTCACCTTTTTTTATTTCTTTAATAACTCCTTCCATACTATTTCTTGCACTAATGGCCATTCTATCACCAAATGAATATTGATTTAGAAGTATTTAAGATTAATTTAGCCCACATATAAAGTGTTTTATTGTAGCTTAAGGAATCAGACTATTGGTATACATATTTTTCTATTGATTCCTTCCTTAATCTCTTTAATCTTTACATCTATTCCATATACTTTTCTAAGATTTTCCTCGTTTACTGTTTCATCGGGTGAGCCCAATCCAGTTAATTTTCCTTCTTTCATTAGGGCGACTTTTTGAGATGAGATAAAAGCATGATCTGGAAAATGTGAGGACATTATGATACTTAGGCCTGTTTTTGCGAGATTGTTAATTAATCTGAGTAATCTTATCTGATTACCCAAGTCTAAATGGGAAGTAGGTTCATCAAGTAGAAGGATCTTAGGCTGCTGCGTTAATACCCTTGCTATAAGGACTAGTCTCTGCTCCCCCCCACTAAGTTCTGTACAAGGCCTATCTGCAAGGTGGGATATCCCAACTGTTTCCATTGATTCATTAACTAAATCAAAGTCTTTATGGGAGGGAACGGAAAACAAACCTAAATGCGGTGCTCTTCCCATGACAATTAAGTCTCTCACTGAATAAGGGAAAGCAGAAAAATGTGCCTGAGGGACATAACCAATTCCTCTTGCAATTTCCTCAGTTGAAAGATTTGACATTTCTAAGCCATCATAAATAATAGTTCCTTCATCCAATGGCAATATTTTAGTAAGGCATTTTATCAATGTTGATTTTCCAGTGCCGTTAGGCCCCAAAAGACACATTACTTCGCCTTCTTTTAGAGAGAAATTTATATTTCGAAATATAAAATTGTTCTCCATATAGCCAAAGCCGCCCTTTTTCATTTGGAGTATCGATTTCAATAATTCCACCCCGATTTAGATTTCCTAATTAAGTAGGCAAAAAATGGCGCCCCTATAATTGCGGTAAGTATCCCAATTGGAATTTCAGTTGAAATGGCAGATCTTGCAATGTCATCTACAATGAGTAAATAGGAGGCTCCCAAAATCAAAGAAACTGGAATAAGTTTTTTATGGTCAGGCCCAACTAATATTCTTCCTACGTGAGGTATTACAAGACCGACCCATCCTATAATACCACTCATACATACACTAGCGGCTGTTATTATTGTGGCACTTGATATAATAATGAATTTTAACTGTTCGGTGTTTATCCCCATTGAACGAGCTTCTTCTTCACCTAGGGATAGCACATTTATTCTCCACCTTATTAAAACTAATACGGCACTTCCAACTATTATAAACGGTCCTAGAAATACTAGATCTCCTCTAGATACAGCATTAAAAGATCCCATTAGCCAAAAAACAACAGCGGGTAATTTATTCAAAGGATCAGCTACATACTTAATTAAAGAAGTTAATGCAGAGAATAAGGCTGCTGTGACCATTCCAGATAGAACTAACATAAGCAAAGGAGTTGTTTTGTAAATTTTACTAATTTTGTAAGTAAATGCAACTGCAACTACTCCTCCTATAAAAGCACTTATTTGTACTAAAATTAATTTGTCTAAAAGAAGTAAAGCCAAAGCTGCACCGAATCCAGCTCCTGCAGAGACTCCTAATATTTGTGGGGAAACTAAGGGATTTTTGAAAAGACCTTGAAAAGAAGCTCCTGAAACAGAAAGTCCCGCCCCAACAAGCATCGCCGCAACGGCTCTAGGAAGCCTAACATCCCATATTACACTTTCCATAGTGGGATGCCAAGTTGGATCGATGTAAATAATCTTCGAAAGAAGTATTTTAATAACTAAAATTGGAGAAATAACGTATCTTCCTATAAACATTGAAAATATAAAAATAACAATGGGCAATACAAGAAGGAAGAGATTAACAGAATTGGATCTTATATTTTTTCTAGAAAATTTTTTTTCTTTTATCTTGTATGGCATTCATATCAACCTTGGGCTTACACAATGTGGAGTTTGATTTTCCTTTAAAGCTGTTTCCAAAGAATTATCATTTATGGAATCATATTCAAATCTTTTGACATCTGTTATTTCATAAAATCTGTGATGATTTAATCCAACTTCAAAGAGTACATCCGAAATTACCGCCCCGCTAGGGCCGTACAATCCCCTTATCCTTGCATTTTTAGAATATCCTATTAATTTATCAAAAGTTCCATTAACTAATGCAGATGCAGTTATCATAACTATATCAGATTTCATTAAAACTTTTTTATTTTCCTTTTCAGTATGGACATGTATCTCTTTAGGTCCGAAATCAACGTCTTCCCCGATAATAATTGATTCAAATCTTTCTTTCGGTCTCATTTCAGTCACATGAATTTCTTTGCATTTACCTAAAAACTTTCTTACAAATCCCCCGTAGCCAACAATTGTAACAGTATCAGTTGGCTTTAGCATTTCCATTACATCTTTACACTTATTGAATCCTCTTTTTTTTATCTGTGCATGTGATAAGAAAGGTTGAGATAGACAACTAATTGAGCCAACAGCTAAAGATCTTTCTTGGATATCTTTCGAATGTATGTACTCTGAAGCCATATCGAATAAATTTTTACCTATTATTTTTTTTATTGAATCTGTTCTATCTATGAGTTTTTGCTCACCATGCACCGCATGGATTCCTGTAAAATTAATTGCCATTCCACAAAAATTATTTGTTCCAAAAATTACGTTCCATTCTTGTTTTAAAATTACTTTTTTTATCTTGGGCTTTTCGATTTTATTTTCTCGGTATAAATCATCTAAAATATCTAAGGTGTCACTCAAAATCTTATTAGTTGAATTCATACCCAAATTAACACCTCAAAAAAATAAAAAAATAAATTTATTTATTTTTGACCGCTTTGCTGTCCACCTGAATATCCGCCACTTAATCCGCCAACAGCACTAGCATATTCGCCAGCTATAATTTTATCAACTTGTTCTTCACTAAGCTCATATTCAAATATTTCACGGTAGAATCTTTTAATTTCCGCCCTTATATCAACATCTTTGAATCTATCGGGATGTGCAATTTTAGCCATCCATAAGGGGTGTAATACAGCTGATTCTGCGGATGGTCTGTTCCATATAAAGACAGCACTTGGAAGTCTGTAGACTTTTTTGTTTTTAATTGCAGATATTTTTGCCCATTTTGGGTCATTATACAGATCTTCAGGCTTTCCATAATCAATCACGATAATATCAGGATTCCAAGAAATCAATTGTTCCATTGATATCTGATCTAATCCGGCATGGATTCCCTCTTTCTTTCCTGCTGTGGATACTTTGCTTGCCGCATTTATACATCCTGCAGTATTAATTCTCTCTTCCATGTATGATCCGGTACCGTATGTAACTAAGTGATTACTGTCAAATCCATTAAATAAGACCATTCTCTCATCCTCAGGAAGATCGGCTAATCTGCTATCAATGAACTTTAGTGTATTATCGAGGTAATCACAGAATTTCTTTGCTTCATTTGGCCTTTCAAAAATCTCCCCTAAAAAGAGTACTTCAGCCTTTGTTTGGGCGAAGTTACCATCAGATTTTGCAAAAAATTGAACAACAGGTATTTTTGTATTTTTAGCTACTATTTCCCCATCTACATCCCCTGCAATGACGAATTGTGGATTAGAAGCCAATAGTTCTTCAATATTAATGACTCCATTTACAGTCCTTGGTGCAGGGAGGGTCATTATTCTTGGATCCATTGCTGCAAGCAAAGCTGATGTTTTATGTCCTTTAGATACTGCACATAATTTATTTTCAACACCTAATATATATGGAACTTGTCCAATCGGTCCGCCAAAAATAGCAACTCTCTCAATATTTTTTGGGATAGTTACTTTATTTCCGGCCATATCGACTATCGTTCTCGTAGCCTCTGTCGCTGTTTTATTATCGGTACCTTGTCCAATACACCCAGCAAACATTGACACTACTAATAGAGAACACACTAAGAATGGTATCATTTTTTTCAATTATATCACCGATATGAAGTATTAATCATATCCTTATAAACATTAGTATTATTCTCTATAAAGACATGAAATCATAGAAGTATATTTGATAATCATATCAATTTAAAATTAAATATTTATAATTGTAATTTTTTCATGAGATGAAATACTATAATTCCTGCTATAAATCCTAGGGCCATGTTTAAAATTACAGAGATAATAGCTGTAAGAATCATTACTAATCTTTCTGAATTTGATTTAATATCTTGGACTAGTTTAGCAAGTTCATAAGATACGTAAAACAACATTGCTCCAACTATACTCATTGGAAATATTGTAAATAAATTCAAAATTGATTTTGATAAAAATAAACCTAAGCAAATTTCAATCGTTCCTTCCATAATGTTTGCACCACCAGTTCTTGCACCGAAGGCATATTGGCCGGCCAATCCTCCTGCACCGTGACACATCGGAAATCCGCCAAAAAATGGAACGATTACATTGGCTATTCCCATATTAAACAATAATTTTTTTTCAGATACAGGTTTTTCTGGGAAATAGTCTTTTAATAATGCAGTCACAGCTATAACGGCATTTGTCAAAGTAAGCGGTATTTGGGCAATTCCAACTAAAATCATTCCTTTATAGATATCATTTAGAGAAATAGACGTAATAGGTGGAAGTGTAAATCCTATATCAATTATGCCATTTATCTCACCTTTAAAAATAATTAAAGCAAATCCAAACAAAAATAAAAGAATTGCTGCGGGAAGCTTAGTGTTTTTTCTAAAAACTAATATTATCAATAGAGCAATAAGCCCAATATAAATATCAGATTTAAAGAATTCAAATCCAGTTCTAAATAGGGTAACCCCCAAAGCTAGAGTAATTCCTCTTGTAACTGATTTAGGGGTATACTTTACTATTTTCTGAATTAAATTTGTGAAATAAAGAAATAACCATACAATACCTAAGCCAAATCCCGTAGAGTAAATTAATGATGGTGCCCATCCCTGGGCTATTGCAACTGTAGCAACAGTTTTTTTTGGCTGTAACGGCATTGGGAGCTTATACGTTAATCCTAAAAACACATTGACAATACCCATCATAATGAGAAATCCTGCAGGATTAAGGCCATTTACAACAATGTACCCTATAGCTAAAGGCAAGAGAGTTCCAAAGTCACCCATTGAACCTGCAAGTTCCCTTAAATTAAACTCAAACTCTTTTATCATCATATGATCTAATCCAAGAATCTATCATCTGATAAATATTCTTTTTTATCTACTTTTTTAGAAAACCAGCCATTTTTTACATTTTGCCTATGATCAAAATCAGGGACATAAGGCTTAATGTCCAATACCGGGGTATTATCAATGATGTCCACACCCGATACAAATATCTTATTTCCCTCTATCTTCTCAATACCAAGGATTGATAAACCAATACTATTTGGTCTTTTAGGCGCTCTAGTTGAAAAAACTCCTCTTTCGACATCATCGAGATAAGGTTTTACTTTCAATGAAACTCCTTTTGAAAGATGAAAATGATAGAGTAAGAAAATATGTGAAAATCCGTCTAGATCATCTAAACCTTCAACAAACTCAGGAAATATTTCTATTATACCTTTTTTATTAGAAAAAATGGATTGGATTGGAACGTTAATTTTTTCTTTAAATTCAGAGTGAACAATCCCAATAGGGGAATAACATATTCTTTTCATATAATTAATTTTAAAATAATTCTTATAAATATATTTGATAAAATGCATTAGAGATAGTCAGAATGCTTTTTTAAGAAATTGTAAAGTTGTTTGTCTTCGTCCCTCTTATTTAATATCGAATAGATTTTGTGAAGATTAATGTAGATGTCCCCCACTTGTGGATGATCTGGGCCGTACTCATGTATCAAAATTTGGAGCCCCCTTGTATATAGCTCTTCTGATTCATCGTACTTCTTCATTTGTTTTAATAGATCTGCAAGTGAGCATAAAATTGGGATAATCTGAGAATTTTCTTTTCCATAGTCCTCTTCTTTGATTTTTAATACCCTTTTGTAGAGTTGTTCCGCTTCTGGATATTTTCCCTGGGACTGATAAACAAATGCAAGATTTTGTAATACATTCAAAACAACATTATCATTTTTAGGAAATACCTTCTCAAATATAGATAATGCCTTTTCATAAAATAATTCAGCCTCTATAAATTCTGTTTGATATTGGGATATCAATCCTAGTAAAAATAAACTCATTCCTGAAGTTGAATGGGATGGGCCATAAATATCAATAGCTTCGTCTAATGATTTTTTTGCTAGTCTTTTTGCCTCTGAATATTTTTCCATCTTCAATTGTAAAATAGACGCATTATAAAATTCTTCCCACAATGTGAAACTTCCGCCTTCTATATACATTGCTATCCTGCTCATCAACGCTATATTTTACTACAGTAAGTGCATATATAAATTTTATGGGATACTAAAAATACCTTCTTGGCTATATTATTTATAAATTATATATTATTTTAATGAAAGTAGTATCTATTGCTAATAGATGCTTAAAATATAAAACTTGTTTTAAAAATACTCTATAGTATTTAATTTTTGCCTAAGGAATGGGTACTATTTCAGTTGAATTTCATCATATAATGTACTTAAATGTGAAATCAGTTAATCTGTGACTTATGCATAAAATCTTCAGAAAACGCCTGTCATGCTAACACGACTTTTATCTAATATTAAAGTTATTTTGTTTAAATTGAATTATTATTCGTAATATTTATAAAACGTTATCTTTATTTAATCATAACGAGGTGATATTATCAATAAAAGGAAAACATACCTTAAAATATCGGCATTGTTCCTCATAGGGATAATGGTAGTTTTGGTAGTTGGGTGTGCAAATCAGACTGACACATCCTCGCAAAGTGGTGGACAAAAAAAAGTTTTGAAAGTACTTATGGCAGGAAGTCTAGTTTCACCTATGGAAAAAATAGAGAAAAAATTTGAAGCAGACCATCCTAACGTTGATGTACAGTTTGAGCCTGCAGGGAGTATAGAATGTGTTCAAAAAATTACTGAGCTTGGCGTTGAAGCAGATGTTTTTGCATCTGCAGATTACACACTAATACCGTCAATGATGATTCCAGAGTATGCAGATTGGTACGTACTATTTGCAAAAAATGAAATGGTTTTGACATTTTCAGAAAAAAGCAAATATGCGGATATTATTAACAAAAACAATTGGTACGAGATACTTGATAAGCCTGATGTAGTATGGGCATTTTCAAATCCAAATTTAGATCCATGTGGATACAGAACACCAATGACAATACAATTAGCAGAGTTAGAATATAAAAACGATAAAATATTTGAAAATTTAATAACTTCCAAATCGAAGATAACTGTAGATGAAGTCAATGGAATTTATTTGATAACTACACCAGAAAATTTAGACCCCGCTACAAACAAGTTAACTATAAGAAACAAGTCGGTAGAGCTAGTTTCAATGGTACAAGATGGTGGACTTGATTATGCTTGGGAATATATTTCTGTCGCTGTACAGAACAATATGAAATATATTAGATTGCCAGGATCTATCAATCTAAGCGACGTTGCCTATACAGATACCTATAAGAGAGTTCAGGTGAAGACTGCAGATGGTAAGACACAAATAGGGAAACCAATAGTCTATGGCGTTACAGTTCCAAAAAATGCACCAAATGTGGAATTAGCAAATGAATTCGTTAAATATATGATAGATGAATTTGGGCAAAGTGTTTTCGAAGAAGACGGTCAACCACCAGTTGTTCCAGCAATAGTAGGGCCCGATAAAACAAAAGCTCCACAAATATTACTAAAATATGTGGTTGATAATTAATGAAAAAGAGAATAAAACTTGAATTTAGAAGGAATCCTTTTTCCTTCATTTTTTTCTTTATTGGGATTACCATAATAGTTTTTGTAGTTGGTACTCTATTTAATATGTTATATAAACAGTTAATATTGAGTCCTGAAAATTTTATTGCAATATTAAAAGATCAATACGTACTAAAATCAATTATGTTCACTTTATATTCGTCTTTTCTTGCAACAATCCTAGCGATATTGCTGGGAGTCCCTCTTGCTTATGTAATTGCAAGAAACGAATTTTATGGTAAAAATTTAATTGAATCAATAATAGATATCCCCGTTATCATTCCCCATACGGTGGCTGGAATCGCATTGTTTTCTCTTCTATCCAGACGAAGTACCCTGGGTACCGTCTTTGGAAACCTTGGAATAGTATTCCAAGATTCACTTTGGGGGGTAGTAATTGCAATGTTTTTTGTCAGCTATCCACTGTTTGTTAATTCAGCAAAAGAGGGATTTAAAAGTGTTAATCCAAACTATGAACGAGTTGCTAGAACTTTAGGGGCATCCCAACTGAAATCGTTTTATCAAATAGCACTTCCTCTTTCATACCACCATTTAATTTCTGGAGCAATTATGAGCTGGGCGAGAGGGATTAGTGAATTTGGTGCTGTTGTTGTAATTGCATATTACCCTATGATTGCCGCTACAATGATATTCTATAGATTTAATACTGGCGGGCTTAAGGAGTCACAACCCATTGCCGTATTATTAATATTATTATGTTTTGTTATATTTCTGTTTTTAAGACTAATATCGAGAAAAAAGTGAGAATATGATAAGGGTCAAAGATATAAGCAATAATTGGGGAGAATTTGAACTAAAAAATGTTTCATTAGAAGTCAAACAAGGCGAATACTTTGTTATCTTAGGCCCAACTGGATCAGGAAAAACATTGCTACTTGAACTTATCGTAGGCTTATACATCCCAAATAAAGGGAAAATTTTCATAGAAGGAAAAGACATTACTTATGAAGTCCCAGAAAAAAGAAATCTTGGATTCTTATACCAAGATTATTCACTTTTCCCTCATTTCTCAGTTAGAAAAAATATTGAATATGGGATGAAACTTAGAAATATGTCTAAAACAGAGATTGAGAATAAGCTAAAAGAATTATCGAAAATGTTTAAGATTCAAAATTTGATGCATAGAGATGTAACTACACTAAGTGGGGGAGAGCAACAAAGAGTTGCCCTTGCTAGAGCTCTTGCAACAAATCCTAAGGTTTTACTTCTAGATGAACCATTTTCTGCATTAGATGAAAATACAAAGGCCAATCTAATATCTGAGATGAAAGAACTCCACCGAAAAGAAGGCATTACATTCATCCACGTCACGCATAGTCAGGAAGAAGCTATGATACTTGCAGATAGGATAGGCATAATAATGAATGGAACAATTGCCCAGATAGGAACGCCAGAGGAAATCTTCTATAAACCAAAAACTAAAGAAATTGCCCGTTTTGTCAAAATTGAAAATATTTGGGAGGGCAAAGTCATAGAAAAAAGAAATGAAGAAATTGTCATTGAAATAAAAGGAAAAAAAATTGTTGCCATCTCAAATCACTTTAAAGTTGGCGATGAAGTCAGATTGATTATAAGGCCTGAAGATGTTGTAATTGGCGAAGGTAACACTAGCGCAAGAAATGTGTTTAAAGGTGTAGTTTCTGATGTAATAAAGCATGGATTTTACAACATAGTAAGGGTGGATTGTGGATTTCAAGTTGAAGCTGCTGTTACAAAGCAGTCCATTGAAAACTTAAATATCAAAGAGGGTAAAAACATCGATATATTTTTTAAAGCAACTTCAATTCAAGTTATTAAGAAATGAATCGGAACAGAGGGATTATTTGAAGTTCTTAAAGCTTGATACTTATGAAGAAGCTATAAAAAAAATTCAAGATAGCATATCTTATGAGTTGAAGTCAGAGGAGATTCCCGTTATATCTTCATTAAATAGAATTCTATCAGTTGATTTAATTTCTCCTATCGATGTTCCACACTACCCAAAATCCCAAATGGATGGGTATGCCGTTAGATCAGAGGATACTTTCAAAGCTAGTGAAACTTCTCCTATAAAAATTAAATTAATTGAAAGTATCAATGCAGGAAGTGCCCCTAAATTTTTTGTAGAAAAAAATACTTGTTCCTATGTAGCTACAGGTGCCCCTGTGCCTGAAGGTGCAGATTCTGTTGTCATGATAGAAAATGTACAACTTCAAGAGGATTATATCACAATCACAAAGGGGATTACACCCGGAGAAAATGTAATGAAAGTAGGGTATGACATAAAAGTGGGAAACTGTATCCTACCTAAAAATACTCTTATTACTCCCAAGGTAGTTGGATTACTTTCAGGGCTTGGCCTTAAAACAGTCAGAGTTTATAAAAAACTAAAAATCGGAGTTTTTTCTACAGGAAACGAAATAGTGCTTCCCGGGGAAGCTCTAGATTTTGGAAAAACATACGATGTGAATTCATTTTATATCTCTTCAAAGTTAGAAAAATTGGGCTGTGAAACCTATAATCTGGGCGTAGCAAAAGACAGCAAAGAAGAAATACTTTCAAAATTGATTGAAGCAAGTAACTATGATATGATAATACTCTCTGCTGGTGCATCAAAAGGAGAAAGAGATTTTGTAGAAGAAGCGATAAAAAGTTTTGGTAAACTAATAATTCACGGCATAAGTATTAAACCTGGAAAGCCAACTTTGGTGGGTCTGAAAGATGGCAAGCTCATTTTTGGTCTCCCTGGGCATCCCACATCCTCATATGTACTATTTAATATTCTAGTATTGCCTTTTGTCTTTAAGATGGCGGGCCTAGAAAAAAAAATGGAAGTTAAAAAATTGATTACAAATGAAAGAATCTATTCTACAAGAGGCAGAAAAGATTTTTTACCTGTAAGGGTAGATGGAAAAGAATTCTATTCTGTATTTCGTGGCAGTGGTGCGATATCAAGTTTTTTAAAAGCAGAAGGAATTGCCATCATCGGGGAAAACACTGAATTTGTTGATAAAGGTGAAGAATTAGAAGTAATACTATTGGAAGATTAATATGTCAGAGTTGCCAGTAAAGGTGCTTAGGGCTGCATTAACTCAAAGGTGTAATCTAAATTGTATATATTGCCACCATGAAGGTGAATGTTCTCAAGCTAACAACGTTAAAAATGAGATAAAAAAGGAAGATATTGAGGATCTCCTAAAAGTTTCTAAAGACTTGGGGATAAAAAAAGTAAGATTTACAGGAGGGGAGCCTCTTTTAAGGAAGGACATAGTAGAAATCATTGAAATTGCTTCAAAATATATGGACGATATATCCATATCAACAAATGGAGTTTTGTTAAGTGATACTATTTCTGATTTAAAAAGGGCAGGGATATCTAGAGTCAATGTCACCTTGAATACATTAAATGAAGATGTATATAAGAGCATTACTGGAAAAAATAAACTACAAGAAGTATTAGCCGGAATAGAAAAAACATATGAAGAAAAAATTTTTCCAATTAAGGTAAACATGGTAGTAATGCAAAGAAACTATAGAGAAATTAAAAATTTAATAAATTACACAAAAGAGGGAATGGTTCTCCAATTAATTGAATTAATATCGGATAAAGATGGTACAGAATCCAAGTTTTATAAAGAGAACTATGCAAGCCTAGTTCCTATTGAAGAATACTTAGAGAAACATTCAATTAGGATTATTGAAAGAGAAAAACAGAGGCGAAAGAAATATTTTGTACCCCAAGAAATTGAAGTAGTGAGATCCATGCATAATACTGTATTCTGTAATAACTGCTCAAGTATACGAGTAACAAGTGAAGGTGAAATTAAAAACTGTCTATTTAGAAATGATAATTTAATCAAAATATCGGATTTTTCAGATCATAAAAAATTAAAGGATAAATTGATTTTTTCCATTAAAACAAAAACGCCTTATTGGTGCTAGAATGAAGATAACAATTAAATATTTTGCATTTTTTAAGGAAAAGACAGGGGTTACTCACGAGCAAATGGAAGTAAGTAGTGATACAACTATAGATGATCTTTTGGAAATAATTATGAAAAAATATAACATAGAAAATAAAGAAAACGTTGTTTTGTCAGTGAATCAAGAGTATGTAAAGAGCGATGTTAAACTACATGATGGTGATGAGCTTGCCATAATGATACCTCCCAGTGGGGGATAAAATGATCAAAATCAAAAAAGAAGATTTCAGCATAGATGAAGAACTGAAAAAAATAAAAAATGATAAATGTGGAGCTTCAGTTATTTTTTTAGGTACCGTTAAATCGGAAATGAATGATAAGAAAGTCATAAAATTGGAACTAGATGCCTATGTTGAAATGGCAGAAAAAAAACTTTTAGAAATTGAGGCCGATGCTAAAAACATATATTCAATTGTAGAATGTTTAATCATACATAGATACGGAGAATTATGTGTCGGGGACTCAATTGTTTTAATAATTGTCAAATCAATTGATAGGACAAAATCCTTTGAAGCTGCTAAATATATACTTGAGAGAATTAAAGAGGAAGTTCCTATCTTCAAAAAAGAATATGCGGAAGATGGAATATTCTGGCATGGAGGTGCATAGTCATGTTTTCACACTCATCCGATAAGGGAGTAAAGATGGTTGATATCACTTCAAAAAATATAACTGTTAGAACGGCAACAGCCGAAGGTGAAATAAAACTTAAGAAAGACACCATAAATTTGATTAAGAAGAACAAGATTACAAAAGGGAATGTTTTGACAACTGCACAGATTTCAGGAATTCAAGCAGTTAAAATGACATCTAACATAATACCTCTTTGTCACGAACTCCCAATCAATAAGGTAGAAATAGATTTTGATGTTAAGAGAGAGTCGATACGTGTAATTTGCACAGTAAAAACTGAATCAAAAACTGGCGTTGAAATGGAGGCGCTAACAGGTGCATCAGTCGCATTACTTACCATATGGGATATGGTGAAATCAAATGAAAAGGATGGCTCTGGCCAATATCCAGATACTGAAATAAGCCAGATAAAAGTTACTAAAAAGGAGAAATAGATATGTCTTCCGAGGAACATAAAAACAAGGCCCCTAAGAGCCTAAAATATGGAATAATCACAGTATCTGATTCCTGTAGCAAAGGTTTAGCTGAAGATAGGTCGGGTAAATATATAGCAGAAAAATTGTCAGAGACAAATCAAGTTATAAAAAAAACAATAGTGCCTGATGATGGCGAACAAATAAAAAAGGCAATCTTAGAAATTTTAGGTGATGTCGACTGTATTGTGACAACTGGCGGTACTGGTATTACAAAGAGAGATGTTACCATACAAACTGTAAAACAGTTGCTTGATAAGGAAGTAATTGGTTTTGGCGAAATATTTCGACATCTTAGCTACAAAGAAATAGGTTTTCCCGGTATTATTTCAAGTGCACTTTGTGGCACAATTGGAGACAAAATTATATTCTGCTTACCTGGAAGCCTCAATGCTGTAAAATTAGGCATTAATATCATAATTTCTGAGGCAGGGCACTTGATAAAACATCTGAGGGAGTAAATGAATGAGTTTAAATCATTAATGCCATATGCCAAGGCATTGGAACTATTAAGATCATATTCAAAGGAATTTCCTTCTGAGATTATAGGGGTAGAAGAATCTATTGATAGGGTGGTCTCTGAAGATATCTTTTCTGATATAGACTCTCCCGCCTTTGATAGGTCTGCGATGGATGGGTATGCTATACAGGCTAAAGACACCTTTACAATTTCAGAAGGATCATATGTTACCCTAAAAGTTATTGATTCTATTGCTGCAGGAACTATTTCAGAGATGGAAGTATCGGTGGGGGAGGCAATAGAAGTCATGACGGGTGCAATGATCCCTAAAGGGGCTGATTCAGTAGTAATGCAAGAATTTACCGAAAGAGAGAATGGAACAATCAAAGTCTATAAAAAAGTTTTTCCATATATGCATGTTTCAAGAAAAGGAGAGGATATTAGAAAAGGGGATTTAATATTAAAAAAAGGAACAATTGTGGCTCCTGAACAACTTTCCTTATTAAAGTCTCTTGGAATAGAGAAAATCAATGTTAAAAAACGTCCAAGAGCTTCAATTATTGTAACTGGCGATGAGTTAGTGGACAGGGCGGATGAAGCAAGTGATGGGAAAATCATTGATTCAAATTCTATAATGCTATCATCACTTTTAAAGAAATCCATGTGCGATATAAGTCACCAAATAAGAGTCTCAGATGATCAAGAAGAAATACTAAATGCAATAAAAATATCAAAAAATGATTCTGATATAATACTAATAACTGGAGGGAGTTCATTTGGAAAAAAAGATTATCTCCCTAAACTAATTGATAATATATTATTCCACGGGGTGACAATAAAACCTGGCAAACCAATAGGATTTGCCATCCAAGATATCCCAATATTCATAATGTCTGGTTATCCAGTTGCATCTTTTGTACAGTTTTATATTTTTGTGATTCATTATATAGAAAATATACTCAAAACGAATTTATTAAAATCAGTTGAATTGAATTTTTCTGAGAATTATTCCTCTGAGTTGGGAAGAGTTGAATTTGTAAGGTGTATATTAAAAAATAATGAAATCTATCCAATAAGACTTTCTGGCTCTGGAGTGATATCCTCTATTTCTAACTCAAGTGGCTTTATCCTAATAAATGAAAACATAGAAGGAATAAATAAAGGAGATAAGTATAGATTTTACTACTATTTATAATTATAGTTCAACTATTTTGTTAAGTTCTTCTTTAAATTGTTCTACGGATAAAGAGTGGCCCATCATCTGAAGCATCGTAGAAAGATTTGAAAGAGTCATTAAATAATACGGCTTGTAATTATCATCGTCTTTGAATTCATTCAACATATTTATTGATTCTTTGACAATAGTATTACAATCCTCAAGATTATCGCACTTCATTAATCCTTCATAGACCATTCTTTCAAAATCATTTAATTTCATTTATCTTACCTGCCTATAATTTGAATTGATTATATGGGATCAGTTATTAAGATTATTGGAGGCACTGGATTAGAGCGTGCAATTTTAAATCCAAAAATATATAAACATTGAAGGAGTATCATATAGCGGGGCTAGGAGATAATCTAACTAACTATTTAATCGGTAATGAAATTGTATTCGATGTTTATGATTTCCTTCCCTTGGACAATGGGTGTGATGTGATGAGAGATAAAGATATTAAAGTTATTAGAAAAGAAATAGAAAAAATGAAAAAGAGTCTTGAGGAAGTTGAAAAAAGATTAGATCATTTAACAAAGGTAAAAACGGCGGATGAAATTTTCTCAGGGCCTGTTTCAGAAGCGCCATAATATATTTTTATTTTTATTAATCTAAAATACAAATATTCTTTTAGCGTGCTGATTAATTTTTAAGCGAAGAAGAGATCAACGCTTATCTTAGAGATTTTGTAGGGGCAACTTGTTTCATCTAGGGCTAAAAAACTGCATAGTTGTATTCTCCATAAACTAGAGAAGTGTAATCTATAAAAAGATAAAGGATACAAGCTAGTTTTAAGGCCAATCTTGCAATAATTTTATTTTTTTCTTAAAAAATAGCTAAAAGCCTTCTAACTGAGTTTTAGAGCCGTTGGGGGGATTTGAACCCCCGTTGAACTAGATTACGAGTCTAGCGCATGACCGAGCTTTGCTACAACGGCATGATTAATGTAATAAATTTAGGCCATTTTAAAACATTTGCTATTTTAAAGTAGAGAAGGATAAAGGTATTTTTTATTTGTAATTTCTTTAATTTTATCCCAATCCGATAGGATCTTTACCGATTCAAGAGTTGCTTTTATAGCTTCCTCTTCTCCCTTTACTTTAAATTCCTGGGTTTTACGATTTCCAAATACAGCCAATATCGCCCCAGATCTAAGTCCAAATAGGCTCGATAGTGTAAAGACAGTTGACGCTTCCATCTCTAGATTCAATACGTTTGCATTTTCAAGGTCATCTATCAAATTATCCATAAATGATTGGTGATAATTCTTAAAAGAAGGCCTTTCTTGGCCGCCATAAAATGTATCCTTGCTAGCTCCAATTCCAACATGGTACTTGTATTTTAATTTTTCACATGCTTCAATTAATGCTAAAGTTACATCATAAGATGCAACAGCTGGGTAAAATGGATTGACATAGTCTTTTGTTGCACCATCATATCTTACTGAAGCGGTATTTATTACTAAATCCCCGCACTTAATATTTTCATTTAATGCTCCAGTGCTTCCAACTCTGATTAAGGTCTTTGCACCTATTCTAGCAAGCTCTTCTATTGCTATGGAAGTTGAAGGTGCGCCAATGCCTGTCGAGGTAACGCTTATCCCAACACCGCGATAGTAACCAGAAATTGTGGTATACTCTCTGTTAGATGCAATTTTCTTTACATCTTCCATGAAACTACCAATTAGGTGAACTCTGTCTGGATCCCCAGGTAGTATTGTGTAAGGGAAAACATCCCCTTCCTTGCACTTTATATGGTATTGAAGCTCCATAATACTTATCTTTTGACAAATCTTTTAAAGGTTATTACTTTTGAGCTAGCATGAAGATAAGATGGTTAGGTGCTGCCGGCGAAGTTGGAAGATCTTGTGTTGAAGTTAATATCGATGGAAGAATATTTATCCTTGACTGCGGTGTAAAAATTTCCGGAGATGGAACATATCCAGATTTTTCTGATGTTAATATTTCTGCAATTGAAGCTGTTATCATATCTCATGCACATCTTGATCATTGCGGATATGCACCGTATCTTTATTCTGTTGGTTACAATGGCCCTATTTACTTTACTAGACCGACTTTGGATCTAGCCCTATTAATTCAAAAAGATTATATAAAAGTTCAAGAGCTTCAGGGAGAGAAACCACCATATTATCAAGAGGATATACGAAAAGAGCTAAATCATGCAGTTACTCTTAATTATGAAGAAAAAATTTATATAAATGGGGACGTATCTCTCACTTTTTACGATGCAGGGCATATATTGGGTGCGGCTCAAATATGTCTTGACACTCCGCATGGAAGGCTACTCTATACAGGGGATATAGGCTCTGATGTCAAAACTATGAATCCTGTTAAAAAAGGAATCCCGGGCGTAGACTATTTGATACTCGAGTCAACATATGGGATGAAAAATGACATACATCCGCCTACAAAGGAAAGGGAAAAAGAACTAATTCAGATAATCAAGGAAACAAAGAAAAAAAAAGGAAACGTGCTCATACCTGTCTTTGCTTTAGGCAGAGGACAGGACATAATGATGGTTCTAAAAGAGGCAAAGGAGAAGGGTCTCATATCTCAACCAATATATGTTGAGGGTATGCTTCTTAAGGCAAATGATATCTATGATAACTATCCTGATTGGATGAACAAAAATATGTTCAATCTATTCAAACATGAAAGTCCTTTTAACAGCCCTATGTTTAAGGATGTATGGAATAGAAAAAAAATAATTCAGTCAAGTGAACCGATTATTGTTGTTACCACTGCAGGGATGATGTCTGGAGGGCCAGTTATTGATTATTTTAAGCATTGGGCCCCCAATAAAAATAACTCCCTTATACTAGTTGGGTATCAGGTTGAAGATACTTTCGGCAGGCAAATTTTAGATGGATTAAGGGAATTCAAGGATGAAGAGGGAGTTATGAGGAAAATTAATTGCAGAGTAGAATGGGTTGAATTCTCTGCTCACTCTGATCACCCACAACTTGTCGACTATGTTTCATCGCTTGATGAGCCGCCTAAGAAGGTATTTTTAAATCACGGCGATCCAAAAAAACTTGATGAGCTATGGGGAAGTATAGATAAAATTACTGAGTGTGTAGTGGCAGACCCCCTAGTTTATTACCAGTTGGATGGGGTATTGGAGGCTGAAATTGAGTCTAAGAAGGTCATCTATGAAGAGCTGCCACCATTAGAATCTCCATTTGAAGTGATTTTTACAACGCCCCAGGACAAGATTATAAAGGACAGATCAATAAATCTTATCGTTAAGTCGCAAAATGAATTATTAATTGCAGGATATTTAGATGACTCAATTGTATCCTTCATTGTGGATGTTGCAAAAAAAGGAACAAAAGTTAAGGCCATATTTAGGCATATAACAAGACCTGGTAATAAAAAGGCATTTAAAATATTAAAAAGCGGCGGTGTAGAAGCAAGGGTAAATAGGGAATGCCATGCAAGATTCATAGTTTCTGATGATAGGGAGGCTATGGTATCATCTGCAGATCTTACAAGAGACAGTTTCTATGACCACTTTGAAGCCGGAATAGTTACTTCTGATAAAAAAACAATAAGTAAGCTTAGAGATTTTTTTTACAAAATGTGGGATCAAAGCATTGAAGGTTACATTAAAAATTAATTATCCTTTAGCTACCCCCATTGGCCTTAATCTTGCTACCTTTTTTGCTAAACCCACTTTATCGCACACATCAATAACATTGTGAATGTCTTTATATACATCAGGTGCCTCTTCTGCAACTACTTTTGGCGATGCGGCCTTGACATAAATTTTTTCTTTCTCTAGTCTTTTTATTATATCTTCCCCCCTAAATTTCTTAATAGCTGCACTTCTTGAGAGAATCCTGCCAGCACCATGGCATGTAGAGCCAAATGTTTGACTAGAGGATTTGATCCCAACCATAACGTAAGAAGCAGTCCCCATATCACCAGGTATTATGACAGGCTGTCCTATATCCTCGTACTCTTTTGGAAGTTCCCCTCTCCCTTTCCAAAATGCCCTTGTAGCACCTTTTCTATGAACACAGTATTTTTTGCCATTATGTTTTTCTATCTTTGCAATATTATGTGCCACATCAAAAAGTATGTCCAATCCTAGATCTTCTGGATCTTCTTTAATCACACTACCAATAGACTCTCTTATCCAGTGCGTTATCATCTGCCTGTTTGCCCATGCAAAATTGGCGCCTGATCCCATGGCCTTAAAATAATCTTCACCCTCTTTTGAATGAATTGGAGCACAAACTAACTCCCTATCAGGTATTTTTATGTTGTATTTCTTGTATGCACCTTCCATTACTTGGATGTAGTCAGAACATATCTGGTGTCCACAACCTCTAGATCCAGTATGCATCATAAAACAAATCTGCCCTTCTTTGAGCCCGAATCCAGATGCGATTTTTTCATCATAAATTTCATCTATAATCTGCATTTCAAGGAAATGATTGCCACTGCCAAGACTTCCAAGTTGAGGCGCCCCTCTTTTTTTCGCATTGTTACTAACTTTTGTTGGGTCTCCCTCCACACTACCTTCACTTTCAATATTTTTAAGATCTTTTTTCCATCCATAATCTTCTTCAACTGCCCATTTAGCGCCAACCATAAGAACTTCATCCAGATCTTTAGAGGATAGTTTTACCTTACCTTGGGATCCAAGACCAGAAGGAACATTTTTAAAAATATGATCAATTATTTCCTTTCTTTGCTCAAATACGTCTTCATGAGTTAAATTTGATTTAAGGAGTCTTACTCCACAGTTTATATCGTAACCTACTCCCCCAGGAGATATAATTCCACTTTCATAATCCATTGCCGCAACTCCCCCGATGGGGAATCCATACCCTTGATGGCCATCTGGCATGACAAAAGAATATCCTTCAATTCCACTAAGGCATGATACATTTTGAGCTTGCTTTAACGTAAGATCTTCTTTCATTTTTTTAATTAATGCATCATCAGCATATATTCTCGCAGGTACATTCATCTCACCTTTCTTTTCAATCTCATAAATAAATTCAGACACTTTTTTCAATTCACTCATTCCCTCACCCTCAACTTGTAAAGATTTAATCTATATAAGTATTATGAAATCCAATACCTTCTACTTCTAATAAGTTGCCATCCCAAAAAAACTTAACATCATAAAATTTTTCTAAAATTGATAAATTCGTTTTCAAATGGGAAGTGGGCTTAGTGAAGATAGAGGATCTACCTTTTGCAAGTGCCATATAGGGAGCTATCTGATCAGATAGATGATGATCACACCCACTTGAATACTTCTCTAAGAATCGCCTTGCACCTTCCTCCCCAACTTCTTCTGCCCTCTTTCCCCTTGCTCCAAGAGCGCCATCACCTATAATTGAATTTTTATCTCTGGAAAATAAGAAGATGCCAGAACCTATCCTATTGCTAGAGTCTTTTTTTATCTCTAATTTAATATTTGGCGTGATTCCTTCTCTAAAAATCAGCGCTCTTGCAGATTTCTTTTGCCTCTCAGCCACATTATCTGGGAGATTTGTCGAATAAGAAACACCATCAATCTTTTGTGGTTTTTCAAATTTATCTATTTGAATTGATTTTAGCTTTTTAATTGGATTGACCTCTATCTCTACATAGCCTTTGCCTTCAGGATAGTATCCTCTTTGCACTTCCATAATATTAATTTTGTAGCCCATTTTCTCCAATGTGGGTATAGTAACTTCTTTTAGGTAGTCTATCTGGGGGCTCCAAAGCACGTTTGTTCCACCATAAACCCCCACAGTCGTTTTATTTTCTAAAAACTGTAAAAATGTCATTAATGACTGCAAAAACAAAGTTATACTCCCGGCAGTTCCAATATCAATTGTTATCTTCCTCTTGAATTCATTTTTTGGAATGAATTTAATTTCAGTAGAATAAAGAGAGTTTCCTAAGACATTTGAGCCTGTTAATTCAGCTATTGCAGATATAGTCTTTGTGTGCTGATGGGACAATCCTTCCTTTGGCCTGTTTTTTCTTATGTTAAAGATGTGGACTGGCTCTCCCTTTAAAACTGATAGTGCTAGGGATGTCCTAAGTATCTGGCCACCACCCTCACCAAAGCTACCGTCTATTTCAAGCATATAATAATATTAACAATTATAAGTATAAAAGTATTAGATATAGCTGCTAAAATATGGTAGTGATCCGTATAAAAAAGTAGTTCCCAGGTATAGTAAAAAAATACCACAGGCTAGGAGAATTACCTCGTAAACTTTTTTACTTATGAACTTCTTACCTTTGGACAATGAAACGGATAGAAAGGTGTACCAAGAAACATCTGCAAACCAATGCCCAATAAACAACATAAACACTCCCATAAATCCTATTGCAAGCCCTCTCATGATAAGCCCATTTCCAATTGTAAACCACCAGATGAACATTGCAGGATTTAAAATTGTAAATACAAATCCCGTCTTAATTGGAGGCAAAAGATCGTTTTTTAATTCCCTCGTATTGACGTCTATGTTTTTAATTGACTCTTCCGAGATACTTTCAAATTTTTTTCTTTCTTTTATCATTTGATAACCGAGGTAGAGCAATCCGACTCCACCAACAACCCCTATCAACGCACGCACTATAGGGATATTTATGACATATGACACGCCTAATGCTAGCCCAATTATTATTGAAACTTCAACAAATAGATGCCCTATACACATCATCGGACCTGTGAGAGGCCCATACTTTAAGGTGTCTTTTATGGTAGCAGTGAATAAAGGCCCAGGGGCAATAGCTCCAGATAATCCCACTCCAAATCCAATGGAAAGAAGTAAAAGCTCCTCCATAATCTAAAAATGGAATAGGCGGTTAAATGTCTTTTGATTATTTTTTAAAATAATTACGTTTATATAGATTAAATCAATTAAACACTTGTGATAAAATGAAAGACCATATTTTTTATGGAAAAGGAATGGGTAAAGTAAAAAGAGAATATAAAGAAATCTACGATGTTATAGCAGATTTAAATGAAGTTGTATACACCGGAAAGGTCCTTGATTACAAAACACAGAAGCTAATTGCAATAGGAATTACAGCTGCGCACTGTGATGAGACTGCAACAGAAAAACAAATGAAATCCACTATGAAAGAGCTAAATGTTACACAAGAAGAGATAGCAGATGTGTTAAGAGTAGTACTCTTACTTTCTGGGCAGCCTGCCTTCACAAAAGGTATGAGAATACTTGATGAACTAACAAAAAAATAAAATCATCTTTATAAATAAAAAATAATCTATTTTATTTCTATTTTATAATGTTTTATCTTTTTTGGAATCTCAAGAAGTAATACGCCTTTTTTGAAAGTGGCAGATACCTTTTCTGGATCAGTTGGAAACGGAAGATTAATGTCCCTATTAAAACAAAATCCCTTTTTTGTGGGAGCAAAAATCCTCACACAGTTTTCTTCTGATGTTACTTCAATCCTTTCTTTTTCAACACATGGCATGTCAAGAGCTACAAACAGAGCCTCTTTTGTATCCTTAAATTCTGCCAATGGTTCAATATTGTTACATCCACAGTAATTGATCTGCCAGTAGGCGTGTCTAACTGAATTATTTGTATTTTCCTTTATTATATAGTACCTTTTTATCATTGAATCTACCTATACATGGTCGGTACTTCTACTTTAGGCTCTCTCTGCATGGATACATTTGTTTGCTCCATTAAGGCCCTGTAATTTACCTTTAATTCTCCAGCTTGATCAATCAATTGTTTGGTGTCTACATTCAAATTAAGCATTTTATTCAATACTTTAAGGACTGAGGCTCCAGCCCCTGGATCTGGATAGCTTGGGTAGCACTGAGCCAATAATATGGACGAATTTAGATTTAACTCAATTGAATTTTTGAGAATTAATGCATAAAAACCTGATACAAATCCCTCTTCAAGGACTTTAACCCCGGATTCTTCCATTTTTTCCAATATAGCGCTATTGTTTGATGTACCGAAGACTTCAGGCTCTTCAATATCCAATCTCTCTTGAATTGGGGTCCCACTTATTGAGATAATAAGCTCCGCGCCTTTTTCTTTGTACCATTCAGTGAGCCTTTTTGCAAGACTATACCCTACTTTTGGATCAATTGGGATTTCTGATAATATAACAATGAGCTTTTCCTTTTGGAAGATTCTGACAGGATTTAAAACCTTTCTTTCATGAACTACCATTACAGGAGGAAAGAGTTCGGATTTGATATATCCAACTTCTTCAAAATTCTGCTCCAAAATCATATGGCTTACGGCAATTGATCCAACAAGGCCCATATCTGGAACGCCTTCTATTATAATGGGACTGTTAACATCAATCTTTTTAGTTTCAATAATAGTGATATCTTCAGATGTATCCAATTTTTTCACCTGTTCCGTAAAAGATTAACTAGTTTAAATAATTTATTATGTTTAAAAATAAATTTAATTTGGTTTTTCTACAATTATCTTGCATTTTACAACTAGTGCGGCTATAGCTCCAAGTGCAGCAAGCCAAGGTGCAATTAATGCTCCAACTAATCCCGCAGCAAGAGGTATATCAAGAAGTGTCCTGTCATTTTCATCTTTTATAATGATCCTTGTTGCAATACCTTCATCAATAATCTTTTTTATCTCCTCTACTAGGTGGTCAGAATCAACATAAAATTCATCTCTACTCCCAGTTGAACTGCCGCATTCGGGGCAATATTTTGCTGAATCGTCTATATCTTTATTGCAATTTTTACATATCATCTTATCACTGTTCATATGAAAATAGAAAAATATAAAATCTTTACCATTGGCAATTCAAGAAATAACTTAAACTAGACTGATACTTTATTTTATGATGTAAATGTTTCAAAGGAACTATCAAAATATTTCCTTACTAAAAATAGTAGCAATGAAAGTAAAAAATTAAAGATACTTCACCTTATTTGATTTGATTTCTTGTTTACCCATCTGGGTATTTAGAGATGCAATATCTTCCCGAAGATCTTTTGCTTTTTGCATAAGAATTGTTCTCTCTTTTTGTATCCTGTACATATCCTCTGGCTTGATGCTTCTCTTAACAACTCTTGTAAAATCTGCTTGATTTCTCTCAAGCTTTACCATTAACTCGGCTAGTTGCTCTTTCTTCGATGTAAGTTCACACTCTAATTTTTGGATAGATACTTCTTCTTCTGGCTCTTCTACAAGCATTGGAATCTCGGGAGGAGTTTCTTCTACCTTATCCCTCTGATATGTTTCTATAATCTTGACTAAAGTGCTTTCTGGGATTAATATCTTCTTATTACAATGTGGACAGGATATTTCTACGCCTTTCATAAAAACCTATCTCATATATTGCTATACTTTTGTTATATATAAGGATTGAGTTTTAAAAAAATAAATAAATAAAATAATTAATTTTTTTCTATCTCATCTAATATTCTCATTCCTTTATTGAATGCGGGCATACCAGCAGTTAATAAGACGACCCTTAGAACGTCAACTATCTCGTCCTTAGTTATATTGAATTCGTTCATACCTGAAATCATCTGTCTTTTTGTCGCAGTTTCATCAGATCTTGCTGCTGTTATTCCTAAAGCCACAAGTTTTTGAGTCCTATATTCTAACACCTTTCCAGTAAAAACTGCTTCGTCTAGCTTTACCAATGCTTCATATATTTCGGGATATTCTCTTTTTACTTTATTTACTCCTTTTCCATAAAATACGCCATCTTTCATGTTAACACCGATAATGAAGAGGATACAGAGAGATATAAAATATACGATTTAATGGATGTATTTAATATAATTAGGGTTTGCTCACCTTTTTTTTCACCCTTAAAATTATTAGGATTTCAAGCTTGTTTATTGAATTTAAGACCTAAGATGGATTAAATCTTAGAGACTATGTTAAATATCACATTCCGCCTTTCAACGAAAAATTTATATATTTATAATCGTTATTTGTCTATATGTTTGAAGATGCAAAAGAACAGCTGGCTAAGATGATAGCAGGCGAAGTTGTTTTGTCAGACGATCCAGGTCAAACTTTAAGAAAATGGCGTGAAATCTTTGGGGTAACTCAAACAGATTTGGCGCATCAACTTTCCATATCCCCCTCTGTTGTAAGTGATTATGAAGGGGGTAGACGAAAATCTCCAGGATCCTCGACAATTAGAAAAGTTGTTGAATGTTTACTAGAGATTGATATGGAGAGAGGGGGCAAGATAATTCATTCTTTTAGCCATAGATTTGCAAAAGAGGCTATAAGCGATGTAGTGCTTGACATAAAAGAGTTCCCTGTTCCAATTCTGCCTAAAAAACTAATTGATGCAGTCCATGGTGAGATATTAGTAAATGAAGAGTACTTGAGTAAAGAAATTCACGGATATACTGTTATTGATAGCATTAAAGCTATTTTAAATCTAAACTCAGAAGAATTCCTTAAACTTTACGGATTGTCTTCTGAAAGGGCCTTAATATTCACAAAAGTATCAACAGGAAGGTCTCCAATGATCGCAATCAAGGTACAGGGAATAGTGCCCTCAATGGTGGTCCTACACGGAGCAAAAAAGATAGATGAAATTGCAGTAAAACTTGCAGAAATACAGAAGATCCCTCTTATAATGTCATCATTTGGGACATCGGAAGAGCTGTTAAATGGGCTAAAATTATTATAAGTTTATAGTCTGTATCTAACAATTGCAGCAATGCCGCCAAATGCCCTCAACAATTGATTACCTTCTTCAGTTTCTGTTGAGATAACTTCTACTTGAGTGCTGCCTTCCTGGGCCAAATCTGCTAACTCTTCAAGCAAGTCAATTTTTTCTTCAATGTCTAAGCTTATGTTTCCACACTTTTCACATGGAATACTTGAAATTTGCTGTTCCAATTGAAATAATTCTTCATCAGTAGAAGTTCTTTCAGTCAAATTACCACAGGATGAACACTTTATTTTTACTCTATTTTTATTCAATCCTTCTGAAAGAAGCAATAAGTCAACAGCGCCGGATTCTAAATATCTCCTAACTTCCCTTTCACCATATGCTGCAAAACTGTCGTCCTTAATTAATTCTTTAAGAAATTTAGTAACGATGTCCTTTTCTTTTGTTATGTCTAGATTTTCCAATATGCTTGCACTTTTATCCACTAATTCGTTAAGTCCAAAAAGTTCCGTATATGTGGTATCTACAACTCCCAGTATTTTCTTTCTAAGCTCATGGTGCAGATATTCTCCTTCTTCAAATTCATATTTTGTATATCCCCCACCACCAATTAAAATCCCTTCTAAGTTTTGTTGGGCTAGAAAAATCTCATTTGCAGTTTCACCAACAGTATCTTTGAAATCATCAGCAGCGATTTCTCTTAGTCTTGCAAATCTGACTGAGGATTGTCCACCTGCTCTAAACTTTCCTGGAACTCTTGATGTTAAGTGCTTTAATAGTTCCACCTTCTTCCCCCGTAGTAAGCCAATACTTGCTTCCCCTCTTTCAACAATAATTAGGCCAAATACTCTTTTGTCTTCAATCATTTCAAGTAAGGGTTCAAGGACAAACTGTTGATCACATCGATATATCCTAACTGATATGGGCTCAGGAGGATTTAATGTAAAAAGTTCAATTTTTGGATTTCCTTCATCCTCTGAAATATTCCCAGAAAATATAATAAGGCCATTGGGTGGAGTCATTTTGTATAATCTTAAGTGTTGCATGACCCTTTCTAAAGCAGAGAGAACATTTTTCCGGGTATTTTTCGATTTGATATTTGTGGCGGTACCTTGCTCATCTTTAATTTGAGCAGCTACTTTAGATATTTCATATCCTGCAGGTATATATACTGAAACTAATTCTGTATGTCTCCCTCTAATTTTGGAAAGGAATTTCAGCTGTTTTTTGAATTCATAGAACTCTTTGTTATCCATAATCATGAGAATATAGAAAATATTTAAAAGCGTTCCTACATTTTCCATTTAAGTGATTCAATGAGAAAGCAAGTCTTCATGGAAATCTACAGATCAATAAATACGAAAGACGACATACCAGAGATATCTCAAAAATTTGGAATTGAAGAGGATGTTTTACTTTCAATACTATCACAAAAAACCGTTAGAAATGTTAAAAAAGATTACTACCCCATAATGAATAGAATCAAGGAAATTGTAAAGCTATGGGACAGAGGGCTATCTTTTTTTGACATTGCAACTAGATTATCCTTTTCTCCAATCCTAATTGCCACCCTGATACTTAGAGAAAAAGGTTACAACAAAAAAGACGTCAGAAACATTATTACAAATCCCGATTTGATAGAAGATGAAAGAATCAAAAATGAAATAATAAAGGCAATTGAAGTTGATATTGCATATTCTCCAGAATCTTCTAGAATTCAGAGAGAAAATGGGAAAAAAGGGGAAGAAATGCTTAAAGAATATCTTGATAACAAGGAGCTCCCATTTCTAAGAGAGGATGATTTAAGAAAACTAGGTTCTGGAAAGACTCCTGACTTCTTACTAAAAAAACCTATTAAGATTAAAGGTAGGAAAGTGTTCTGGTTTGAAAGCAAGGCTAGTTTTTGTGATTATATAGAATTTAAACAAGACTATAACAAACAATTAAAACACTACATTTCACTCTTTGGCCCTGGAATTGTAGTTTATTGGAAAGGTTATATTGATGATATTATTACTGATAAAAGAGTTTTAGTAGTAGATAAAAACTTTTTTGAAAAATTTTTTACTTCTTTTGAATATATATAGAAGGTTCGTATTGGTATCTCATAGACTCATAACTCATATTTGATACGCTACCATCATCTGCAATTTGGAAAAAAGATATTTTTGGATTTTTGAGTCCTGCGCTTACTTTTAATTCTTCAATGGCAGTATCAAGAGTGCCGACCCGGTCTGCAAGTTTATAGGATACTGTTTGGGTACCGCTCCATACATTTCCATCTGAATATCTTAAAACTTCTTCTGTAGAAATATGTCTTCCTCTCGAAACAACGTAAACAAATTTATCAAAATCCTCATTAATCATCTTCTCGATGTTTGCTCTATCCTTCTTAGAAAGAGGCCTCCATGATGCTCCAAGATCTTTATCTTCTCCAGTTTTTATTATCTCGATTTTTATCCCATATAATTTGAAGTACTCAGTTAAATCTTCGTGGATAAACATTACTCCAATACTTCCTAAGGTAGCCTCTGGTTTTACTATTATTTTATCACAGGCAACTGCTAAATAATATCCACCAGAAGCAGCAATCCCTCCTACATATGCTATAACTGGTTTTCTTATACTAAGTCGTTGGATTTCATCATAGATTTCAGTAACTGCAGACACCCCTCCACCAGGGCTGTCAATCCATAAAACAACGCCCCCAATCTCCCTATCTTCGGCAAGTTTTCTCAATTTTGCAGTAATCGGTAGGACATCTTCTTGATCTAATATTCCAAATATTCTAACAACCGCTATGTTCCCATTGACAGGGATGTTTTGATTTTTTATCCTATCTAACTCATCTCTTAGAGCCTTTATTTCTTGGTTTTCAAGGTATTCCCGTGACTCGTATGCAGAAAGCTTGGATTTTAAAATTTCTATTTCTCCACTAGATGTTACTCCACCTTTACGGGTTTTTATGCCTATATCATCTAAATTGACATTACAACCAATTGTTGCAGTAATGAGGACAAAAATAGTAAATATTAAAAATAAAATTTTATTGTTATATTTCATTTTTGTTATTCACCTTAAATGGCATCACTCTTTCTTCTTCGACGTTTTTTTCTTTGCCTTAGGTTTAGTTTTAGTTTCTTTTTTAGCTTTAGTATCTTTTTTAGTTTCAAGCTCTTTTTCGACTTCTTCGACAGTTGAAGCCAATTCCTTTAACTCACCGTTCATAACTTCTTTAACTGCTTTGATTTTCTTTGTAGTGGATTTTTCCTTTTTCTTCTCTTTTTCTTCTTTTGAATAGAGTTTTGTCATGAAAACATAAGCAATAGCAAATACGACTATTAATAGGCTACCAAATATTACTAGTCTATACTTCTCAAAGAATCCTGCTTCTTTTCCTTTCTCAATGATTACTGTAGTTACTGTAAAATATAGAGTTTCTCCAGCTAGAGGGTGATTAAAATCAACGATGAAACTATCTGATGTAACTTCGACAACTTTGCCGATTTGATTTTGATATATTATACTGTCCCCTACTTTTGGATTGACCTTTATTATGTATTTGTCTCCTGATTCAATAACATTTGCCATTCCAAATACTGTTTCTATCTGCTTTTGTGGTGTTGCCTTAACTACCATTGTGGTATCTGTTAACTCAAGTACGGTTAGGTCTCCGATTTCTGAGGGTATAATATCCCCCACATTTGGATCATATCTTAAAACTATACTTGAATCTGTTATCTCTGCAATTGTAAGAGTAGTGACTTCATTAGTGATGGATTTGCCAACTTCTGGTTTATGTTCTATCATAACATTAGATGCTGTTATTTCAACAACTTGGCCTGGCCAATCAGTCAAATCAATTATCATTCCAACGGTTGGCTGTCGTCCATATCTAGCAACAAAGGAGCTTATTGTTGCTTGGAAAACTCTCGGAATCTCTTCAAATCTTGAAATCTCTTGAGTTTTTGGAACTTCTTCTAATATTTTTGTTTGGCTAAATCTTAAAGTAGGATCCTTAGGGCCGTATCCTTGTTCTGGAGGGATTGTGATTGTCCTTGTCTCTCCTTCTTTCATCCCTATAAGTCCATTCTCAAATCCAGGGATAGTTGAACCATCTCCTATTTTCAATGTCAACGGTTCATATATTCTATTTTCATTGTATATATTGGCATTTTTTGCTTCTTCTAAAATAGATGTATCAAAAATTGTATCATCTTGAAGTTTTCCAATATAATCAACTTTTACCGTATCTCCTTTCTCTACTTTTTTTTCAATAATACAACCTGCAGAAAGAAGTAGCAATGCCGTTAAAATAGATATAAGGACATATTTTTTCATTAACTCACGTATACAAATGCCAATACAATCATTTATAAGTCTTTCTTTGATAATTTTTGTTAGGTGAATAGATGATTTACGATGTAAAGGATATCTCTCTTTCAGAGAAAGGGAAGCTTAGAATTGAATGGGCTCAAAGAGAAATGCCTGTTTTATCACTGATTAAAGAAGAATTTAAAATTAATAACACTCTTAAAAATTACAATATCGGATGTTGTCTTCATGTTACTACAGAAACTGCAAATCTTATGATTACTTTAAAAGAAGGCGGCGCTAATGTCTTTTTATGCGCTTCCAATCCCTTAAGTACCCAAGACGACGTTGCCGCATCCCTTGTAAAAGACTATGGGATTTCTGTTTTTGCTATACGAGGAGAAGATAGGGATACTTATTACGATCATCTAAACAAAGTATTGGATAACAAACCAAACATTACGATGGATGATGGTGGAGATTTAGTTTCTACAATAATGAAAGAACGAAATGATGTCTTACCCGGGATAATCGGAGGTACAGAAGAAACTACAACAGGAGTTATCAGATTTAAAAGCATGGAAAAAGAGGGAATTTTGAAATATCCAATCATCGCTGTAAATGATGCAATGACAAAACATTTCTTTGATAACAGGTATGGTACAGGTCAGAGTACGCTTGATGGCATTATCAGGGCTACAAACGTTTTACTTTCTGGGAAAAGCTTTGTCGTTTCTGGATATGGATGGTGCGGCAAAGGAGTTGCTATGAGAGCAAGAGGAATGGGCGCAAAGGTCATTGTCACTGAAGTAGACTCCATTAAAGCAATTGAGGCAACAATGGATGGATTTCAAGTAATGAAAATGGAAGATGCATCCAAAATTGGGGATATATTTGTTACTGTAACGGGAAACATCAATGTCTTACGGGAAGAACATTTTAATAATATGAAAGACGGTGCAATTATTGCAAATTCAGGACACTTTAACGTAGAAATCGATATAAACGCCTTAGAAAAATTGTCTTCTTCTAAAAGAATTGTTCGAGATTCAATTGAAGAGTATACGCTGAAAAATAATAAGAAAATATATCTCTTAGGTGAAGGCAGACTGATTAATCTTGCGGCTGCAGAAGGGCATCCAGCATCAGTCATGGATATGAGTTTTGCAAATCAAGCATTGTCTGCTGAATACTTGTCTAAAGAAGGAAAAAAACTAGAAAACAAAGTATATTCGGTACCCATTAACATTGATAGAAGGATTGCAAATTTAAAGCTACAATCTATGGGGATTACAATCGATAAGCTAACAAAGGAACAGGAAGAATATCTCACCTCATGGCAGATAGGAACATAAAGTTAGTTTTTATTTTTGTAATAGGATTAATTATAAATACTCCGGATTAGGTATATTTGAAGGGGATTAATTGCAATTAAAAATTAAAATGTTAGATATTGAAGCTACTGATTATCCGCTTGTAATGATGCATAAAGAAGATGCAAAGTTTATAGGAGTAAGAAAACTTAACAGAGTGCATGTAAAAGTTGGGGATCATGATATTGTTGCTGTTGTCGATTTAACGGAAAAAATTGTTTCTAAAGGAGAAATCGGGCTTTATGAGTACTTATGTCAAAAAATTGATACTACATGTAGCTTTTACGCAGAAGTATCACTTGCATCCCCTCCCGATTCTGTTCATTTTATTAGGAAAAAATTGGATGGATATCCCTTATCAAAAGATGAAATAAATGGTATTATCGGAGATACAGTTGCAAATAGACTTAGTGATGTTGAACTTTCTGCATTTGTATCAGCAATATATACAAGAGGACTTTCTAATGAAGAAGTAATAAATATAATTAAAAGCATGATTTCAACAGGCCAAACTCTTGACATTAAAAGAAAACCTGTTTACGATAAACACTGTATTGGCGGAGTTCCAGGGAACAGAACTACAATGGTGATAGTCCCTATATTAGGTGCTGCGGGATTAACGATACCCAAAACTTCGTCTAGGGCCATTTCAAGTGCAGCAGGCACAACTGACACAATGGAAGTATTTTGTAATGTGAGTTTCCACAAGGATGAAATTGAAAAAATTGTGGATAAAATAGGCTGTTGCATAGTATGGGGTGGAGGCGTTGATTTAGCAATTGCTGATGATAAACTAATAAAAATAAGATACCCCTTGGGGCTTGATCCACAATCATTGCTTCTTGCAAGCATCCTGGCAAAGAAAAAAGCATCAGGGTCTGATAAAGTAGTTATAGATATTCCTGTTGGGAAAAATGCTAAAATTAAAGATACTTCTATTGCAAAAAAACTTGCAAGAGATTTCATTACCCTTGGTGAGAGACTTGAAATGGAAATTAAATGTATGATAACATATGGTGAGAAACCAGTGGGCAGAGGCATTGGTCCTGCCCTTGAGGCGATTGATGTCTTAAATGTATTGGATGGCAAAGGGCCTCGTGATCTAAGGGACAAATCATGTGAAATTGCAGGACTTCTTTTTGAGATGGGCGGCAAAGCTCAAAGGGGGAAAGGAAAAGATATTGCAGAAAAGTTGATTGATAGCGGCAAGGCACTGTCTAAATTTAGAGAAATAATCGAAGAACAAGGCGGAAATTCAAAAATTAAATCAGATGAAATTCCAATAGGAACTTATACGCATACTATAAAATCAGAAGTTGAAGGAAGAATTGATTTCATGGATACAAGATTGATAAACATGATTGCAAGGGCATGCGGTGCACCCGATGATAAAGGGGCCGGAATACTTTTTCATGTTGAAAAAGGAGAAAAAGTATCAAAAGGACAGGAGTTATTTACATTATATTCTGACAAAGAGAAGAGAATTGATGATGCACTGCGAGCTCTTGATGGAAATCCAATAGGTGTTGAGAAAGTGATCTATGATGTTGTTGAAGGAGAATTGACAACCTTTGACAATTCGTGGTGGAAAACAGATAAAGAGTAGAAGTTTCGCCTGAAGCAATTGACACCTTTAATTTGATTTTATAGATGCTTTGAATAATTAATTTTCACTTTCCACTTTTACTTTCTTCAAATATTTTTTTTCTTTAGTATAGGGAATTCTTTTAATATGCCCACACTTTAAACAAGTAAAAGTAACTTTTCCTTTCCCGATTCTTATTCTAACTGTCTTACCTGGGATAAAAACTGTAAAACATTTTTTACAGAAGCTTCTTTTGAACTTTGACGTGATTCTAATTTTATGACGTTTTGATATTGCAACGGCAGTTTTGATAGAGCTTGTTGATAAATCATTATCCCTTATATGTATTTTTGAGAACTCCAAAAGCTCTTTAATTCTTTCTGAAGCAATTTTTTTCCTATTTGCCTTTCTTTCTTTCCATCCCATTACTTAAAATTTTAATCATTGCTTAATAAATTCTTAGGTATATTCTAAACTAATTTGGCCCTAAAATACCAATGCCAATGGTGTCTAATTGATTTCAATTTTCTCAATTCATGGAGATTGGGACACTTAAATAGAACTTTCTATAACTATTCATAAATCAATTATAAAAAGCTTTATATATCTTATTTTATCTTAAAGCACGTTCTGCTCATTAAATTGTTTCGTGATATTATGATAAAAGTAGAAGAAGTAATGGTTAAAGATGTAATTTCAGTGACCATACCTGCAACTGTTAATGAAGCTTTAGAAAAAATGCAAAAATTCAAAAAACCAGATTTACCCGTTATTAATAAAGAAAAAGAGCTTGTTGGCATAATTTCTTTAGAAGATATCATAAAAAATCCTAATGAGGATCAAATTGCATTTGTCATGAGTAGGAATTTCAAAGCAGTCAAGGAAGGAGACAAAATTAAAAAAGTTGCTAAAATTCTTTTAGATAATAATTTGACAAGAGTTCCAGTTATATCCGATGGAAAACTTATGGGAGTTGTTGCAGTTCGGGATATAGTCATGAATGGTATCTCAAAATTGGAGTTAAATGACCCCTGTCAAAGTTACATGAAAGAAGAAGTGCCTTGCATTTGGCAAGATACTCCTCTTAGCTCAGCACTTATGATAATGGTTTATAGTAAATCTAGCTTTTTTATGGTTTTAGGAAATGATGGCGGGATAGTTGGGATTGTAGATACCCAAGATATAATGTCTTCAGGAGAGTTTTTAGACGAACTTAAGACTACCGAGTTGAATATTTCTGGAGAGGGTGATGATTGGGCATGGCAGCCTAAAAATGCGCTACATATAGTTTCAAAAAAATTGACTCTCCCTTCAAAGCCAATAAAAGATGTAATGTCAACTGATATTATAACTGTAACAAGAAAGACTTCTATAAGCAAATGTGCAAAAGAAATGAAAAAATATAATATCGAACAAATACCTGTCATTAGTGCTGAAGGTGGGCTTATAGGCATCATTAGGGATATCGATATAATAAGATCTCTTTTATGAGTTGATTTTGTTGTTCGATTCGCTAAAAACTAAGTTTTCCGGTCTTGTCGAAGGCGTTAGTTCTAAAAAAATAACAGAAAAAGATCTCAATAAAATATTGGAAGATTTTGAACTCTCTCTTTTAGAAAGTGATGTTTCGCTATTAGTTTCAGAAAAGATTGTAGATGAGCTAAAGAAGAAACTTAGTGGAGAAAAGATAGGACTCACTTCAAATAAAAAAGATTTTGTCAAAACAGCTGTTGAAGAAACACTTACCGAAATACTTGAATTTAAAAAATACGATATCTTCAAAGAAATTGAAAAAAAGAGAAAAGCCGGCGAAGTATTCTCAATAGCTTTTGTTGGTTTTAATGGAACGGGTAAGACTACAACCATAGCTAAGTTTGGGAAACTACTACTCGATAAAGGCTACAAAGTTGTTATAGCTGCATCTGATACCTTTAGAGCAGGTTCAATTGAGCAGCTTTCTTTACACGCGGAGAACATAGGCATAAAAGTGATTAAGCATAATTATGGCGCGGATCCTGCCGCTGTAGCATTTGATGCAATAAATCATGCCAAAGCAAGAGGGATAGATGTTGTTTTAATTGATACTGCAGGGCGTTCAGAAATGAACAAAAATCTGATGGACGAAATGAAAAAATTAGTCAGAGTGTCAAACCCAGATATGAAAATTTTTGTTGGTGATTCCCTTGCAGGAAATGCTGTAGCCGAACAAGCCGAAAAGTTTTCAAACATAGGGATTGATGGTTCAATATTGACTAAAGTTGATGCGGATTCTAGAGGCGGAGCAGCCCTTTCAATAAGCTATATTACTGGGAAACCTATTCTTTTTATTGGAACAGGCCAAGGGTATGATGATTTAGAAACATTTGATCCAAAATGGTTAGTTGAAAGAATACTCCCATAACATTTATAAATAATCTGACTTTAGGTTTTCTCATGGCCGGGGTGGGGTAGCATGGTTATCCTATGGGACTGTGGATCCCATGACTCGGGTTCAAATCTCGGCTCCGGCCCCTTCTCTTTAACTTTAAGACTAACATGTTTGTTTTTTTAAAATGTTTTAATTCATCCTATGGCGGCTATAAGTTTTGATTGCAATAATACTTTATGGCAAATTGGACAATTATTTTATTAAAGAAACTACTTTAATTAAATTTTATCCGAAAATTATTTATATTTACAATTTTTAATTATTATAAAAATTTTAGTGATAAAAATGTCATTGGAACAAACTATAAAATTGGATAATCTTGATAAAGAAATTATAACTGAACTTCAAAAAGATGCAACTATATCCTATAAACATCTTGCAAAGAAAATAGGTGCAGCTGAGTCTACAGTATATGATAGGACAAGGAGACTAAGACAGCTTGGGATAATTAAAGAGATAATTCCTTTAATAGATGCAAAAAAATGTGGAAAGCAAACTACGGCTTGGATACGAATATCAATAGACAATATAAAAGATATTGGAAGAATTTCAAAGGAGCTTTCGATGATCGATGAGTTGCTTGAAGTTCATGAAACATCTGGCGAATGGGATATTCTTGTTAAAACAAAAGTAGCTAACAATGAAGAGCTGAGAGACTTAAAAGTTGAAAAAATAGGGAATATAAAGGGAATAAAAGGTCTAAACTCCCTAATTGCCGTTAGAACTGAAAAAGAGGACATACGAATAAAACTGGAACCGTTTGAAGAACAGATGATTATGGATCCATTTCATTAATATCTTAATTTAAGTCAATAATAAAAAAAATATTAATCTATTTTGTTAAATGCTTTTTTCAATGCACCACAAACTGGGCATCTGTCTGGAGCTTCATCTGCAACCGTGTATCCACAAACACTGCAAACATAGTAATCTTTCACTGGAAAATTATCCAGATTATCAAGAGCCTCTTTATAGAGATCGGCATGAATTTTTTCCACCTTGTTTGTAAAAATAAAATATCTTTCAGCAGCAGTTTCTCCTTCCATTTTTGCTTCTTCGATCATCTTAGGGTACATGCTTGCAAATTCATGGGTCTCTCCAGAAATTGCTTCTTTTAAATTCTCTTCTGTTGTCTTGATGCCTTCTAGTATTCTAAGATGTGCATGCGCGTGTACAGTTTCTGCCGCAGCTGCAGCTCTAAATAATTTTGCAATTCCAGGATAACCTTCTTGATCAGCTTTATTTGCAAATGCAAGATATTTCCTATTTGCTTGAGACTCGCCTGCGAATGCTTCCATTAAATTATTTTTAGTTTTAATGTTCATAGCACCACTATTTTATGGATTAAAGAAAAATTTCTTTATACTCCAATTTCTCTATGTTTTCTAACTATTTCGCTTGCTAGATTGTCAAGGGATTTGAAATCGATTTCTTTCGGGTAACCTTTAATATATACAGGTTCAATCAATTCGACCTTAATATTTGTAATCATGCCTTTTAGAACTTCAACAGCATTTCCTCCCCATCCAAACGAACCAACTATTGAAACAAATTTTGTTTTAGGCCTAACTGCATTAACAAGATATGTCGCATAATAAGCTAGCGGATGCGGACCAACCAACATGGTGGGCGCACCAACAACTATTGTGGCAGCATCGACAAGGGACATCAGCAGATCCCCGGCATCTGCAATTTCAAGATTAAACAATTTAACCTCTACACCCATGCTACTCAAAGTTTCTGAAAGATAATCGACCATGATTTTCGTACTTCCGTGCATTGAGACATATGGAATTACAACTTGATTTTTCACCGCATCACTTGACCAATCCTTGTAGGCTTCAATAATAAATGAAGGCTTGTCATATAGGGGACCGTGGCTTGGAGCAATTATGTCAATATCTAATTTATCTATTCTTTCAAGATATTTTTTGATCATTGACCTAAATGGCATCATTATTTCAGCGTAATATCTTTTTGCAGAGAGATATATCTCCCTTTCATCTGGAACATATAGGCTACTTGTAGCAAAGTGAGATCCTAAGAAATCACAGGAAAAAAGGATCTTATCTTCTTTTAAATAGGAAAACATTGTGTCTGGCCAGTGGACCCAAGGTGCAATTATAAACTGGACTGTCTTGTTTCCTAATGATATTTCTTGATTGTCAGATATAACGATGAATCTTTCTTCAGGGATTAGTAGAAAAGATTCAATTAACTCTTTACATTTTGCGTTTGTAACTATCTTTGCATCAGGATACTTTTCTAAAATCTTGGACAGGGATCCAGAATGATCCTGTTCAGCATGATTTGATACAATGTAGTCTATTTTTTTTACACCGGTCATTTCTATTGCATTCAAAAGATCATTTTCCTTTCCAAAGTCTGATGTATCAATCAGCATCGTCTTTTCACTACCTTTTATCAGATAGGAATTATATGTAGTTCCGTTTGGAGTTGGGATTAATGAATCAAAGATTCTCCTATCCCAATCAATGAATCCAGTCCAATAAATATCTTTTTTAATAACTTTTGGAATCATTTAATTAATTCTCCTTTTTTTCAAACTGGTCTTTACCCGCACCACATATGGGGCATGTCCAATCGTCTGGAAGTTCTTCAAAAGGAGTATCTGGAGGTATTCCCCCATCAGAGTCTCCTTCTTCTGGATCGTAGATATATCCACAAACCATGCAAATATATTTGTCCATTTTTTTCACCCTCCTTTATTTTGAATAATTTATTAGATATATTTATGGCCCAATATGCATCATTGGCCACGAGTCATCATAACTTTCAAATTTTATTGAATTTTCCTTTTCAATCTCTAAAAGTTTGTAATGACCCATTTCCATATCAGCTATATAGTTTAGCATATTGAATATGTCTTTTTCTTCCATGAATCTCTTAGATATTTCAATATAGAAGTCATGTGCAGCAACTTCTGCATCCATTGCTTGCTGGAGTACTTCACTTAAAGGTGCCATCTCGTCCGTAATTTTTATTTCTGGTAATGGAACAGGGGATGTTTTAGGCAGAATTATTGTTTTGTTTGGATAACTCTTTTTGTAAAGATTTTCAAAGAAAGATCTGTGTTTTTCCTCCTCATTTGCTAAAAAACTCATTTTGTCTCTTAAGACTGCATTCTTGACAGAGTCTCTAATTTTAAGATATGTAGATTTACTATCGATTTCACTTTTAAGCGAAGTCAGTATCAAATCTTCTGTTGAATATAATTCTAGATTTTTGTAACTTGACATGTTATCAGTTATCACATATGGACCTTACAACTTCTTCCATTTTAATAATTAGTTCTATAAAAGTCTTTTGCGAATTTAAAATAGAAATAAATCAAGTTATATATATTAAAATAAGTAAAAATTTTTTAATATATTGTATATATTACTTCTTTGTAACTTTTTCTTCCTTGAGTAATTTCTTTGCTATTATGAAGACAACAAGTGCAAGGATGATAAAGTTAATAATCTGCGCTAGAAACGATCCCCATCTTAAGACTATTGGTCCAATTGATAGCGTTGCTTCCTGCCAACCTCCACCTGGTATAAATGGCGTAATAATTGGCATTATTATATCATTAACAAGAGAGTTTACAAGAGAAGTTGACGCTGCAGCCATAATAAATGCAACAGCAACACCTATCACTTTGTACTCCTTTAAAAATTCCATAAATTCTTGCATAAATCCCATATTATCACAAAATATACTACTATATTCGGTTTATAAAAATTACCTAAAAAGCTACTTGAATATCTTTTTAGTTTCTTTATACCATAAGACAATATCAAGGTGGTCAAGAGGAATTCCAATTTCCTTCGAGAATTCCCTCATAGTTTGCTCGAGCTCTAAGTACTTTTTTGGCGGTATTGAATCAGGTATTTTTTCAATCACATTGAGTAATTTTAGATTTTTTAGTATATGCCTATCTAGTATAGCTAAATCTTGGCCTTTTCCAATATTTCTCAAAAAATGGCTTGCTTCTTTGTATCCCATTCCTTTCACATTTTTTACTAACCACTCCCTAACCTCTGAAGGAGAATCAAATTTATCTATTTCATTTCTGATGGAAATCTTTCCCGAAGCATTGAATACTTCTCTACATCTAACAAGATATTTGGATTTTTTATACTTGAATCTAACGCCATAGAGGCAGTCTAGGATTTCCTCTTCACTTCCATTAATCAAATAATTTTTTTCAATAAGATTACAAATAGATTCCCAGCACATCTTGGCTTTTGATTGGGGTGTTAAAAGACAAAAGGCGAGTTCAGAGAAAAGATTTTCTTCAGTTCCCTTTTCCCAGACTTTGGCAAATTCATTAAGACGATTTTCAATTTCTTTTTTTATTGAAAAATAGATTTCCAATACATCCTTTAGTAGTTCTTCGTCATAAGAATTTGAGTTTTTCATGTATCCACATTAAAAGAGATAGTGGGCCCACTGAGATTCGAACTCAGGACCTCCACCGTGTCAAGGTGACGTCATAACCAACTAGACCATGGGCCCTTAAATCAGAACTGGACTCCCAATATAAAAGATTTTCTATATTTTTTCAAATCATTTTTACTGCATTACGTAGACTATACTTTATAAATATATCAAGCCTTAGAAACTGTATTATCAAAGGTGATTATATTAAAGTCGGGGGAAATCCTTTAGACCAGCTAATTGATGGAGTCCCTGAAGGGATAGTAACACAAGTTTACGGTGAGCATGCAACAGGTAAAACTACTTTTTGTTTAATGTGCTGTAAATATGCCCTTCTAAAAGGAAAAAAGTCTGTGTTTATTGATACAGAGGGGGGATTTTCTCCAAAAAGACTTTCCTTAATGGGGGTAAAAAACCTTGATGACATCATTGTTTTTCAACCAAGAGATTTTGCAAGCCAAGTGATTGCTTTGGTAAAACTAGAAAAAATTATGAGTTCTAGAATTGGTTTTGTTTGCGTTGATTCCATAGTTTCTTTATATCGTCTCGAAGGACACGATCATAAAAAAAGAACTGAGCTATCAAGACAGCTTGGAAACGACCTCTTAATCTTATCTAGAATTGCAAGGGATTTCAATATACCTCTTGTAATCACAAATCAAGTTTATGATGATGTGACTGGCAGTAGGGAAAAAGTTCCTGTCGGAGGGGATGTTTTGAAATATTGGTCTAAACTAATAGTTAAATTAGAAAAAGATGATCAAAACAAGAGAAAGGCAACCTTAGTGAGGCATCCCTATAAAAAAGAGGGCGAATCGGCATATTATGATATAGGGGACCCCGGTATTATCGACGTTTCTTTCTAATCTTTTCCACCTTTTCTTTTATTTCAAAAGTCTTGAAAGGAACATCCTTTAGCGCCTTCCCAACAACGGATTTTGCTATGTTTTCCGCATGCTTTGTATTTTCAGCGTTGAAAATGTCAAGGGTCAAATAAACCCCAACTAAAGATACATCACCTACAAAAAACGAACTTTCAAAATAATCCCCACATTTAGGGCATTGTGACATACCTATTTCAACTTTAACATATTCCAGTTTGCTTGCTTTTAATTTTTTAATGACACTTGACATTGCAACTTTTATTGCATCTTCACCATCTTTAATATCTCTCACAATAATTGGAACTTCAAGGGTAACTTTATAATCCAATTAATCACCTCGTCTCTTCTTCAAATGCAAAATACCTTGTTGTAGATACTTTAAATACTCCAAGCCTTGCGCCAGCATCTAAGTATCCATGGAGATAATTCAATGAAGCGAAAGCTGTAACATAGTCACCCTTTTCTTTGAAATATTTTGCATCTTCATAGTATCTCTTAGCCATATCCAAATAATCATTTGCCACTTTTTCCATATGGGAACCTTTGGGAGGATTAATTTTAATATCTTCAAAAGCCTTTTTTGCTATTTCAAAGTACTTTGCTAGCTTTTCCTCACTCACTTCTCTCAAAAAATCCTCTCCTTTTGTCTCGCTTATATCCAGTTAATTAATCGTCATGACTAGTTCAAAAAATCATTAAAGGCTTTATATCTATTGTGGATTAGACTTAAAAGAAGTTTAATTTCATATAACTTTACAATAATTTTCGACTTTTTTCTTTTAAATGTTTTTTAATTTTACTCATTTAAAATTATCCAGGATTTAACTTCTTTTTCCCTAGGAAATTCACCCTTACTATTTTCAATATAAACAAAAACTCTTAAATAGAAATTGATAACTAAAATTTACAAGTCAATTTTTAAATTAGCTGTGAGTTTATGTCCATTACTTCTAAATCAAATAAAGGGAGAATTGATGCCACCCACAATAAATCCCCCTTTTTTGGAATAGGTAAAAGTTTCAGAACGAAAATAGATCCAGTAAAGGAATATGAAATTTTAGAAAATAATGAAGACATAAAAGGTGATTTTTTTTATGGCATGCCGTTTGGGCTTAATCACAATGAATATGTCAATGCCCAGAATCTAAAGAGAGCTTTGATGGACAAATATAAGGGCATGGAGATTTCAGAAGTCATTAAAGGGCGTGAAAATGATTCTGGTCACGGAAGCATATTTACTATTAATTATGATATACCCTTAAAACTAAAAAAATTTTCAAGTGACGAGGCAAAAGAAAAAATCCTATCAGAACTTAAATTAATTTACGGCATAGGAGATATGAAGAAAAAATACCTTAGAAGCAGAGGGTATACTACAATTGAGGATTTGATCAATCATCCTCATTTTTCAAAAGAGGCCAAAAGTTGCCTTGACTTGATCGAATCAAGGGATACTAAAAATATAATGAACAGAATTTCTTATTGGTTGTCGCAATCAGATGAACTTGCCTATTGCTGCTCAGGATTCCACGAGATGGAGGACTTTCTTTTTTTTGATATAGAAACGTTGGGATTATTTAATAGGCCCATAATATTAATAGGTGTTGCAAAATATAACGGAGATACTCTTTCAATCAATCAATATTTCTTAAGGGATTTAGCTCAAGAGCCTGCAGCACTAGAAGAATTTTCGTCCTTCATAGGGCCAAAGTCAGTCTTAGTTTCCTATAACGGTAAATCCTTTGACACCCCTTACATAAGGGAAAGATTATCCTATTATGGTATGAAGCCCATTATTGAAATCCCTCATTTCGATATGCTCCATTTTGCAAGGAAAGTATGGAAAAACAAATATCCAAACTGTAGACTTGTAACTCTAGAAAAGTATCTTTTTGGAATAGAAAGAAATGACGACGTTCCAAGTGCACTTGTTCCAGAATTTTATGAAACTTATCTTAGAACTGGAAACATAGGTCCAGTTATTCCAATAATTGAGCATAACAGACATGACCTTATCACACTTACAAAGATTTTTTCAAAACTTTATGAGGAATGGAGCAAGTGATTGAAAATATACTCTTCAAATTAAGGAAAGATTCTTCTTTTGATAGAAATATTGCACATGTTGAACTTTTAGAAGAAAGAGAACCAATATATGGTGAAATCAAAGAAGAGCTGCCTATAAATCTTAGCGACTATCTTGAGAGAAAAAATATCAGGCTATACAAACACCAATGTGATAGTCTAGAGGATGTGCGAAAAGGGAACAATATTGTTATTACAACACCTACTGCATCTGGTAAAACCCTGGCCTTTAATCTCCCTATATTTGAAGCCCTATCAAAAGACAGCCATGCAACGGCCCTTTATCTATATCCCACAAAAGCATTATCAAATGATCAGCTTAAAGTCTTAAGGGCCCTTGAGGCTGAAACAGAGATCAGGGTAAATCCCAATGTTTATGATGGGGACACTCCCTCAACAATAAGGCCAAAAATAAGAAATGAATCAAGGATAATAGTTTCTAACCCTTATGAGATGCACCACATCCTTCCTTGGAACTATAAGTGGCAGCACTTTTTTTCTAATCTAAAATTTATAGTTTTAGATGAGGCCCATATCTATCGTGGAGTTTTTGGATCAAACGTTTCCCTACTAATAAGAAGGATAGAAAGAGTATGTGAGTATTATGGATCTAGTCCACAGTTCATTATTTCTACAGCCACGTTAGCAAATCCTATTGAGTTTGCTGAAAAACTCACCGGATTAAAATACAAACTGATATCAGAAGATGGCTCTCCCAAGGGCAAAAAATACTTCATTTTTTACAATCCTTATAAAAATGGGGATTATCTATCAACTCATCAGGAATCAAAAAGACTTTTTCTATTTTTCATAAGAGAAGGGCTCCAAACATTGTGCTTTACCGTATCTAGAAAAATGTCAGAACTAATTGCACGATGGTCTAAAGAGTCTCTTGATAATTCTGAGAAACATCTAAAAGATAAGATAATGGCCTATAGGGCAGGTTATTTGCCAGAAGAGAGGAGGAGGATTGAAAATGGCCTTAAAAATGGGGTTATCAAGGGAGTGACCTCAACAAATGCTCTTGAACTTGGAATTGATATAGGGGGTCTTGATAGCGTCATTATCTCTGGATACCCAGGAACAATTATATCTACATGGCAACAGGCTGGAAGGGCTGGCAGGGGTGCTAGCGATTCAGTTGCAACACTTGTTGCATTTCAAAATCAGCTGGACCAGTATTTTATGAGGCATCCTGAAATGTTTTTTGGAAAATCCCATGAACATGCCATAATTGACCTTTCCAATCCATATATTCTTTTTGGGCATACAATGTGTGCCTCTTCTGAACTGCCAATAGTTTTAGATAGGGACAAGAAATATTTGGGGGGATATTTGCCACAAGTATTATATGAGCTAAAGAGTGAATCCCTTGCCAAAGAAACACCAAATGGATGGATTTATTCTGGCTCAAAGAGCGCCTCAATGGTCGTAAGCCTTGATAGCATTTCAAGTGATATATTCAAAGTGATGCATCAGAATAAAACTCTTGAAACTATGGATAGAGGGCAAGCCTATAGGGAGGCGCATGAAGGTGCAGTTTTACTTCACCAAGGTGAGACATACATTGTTGACTCAATGGACTTAAAAAAATGTATAATCAAAGTAAATAAGACCGATGTTGACTTTTATACCCAGGTGTTAAAAGAAAGCTTTGTTTCTGTTATTGATATAATTGATAAAAAATCAATTGGTAATTTAGAATTGTTTGTTGGCCATCTTAAAGTTACAGAAAACTACAATGCATACAAGATTATGAAGGGGGACAGTGCAATTGGATATAAAAATATTTACTTACCCCCTCTTGAATTTGATACAGTCGGATTTTGGTTTACTTTTCCATGTTCTGTAGAGGAAGAATTATGGGAAAAGAGATCCAAAGAAGATGATATTCTAGAAATGCTCATTAAAAGAAAGAACTTAGATATAAGGAAAGAAATTTTTGGAGGAGCTCTCCACGGGATAGAACATGCTATGATTGGCATTATGCCATTTCATGTGATGTGTGACAGGTGGGATATTGGGGGCATATCAACAAACTTTCATCCCTCTACCGGAAAGCCTACAGTATTCATATATGATGGATTTGAAGGAGGGATTGGGCTTTCTGAAAAGGCATATGAATTATTTAATGAAATAGTTGGAACTTCTTTAGAGTTGGTAGAAGAATGTAATTGTAGCGCAGGATGCCCATCATGCATATACTCACCAAAATGTGGAAATGACAACAAACCAATGGATAAAAAAGGAGCCATATTTTTACTTGAAAAAATTAAGGTCAACAGCTGTGTTTGAATTGGGCTATTAATGATTAGATGATTATTTTATCAGATAACAAGCTATACCTACACTGAAAAAATTGAGAAAACCGCAAACCATTTAAATTAAAAAAATCCATTTTCTAACATATATTTTCTAAATATGGTCGATTATTATGAAAAATAAAATAATTTCTATAGGATTGGTATTAGTTTTATTATTGACTTTTTTTTCTAGCTTTGTTTTTGCTGATTTTGCATCATCATCGTTAAATGTTAGTCAAGTAGGCAATACTGTAACTATCGCCATGACAGTAAAAAATGGTAGCCCTAAACTATTTAATGTGAATGCTACTTTGGGGGTAACAGGTGACACTAGTGCAATTTCTTATTCCTCAGGACCGTCCCCCGCATCAGTAGACATTCCCGCAAACAATACTCAAATTTTCACGTGGATATACACAGCAAATCATGATGGGATTGTTAATTTTTCCGGAACTGCTACTGGAAAAAGAAATAACGGTGTTGTGCATAATACTACGGCAACTTTAAATAATGTATCAATAACTTATGTGGCGGCCAACACAGCCCCAGTAGCTCAAGACGGTACCCTTACTGTTCAGAAGGGCGCTTCTTCATCAGGTACATTGGTGGCCACAGATGCAGACAATGACACCCTCACCTACTCGATTGTGGCGGGACCATCAAATGGATCGGTAAATATTACAAATACTACGACCGGGGCATATACCTACACCCATAACGGTACTGCAACATCATCTGACTCGTTCACCTTCAAGGCAAATGATGGCACATCTGATTCAAACATAGCCACAATTACTGTAACAGTCAACAACACAGCCCCAGTAGCGGTCGATGATTCATATATAACAGAGATGGGAAAAGATCTTACAATTTTGGCACCTGGAATTCTTGCAAACGATTACGATGTCGAGGGGGATGTGCTCACCGTAATTCTTTTAACAAATGTAAGTAAAGGCACACTTACTTTAAATCCTGATGGCTCATTCACATACAAACCAGAATTAGGATTCTCTGGCATAGATACATTTACTTATATTGCAAATGACGGTGCAGCCGATTCAAACATAGCCACTGTCACAATTGAAGTCAAAGTTAAAAAGAGCAATCCTTTACCAGAACCTATACTATTCCCAGGAGTGAGCTTACAGCAATTGACTATGGGCTCATCAGGTGCAAGTGTTATCCATGGCGGAAAGGCCATAACTGCATTAGAAGTTGCACCAGGAACACAAGATATACTAATCGAAGTTAAAAATAATGGCTTTCTTACCCAAATAGATGTGGGGGTATCGCTTGAAGGATTACCCCATGGAGTTTCTTATACCGTAGGACCACAGCTACAGAAGGTAAAAGCCCATAACACTGCAACATTTACTGTAACGCTAACTATATCTCCCGAAGTGCCGGAAGGAACTTATCAGATAAAAACAACTGCACATTCAAGAAAAGGATCAAAGGATAGAATTGATCTAACTCTAGTTATCAAATAAAATTAATTTTTTCTTTTCCATTTTCTATTATCAGAACAATATATTTAATTCTTTTAAGCAAACTTTAAGGTCATTTATCTAATAACAATCATTTATTATTTGAATATGTGCAATGTATGTTGTTCGGAATTATGTAATATCGTAAATTTAATCAATACACTTATATATTTCTTAATTTAGACATTTTTATGAAAAAGAATTATATCATTCTGATTTTTAGTATTGCGATGGTTTTACTTTTACTAGGTTGTGCACAAACTCCAAAAGAAATAGCGGATGAGCACGGATGTATTACTTCTTCCGGATACTCTTGGTGCAACGCAATGCAAAAATGTATTAAACCACCAGAAGAATGTGTTCAGCCATATGGAAGTGACAGAGATGCACACGGATGCATAGGAAGTGCAGGATATATTTGGTGCGATATTAAGCAAAAATGCATCAGGCCATGGGAAGAGAACTGTTCTAAGGAAATAAGTAAAGATGCCCATGGATGTTTGATTGATGATGGGGAAGAATGGTGTGCACCAAAGAAGAAGTGTCTAAAACCTTGGGAAGAATCATGTGTTCCAGATCCACCAAAGCCTCCAATAGGCGGAGATAGAGACTCTCACGGATGCCTAATAGCTGCCGGATATCAATGGTGTGAGTATAAACAAAAATGCTACCGACCTTGGGAAGAATCATGTGTTCCAGATCCACCAAAGCCTCCAATAGGCGGAGATAGAGACTCTCACGGATGCCTAATAGCTGCCGGATACCAATGGTGCGAATACACTAATAGATGCTACAGACCTTTTGAAGAAACATGTGGTATTGGCGGGGATGTTGATGAGCATGGATGCAAAGGATCTGCTGGCTACATTTGGTGTGAGGTAAAGAACAAATGCATCAGGCCATGGGAAGAATCATGCACAATCGGTGGAGATGTCGACGAGCATGGATGCCTAATAGCTGCAGGATATCAATGGTGTGAAGGATTAAAAAAATGCATCAGGCCATGGGAAGAAGAGTGTCCAGTTGATTGATAATTCAATTTTATTTTTAATTTACTTTATGATTTAGTAAATCTTAAATATTAGTCAATTAAAAAAGTAGCAATGGATAAGATTTCTTATGTTAAGATTATCATAGGCATATTGATTATCCTACTTGGAGCATATCTAGTTTATCCTGTTATCCCTGGACTGATAGGGGGCCTTGTTCTTGCTTATACATTTCTTCCTGTTTATAATAAAATATATGAAAAAATAAAAAGAAATAATCTCTCAGCAGCGTTTACAACTCTTTTTGTATCTGCGCCAATCCTAATTACATTGCTATATGCATTCTTTAAAGCTCTTGAAGAGCTTGATGTATTAATTGAGATATTCAGGACACACTCTTATTTAACTATACTAAAACTTTTCGGATTGTATATGCCCGAATCCCCCTTACATAAACTGATTTTAGAATTTATTCCCCAAATTATCGATATAACAGTCTTATTTTCAAAAACAATGGGGCAGCTGCATATGACTTTGTTAAATTTAGTAATACTTATGCTTTCACTTTATTATTTTTTATCTGAGAGGGCTTCGATTGAAAATTTTGTTAAAAATGCACTTCCTCCTTCATACTACAAAGATATACATGAGATACTTCAACCTATCAATGAGGTAATGGATGAGCTAATGTATGGGAATATAATGAGTGCATTGATTACTGGATTCCTCTCTATTATTGGATTTTATGTTTTGGGCATTCAATATTCTTTTTTATTGGGCCTTCTAGTGGGGCTCGCATCATTCCTTCCAATCGTAGGCTCCTGGACTATCTTTATTCCTCTTGGAGCTTATCATTTATATCTTGGTAATTACCTTAAAGGAGTCTTACTTTTAATTTACGGAGGCGTAATATTAGAAGTCTTATATAATTACTGTGTTTACCCCAAGTTTTGTAAACATAGGGATCAACTCCATCCTTTCGTAGTACTTGTTGGGGTATTGGGGGGGTTATATATGCTCGGCCCAATAGGACTTCTTTATGGGCCCATTGTTATAGGTCTCTTAAAGGCTGTAGCAGAGGCTCTGATAAAAGAGAACGTTCACAAAAGAAGATTTTTCAGATTTTAGACTTTTCTATTTTCTAAATACGTATCTTGCCGGGCTCCTGCCGATTCCTATTTCAAACTTACAGTTCTTGCATAATTTGCCAATCACTGTCGATTTCCCAAAAAGATCTTTAGACGTTATATCTTGAAGCTCTTTACCACAAAAAGGGCAGATCTTTATTTCTTTACCTTTTCTTGAGTGGACTTGAATCCGAATACCATTTTTTTTGGCAACTCGTCTTATTCTTTCAGCAGATACTTGAACTTCTTCTTTACCTGATAGCGTTTTCTTAACTTTTTCAAATAACTCTTTTTGAGAATGAATTGTGGTATCCTTTTTTAAAACACTCTTAATGGCTTCAAAGATTTCCGAGTCAGTGGCCCGCATACTATACATTGAAGCTTAAAATATAAATGATTATCTATATGCTTCATTTTTTGTTTCGCATAAAATCTTCAAGTCTTGTAAAAGCTTCTTCCATCATGTCAACAGGGGGGAGAAAAACAGATCTAAAATGATCCTTACCATAAACAGGGCAGAATCCACTTCCGTGAACTAAAAGAACTTTTTTCATCCTTAAAAATTCATAAACAAACTCTTTATCGTCTTTCCACCTATTTTCTAATTCAATCTTTGGAAAAATATAAAGACTGCCCATCGGCTTTGTAGTGCTTATCCCAGGTATTTCATTTAACCTCTTATATGCAAATTCACTTCTCTTTTTCAACTTTGAGACCATCTCCAGTACATACTTTTCACTGCTATTATAGGCCTCAATGGCGCCCATCTGGCATACTGAATTTGCTGCAATTCTTGCCCGAAGTTCCTTCATTATACCCTCTTTTATATCAGAAAGGGTGTCCCAATTGTAAAAGGCAATATATCCGACCCTCCATCCAGGAGCAAGATATATCTTTGAAATACCGTTAAATGTCAGTATAGGAACTTCATCTGACATAGATGCTGGGCTAATAAAAGAATCGTTAAAGGTGATTCTATCATAAATTTCATCAGAGATTATAAACAAATCATGTTCTAATGCAATATCAAGTATTTCCTTTAAATTCTTTTTAGAGTATGTAGCGCCGGTGGGATTGTTTGGATTAATTATGACTATGCACTTAGTTCTTTCAGTTATTCTGGATCTTAAATCTTTAACATCAATGTCCCAACCTTCCTCTTCTATGGTCCTATATGAAACAGGAGTTGCTCCAAAGAAATGAGCATAAGCGGTGTAAGTTGGATATCCTGGGCCCGGAATTAAAACTTCATCTCCTGGTTCAAGAGTTGCGCCAAAAACTAGATTCACCCCTTCAGTCACGCCTGACGTTATAACAACATCCTCTAGGTATATTTTTCCATTGTTTTTTGATTCCCTCTCGGCTATGACTCTCCTAAGTTCTGTGTTCCCAAGAGAGTCCTCATAGCCGTTAAAGTTATTTCTAGCAGCATTGATAATGGCATCTACCATAGGTTCTGGTGTTCTAAAATCAAATTTTAGAGGATCCCCTATATTTAGTTTTAATATTCTGTCTCCTTTTAATTCAAGTTTTCTTGCATATTCAACTACGTCTCTAATAGCATAACTAATCGTTGATGATCTTTCTGAAACGTTCAATGGTATCACCCTTATCTAGCAATTGAAGCATGACATATCTCTATTTAAGTTTATCTATTATATTAGAACATAATACTAAAAATTAAAATAAATTATAAAAATTGTTCTATATTATATACAATATTACTCTAACGTATGTTAATTTAAATATATCGATTTGTCAATGGACGAATAAGTACAGGTAATAGGCCCCGATTAAGATGAGTAATATACCGCTAATTCTGTCCAAAGTCTTTGAGTACTTTTTAACAAAAGCTTCGACCCTCTTTAAGCCAAAAACTGAAGAGATTATTATTAGTGGTGCACCAACTAAAAATGAATATATTAGAAGTGAAGCCAAGACCATTAGGATATTCTTTTCTAAAGATACTATTGAAATTAATGACAATAAGAGGGGAGCTGCCCTAGCTATGGTAATTAATCCATATGATATTCCATAAGTGTATGGTGTTGAACCGTAAAACTTCTTTTCTTTTTTAACTGACATTATGTAACTAATCTTTAATATTCTTAGTAGAATTAGTCCTATTACAATTGAAATCATTGCCCCTAATAGAAATCCGTACTTATTCTCACCACTAAATATTGAAGAAATTCCAAAATTACCTAACAATCCTAACGGTATGAAAACTGTTGAAACACCTAATGAAAATACAACTGCATTGAACGGTGCCCGTTCTCCCAATACCTTTGGAAAAATAGGAATAATAAAAAAAAGATTAAGAGGACACAATCCTGCTGTTATCCCCAAGACAATTGATGAAATTATTGATTCAAACATTAATTATATGAACCCCATTTCCTTTTCTTTTTCCCATACATTAAGTCTGGTCTTAATGACTGTGTCAGGATTCAAACTTATGGAATCAATACCGCTTTCAACTAGGAAGGATGCAAACTCCGGGAAATCAGATGGTGCTTGTCCACAAATTCCAATTTTTTTACCTTTTGATTTTACAACTTCAATTGCCTTTTTAATTAACCTTTTTACTGCAATGTTTCTTTCATCATAGATACTTGAAACAAGTTCTGAGTCTCTGTCAAGACCAAGTGCAAGTTGTGTTAAGTCATTTGAACCTATAGAGAATCCATCAAATATTTCACAAAATTCATCAGCAGCAAGGACATTTGACGGTATTTCACACATTACATATACTTCAAGACCGTTTTCGCCTTGTACAAGGCCGTATTCTCTCATAGCGCTTATGACCTTCCTACCTTCTGCAGGAGTTCTACAGAATGGAACCATAATTTTAATATTGGTCAATCCAATTTCTTCCCTAGCTTTTTTAATGGCGTTACATTCTAATTCGAATGCTTGTTTAAAGTTCTCATCATAGTATCTCGAGGCTCCCCTCCACCCTATCATTGGATTGCTTTCCTTTGGCTCGTAGAACTTACCTCCAATTAGATTTTCATATTCATTGGATTTGAAGTCACTAAGACGAAGGATAACGTCCTTTGGGTAGAAAGCAGCGGCAATCATTGATATTCCATATTTAAGTTTGTCTACATAGAAATCTGTTTTCTCTTGATACCCACATGTCCTATCTTCAATTTGTTTAATAACTTCTGCAACTGAAATATCATATCTTGACTTTTCATTAAGTTCCACGAAGTTAACAAGTGCCATCGGGTGAATTCCTATATAGGAATTGATGATAAACTCTTCTCTTGCCAACCCTACTCCGTCATTTGGAATCTGTGATTGGTAAAACGCCTTTTCAGGTATACCTACATTCATCATTATTTTAGTCCTTGTTTCAGGAAGTTTCTGAATGTCAATTTCTTCTACTTCGTACTTTAACAATCCATCATATACCGCACCAATTTCGCCCTCTGCACAACTAACTGTGACTTTTTGGCCATCTGACAGCACTTCAGTTGAATTATCAGTTCCTACAATACATGGGATCCCAAGCTCCCTTGAAACTATTGCTGCATGACAAGTCCTTCCCCCTCTATTTGTCACAATAGCACTGGCCTTTTTCATAACAGGTTCCCAGTCTGGATCAGTCATTTCTGTAACGAGGATTTCTCCTTCTCTAAAACGAGAGATTTCCTTTGGGGTTCTTATTATGTTTACCATTCCCTGTCCAATAAGATCCCCCACAGCTTGGCCAGTTACAAGCTTCTTGCCTTTTTCCTTTAAGATATATGTTTTTATTGTATTGAAGTCCCTTTGAGAATGTACAGTTTCAGGCCTTGCCTGAAGGATATAAAGCTCTCCATTTGTTCCATCTTTTGCCCACTCGATATCCATTGGGGTGTACTTGCCTTTTTTGCTAGAATAGTGATCCTCTATTATCACTGCCCATCTTGCAAGCTTTAATACTTCTTCATCAGAAATTGAGAATTTGTTTCTATCTTTCTCTTCCACTCTGATATTCTTTGTACTCTCAGAAGGGTCATCTGAATAGATCATCCTTCTTTGTTTGGCACCAAGTTTTTTATTAATTATTGATTTGTAACCGTTTTTCAATGTCGGCTTAAATACATAAAACTCATCAGGATTTACAACACCTTGAACAATATTTTCCCCAAGACCATAAATCGAAGTGACCAAAACTACATCCTTAAATCCTGATTCTGTATCGATAGTGAATATGACACCACTTGATCCGGTATCACTTCTTGCCATTTTTTGAACACCAATTGATAGTTTAACTGAAAAATGATCAAAGCCCTTGTCATGCCGATACGATATAGCTCTGTTTGTGAATAGAGACGCAAAACATTTTTTACAATCTAAAATGAGCGCTTCGGCACCGGAAATATTTAAAAAGGTTTCTTGTTGGCCAGCAAAGGAAGCATCTGGAAGGTCCTCTGCGGTTGCCGATGACCTAACTGCAACATCAACATTTTTTCCATACATTTCTTCTAGCTTACCATAGGCCTTAATTATTTCATTTTTTAATTCTTCGGGAAATTCAGCTTCAATAATTGCATGCCTTATTTTTTCCCCTCTGGTCGCTAGATTTTCATAGATATTGGTATCAATATCTTTTAGGATATCTTTAATTTTTTCTTCAATTCCAGCGTTCTTTATAAAATAATCATAAGCATAGGACGTTATAGCAAATCCTTCAGGGATTTTTATTCCCTTATTTTTCAAGTTCCGTATCATCTCTCCAAGAGAGGCATTTTTACCACCCACTAAAGGAATGTCATCGATATCTATTTCTTCAAAAAATAAGATAAATTTCTTTTCCTTGTCTTGAGGCATACTTACACCTGAACTACTTCTAAAAACAAACCTTAAAAAGTTTTGGTTAATAAACTATATACTCTATATATTTTTGGTATTCAAGTTGTTTCAATCTAAGAATAGTTTTAAATAAAAGAATAATTAATCTGTTTTGTGATAATATGAAATTTAAAATTATGCCAATATTAACTATTCTAATGCTTTCTCTGGGAATGATTTCTATAACAATGGCAATTGAATTTGAAAGTAACATTATTCATAAGGATGAGTTTGACATACTTGAAATCATGGCAAATGATCTAGATGGGGACGGCAATTATGAGGTACTTGCTTATACGTCAGGTAAAAAGTTTTTATGCCTTGATGATAGGGGAAATTCTAAGTGGACGTTTGAATCAAATAATTCATTTTCCATGATTAAAGTAATGGATATTAACGAGGCAACTGAAAAAGAAATTATCTTAGGAACTGAGAATAGAGTTATTTCAAAGAATGAAATATTCAATGCCTTAATTTACATTTTAGATAGCAATGGAAAGGAAATGGCTGTTATTCCTATTTTGGGCTCAATTCTTGACTTAGATATAGGTGATGTGGATTCTAATGGAACCTTTGAGACGCTTGTCGGTGCAGATGATGGCAACGTCTATCTCTTTGATGACAAGTTGAATTTACTATGGAACTACAAAACTAAAGGATACAACTTTAGAACATTAATAGTTGATCTAAATGAGGATGGGATAAACGAGATCATGATTGTATCTTGGGACAATACATACATACTAAACGGTGCAGGTAAACTTGTAAAATCCTATGAAACTAATCACATTTTAAGAGATCTATATCTTGATAAGTATAACAATATGGTCCATGTATCAAGATGGTTTAGAGAGGATGCCCAAACATGGAAAGGGACCGTTGCGTATTCGCTTAATAGAAACTTAGGGCAGATGTGGGAATTTAGAACTGAAGTTGAGTCTAGTGCTTCAACGTTTTCTGATATTACTGATGATGGAAAAGATGAGCTAATTATTGCTGGTACTAAAGGGGAGATAATAATTCTTGACTCAAAAGGGACCTACCTTAAGCGATTTGATTTACCGGATCGGATATTTAAAATAGAAGCAATGAAGGAAGATGGAAAAAGTTATCTTATTGCAGGATGCAAAGACAATACACTGTATATGATTGATTATGACACAGGTGATATAAAATATTCGTTCCAGGCTCATGGATGGATTGAAACCTTTTTCATTGAAGATATAAATAATGACGGCAAGTTAGATATACTAATTGGTTCAAATGATAACAATATATACCTCTTGCTCCAGAAAAATGAAGCCTTTATTGCCCCTGGAGACGATAATGCTGCTGTAGACAAACCAGAAACAGAAAAACCAAATAATGAAAATAAAAATGTTCCTTTTGAGGAAGCTGGAATTATCGGAGGGGTGCTGCTAGGTTCAATTTATCTACTAATGAGGAAAAGAAACTAACTATTTTTCTCTTTTTTTAATACTTTCTCTTTTGAGACCTTGCGCCCTTCTTTGCTTAGAAACTTTAAGCCTCTCTTGACTTATATTTACTTCGTCTTTTTTTGGATTAATGGATTGTTCTCTTCTTTTTACTGATTTTTTCTTTGGGGATTCTTTTGGCTTCTCAATAGTTGGAAGCGTTTGCCTAGCAGAGTTCATAATTATTCCAAAAGATAATAAGATTCCAACGAAAAAGAATATATTGATGGAGTTTTGGGCCACCCTAATTCTATCCGGGGTCAAGATATAATCCCTTGTGATATAAATCAAGGAATTCATTGTACCCTTTTTTAATACAGAAGTTACTTTAGATTTGATATTGACAGTTTCCTGAAATTTTTCAGAATATTGGGCTGTATTCACATTAAACACAAGCTGATATTGCCCTTCGATATTGAATCTGGCTTTAAATTTAAGGTCCTTAGTTTCTTCCGGACTTAATGTGCCTCTCCAAATCCCTTCTATGATGTCCCCGTTTGAGTTCTCTAACTCTATTGTAATGTTTTTTGCACCGACTTTTCCTATATTTGCAACAGTAAAAGGTATTTCAAATATGTCCCCTTCATAGAATTCAAGCTTTTTAGTAACGGTAAGGATAACGTTTGGATTGTAATCCATTAAACTGACTGAAGGTGAATGGTAAATGTTTAGATTAGCGGTATCTCCTGTGATACCACTTATCTCAAAGATATACCCCCCGATATTTTTTAAAGATCTGTTTCTTATTGAATAGTCTTTGTTTTCTACATTTATTGTAACTAATAGGGCGGCCAAATCAGAGATCTTAAAATCCATTCCCCCAATGTTTCCAGTCTCGCCTTTCTTCAATGAGGTATTTGATTTTGATAAGGATTTGATATTTGAATTAGAATACACGATGAATTTTATTCCCATATCTGTTCGATTTAGTACCTTTACCATTATCTTCCCAAATGGTAGAATATCATCTTGAAGCCCATATAATGTCTTTGAATCCTGATTGTTCCTAACATTAACAATAAGTCTATTCTCACTTCTGTTAATAGTCATTGTATATAAATTGTCAGTTTCTCCAAAGTATAGCAAGAAGGGATTTTCGCCCATCTCCCCAGAATAAATTGGGACCATATTTCTCAAGACGTCTTTTTTTGTATAGCTCACTTTAAAGTTTGCAGCACCTTGATCAAAATATATGGTAAATACATACAAACTGTCAAATTTAATGTCTTCAAAATCAATGTTAACGGGGAAATCCCTAAGTTTGACAATGTCTGGTACGACAACAGTTTTTATTTCCTCGTTGGTGTATTTATTTTTCTGCACTATGTTTAGTTCAATTGTATTGATGCAAGATGACACATATAAATCCTTATCACAAATATCTGTATCAACAAGCCTAATTTCATAGTTGTAAATATCGCCTGATATAGTATATGATTCCTTTTCCTTTTCATATAGGTGAATCATTATAGTTACATCTTTCTTTTCGTCCACTCCATAGATGAAATTTAGCGAACATATCAGAATCAAACAGGTGAAAATTGACAAAAAACGCCTATTCATTAGAATAATAATTGGGGTAACGCTTAAAAGAGTTATTATATAGTATCCTTCATGATGAAGAAGACCTTATCTTTATTGTTCATTTCAATGATTTTACTACCGTTTTGTGGGGCTGCAGATGCTGATCCAAAGATTGAATTAATCCATCCTTTGGAAATTGAGCCTAATAGGGTGGTAGTCATAGACGTAAAATTACACAATACAACATCTGAAATGCTTTGGGACCTTAAAGCTCTGATAGATTTAAGTGATGTTCCGATAGAAATTAAAAAATACATCACAGTATTAGACGGGGAAAAGGAATTTGCCCCAGGTGATGGGGATCATAGCATTAATGTTCAAGACCAAGTATCTGTAAGATTGTCCCTTGAAGTGTCTCCAAATGCCGAGGCAGGTGTCTATAAAATCCCTTTAAAGATTAAAGGTGAAATTGGAAACTGCAGGCAAGGATGTAAACCTTATTTATTGATGAAATCTATCGATTTCAAGGTAGTTAAGGAATTTCCTTCAGTTAAAATTGAATTGTCTTCTTATCCAAATGAGGTGTATCCTGGGCAAAGTGTAAATGTACCATTTAAAATATCAAATCATGGACAGGGATATGCCAACAATATTAAACTTAGCTCTCCTTCAAATAATAATTATACTTCCTCCTTTGACATAAGCTCAGTAGGAATGTTAAGATCAAATGAATCAAGAAACATATCATTAAATATTGCTGCAAATAATGGCGCCCCATCAGGAGACTATAGGACAGACATCATAGTTGAATATTTCGATCCGTTTGGTAATAAAAAAGCCACAACACAACCCGTTTCTTTTTCAATAAAAGATTCTGCACTGGCTAAAGAAGCGGAAAAATACTACTCATTAGGAAATGAGTATTTTACCAATAAGAACTATTCAAATGCACTTATACAGTATGAGAAGTCAAAAGAGGCTTATAAGAAACTTGGATTTACAGAAAAAGTAAATGAAATTGACGCCCGTATCGAATTAGTCAAAATAGCCATTGGATCAACAAAAGCCAATGTTTCAACTACAATCTATATATTGTTTGGGGTGTTATTAAGTGCAGTTACAATGGAACTTGGAGTGTTAATTGGAACTCTTGCAAGAAAATCCAAATCTCCAAGATCATCAAGCATCCCTAAAAAATGATTTCAAAGTGGAATATATTCTACTACCAATCTTTTATGGATTGGGTATTCTTTTACTATTGCAGCTTTTATTTTTCTCGATAATGCTTTTTTTTCCGATATTTCCTCTGCTATCGCCCAATGAGTGAATACCTTATTTCCATCGATTTCATACATCTTTTTAGAGATTCTAAGTTCATCCTTAAGGTATTTTATTATCTCTGGAACATCCCCAGATAGCTCACCTTTTACAATGAGACAATCCTCAATATCTTCATAATATTTTTTAGTTTTTTTTGCCCTCCTTTCCCAACGCCTCCTCAGCTGAATTGCATCTTTAAGAACAGAAGGACAGAAATGGAGAGATATTGGAAGATCTTGGTGTTCTTCTAGGAGCTTTACTGAAAGATCTCTGCTACCCTCTACCATGCTAGAGTCACTATCAAAGTTGAAGCCTCTTTTAGAAAGATCATCCCAATTCGTTTCCGTGTATTCAAATTCATTTAAATTGACAAATAAAAATCCAGACGATGAGGCCAATTTAATTATTTTACTTATCCTTTCAAATTCAGAAGGTATTGAGGGTATTTCAATTCCAAAATTAAAATCCATGTTCAAAATATTTTTTAATGCCTCAACTTCTTTTTCGTTCTTCACATGAAATCTAACTTCATCAACATATCCTTCTAATTTTTTTAGATTTTGGATCTTTTTATCCATAGTCCCCGTATATAAGTGAATGTGGCTTTTGCTATCCTCTTCTTTGATCAATTTAGCATATTCAAGGCATTTATCTATTTTTAATAGAGGGTCTCCACCGGTAAAACTGACTCCCTTTGAAGCACAAGTCTTTATTTCTTCAAGAATATCCTCTCTTTTTTCTATTTTCCTCTCATTAATGTAAGATATATCTTTATTTTTCTTTTCATTTGAAACTGGACAATAATAGCAGTTGACATTACACAACCCTGTAACAAATAACACGGATTTTTTACCTTTAATGCACAATCTACAACCTTTTGCTAGTTTCCCAGTGTAGATCGAATTGGCATCGGTATATTTTATTGACATCTAAAATGATTTGCATGCTTCTCTTTAAAAGATATCTTCAAAACTTATTTAAACTGAAAATAAAAAATCTATTAAAGGTGTAACAATGGACTTTATAAAAGCCACCGGCGAACTCAAAAAAGAAGTTGAAGAAGAGATTAGAAAATTCTTCGAAACTGAACTTCAATCTGTGGAAAATGATGTCTTGCTTGATTTCTATAAAGACATAAGACACCACACGCTACTTGGTGGAAAAAGACTCAGGCCCATAATGTGTATTATGGCTTATTGCGGATATGCAGATTATAATCCAAACATTTTAAGAGTTTCAATAGCGTTTGAGCTTCTTCATTCTTCATCCCTAATACTGGATGATTCAATGGATGAAGATATAATAAGACATGGAGAGAAAACCTTCAATGCAATATATGCAGATAAGTTTTTGAAATCTACACGATTTGACTTTACACCTTACCTCGATGGAGAGAATTGGATTAAAAAGGATGGGCTCTCGCAACTAATTATGGTGCAGCGGGCAATTTCAAGATATTCTTACGCACTCTCTGTATTGGGGTCCAATATACTCTATGCCTTAAGTGGCAAAGCAATAAGGTCATGTGGATTTGAAGATAAGATTATTACTAAAGCAATGATGATGCAGAGAGAGATGTATAAGACATTAAATGAAGGTCAGCTATTAGATATCCTAATGGAACAAAATGGTGGAAACGAAGAAATTTACTTTGACATGATAGATCACAAAACTGGCATACTTTTTAAATATCCTTTAAGGGTCGGACTTCTTTTTACAGAAAAGGCGGATATAACATCTTTAGACACATATGCCCTAAATCTCTCAAGAGCATTCCAGGTACATGATGATATTCTTGGAGTCTTCGGAGAGGAGGATACGACTGGAAAACCAGTGGATAGCGATATCAAAGAAGGTAAGAACACTTTACTTGTAATTAAAACCCTTGAATTAGCAGATGAACACCAGTTGAAAAAAGTCAAGGCAATATTGGGGAATAGAAATGCTTCCTTTGAAGACATTGCAGAAATAAAAGAAATAATGAAAAAATGTGGCGCTTTAGATTACTGCATAAAAAAAGAGTCAGAATTCATTAAGGCAGCTAAAAAATCCATTGATCAAAATATGAAGGAAGAATCTAAAATATTCTTAACTGAACTTTGTGATTTTATAATAAAAAGAAAGTATTAGAAAAATTATTCAAATACAATATCGACATTCTCGCCAGTGACCAACAAAAGTATTTCTTTTACACTTTTTATTGCAATAGGAAGTTTTCGCTCAAATTCTTTACCTAATCTGAGTCTTTTAATTATTGTACCATCAGGCATGTAAACAATGTTTATCCCATAAACTTTTGCGGGATATAGAAGATCTGCAGCAACTTTTTTAACATCTTTACTTTCTTCAATAACTCTTATTTTTTTGTTCAATTTTTTACTTAATCCTCTTATTACATTGCCACCTTTACCAATAATACTTCCTATCTCTCCTGCTTCAATTAGAATAATTATAAGATTGCCAACTTTAATACTCCTCTTGAATTTAACATCCTTAAGGCCTTTATTTTCTTGAGAAAGCCTGTAAAGTTCTTTAGCTATTTCAAGGTCGTTGTCACTAAGTTCGCCATCTTTAATTTTTGCAGTGCATCCTGGACAGAGCATTCCGGTCTTCAAACAGATCTCACAAAAAGGTAGCTCCAATTCTATTTCACCTTCTAAAATATAGCTTTATTCTCCTTCATTAAGCCTTTTTAAAAGTGTTTCGGTATTGATTTTTTTCCACACAATTAAAAAAATAAAAATAATTACTTTCCCGAAACTTTTAAATAAAGAATAAAATTAGTGTATTCACTATATTTAAGAGGATGTTTGCTATGAAAAAAGTACGTTTGGGTGTCGTTGGATTTGGCATAGTAGGTAAGGGTGTATGCAAGGTAATTAGGGACAAAGCAGAACAATACAAAAAAAATTATGGGGTCGATGTCAGAATTGTATGTGTTGCTGATATGTTGAATTCTATTTATGATAAAGATGGGATCGATCTTACTAAATTAATGGACCACAATAAAGAAAGGTCTCCTGTGATAAATTATCCCGATTCATCCAAAGATAAAAAATGGAACGGGGAAGTGGCAGTAGAGAACATGGATGCCGATATTGTTGTTGAAGTCACACCAACAAATATTAAGGATGCCCAACCGGGACTAAATCATATTGTGAAGGCCTTTGACAGAGGGATGCATGTAGTCACTTCCAATAAAGGACCTTTGGCTCTTTACTATGAAAAAGTGATGAAAGCAAAAGAGGAAAGCGGTAAGGAATTTAGATACGAAGCAACTGTTGGCGGAACAATGCCGGTGATAAATCTTGCTCAGGAAGCTCTTAAGGGGAATAATATTATCTCTGTTAAAGGAATCTTAAACGGTACTACAAATTATATACTTTCTAACATGGCGTTTGAAGGAAAGAAATTTGGAGATGCATTAAAAGAAGCTCAAGAAAAAGGATATGCTGAAGCAAATCCTGCCCAAGACATTGAAGGTTGGGATGCAGCATGTAAGGCCACAATATTATCAAACGCTTTAATGGGAAAATCTATGACGCTAAAGGATGTCAAAGTTAAAGGTATAACTGGTGTAACAATGGAAGAGGTCTTAGCTGCAAAGAATAAAGGAAATATAATAAAACTGCTTGTTGAAGTTACAGAAAAAGGTGCAAAAGTTGAACCAACACCAGTTCCACTAAACTCACCACTTGCGGTAACAGGAACTTTGAATGTCGCCGTGTTTGAAACAGATTTATCAAAAGACATTACTGTAATGGGAAGAGGTGCAGGCCAGATAGAAACAGCTGCAGCAATAATGAGTGATGTATTTGCAATAGTAAAGTAGAAAGGTGGATTGATGAAGCTTCTTAGATACAGCGATAATGACAAAATAGAAAATGGAATCTTTGAGAACAATGTAATAAAAAAAATAAAAGGGGATTTCTTTTCAGAGTTTCAAGTTACTGAAACTGAAATAGATCCCAGTTCAATTAAACTACTACCGCCAACGATGCCAACGAAGATTGTGGCAGTAGGCCTAAACTACAGAGATCATGCAAAGGAGCTTAAAATGGAAATACCAAATAATCCCATTATATTTATAAAACCTGCAAGCACTGTAATTGGCCCAGAGGACCCTATAATATACCCAGATACTTCAAATCAAGTAGACTATGAGGCTGAACTAGGGATAGTCATAGGAAAGCGGGCAAAAAATGTTGAAAAAGATGAAGCTAAGGAGTATATATTGGGGTATACAGTTTTTAATGATGTAACTGCAAGAGATTTACAGAAAAAAGATACACAATGGACTAGATCTAAATCATATGACACATTTGCCCCAATGGGCCCCATGATTGAAACTAGTATAAATCCATTTGATCTTCCAATATCCTTGAAATTAAATGGAATTACAAAACAAAATTCCTCAACGAAAAACATGATATTCGATTGTTACGAGTTATTGGAATTTATATCTGAAATAATGCCTCTTGAGCCTGGGGATATCATTGCAACTGGCACACCGCCTGGAGTTGGACCAATGAACAGAGGGGACACAGTAGAGGCTAAAATTGAAGGAATAGGAGTATTAAAGAATTACGTAATTTAGGGTCGTGAATTTTATGGAAAAGATAAATGTGGGTGTCATTGGAGCTACAGGAATGGTAGGTCAAAATTATATAAGACTTCTTGATAATCATCCTTGGTTTAATGTGACATATGTTGCAGCTTCACCTAAAAGTGCTGGAAAAAGCTATGCAGAAGCTGTAATGGGCAAATGGCAGATGGTAACAGATCCTCCAGAAAAAGTTCGAAAACTTATAGTAGGGGATGCAAATGACGTTAGCCAGGCTATAGGTAAATGCTCTTTAGTTTTTTCGGCGCTTGAAATGGAAAAGGAAAAAATAAAAGAGCTTGAATCATCATATGCAAAGGCAGGAATACCTGTTTTTTCTAATGCATCGGCCAACAGGCATGTTGATAATGTCCCAATGTTAATCCCCGAGATTAATGCAAATCATATTGAAGTAATCCCTCATCAAAAAAATATTAACGGATGGGATAGGGGATTTCTAGTTGTAAAGCCAAACTGCTCACTACAAAGTTACATGACACCTGTCTATGCCCTAATTAAGGCAGGATATGAAGTAAAGAGAATGATTATTACAACAATGCAAGCAGTTTCTGGAGCGGGATATCCTGGTGTACCGTCACTTGATATGATAGACAATATTGTTCCATTTATATCTGGAGAGGAAGAAAAATCAGAAATAGAGCCTCAAAAAATTATGGGAAAAGTTGTCAATGGAAAAATCATTAACGATACCAGTATAAAAATTTCTGCCCACTGCAATAGAGTGCCTGCAATAGATGGGCACACAGCATGTGTAAGCCTTGAATTTGGCCCAAAAAAACCCTCACTTGAGGAGATAAAAAAAATATGGAAGGAATTTAGAGCTGAACCTCAGGAATTAAATTTGCCTTTTGCGCCAAAACAGCCAATTCTCTATAGAGAGGAGCCCAATAGGCCTCAACCAAGAAAAGATAGAGATTCGGATAAAGGCATGGCAGTAACTGTGGGTAGGCTAAGAGAATGCAAGGTATTTGACATAAGGTTTGTATGTCTTTCCCACAACACAGTTAGAGGTGCTGCAGGCGGAGGAATATTAAACGCTGAACTTCTAAAAGCAAAAGGCTATCTTTGAGGGTAATCATGAGTGTCGAAGACGATATACTGAAAAAACTGAAATCCATAAAGGGCATTTTAGATGCCTTTCTTCTTTCTGAAGAAGAGATAAACAAGATCAGAGAGTTTGAGATTCAAGCAGAAAAAAATAAAGCTGCCGGGGGGATGATGGACTTTATAAACGAAGGTGTTTGGAAAGTCCTATCAAAAGAATTAATCTTCCTGACTTTTATTGATGAGACATTTTCTGAAAGAAAACATAGTCAAAGCTTAACGTTAATGAAAGATCCTTCAGGCAACACTCTTGGCAAGCTTTTAAGAAAAGATGAGATACCTGAATATAAAAATAGAAATGATGTTCTTTTTATGGGAGAGGAGTTTGTTATATTCACTAATGTAAAAACTCAAGGGAAACCATACTTTGTGATACCTGCACAAGAAATCGAAGAACTTAAAGACTTAAACGGAATTTCAGCAAGCCTCTGTGTTCCAACAGATCTTTTCTTTAAAGAGAAATATAACATTGATGGAGAAAAACTTGGAACTGTAATCATTGGCACAGATAAATCCTAAACATTTAAATCTAAATCTTTTATTTATTTATTATGATTAGTTATTCGATGTACGTCAAGGAATCTTCATTTTTCCACAGCCTTGATCCCAGGACAAAGATTGTTACTCTTACATCGATTTTTGGCCTTGCACTCTTGTATAAAGATCCAATTTATCTGGGTATTATAGCACTTAGCGTTTTGTTAATAATTAAATTCCTTTGTAAAATTAAACTAAAAAAACTTTCAATGTACATAAAACCCGTATTACCTCTAATTCTAATGTCTTTAATATTGTGGCCATTCTTCCAACCAACAGGGAATATACTTTTTGAATATTGGAAGATTCGAATTAGCGAAGATGGCATTAGAATGGGACTTTCAATGACCTTTAGAATACTTGCCATAATTACTGCAACATTTTTATTATTAATGACCACACTTCAGCGTGATCTTGTTTTGGGACTCATGAAATTTAAAGTCCCTTATGAATACTGTTTGACTTTGGCAATATCCTTGAGATACGTTCCAACTTTGGCAGGAATAACATATACAATAATGGATGCCCAGAGATCAAGAGCCTTGGAGCTTGATAAAGGCCCAATTTTTAAAAGAATTAGAAATTATGTTCCCATAATCACCCCTCTTATTATCAGATCTATAAGAATGGCTGAAGAGCTTGCAATTGCAATTGAGTCACGAGGTTTTGGATATGGGGAAAGAACATTTTTGAAAGAAATTTCCCTTAGAAAAAGGGATTATATAACGATGCTTGTTTCAATTTTGATTTTTGTAGCTGGATTATACATTAGATTACTTGGTTACGGAAGTTCTGCTTTTGTATAAGTAGCCTAAAATAGCTTTATTTCAAAAGACTTTTAAAAGAAAATTGCCTTTTTTAATTGTGGAATCTTCTGATTTGAAAAAAACTGAGGAAATTAGATCATATCTAAGAGAAGAATACGGATATTTCGACTTAGCTCAAGTTTTAAAAGAAAAAGGCATCTCTCAGAAAGTCCTTGAAAAGGAAGAAACTAAAAAACTAATAGAATCTGCTCAGGAAGTCGTAAATCAAATACAACATGAACGAGAAATGCTAAAAAATGAAATTAAAATTTTCCTTGAGGGCCGTATTAATAGGCTTGAACAGAGGATAAGGGCATTAAATGAGCCACCTTTTCTTATAGGGGTTTACGTAAGATCTCTTGATCAAGAGGGCATGCATGAAATTTTTGATTATCTTAATTATCGTATCATTGCCTATATGATTGATGATATAGAAGTTAAAAAAGGGGACAAAATAAGATACAAATTCATTGAGTCAAAAGATGGGGGAAAATTTGTAATCAGTGACTTACACCCCGGTATCGTTGACACAACACTTGGAGAGATAATAAAGATTGAAGGCAAATATGCAACTGTTAGATTTGACACCTATCATGAAATGATGCTTGATATTGGTGATTTTGTAGATTCTGAAAATGAATACCTTAGAGCCGGTGCGACAGTAACTTTATTTGGAAACTCTAAAGATTGGGAAATTTTAGACATTAAACTCAATGTGAAATATGGTGATGACCTCCTACTTGTGAAAAAACCAAAAGTGAAAAGAGAAGATATAGGCGGACTTGACGAAGCCATTTTGGAGATAGACCAAGCCGTTGGGTCTGCATTGAGTTACGATTTTATAAAAGAAAGAGTCCAGAAATTGAAAATTGAAAGAACAAAGGGTATCATGCTCTATGGGCCCCCTGGATGTGGTAAAACACTAATTGCACGTTTTGCAGCTTCCATTTCTTCTAGAAATTTTATTAATGTCGATAAAGAACTTAGAAGCAAATGGTTTGGGGAAACACAACAAAATATTGAGGAATTGTTTAAATTTGCTGAAGAAAAAGCTCCATCCGTTTTATTTTTTGATGAATTTGATAGCTTAGTTCCTGAAAGAGAGACTGGTTCAGAAGCTGCTAGGCTAGAAAATCCAATCGTAAATAAGTTCTTACAGCTACTTGATGGCCTTGAAGAGATGGGAGATGTAATTGTCATAATAGCTACAAATAGGCCGGATATAATTGACCAGGCAATATTAAGGCCAGGAAGAATCGATAAACACATCAGGATAGGGCGTCCAGATACAAAGGAAGCTGGGGAGAAAATTTTAGATATATATCTAAAATCTGATCAGCTAATACCTCACCCAAATGAAATACAAAAATATGATTCAGTGAAGAAATTTGCAGAGGTTCTAAAAGAAACAATTTTGGCCGAACTTTACGAAAAGAACAGAATGTGCAATATAGAAAAGCTTGGGCTTGTCAATGTTCCAATAAAGGAAACTATATCGGGTGCAATGATTAAGAATATAGTGATAAAAACAAAAAAATACTATATCAACAGACTTGATAAATATGCAAAATTAATTGATGTAATCAGTAACATTTATCACAATAAACTCTATATCGAAAAAAACTGTGAAATTCTTTTTAATAATATAATCAAAGAGTGTTTTGAAGTTTCAAAGGAGCTTGGGGATACTGCTGTGAAGGTACTAAATGAGATTAATAAAGATTTAATATTCTGTACATCTGAAAAAATTGAAGAGTGCATATTACTGCAAAAAATTGAAGAGTATATAGATCAAAATGAAGGAATGCTAATTGAAGACGCAATTAGGGCCATAGACGATGATTGCGGGGTAATTCAACGGTAAATATCCCGTACTTTTCCCATATATGTTCCGTCAAGAAGATAGCAATCAAAATCTTTTATTTCTAATCTGCCGCTATCAAAATAGGGGCCTGGTATAGCCTCCCCCTCTTTATTTATAGATACGCCTTCAATAACAGGATTAAAAGATGGCAAAATAATGATATTTTGCGATCCTTCTATCCTGAGAAAACATTTCATACGGGTTATTTTTCCGTTTGAATCAACAAATTCAACTACTGGGTGGACGTGACCCATAATCAAGTTGTTGCCCTCTATAAGAATGTGGCCATGAGTCAGTATATGATCCTCAATTTTAAATGACTTCATGACTTCATTATGAACTATTTCTTCTATGTTACCATCGTGATTCCCTTTGATTATCTTTACAGGTATATTAAAATCTAAAAATTTTGGGAGATTTAACTTTTCAAAAAACGATGTAAATGGAAGATTATGTTTCACATCCCCCAAAATAATTAGTTCCTCTATGTTTTTTCTCTTAATAATTTTTAATAAATCTGATTTCATTTTTTGACCAATATCGGGAACTTTTATCCCCTTTTTATAGTACTCATACTCTTTACCTAGGTGCAAGTCTGCAATAACAAGATATCTTGTATCTGATTCAATAACTATTGCAGGCTTATTAATCACGGGGTATAGTTCCATAATTTAAAGCCAATAAATTAAACTTAAAAATGCTTTGGTAACTTTTAATATGTGTGTCCATGAGTTTTGATCTTTTAGGTGGCGACATTGTCACCGTCTTGAATGAATTTAATATTATATCTCCCACTGATATCCAAAGTAGATCAATTCAAGAGATTTTAGATGGGAAAAATGTTTTGTTAATGGCACCGACTGGATCAGGGAAAACTGAAGCTGCAATACTCCCTCTTCTAAAATTAGTAAAAGATAGCAAGGCACCAGGCATTAAAGTGCTCTACATTGCTCCACTTAGAGCCCTCAATAGGGATCTACTTCTTAGGTTGGAAAAGATAGGTGATGCAATGGGAATAACAATAAAAGCAAGACATGGGGACACAACTCAAAGTGAAAGACGTCGGCAGAGTCTCAAATCCCCCGATATCTTGATCACAACTCCTGAAACATTACAAGCACTTTTCACAGGAAAGATACTAAGGGAGCATCTAAAGTCATTACTTGCCGTAGTCGTCGATGAAATTCATGAGATAGCCGAAGATAAAAGAGGCGTGCAGCTGAGTTTAGCTCTTGAAAGATTAGAAAGATTAAAAAACGGGAGGATACAAAGAATTGGTCTTTCAGCAACAGTTGGATCAAAGGAGGAAGTTGCAAAATTCCTAGTTGGTGAAGAAAGGGACGTTACCATAATTCAATCCCAGATAAAAAAGGAGTTTGACATTGAAGTTGAAACACCGGAGATATTTGAAGAGGACATAATGGTTGCAGAAAATCTGAAAATATCTCCTTATGTAGCTTCTTCAATTAGGAGGATTAAGGAATTAATTGATAGCCATACAAGTGTTCTTCTTTTTGTTAACACTCGCCAGATGGCAGAGATACTATCATCTAGATTTAATCTCATGGAAATGAACTTTATTGATGTTCACCATTCTTCTCTTTCGAAAGAAACTAGAATCGATGTGGAAACTAGATTTAAGAAGGGGGAGATTAAATGCATAGTATGTACTTCAAGTATGGAACTTGGGATAGATGTTGGTGCAGTTGATTTAGTTATCCAGTATGGTAGCCCAAGACAAGTATCAAAACTCTTACAGAGAGTTGGAAGGGCAGGACACAAGACATATCTTGTTTCAAAAGGAGTGATATTAACAAGCGATGAAGAAATATGTGAATCCGCCGTAATTGCAAAAAATGCATTAAACTACGTGATTGAAAAATCGCTAATACCTGAAAAATCTTTTGATGTTCTGGCTCATCAGATAATCGGACTTTCAATGGAAGGAAATGAAGTTTCAATTGAAGAGGCCTACTCCCTATTCAAAAAGGCTTATCCTTATAGAAATATGTCACTTGAAGAGTTTTGGAAAGTATTGCATTTTTTGGAAAGTATTAAACTCATTTGGATTAACGATGAAATAACCTATAAGAAATCAAAACAAGGATTTTTTTACTACTATGAGAATTTATCTATGATTCCCGATACAAAACAGTATAGAGTCATTGAGGTAGGAACAGGATCTTCGCTAGGGGTATTGGATGAGAATTTTATTATTTCAAACATCGAGATAGGTGGAAATTTTATTGTCCGTGGACGAACATGGAAAGTTTTGAACATTGAAGATGAAAAAATAGAGGTGACTGAAACTAGATCTGTTGGGGCTATTCCTTCTTGGGAGGGGGAACTGATTCCAGTGCCGTTATTTGTTTCCAGAGAAGTCTTTGAAACATTTACAGACGAAACAAAGATAGAAAATTTGCCTCTAACAAGCGATACTAAAAAAATTCTATATGACTTGTTAAAAGAACAGACAGATTATTTTTCATATTCAATGAATTCATTGGTAATTGAGGATATAGGGGAGTTTGTAATTATACATGCATTTAACGGGTCTAAAGCAAATGATACTCTTGGCAGGGTAATAACATCACTTTTAGCCCAGAGATTTGGTGAGTCAATAGGTATGAGGACAGACCCCTACCACATAATGATAAAGTTCCCTAAAGGGATTAAGGATGGCGGAATTATAGTAAAAAACACCCTTCTTGAGATAAATGAAGATCATGTTATTCCTATATTGGATATCGTATTGAAGAATACCCCTCTCTTTGAGTGGAAAATGATCCAAATAGCAAAAAGATTTGGTGTTATAAGAGCAAACTCTGAGAAATATTTAATGAAAAATATCCTAAAACTGTATAAAAATACACCCTTATACGAAGAAACATTAAATGAAATTTATCATGATAAACTAGAAATTGAACCAATAAAGGAGTTTATCAGAAATATACAAAATGGAAGAGTTGAAATTACAGTATGTAAAAACAATGAACTTTCCATATTTTCAAGACATCTTTTGGAGGGATCTTCTTTTGAGTTACTTTATCCTAAAAGGCCAGATAAAGAAATCATAAAATACCTTAAGAAGAGACTTCTAGAAAAAAGAGTTACTGTGGCATGTCTACATTGCAAGAAATGGAAAACAACTCTTTCTGTAAATAATTTTGAAGATAATCCCAAATGCCCACAATGTGGTGCAAGATACATTGGTATTTTGAGGAGAAGAGAACATTTAGAAATAGTCCGAAAAGGAAACAAGGGAAAGATTAGTGAAGAGGAAAAAAAGACTTTGAAGGAAATCAAAGATTCGGCTGATTTAATTTTACCTTATGGCAAAAAGGCCATAATTACATTGGCTGGGATTGGGATAGGTCCGAGGACAGCTAGAAGGATACTATCTAAAGATAGAAGAAATGAGGAAGATCTCTTTAAGGATATCCTCTCAGCAGAGAGGGTATATGCTAGAACTAAGATGTTCTGGCAATCAAACAAACAGTAGTTTCATTATGTCTTCTAACGCTTTATTTGTAGACTCACTATTTTTTCCACCTACAATCAAGACACTGTTTTCATAAAAGATGTCTCTTAAATACTCCCATTGACCAAATGATCTTGACCACACAACTTTTGATATCTCTGAATCACAAAGATCTTTTATTACCAGATTATTATTTTCATTTCCTATAAGGATTAGATTTTTCTTTGCTTTATCAGTTCCGGTAACATCCTTATCTATTTTAATAAGGGAAGTTGGCTCAACCTTTACTGTTGAATCGTAGAACAAATATAATTTGGATTTTTTCTGACTGACAGTAAGTTCAACTCCATCTCCATCTTTTTTGAAGTAGTTTGAGTCAAGAATGTCAATTTTGAAGTAATTCCTTGGGCCGTAAACAGTTTGAGGATCGCAACATGTAAGGTCAATCTTATCGCACAACACTATGTCAATTGTGTCATAACTACACTTCTTAAATCTTGGATTTAAGGGATTTAGATCAAGATAGTCATCACAAGTTCCGAATATGCCATCTTTCCCAGGATTTATATACACTGGCGAATAAAATGGAATCTTAATCGATGCATTACACTCCTCTCCTACTGCTTCAAACACCGGAATCTGCTGTTCTTCAAGGGATAAATTTCCATCTCCATTAAGGTCAACACCAAAAGCAATAACGTCCTCCCAAAGATTAGAGATAGTAAGATTGTAGTCATTGGGGTATGTTACAAATGGCATACAACATGAAGACTCTTCTATGGCCCCATAGTCCTTTAGGGAATAAACATCAAACTCTGCAAGGAGGGCATTGCCCGCTCCTTCAAAGACTTTAATCCCATCTATGTAAAATACCGGGACTGCCCATATAGTTTCTTCAAGACCATCAATTATTCTAGTTCCCCTTTCAAAGATAAAGTATGGATCATTTTCATATTGCTTTGTTGGAACAGTTGTAAAGGAACCATAGCCTCCTTTTGGATCACATAAAGGGACACATGAACAACATCTTGAACTATTTGCATCCATCACCATTAAAAACTCATTACTTCTCCCTGTAAAATCAGAAACTCTAAGGTAAACTTTGTACTCGCCTGAAAAGCTCCCATTACTTTTGACTTTGTATTTGTCATCCTTAGAAGTTGTTTCAGTCGTAGGGCTATGTATATCTAAAAGAGTTACAGTATACCAACCGAAAATTTTCGTATCGCCTACCTTAAATATCGTATCTGGGGAGTAAATAGGTATTCCATAGATAAAATATCTTATGCTTTGATCTTTGGAATGGTAAACCCCGTTGTAAATAATTGGATAATCCTTTTCAAATAATCTTATTCTATAGGAGTTATAGGGGATGTCATAAAGTGGCCCAAAACACCTAGCAAACACTTTCCTTTGAAAAGGCGTGTGTATATTTGTTATTCTATAGACGATATCGGAAACATTAAAGTCAAGACAATAGTCATCAGGAGTCTCGGTATCTGATAATCTAATGAAAATCTCTTCATGGGTTTCACCATAATCAAATACCTTGTTTCCATTTCCATATGGGTATAAAGATGAAGAATACTTATATCCGTCATCCCACCACAAGGATTTTAGTCCATCAGCAACCTTAATTGAATTCACTGTGGCATTGGCAGGATCAATTCTTATTATGTCACTAGCATTTAAATTTTGCAAAGTTACTTCATATTCCTCATAAATAGTATTTTCAATTCTTTTAGTATGCCTATTGGCTATAAGAAACGCTAACTTTGAAGCGGCAATTATATCGGAAGATGTTGCTTTTTCACCAACAACTATTATAGCCTTTACATCTTCACCTTCAAAAAAAAAGTCGTCCCTTGGAACTGAGGAAGAGCCTACATTAATTGGAAGTATTAAAGAAAATAAAATAATAAAAATTAATATTAGGCTCTTTTTCATACGTACACCGAATTCGATTCCCTATTTTTTCTTTATATGCTTGTTGTATACGTAGTATCCCGCTAATAGCAATACAAATATGAGCCCTATGATTAAACCTATTTTTGTAATACTCAATGTCTTAGTTACTGGAACGTCTATATTCTTTTGGAATAGGTATACGTTTAAGTCCTGCTTTTCTTTGTCTCCGACAGCCCTAATCCTTAGACTAAGTTGATAAATTTTTTCTTCAGCTGAAGATTTGATATCAGTGCTTAATACAGCTTCTGCTTTTTGCCCAGGATTTAGAACTCCAATGTAGTCATTTTTAGATGTGAAATCAAAAGGTTGTTCTGACCTTTCAATTGCTTCAACTGTTATGGACTCTGCCTTCTCTTCCCCGTTGTTTGTTATTGTTAGATATATCTTTACGTTTCCTCCTGTTCTTACATTCCTTGGCTCAAAGCGGTACTCAGTTATTTCAAGTTCGGGTTTCCCCTTAATGTCTAAGTTTAATTCAAATTCTTCTTTTAGGAGATTGTTAGAAGAATCCCTGTACTCTACGGTCATCGGTATGGCATATGTCATCTTTTTTGCGGATTTGTCTATATTTATTAGAAACTCTGCATCCTTTGCATATCCACCGGGTAAAGTTCCAAGATTATAGGAACTTTCATAAGACTTTGATAAAGTGAAAGGTTCCCCTAAACTAAGATATGCTTTTACATATTTTGCACTTTCAGTCCCTTGATTTGCTAAATTAACTTTTATTTTAACATTTTCATTCCCTGGCCTTATATTTTCTGGCATTGATGAGAAATTGACTACCATTAATTCTGTTCTACCTGTAACTCTAAGGCCAAATTGAATTGTGTACGGTCTTGGATAGGGATTTGTTCCGTCATAAAATACAAGAACAATTGCCATTGGATAATTGCCTGCAGGTATATTTTCATTGGCCCTCAGTTTAAATGAAATTACTTTTTTTGTTCCAGCTTCAAAATCTCCTATGTAAGAGGAGTCAGATGTGTTCTCAGGCATAAATGGAACCATAGCTCCAATAGGGGGGACATTTAGACTTCCCTTAACTGTATACGCTTTCATTGACCCTTCATTTGAAAGTAAAATTTCAAGATTAAAGGCTTCCCCAGGTTCCACATTTAATGGATTTGTTTTTATTTCATTTATCACAAATTCATACTGACTTCTGCCAATTTTATATCCCACAGGCCCTTTGATTATTACATTGACCCCTACATTAGATACGTCAATTAAATTGACAGTAATGTCATTTACTTTGAGAGATTCTCCTTTTGATATATAAACCCCCAAAGGTCCAACAGGGGCCGTGCCTTCAAGGACCATAAATGACGCCATATTGTCCTTGTAATCCATAAGAGAGATGGCATATGGCCCAACAAAGACGAAGTCGTTATCATGAAGATATCCCGAATAAATCACTGTATCCGTACTTCCATATACTCCTGGTACAAAAATGCTCATTATAAAAATTCCAATTAAAAAAATACTACTTTTTTTCATATAATACCTCCATTTTTTTCTTTATCATTTTTTCAGTATCTTGAAATATACTTTCTTGAATTATTAACAAAGACGGAAGGAAAATAAGAGACACTCCCATGCAACTGAATACTCCGATAAATAACATCTTCCCTAAGGTGTCTAATAGGGATAGAGAACCTGTGAGCATCGCAACAAAACCAAAACCTGCAACTATAGAAGAAACTATGATCGGTGCAATAACTCCTTCAAGGGTATTCCCTATTCTCTCGGAAATAATGGGGCTTTTTTCGAGAAGATACCTATTTATCGTTTGAATTGCGAAATCTATTCCTATTCCAGCCATCATTGAAACTACTCCGACAAGTTCAGAGCTAAGTGAGATCCCGAAAAATGCGGATATTCCCATCATCCACACTATCCCTAATCCGACACATATCAAAGGGATTAGTCCATATCTAATTGATCTAAAGGTTAAAATAACGCATAATAAGACTCCAATACTTCCAACTAAGGATATTTTGGACAATTCAGGTAAAACCATATTTGTTAATTCCCTATTTAGCGTCAAGCTGCCTCCTGGGTGTATGGTCAAGGGAGTTTCTGATATTATGTCTTTTATATTATCATAGATGCTAACACTATCTACACCCTTTGTTACATTTAGCCTTATCAACATATAGCCAAGACTTTCTGAAACTTCAAGCCTATGAATAAGATTTTCTTTTGGCAAGTATATTTCATCAAGTTTGAGATCAAAAGAGGATGCTTCTATCCCATGTACATTAATCAATTTTTGATTCAATAAATATGCTTCTTTTAATATATCTGGTGAGAAAACATTATCTGATTTTATTACAATGATAATTGAATTATATCTTTCAAACTTATCTTCCATCTTTAGGAACACTTGCATCTCTTCTCTATCGCTTGGCAATTGTCCTATGCCTTCCATTTGTTCTATTTTCATTAGGGTGATACCAGCACCTAAAATGATTGTGATTATAAATGATAATATTAGAATCTTTTTTGGATGTTTCCCATGAATCTCCGCATATTTTTTAATTAGTTTATCATAATTTGACATGTCACCACTCCCTCAATGCCATAATTGAAGGTAAAAATACCAACGCCCCAATAAGACAGCTGACAATACCCAAAGATAAAGCAATACCTAAGTGAATCATCATAGGCATTGATGAAAGAGCCAATGCCATAAAACCAGCAATAGTTGTGGAGCTTGATCCAATTGTACCGCTCCCGACTCCTGCGACCATGGCCACAATTCTATCTTCACGTGGTTTACCTTTTTTTAACTCCTCATTATAACGTAATACCATAAATATTCCATACTCTGCACCAAGGCCTATAATAATGGCGCCAATACTTGCTGTAATTATACTTAACGGGATTCTTGCATAAGATAGGATGCCTACCGTCCAGAATACCCCGCAAAGCAAGGGCACAATTACAAATAATGACTTGAATCTTAGAATTAATGTCAATAATACAAACACGATAATTGCAGATATAATCATTGTTTTGTATGCATCTTCCCTTAGGACGTTAATAATAGTTTTGTTTAAGACTGGGGAGCCCGTTATTTTATAGTTAAGTCCATGTAATTCTACTTTCTTTATTTCCTCTTCCACAACATTAATCAATGAGTTGATTTCTTTTTCACTCCTAACTCCACTTGTCTTAACAATAACAACAGCTGAGGAGTAATCTGTAGATATCAACTCTGGTATGTTCTTGGCCACTTCTCTCAATATAGTTTCATCAGGAGGGATACTTCTAAAAATAGAATAGTATACTGTTCCGGGGCCTATAACGTTTAGTATTTCTGGACGGGATTTCAATCGCATTTCCAAATTATACATGCTTTCTAAGCTTTGTTTATTTCGTATATCATTTGTAATATCTGGATTAATTTCTAAAAATATTATAATGCCTTCTTCTTCCCCAAATTCACTTTTAATAAGATTTTGAGTTTTTACAACATCAAAGTTTGGAGGCAATTCTCTTAAAAAGTCAGATTCAAAACGAATATTTAACGAACCTACTGTTAAAAAAATTGTAATAAGTAACATAGCAATAACTATGATTTTACTATATTTGTATTCAATTAATGCAAGCTTCCCAAAGAATGTATCCCTTAGCTCCGCCATTACTGCACCTCAAAAACTTCTTTAAGAAAATCTTCATAATAGAGGAGCTCCTTTTTTATACTGTTCATCCTTTCTTTTAATTTTCTGCTCCCCTTAGGGGTTATCGTGTAAAATTTCTTCCCTCGTGGCCCCTTACTTGTTTCTTCAATTAGTCCTTCAGTTGTAAGTAGCAGAAGTAATGGGTAAACTAAGGCTGGCGAGGGTTTTAATTTACCTTTGGATCTATTTTCGTACTCCTTTATAATGTCATATCCACAAAGTTCCCCCTTACTGAATAGCCAGAGGGCAAAAGTATCTAGTATATGAAAATAATGAAAACTTTTACTGAACTTACCAAAAGACATGTATCATTCCTCGATATATCGGATTATGATATATCAAGTTAAGATACAATATATAAGATTTTCGTGCCCTACGTTATCCAACTACCTTCTCCCATTTTTTGAGTTTTTGAACTTTTGATAAAGTTGAGCCTCTTTTAATTTCTTCCCTTATTCTGTTCTCTTTTTCTTTGACGTCAATGCTTCTGTTTATTATTTCTTGGGCCTCTTCTTGGGGTATTACCACAACCCCACTATCATCTCCAATGATATAATCCCCTCTATTGACTTTGAGCCCCCCACACACAACTTCACAACCAATCTCTCCAAAGCCTTTTGGATCACCTGCATCTGGAACTTCATATCTTGCAAAAACAGGAAAACGTATCTCCTTTAGATCGTCGACATCCCTTACAGCTCCATCTATCACAACACCACCTAGCTTTCTCATTACAGCACTCCAAGTTGCAAGCTCTCCCCAAATGGCAATATCGCCTGAATTGGTATCTACAACTAGAATTTCCCCTTCTTCTGCAAGATCAATTGCCTCAACGACTTTTGCCCAATCCCCGTTCATAGTTTTAATAGTCAATGCCCTCCCGGCCATTTTAAGTCCAGGAACAACAGTATGTATGCCCTTCATTGCTCCCCCCCTATGCATAGCATCTGAAACGTTAGATGATGAAACTTTCTTTAAGGCATCAATTAATTCTTCTTCTTTATATTTTCTAAAATCTAAACTTTCAATAGGTTTTGAGAGATCAATACTTTTTCTAATTATTTTTGTGGCATCAAGAAGATTGGAAGCTTTTGTAATGGCCCCACCAACAATTACTATGTCTGCTCCTGCAGAAATTACATCAGGTATATTCTCAGAGTTTAGCCCTCCTGCAGTTGCAATCGTAATATTAACGGCTTCCTTGACATCTTTTATATCTTGTAGCGGATTTTCTCCCTTCATCTGTTGATCAATGCCCACATGAATGCAGACATATTTTGCACCCATCTTTTCTACTTCTGCAGCTCTATCCACTTTATTTTTGACGTTTATTAAATCAATCATTATCTCAGAATTGTATTTCTTTGCAGCCTTAATTGCTTCTTTTATTGTACTGTCATCGGAAGCGCCTAATATGGAAACTATATCTGCCCCTGCTTTTGAGGCCATTTCTGTTTCAAAATCTCCTGTATCCATGGTCTTCATATCAGCTATTATCTTTTTATTAGGAAAAATACGCTTTAACTCTCGTATCGCATCCATTCCCTCACTTTTAATAAGGGGTGTTCCGGCTTCAATCCAATCAATCCCTCCAGGAACGGCTTCTTTTGCCATAGAAATGGCTCTATCAAGGTTTAGTATGTCAAGTGCAAGTTGAAGAATTATCTTACTAATAATATCACCTTTGATTAAACTTTTTTTCCCAGTTACTAAGATTTTTTTTCATGATTTTGATTGATTCTTTAAGATTCTTTCTATTATCAAATTCCAAGTTCTCTTCTATTTTTTTCTCTTTAAATTTCTTTATCTCTTCAATTAGCTTTGGCATTACTCTAACTACATTATCTACTATAGTTATATCTGCGCACAATGAGGTTCTTGAAAGAGGATTTAGATCTATGGCAATAATTCTCTTTTCCATTTTCTTAAGTGCTAAAGCCCTATCCCCGTCTTCCAAAGGAACAATAACAACATCAGAACTGAAAATACCTTCTCTAGATACTTTTCCCCTAAGTGAATCAAGGCCAGGTATGATTTCATTTGCATCATCACCCACGCCCAAAATTTCTTTGGCCCTATATTTTTCCAATCTTTTTTTTATCTTGACTTCACGCTCACGAGTTCTATAAAAAAGATTAATTTCTATCTTTAAAGGAACAATCTCTGAAAGCTCTACAATCTCTTTTGGAACAAGACATGCTATATTTCCATTTACAGATATGACAGGATTTTTTGCTTTGCACAACATTTCCGCTGCAGCTTTAATAGCCTTATTTGCCTCGTCTGTAGTTTTTTCCCCTAAAAAATAATCAAAAGCCTCGCCTCTTCCATGGGCTGCTATCCCAGCTTCAGAAATAACGCCTTCTTTAAGGCAATCTGTAATTTTTTCCCTCAATAAGAGAGACTCATAGCGGGGGTGACTTTTTGGCACAATCATGGTATCCCTTGCAATAATCCTTTACCTATAGGAGAAATAATTATGTCCCCTTTAATGTCTATCAGACGCTCCACTATTTTTTTTTCATCTTCTTCCCTAATAAATGTAAAAGCCCCTTCACCAATCATAATACCGGAGGCATTGAAACTATTTATTTCACTGATAATTTCAATTAACTCTAAAATCTCGCTAGATAGAATTCCTGTTTTGTAAGTAAATTTTTTTGAGCATTCCATCATTCTTTCAACAGTAGGCTCATTAACTAACTTCTTTAATAATTTGGTCCCGCAATTCTCTATTATCTTGACTTTATCTTGATTCCCTAAAACACTACCTGTTTTCTTGATCCCACGGCTCACACTTAATACCTTGAGGCCTTCAGCAGGAATATTTTCAATAACCCCTTCAATCCCCGGAGTTTTTCTTATTTCAACTCCCCCCTTTACTTCTGCTACAACATCCCCGAGACCGCTTAGATTTTTCACTTCCGTTTCATGGGCTATCCTTATGCAATCTTTAACAGATATGTTTGCCAAATCTTTTAACGAAAAACATATGCCCAAAACGGCAGAAGCTGAAGTACCATACCCTGAGCCAACTGGAACATCACTTTTCTGTTCTATTAAAATATCCTTGTTAGCTATAGATTTAGGATACCTTTCTTTAATTATATTTAAACAGTTAAATGAAATAGGATTCGTTAATGGTGTCATCTTTTTTCCATTAAGCTTGATTTTAACTTTTCCACTTCCACTATACGCGCTAACTTTAGTTTTCAGTCCAAATGAAAGAGTAACCCCGGCACCAGTCGAACCAGTTTTTAGACAGTCATCACTAAAGAACGGAACAAAAAATCCAGTTATATGTGAAGGAACATAATATTCTGAACTATACATATAAAGCCTTTATAGATTACTAAGTTTTTCAGCAAACTCTTTACATTTTCCTAAGTCAAGTTTATTCATTACTGGCATGAAAATCAAATCCTCTTTTTTTATAACTTTACCAATTTCACTAAATGATTTTGCCACCTTTTCTTGATCCTCGTCATCAAGAATTTTAGCATTCAGCACACCACCAAATACCTCTTCCAACACAATATTTTCTACCGGTAATCTATTTTTAAGGATCTCAAGATTATATTTGCCCCCAACCCTTCTGCCTTTGTATTCCATCTCCTCTAGATCATTACAGACTACAAATATCGCTATTTTCTTTTCTTTAAGATCCTCTTTGAATTTTTCTATAAATTGACTTATACTGTTTAGAGGTTCATCATCATAATTGGGAGAGCCTATAACTATCAATTTATACTCTTTAATGGATTCGATTTCTTTGGGTTTTTTTACTTCTATATCTTCCATCTCTTCAGAGATCCATCTTGATATTAACTCAGTTGACCCATACTTTGTGTCATATACTAAAAGATTGTATGCCATTTTATTCCCTGATAAAGTCAGACAATAACAATTTTTATAAAGATTTAGGTAATTCATATGGTGATGCACAGAAAATCAATTAAAGGAACTAAGTCAAATGTGCTAGCCGGCAAGGGCATTGTTTTAGGAGTAACTGGAAGCATAGCTGCAGTTGAATCAGTTAAACTTTCAAGAGAGCTAATGAGACATGGGGCCGAAGTTTATGTTGTCATGAGCCCAGATGCAAAAAAAATTATCCATCCCTACTCTTTTGAATTTGCAACTGGAAATCCCGTAGTTGAAGAAATTACAGGCAAGATAGAACACGTTTCTTATGCTGGAGAGCATTCTAAGAAATGTGACTTAATATTGATTGCCCCTTCAACTGCAAATACAATTTCAAAGATAGCCTCAGGTATTGATGACACCCCCGTTACCACTGTTGTTTCCACAGGTTTTGGTAAGATACCAATAATTATCGTTCCAGCAATGCATATTTCGATGTATAAGAATCCATTAATCCTTGAGAATATTGAAAAACTTAAAAATCACGGCGTTGAGTTTTTGACACCTAAATTTGAGGAGAACAAGGCAAAGCTTCCGGACATTGAGGATATTGTATTTACCGTTATAAAAAAACTACATGTTAAAGATTTTGAGGGGAAAAAAGTTTTAGTGACTGCAGGCACCACAATAGAAAAAATTGACGATGTGAGATTTATTTCAAATAAAAGCAGTGGACTAATGGGTATAAAAATTGCTGAAGAATTTGAAATGAGGGGTGCAGATGTTACATTAATTTTAGGGCCAACTCATCTAAATTCTCACGTTAAAGCTCAAAAGATAGAGACTTATGAGGAGATGTTCAATGCCGTAATGTCAAATACTGAAGCCGATATAGCTATTTTCGCAGCTGCAACTTCTGATTTTCATGTAGATAATTGTGCAACAGGGAAGATATCTTCAAATGAATCATTTACCATGAATCTAATACCCAACAAAAAAATAATTGATGAGTACTCAAAAATATCAAAATCTTTTATAGTTGGATTCAAGGCAGAATACGCTTTATCTGAAGATCAACTAATCAGAAAGGCTTATGATAGGCTCCAATGCTCCAATATGAATCTGATTATTGCAAATGATGTTGGAAAAGAATCCAGGGGTTTTGAATCTAAAACTAACGAGGTATTTGTTATTGATAAAACAAAAAAAGTTTTTCACTTACCTTTAGATGAAAAAGGAAAACTTGCTGAAAAAATTGCGGATATAATAAAGAAATATTTAAATTAAAAAATTATTTTTTGATTTCACTTTCCAAGACCGTTCCTTGCTCTAGGATTTCAATCTCAAATGGTTTGCAACCCTTTCCTTCTAGATTACTCCTATAACAAGATAAATCAAGATCCGCTAGATCTACTGTTTTGTCCAATGCAAAGTAGTATCTTGAAAGCACCCCAATCTTTTCCCTGTAAGGGTCAACGGGAATCCACTTTCCATTGAAATAAATTTCATTCCAAGCGTAAGGCTTCCATACTCCGCCTTCTTCTATGTCATAGTAAAGTCCATATACTACTTTTGTTGGAACCATCAAGGATCTCATAAGCGCCGCATATAAAGTTGCATATGGCCCATAGCCTAATGCTTTCTTTGAAGAGATGGTGTCTGTGGCTGGCTGTATCCACCAGTATTCGTATCCTCCTTTTAAATATGGGCTTTCATCGACTGTAACAATTGTTCTTTGATCTTTCATGATTAAATAAGCAGTTCCATATAGATTGTAATTTGCATCTTCCTTTGCATATCTCAAAGCAACTTTATCTCGCATGTGTGCATCCCAAACAACAGTTCCAGATCCCCATACGCCTTCGACTAATTTTCCGTCTTCATCATATAATTCCGAGGCCATAACATACATTTTGACATCGTTAGGTAATTTATCAAATACCTTAGCAGCTTCCTCTTGTGTTTCAATTACTGGGATCATTGTAGTGTCATCAAATGCATACGTCAACCCATATAAAGTGACTATGGCTTCAAGTCTCATGCCACTGTCTCTTAATATTACAACTTTTTGACCAGATGAATTTAAATCTGAAAGATCATATGGTTGGGAGATATTTATCTTGGCCTTAAGATATGATATTGTTTTTTCATCCTGCTTTGGTGGCGTCGTATTAACGTCTACACCATTATCTTCTTTCTTTTGAGAAATACACCCTGAAAATGTAGCAATTGTAATTAAAAATATCAGGGCCAATACAATACCTGCTTTTTTCATAGATTCACCAATCTTCAAGAGTTCAGGGCTTAATAAATAGCTTTCGGTGAAGCTCTATTCGTTAATTGACGTAGTCAGTTGTTTTTCAATACCCTCTCTGTGAATTGAATTGTATGTGCAAAATGGAATAAATGATCCATCTGGCAAGGCATAGTGTATTGCGCATCTTTTGACCCTACTTAAATCAAAATTAAATGGGTCCATAAAATGCATTGTACCAATAAATATTGATTTTCGGTGAAGTTTGGCAAGGTACTCTTTTTCACTACTTGAGAAAATACCTCTGGCAATATCTAAAAGATTTAGATCTCTTGGCATTTTCTCTTTTTCTATAAAAGATCCTAAGTTTTTCAGAGTCCTGGATATTTCAATCCCCTTTGTTATTTTTCCGCCACATCTTATTTTTTCCTCTCTTTCATTTAAATACTCGAAAAATCCTTCAACATCCACAAATCGGGTGATGGGAATTAGTTTTCCATCTTGAACAAACACATATGTGGCAACACCGCATTGGGGGTGGGTAGTAAAATGAGGCATTTTAACTCCTCTCAATGACTCAATAAATCGGGATACTGGAACAACAAAAGGTATTGGGTAAAAGTCCTCTTTCCCTATTTCCCCGTTTGTTTGATCCTCAATTCGTGTGACTAAGTCAGTTATAGTAATCCTGTATCTCTTGACTTCTTCCTTACTGGCACGTCCAGAAAATGAAAGGGGTTGAAAATTTATCCCTCTAATGACATCAAAATTATCTCTTGCAAAATATATAATATCCCCAAGCTCATCATCATTTACAGTTTTTGACACCGTTGGAACTAGAACAACACTAGTTTCTCCGAAATTTCTCAAATTTTCTATTACTATTCTTTTTTCTGGAAAAGTATCATAACCCCTGAACTTTTCATATGATGAGGGGCATAGTCCGTCAAATTGGAGATAGTAGGTATTTATTCCGGCATCAATAACTCTCTTTAGGTAATCTTTGTCTTTAGCGAATCTTTTTCCATTTGTCGCAACTTGAATTTGTGGAATCCCCATATCTTTAGCGGCTTTGATTAATTGAGGCAGGTCATCTCTTACAGTGGGTTCCCCGCCTGAGAATTGCACTGCAAAAGGGGGATTTGGTTTTATCGATGTCATCATTTGAAGCATTTTTACCAAATCTTCAAAAGACGGTTCGTACAGTCTTTTTGTTGAGCCTGCGCTTGCAAAACATATTGGGCAATTCATATTGCATCTATTGGTGATATCGATATTAACAAAAATTGAGGGCGTAAGATGATCTGGGCATAATCCACAATCGTATGGACACCCCATATCTTTTATTTTTCTCTTTGCGACTGTGTTTTCAACAAAATGGTCAAGTCGCTCTAATCTTTTATAATATTCTGCGTCTATAGAAAGAATCTCTGAGAAGAAGCCGTGTTCATCACATTGTTTTTCCATTATTATTTCATTTTCGACTTCTTTGATATCAGCCATGATTCTTTTTTGGCATATAGGGCATATTGACTCTGTAGTGCGCATATACCTAGACTGCAAATATTCACCCTTATCGAACAAAATTAGTAGCATATAAAAAATTATCGTTTAAAAATATATATTATAACAATAAGAGTAGCAATAATCGCAACAACTGCTAAAGCTATGAAAAAGTATAACAACTTAGGTGGCTCGTTGATATTCTCAATAACATTTCCACCATCTATTTCTGAACTATTTGACTCTAAAATATTTTCCTTTTCCATTACCTTAACGGTAATATTCTTGTAGGATATTATTTCTTTTCCTGCTGGGTCTTGGAATTTTAATACGATTAGTGGACTAAATATGGTTTTGTCACTGTTATTGTCAACTGTGATATGTATTTTATTTGAGACCTTGGCGTCAGAATTTATGGAGGGTATTTCAACTGTTTCATTAGATATAAGGTCCCCTCTAACTTCAACTTTTGCATTAGTTATCTGAATCTTTCCATTATTCCATATTGTGAAGGGTACCTCTATAGTTTCACCCCTATAAGCGGAATATTCCTCTGACCCTAGATTTAGGGTTGCTTCCGCTCTTTTCTCAATTAAAGAAATAGTGATAGGTTTTTCCAAATAAAATGGCCTGCATCCACCCCTACATGCACCCTTTCCACATTTCAATATAATATTGAATTTTAACTCCTTTAGAGGGATGTCTTTTTCAAAGGTAATTTCAAACTTATTTTTTACCCTTTCACTAGGTTCAATAATTGAAAATTTGAAAGGATACCTTTGATTGTCCTGATTTATACTGATAAAAGAGCCGTATTTACTCATAAACGACTCCTCAAATGCTATAGTTCCATCCCAAAGCCTATCATTTGATTTATTGATAATTTCAAAGGCAATTGACACCTCATCTCCCTTTTCTACCGTTGTTGGATATGTAAGTGAAATGTCAATATACTCTGCCATCACAGGCTTTATTATCAAAAAAAGCATCAGGACGAATATAGCTATTCTTTTCATACAATCACGAAAGTATTCATCCATTGCCTAATTTAAATTTTACGATTTTTTTTAAATTAATAAGCCTCTATATATAATAAACTTTTTAAATGTAATAACTCTCATCTCATTAAATGGTGAGTTATTATGGATGACGATCATAAAGTGGGTCTTGTTTTCGCTTTAACAGGATTAATTGCAGGCATAATTTCGGGGATATTAATTATACCTAAGGTAGCAACTATCATAATGGCCTTTGTAATATTCTATGCTTCACAATACCTTGTTAAGATGATTGGTGTGGATAAGGTAAAATATGGCAACACTAGCAGTATTTTAAAATCAGGAATCTTCTCATTTCTTGGAAGCTGGCTAATGTTCTGGATAATTATCTTTAATTCATAAAATTATTCTTTTTCAGGTGAAATCTTTTGAGAATTGCTGTAATAGATTACGATAAATGTCAACCGAAAAAATGTAATCTATTGTGCCTAAATTACTGTCCAGGCCCCAGAATGAATGAAGAGACGATAGTCGTTGACGAAGAAACTAATAAGCCTGTGATATCTGAAATATTGTGTACAGGATGCGGCATATGCATCCATAAATGTCCATATAAAGCAATTTCGATTGTTAATTTACCTGAAGAACTTTCTCAGCCCATCCACCAGTATGGACCAAACACTTTTAGATTATACAGATTACCCATACCCAAAGAAGGAAAAGTTTTGGGATTGATTGGGCAAAATGGAGTTGGAAAGACAACTGCGATTAGGATTCTTTCCGGAGAGCTATATCCGAACATGGGTGATTTTTCCTCAAAAGAAAAGAAAAACCTGACTTCTTATTTTAGGGGTACAGAACTACAGGGATATTTTGAGAAGATTGAGACAAGCAATATTAAGAGCTCTTTAAAACCACAGTATGTCGATAAACTTTCCCAAGTAGTAAAGGGCAATACTAGGGATTTGCTGCAAAAAGTTGATGAAAGGGGCGTATCAGAGGAACTAATTGATGAACTTGATTTAAAAGATGCTCTTGATAAGGATATTTCTGTTTTGAGCGGGGGGGAACTGCAGAGAGTTGCAATCATTGCTTCAATGTCAAAGGATGCGGACATCTATTTTCTAGACGAACCTTCTTCCTACTTGGATATAAAACAGAGATTAAACGTGGCAAAGGCTATAAGAAATCTTGCAGAACAGAAAACTGTTGTTGTAATAGAACATGATCTAGCAATCCTTGATTATTTGAGTGATTATATCCATATACTTTACGGGCAGCCTGGTGTATATGGAATTGTTTCAACTCCTCTTGGAGTCAGAGTCGGAATTAATATGTACCTTGATGGTTACATAAAGGAAGACAATATTCGATTTAGGGATGAATCCATTAAATTTTACCAAAAGGAGGACAAAACCTTAAAATCAAGAAAAATCATTTTAGAATACCCGCCATTTGAAAAAACATTTGACAGCTTTTCTTTAAAAACTGAAAGCGGGGCACTACATAAGGGTGAAGTTATTGGAATTGTCGGGCCAAATGCCACAGGTAAGAGTACATTTATTAAAATACTTGCCGGAGTCTTAGAACCTGACAACGGGAATAAGTTTGAAACAGAGTTGAAAATATCATACAAACCCCAATATATCAAGAGAGATTATGAGGGCACTGTAAGAAATTTGTTATCTGAAGTTGCCAAGGAAAAATTCTTTACAAACATTTACAAAGCAGAAATACTTAGGCCTTTGGATATAGATCCAATTATGGATAATTCAGTTGCTGAGCTCTCAGGAGGGGAACTGCAGAGAGTTGCAATAGCGGTGTGCCTATCACAAGATGCAGACTTATATCTGTTTGACGAGCCTTCAGCATACCTTGATATCGAACAGAGGCTCAACTTCTCAAAAGTTTTGAGGCGATTTATAGGTGATAAGGAGCTAATGGCAATGATTGTTGAGCATGACCTAGTTTCTTTGGACTATACTTCAGATAGGGCCGTTGTGTTTTCTGGAAAGCCTAGTGTTTTGGGGGTTGCATCCCAACCTTTATCTCTCCGTGACGGGATGAATAGGTTTTTGAAAGAGATTGGCATAACATTTAGGAGAGAGCCTGAATCAGGAAGGCCGAGATCAAACAAGATTGACTCCCAAAAAGACAGAGAGCAGAAATCATCAGGGGAGTATTACTACTTCAAAGCGTAGAATTAAATTAATTCTACAGTCCCGTTGTCGCCGTTTACTTTTACCCGTTTCCCTTCTTTGAAGCTATCAATATCAATTTTATCTACCATTGGTATATCTGATATTATAGCGCCAACAGATACTATAGTTTCCGCTTCTTTGTTAATTATTGCAAGTGGCGCAACACCATTTTTCTTCAATTGGTAGATAACATAAGATCCGACGGTTGAGCCTTTTCCCATAGGAAATACAAAAATTTTACCCTTAATGCTCTTCCCGCAAGCGCTTGAATCTTTATCCAATATGATCCCTGTCTTTGGATCAATTCCCCCAAGAAAAGAAATTGGAGAGGAACTTTTTAATACCTCACCTTCCGCCATACCTTTGGAAATTTTTCTTCCTGTTAGGATCATCCTTTTACCCCTCCAAACTCTCTAGTTTATTTAGAATTGAAATTATTTCCTTTGTAAGCCTATCATATTCTCTGGAGTTAGGGTCTAGCGATTCTCTTTGGATATAGTATTTTATTAAAGATGCAAGGAGGTCTTCCTTCTCTCCTGCTGCATATGGCGGCTTAACAATTGGGATTTCATCTTTTGGAGTAGTTTGTGTGGTCGGGCTTTCTGTTATTTTTGAAAATAGATCATTCAAAGCATCATCAACAGTCTGGCCTCTCCCAAACGTCATTGACCTTGGCTCTATTGCAACTATGTCCCAAAGATTAACAGATTCCACTCTTTGGACATATACTGAAAGCAAGTACAACGGAACTGTGTCTCCTTTGTAGGTGAAAGGATAGAGTATCATGTTCCCCTGTCTTTTAGTTTCAGCCAATAATCTAAACTCCTCTTGATACTGGCTGTTTAAAAATTCCTGAGTTATCCTCTTGCCTGTAATTTTTTCTGCGGAGATGTCTATAGCATAGAATTTTGCCTCAGAATCCTCATCGTCAAGATAGCCATACATTAAAGCTGTTAGCTCCCTTGATTCCGCCCTTCTCAATATCATCTGTAGAAATGCAGCATATTCATATTGATTAGTTTTTGGATTTTTTGCAATGATGTTGTATATAAAATCAGTGTACCTGCCGACATTATCCCCCAAATCAAACTCATAGAAGTTAGTAGCTTCTATGTATTCCTTTGGATCAGTTATGTGGTAAGTTGTGTAGGCATTTGAAACATAGTGGAAATATTCATCCGGGGATCTTAATTGTGACCTGACTTCAGAGGGTATTTCAGCGCCATCTTTAATCCAAGGGTAAATCTTAAGATAAATGCTCTTAAATACGTCATCAGGCCCAACATAATAGACAGTTACCTCACCGTTACGCATATTTGTGAGGACCCTTGCAACATTTCTCTTGTAATCAAGATTTACATAAGGCATGTACGTAACAGAGTCAAGCTTTAGATTATAATCTGTTAAGAAGTATGGTTCGTTGTTATACATTACTATATAACTGTCAAGATCTCTTTCAAACTCACTTGGCAGATATATTGAGTTTCTTTCCTCAAGCGACCTATACGGGACATAGTTCAAAGACGGATACTCTGACCAGACCCCATAACCCTCCAATCTAAAGAGGATCAATCCACTAATATTTATTGTATCAACATCAAGCGTCTGGATATTATCTCCTAGATTTGTTTTTCTATCCTCTGTTAGGTACATATTGGTATGATATGAATTTGTTGTAACAGTTTCAATTTCAATTCCGTCTGAGTAGACATAATCGAGCTGGCCTTCACCGAAGTAAATTCTAGACGGTATGTTTGTTATATCCTTTGTTGCGGAGTCCATAATTATTATATCATCAGTCCCCACATAGAACAAGTTCTCATTATAGAAGTTGTCAGTGACAGGTGTTTCTGGTTTTATTGTTTTGTAAGTTGCCCAGTAAATCTTTTTTTCATTAGGGTCAAGGAAAAGGTCTGTATCTGATATGAGGTAATACCTTGGTCCAAGCTTTGGCCTTGCAAGAACAAATCCAGTTACATAGTCCCAGACTCTAACCCTATCTATCAAATATCTGTTCTCTTTAAGGAAATCTTGAACTTTGATGTTTTTAAGCTCACTTTGCGGTAAAATATTGACATTAATCTTTTCGACATTATCCACATAAGAAACCCATCTATTTGAATCAATCTCTCTTTGTATGTATGGGGTGTTTAGTAAGGGATTTCCTCTAACGCTCCTATCTAATAAAAATCCTTTTACCCCGGCGATAGCTGTTGGAGAAACTATAAGTAGAATTATTAGTATTGCAATAATTCCTCTTTTGGTATAAAACTTTCTTTTGTAATCTTGAACATTGTTTTCCCCAAACTTCATATCGAACACGTTCTTTAACATTGGCATAAATACCAGTACAGCAACAAGTAATGCCGCTTTGACTATACCAGGCATAAACAAGGCTATCAAAGATACCCCGCTTAATACTCCAAGCTCTATCCTGTCCTTTGAAGCAACAATGTTCATTACTCCAATCCCTATAAGGATCAGAGATTCAATTACCCAACCTAACTGCAAGAAATTTAGTATGCCAAATCTAACATAATCAGGGTTCCTTATATGAAATGTCAGGATTTTGCTAAAGAAGAGAAGCAAAGAAAATCCTATTAGAGTTAAACATAATATAACGGCTGTAGTGGTCCTGTGAGTCTTTTCTAAGACAATTTCCTTTGGGCTTTCCTTTATGGTTCCATCTTCGTATACTCTAGCAAATTTTTTTGATTTTTCGATTAGTAGATTTAATACATATGGCAATGCAACTACAAGCGTTAAAATGAAAAGTATCCCCTTACCTATATTTATTAGATTAATGTAGAGGTAACTTTGGTAGAAACTATCTGTGTTGTAAATGAAATCCATAATAAGAGGCCGTGTTATTTCTGGAAGCTCCTTTAGGTATAGGGCGTATCTTAGATATAATTCAGGCACTGGCATAAAAATAAAGATTAAAAAGAATATCAGAAGGTATACAAGTTTTCCAGCCATATTTCTCCCGATCTCTTGTTTTATGATGTTTCTTAGCGGAGTCACAAGAAACATTATCAAAAAAATGATTGCCGCTAAAACTAGACTCCAAATTAATCCAATCAGGTAAAGGGATAGCTTTACAATAAATTGCTCATAAAAGAGAGTGTACAGAACTTTTAAGTTAAAGTAAATCGGTATCCCAAAAAGGTATCCCGCCACAAGGGCCAATACAATGAAATATAATAATCCTTTTAGATTAAATCCTTTTCCACTTTTATATTCTTCTCCCATGAGTTTCAATATTCATTAATCATTTAAATAAGTTACCCGATTAATAAAAAAATAAGTTTAATGCCAAGATGGGGTAGTTAAAATATCTTGGCATTGATTTATGGTGGAAAAGTCACATTCATTAGTGTAAACTGAAGATTTACTTTTGAATTATTAGGATTCAAAGTTGATTCCTTAACTATGATTATTATCTTAGTGAAACATCACCGGAATAGACCTTGACCTCTTTTTCTTTAGTTTTTAGTATCAACGCACCGTTCTCATCTATGTCTTTAGCCAACCCTTCAAATGTTTCATTTATTCCTATTATCTTGACTTTTTTACCAAGAGTGTCTGAATTGAATTTCCATCTTTCTATTATTTTATCTATGCCATTTGTAATATACTCTTTGTACACCACATCAAAGTGCTCTAAAAATTGCCTTAAGAAAAGCTTGGTAGACACATTTTCCCCTATTTCGTTTTTTAAAGAAATGCCTGTTTCAGGAAGGGCATTCTTTTCAGTATTTAGATTGACCCCCACCCCAACAACAATGTGATTTATTTTCTCGATGTCACTTGAAAGCTCTGTCAATATGCCCGATATCTTCTTTCCTTTAATTAGAATATCATTTGGCCATTTAATCCTTGCATCTAATTTTTTATCCATAGAATTTAGAGTTTCAACAAGTGCCAAAGATGATACCAAAGTTAACTGAGGAGCTTTTTCAGGGGAGATGTTAGGTTTTAAGATAAATGAGATGTATATGCCGCCTTTGGGAGAATGCCACTCTCGCCCCCTTCTGCCTCTGCCTGATGTCTGCATCTCTGATATAACAACAGTTCCTTCATTTTCTCTAATTGCTATCTGCTTTGCCTTATTGTTTGTGGAGTCAACTTCTTCAAAGAACAACACTTTTTTTCCAATTATATCTGTAAAAAGAATTCTTTCTAATTCAAATCCAGTAAGGAAATCCGGAGTCTTTATTAGTTTATACCCTTCATTTGTTTTTGATCCTATTTCATAACCTAACTCTCTTAGTTTCTTGATATGTTTCCAAATGGCAGCTCTGGAAATGCCTATCTTTTTGGATATCACTTCTCCAGACACATAACCTTCGCTTTTCTCAAGAATTTCAAGAATCTTTGATTTCATTTCTTCACCGAAGAAAAATTAAAATATACCTCTGCTCCAGTGTTTAACTTTATTTTTAATCTGTGTTCTCCAGGGACATTGTATTCAATTTCTTTTTCTATAATCCTTTTTTCATTTGCCTTTACAAATTCATTTTCTTCAATAATCCTAATATCATCGATATAAATCTGATAAGTGTAATTCTTGTCCTCACCCTCAAAATTTTCTACTGTAAAATCAAAATAAATTTTGCCATCTGTTTTTTTGGTATAATTGTATAAGAGTATTGAACTATTAGAAATCATATTTAGAGTATATCCTTTACCATTAACAAAAAAAGAGTCCCCAATAAGATAGGGATCGGAATCATTAATACTAATTCCATTATTTCTTACTATAATTTCTGCACCATCTAGACTTGAAAGATTGTTATCTTGGCTTAGAATTGTACTGTTAAAATATAGTCTAGTGAACTTTTCTTCTATAATCTTTACTTCACTAAACGATAAAAGAATAAATCCGGAAACAAAGATGAATGAAAAAGCTAATGCGTAGAGTACATACTTATCATTCAATTATCTCAAACCCATCGTCCTTTAATTTTATACGGCCATCGTCAACTAGGTCTTTTATAGCAAGTTCAACATCAAGTTCATCGATGCTTAAGACATTTGATATCTCAGATTTTGAAATGTTAGGGTCAGTTTTTACTAAATCATAGACGCTTTCCTTTATCTCGTCTTCGTCAATATCGTCATAGAAAGACATATCATCGCTTTCTTCAGTAATCTCTTTTGCAATTGCTTCTTCAGAAACTTCTTCCATCAACTCTTCTATTTTTGTTTCTTTTAGGGCATCTTCAACTTCAGAGATATCTACTTCTTCTGTAACTTCTTTATATGTTTCTTCCATTTGTGGTGGTTTTGGGGCGTATTCTGGAGGAACATGCTCTATCTCTTCTTTGTATTCAAAGGATAAACCGTTTTCTATAAGTTCTTTCATTCTTTTTGAAATCTCTAATTCTCTATATATCCAGTAGTTTGGAGTGATAGATATGATATTATCAGGCGTAATGTATATCTCGCCCTGAAATTCTCCAACTCTCCCAATGATGTCTATAAGCTCCCCTACTTTAAATTTATCTAAGAGCTGGACTTTATCTGACCATGCTTTTATCCTAGTGGTGGCAGTTCCATCATCTATTGTAAACGAGCCATAGGTATTTTCACTGTTTCGATACGAATCTATGATTGTACCAAGGATTCTTGCTTCCTTTGATTCACCAAAAGGGGTAGAAAGGACAACTCCACCAATAGAGTCATTTCTTAACTTACCATTGACAAGGTCAATAATCCTCATCTTGTAGGCTATCATGCAGTGTTTTTAATATAAGATAATATATAAGAGTTTCTTATAGGTAAATTGGAAAAGAAGAAAAGAAATATAGAAAAAATAAATTAATTATTTAGTTTATGAGTCTGTGTATGTTGTTGTTACTACAGATTGACCATCAGTGCTTGTAATTGTAAATGTTCTAGTAGTGCCTGTTTTTAATGTCCAATCAAAATCATCATCTGTTTTATTTGGGGTAAGTGTGAATGTACCCGATGCACCAGCAGCTAAAGTAGTAGTTGAACCAGTACCACTTGCATTAAGTGTGGCAGTACCTGCACTCTTAGGTTCCGTAGGACCAGGATTAACATTTGCTGTACTAGCTAACTCTATATTTCCTGAGCCTAGTGTATTTTTAATAACTAAAAAATATTGGGATCCATCGTCAGTTATAGATAATATTTGTAGTCCACCACCAAGTGCACCGCTGCTCTGCTCCTGAACTGACTTCTGTGTCTGCGTCTGGAAAGATCTAAACCATATGAAGTATGCTCCAACTGCTGCAACTGCTACTGCAACTAATAGCATGACTGCAATAACTGGAGATACAGCTTTCTTGTGTTTTCTAAAAAATTTCATCATTTATATGCATCCATTTTTATATGGACAATTATAAATTATTTTAATTTGTTTTTAAATGTTTCGGTGATATTTAACTAATTCGCAATTATTAATTAGCTTTTAATAATCAAATTTCAATTTTTTTAAAGATTATTGCGAAAAACTTAAATAATGGCTCATATATTATCTTATATGAAGGAAATAGATCATAAAATCATAAATGTCATGAAAGAAAATGCGAGAATCTCAATCACAGAAATATCAAAACTCACAAATATCCCAGATACTACGATCCATTTTCGCCTTAAGAAGATGAAAAACATATTAAATTTCAGAGTAACACTTAACCACAAAAAACTTGGCGATACCTACTATATGATGGATATTATCCCTGAAACCTATGCAATAGACTCAATCACAATAAAAAAGACAGAGGAATTATTTGAAAGACTTAGGAAAATGGAGGGAGTTTTAACAGTTATTAAATCTAGGGATTCTTTCATGCAAATTGGAAAGATATGTGCAGTATACGTTGGAAAAGAAAAACCAAAATTAGACCTTCCAGGAATTAAAGTTGCAACAATAAGTGAGATTGATAAGATTTGGGGTGAAATAGCTCTATGTTCAAAGAGCTAGACTGCAAGAATATTCTTTTGTTAGGGGAGCCAGAAACTGGAAAAGAGTATTTCGGAAAAGAGCTAATAAAAGGCGATCTAATCTATGTTGGTATTGATAAAAGCCCATCTGAAATAAATAGCCTCTTTAAGCCTAAATTTATCATTGACTGTTACACCGAAAGGCTTGGAATCAAAAGCTCTGAAAAATATCACATCTCTTATGCATACGACCTTGATGAAATTATAAGAAACATCTTCATGGCAAGAGAGGAAACAGGAAAGGATACCACTGTAATAATTGATTCCATTTCACCGCTAGTTGTAACACTGGGCCTAGTTCCAGTGTATAGATTTCTTCAGAGGCTATTTGCAATTGGAAGAGAGAAAAATGCCAGAATCATTATACTATTGCACAAAGGCATGCACAAGGACGAAGTTGAGGTATCCATAAGGCACTTAGCTGAAGCCACCCTGTTTTTAGAAAGAGTCATAGAAATGGGTGAGGAAATATTCTATGTGGATTTTGGTAAGATTTATAGCGGAAACTATAAAAGAATAAAGTATCGTATAGATAATAATAGAATAATATTTGATAGATTCGCAATATAAGGGATTTCATGGTAGATGTGTTATTTTTAGGGATAGGAACAGCAATTCTTCTGTTTTTCACTGTAGAAATGATTACATTCATCTTATTTAACACTACAAATAATTACAAGTCCAAAATAACATACTTTGTGATGGGAGAGACTTTCTGCATAATGGGCTACCTATTATTGTTTATATTCGTTTTAAGCTCCTCGGATATTTTAAACGCTTTATTTAAATTTTCCCCTGCATCATATCCAGAAATTGCGAGATCATCTAGTATATTAGTTTCAATTGTTTTTTATTCAATCCACATTATTTTCCAGTTTATTTACAACTTAGAGGAAAACGACCAAAAAACTAACTACATAATTTACCTGATAATAGGTGTTTTAGGTTACATCTTCTACCTTTATGGCCTTATAGCGGGGGTGAGGTAATGAGCGAAACATCCAATAGCATGATCCATACGTCAATCATAATGTTTGCAGTATCAATGATTCTAGTTCTGGTATCTCTTATCTCAAACTACGTATACAAAGACTCTTTGTCAGCTTTTTTATTGATATCAAGCATACTGTTTGTAGGGTCATTTATCACTGCGTTTAAATCCTCAAAACTAAAAGAGGAAAACATAAGGAAGGAAGCATTTATTAACACATCACTTAGTGTATTCATATTGGGGCTTGTAATTATGATACTTACATTTTTCCTTGTTACTTTGAGAATTAGGTGAGAATATATGGAAGATAGGGTAAAAACAGGAATTAAGGGGCTAGATGAGCTAATAGGGGGAGGCTTACCAAAAAATTCATCAATATTACTGTCTGGGGAGGCAGGAACAGGAAAAACCATATTTTCCCTGCAATTTATATACTCCGGCGCCAAAGATTTTGGTGAAGCCGGCATCTATGTGACATTTGAAGAAAAGCCCGAAGAGTTAAGGAGAGAGGCTTCTCAGTTTGGCTGGGATTTTAAAAAATATGAGGCCAAGAAAAAAATTGTTATTTTAGACGCGGCATCCCTTAGGGTGGGCGTTCCAACAGATGAAAGTTTTTATGTAAAAAGTGACTTTGACATAAAAACCCTTCTTTCACATTTATATGAGATAGCTATAGACATAGACGCAAAAAGAATTGTTATAGATTCTCTGCCTGCATTTTTCTTTTCACATGAATCAGAAAAAATGCGTGATGATGTTTATATGATGGGGAGGGTATTGGCAGAGACAAAGGCAACTTCAATTTTGATCACTGAGATTGTAGATGGTCAGGGATATTCAAGATTCGGTTTTGAGGAATTCGTAACTAGAGGTGTCATTACAATGCATCTTGTGGAAGGGGAAAAAGCAATGCCAAGGATGGCAGAATACAAGAGGGGCATATTTGTTAGGAAGATGAGGGAAACAAATCATAAGATAAAGCAATATCCTTTTTCAATCACAGATAAAGGCATAGTTGTGTACCCCCAAGGAGAGATATACTAATCTTAAGTGATCCTTATGATAGCCGTGCCAGATACCTCTGTTGTAGTTGATGGTAGATTCAAGTCCCTTCTTTTAGACAAGGATTTTGTTAAAGATTTAGAGCGGATTGTCATTGCTGAGGCCACAGTTGCAGAGATAGAGCACTTGGCAAACGATGGTAAGTCCTCTGGGATATCTGGCATAGCCGAGTTAAAGGCCATATTCAATCTATCAAAGGAGATATTCGTTCCTCTTGACTACTATGGCAAAAGGCCGACAAAATATGAAATTGCAGGTGCGAAAAAAGGGGACATAGATTCAATAATAAGGGAGGCTGCAATGGATCTAGGGGCTACGCTCATCACCGGAGATATGATCCAAAAGGACATTGCAGAAGCCAAGGGAATAGACTCCATACATTTGAAGCCATATAAAAAAGTCAAACTCAGGATAGAAGACTTTTTTGATCATGAAACTCTCTCCGTTCATCTAAAGGATGGGATAACGCCTGTAAGGAAAAAAGGAAAACCCGGATCAATAATCCTTGACAAATTTGATAAGATTTACAATGAGGATGAGATTAAGGAGATTTCTCTTGACATACTTGAGCGTGCAAAGACCACAAAGGATAGCTTCATAGAGCTAGATGAAAAAGGGGCAAGCGTTGTTCAGTTGCAAGAGTATAGAATTGTTATAACCTCCCCTCCTTTTTCTGATGGATTTGAAGTCACGGCTGTAAGGCCTGTTAAGAAATTGACACTTGATGATTATAACTTGGCTGATCCTCTCATGAAAAGGCTTGAAATCGCAGAAGGAATATTAATAGCAGGTGCACCGGGCATGGGTAAGTCTACATTTGCCCAAGCAATAGCAGAGTATTATGCATCCCTTGAAAAAATAGTAAAAACAATGGAAAAACCAAGAGACCTCAATGTGCAACCGGAGATAACGCAATACACTGCTCTGGAAGGTGACATGGCAAAGACAGGCGATATCCTACTTTTAGTAAGGCCTGATTTTACTGTCTTTGATGAGATGAGAGTTACAAATGACTTCAAAATTTATGCCGATATGAGATTGGCTGGCGTTGGGATGGTAGGCGTTGTCCATGCGACAAAACCAATTGATGCAATACAGCGTTTCATTGGGAGAATTGAGCTTGGAATTATCCCTCAGCTGATTGATACAATTATATTCATAAAAAATGGGGAAGTAAATCAAGTCCTTGATTTGGAGTTTTTAGTTAAAGTGCCATATGGTATGAGCGAAGCTGATCTTGCAAGGCCGATAGTTGAAATTAAGGATTTCTACACAAAAACACCGCTTTATGAGATTTACACATATGGTGAACAAGTAGTTGTGATGCCTCTTAAGACCAGGAGAAGGGAAACTTCCCCTATGAAAAGACTTGCATTATCAAAGCTTAAGGAAAAATTGAACTCAGAGCTTGACATGCCTTTTGAATTAGAAGTTGTTTCAGATTCTAGGGTCGCACTTTATGTTAAAAATGATGATATCCCCTCAATAATCGGAAAAGAAGGGAAAAATATCAAGGCATTAGAAAACTCAATAGGATTCTCGATAGACGTAAGGCCAATGGAAAAATCTAAATCTGAAAAAAAAGGTAGGATCCCGGTGCAGGTGGACTTCAAAGAAAAGCATATTACAATAAATGTTGAAAAGAAATTTGCTAGGAAAAATGTCAAGATATTTATTGAAGACGATTATTTAGACGAATTTAGCGTCCCAAAATCAGGAAAGATTAAAATATCCAACAAAAATCCGCTTTCTGAGCAGATCGAAGATGGAATTATGGATGGTAAAAACTTATATATAATACTATAAAATCCGATTTGGGACCAGTGGCCTAGTGGATATGGCGATAGCCTCCTAAGCTATAGGTCGGGGGTTCGAATCCCCCCTGGTCCGTTGATTTTTATTATTTCTTATTGTAAATATTCTTCCTGAGACCTATCCTCAAAACTACTAAGTTTTCTCCATCTATATCAAAAATAACTCTGTATTTACCAATTCTAAATCTATAATCTCCAATCCTGGTATCACTTAATTTAGTTGAATATCTAAAAGGATTCGAGGAATATTCTTTTATTTTTAAAAGGATTATCTTCTGAGTTTTTTTATCAATTTTCTCTAAATCCTTGGAGGCTCTGTCGGGGATAACGACATTATACATTTAGTATATCCTCTAGATTTTTAAATTTCCCTTCTTTGTAGTCTTTCCTTGACTCTTTAATTGAATCAATATAATCCTGACTTGATAGAGCCAACATGTCCTCCTTCAAATCTTCCATTACTTCTTTTAGAGTATTCGATAAGAGCAAACGGAACTCTTCGATGGTTAAATCTTTTATCTTTGACTCCATAGTATCAATAATTTATTAAGATGTTAACATATTTAAATATTTGGCAGATAACACATTTTGCCTGTGATAATCTAAAATCTTTTATTAGAACTAGCATTCAACTGAAATTAACCAAAATTATATAAATGTACATATTTTCTTTAGTTTGGGAGCCAATGAAGTTAATTTCTCAAAGGGTACAATAAATTTTTGGCTCCCCCAAAATAAAACTTATAAGTCATAACGCCTAAAGACAATTTATGTCTTGGAGTTTGAAGTTTGGAAGTATCTTTGGAATCCCAATAGAGCTTCACATCACATTTTTGCTTCTTCTTTTGATATTCTCGATATTCGGAGTCATCCCTTTGCTTGCCATTGTGTTACTGTTTGTTTCTGTTTTATTGCATGAGTTAGCGCATTCTCTTGTTGGAAGGCATTATGGCGCTAAGATTAAAAAGATTACCCTTCTGCCCATAGGAGGGGTATCCCAGATGGAGGCTATACCAAAAGGCCATGAATTTGCTATAGCCATTATAGGACCACTTACCAGTATATCCATAGGAATAGTGCTTTTTCTAGTTGGCTCTTTAATGGGGCTTAACATGACATTTGATCTCAACTGGATTCAGATAGATTCTTTGAAGGATATAATTAGAATCGTGATGTCACTTAATTTTTTACTAGGATTATTTAACATCATTCCAGCTTTTCCAATGGATGGGGGAAGGGTATTACGGGCATTTCTCTCTTCAAAGATGGACTACCTCAAAGCCACAGCAATATCTGTTAGGATTGGTCAAGGACTTGCAATAATATTCGTCTTTATAGGTATTTTCTATAATCCTTGGCTTATCATAATTGCTTTTTTCATATACATGGGGGGCATGGAGGAATACCAGTCAATTCAGATGTCATTTGCCCTTAAGGGAATAAAGGTGAAGGACGTAATGGTAAAGGATATTGTTACTGTTTCACCAAATGATTCGCTAGAGGATTTTGAAAAACTATTAATTGAAAAAAGGTACAAAGGATATCCTGTAGTTTCTGATGGGAAAGTTCTTGCCATAATGACCCTAAATGAGCTTCTCTCTGTTCCAAGGGATAGATGGGCTTATACCAAAGTTGAAAATGTCATGGTAAAAGACATAGTTATTGCATCTCCTGAAATGGAAATATTTGAGCTATACAAGAAACTAGCTGAGATGAAGCAAGGTAGGGCGCCAGTCATAGAAAATGAGAGGCTTATAGGTTTTATTTCTAACACAGATATACTTAGATTTTCTGAGATACTGATGATTAAGAGGATATAAATGAAAGAGTTCCTTAAAGTAGGAGATACTACTTACATTATTGTTGGCACGGCACATGTCTATGAAAAAAGCGTCATTGAAGTTCGAGAAGCCATAAGAAATGAGATCCCTGATGTAGTTGCCCTTGAACTTGACGATGCAAGATTTGAGGCGCTTTTGCACAATGAGGAAAGAAGGCCAACAATAAAGGAAATGAAAGACTTTGGATTCAAAAATGCGTTTTTACTTTTATTTATGTCATATCTTCAGAAAAAAATATCCTCTGACGTAGGTATTATGGCAGGAAGGGAAATGATAGAGGCTGCAGCAGAGGCAAAATCTTTGGGTATACCTATTGCGTTGATTGATCAAGACATTGGTATAACAATACAGAAGCTTCTTGAAAACGTAGGGTTCAAAGAAAAACTGATGATTTTAAAAGATGTGATATTTCCTGAAAAAGGGTACACTATTGATTACATATACGAAAATTCCACGGAACTAATAGATGAAATCAAGGGGAGATATCCCTTTATTTATGAGATCCTTGTTGACGATAGGGACAAATTTATGGCAGAAAACTTAAAAAGAATACAGAGGGAGAAGGTCTTAGCCGTAGTTGGTGCAGGTCATGTCCCTGGAATAAAAAAATATCTAGGTGGATCATATGTCTAATTTTACTAAACAAGAAATCATTGAACTTCTAATTGCTTGGGCCGCATTGTCAATTGCATTTGGCCTTGCTTTTAGTGGTGGGATATTTGCATTTAAAGGCTTTAATCAGATTATAGTATTTATTTCATCTCTTCCAACATATTTTGTGATAGTTGGGGCCGCATTTTTGCTTCATGAGCTATCCCATAAATTCACTGCAATAAGATATGGATATCCGGCATATTTCCATCTTTGGCAAACTGGGCTCTTGCTTGCCCTAGGAATGTCATTTGCACTGGGGATCGTATTTGCAGCACCCGGGGCAGTGTATATATACGGATTGACAGATGAAAAAAGGGATGCTAAGATTTCTCTATCGGGACCTCTTGCAAATATGATAGTTGCAGTAGCTTCTCTTGTCTTATACAGATTTACATTTATTCCTTTAATGGCTAGAGTATCCTATGTTAGTGCATTTATTGGAGTATTCAATCTATTGCCGTTTGGGCCCCTTGATGGAAGTAAGATTTTCAAAAATGAAAAAATGTGGTGGATTGCCTTAATGTTGATTGGCATAGCAATAATCCTAATGTAGGGGACTTTATAGCCATCATCTAAAATCTTTTTGTTTTTCTTAAGAAGCAATATTTTGGGCGTTAAAGAATAATCAATGATTATTCGATTTTGGAAGGAGACATATGTCTACTTTTTTTCAATTCTTACCCCTTCATCAGTTGTTTTAGTTCTGATCGGTATGCCACCAGCGATTTTTATTGCTGTTTCGACTTCTCTTTGTTTGTTAGGTGCTAGTGCATACATACATCCTCCCCCACCCGCTCCAGTTATTTTTGCACCAAAAGCTCCAGATATTCTTGATGCGAAAACAAGTTCTGAAAGCTCCTTAGTTGAAACACCGATGGCTTCAAGAAGACCGTTATTTATGTTCATCAAAGTGCCTAATTCTTTTAGATCTCCACTTTCACTTAATATTTTTTTACTCTTCGAAGCTATATCTTCCATTGCGTCCATAATATTTTCAAGGATTTCTGGGTATTCTTCTTTCAAACCTTTCACCTGTTCCAGAAGAACCTTTGTACTTCCTTTCTCTCCGGTATATCCGACTATCAGAGGTAGATTTGGTGCGGAAAATCTTTCAATTTTTCCTTTTTTAAAGTAAAGTCCGCCTCCAAGAGCGGACACTGCTGGGTCTATGCCACTTGAACTTCCCTGGACTTCAATTTCTACATCTTTTCCCATTACTGCTATTTCTTCATTTGATAGATTCATCTCAAGAAGTTCTGAAAGAAGCTTTAAAGTAGGAACAACAACAGCTGCAGAGGATCCAAGTCCGGCTCCAACAGGAATCTCAGACTTAATAGAAATTTCAAATCCTTTTCTTGACCCATACTCCTCGAATATTTTCTCAATTGCTGATTTTACATAAGATACTACAAATCCTGCCTTGCCATAATCAGTTCCTAAAAAGATTTCCTCTTCAGAAAAAGATATGCTAAGGCCCGGTATCTTTAGGTCATTTGCATGGATTTTTATTATTTTTTCTTCAAGCAATTTACCTTCAGTATATGTACGTAAATCTATTGCAGAGGCTATGGCACCTCTACCATAAACAACAGAATGCTCTCCAAAGAGGATGATTTTGCCTGGTGCAGAGACTAACATTTGATGCCCACCGACCCATAACCTACAACTGCACTGTAATCCCCAGAAGTTTCAAATGAATTTGAGTAGTTTAAAATCCTAGCTTTTTTTGCACCTAACTCTTTCATACACGTAAGCATGGCAGAAAGGGGGCCATAACCACAGGTAGTATAGTCCTTACTGTTTATGAATTTATATAATCCTTCAGTATCCAGTTCTTCAGCTCTTTTCAGTATTTCCATATCGTTTTTCTTTACCCAAGAAAGTATCTCTTCCTTGCTACCCTTAACAGGATTGTAACCGAATCTGCTGCCGTAATGCACTAAATCACTTGAGGCAATTACACCTAGAGGGTCTTTACTTGATTTTGCGATAGCCCTTCCTACATCAATGGCAGTTTCCATATCCTGCATCCCCATACATATTGGAACAAAAGTTGCGTCTTTTTTGATATACTGTAAGAAAGGTAATTGAACCTCTATGGAGTGTTCATATTTATGTGCTGAAGAATCAATTCCGATGAATCCCGATTTTTCAATTATTTTTGATGCAAGCTCTTCATTGATTTTTATTTCACCAAAAGGAGTTTCCCATGATCCTTCATTCATAATAGATATAGGAAGACCCATCCCGGTATGATTTGGCCCAAGAATGACATAAGTCTCAGGAGGGGAATCTGATAAGTAGTAAAATGAATATGCTTGGGTCCTTCCAGAGTAAACATATCCTGCATGAGGACATAAGACCCCTACATGCTTTCCCTCATCGGCATACCCGATATTAGATTTAGCTTCATCAATAAACTTCTCTATCATCTTTTGAAGTGAAGATTTGTCTTTGGGATAAAAACTTCCAGCGACATATGAAGGCCGAAACATATTTATTATTTAGTCTTGAAATTTATATGCCTTTCTTAATAATATAATTTGATAATAATCAATATAATATTAATAAAATTTCTATTAATGGTTAAATTTTATTGAATATCTTTAATCTTCATTTATTTTAATCTTTTTTTTGAGAGAAACATTTATAAGTATTCAGTAAAGATTTAATTATCTAGGGTCTTGGGACCCGTAGCCCAGTGGATAAGGCGACGGCCTTCTAAGCCGTAGATCGAGGGTTCGAATCCCTCCGGGTCCGCATATACTTATTCTAGCGGGGTAGGGCAGCTAGGAGTGCCCGGCGGGCTCATAACCCGCAGGCCAGTGGTTCAAATCCACTCCCCGCTACCAAATTTATTTAGAATAGGGTTATTTATTTGTCAATGCATATATGATTGAAATGTATCCCAAAATTGTGCTTATTAGCACAATTTCACTTTTACCATAAAATGATACTCTCAAAACATCCATAAGAAATGGAAGTGAAAAAAGAGCGAAACCAATGGATATGTATTTATGAAGATCCTTCTTTCCACCAAGATATTTAAAATAAGCAATTATTGCGATTACGCTTGTAAAAATAAGATTAATCAATATCGTTGAAGCCATACCAATTGAGCTATATTACTTTTTATAAACATTTCCAATATTTGTTTATTATAACGTATTTTCATTAATACTTAGAAAGTTAATCCGACTAGGGCCCAATAAATAGTTATTTGCTCAATACATTTATTTTTTAATTAATTTATCAAAACATTTTTAAATATTTATTTGTTTGAGCTTACATCGATTATACAATCGATGGAAAATTGAGATAAAAAGATGATAAGTCTATTGTCAAGATGGAAAATAATAGATTTAATTATTATAAAAATTATTCAATTCCCAATTTTTCAATAAAACTAAGTGTTACACAATTTGTAAATTTTCAAGATCCGATTAAATACTATATATGACAAAGAAAATAGTGATATTATGATTGAAGTAATTGTCTGGATGTTCATGACCTTAGGCATAGGGTCGCTATCTGCAGTTATTGCAAAGAAATATGGCGTGGAATACATTATAGGGATGTTTGCATGTTTTACTGTTATTGCGAATATAATCGCATCAAAGATTGTAATATTTGGGCCTTTTTCAGTACCTGCGGCAGTTTTAGCATATTCAACAACTTTTTTACTAACTGATTTCCTTTCTGAACTTTATTCTGAAAAAGAGGCTTTAAAAGCCGTATCTATAGGATTCATATCAAATATAGTATTAGTTCTTTTTACCTGGATTGCATTAAAGTGGCAAGGGGCTCCATTTTGGCAAGGGCAATCCGCGTTTGAGTCAGTATTTGGGATAGTGCCTAGAATAGTTCTTGGATCAATGATCGCATATGTAGTCTCACAAAATCTTGATGTAAAAATATTTATGTTTCTTAAGAGAAAATATCCCAAACACCTATGGCTTAGAAACAATGCTGGGACTATGATAAGTCAATTTGTTGACACTATAATCTTTATTACGATAGCGTTTTATGGCACAAATTCTTTGGAAGTTTTAATTTCACTGATTATAGGCCAGTATATTGTAAAATGGATAATTGCCTTATCCGATACTCCATTTTTATATCTAATAAAATATATTTACAACAAATACTAATGTTTCAAAATTAACCATTTAATTTATATACTTTCAATTTTAAGTATAATGGGGGTACTATGGAAAAAGAAATTGATAGGGATGTGGATGGGGTTCCGAAACCAAAGTTTAATAATAGGGACAGCATAATCCTTGCAGTAATAATCATAGTATTCATGATAATTGCTTATATTTTGTTTGTGTGATCTATTCATGGAGCATCTACCAAAATTTAAACTATGGCTTGAAGATAAGGACAAGAAATACGTCTTGGGAAAGGGAACTGCAGATCTGCTACTCAAGATTAAAGAATTAAGATCAATTTCTGAAGCTGCAAATTTTTATAATATTTCTTATGCACATGCTTGGAGAAAAATTAGATCAATTGAAAAGAGCTCAGGCCAAGAGCTTATCTCTAAGACACGGGGAGGCAAGGGCGGGGGACATTCAGAGCTTACGCCTTTCGGTGAAAAAATTCTATCTGAATATATAAACGCAAAAGAAGCAGTTGAAAAATGCATCAGAGATTTATAATTTTTCTATTATTTCTATTATTTTATTTATATCCCTATAGTTAATTACGGGTATGCCTTTATACTCTTTTATATCATTTGAAATTAAACCTGAGATGCATATTACCTCTTTTTTTAAATCTTTTATTATGTCATTTTCATCTCTGGCACATAATATTTTAGGGCATTTGTAATCTCTAAATCCTTCAAGAATAAGGTAATCTGACTCAAAGTTATTAAAAAATTCTTCATTATTTTGATCGTAATACAATACGACCTTGCCTTTGGGATACACTATTCCGACTCTTTCTGCTCCGGAAAGATGATGTTTATAGGTGTCAGTTCCTTCGGATTCCAAAGAGAAATCCTCAATATGAATACTTTTTGCCGAGGAAACTGAGTAACCCCTTTTAACTAAAGCATTTATAATTGAAGTCACAACTGTCGTTTTTCCGGACTTCTTAAAACCATAAACCCCGATTATTTTCATAAAAATAAAAACATTATTTACTTTATAAGCTAAATCATGGGAATATTTAAAAGTAGTTCTATTAGACATTATTGCATGGGAAAGATAAAGGTTGAGGTAAATAATATCTCTAAGAGCTTTTCTAAATCAGAGGATGGAAAACCTCTTCCTGTTGTTGATAAAGTCAATTTTAAAGTAAAAGATGGCGAATTTCTCTGTTTAGTTGGATCTTCGGGGTGCGGAAAAACAACAATTTTGAGGATAATAGCCGGCCTACTAAATGCCGATTCTGGCGAAGTTCTAATCGATGGGAAAAAAGTTGAAACCCCCTCTTCAAAAAGAGGCATGGTATTCCAAGAATTTGCGTTATTTCCATGGAGAACAGTAAAGAAAAATGTTGAATTTGGCCTCGAATACAAGGGGGTATCTGCCAAAGAAAGGGATGAATTATCTGATAAATTCATCGCCATGGTGGGATTAGAAGGACACAAAAATAGCTATCCCCATCAGTTGTCTGGAGGTATGAAGCAAAGAGTTGCTATTGCAAGAGCTTTAGTTAATGACCCAGATGTTTTACTAATGGATGAGCCATTTGGTGCTTTAGATGCACAGACAAGAAATATTCTTCAAGATGAGCTATTGAGAATTTGGGCACAAACAAAAAAAACAATTATTTTTATCACACACAATGTGGATGAAGCAGTTTATCTTGGGGATAGAGTGCTTATTTTATCCAAAAGACCTGCAAAAATAAAGAAGGAATTTGATATTCCTCTTGCTAGAAAAAGGAATAGGACCACTATTGAATTTGTAGCTTTAAGAAAAGAAATATTAGATCAATTGATGGAAGAAATTAATATACAGTCCCTTCCATCCACATAAGAAACTTTTTCTCTACAATGTATCTAAAGGCCCAATTTATACCAAGGCCAATTAGGCCCAACATGATCATATAAGCAAGAACATTATCCATTCTATGAAGGTAATAATACCACCAGATTTTATACCCGAGACCATTTTTACTCACACCAAAAAGTTCAGCAGCAACGAGGCACATCCATCCAATACCCATTGCAACTCTAAGTCCAACAGCTATATGTGGCAGAGATGAAGGCAATCCAACGGATTTAAGTAGGTCTCTGCTTCTTGTACATCCTAAAACTTTGGCGGCTTCAACTAATGTTTTGGGTATGCTGCTAAATCCGGAGTATGTATTTGTTAGAATTGGAAAAAATGCACCAACAAATATTATGAATCCAGCGGATTGGTGGGTCAATCCAAACCAAACTATTGCAAAAGGTATCCATGCTAAAGGCGGAACAGGTCTTAACAGTTCAACAACAGGATCCATAAGATTGTCCACTTTTCTAAACCATCCCATTCCCATTCCTATAGGTATGCCAAATATGATTGCAAAGAACATCCCCAATACAAAATGATATAGACTTATAATTAAATCTGAGAATATCTCCATACTTTTTACAAGATTGTATAGGGAGGTCATTGTATCAACAAAACTTGGCAATAAAAAAGAATTTCTTACTATAAAAACTGCAACAAATTCCCATAAAGCAATTGCTATTCCAAGAGAAATGATGGTATAAGTCCTATACTTTTTTAATAAACTGTCATAATTATTCATTTGAACAAAAAATAAAAAATTTATTTAAATATTTATCCATTACTTCTTAATAGCTTCATTATAAAGTTTAGTGTCTATTAGATCTTTTGAGGTAAGTAGTTTTTTAGTATACTTAAGATTATAGTGCTCTATTCCATAGACTTCAATATATTCTATTATCTTATTAGGATCGTGAATGAATGTGGTGTCAGAGTTTTTAATTGAATATATAATGGACTCTTTGGACAATCCAAGTTTTTTTGAAGCTATTTCTGCAGATTCTTCAGGATTCTCTTCAATAAATTCTGTGGCTTTGATATGGATTCTTATTATCTCCTTGACCAGTTCTGGATTTTCTCTTATCAATTTTCCGTTGACCAATAGAACGCAACATGCATGACCGGGCCACATTTCTCCTGAAGAAACAACGTTTTTTCCATTACCACTTATTTCTAAAAAGGCAGGTGATGGTTCGGGTAGGAATACTGCATCCAACTGTTTTGCAGCCAAAGCCGTAGTTGCATCTCCTGGTGTCATTGGCTTGATATCCACTTTAGAAACATCTATCCCATTATCAGTTAGCCATTTTTTTAGAACCATATCTTGTATTGAGCCAGGCGGAAATGTGCCAATTTTTTTCCCAACAAGATATGAGGGGCCGGTATAATTACTTTCTGGTCGTACGACTATGCCGGATCCTTGTGTTTGAACGGCTGCTACAATCTTGGCATCCAATCCTTGATCAATTGCAGGTATGGGGGGTGTAGCACCTACATAAGCTATGTCAATATCCCCACCTAACATTGCTTGCATTTCCGGTGGCCCAGATGGAAATTCGTAGTCTGTTACTTTTTCAATTCCAAATTTTTTTAGATCGTTTAGCCACCATCCCTTTTCCATTGCGACCATTTCTGCAATCTGGTGGGTGCTAGGCTGGTAACCTATCCTAAGTTCAGTCATTTTTTTAGCGCTGTCTTTATCTTGTCCAACACAACCTAATAAAAGTGCTGTAACAATCAATATAGAAGATACTATGGCAAATGTTTTTTTCATTTGTTTCACCAACGCTATTATCATTATCTTTCTTATAAGTTTTTCTATTATAGTATAATTAATTTACCCATAAGTATAAATATGATTATAATTAATATACTTTAAGGTGATAATCTGGGGCTCAAAGAAGCAGAGAGATTAAGAGAGATAATTTTTCTTTCAAATAGTGAGTTTAAAATTGAACTGGAATCCCTTTTAGTTAATACTTTTGGTAGTATCAAGAATTTTTCTGATATTTCAGGGATACCTCTTCCAACTATCTATAAAATTATTTCAGGAAATAGAGATCCCAACATAAAGACTATTAGAAAAATATATGATGTACTACGAAAAGGAGAGGAAAATTCTAATAAATTTATTGCACTTGTAGCCTCAAGATCAGTTCTAAACATGCTTGACGAGAATTATATATTGGATAATGAAAATAAATATTTGATTAAAGAGTATTCTGTCACAAATATTGAAGAAGTGTTCATCCAATCAATAAGGGCAGAAAGAGACGGGGCTAGTGCATTGGTATGTGCCCCCATAGTAAGCTCAATTGTAGAAAAAGTCGTTACAATCCCAGTTGTGACAATAATGCCTCAAAAAAGTACATTAATCGCCTTAAAAACTGCGGCTAAAAAAATAAAATCATAATTCTTTACTATTTTCCTAAACGGATAATAAGATTTAAATATTCCTTTTTCCTAGATATGTAGGGATATAAGGTGTTTTTATGAAAAATAAAACAAGAGTGATATCACTTGTTATAACGACATTGTTGTGTTTGAGTCTTCTAACAACTGCAACTAGCGTGACTCCTATAAATCCTATTATTCCTGGAATAATTGCTTCTTTAATTCACAAGCCTGTTGAGTCTATTAGTGGCAGTTTAACAAGTATGGGAACAAAATACGACGGACAAATCTACACGGCAGGTGATCAAGGTGGCAATCACCAGGTAAAATGCTTTTTAGCTTTTGATATTTCTAGTATACCAGCAGATGCCACCATTACATCTGCAACGCTAGGCTTGACAGACAATAGAATAGTCCTAGGAAATCCATTTGCAACTTTAGGAAAACTATCAGTATACAACGTCAATTATGGGAATACCTTAGAATTATCTGATTTCGATGGTCCAAAACTTTCTACAGTATGGTCTGGCAATTCCCTACCATCTGAAGTAATTGAAGTTAAATCAGCGGTGCAAAATGCAGTTTCTTCTGGGAAAAAATATGTTCAATTTAGGATCGAATTCACTAAAAAAACGGATAGCGATAATTCAGTTGATAGGATTGAGTTCAAAAATCCAACTTTAATGTACTTTTACTCTACACCATCAGTAAATAAACCTGATTTCAAAATTACAAATATTGAGAAAGGAACTTCAAATATGGTAGTTGTCACTATTGCTAATAGCGGTGCAGGTAGTTATAACGGAGAAGTTGGCTTAAAGATATGGTTTAATGGAGTTACAAAATTTGATGGATTAGGGACTGTGACTTTGCCTGCTGGATCATCAGCCACGGTCAAATTTCCGACACTAATACTCCCTGAAGGATCCACTACTGTTAAAGTCGCCATAGATCCTTCAAACGTCATTTCAGAAGAAAATGAAACAAACAACGAACGCACTCAAACTTTAACAGTCGCCTCTACACCAACGCCATCAAATAATCCCCCCACGGCCGATGCAGGTCCTAACAAAACTTCTAAAGTAGGACAACCAGTTACATTTAATGGTTCTGGATCTACCGATTCTGACGGCACAATAGTTAATTATTCTTGGGATTTTGGGGATGGCGGAAGCTCTTTAGGGGCAATTGTAAGCCACGTCTATTCTTCTCCGGGCACATATACTGTTTCATTGACAGTTACGGATAATAGTGGTGCAACAAATACAGACACTGCCATTGCAATAATTACTGAAGATCAAACTACTCCAACGCCACCTCCGACAACTAACAAGCCTCCAAAAGCAAATGCAGGCAACGATATAAAAGCAAAAGTGGGCGAAGCAATCCATTTTGATGCATCTAAATCAACTGACGCAGATGGAACAATAACAAAGTATTCTTGGGACTTTGGAGATGACAGGTATTCAGACGAAAAAGAACCGCTTCATTCATATGCTACACCGGGCGTATACAAGGTAGTTTTGGTAGTGACCGATAATAATGGAGAAACAGATAGGGATGTAATCTACGTTACAGTAGAAAAGGAGGAAACTTCTCCAATAAAAGGAGTTCCGGGATTTGAGGTTCCAGGGGTCTTAGGAGCTGCGGCATTGGTATACTATTACTTCAGAAGAAGAAAAAATTAATTATTTAATTTTTTTCCTTTTTTATTCAGTTAATTATTTAAATTATTTTTTAGCTTTTACATATGGAGATTATAATGGCAAAAACTAAAGGAAAGAAGAATAAAAAAGCAATTAAAACAGAAAAATTTTCCTTTGAAGGAATAAATAACTATAGCAATTATCTTGTCGTTACAGGTCTTTTACTCTCTGCAGTGATTGGCTATTTCTTGAGATCCTGGCCCTTAAGGTTTAACAGGCTTTTAGGATATGACCCTTATTTTTTCTTGAGAGAAGCAGCATATCACCTTTATGGTGAGATTCCTAAAATAGATCCTATGGCCCCAACTGTTGTTAGGTCATTTATTGTTGAAGACCTACAGGGATTGCCAATTTTAACTTCAATTATTTCAAAAATTACGGGAATCGATTTATTGAAAGTCCATATGTACCTCCCTATATTCATTGGCGTGATAGGAGCAATTTTGATGTACTTTGTTGCATTAAAAGCGTGGGATAATAAATATATTGCCATTATTTCATCATTTTTCACTGCAATTATGCCCTCATTCATTTATAGGACTTCAGGAGGGGGATTATGGAAAGATACAGTTGGCTCATTATTCTTTATACTTTTCATGTTACTTTCAATGTTAATATTCAAAGAAAAAGATAGAAACAAAACTATCCTCTATGGAATTTTATCATTGATTGTGTTATTATTATATGCCAATACTTATGGGAATTTTTTCTTCGTTCCTTTAATAGTAGCAACCTACACACTATTCAAACCATTTATTAAAGAAACTAAGAAGATTAAAAATATCACCATAAAAGAAAAGATCCTTAAGGATATTGATTTGTGGGTATTAGTTGCGGCATGTCTGATTGCCTTATTTTATGCATATTTCTTGATACCCCCATATAAATTTGAATCCTTGAGGATTTTTCTAGCTCTTCTTGGATTGGGATTTGCACTCATTATATACCTATCAAGCTATTTTGCAAAAGATAGGAAATACTATATTGTGTTCATGGCAGTATTGTCTGTAATACTAATTGCAATTTCTGAATTTGTGTTAAATTATAATGTATTGGGGTATATATTCAGAAGCGTTGATATCAGTGGAATTTCAGGACAAGGGCAAGCAAGCTCATTTTCTGATTTTCTAGATAAATTTTACCTATTCCCACTAATGGCAATAATTGGGGCCGTATATGCAATCTACAAGATACTAAACAATGAAGATTCTAAATCTACTCTCTTCATCCTGTCTGCATTTGTCTTTAATACCTTCATGTCTTATCAAATGCTAAGAAATTCATTCTTTGGAGGTATAACTTTTGCAATAATGGCGGCTTTTGGATTTTTAGGCATCTATGATTTCCTGACAGACAGATTTTCTAAAAGCAGTGCGGTTTCCCTAACACTAATACTGCTAATTATATTTACTTCTTTCTCTTTGTATAATCCACTTGATCATAGGTACGGAGGATCTATTCCATATAGGACTTCACAGTCTCCGCATTTAGAGGACAGATGGTTATCAGCATTAATGTGGTTAAATGATAATACCCCACAGGAAGAAGTGGTTTGTAATTGGTGGGATTATGGATATTGGATACAGACCGTTGGGGGAAGGAGAACAATATCTGACGGTATGAGAAGTGGTATGGGGCCATGGATAAGTGGATTTGGTGAGTTTTTAGGATCTACCGACTCGACGGGCATTCAAAAAATCACTGCTATGGAGCAGGAAGCATATAGGGCGACAGGCAATAACTTTAGGATGAACTATGTTCTAGTAGATCAAAGTCTTTTAGTTAAAACTACCGTTCTAAACAGTGTAATAGGTAAGGATACATTTAGGACTGCATATTTCTTCTTTAAAGGAACATCAAAATTGAACAATGCAGTTACTTACATATATGAAAGTGGGGCAACTAGACTTTTCTTAGTCACTGACGAGAAAAATAACTACTGCTATATCGAACAAAATAATCAACGTTATGGTGTTTCTAACTTTGTTATCGAAAATCCAAACGGACAAAATTATGTATATGAGAATGTCAAATATAATTTTCAATCAATTCCCCAGATAATCTACATTACTCCACAAAATGCAATTATGATGCCTGAAAATATTAAGGATACTTTATTTTCAAGGCTAATAGTTTATGAAAGAGGTCTTCAAAACTACAATCTTGTTTACGACAATGGTTATGTTAAAATCTATAGAATACTAAGGTAATGGCGGGCTATATGCATTCATACATAACTTTTTTTATTTCTTTAATTATCAGTTTCTCAATTACTTTTTTTTTAATACCTAAATTCATTCAGAAATTTAAAGAAGAGAATCTTGTCGTACGAGATTACTATAAAATAAATAAAACATTAGTTCCAACAATGGGCGGTCTTCCTATATTAATGGGAGTCCTATCTTCGTTGATTATACTTCAGATCATTTTTCCCTTAGTTGAGGAGCTTCTTATATTCTATTTTGTCATAGTCATATCTGCCGTTTTTGGTTTAGTTGACGATCTAATCAACATTGGAAGAAAAATTAAGATTATAGCCCCATTCTTTTTAGCATTCCCAATTGCACTATTAAACATAGATACTTCACTGTCACTTATTTTTATTGAAATTGAATTAGGTATTTTATTTTCATATATTATTGCACCGCTTTATGTGATGGTAGTTTCCAATCTAATAAATATGCACTCCGGATTTAATGGAGTTTCAGGTGGCGTCACAACTATTCTTATAGTATTTTCTGCAATAGCAGCTTTCATCAAATTTAATTACACCGGCCTTATTTATATCGCTCCGATACTTGGTGCAATGATAGCTTTTATGTATTTTAATAAGTACCCTTCAAGAATATTTTTAGGAAACATAGGAACGCTTATGATTGGAGCGGCACTTGGGGGATTTATTATATTTCTAAATCTTGAGATATTTGGAGTCATTATTTTAATACCACATATAATCAACTTTTTAATGTTTGTTTATTGGAAACTAAAAGGATACCCTCATATTAAATTTGGAAAAGTAGATAAAAATGGGATACTCCATGTTCCAAATAATCTTACTGTAAAATGGTTTTTACCCTATTACTTTCCTATGACTGAAAAAAAAGCAATCTTGTTCTGTTATCTATTTTCTATTTTGTCTGGTATAGCAGGTATATTGTACATTTTGCCCAAATAATCTTTAGAAAACTTTAAATCCTTTTTAAGGTAATATGCTATATGCCGGAATACTTTATCCACGAAACTGCAGAAATTTCTAAAGGCGCTAAAATTGGCAAAAATACCAAGATTTGGCATCAATCTCAAGTGAGAGAAGAGGCGGAGATTGGAGAAAATTGTATTATAAGTAAATGTGTATACATTGATTTTGGTGTGAAAATTGGTAATAATGTCAAGATACAAAACGGCGTATCTGTGTATCACGGAGTTATAATCGAGGATGAAGTTTTTTTAGGGCCACACATGACATTTACTAATGATTTGTATCCTAGAGCTTTCAACAGTAATTGGGAATGTGTCAACACGCTTGTAAAAAGAGGGGCCTCAATCGGTGCTAACGCCACAATCATATGCGGAGTAATTATCGGGGAATATGCTATGGTAGGTTCTGGAGCCGTAGTTACAAAAAATGTTCCTGCATATGGTTTAGTTTTTGGAAATCCTGCAAAACTCAAAGGGTTTGTTTGTAAATGTGGTCGAAAAGCAAAAAAAATCAATGAAGAGGCAAACAAAGTCTTTATGGAGTGCACATTTTGTAAGACTAAATTTTATATTAATAAAAAAGATTATCTTTTAATAGGGGAATAAAATGAACATACCTATAGCAAAACCATCAATAACTGAAGACGAAATTGAAGCAGTTAGGTCCGTATTGATGAGTGGGAATATCGCCCAATCAAAAAAAGTTGAAGAATTTGAAAAGAAATTTGCAGAGTACATAGGAACAGATTATGCAATCTCCACTTCAAATGGAACGACAGCCTTACATATTGCTCTTTTAGCAAATGACATTGGCAAAGGACATGAAGTAATTACTTCTTCATTTACTTTTGTAGCTACTGCAAATTCCGTTCTCTTTACCGGTGCAAAACCTGTATTCGTTGACATAGATCCAAATTCATTTAATATGAATCCTTCCTTAATCGAAGAAAAAATTACTAAGAAGACAAAAGCAATAATGCCAGTTCATCTATATGGGCAAGCAGCAGAAATAAAAGAAATAAAAGAAATATGTGATGATAATAATCTTGTACTAATTGAAGATGCTGCCCAGGCACATGGAGCTAAATTTGATGGAATAAAAGTAGGGTCATTTGGAACAGGATGCTTTTCATTTTATCCAACAAAAAACATTACCACTTCAGAGGGGGGCATGATTACCACCAATAGTAAATCAGTATTCGAAAAATCAAAAAAAATAAGAAATCATGGGCAGGAGAGGAGATATTACTATGACACTTTGGGATTCAATTTCCGAATGACGGACATTTGTGCAGCTATTGGAATATGTCAATTAAAAAAACTTGATGATTTCAATAAAGCTCGAAGAAAAAATGCAGAAATCTATTCTAAAAAACTTTCTAAATTGGATTATTTGGAATGCCCTAAAGTTTCCAGTAATAAAGAACATGTATTCCACCAATATACTGTAAGGATCAAAAATGGAAAACGAGATCAGATAATCCAAGGGCTTGAAAAGGCAGGAATCGGTTATGGCATATATTACCCATTGCCCCTACATATGCAGCCTCTATACATAGAACTCGGATATAAAGATAAATTAAGGGAAACAGAAAAGGCAGCTAAAGAGGTTTTGTCCATACCTGTTCATCCATTATTAAAAAAAGAGGAGCTTGACTTCATTATTTCTTTCTTCGAGGGATTTAAATGATTAAGATTGGAGTAATTGGTGCTGGAGTAATGGGAGGGCACCATATTAGGAATCTTGCTTCAATGAATATTGAATTAGTGGGCATATCGGACATAGATAAAAAAAGAATTACTGAATTATCGAATACATATAATACAAAAGGATTTTTAGATTATAGGGAGTTAATAAAAGAGGGTTTAGATGCTGCAGTTGTTGCAGTTCCAACAAAACTTCACAAGGAAGTGTGTAATGATCTAATTAAAAATGGAATTGATGTTTTAGTCGAAAAACCCATTGCTGACTCTATCGAAAATGCCAAGGAAATTATCGATAATGCAAAAAAGTTTGATGTTAAGCTCTCTGTGGGGCACATTGAAAGATTCAATCCTGCCATACAAAAACTAAAAGAGCTAATAAAAAACGATACTTTAGGCAAAATTGTTACGATGTCTTCAAAAAGAGTTGGGCCATATAACCCAAGAATAAGGGATGTAGGCATAATAATTGACTTGGGCGTTCATGATATAGATATAATGTCTTTTTTACTTGAAGAGAAAGTCAAAACAGTATATGCAACTGGAGGTAAAAGAATGCATCTCTTCGAAGACTATGCCACAATTTTGATGACTTTTGGAAACAGCTGTACTGGGCTAATTAATACTAATTGGCATACCCCTCACAAAGTTAGAAGCCTCACTATTGTTGCAGATAAGGGAATAGCAGAAGTCGATTATATTGATCAGAAACTAGTTCTCTATGACAAAGAGTGGGAAAAAGATGCAAAAATTGAAAAAAAAGAACCTTTGTCAATTGAACTTGAATGTTTTATTGAATATTTAAAAAAAGATACTGCACCGCCAGTTTCGGGGGAAGAGGGACTACATGCGCTTGAAGTTGCAATATCTGCGATTGATTCTTATTCAAACAACATAATAAAAAGGATATGATTTATCCTTTTCCGACTCCCTTGTAAACAAATCCTCTCTTGATAACATCTTCTTTTTCAAAGATATTTCTTCCATCCACAATAATTGGGGTATTCATAAGTTTTTTGATTTTGCCAAGATCAAGTTTTTTATATTCTGAATGTGCCGTTACAAAAACTATCGCGTCTGATCCATCTATACTTTCATAAAAATTCTTTTTTATTTCAATACCTTCATAACCTTTAACAAAGGGGTCATGAACTTGGATTATGGCACCTTTTTCCTTCAATGTATTAATTATATCAAGTGCGGGGGTATTTCTTGTATCATCGGAATTCTCTAGATAAGCAAATCCACACACTGTAACTTTTTTGCCTTTAATGTTAATTCCTTTTTCCTTAAAAACATTAAGTAACAGTCCTGCAGTATGAATTGGCATATTTTTGTTTAGATTTCTAGCAAGTATCATTAATTCTGGGATCATAATACCTTTGACACCATATGAAAGTAATAGTGAGTCTTTTGGAAGACAATGACCTCCAACTCCTGCCCCCGGGAAATGCATATTCCTGTATGGAGCTTTATTTACTAATTCCCTAACTTCATATACGTTGATTCCAAGTTTTTCACATATCAACGCCACTTCATTTGCAAATGCTATCTCAACATCTCTGTATGCATTCTCTGCTGTTTTTACAACTTCAGCAGTAATACAATCTGTTGGATAAAGCTCTCCTTTAACTATATGGGAGTAGAGCTCAAGCATTTTGTTTGTTGTTTCTTCATTTATACCTCCACACACTCTTGACAAATTTTCAATGTTATAAAGAAGCTTTCCTGGCATTACACGTTCTGGACAGTTTCCAAGTAGAAAATCCTTGCCTGCTTTCATCTTAGATGTGTTTTCCAAAATTGGCTTAACTAGGATTTCCATTGTAGTAGGGGCTATTGTTGATTCCACTATTACTAAACACCCCTTAGACATATTATTGGCCACACTTGTCAGTGCTGATTTTAATGAGTCGTAATGGGGCTCCCATTTTTCAGAATCGAAAGGGGTCTCCACACAAATTAATATTGCATCTGCATCTTTACAGTAAGAATAATCCGTTGTTGCAATCAATTTCTTATTTTTTACAACTTTTTTTATAAGCTCAGGTAAATTTGGTTCATTCCCTTCTATGGGGCATAAGCCTTTATTTATAAGATCAACTTTATCTTTTGTTCTATTGATTCCAATTACATTAAATCCTTTATCTGCAAACATAGCGGCAACAGGGATCCCGACATATCCTGTTCCCACAATAACTATATTTTTAAACATAATATCCTCAAAAAAAAGATATGCAATCCCTAAATAAATCTTTGGATTCTTATATTAGCACATGTCTAAAATAATTGGCATATAACTTTCTATTTTTATAATTGTTTATCAATAAAAATGATATTCTTGCCATTATAGTTATTCTTTTAGATAAATAATTTTAAGCATTAAAATGCTGTTACATATTTCAATTATAAATTTTAATTACCGAAAACTTTATATAGTAAGAGAAACTAAATACTAATTACTAAAGATTAATCGTTCAATATATGTAATCGATGGTGATAATATGGGGTGGAGAAAGCAATTCGAATTGAGAAATGAGAGAATTGAGTATATTAGAAATCTCCTCAGAGAAAGAACTAAATCAGGTAAAGATTATTTTATTCAAGAATTAGTAAATGAAACTAGAATACCTAGGAGCACAGTGGAGCGATATTTGTATGAATATCTTGAAAAAGAGATTGAGATATATTACGAAGGGCCATTAAAAAAGATTAAATATGTGGGTAAGGATAAAGGAACTTGATTTAACCTCTTCTTAGGAGCAATCCATCTTCTCCATCTTCGTAATAATGTTTGAGTTTATTGTTAATCTTAAATCCAAGTTTTCTGTACATTGATATAGCGGCAATATTACTTTCTCGCACCTCAAGCCTTAATCTAGTTATGCCATTTTTTTTGTAAACACTAATTAATTTTTGCATAAGAACTGTTCCTATTCCCTTTCTCTTAAAATCATCTCTTACAGCTATTACTAAAATATGCCCTTCTTTTCTCTGAGTTATACCTATTACAAATCCAATAATATCTCTGTCTTTTTCTGCCACAAGGAACGTATTTCTGTATGACTCATACAGAAAATTGATTACTTCAGGCGGATATGGAAAGTCAAAATTTTGGTATTCTAAATCAATTATTGTGTATAGGTCATCTGCCTCTACTTGCCTAAAGATCATTTCCGTCCCCTATTATCTTAGAGAATTCTTTACCATTTTCAAAAGAAGCTCTATACCCACTAGGAGTTTTTTCTAAATCTTTAACCTCAAAAAATCTCCATCTTCTTACAAATCTGACTGCAAAATACGGAATGGCACCAAATATAATACAAAACTCTTTTAATTTTTCAACATCTTCCTCTTTAAAGTAACATTTTTCGTCTGCCCTTATTTTTACTTCTATTCCAAGATATTTTTTACCATTTCCTGCAATTATATCTGGGTGAGGGTATAATTGACCCCTTCCAGATCCTGGCATCCTAAGGGCGGCATATCCATTTTCCCATAATTTTTTTACTAAAGTTACTTCTGAATTTCTCCCTCTATTGTACAATTGAATTTCTCTCCTTAAAGTAAAGTTAATTTAAGCCTATCAGGTCTTGGCTCGTACACATCTCCTTTCTGCTTCAACTCATCAATAATCTTACGGGTAAAGGAATCACTAATGTTTTCTGCTCTCGCTTCTTCGTAGACATCACCTATAAGTGCACCTTCGCCATTATTTTTCTTATCTAAATTAGAAATAATATCCATTATGACGGTAATTTTGTCTCTCTGAGACTTGGGCCTACCGGTCATTATCATGTCTATATCTATTTCTCCAGTTTCAGGATCTTTTCCCGCATCTTCTATTGATTTCATATATAACTGGATAATATCTTCTACATCTTCTACAATTACTTTATCAGATAGCCTCATCCTTGCCCTTGCTTCAGACAATCTAATTAACGATTCAAGCTGCCTTGCGGTAATAGGGATCGGTGTGTTTTTTTCTTCACCTTTTTTCCTAATACTAACATAAAATTCCAAAAGCCTATTCTTTGCTTCTTCTGTTAATGTTATTTCTTTAATCATTTTTTTTGAGTATATTGTATACTTTCGGATGTCATCAGTACTTAGTATCGGCATTATGGATTCTTTTTCTTTTGAATGGACTTTTAATATATGTTCCGCAATCTTTTTATCTTCACTTTCTTTTGGTTTGTCAGTTAATATAAAAATCAAATCAAATCTTGAAAGAAGTGTAGGCAATAGATCTATTTGTTCTCCAAGTGGTTTATAACTGTCAAATCTCCCTCTTTTTGGATTTGCAGCTGCTAGAATAGAGGCTCGCGCATTCAAAGTTGCAATAATCCCGGCCTTAGCAATAGAGATTGTTTGCTGTTCCATGGCTTCATGAATTGACGAACGATCTTCATTAGACATTTTATCTATTTCATCTATGCAAGCAATACCATTATCGGCAATAACAAGGGCCCCTGCTTCCAGGGCAAACGAGCCCGAACTTTCGTCTCGTATTACTGCAGCTGTAAGGCCCGCAGCAGACGTTCCCTTACCGCTTGTATATATCGACCTTGGCGCAACAAGATTGATGTATTTAAGAATTTGAGATTTTGCAACTCCAGGATCACCAACAAGAAGGATATGGGAGTCGCCCCGTATTCTTGTCTCATCATTTAGAATCTTTGCTTCACTTGAAAAAAGCTGTAATGCAACGGCATACTTAACTTGCTCATTTCCAAAAATTGACGGCGCGATTGAATTAGTGATATTTTCACATATTTTTGGATCTGAAGCCAACTCTAATATTCTTTCTTCATCTTCCTCCGTTAACTCTAGATCTTGAATGTCTTTATCTTTTACTTCAATACTGTTTACTTCTATGGATTTGCTAAAAGTGGTTTTTTTACCTCCGCCTTTTAGAGAGCTCTCTTGTATTGTCTTTAAAGTACCAACTACAGTCACAACGTTTCCTGGGTGGGCGATGTCAACAATATCATCCTTGATTATACAATCCATATTCCAAGGCAGCCTGCCTCCCTTCAATTTTTCAGGTTTTTCTTGAATTTTAATACTCTGCCAATCCACAAACTTTGAATAAGCTTTGACTAATTTGAAAGGACCATTTCTTCCACATGCGGGATTAGAACAGGTTACAGGAGTTTTAAAAATTTGAGAGTCTTGCATCACCGTAATATATTCCCCACACCTTTCACAGCTAAATACTGCCTCAATTACCTCAGGTTTAACTTCCGAAGTTCTTCTTACCACGCCTTCCACTTGGATCATCTTATTAATGTGCACGGCCCTAATATCCCTAATATCTACTCTATCTTTTGGAGGCAGATTAAGAAATCTCGCTGTAAGCCTTTTTTCAGTTTCAGCACCATAAGTCTCTTTCAAAGCCTCGCTTGGTGCAGATAAAATTTGCTCAGGCTCACTTAGAAGTTGTTCGGAAAGTTCAAAATCAAAATCAATAATGTCATCAAAATTAATATCAAGGGAGCTCTTACCCTCTATCTTCATCTTATCAATGAGTTTCTTATACTTGGGTTCACTTACGTCAGGGTAAGTTTCATAGAATTCTTTAAATCTATCCACAACTTCTTCATAATTAAGCTTCATACCCTTCTCCCTTTACTATTTCCTCCCCATACTCTATCCATTTTGAAATTTCTTTATTTATTAAAGATACGTATTCTAACTCATCTTCATGAACTTCAATTTTTTGATTTTGGATTAATAATAACCTTAATATCTTTTCCGCCCTTAGTCTTAAGAAATTCCTCAGTGCGCTTGCACTATCACTGTATTTTTTTTTATCGAGTTCGGATGCACTACTTTTATCTTTAAGAAATTTTTGGGACAATTTTGCATAATAAAAAAAGTTATCATTTAACTCCAACATTTTTTCTGAAACTTTTTCTTCATTTAACAATTTCCTATAATCAACTGAACTCAATGGAATTATGTCTGCCAATCCCTCTTTTATTAGAACCTCAACTTCTAAAAAATGAAGCTGGTAATCCCTCCCCTCTTCAAATTTTCTATTAAAAAGATTAAACGTTTTTTTTGCTTTAAATGGGACAAGTTTTGAATCTGACATACTCTCTTAATTCCTTCTTTCACTCTATTAAGTGTTTCTTATATATTTTTTCCGATAACTATCCAAGCTAGAGTCAAAATACTATCGAAATAAATATATACTTATGTTTATAGGTTTTGTGTAGTTATAATTTTCTTGGAGGGATTAATTGCATAAAACAGTTGAGGAAATTAGAAAATCCCAAGGGAAGCTCCTTGTTAAAAATGTTAAATATTCATGGGACAATATACCTTATTACAAACAAAAGATGAAAGAAGCAGGGGTGAAACCTGAAGATATCAAAGGATTGGAAGATATATCTAAGATTCCATTTCTATCTAAAGCAGATCTAAGGCATCACTATCCCTATGGATTGATAGCAACGCCTTTAGATAAAGTTGTTAGATTTCATTCTTCTTCGGGCACGACTGGAGTGCCGACTGTTGTTCCATATACAAAAAAAGATATTGAAAATTGGGCTGAGTTAAACAAGAGATGTCTTGAAACTGTAGGTGCAACAAATAAAGATATTGTGCAGGTCAGCTATGGTTATGGATTATTCACTGGTGGATTAGGATTGCATTACGGGGCAGAAAGATTAGGTGCAGCAGTTATACCTACGAGTAGTGGAAATACCATGAAACAGATTAAAATTCTAAAAGATATGAAAACTACTACTCTTGCATGTACGCCATCTTATGCATTAATGCTCTCTGAATTAATGAAGGCAAATGATGTAAAAATTGAAACACTTTCATTGAAGCGGGGGGTGTTCGGCGCAGAATCTTGGTCGGAGAACATGAGAAAGAGAATTGAAAAAGGCCTTGGTCTTGAAGCATTTGACATTTATGGATTAACTGAATTATGCGGCCCTGGGGTAGGAATAGAGTGCTCCGAGCACAATGGACTTCACACATGGTCTGATCACTTTATAGTTGAAACAATTGACAGTGAGGGCAATAAAACTGATTTTGATGGAGAAGGGAAAGGAGAACTGGTATTCACAACTTTACAGAGAGAAGCTATGCCAGTTTTAAGATATAGGACAAAAGATCTTTCATCCGTAACGTGGGAAGAGTGTGCTTGCGGATTGCCGCACCCTAGAATTGGAAGAATCACTGGGAGAAGTGATGATATGTTAATTGTTAGGGGCGTTAATGTATTCCCAAGTCAGATTGAAGAAGTTTTAATGGAATTAAAAGGTGTTGGCGACCATTACCAGATAATAGTTGACAGAGATATTTTAGATTGCCTAATGGTAAAAGTTGAAGTTACTAATGAAATTTTCTCGGATAGCATTTCAGAACTTATAACACTTGAAAACGAAATTAAAAAACGACTTTTCGAAATGTTAAGTCTAAGTGTAGAGGTTGAATTAGTTGAACCTGGTCAAATACCAAGACCTGAGGGAAAAGCAAAAAGGGTAGTTGATTTAAGAAAAGATATGTAGGTGTTGAAATGGTAGAACAGATTAGTGTTTTTATTGATAATAGGCCAGGAAGACTTGCTGAACTTTGTAACATTATTGGAAGAAATGGAGTTGATATTAGGGCATTACAGTTAGTTGAGGCAGGAGAATTTGGCTTAGTTAGAATGATAACTGACAACAATGAAAAAGCAATGGCCCTATTGAAAAACGCAGGTATGTCTTTTAGAAAAGGGGAGGTATTAGGTGTCCTTATGGAGGATAAACCAGGGTCCTTGGGATTAATCGCTTCAATCCTAAGTGACGCTTCAATCAACATCGAATATGCCTATGCATTTATAACTAAAATAGAAAAAAAAGCAATCCTTATTCTAAAAGTAAACGATTTAGAAAAAGCAATTAAGGTATTGAAGCTAAAGGGAGTAAGCATATTGGAAAATATTTAAGGTGTAGGCGTGCCGGTAGAAATAAATGAAAGCTTGAAAGCTGCAGCTGGATTCATTGAAATAGCAGCAATAACTGCACCTAAAGGGAAAGGGGTAGACGACATAAGAACTAGGTCTATATTCAAAGGCAGTAAAGAACACAATGATTTAGTTGAAAAAATGAAAGAATATGGGCAGAAAAAAGGACTTAAATTATTTTTGAGGGATTCAAATAATGTGTCAGAATCCGATGCAGTAGTGCTTATCAGCGTAACAGCAAAACCGCCCCTTGGCATAAATTGCGGGATGTGCGGTTACGATTGTAATTCCATACCTAGAAAGAAAAAAATAAATGATTATTTTGCACCTATATGCTGCTTTGCGTTAGTGGATCTTGGAATTGCATTAGGTAGTGCATCAAAGACTGCTCAAATCCTAAATATTGACAACAGAATAATGTATTCAATCGGAGCTACAGCACTTGATATGGGACTTATCAATGGTGATGTTGTTATAGGGATACCGCTTTCTGTTTCAAGCAAGAATATTTACTTCGATCGCTGATTATTTGATGAATCCTTTCATCAACAAGGGAAGTCCAACTTTCATAATTCCTTCAGCAACAGGACAACTTTTTCCTTTTTCAATATTATTTATTAAGTAGTCGTCGATTTGAGATAAAATAATTCCGGCCCCAAAAGCGGCAAGAAGTACTGGTATTGGGTGTTTTTCAATAATTTGTAAAATGTCATTTTCAGAGCCAATCCTATTTTTAATCTCCTTTAAGATTTTTTCAATGTCTTCCCTTTCTATCCTTTCTTCCATAGATATACCCTCCATATCCAATTATAGCCCCTATAATGACAAGCATTATCCCGACAATCAAAAATGCAACCATGTAACTGCCAACGAGGTGTTTTAAAAAGAATACCAGCGAAATAAAAAGAGCCACTATGCCAGAAAAGGCAAGTATTGCTGCACCAACAACTAAGAAAAGAGTTTTTGAAAGTTTGTTTATTGGCTCCTTTATTGCCTCTTCTATAGCATCTGATGCACCCTGCTTAACATAAACACCAATATATTTTAACAATAATTCTATAAGTTTACTTAGAGGCACTGCTTCAATCATTTTCCCACTTACTTCTTCAATAATTTACCTATGAGGTATCCAAATCCAAAAGCTGCAAAAATGCTCATTAACGGATACTTCCTGATGAATATTTCTGTTTCCTGAAGGGCCTTTTCAGACTCCTTAACCACATAATCAATTTCATCACGATATTTTTCTTCAAAGTCCTTTAGTTTAATACCTGCTTCATCACCAAGATCCTTTATTCTTGATTTACTCTCTTCCAATTTATACTTGCCCTCATCTAAAAGTCTCTTTCCTTCATCGACCATTTTCTTTCCAATTTCAATATCTCTTTCTATTTCCTTTTGAATATCATCAACGCTAACTTTTTTCAAATAATCACCAGATTAATAATAATTTCAATCTTTATAAGATTATTCTTTAATTAATGCTATAAAATTAAGTCATTCATTTCTTATTTTGTATTTAATATTTTACAATCTAATATTTTCATCATTGGATAATCCTTTAATGGCTGTTGATAGGGAAACTAATGCAAGTCCAAGATATATGACAATGTACTTTCCTATATCAATAAAATCAATCGAAGGGTTTGAGGAAATTTTTATTATAGGTATAATTGGAGAATAATTTAGAATTTCTTTTAGTAGATGATTTTCAGAAGGTATTGGCACAAACATAATGAGCGTTACTACCATCATAAATAGAGTAAGGAAAAGATTTGATTCGGTAATACTGGAAGAGATGTTAGAAAACACTATTGACATTGAAAACAAAAGAAGCATTATTATTGAAAGAAATATAATTAACAAAGGTATGTTAAAGATGGATATTCCTCTAACACTCAAAACCATTATCCAAATTATTATTTGCGTAATTGATATGATGAAAGTGGGCAATATCTTGCCAAAGATAATTTCTACTCTTTTTAATGGGGATGCAAGTAAAATTTCAAAAGTCTTTCTTTCTTTTTCCCCAACAATAGAATCGGACAGAATGTTCATAGAAAGGAATATTGGTAGAAGCAATATAAGCGGGATGAAAAGAATCTGCATTATTTCAACAAAAAATAGGTCTGTGATACTGTAACTATAATTTTCGGGATATATAGTGATAGAAATGGGATTTAATATTTCCTCATCAATGCTTCCATTTAATTTTGCTTTAACATAGGCTCTTTTAATGGACTCAAACAAATTATCCAAGTCTGATTGATTTTTTAGCAATACTTTTACAGAATTATCCTTTTCAGCCCATATTATTCCATCAATATTTCTTGGAAGCGTGCCATTAAATTCTTTATTTCTTAAAGAAATACTTTTGATCGATTCCTGAGTTAGATATCCAGGCAATCCTTCTACTTCAGAGTACAATAAATAAGTCCCTTGGGACCCTGGATCATCAACATATGTTTGGATATAGGCATAAGAACTTCCTATAAGCACTATTCCGATTACTATGAATAGTTGGAGTAAAAATGCAAATATGTATACCTTTTCCCTAATTATATCTTTAAATTCTTTTATTGAAAGATAAATTATTTCTTTTCTCATAACACACCCTGTAACATCATAACATTATATCCAAAGTGGAGTACTATCCCAACAATGAAAGTAAGCGCTATGTACTTTTTCTCAGCAATACCAATTCCTATAATGCCAGTTGAAACAATATGCATCCCACCGGAAAGAAATGTTCTCATGATTAATATTCTAATTGCATAATCTGGGAATATATTTAGTGCAAATCCTGTAAACATTATATTTTCAAATATGGCAAATCCAAGACCAGAAGCCATTCCAGCCATCAGTCCCTCATGCCATTTTAATCTATAATAATGGCTTGCAGAGAAAATGCCAATACTTTTAGAAAGCTCCTCTATAATTGCCCAAAGGGCTAATATCACAAATATTGATTCCGTAAAGTAGATTGTAATAATACCAAAAAATATCTCTAAAATAATTGAAACTAAAACTGCAAAGAATCCAAAGATTAATGCTATAAAATAAGGCCCATAAGATCTGCTCTTTATTTGTAGCTTCCCAGCAAGATTGAACATAAGTTCAGTAATACTAGGTCTTGGGCCAAAATAGAATTCATCCTTTCTATATAATGTCGTTGATGCAAACATCAAAATTAAGGAAAAACTAAGTGAAGGCAATATAGAAAAAATCATCTCTTTAGCGGAATAGGTACCATTTTCTATTGCTATTACTAAAGATAGAGGGGAAATAGCAGCGACTTCCTTTAATCCAACTAGATATAAGGTGGTTGTACCAAATAAAAAGAAAAATAGAACTATAAAAGTCACGGTTACAATTAGGGCGGAATCTTTGTAGTTCTTTGAATAGACTCCAATGAGGCCAGTTATACTCAAAAGCAATATTGTCGTTATTGTAAGGGGTAAGATAATAAGGGGATTTGTTACTCGTCCAAAATAGTAAAGAGCCACAATCCAAAATAGTAACTGGAATACAATAATTATCATTATGGATAGAAACTTAGAGTAGAAAATTTTCTCCCTTTTGATGGGAAGTGCTAAAAGTGCCTCTCCAGTTTTCTTTTCTTTTTCAGAAATAAGCAAATCTATTAACATTCCCCCACTTAAAAAAATAGGGAGAAGTAAAACTAATAGAACTATGTACCCTCCACGCTCATCTTCAAATGACTTCCTTGTTTTTTTTTATCTGTTCTTCAAAATTAGAAGGATTGTTAAGGATATTTGTCGTATTTACCTGGGCCTGTTCTTGGATTATACCATGGGAATTTTCATTATCTGGAATTTCATTATTAGCAAATGGAGATCTGTACACCAACTCTACTTCAGGCTTCACAATTGAAAGATTACTGATCCTAGCTTCAATTGCACCATCTCTAAAACCAAGAATTATGCTATTTAGTTCTGAATAGGCAGGAATGCTCTTTGGATTTTCACTATTAATGTATATTTTAACTGTTGAAGATTTGTAGCTTCTTAAATTATCCTCAAAGTTCCTTTCTATTTCTAAAAATGCGGAAATTCTGCCGCTTTCTAACAATTCAAATCCTTTCTTTTCATCAAGCCACAGAATCTCAATTCTCTTGTTTTCAGAAATAATGTCTGTGAGCGAATTTTCTTCTGAGTAAATGCCTATCGGCAAATACCCCTTTCCTCCAATTGACAAATTAAAAAATCCCCCTTCTTCAAGGGCCCTGACGTAACTACCAAAAAGTGGAATAATCAGAAGAATTACAAGTAGCTGCAAGATAAAGGCAATCTTAAATTTTTTGTTTTTGAACAATCTTCTTAGTTCCCATTTTATCATTTTTTCAATCATTTTTACTACCGACTAACTCAATGAACACTTCTTCAAGGGAAGGGGTCAAATCTTCAAAATAAGTAATTTCTTCCTCCAACAAATATTTGAGATCTTTGTATGACTTAGTTTTTAGTATTACGAAATCTTTTCCTATTTTTTCTATCCTAAGATTTTTCTTTAAAGAAATTTTATCTAATAACTCTTCCTTCATTTCTTTAAGACCTATCCTAAAGGTTTTTTCCTTTATATAAGCATCTTTAAGATTTTGAACTGTATCATAAGCTTTTATTTTTCCTTTGTCAATTATTGCTATTTTGTCACATAACTGCTCTGCCTCATACATATAGTGTGTGCACAGAATAATTGTCTTCTCCTTTTTTAGAGTCATTATAAACTCTCTTATTTTTTTAGAGGTCAGGGGGTCAAGACCCATCGTGGGCTCATCAAATACGATTATCTTGGGGTCGTGAATCAATGCCCTTGAAATAGCAAGCCTCTGTCTCATGCCTTTTGAAAAAGAGGATACTGCCCAATCTTTCCTGTCAGATAGGCCCACCAGATCTAGTAATTCGTCAATCCTTTGATTAATTTTATCTTTAGAAACTCCGTATAACAAGCCAAAATATTCTAAAAGCTCCCCTGCTGTAGGGCGATCGTAAAGATTTGGTTCTTCTGGGAGATATCCTATAATTCTCTTTATTTATGAAGAATTTTTTTGAAAGTCCTTTCCATTAACTAATATTTGTCCTTCTGAAGGATTTAAAATGCCACAAAGGAGCCTTATTAGAGTTGTTTTTCCTGCGCCATTTGGCCCGACTATTCCTATAGTTGTTCCATCCTCTATCTGAATTGTTACTTCATCCAGGGCCTTATGACGTCCAAAGTATTTTGAAACATTTAGGAACTCTATCATTAAAAGTAAATAAAGGATAATTTCTATTTAAACGTCTTTGCTTTTAATTAAGAAATTCTCAATCCGGATTTGTATAGTTTATTTTTTAAAGGATTGGCACTATTGTAGATAGGTAATATGAAAGGATTAATACAAATATATACTGGCACCGGGAAAGGTAAGAGTACTGCAGCATTTGGCCTCACATTAAGGGCTTCTGGATATGGCCTCAAGTCACTTATAATCCAGTTTATGAAACAAGGGAATTCTTATGGAGAGCATTTTGCCATCAATAAACTGGAAAATATTGAAATCATATCTTTTGGAAAATCAAAATGTATCGATTTAAAAAATCCAAGTAAAGAAGATATTGATCTTGCAAATGAGGCGTGGGATTTTTCCATAAAATCAATTAATAGTGGCAAATACGATATTATTGTTCTTGATGAAATAAATGTTGCCCTAAATTTTAAATTAATAAACTTAGAAAAAGTTATTGATGTACTAAAGAATAAACCAGATAACATTGAAATCGTCTTAACAGGAAGGTATGCACCAAAAGAGCTTATTGAAATAGCGGACTTAGTTTCAGAAGTAGTTGAGGTAAAGCATCCTTACCAAAAAGGGATAATAGCTCGCAAGGGTATCGAATTCTGATTTACAGGTAATCAGCTTGCCATCAAACCTTTTAAATCATTAAAATTATTCTCTTTATGGATTTGTTGATTTCACTAAAGATAATTTTCGGTGGATTCATTCTTTTTCATGCTTCATACCTTGATATTAAAAAAAGAGAAATTGAAGAATGGCACTGGATTGCCCTCTCATTAGTTGGGCTGGCTTACTCAGTTTACATGTCCTTTTTATACAATTCAATTAAGCCCTTATTGATAACTGGAGCTGTATTTTTGCTTATGTTTGGACTAGCGCTCTTATTATTTTACTTAGGATTATTTGGAGGAGGGGATGGGAAAATTCTAATGGGTATTGGAGCTCTTTTGCCGTCTCTTCCAGGGAGGGAATATGCGTTTGGACTATTTCCAATGTCAGTATTAGACAATGCATTAATAATAAGCGTCCTAATACCAGTATTTATTTTAATGTATAATCTTGCTAAAAGAGATTTTCCAAAAGAGCACGATTCAAGTAAGGTCAAAAAAATAATTTCAATGTTTATAGGATATAGGCTTAAGACAGAAAATCTGTCAGACAAATTTTACCCCCTGGAAGAATTCAAAGACGGGGATAGGACAATTAGACTATTCATTGGAAATTTGGATTTTGACGTTGCAAAATATAAAGAGGATCTTATGGCAAAGAAAATAGACACACTTTGGGCAACACCAGGGCTTCCGTTTATAGTGCCTATAACTATTGGGTACTTTATCGCCATTTTTTTTGGGGACATCATGCTTAAAATTGTGATGAATTTCATTTGAATTAAAAATGATACCTGATTTAATTTGAAATCCTGGTGCAATGGGAATATTTTTATAGGCAAGGCTAATATTTGTAGCTGTATATGAAAAAGATTTTTAGTATTAGACTTGATGGGTACATTATTTCAATAATGGCAGTATTTTTGGTAGGGGTAATATATTTTCTTTTAGGGTATAGATCATTTCATCTGATTAGGGGGTCAATTATAACTTTATTAGTTGCTGCAGTGATCCTTGAATATATGTCCTATAGGGTAAAAAACGTTATAGATCACTTTAGAAATCCTTTAACTATAGTTTTAAGCGTGACTGATTCATTGAAATATGAAAATTTACCCCCCAAAGAAAGGGAGCAATTAATATTCCTTAAAAAAACACTTGATAATATGGAGAAGATGTATAATGAAATTACGTGAGGTGTTGAAATGGTAAAGGTATTAATTGCAGAAGACTATTTAGAACTCTTAGAATTTTATAAAATTTCCCTCAATTACGAACTTTTTCTTGCTAAAGATGGAGTCGAAGCACTCGAGATGTTTGTGAAACACAAACCTGATGTAGTCCTAATGGATTTGAAATTACCAAAAAAGAATGGGCTTGATGTAATTAAAGAGATACTAATGATTGACCCAAACGCTAAAATTATAGCAATTACTGCTTATGGCAATATTGGCGTAAAAGCTCTTGAAGTTGGAGCAAAAGATGTCATAAGAAAGCCGTTTAAAGTATCCCAGCTAAATGAATTGATTAGTAAATATGCGAAAAAATAATAATTACAAAATATTGAGATTGTTTAAGCACAAGTTGTTTTCATGGTAATTGAAAAGATTCATAATAAGAAATCTCCAAAAAAATGGTTTATAATACCCCTCATTTTCATTGCTGTATTTATATTTGTTGATAATTTTTTCTTTTATGATCATTACTCTCCTGGGCCCCCGCTACCTCCGACATTAGATCATAATGCAACAGAAGCACAGATTCAAGAATATTCCGGGAGGATTCAGGATTTAGAAAAACTCCTTTCCACAGCACAGGAAGAAAATGAGCAATTACTCCTATACCAGAGGCTTTTCATTAATTCTCAAAAAAGATCATCGTTAATTTTACAAAGATACTCCCAAAAAATAAAACGGAATATAGTTGAAGATCAAAGAAATATGGGGATGTTTATTACACCAGATTCCAAATGAGTGATCCAGATAAACAAAGAAATCCCTCAGAAAAACTTTCTTTTCAACGCTTACAACTACCTTATTGATAATTTTTATTACTATTATGACCCGTTCACGTATACTTCAGAAGGCACCCAAGAATGGACAAATATCAAAGCTTATGACCTAAGAAACGAAAAGTGGATTGAATTGAAATTACGCGACTCAATTATTTTAGATGACTTTCCTGATATAGTCTTTTACCCGGATGAAACTATAGATTTTGGCGGAGGGGATTGTGAAGACTTTGCCATTCTTTATACTTCAATGGCCATAAATGAAGGATATTCTGCATATGTTTATATTATCGATATAGACAAAAATGAGGCACAAATGTTGCACGCTTTATCCATTGTGGACGACAGAATCTTAGTTGACGCGCCTTCAAAGCTTTATATTGAAGGGAAAAATGAAGAGGATTTATTTACCAAATATATCAAAGTGATAAAAGCGGATAAAGTCACCGTTATTCGAAGCTTTAATGACAAAGAATTTTCAAATATAAAAAAGACTTATACTTAAGTACTCCAGCAAAAATCGCTGTAGCCGCACCTCTTACAGAAACTCTTCTTTTCTTTTATTGGCTCCTTCTGCCCTTCAAACAGCTCTTTTACTTTTGATAGTATTTCTAATACCTCTTTTTTATCGTCCTCTTTTATTAGAAAAGGGATCCTCTGCTTGACTTGGTAATACTCTAAGAATCCTAAGAGGATTTTGACACCTCTTTCCTTTTCTAAAAGAAGAGCATATGCTGTCACCTGCAATTTTTCATGTTTTCTTATTCCATTTGAAAAAAGACCAGTTTTTAACTCAACTGGATAAAGATTTCCCTCTGAATCTTCTTCAAGCTTATCTATCTTGCCACTCAAACCAAGCTCAATTGAAGATATCGGATATTCCATATCTTTTACCATAAAGAGATTTTGATAGAGATTTTTATCCTTGCCATAGATGGAAATGTATTTCTTTATCCTTATTGCCTTAAGAAGTTCATCCTCTTTTAATTCCTCTTGGAGCTCTTTGATGAGATCTAGGTAGTCTACACCCAACTCCTTTAGCTTTACCTTGTTTTTTATCATGACATTTTTGATCACTCTTTTTGAATCGGCATAGAGTATTTTGAAAATTTCATCAATCCCCATCTCCTCACATATTCTCTGTTCAATTGTTATTTTTTCTCTTTGTAGCACTTCCTCGTATACTTTGTGGATTATTGATCCAGTTAACATTTCTGAAGTTTGAGGGAGCGGGACTCCTTTTATTTTTTTGAGGTACAGCTTGTACGGACAAAATAGGTATTCAGTCAGATCTGTAACATAAATCATATAATTTGGCTCTCCATAATTTTACATTACCCTATGTATTATAGAACTTAAAAGGAATATGACAAGCACAAGGTACATTGCCTTTTTTATGTTCTTTTGTATCCTTTTAGGGCTTCCTCTATCCCTGTAGATTTGATACACTATGTACATGACAAAAAACATAACAGGTGTTACAATCACAAGATACAGATATCCGTAAAGAGTTGTAATAAAAGGGGCGTATAATAGAAAAGCGGCGATTAAGAGGAAAACAAATGCTATATCAAATGATCTTGGCACTCCAATTATAACGGGAAGGGTCTTAGCACCCTTTTTTACATCCCCTTTTAAGTCCTCTATGTCCTTTATGATTTCTCTTGAAACTGTAGCGAAAAATGAGATCAGAGCAAGTATGGATACGCCTTTATAGCTTTCAACTGCCGTTCCTCCATAGATAAATGTTATTGAAGTTAGAAGTGAAACTAGTAGATTCCCTGATAGGGGTTTTTTCTTTAAAGCCATTGCATAGATATACATCAAGATACAGGCCGCAAGGCAAATGGAAAACGCCACTAAATTTACAGCCGCTGCAAGAATGCAGGAAATCACAAATAAAATGAGAGAAAACATATACGCCGTCTTTAGGCTCATTGCGCCTCTTGGTAGGACTCTTCCTGGGGCATTGATTTTATCTATCTCATAATCAAAGTAGTCATTTATAACATTTCCACCGGCACATGCAAATACTGCAACAAAAAAAACTAAGACGATTTTTTGTATATCTTCCAATCCCCCTCCTGCAACAAGAGCGCCTATCAAAACAGCAACGCCTGAGAAAAGTGCATTGGAGGGTCTTGATATCTCAATGAATTCCTTCAATCCCATATCATCATCTCAATATTGTGCAATTCCTCCACACTACCTGAAGTCATAGGGTAGTTAGGCGTAAATGGGCACTTAGGTTCCTTTTCCTTGGATATTTCATAAGTTCCTATAACTCTTGCCATTCCCACTATCTCATTTTTGTCATAGGTTAAAACTGGCCTTAATACCGGCACCTTCACAGTTGAGTCAAGAAGGACTAGATTTTTTAGAGTTTGAGAGGCGACCTGGCCCAAATTTTCCCCCGTTATTATTGCAAGATGCCCTTCTTCATTACATACTCGTTCAGCTTCTTTAAGGAATCTCCTCTTACAAAAAATACACATCCATTTGTCCTTCCCCTTCCTATTGAGTTTTTGCTTGGTGTTTGAAAGGTATGGCACCCCATCGATGACATAGTCTTTGATCTCATAACCGTAAGAAAATCTCTGGAGTATTTCCTTTATTTTGGTATATTTTTTGTACCCTTCATCCGTCACTTTAAAATGCATAAGATCCACCTGGCAACCTCTTTTCATCAATAGCCAGGCTGCAACTGGAGAGTCAATACCGCTTGATACAAGGCATATCACCTTCCCTTGAACACCTATCGGGAGCCCTCCAAATGTTTTGATTCTTTCAGTGAAAAGATAAGCGTATCCTTCAAGAAACTCTATGCCCATTTCAAAGTCAAAATTGGTAAGATTAACTTCAAGATCAAGTTTTTCCTTAAGAAATGCTCCTAGAGCCCCATTTACTTCATCTGAGGTCATAGGAAATTCCTTTGTGATCCTTCTTGCACTTACTCTAAACTTTTTACCTTTATTATTTGAAATCTCCAAGCACTTATACTTGATTTTTTCAAAATCAGTTTCCATCCTGATGGCAGGGGAAAGGGAAGTTATCCCAAATACATTCTTTAGCGCAACTGAAGCCTCTTTCTTCTCTTCCGTATATACAATAAATCTTCCCAATTGAACGTCGATTGAGGAGTAGGAAATATTATTTTTTTCCAGACAGTCTTTCATGTTTTCTAAGAGAGTCTTGTTCCACCATTTTCTTGTTTGATCGGACTTTAAGGCAATTTCTCCATACCTAACAAGGATGCAGTCATCCAATTAGCCCCCTCCTATCTCAAGGAAGCTTTCGGCAACATAACTCACCTGTTCCCAAGAAAGCCCGTATGTGGATATTTTAAACTTTCTTGTCCTGCCAGCTTTCATTCCGATTATGCCCCTGTCCTTTAGCTCATAATAAAGGAAGTATCCTTTTTTCTTATGTGTCTTTGCAATATTGTCATAAACAGGGGTATCAAGCTTTATCAAATCATGATTTTTTGGCCTTTCCCCGATTTGTTTTATGTCAATTTTTTCTAATTCGTTAACTAGGTATCTTGCCTTTTTGACCTCTTCATCCCATTTTTTTACCCTTTCTTTGACATGCGGGAACGATGCCATTAGGGCCAAAAGCGAAGCCCCCCTAGAGGAGCAGCCAAGGATCTCTAAAGGCTTTGATTTCCAATTTGCCCCTGGCTTGAATACCTTGTCTTGCCACCCTTCCTTTATTGCAAGTATGCCTATATTCCCTCCGCCGGCTGCCCATGACTTGTGACCAGAACATGCGATAAAATCTGTGCCCATCCTCTTTCCATCAATTTCCATTCTGCCGGATGAATATGCAGTATTGAGTAAGAAAGGAACAGAGAAATCGTTACAGATTTTACCCACTTCCTTTGCGTCAACGACATTCCCATACTCCCCATCAACGTGGGTCAGCAAGGCAAGCTCTGGGTACTTTCCAGTTTCTTTCTTGATAAGCTCAAATCCGTCTGAATAGTCCTCTGGATTTATTTTATATTCGGGCTCCCCTCTATTTGGGACTTTATATATTCTTAATCCGGCCCTTTCAGCAGAAACTTCAGAACTATAATGCATATTGCCATCGCACAGTATGCTGCCTCCAGTCGAAATGGCATGCATAACACCATATTTTGCTTCCCTACAACCGTTTGTTGGAAGGGCATAGTCCATGCCCAAAAAATCAGACACCTCTCCTAGAAATCCTGCAATATCCGGTTCTGTGGTGATATGAAGCGCTCCTTTGCACCAGTCGCAGATTGAGTATCCATCAATATATGATATAATCGCCTTTCTTGCATCAGAAGTAGTTCTGCCCCCAGTTTGCAAAGGATTTAGATTGATAAAAGACTCCTCCCTATCCCTTAACGCAAGTTTTCCAATATTCATTTGGACACCCTATCAGATATTAAGTCACAATCTTTCTTGATGTTTTCAATAATAGTTAAAATCTGTTTTTTCTCTTCGTCATTTAGCTTATGAAAAGGAGCTGTTTTTCTCCATATTTCTCTCATATCCTCTATGAGAAATGCCATATCAAAAGTTATTTCTACCACGCTTTCCATGAAATTCATTAATTGTGATTTTATTTAAGTATTGCCCTTACATGACACTGCTAAGCTTTAACAGAAATCTTTAAAATAAATCGTTATATTTTATGATAGTGGTTATAATGGTTGCAGAAAGAGTAAAACTAGTCATCCCTTCAAAAATTAGAGAGCTTTCAGAAAGATCTAAAAAAATCGAAAATGTCATAAGTCTTGGTATCGGTGAGCCTGATTTCGATACCCCGGTCCATATAAAGGAAGCAGCAAAAAAGGCTTTGGACGAGGGATTGACTCATTATACGGAAAATCAGGGGCTTTTTAAAGTCAGAAAGGCTATTTCTGACAGATATATGCGTCTTTTCTCTACCGAAGCACTACCCCAAAACATCCTTCTGACTGCAGGAGCTTATGAGGCCGTGTACCTTGCTTTTTTAGGCCTTCTAAACAAAGGGGATGAAGTGTTGATACCGGATCCCGTTTTTTTATGCTACGAAAATGACGCTTATATGTCAGAATCAATCCCTGTAAAATTTCCGCTATATGAAGAGAACGGCTTTAGGCCGTCACAGGACGATATACTTGAAAAAATTAATAAAAAGACAAAGATGCTTGTATTGAATTATCCCTCTAATCCCACAGGTGGTGTTTTAGAGAAGGAAGATTATAAAATGATAGCTGATATTTGTGAAGATCATAACTTATATTTATTATCTGACGATACATATGAGGAGATTGTTTTTGATGGTTACAAACCTGATTGCTTTTTGAAATATTATGATAAAACAATAATTACAAACTCTTTTTCAAAAAACTATGCAATGACAGGATGGAGAGTAGGATTTGCCATAGCTGAAAAAGAGATGCTTACCCCAATGCTTAGGATCCACCAATACGCAGTTTCATGCCTAAACACTCCTGCACTTGAAGGGGCTTATGCAGCTTTGACATCATCCCAAAAATGCGTATCCGATATGGTTAGTGAATATGAAAGAAGAAGGGATCTCATAGTAAACGGGCTAAATAATCTCCCGGGAGTTTCATGTATAAATCCAAAAGGTACTTTCTACTGCTTTGTAAATATAACAGATACAGGCATGACTTCAAGGGAATTTTCTGACTTTATGCTTGACAATGCCAAAGTTGTAGTTGTTCCAGGGGATGCTTTCGGGGACAGGGGAGAAGGATTTGTCAGATGTTCATTTGCAACAGACTACCCCAAGATTGAAGAGGCTCTACTTAGAATGGAAAAAGCCCTAAAATCATTTTGATTTTTTTTATTATATCTCCACTTTAGTAAGCTTTTTATATAATTGATTTAATATGGATTAGACTAGGCCGGGAGATTAGGCGCCTCCTATAACCTTAAGCCGTCTTAAAAGGGGCCGAAGCCTGAAAAGCAGTTGAATTGTTTACATGGTGGAATCTCTACGATGTTGAAGCCATGTCCTACAGGATTGGCGGCGGATTAGCTCATTTTGGAAGAGATGGGTAAACCCTTCACCTTCCAAATCCCGTCAGGCCCGGAAGGGAGCAGCGGTAGGGAGGACGTTTAATGCTTGTAGGGTAGCAGGGTCGAGTACGGGGGAATCCCTCCCTTGTAGCCAATTCTGCCCATTTTCAGGCGGGTCACTACCATAAACTTAAAAACAACGTCCAATTCATTTATTTTAAGCCGGGGTGGCCCAGCCTGGTACGGCGCGGGATTGCTAATCCCGTTCTCCTTGTGAGATCTAGGGTTCAAATCCCTACCCCGGCGCTTTTAATGAAAAAATCATGTTTAAATTTATCAAAAAATAAATTAAAGATACCACGCCTATAATTTTAATAAAAATTATGTGACTTGCCCTGATATACGTGCTTGATATTCATTATTTTCTCTTTAGCCATGTATAATTAAGGCATAACAAAACAAGCTTTTTGGCTATTGCTCTTCAATTTGCTTCAAAGCCGATACAATATCGCCGTGTATTAATGATTGCATGGAGTCGGGATACGCCCCGATATTTGCTTCAATTAAGGCTTTTCTGATGGGTCTAATCAATTTTGGTTTGTATCTTGCAATATTGGGTAAGGACTTAATACACTGCCTTGAGGTAATTGGTTTCTCATCCATGACATGCTTTAAATAATCGTCAATAATTAAATCGATCTTATTTTCTTTGTCCCATTTTGCATTAGTTGATATTAGTGCAATCCCTCTAGATCTGATGTAAGAATTTTCATTTTGAATCATACAAACAAATCTATCAAAATACCTGTAAACACAATCTGATCGCTCACTTTCTGATAGAAGTAACTTTAAGGATTCATAAGCAAGTTTATTGTCATTTGAGAATAAATTTTCAATAAGTTCACAAATACTTTCCATTTTCTCAACCCTTTTCTAATTATAAACACTCTTCATAATCCATGCCAAAAGAACCTAATCCTTAATAATGACGTTGTCCAAAACCCTTGAATTAGGTACCAACACGTATTTCCCATCTTCCCTCTTGATTTTTGTGTATATCAGAGAAACTTCCTCAACTACCCCCTCTATTTCCCCGATTTTTATAGTGTCGCCAACATTTACCGGGCTATAAAAGACTATAAAGACCCCGGAAAAGAAGTTTGGCACAATATTCTTTAATCCTATTACTATAAGTATAAGCCAAAAGACCATTATTATTGTGATAGTTATTATTAAAATCCCGGTGCTTACCTTAAGTTGGGTCAATGCCATTGTTCCAACTAGAATATAAATAAAATATCTGACTCCCTTTCCAAAAAACCAGTATTTTGGTATATTAATATCTTCAAATAATCTTTCTACCAATACTGCAATTTTATCGGCAACTACAAGCCCTATTATAACTACAAAGAATGCTATAAGGATATTTGGTATATAATTGATGAATATGTCCATGGGATTTCTAAATCCTGGTAAATCTAGTACCTCAAAAGCCAAAAATATTGAAACAATGTAAACAATCCAGCTGATAAAAATCTCAACGCTTTTTAAAATTTTAAATCCCACTCTTTCAGAAATCTTTTCAGCCTCTGTTCTCTTGAGGGCGTTTTCAATACCAAGTTTTTTCATTAATTTTTGGGTAAATTTGCCAACGCTTTTACCAATAAAGAATCCCAAAATAAGGATTAAAACTGCAAAGAATGCTCTCGGCAAAATTTCTGAAAATAATTGAAGTAGAGAGTTTAAAAATAATCTAATTTCAAGAAATATCATGTCAAGGCTCATTTAATCAACCTTTACCTCATCAGGGTCAACTTCCCAAACAAGCTCCCCGTTTTTGAAAACACGGATCATATTGTCGGATTCTGCCAATACTATTGCTATTGCGTCTGTGACCTTTGTCATCCAAGCAGCGGATAGATGCCTTGCCCCAAGCCCTTTAGGCAGTGAGAGACCTTCATTTCCGGACTCTAGATATCTTGAAGCTGCAAGAATTTTACCTTCACCCGATATGATAAATGCCCCATCAAGCCTCGAAAACTCCCTTATCATATTATGAACGTCAACATCATTTATTGTAACATAGCTTCTTTCAAAGGGATTGTAAGTTATCTGGGATGATCTTTGCATTACATTCCCACAGTCTCCGATAATAAAGGAGGTCCCTATAGGTTTACCCTCCTTGCCTTTTTTACCTAGCTGGACTGCAATAGAGAGAACGGAATAGATGACTTCCGTTTTAACATTTTTTAAACTGTAAAATAATTCATAAAGCCCGTTTGCAGTTATTTGGCTTGTTTTTCTTGTAGCTATAAAATTATAGTTATCACTGTCAAGTTTTCCCACATATACTATTTTATCCTCATTTTTCAGTAAATCCTGCTTTAAAGCAGCTGAGATGGCAAACTCTAGCCGTGTTTTGATCTTTTTCAGGATGTCTGGAACAAAGATAATTCTTTCAAATTTCTTCTTTATTTTCTCATTTGAAGATACTCCGAATAGATTAATTCCTTTGGAAGAAATAAATTCTTGGAGCCTTTCCATATCCTTAACAGAGTCAACTTCAACTAGAACGGCATCAGCGCCAGTGTCCTGGTAGATTGATGTCCCTGCTAGTATAAAAGGGTCGATTTCCATGTATTTACTCCGTGAAATTTTTTTCTACTACCTCTCCTTTAGGTTTAGTTTCCGAGAATATCTGGCCCTGGAATCTGTAGATCTTAACATTTTTATCCATCCAGCAGTCCAATGGGAGGCCTGCCTTTATACATGTGTGACAGAGAAAATCCTCACTATCCCACTTTTCTTCAACAGGCACCTGTGGTAGAAGTAAACCTTTCCTATACCCTAATTCAACAATAAGCCCATCCCGTCCGACTTCAATTTCAGAAGGGTATTTTTCTGCACTTGATACTTGGATCAACTTCGGGGGTGTTAAAACTGTGACCTCAACAACTAAGTTTTTGAGCTCATCAGGTCTTACCTTTGAAAATCTTGGATCCCTTGTGGCTGAAGATACTGAAGCATCAAGAAGGGCGTCTATTAGGGGGAGTACAGGTTCTGGATACCCGATACATCCTCTCAAGCTATGTTTTGGGTAGGTATGTAGCGTCACAAAGACGCCACAATTAACTTTGAACGATTCAGGGATATCTTGTATTGGTATGTTTTTTCTCGTGTTAAGATAGGATTCTATATTCTTTCTTGCGAGAAATACAAGTTTTTTCCCTTCCTCTAACTTGTACATTGAAGATAATTATTTAAGTTAATATAAATAGCTTTTGCATAGGTGATTTTATCGAGGCCGTGATTTTAGCTGCAGGTAAAGGGATTAGATTGTCCCCACTTACGGATGAAATACCAAAACCGATGTTGCCCTTAGGGGATACCACTATCCTTGGGAACATATTAAACATATTCAAATCTTCAGGGATAACGAAGGTGTCCATAATAGTGGGCCACAAAGCTGAAATCATCAAAGATTTCATAAAAAACAGCAATATTGGCCTTGACATAAGCTTTATTGAACAAAAAGAGCGCCTTGGAACGGGCCATGCTTTAATGATAGCTTCAAAATATATTAGTTCTGATTTCATATGCGTCTACGGCGACATTCTTTTTAAAGAGGACTTTATCACATCATTCCTATCAAAATTTAAGATGTCAGGCTCTTTTGCAATGATGGCTTTGATAGAAAGCGATACTCCCAAATTCTTTGGAAGCGTCACAGTTAATGGTGATGAGGTAACTGGTATTTTTGAAAAGTCAGATAATCCGCCTTCAAATCTGATCAATACAGGGATATACTGCTTCAAAAAAGAATCCCTTAATTACATAAATAACACTGGGATTTCCCCAAGAGGAGAATATGAGCTTACTGATTCCATAAAGATGATGATGGAAGAGGGGAAAAGCGTCAAATGGATGCCATTGGATGGAAAATGGCTTGACATTGGCAGACCTTGGGATTTAATAGATGCCAATATGTTCTTTTTAGAAAGTTTAAAACACCATGTATCCCTAGATTCAAAAATCTCATCTGATTCAAAAATAGGAAATCCTGTTTTTATTGATTCTCTTTCAGTAATTGATTCTTCCGAAATTTTACCCCCCTGCCTGTTATCAAAAAACATCAATGTTGGTAAAAATTCAAAGATTGGCTCTTCAGTTATCAGAGGGGACGTCAAAATAGGTAAAAACTGTGTCATTGAAAACTCTGTTATAATGAATGGGGTAACTATAGGCGATGGCTCTGTCGTATCATTTTCAATTATCGGGGAAAATTCAGAAATTGGAAAGAATGTAACGTTTGAAAGCAAATCTGGTAAAAATATATTTGTCGAAATCAAAGGTGGGCTTGTTGATTCAAACAGGAGCCAGCTTGGGGCAATTATAGGGAAAAATGTTAAAATTTTGGATAACTCCAAGATTGATCCTGGCCAAAAAATAGAATCATATTCTATAATTAAAAAATAAAAAAAGATTAGTCAAGCTCTAAAAGACGGCCGCAGTATGTGCATTTGTAAATCTTTTTTCTATTTTCCATTATATGTGTAGGAGCAACTTTTGACCCACAAATTGGGCACTTCGGAAGACTTGCTGGCTCATTTGGTGTCCTTGTGATCTGTCTTACTCCAGGTATTCTTTTGATTTTCTCTCTCTGAGTGTATGTTAGCATTCCGATTAGTATCCCCAATATGCCAAAGGCCCCCAAAATATAGGAAATTGGCCTATACTCATCGTGCCAGAATTTTTCCCTTCTTGTGACAGTCTCAAGCTCTTGGTATGGTATCTTCTCCTCATAAGTTTCAGTCACATTCTCAATAACTGTTTCAAGGTACTCTTCCCTTTTTATAGAGGATTCCTGCTTTATTATCTCATATGTTATCTTCTTTGAATATGCAAACATCCTATTTGAAAGGACTATCTTGTATTGCTGTATGCCTGTGCCAGCCGGGACAGTCCACACATCATTTAGCTCAATAGTTTTAGGCGGGGCATTATAAAAGACCATTTTAGGCTGCTGCTGCGACAACCAAAGCTCATAGTTTGCATTGTCAAGAATCTTAAACTCAAACTCACGTTCAATCTCTCTTTTGTTAGGATCTGTAGTTATAATGAATTTTATACGGTCATTTGGCTTTAATAACACCTCACCAAGGGTGATATAGTCATCACGCTGAAATTCCTTTGAAGAGTCAGCTATAGTTGTGTCTGCATAAACTGTTACATCCCTTGTCTTCTTGACTAGTTTTTCCTTGGGAACGACCCGCTCCACTATCTCTATCCTCTCCTTTGTCACATACTCCTGGGTAGTTATTGTTCTTTCAAAGGGAATTGTTGTATAATAAAACAATCCTCCAGCTATAATTAAAAGGATCAATCCTAAAACAACAAAATGTGTTCTTCTTATCATTGTTATCACCGTTGATACTATTCATATTAAATTCGATTACCTATTTATATTTATCGAAACAATAAAGAAAAATCCCTTAATTACTAAAGAAAAGAAGCATTATACGTGATTTACGGGATAACGTGCCCCACAAGCTTCACACTGCAGAAATGTAATCCTGTCTTCCCTAATTATTCTTGTGTCAGGCCTGTTACATTCTGTGCAAATAACAGATTCTTTGGCGTATTTTTCAATTTTGTCATTAATAATGGAAGATGAAAACTTTCCCTGAAATATGGCTTCATGACCGCTCATGTTGCCTGCAGTTGCAAGCTCCCTTAATATGTACTTTAAGAATGCATCAACATCCCTGTTTAGAGATTGAGCTATCTCCCTGAAATTTTTAACTATGGTTCTGTTACCCATTACAAATGAATCAACTTTTGGGACCTCAAATCTACTAGTTTCAAAGACATTCTTAGGTAGTAGCTCTTCGGCCCTTTTTAATAGGGATTCGTAATCTGTTTTTCCCGCTCCCATAGTGGTGGAGTGTTTTTTGTGATTTATAAAGTTACCGAAAGTTTTAAATCACTAATCAGATTTCCTATTAATGCTAGCCGGGTAGGGTAGCGGTCAATCCTGCGGGGTTTTGGTCCCCGCGACAACGGTTCGAATCCGTTCCCGGCTATCATTACTTTTCAATACATTTAAATAATAAGGCGCCTCCTGTTATTACAGATAGAATGTCTAAAAGAATACTCACACTATTGATACTTATTTTGATATCGGTCACTTTGGGGTGCACATCAAGCGATAAAGAGCGAACAGCAAAAGACGTATTGCAGGATTGGAGGAATCAGGATTTCAATCCAATCGGTGAATCAAAAATTCCAACACCGGCCCCTTCAAAAGGGGAAACTCCCTCAGGATCAATAGCATGCCCAATACAGATTACCGACTATCGTCAGAGATTTGACGGGAATAGGGTCTACTTTGAAGGTAACGTCTATAATTACGGGGATGCAAGTTACAAAAATCCCAGAATAACTTGTGTAAAGCTATACATCTTTTTCTACAACAAAAATGGAAAAGTTATAGGTGAAGAGTCATATACGTTAGGCGTTAGAGAACTCAAATATGGAGAGAAATACCCTTTCACCGCAAGTGCAAACATTAGGTCTGGCACAGAGAGATTCATGGTGAAGGTAAGGTGCTGTAATAGATAAAAATAAGAGGCCCTATATTATTGACATGTGCTGTTATTTCTTTTTGAATAAATACTTTTAACTTGCAATAAGGCTAAGAATCTTTTGCACTTCAACTTCAATTATTCTAACTTCATCAGTTTGGATCCTATCCAGTTTGATCCTTGCATTTGGGAAATCTTATCCAAAGATACTTCAGGAATTACAGTGGAAAGTGAGTGGAAAAAATATGCTCCCATGTATGGACCCTTTTATCCTTTGTGGCAGAAGGCAAGTACAATTAAATAAAACTTTTACGCTTTACCCTATCCTTGAAACAACTAAATTGATGAAACTTTTTCCCTCTTTAAGAAGATTTTTACCAGAATCAGTTATGGTGTAGTATTTCCTATTTGGCCTTCCTTGACCGGAATCTTCCCACTCTGAAGTGACATAACCCCCATTTTCAAGATTATATAAGACTATGTAACTAGTTATCCTTGCAGGGGCGAAAGAAAAGCTTTTTTCTATTTCCTTTTTAACTTCATATGCATACATAGGCTTGTTTGACAACAGACTCAGAATATATATCCAAAGTACCTCTGTAGTAAGCTTTCTTTTGAGTCTATCGAGTGGCATTTATACACCTTTAATATTTTATCACCATAAACTATTTAAATCTTTATTATTCTTTTACGATATCATGTCATATTTTAAGAGGTGGCTTTATGGGAGAAATTAGAGTGGCAATTGCAGGTGTTGGCAATTGTGCATCCTCACTTGTTCAAGGTGTTGAGTATTATAGAAATAACGGAACAAAGCAAATAATTGGTTTAATGCATGAGAATTTGGGCGGGTACTTGCCACAAGACCTTAAATTTGTTGTCGCATTTGATATAGATAAGAGAAAAGTCGGAAAGGACATAAGTGAAGCCATATTTGAATCTCCAAACTGCACGAAAACGATTTATAGAAACGTCCCAAAATTAGGGGCAACGGTAATGATGGGACCAGTTTTAGATGGTTTTGCAGAGCACATGAAAAACTATTCTGAGGACAGAAGATTTGTAGTTTCCGATGAAAAACCATGTGACGTTGTGGCTGAGCTAAAAAAGCATAAAGTTGACGTTTTGATAAACTATATGCCAGTGGGATCAGAAAAAGCAACAAAATTTTACGCTGAAGCTGCGCTAGAAGCAGGCGTTGCATTTGTCAACTGCATGCCAGTATTCATTGCTTCAGATGAAACATGGGCGAAAAAATTTGAGGACAGGGGGATCCCAATTGTTGGAGATGATATCAAGTCCCAGCTTGGGGCAACGATTGTACACAGAGTGCTTACAAAACTCTTCCAAGACAGAGGCGTCATTGTTGACAGAACCTACCAGCTTAACACAGGCGGAAACACCGATTTCTTAAACATGCTTGAAAAAGATAGATTGAAATCAAAAAAGATATCTAAAACAGAAGCTGTTCAATCCCAGCTAGATGTTCCACTAAAGCCAGATAACATTCACATAGGCCCTTCAGACTACGTTCCATGGTTAAATGACAATAAACTCTGTTTCTTAAGAATTGAAGGAAGGGGTTTTGGGGACATACCACTGAATGTGGAGTTAAAACTTTCTGTTGAAGATTCCCCAAATTCTGCAGGCGTTGCAATCGATGCAATCAGATGTGCAAAACTTGGTCTTGACAGAAAAGTTGGGGGACCGCTTACCTCAATTTCAAGCTACACAATGAAACATCCGTTAATTCAATATTCTGATTCAATAGCAAAGATAAAAGTGGATGACTTTATCGCAGGAAAGATCGAGCGCTAAAGATAAATTTAAATATCCATTTTTTTCTTTCTCTTCTATGAAGAATTTAATACCTCTATTATTAATTTTTGGAATATTTACCGCTTCCATAAATATACTTGCAGATGAAACACCTGATCCTGTTGTATGGAAATCTAAGATAGGCAGCTGGGTGCCCTTCGTTACAACAACAAATGATGGCTCATACACTGGTGTAAGCTCCCTTGACGGCTCCTTTTACATACTAAACGACAAGGGGGAAACTCTATGGACGCATAAACCCGGCCACAGGGTAACACACATATCATTTTCAGATGACCTTTCCAGAGTTTCAGTTATTACCGGAGAGAGGGCTTATGTCTATACTATAGATGGAAAGCCTTTGGAGTCATATAAGTCTGTCAAAGGAGGATTTATGGACATAACTCCAGACGAGAAATACATTGGAGGGAGCTCATCCAATGTCTATGCGATGGTGTATGAAGATGGAAGGCCTTCTTGGGACTATAAGACCGATGGCAAGGTAAACGACATATCGCTAACGCCAGACGGTAAAACTCTTGGCGTGGCATCATCAGATAATTTTGTTTACCTAGTTAGATCAGGATTTCTTTTGTGGAAAAAAGACCTAAAAGCGCCTGTCATATCAGTTGAAGTCACACCTGACTCTTCATTTGTTGTCTGCGGGACCGGAAGCTTTGAGTCGGAAGAGGGTGAGAAAAACTTTAAGCTTTACCTATTTGACGGCAGCGGAAACTTACTATGGAGTAAGGTTATCGGGCACACCGTATCATCTGTTTCAATAACTCCAGACGGATCCCTTATTGCCGTAGGTTCATGGGATAAAAAGGCACATGTCTTTTCAAATAAAGGGGAAGCCCTAAAGGAGTTTTCCACTAATGGCAACGTATGGTCTGTATCAATAACACCTGACGGCAAAAATCTTGTGATAGGCTCAACTGACACCTATGTTTACTTCCTTGATGTAGATTCAATGCAAAAACATGAGAAGAGCCCTTCTTCTATTAATCCGTTGTATGTGGCAATTCCTATATTGATAATTTTAGCAGCCGGAGTTTTTATTTACACAAAGAAAATTAAGAAAAAATAAATTATTTTTTATATTATCTTTTTTAATTATAATTCTCTAGGCATATGAATCACTTATGTTCAAACCATAAAATTAAATATTAGATGTCTCAATTAAGTATTAATGGAAATTCAATTAGCATACAAACTTTTTTTAGGTGGCGAAAAGGACATAATGGACGCGGTATATTTATATGAGTTATTTCAGAATAATATCCAAAGAGACGAAATTGAATACTGGGCCAAATATTTTAAGATTCAAGATAAATTGGATAATTTCTGGTGAAGAAATGAAGGAATCTGAAAAGAGAAAATTTGATGAAAACAGAGAACAAATTCTAAAGGAGCTTGAGGAAGAAAAGGAAAGAAACTTCAAGCAAAAGATAGAGTTTGTAAGATTATATGCAGAATAGATAAAGAAAACACCAAATAAAGAGTGGAGCAAGCAACACTCAAAATTTATCAATTCAATGTATAAGAAAGATTAAATCTAAAAGAGAATTCATAGAGTTGTTGAACTTTGTGGAGAAATAAAAGTTTTTCTCTATCCATCTCCTCACCATGCTATATTGTTTAACTATACATTTAAATTGTACGATATATATAATATACAAAACACGAAGCCAACAAAGATAAATTAGAAAAGCTATTTTCTAAACAAGATCATACATTATCTGGCAGCTATCGCACTTGTAAACAATCTCCCTTCTTCCCCTATCGTTAACTTCAGTCCTTATTAGGGGCCTTCCACACCTTTCACATGAATACCCTTCCCTTCTGACACGAAGCGATGGTATCTGGGGCCTTGGGGCCGGTAAGTAAGAGTCATAATAAGGTTCGTATTGTGGCCTTGGTCTTTCGACAGGAAGGTATGTTTCAGGTATATATCTTTCCTCAGGGTAATACCTCTTTTCATAATACTCTCTTTCCCTGGGCTTTGCCTTTTCTCTTTCAAAGCTTGGAAACTTTAGTTCATCAATAACAGCGCTGCCAATTACTGCACCTACAAATAAGGGATAGATGTAGAAGAGGGCCGATATCAGCATATAGAGTTTTGTTCCTGACGGAACTTTAAACGGTATCCTCATGACAATGCCCGGCTCAAGAAAATCCCCTATAATGAAGGATATAACAAGAAGAATTATGAACACTATAAGGGCGCAAAGGGAAAAAGCTGCGATAGCGTTTTTAACGCCTCTGGATCTCTTTCCTCCGACAATCCCTGAGACAATTGGTCCGACGATAGGTGCCCATATCATTAGAATAGTCAGCAGTACCATCCAAAGCGATGATTTTAGTATGTTTTCTATGTTATCGTCTGCCATCAGTGATAATTGATTTTTTCTATTTATAAGTTTTTCCTATCAAGAACGTTATGTACTATTATTATACAGTGGTCGGCATGCAATACCATGGGCGATATCGAAATTCGCTTTGCATTTTCCAATAGCGACTCATCCTCTTTAGAAAGGCCAAGGTGATCCCCCAAAACAAAACACACCCTATCAGAAGAGAATGTTTGTGATTGAATATCCTTTCCATCTTCATGAAGGTAGATAATGTCTGAATCAACTTCTTTTATTACTTCTAAAAAGCTTTTCTTTGATACAAATATGCCTGGTGTGGATTCCTTTTCTTCTTCTGTCACGTTTTCTAAGGCCTTTTTTATGAGCCCTCCAATACACCGCTCATCCGGGCTCATGTACTTTAGCCTATCCCCTCTAAATCGTAATGTAACTGGCGGATTTGGCTCCCCTTCAAATGTCACAATGAACTCAGTATCCTCTCTAAGCCCATGAGATAAAAAAAATGAAGAGTTAACACACCTTGCGACAATATCCATCCTACCTCCATCCCCTGGCATATCGTTTAATAGAAAATCCTTTGAAGTTTTAGCTTTTGACGCTTTCAAAATAAATTTTTTCTTCATAAAAATCAAAAGATTTATTAACAATTTAAGGCTATTCAATACACATGGATAGTCTTGATGTAAATATATTAAAGATTCTAAATCAGGACGCAAGAACAAGCTTTTCCGAGATAGCGAGAAGACTTGGCCATTCCATTACTACGATTTCTCAAAGGATTAAGGCTATGGAAGATAACGGGATTATAAGAAAATATGCCCCCATCCTTGACCCTGAGAAATGTGGCTATGACTTTACAGCCGTCATCCACCTTATTATATCCAAGGGGGAGCTTAAGGAAGTTGAGGATAAGATAAAGCTTGAAAAAAACGTAGTCGCGGTATACGATGTGACCGGAAGCCATGATGCGATTGTCATAGGGAGATTTAAAAATCCGCCACACTTAGAAAAATTCATCAACTGGATTCAATCAATTGACTACGTTGAGAGTGTTTCGACATCAATAGTTCTAAACATCGTAAAAGAGGATATGGAGGTTAAATTTGACTAACTCAATTTTTACAAAACTATCTGACTGGGTGCGGGAAGAAGTGACATCAGGAGGGGGAAATGGCGTTGTTTTTGGATTAAGTGGGGGCATTGATTCTGCTGTTACAGCTTATATTTGTAAGAACGCATTCCCTGATTCCTCTCTTGGCATTAACATCCCGTGCTTTAGTAGTAAGGCCGACATAAATGATGCAAAATCGATTGCAAAGGGGATTAAGCTAAAGTATGTTTCTGTGAACATGGACTATACTTACAATACAATGCTTGATGAACTTGGCGAGATGAGAGATGATAGGGATATCTCTCTTTCAAATATCAAGCCAAGATTACGGATGATAGTCCTTTATTATTATGCCAACAATCTTAACTACTTTGTAATTGGGGCAGGAAACAAAAGCGAGATAACACTTGGCTATTTCACAAAGTATGGGGATGGGGGTTGCGACCTCATGCCGCTTGGAAATCTTACCAAAAGAGAGGTATACTCAATTGCAAGATCTCTAGACATACCTGAAGAGATAATTGAAAAGCCGCCTTCAGCAGGCCTTTGGAGAGGTCAGACAGATGAGGGGGAGCTTGGCATTACTTATCATGAGATTGACGACTACCTAGAGGGGAAGAAAGTTAGTAAAGACGTCAAAACAAGGATCGAAGAGCTGATTAAAAAGAACGAGCATAAAAGACGCATGCCGAAAATCCCTAATTTCTAAAAATATAATTTATATATTAATTTTTTATATCATTTAATGAGTGGACGTATATGGAAAACTTAAAGCAGAGGATCAAAAACAAGTCAGTCGTTATTTCTGTAATTGGATTGGGGTACGTTGGTCTACCGACAGCTGTTTACTTTGCTGAAAAGGGATTTAAGGTGTATGGAGTTGACAAGCTTGTAAGAATCGTCAATGGATTAAACAAAGGCGTATCCCATCTGCATGAACTGGGGCTTGATGAGCGGATAAAGCGTGTAATAGATCAAGACAAATTCCACTGCACAAATGATACGTTTGAAGCGGTAAGTAACAGCGACATTGTCTTTATTATAGTTCCAACTCCAATAACAAAGGACAAGGAGCCAGATCTGTCACATGTTATTTCTGCTGCAGAGGATATCTCTAAATCAATTAAAAAAGGACAGTTAATTGTTTTGGAATCCACAGTGTACCCTGGTGTAACAGATGATATTGTGAAGCCAATTTTGGAATCTTCTGGACTTAAAGCCGGAGTTGATTTTGGGCTTGCCTACTGTCCAGAGAGGTATAATCCGGGGGACACTAAACACACAATAGACAATGTGAACAGGGTAGTTGGCGGGATAACAAGAGAATGGGCGGAAGTTACAAAGGATGTCTACTCATACGTCATTAAGGCAAAGATAGATACAGTAAGCGATATCAAGACTGCAGAGGCTGCAAAAGTAATTGAGAATATACAAAGGGATTTGAACATTGCATTGATGAATGAACTTGCATTGATTTTTGAGAGGATGGGAATTGACGTAATTGAGGTAATTAAAGCTGCAAGCACTAAATGGAACTTTAACGTATACTACCCAGGGGCCGGAGTCGGTGGGCATTGCCTGCCAGTTGACCCTTATTATCTAGTTTCGAAGGCAAGGGAGTTTGGATACCATTCTAAAGTTATTACTGCTGGCAGAGAAATTAATGATTACATGCCATACCACATTTTTGAGATTTTAAGGGATGCGCTAAACGACATGGAGCGCTCAGTCAAGAACTCAAAGATAGCTGTTTTGGGATTTTCTTACAAGGAGAATGTTGGGGATGTTAGGGAATCCCCTGCGGAATATTTTGTAACGGAACTTGTTAAACGTGGAGCGATTGTGACTGTTGTTGACCCCTATGTCGATGAAAAGTATATCAGATCACTTGGAGTTTCTTATACAAAGGATATATATGAATCACTAGAAGGTGCGGATGCCTTTGTCATAATGACATCGCACAACATATTTAGGGATATGGATCTAGATAGAGCAAAAAAACTGATGAATACTCCTTTAGTTATCGATGGTAGAAGAATCTTTAAGAAAGAGGATCTCTCTAAGAGGGGATTTGTATACAAGGGCGTTGGATGCCTTTAATCACTTTTATTTTAATATCATCCCGATAGCAATCCCAACAATAACGCTCAATACTGCAAGCACATATCCTGTTCCTGCCATAAATCCGCTTGACATAACATTTGTTTGAAATAATACTAGCCCTATTATGCCAAGTAGGATGCATATACTTATTATAATTGATTTTTTATCCATAATTTTTGCACCTCTTTTTCAATTGTTTATAGTTTTTTAATTATATTTAAAAGTATTTATTTCTAGCTAAACTAGATTCCTCTCAAAGAATTTTATCATAAATGACGTGACGTCAATTTTTTCATCTAACATTTTATTTCTTTTTTTAGCCCAATCTTTTCTTGAATTACCTTCCAAAATCTCTTTTATATTATTCAATGACTCATTCACCGTCCTAAAAGAAAACAGCAATTCAAAGTCTTTTTCTAACTCTTCAAAGTTTCCCATTGTTCCAAGAAGCGGGGAAATATAAAAGCTTGGAATCCCCAAAATTGCTGATTCTGAAGCCATAGTTGCACCTTCTCCAAAATATAGTGAAGAATGAGCCATCAGAGTGTGGATTTTTGCAGGATGCATTTTAATTATATATTCCTTAAATGCCGTATCATCATACTCGGAGCTTAAAAATACTTTTCCATACTCTTCTAATAATTTAATTATCTTTTCCATATCCACTTTACTTATCCCTTTGTGCCCCACATCATGGCTTGCCTGCCAGGAAACAGACCTTACGAGAAAATACTTCTCATTTTTTTTGATATCTAATTCCTTCAAAACCCCCTTTTCTTCCTTAAACAAGTTGGGGTGTAAATAAGCAAGCTCATGGTATCCATTATATCTAACATGCCTTTCTCCAAAATCCTTTAAGAAGCATAAAGGGGTCAATACATAATCAGAAAAAGGTACAGAAAGTTTGTTTATCAAAGAAGCATGTTCAGTATCTGTGAAAAGGACTGATTTTGACATCAAGAGTTTTGACACTTGGGCTATATATGGGCTTCCAATCCCTGTTAGGACATCTGGCTTAAACTTTTTAGATATCTTTAATAGCTTTATATCATTTGATAACATCCCTAAAGCCTTGTTAAACAAGCCTTTTTTATTGAGGCCAAGATCTATGAACTCAAACCCATAATAATTTAATAATTCAAATGCACTTTCTTTCCTTCTTGCGGTGATTAGGAACGTGTGGCCTCTTTTTTCCATTTCCCATATGAAGTTCTTAAAGAAATGAACATGTGCTGGATGACCAATGTCAACTAGAATCTTAGCCAAATGATTCGCCCCTGTATATCATTTTATATATTTTATATATAATATTAGTCTTATTCTTATGTTGATATTCTAATGGATATTCTTTTAAATTTTATTTATATTACTATCTTTGAATTCTAATGTGTGGCATTGCTGGATTTTTCGGATTTGAGGATAAAGAGCTGTTAAATAAAATGCTCGATTCTCTATACCACAGAGGGCCTGACGATCATGGAAGCTATACCGATAATAGGGCATCCTTAGGAAATCGAAGGCTTTCGATTATAGACATTGAAGGCGGACATCAACCCATGCATAACGAAGATGAAACTGTATGGGTCGTTTTTAATGGTGCGATATACAATTTCCCTGAATTAAAGGAAGAGTTAGAAAAAAGAGGGCATGTCTTCTACTCTAATAGTGATACGGAAGTTTTGGTCCATCTATATGAAGAGTACGGCGAAAATTTTCCAAAAAAACTATTGGGGATGTTCTCATTTGTGATATGGGATTCAGTTAAAAAAAAGGCCATCCTCTCTATTGATCCAGCTGGCAAGAAGCCGCTGCATTATTATTTTAATAATGGGATTCTATTATTTTCATCTGAGATTAAATCTCTGCTGAACTATAAAAAAATAAAGGTGGAACTCGATGGTGTTTCACTCAATTATCTCCTTAATCTCCAGTTCATTCCGTATGATCGGACCCTTTTTAAAAATATAAAAAAGCTTTTGCCAGGGCACACATTAATCTATGAAAATGGAGAAATCTTTATCAATAGGTATTGGAAGCTAGAGGTAACAGAGTCAAATAAGCCGATTGAGTATTATGCAAAGCAGATTCAGGAGCTCTTTACAGATGCAGTCAGAAGAAGGCTCACAATGTCAGATGTCCCTGTGGGGATATTTCTTTCTGGAGGTATTGATTCAAGTTCAGTAGTTGGGGTGGCATCCAAATTCCAAAAGATTAAAACTTATACAGTAGGATTTGGAGAGCCTACAGACGAGCTTGACTCTGCAAGGCTAGTGAGTGATTATTTCGGAACTGATCATCACGAGATAATGGTAGAAAATGATTTACTGAAAGTGATGCCCCTTGCAGTGTATCACTCAGAGCAGCCTTCGATAGGGATGCTTCAGAGCTATCTTGTATCTAAAGCGGCTAGAAGACATGTCAAGGTGATTTTATCAGGCATGGGGGGCGATGAGCTCTTTGCAGGCTATGACAGGGATATATATATGGCAAAGAATCTTGTTTACGGAAAATATATGCCTAAGTTTGTTTCATCCAAAGGTCTTTTTAATTTAATAAATAGCGCACCATTCAAACTGGGGCTTAACTATCATGAATTTTTCAGAAGAGTAAATGCGGTATCTCAACTTAAGGATACCACAAGGTACTACCTACTCTTGAGAGGCGCCCTAAATATAACTGATAGAACTAAAGAGTATTTCTACAATGAAAAAATGTTTAGCAAAGTTCATGATGTTGAGAAGATATTCTCACCCTACTTTCTATGTAATCTAAATATAATAAATCAGAAGCTCTATGCCGAGTTTGAAACTAAGATGCCTTATCATCTTCTACATATTGAGGATAGAATGGGAATGGCAAATTCACTAGAAGCTAGAGCGCCACTTCTTGACAAGCGATTAATTGAATTGGCATTTTCAATGCCGGCAGAATATAAACTACAAAATGGCATTACTAAATATGTTTTTAGACTTGCCATGAAAGATACGCTGCCAAAAGAAGTCTTTTCTAAACCAAAGTGGGGATTTGCAGTAAATCCTTATTATCAGTTTAAAAAAGATTTGAAAGATTACGCTGAAGGTATTCTTGATGAAAAGATACTGGAAGAGATTGGGATCAACAAAAAGCTAATTTCTAAAATACTAAAATCAAAACCAAATCCAAAGTTAAGATGGTATTACAACTACTTATGGAACATAATAATGCTTGTGCTATGGTATAAGATATTCATTGAAAATGAAAACCCAAAAAACTTATCTAGTTAAACATAAAAGCGCTTTATCTTAATTGATTTCAAGTGATTGTTTGAATGTTTTAATCTTTGGAAAGATGAGCGACCTAAAGCTATCCATGAAGTTAGAGCCAATATATACCATTCCCACTATAGAGAATATTATTGTCTTGCGTGGCGGAAATGGCCCAGAAATTAATAAAGTGATATATGCTAATATACCAGAGACTAAGATACTAAGAGATATCTGTAGATTCTTTAAAGGGATAAATTTGGGTAGAAAATTCAAAACAAAGATAGTAATTAGCTATTATTTGATTCCCCATGGAATAATTGGATATTTTGTTTCTAGAGCTATAGGCGCCAAATGCTGTATATCGATAATAGGGGATCTGCTATACCACTTGGATACTCCTTTTTTAGGAAAATTATATCTTAAGATTCTAAAAAGCTCTGACTTTATTACCGTCACGGGGATAAAAAGCAAGAGAATTCTAATTGACAAAGATGTTGATGAAAATAAAATCTTTATCATGCCGAACGTAATTAATACAGATGAGTATAAATGTGAAGGCTCTAGGAAAGAGTATGATATTTCTTTTATCGGGAGATTGACGTATGTCAAAAGACTTGATATATTCTTTAAAGTGATTTCTGAAGTTTCAAAAGAAATTCCTGGGCTTAAAGTTGCAATGATAGGTGATGGAGAAGATATTGAAAAATGTATATCACTTGTGAAGGACCTTTTCTTAAATGACAATGTTGAGTTCCTTGGATTTAGGAAGGATATAACTCAGCTGATTAATAAAACGAAAGTTTTACTTCTCACCTCTGAATCTGAAGGTATGCCTTCAGCCATAATAGAAGCAATGGCATGTGGAGTGCCTGTTGTATCAAGTGATGTAGGGGACATTGGAGATATCGTAGTTGATGGGAAAAATGGATTTCTAGTTGAAAAATTTGATGATGTTAGTTCTTATAGGGATAGAATAATAAAGATACTATCTGATAAGAAAGTTTATAAGAAAATGTCTGAAGAATCATTAAAAGTTAGGAATATTCATTCTGTTGATAATGCAAGCAGGATATGGAAAGAAATATTCTCAAAGGTGGATTGATGCTAAGGGACAAAATTAAAAACAGAAATGCTACAATCTGTATTATTGGTCTTGGATATGTGGGCCTTCCAACTGCTATTTTTTTTGCCGAGAAAGGTTTTAATGTAATTGGTGTGGATAAGAAAAAAGAAATTATCGATAAGGTCAATAAAGGAATCTCTCATTTGGGGGAGCTTGGGCTTGATGAGAGACTAGGAAAAGTTGTTTCTTTGAAAAAATTATATGCCACCACTAATACAAAAGATGCCGTTTCAAAAAGCGATGTTTCAATATTGATTGTTCCTACCCCAATCACTAAAGATAAGGAACCTGATCTATCCTATGTTGAATCCGCTGGCCTTGAAGTAAAAGAGGGGCTAAAAAAAGGCCAACTCATCATTTTAGAGTCGACCGTATATCCAGGAGTGACAGAAGAAGTTTTACAACCAATTCTTGAATCTACAGGCCTAAAGGCCGGTGTTGATTTTGGTCTTGCATATTGCCCTGAAAGATATAATCCAGGAGATTTAGAACACACAATTGAAAATGTAAAAAGAATCGTTGGGGGGATTAATGATGAGTGGGGTGAGATTTCAAAAGATCTCTACGCACACGTCATAAAAGCCGGAGTTACAAAAGTGAGAGATATAAAAACAGCAGAAGCTGCAAAGGTGATTGAAAATATTCAAAGAGATCTAAACATTGCCCTTATGAATGAGCTATCGCTAATCTTTGAGAAGATGGGAATTGACATAATGGATGTGATTAAGGCTGCAAGCACCAAATGGAACTTCAATGTTTATTACCCTGGAGCAGGCGTCGGTGGGCATTGTCTTCCAGTTGATCCATACTACCTAGTTGCAAAGGCAAGGGGGCTTGGATACCACTCCAAAGTTATCACTGCGGGTAGAGCAATAAACGACCATATGCCATATCATGTTTTTGAGATGTTAAGGGATAGTTTAAACGAAGTAGAAAAGCCCGTTAAGAATTCTAAAATAGTAGTATTAGGATTTTCATATAAAGAAAATGTTGGTGATGCAAGGGAAACACCTGTAGAGCATCTTATATGTGAGCTAAAAAAGGCTAAAGCAGATATAACAATTGTTGATCCCTATGTTGAAGGGGATTTCATTAAATCATTTGGAGTTAAAGTTGAATGCGATCCATACAAAGCTTTGAAAAATGCAGATGCGCTAGTGCTAATGACTGGACATCAAAAGTTTAAAGAGCTTGATTTAGAAAATATTAAAAAAATAATGAGAATTCCAATACTTATTGATGGCCGAAGGATTTATGATAAAGAAAATGTAATAAAATTGGGATTCAACTATAAGGGTGTTGGTGCTGGTTATTAATAGGTGTGAACAATGAAAAGAGGGCATCTAAAATACCTTGCTTGTCCCATGTGCAAAAATGGCCTTTCTATAGACGCTATTGAAAAAGAAAAAAGGGATTCAATAGAAAAGGGAACATTAAGATGCTCTAATTGCAATGAATTTTATAGTATTATTAACTACATTCCTCGATTTGTTCCAATAAATAATTATGCTGAAGGATTTGGTTTAGAATGGACACTTCATGCACATACTCAATATGACAGTTACACTGGTACCAATATTTCAGAAAAGAGATTCTTTGAAGAAACAAAATGGCCGAGAAAGATGAAAGGCCAACTGATACTTGAAGTTGGAAGTGGAGGGGGTAGATTTACAGAGCAAGCAGTTTCTACAGGGGCTACTATTATTTCAATAGATTATAGTCAAGCCGTAGAATCAAATTACAAGTATAATGGACATAAAAATAATCTTATTATTGCCCAAGGCGATATTTATAACTTACCTGTGAAAGAAAACTTCTTCGATAAAGTACTTTGCATAGGCGTACTTCAACATACCCCTGATCCCAAAAAAAGCTTTATGGAGCTCCCTAAGTACTTAAAACCTGGAGGAAGTTTAGTAATAGATATTTATGCTAATAAAGGAATTAGAAAACTGTTTAATACTAAATATTGGATTAGACCAATAACAAAAAGAATGGATCATAATAAGCTTTACAGTAGATGCAAGAATTATGTTGAGTTGATGTGGCCTCTATCTAAACTCCTTAATAAAATACCACATATTGGGAAGAATATAAATTGGGCTCTCCTTATTGCAGATTATCGAGGTAGATATAATCTTTCAGATGATTTACTAAGAGAATGGGCGATTCTGGATACTTTTGATATGTTGTCACCAGCATATGATAATCCTCAATCCCTAAATTCTGTTAAGGATTGGTTTATGGAGGCTAATTTAGACAACATTGAGGTAATATATGGCTATAATGGTATTGAAGGTCGAGGAACAAAAAAGAAAGATTTGATTAAATGATTAATAACAAAAAAATTGTTGTAACTGGTGGGGCTGGATTCATAGGCTCAAACATTGTTTATAATATTTATCAGAACAACGAAGTAACAGTAATCGATGACCTTTCAACGGGAAATTTAGAGAACATTGTTGATTTGATAGAAAATGAGTCAATTAGATTAATCAAGGGTTCTGTAACAGATTTGAAGCTATTACATGACTCATTTTCTGATGTGGACTATGTTTTACACCAAGCAGCGATACCAAGTGTTCCTAGAAGCATAAAAAATCCAATTGCTACAAATAAGGCAAATATTGGGGGAACTTTAAATGTACTTGTAGCTGCAAGAGATTGTAGTGTCGAAAAAGTAATTTTTGCATCTTCTTCTTCAGTGTATGGAGATACCCCGACACTACCCAAAGTAGAAACTATGTGCCCTTCCCCACTTTCACCATATGCCATAACAAAACTATGTGGAGAACAGTATTGCAAAATATTTCATGAAGTATATGGATTAAGGACTACTTCCCTTAGATATTTTAATGTTTACGGTCCAAAACAAAATCCAAGATCAGAATATGCAGCCGTTGTGCCGAAGTTTATTTCCTCTACCATCAAGGGAAAGCCAGTCGAAATATATGGTGATGGTGAGCAGACAAGAGATTTCACATTTATTGAAGACGTGATTAATGCCAATTTACTGGCGTGTTTGTCAAAAAAATCTGATGGAAAGGCATTGAACATTGCAGGAGGTAAGCGAATTTCCATAAATGATTTGGCCATAAAGATAATGGGAATAATAGGAAAAGAAGTTGATATCGTATACAAGGATAAGAGAGAGGGGGACATCAAAGATTCGTTAGCAGATATCTCACTTGCAAAAGCACTTATTAACTATGAACCTACATACCTTGTTGATAATGGATTAAACAAGACGATCGAATATTTTTTAAAATAACTTGAATTAATTTATGTAATTGTCATACCATAATTCTAACGCATAAAGTGACCATATATTTGTCGGGTAGTATCTTATATTATTCATAAAGTCTTTTTTAAATATTCCATCTTCGACTAGTTTAGAAGAATCTAATTTGTTTCTGATTTCATCTTTTAATAAGCCCTCAACCCAGAATGAAATAGGAACACCATATCCTCTCTTCTCTCTTGTCACGATTTCCTTTGGGAGATATTTTTCTCCAATCTTTTTTATAATATACTTCTCATTTCCATTATTTATTCTTTGGTTTTCAGGGAGGGAAAATGAAGCTTCTATCAATCTGTAATCCTGAAATGGTGCTCTTTCTTCAACATGAAATGCCATTGCCATCCGATCGGCTTTTTGATTATATGATTGCAATAATGTATTTATATCAATATATTGCATCTTATTGAGATTTTTTGTTAAATTGTTTTCACATCGACTTAAGAATTTTATTTGAGGATTTTCGAAATTAAAGTTAGATATGTTTGTTATCTCATCTAAAGAAAGCCAACTCTGAGTTATAGATTGTAATTCTTCAATTCCTTCCTTTGCACCATTAAGCATTCTTATTTTTTTTCGCGTGAAAAATTTCCCAATTTCCGGTACTTTTGGAACGAATCTAGCGTAATTAATTAATCTTGATTGATATTTATACCACTTATAACCCCCAAATACTTCGTCCCCCCCATCACCTACAAGAGCTACTGTAATATCTTTTTTTGCAGCCTTAGAAATAAAGTAATTAGGAATTGTTCCCCCTTCGGCTATCGGATCGTCATAGTGCCATGCTATATTTTCTATCTCCTTTATTACTTTGTCACATGTTACACTAACTTCATGATGAATTGTATCTAGATGATCAGAAACAACTTTAGCAAAAGGTAACTCTGAATATACACCTTCATCAAATCCTATGGAGAATGTATGGTATTCTTCAATATAAGGTCTTGACAATGCCGTAATAAGACTCGAATCTATGCCGCCAGAAAGGTAAGCCCCTACTGGGGCATCAGAAATTAATCTCTTTTTTACCGAATCTTTTAGCAATGATTCTATTGAGCCCATATCTGCATTAATTTCTTTTTCTCCCAAACTCCAATATTTTCCTTCTTCAATCGTTTTTTTATTGATATCAAAAATTATATAGGAAGATGGAGGCAATTGTTTTATTCCATCCATCAAGGAATAATCCAATGTATATCCATACATTAAGTAAAATGCCAAGGCTCCTTTATTGATGGCTCTAGGCATCTCATGTGCAAGTATTGCTTTAATTTCAGAACTAAAAATAAATTTATCGCCATCAAAATAATAATAAAGAGGTTTTACACCTGTCCTGTCTCTTGCTAAAAACAACTGTTTTTTATTAGAATCATATAAACAAAAAGCAAACATCCCATTTAACATAGGAAGCATTTCTTTTCCATACTCATCGTAGAGATGAATTAAAACCTCTGTGTCTGTTTCAGATTTGAATTGATATTTTCTTTTAAAATTGTTTCTAAGTTCTTTAAAATTGTATACCTCGCCATTATAAACAATCCATACACTTTCATCTTCATTTGGCATTGGCTGATTTCCTGCAGAAGTTAAGTCTATAATTGAAAGCCTAGTATGGCCAAGAGAAACGTTTGAATCAACATATTCTCCTTGTGAATCTGGCCCTCTATGATTTAGAAGTTTATTCATCTTATGGATTAGTGCTTTATCTGTGAAATTAAAGCCGTTGATGCCACACATAAATATAGCAAAGTAAACTAAAATAAAAAACTTTTGTTAATATTTTTGTCCAAAGATTAAAGTTATTAATCGAAATAAAGAATAATCTTCAATGGGCAAGAGAAAAATCAGTATTTGTTTTATCTCGAGGCAAGCGTATTCTTATCTTTCTAAAAAAAACTTTAACTCTGCAGGTGGTGCAGAGTTACAAGAAACTCTCTTAGCTAAAGAATTTTTGAAAAGAGGAGCCGATGTTTCGTTCGTAGTTGGTGATTATGGGCAAGATGACCAAGTTACAATCAATGGATTAGAAATACACAAAGGATTTTTTTCATATGGTAAGGGTATATTCAATAGGATATTAGAACCCATATCTTTTTGGAATCTTTTATCAAAGATAAATGCTGATATTTATTACAGGCGAACTCCTCACAACCTTACACTAATTATTGGATTATTTTGTAAAATAAAAAGAAAAAAATTCATTTTTGCTGCGGGAAGTGATTCTCATTTTCGGGAAGAAGGATTACATAAAATGGGATTAATTCCTAGAATTGTATATAAATCAAGTTCAAAACTTGCAAATCTTTTCATAGTACAGAATTCATTTCAAAAAGAAGAGGCCAGGAAAATATTAGGAATTAACGCTATAATAATTAAAAATTTAATGGAACTGCCGAAAGAAATTTCTTGTAAGACAGAATCCCCAATAGTTTTATTTGTTGGTTCTATAATTGATTATAAGCGACCGGGAATATTTATGGAACTAGCAAGAACTGTAAAGAACACAAAATTTTATTTTATCGGGCCTTGCAATGATAAAAATTACTATGATTCCATAAAACGAAAATCTAGAAAAATAACAAATTTGAAATTCTGTGATTATTTGCCTAGGGAAAAGATTTTAGAATTGTATGAAAAGGATATTATTCTTGTAAATACCTCAAAGTTTGAAGGATTTCCAAATACTTTTCTCGAAGCTTGGTCATATGGTAATCCAGTTATCAGCTTAGATGTGGACCCCGATGAAGTTATCTGTAAGTACAAATTAGGATTTCATTCAAGAACTTTTGATAAAATGACTGAAGATCTAAATAAACTTGTTAATGATAAAAAACTTAGAGAAGAATTAGGGAAAAATGGAAGAAGATATGTTGAACAGAATCACTCTATTAATAAAATATTAGATGAATTTGAAAAATTTTTGAAAGACCACTTGCAATAGTCTTTTAAAAAGAGATATTGAATCGCTCTTATGAATATATGCATTGTGAATAGCCTCTTTCCACCACATCTTAGTGGTACCTCACGGGGAGTTTTTCTTTTATCTAAAGAGCTTTCTTCTTTAGGACATGAAGTCATAGTAATCACAACTAAAATAAAGGATAGCGAAGAACTAGAAAATCATGAGGGGGTTGCAGTATACAGGCTGCCTTGTAAGAAATATCCAAAACTTGAGATATCCCACAATGCGGATCTGTATTATTCGTTTACTCCAAGCAATTATAAAAGGATAAAAGAAATATTAAAAAAACACAATGTTGATATAATTCATGCATATGGCCAATTTTTTGATCTTACTGTTTTAGTCGAATTCGCAGCTAAGAGTTTGAATATTCCATTTGTACTAACAATCGGAACACGAATTGAGCATACAAATAAATTTTATAATTTTTTGCTATCCTCTGTAGATAGAGTTGTACTCAGAGCTTTAATCAAGAGAAGTTGTGGCAATCTTATATCACTTGATAAACAGATGCATGATTACATTATTAAAAGATATTCATTTCCCCAAGAAAAAATAACATATATCCCAATAGCAGTTGATACAGATATAATTGATAGAATCAAGAAAAATTCAAAAGTTAGAGATAATTATGGCATAGGCAAAGAGGAACTAATGCTGTCGGTAGGGACCATCTCTAATCTAAGAAATCCGCTAAGTTTAATTAAAGCAATACCTGATGTAATTAGGGATTTTCCAGAAGCTAAGTTTGTTTTTATTGGCGATGTGTATACAGAAGCTCCTGTAAATCTAACGGCTAAGTTAGATTTAGAAAATAACATAAAGTTTTTTGGGAGAATGGAGCATGACAAAATAATTGAGTTATTAAAAGTTACAGATATTGAAGGCCATGACCTAGAAGCAGGTCTAGGTGTGGGATTGGCGAGCCTCGAATCCATGGCTTCAGGCATTCCCACTATTTCGTCTGCAAAAGAAGATAATTTCATTCTTCCTTTACTAAAAAATTGGGAAAATATTGTTTTGGTACGGCCATCTGATTCAAATCAAATAAGTGAATCTATAAAGAAACTCTTCGGCGATAAGAAATTAAGGACAAAAATTGGTAAAAATGCAAGTGATTTGATAGATAAAGAATTTTCACTTAGAATTCAAGGGAAAAGACATCAAGAGCTTTATGAAATAATTATTAAAAATTAACTCCTTCTTCTATTGAGAAAAGAAAACCTATTATCATGAAAAAATAGAATCCAATTGCTCTTGTGATAAGTGATGTGGCCATGCAAATCTCAATTGGAATTTGGAATAAGCTAAACAAATAAATTAAGATTCCTTCTGTGGTGACTACCCCCCCAGGTGTCTGTGATAAAACACCCGCAAGAGAGGCCATTATAATTACTCCTATAATAACAAATACTGAAACACTCCAATTAAAGGCCTTGAAAACAAAATAAAATATAAATGCATCGATTATTATTATTAAAAAAGATTGTATCAAAATGTTAAGGGAAAATATGATTCTTTGAGAAAATGTTTTCTCTTTCAAAGATAAAATAAATCTTTGAAAGCTATTCAATATCTTTGATAAAATCCTAAATTTAATTTTTAATGAAATTATTTCTAAAAGCCTATAGAAAAACTCAATTTTATATCCTAAAACAACGATAAACAAAGTTAGAAATAAACTTAAGTATACACTAGCGATTAGGTAAAAGCTTCTAACGCTTAAATTTAGTGTATTGTTAAAACCAATAGAGATCAAAAGAAGCAAAGCCATAATTGCAAGTTCGAATATCCTCTCTATCATGGAAGACATTACACCAATTGTCAAAGGCACATTTGATTTTTTTTTCAGAATAACTGCTTTGATAGGTTCCCCCGCTTTCATTGGGGTAAGGCTCCCTGTGAAAAGTCCTACAAAATAAGTTACAAATAGAGTCTTAAAACTAATTCGGTAATTATAAAATTTTAATATAGATCCATATCTGAAAATTCTAAGAAATGACTCAATCCAGGTGATAATTATTGCAATTAAGAGAAAAAAATGGGCTTGCTTAAGAGTTTGAATGAGTTTTGGTATATCGATATTAAGCATTTTAAAAAAATAAATAAATAGAGCGATAGTGCCTATTATTAGCATGGACCTTATGTATTTTTTTTTATTTTGTTTCATTTGCGTCACATTTTATTAGAACTAGATCATTTTCTTGATGAACTATGTTATTTGAATCAAAATATCCTAATTTATAGCAAGTTTTACCACTTGTATCAAATCCAATTTCTTTTACAATATTTCTTGGGTATAAAAGTACCAATACAGATTCTTTAGTTAATCCTAATTGATTTGAAAAGACATTATCTCCTAGTATTATAGTTGTATCATTTGGGATATTATCATCTATCCAGAGTATCATCTTTGAATCTTCTGTTTTTACATTGGCCATTTCTATCTCAGGGAAAGCAAATAAATCTATTAAAGCTCTATTTGCCAAAATTAGAATAACAAATATTATAATCCACTTTGAAAATTTATTTTTTAATATCTTTTTCGATAAATCTCTTAAAAACTCAATAAATTGTGGAAATAGTATTGCACTTCCTATTGCAAATATTGATTTATACCTCAAAGCCAGACCATTTTTATAAAAAAGATATGAAACACCTAGGCATAGACTAAATGCAATTATCAAAGATCCAAACATTATATCATTTTTTCTATAGTTTTTCTTTAAAAGAATTAAAGGATAAAGGATTGCCAAAGGAAATCCAATCACACTTTCTCTTATCCCAGGTTTAGCAAAAAATACTATGCCCGATGCATAAATGCTATTGAGCCATACTTGGGGGTAGTATTGTACATCAACTATATGCTCTTGGTAGACTAAAAGTCCACTGTAATTAACTAGGTAGGGATAAATAAAAAATATTGAAGCCAGACAATAAGAAATAAAGTATAGCGGAATTTCTTTTACTTTCTTTATCATAATTATTGGGACAACGCAGATGAAAAGAATTGGTCCTATGAAATGGTAAATATTTGTCAAAAGTCCAAATATTATCGCTATGATTATTATGCTATTCTTTGTTAATTCATAATCCTTTAAGATTAAGGCAGTTGCAATAATGAAAAAAATACCAATTGCTTCAGGAACAAACATCGAGAATCTTATGATTAGATAAGGCATCGACATAGCATACAAAATAGAGGCTATCAAGAGATATTTTTTCTTATCTTTGAAGTATTCCCACAGTCCCATAATAGTTAAGACTCCAAATAAGGGGCCGATTAGTTTAACAAGGCCAAATGAAGAGGTGGCCGAAAACGGCAAGAATGTTATACCAAAGAGGTAATGAAATCCATCAGGATACCAATTTAGAACGTTTGTTTCGATGAATAGAGTGCCGGTATCCTTAATATAGTTTAGACCATTAAACCAGTACCATGAATCAGGTGCTATCAAAGAATAATGTCTAGATTGTATATAATAAAATAAAAAGAAGCTTGAAACTAAAATTAGGCTCAATAGAATATCAAATTTAGAGAATTTAATACTAGAAAGGTCGTTCTTAAACGAATTTTTATCTAGCATTTTCTTCTTTGAGATGTATATCAATAGGCTAACATCAACTGCCAAGATAAAAATTGAAGTATAAAGGATAGTTATTGGAATCCCAGAAAAATGCATGATATAGCCAATAGTTGAATAGAGAAGAACATAGAATAATGAGGCAAATAATATCTTCGTTTTAATTGAATTTTTTATATAATTTGTTGGGAATAATGCAATTGGGGTGAGTAATAATAATACCCATAGGATTTCAAGCATAGTAGTACCTAAGAATAGGTTATGATGAATATTTATATTTGTTTTTATTTAACCCACAAATAGTTTTATATTAATCCCGTTTTGATAAAATACAATGGAGATATTGATAATCAAAACATCGCCTTTGGGCATAATGAAGAAATATCTAGAAGATAGAAAAAAAGATAAAATTGATATTTTGCTCTATTATGAAGATAAAAATATTAAATTGCCCGATAGCATTCACAATACAATCATCGTTCCAAAATATAGTGGATTTTTAAAAAAGGTGAAAAAGTTATTTTTTATAAGGAACCTTAAGTATGACGAAATTGTTCTTCCCATGAGGTCAAATAAAATGCCCTTTATCTATGGATTGTCTTTACTATTTAATGGATCAAAAAAGAAATTTGTTTTTACTTCAGAAGGGTCTTTAAAAGAAGTTTCTTTCTTTTCGATATCAACTCAATTGTTTCGGTCTACCCCAAAAGGATTTTTCAATTATCTACTTTCTTCCTTATCTCTTAAAATGCGATCCACATATGTACTTGGTAAGCCAATTAACTTAACTATAGAGCCCACTAATTTTTGTAATCTAAGGTGCCCGATATGTGAAACCGGGCTTGATATACTCAATAGACCAAAAGGAAGGATGACTCTTGATAATTTTAAAAAAATAATAGATAATGTCGGTGGCCAAGTTAATTCCATTATGTTTTATTTTATGGGCGAAACATTCCTAAACAAAGAATCATATGATATTATAAAATATGCAAAAAGCAAAGGAATCTTTATTGAGACATGCACAAATGGGGATATTATTGACCCAATGAAATTAGTTGAATCCGGAATTGATAAGGTAGAGTTTCAGCTTGGTGGCCTAACACAAGAAACACATCAGAAATATAGGGTAAATGGTGATTTGGAAAAGACTATCGAAAATGCTAGAATTTCCATTAAAGAAAGAAACAAAAAAGGACTCTTAAGTCCAGAGATACATGTTAATCTAATTTTAATGAAACACAACGAGCATGAAATTCAAGATTTTTTCAGACTGGTGGAGGAGATTGGCGCAGATGAGGGCCATATAATAAATCCCTGTGTTAGAACAATAGAGCAAGCAAATGAAATGCTTCCATCTGATGAAAAATATATAATATATAATACTTCTGAGTTAAAAAAAGGAAAAGTTGTACCAAATATTGTTCCAAATAATCGATGTGACATGCTTTACTATTCAACGGTAATAATGTGGGACGGAAGTGTTGTGCCATGCTGCAGAGATCCAACTGGAAAATATATCATGGGTAATGCTATAGGGGAAGATTTTAAGAGAATATGGAACAATAGGAAATATAGAACATTTCGTAAGAATGTATTTGAAAATCAGAAAGATGTTGATTTGTGTAAGCTTTGCTCAAGTTATGGAAAGCCGGATATATGGCACTAATTCTTATGGCCCCTAACACAAACTCTATATTCTGGATTTGAAATTATATATGAAAGGCCGGATTCCCTAAACCAATTCATAACTTCATCTTCTGTATGGTATCTTTGATATTGATGCGCCAATCTATCATACTGGCCAAGTTGTGTCCATTCATTTGTTGGAATTTCAGGATTATAAAAAAGAATACCTGATTTTATCAATGCAGTATTAATTAATGGTATTTTATTTAATGGAACGGCGAACCAACATAATTTGTACAAAATATTTTTTGGCATCCTTTTTGTGAAGATTCTTATAAATGAAAGATTAGCAATTGCTATTCTTGAAATTATTTTTGGACTTTTCCAGTATACCCCAATAGAAATATCTCCACTACTTTTTACTAGTTTGACTAATCTCTGAAATGCTTTTTTTGTATTTGGTGTATGGTGCAAGACAGCGTTACTATAAATGAAATCAAAAGTATTATCTTTAAAAGGAAGATTACATATATCTGCCTGGACTATACAGACGTTATCATAATTATTAGTATTCTCAAGAACTTTATCAATACTTTCATTGATATCTATTGCAACTAAATTCTTAGCATATTTTGCAACTACAGAAGCCGGCTGACCATTTCCACATCCAGCATCCAATACAAGTTTACCCTTTAATAAATTGAGGTCTGGTATCTGTATCATTTTTTGAACTTCATGTTGGATTGCCTCTTTGTTTGGATATGCCTTTTCCCCGATTTTCCACTGAAACCCAAATCTTTCTTTTGTTTTTCCTTTTTTCTTCAAGAAATCTTCTATTTGTTTTATGTCTTCTTTAGGAAGTTCTATTTTCTCTTTATATTCTAGATAAAACTCAACATTATCTCTCATCGATGATGGTAGCATTCTAGGAATAGAATTTACTATCGGAAAGACATTGTTACAACTATTACAGGATATTAATCCGTCTATTATGTCTTTTGATTTTTCTTTAAACGAATTTATTTTTAATTTCTCAGATTTACAAATTGGGCAAACTAATATACTCGCTAATTTTTTTTTCATTTTGTAACCTCCAGTAATTGATAACCATTTTCATCTACTAACTTTTTATATTCAATCGAATTAAAATCTAAAGTATCTTTTGGGTATAAAGTTTTATCAAGTATAATATAGTTAATATTGTATTTATTCACAAGCTTGCCAATGTTTTTCTTAGACGGAGATCCAAGCATGAATACCGCTGCTTCTTCATAAGCCTGTGGGCTTAGGGCCATTAATGTCTTCTTTTTTGTAAAGTAAGATGCCATAAAAGATATGTTAGGAGGTATACACATTATATTTTCTTTTTCTGATGTCTTTATAATTTCAAATATTTTTTCTAGAGTGCTGTTTTGACCAAATCTGATATCTCTCTTTCCTTTATTTCTCAATCCTCTAAAAGAATTTAAAATTGAAAAGGCAAAAAGGGCTATCCCCAGTAAAATTAAAGGGACAGTACCCAAAATTATTGTATTGGCAGACAAGATAACTGTGGGCATAATACCATATTCAAAGTATCTATATCCATCCCCGAAACATTTGAAGATTGAGATATAGCTAGTTAATATAAAATAGGAATAAATCAATATTGTCCAAACAAAAAGAGGGTCTGAAACTATAATTTCCTCTGAAAATAAGAATGCGACAAATGTAAAAAAAACCCAAGGATTGTTTGTTAAACCTAGTATTCGGATAATAGCTTTTGAAACTGGCTTGATACTTGGACTGATTTTTTCTTTATAATCATCTCTTGTGAAGTATTCACTCATATGTCTATTCCAAAAAGAAATAATCGAAATATGGCCCCTTAATATTTCAAGATAATGCCCTTTGGAAATAATTAACGTTCCTAAAAATGATGATATGAGCACCATTAGATAAAGTGGATTTAGGTAAATTATTGAGAATAATAACGTTGTTGCCCAGAATGTTTGAGTGGCCATTTTATGAGTAAGATGGAGGATAATCCCAAAAAAGATTGCAAGTATTAAAAATGATAAGTTATTATTTTGAACATAATAAATGTTTGAAAATAAACTTATGTTAAAAAATAATGATCCTAATGGTCTTGTATTAAGATTATCGGATTCAAAGACAATTACAGGAACAAATACATAAAGAAGAGAAGATAGTAGTGCAATACTATAATCTTTAGTGAGTATCAAAGCAACTACAAACATTAAAAGTGTATTTATCCCTTCAACTAATGGCGAGATAAACCAAATTATTTTCTGAAGCGTTTTTTTGCTGAATATTGCCATTAGATAATGCATAAACGGAGGATAATCATTAGGTCCTTTGAAAATAAAATAGTCTATATATTTAGGCGTACAATATTTATTATTCTTTATTTCTTCTGCTATTAGTAAATGAACCCAAGTATCTATTCCAACTTTATTTTTATATGCTGGAAACGCACGGATTATAATTGCAATGATTACAATTAAAAATTCTAATAAAATAATGGGCACATTCATTATCGCATTATTTTTGTAAAGATTTATAAACATTGTTAAAGTGCCTATATTAAATGATAATTTCACTAGTTCAAGTTAGTTATGGGGAAAAGTGGCCACCATTAGCATTATTGTATGTTGGAAGTTATCTAGTAAATAATGGATATGAAGTAAAAGTGTTTGACATATTTCCAGATCAGATAGATGAAACGATTGAAGAAATAATCAAAGATAACCCACTTTTCGTTGGATTTTCAGTTTTAACAGGAATAACTAGTTTTTATAGTTGCATAATGGCAGATAAATTAAAAAGAATATCTCCAGAAACAAAAATAGTATGGGGGGGGCATCATCCTTCGCTCCTACCCTCACAATGCCTAAATGAAGAATTTGTCGATATAGTATGTATTGGAGAGGGAGAAGAAACTGCTCTTGAAATTGCTAATGCCTTAAGCGATAATATTTCTTTAAAATATATAAAAGGAATTGGATTTAAAAATAATTCTAAAGAAATTGTAATTAATCAGTATAGAGAACGAGAAAAGAATATTGATAAATATAAACTCAATTGGGAATTAATTGATATTAAGGATTATATTAAAAAATCGAATATGCAAAAAGTTATCTCTTTCTTTTCTTCAAGAGGTTGTCCATTTGATTGTGGTTTTTGTTCTTCAGTTGAATTTTATGACAGAACTTGGCGCCCTCATTCGAAAGCTTATGTCGTAGAAAATCTAGTTTATCTAAAAGATAAATATGGAATTGATACGGTATATTTTTCTGATGATAATTTTATGGTTAATAAAAAAAGAGGTATAGAAATACTTGAAGAACTTTACAAAAATAGCATAAAAACTGAAACTTTAGATATTAGGATAGATATGTTAAATAAACAATTAATGGATGAGATAACTAGGATTGATGTATCAGGTATTTTTTTAGGTTGGGAGTCTGGTGATGAAAGAATGTTAGAATTAATGAATAAAAAAATCACCTCAAATGACATAGTAAAAGTTGTACAATTATTAAAAAAATATCCTTCAGTAGGAGTATGGGCTTCTGGGATAATGTGCATACCTACTGAAACACCAGAATCCTTTAAAAATACATTGAACATGGCAGCATATATTTTTGAAAATATACCAAAAGGAACAGTTAGTTTATTTAGATATATGCCTTTGCCTAAAACGAAGTTACTCAATCTAGCAATTAAAAATGGGTTTAGTTACCCTAATAATACTAAAGATTGGGTAAGAGTGGACCCTCAAACTAATTATTATGATATAACTTGGATTCCATGGTTAGATAAATCACATAAACAAAATATATTTAATACACAATTTTATACAAGAAACATTTTACATAAATATGGAAAAAAAGGATTTAAATATAAAATACAAGATATTTTTAATTATATTGGAGAATGGAGAATAAAGAATCAAAACTTCCATTTACTATTTGATAAAGAAATTTACAATTTAATCTCAAAATATAAATAGGATTTTTATGAAAATATTAATTAAGATTATTGACTATATAACATTTAGTATAATCGCTTTTTCATATGTTATTTTTATTTTACTATTATATCTAAAACCTTATGATGTAAAAATAACTAATTCATCAGAAAAATCAATTATTTGCTTAAATCCTATTTGCTGGGAAGATATCACAAAAAAAGGAATTATTAATCATGTTTATCAATTGAATCGGGATTATTATTTCAAGGCATTTTATTTAATACATTTTTTTTGTTTAGAAAAAAAGGAAATATCTTTAATTAACAATACTACAATTCTTGAATTTAAAAAGAATAAATTTACCAGAATAGCCAAATTAAAATTCACAAGTTATTTATTAACTGAGATATTTACAATGAATGAACTAGATAAGATAATAAAAAATAAAATAATTAATGTTACTAAATCTCAAGAGCCTTATATAAATGGAACAAGGGCACTGATAATAAAAAAGTTAAGAGGAATTCCTTATATCCAAGATTTAAGATGTGATTATGATCTTTCTTTCAAATCTACTGGTAAACCTGCATATCCCAAATTAAAATACAGAAAAATAGAAAAAATAATAGAAAGAATAGTTTTTAAAAATGCAGATTTAGTATTTGGGGGGAATGATCATTTAACTGAATATGCGATTAGAAACGGTGCAAATAAAAATAGAACATTTACTGTAAGGGACATCGGTATAGGTGAAAAACATTTTCTACCTCTAAACGAAAGAAAAAATATCAAAGAAGAACTTAATCTTGTTTCAAAAAAAGCAATTCTTTATTGTGGTAGGCTGCATAAAGAAAAATACGTTGAAGATGTGATAAGAGCATTTGAAATAGTGTCAAAAGAAGTTCCAGATTCAGTTTTATTATTGGCGGGAGATGGGGAACAAAGAGAATACCTCGAAGAAATAATCAAATCCCTTAATTTAAAAAATGTTATATTCCTAGGATTCAAGCCTCAAGAATACATATTCAATCTTATGTATTCAGTTGACTTAATAGTAAGCCCATTAACAGGTTCATCCCTAGTTGAAGCTGCACTTTCATCCACTCCAATAGTGGCTTATGATGTTGAGTGGCACAGTGAACTAATAAAGGATGGAAAAACAGGAAGACTTGTAAAATTCAGAGATTATGAAGAAATGGCTAATGCTATGATTGAAATACTCAATAACCCAGGATTAAATTACGGTGAAAACGCTAGAAAACTTGCCATTGAAATGTTCAGTCTTGAAAAAACATTAGAACAGAGAAAAATGTTAATTGAGAAATTATTAAGTGGTGAATTTAATTGAAGAAATCTCTAAAAAAAACTCCTTTTTATCATTTATACAAAAAAATAAAACTACGAAGAAGATCTTTAAGAAAATATCCCAATGGAATTACCATAGAGCTCACCAATAGATGCAATCTTATTTGTAATTACTGTCCTAAAAGTAAATTAGAAGACAGAAAAGATATGGACATTGATTTTGATTTATTCAAGAAGATCATTGATGAAGCTGGAAGCTTAATGCAACTTCAAAATGTTGCGTTGACAGGATATGGAGAGCCTCTCCTTTATCCAAAATTAATAGATTCTATAAAATACATAAAAGAAAAATATCCTAAAGCCAAAGTTTACATAACAACTAATGGGATTTTATTGACAAAAGGGTTGGGGAAAAAGATAATTGAATCTGGCTTAGATCAGATGACTATAAGTATTAATTTTCATTCTAAAGAGAAATACAAAAAAAATTCTGGAAAAGATTTATACGAGACAGCATTTGCAAATACGCTTAACTTCTTAAAAATTCTAAATGATGAAAGCATAGAAAGAAAACCTTTAACTTATGTCCAGATCTTAGATAAATTAAATGATGAAGAAGAGATTAGAGAATTTGAGAATTTCTGGAGTCCTTTACTGGCCCCAAATGCTAGACTGCAAATACAATCATATGTAAACTGGGGGGGAGTAACTGATTTGTACTCTGAGGATCACAGATATCCATGTGCTCATATTGAGAATTCATGGATAATAACTAATGAAGGAAATGCTATTGCGTGTTGCATGGCCTTTCCAAAAAGCAATAGTAACCTAATTCTTGGAAATTTGAAAGAAAAAAATTTAGAAGAATTATATATTAATAATGAAAAAATTAAAAAATTAAGAAGGATGAATGTGGAGAATAAACTAGAAAACATTCCAGAATGTAAATGCTGCGATGCATGGAAAACCTATCCGAATATAAGATTCAAAAATCCTTTAGGAGTAATCCAAAAGAGAAAGTGGATTTGATATGCTAGAAGTCAAAAAGTCATTTTATGACTATTCTTCATTGTTATTTGGAAATATCACTACTATTATATTGCAGTTAATATCTTTCACTCTTATTGCACGATTATTAACTGTTGAAGATTATGGGTCATACAATTTGTTCCTCACAGTTGTTAATTTTTTTGTTTTGTTTGGCGTCAGTTGGACAAGTGGGGCACTTGTTATATTTGGAAAAGAAGAATTCCTTAAGAATCGCTCGATTAAGACTACATTCTGGTCACGTTTATTGTTGATATCGGGCATACTTGTCGTAATTCTTATTGTTATATTTGTTTTTAGAAACTTTGTTACATCATATGTAGGTCTAAAGAATAGTTTATTCTATATTTTTTTCATTTATATTTTATCATACTCACTAATTGAACATGACCAATACACATTTCAAGCAACAAACAAGATTAAACTATTTTCGTTAATTCCTGTTATAAACAAAATATTATTTATCATTATGGTTTTATCAGCTATATTCTTTGATAAATCAACTGTTCTTTACATTATTATATCATTAGTTGTATCAAACTTGGCCACACTTCTGTTCTCAATCCTATTTCTTGATCCAAAATTGATTATGCCTATTAATATTTCAAACAATAAGATTTCTGAGATTTTATTATTTTCGTATCCGATTATATTCGGAGCTCTTAGCTCTTATGTTGTGATGTGGGTGGATATTATAGTAGTAAAGACATTTATAAATACAGAGGCTGTCGGTATATACTCTTTGGCTTACAGAATTACAGAATATATGGCAGTATTCATCCAATCCATTTCAACCTTAATGCTTCCCATAATAACTACATTTATTGTAAAAGAGAAATCTGAGCATGTAAAGAATTTTTGCGAAAGATTAACTCCTCAATTTTTATTCATATGGAGCTTAGTTTTAATGCCGACTCTTTTAATTGGGCCTTATATAATAGTATTACTTTTTGGTGTAAAATATATCCCTTCAATATTGCCATTTTATGTACTTGTAGGGGGGGGCATATCAAGAGCTATTTTAAGTTTAATATCTCCTGTTTTATCTGCAAATAAAATAATAAAAGCATCTGTTATGGTTTCAGTATTTGAATCAATATTAAATTTAATTTTAGATTTCATTCTAGTCCAAATTCTAGGGATAAATGGTCCTGCAATAGCTACCGTAATTACTTTCTTTATAGGCTCTGCACTATATATTTACATTCTTAGAAAAAAAGTAAATGTGGGAAGATACTCCTTATTATTGTATAACATACCACTGATTTTAAGCATTTTAACAATGATTTTAATTCAAACTTTTATATTAAGGCTAATAATGCTAATAATTTTAGTGGCAACATTTTGCTTGATTATTAAATTTTCTAATACCTTTAACAAAGAAGATGTAAAAATGATTGAATATATAGAGATGCCTAAAATAGTTAAAAGAATATTACTTGGTATCATGAATTTATTTATTTAATTTGGATAGGTATTCCATAAGCCTTTTTTCCAGAAGGAATGTCCTTATTTACAAGACTGTGGGCACCTATTATAACTTCATTTCCTATTTTCACACCTTTAGAAACAATGGCATATGGGCCAATGTAACAATTATTACCTATTGAAACATCCCCAGTTTCGTAGCTTTCTTTTCCACCAGAAACTGCCCAATTCACAGAATCATGCGTGTAAACTTGAACTCCCGCACTAATTGAACAGTTATCTCCAATTTCAAGTTTGCCCCCATTCCCATCAAGAATTGTAAAGGGACCAATCCATGTATTTTTTCCGACTTTTACATCGCCAATTACGATAGAGGAGTCATAGATGCTAGATCCCTCGCCAAAACCCAGATATTTTGCTTTTTCCCATCTATCAGTAATTTCTTCATTAAAAGGCAAAACTCTATTCCATTTTTTCTTAATTTCATCCCTTAAAATAAAATGTAACTCTATGAGTTCTTTGTAATTTAAATTCTTGATTTCAAACTTCCATTTATCCTTAAATTCATCTTTATCTATCATAGTAACTCCATGACATTATTGAACACTGTTTCTTGCTCTTCCTTTGTCATAGAATAATATAAAGGTAGTGTCAGGAGATTATTAAATAATTTTAGTGAGTTAGCTAGTTCCCCAATTTTCTTAGCTTTAGAAAATGCGTTTTCCCTATGTAAAGCGTATGTTCCAATCTGTGTCTGTATTTCTCTATCTTTTAGCTTCTGTATTAAAAAATCTCTTTTGTTACTTTCTTTAACATATAACGTATAGCTCTGGTAGGTATGTCTTGTTCCGTTCTTTTTATTCGGTATAGCTACCTTTTCAGTTTCAGAAAATAATTTATTGTAATACTCTGCCTTTTTTATCCTATCTTTTAAAATAGTTTCAAGCTTATCCAACTGGACTAATCCTAGAGCAGAAAGAATATTAGATAGTTTGTAGTTTGTTCCAATACTTTCAAAGCTAAATCTTCCAAGTTCAGAATGCTTTTCCCCAAATTTTTTGAATGATACTAACTTTTCATAAAGCTCATCGTCATCAGTTGTTATCATGCCACCTTCGCCTGTAGTTAAAATTTTTCTTGGATGGAAGCTAAAAACTGTGGCATCTGCAAATGAGCCTACTTTTTTACCATTTATTTCAGCACCGATAGAAGGTGCTGCATCTTCTAAGATAAAAACTTCATCTTTTAGATCATAAAAAGATTCATCAAGAGGATTCCCAAACTCTGAAACTGGAATCGTAGCTTTTGTATTCTTGTTTATTGCATTCTTAACTAAATCAAAGGTAGTATTTCTTGATTCCAAATCGACATCGACTAAAACACATTCTCCGCCCGCTAGATAGGCTGCATCTGCAGTTGCGGGATGAGTAAAATCTGGTACTATAATTTCATCTTTAGACGTAACGCCAATGCATTTTAATACCATCTCAAGACCAACTGTAGCATTGCAAATAGCTATCGCATACTTAGATCCAACATATTTTGCAAACTTCTTTTCAAACTCTTGTGTAAAACTTCCTTCAGTAAGGTATCCAGATTCTAGGACTTCCTTTACTTTCATTAACTCTTCTTCCCCAATAAACGGCTTAATCAATGGTATCATAAAATCACCTTATGTAATATTCAATATTCTTCCTTGGTGTTTCAATCTTGCCATCTTTAATATAAATATTGTACCAAATCTCAAAGGAAAGCAAGCTCCACATTAATGCGTAATGTTTCACCAGCTCTCTCTGTGGAGGTCTTTTAATTATTCTATCAGTATAATCCTTATCAATAAAACCCTCTTTTACAATGTTTCCATCACAAAGTGCCTTTTCACAAAGCTCTTGGATCTCTTCATTAAAGCTAAAGAATACGCCACTCCCAAATCCTTTTTTAGGTTTTGTAACAACTTCAGGAGGTAGGTATTTAGTGGCGAGTTTCTTTAGAATATATTTCCCAACCCCATCCTTGTACTTAAATTCAAAAGGCATTCTAAAGGAAACATCAACAACTTCTCTATCAAGGAATGGTATTCTACCCTCATGTGAATGCCCCATTGCCATCGACTCATCAATAAAAATGAAGTCATCTATCATTTTGATATTATAATCCAACAAAAGAATATTATCTAAAAATGGTAGATTGCCATTATAATATTTTCCATAATAATCGTAAATATCTTCAAGTGTGGAAATATTGATCTTCTTACCGTATATTTTTTTCTGATACTCTTTTGTGAAAACTTCATCAAGTGTCTGGATCTCCAAATAAAGTTTGACATTATTATCGATGAATCTAATCTTCTTCAGATACTCCATATAATTGTCATCGTCTATGTGGCCGTGCATAATCTGGTATTCAAGGAGTTTTTTTGCATGTTTGCTATACTCCTCTCTTTTTTCTTGTGACACCCTTTTTCTTATTTCTTCGGTCCTATATGCATACTCATATTTCCAGGTGTACCCCCCAAATAGTTCATCCCCTCCAAGCCCACCAAGTGCAACTTTTACATATTTACTTGTTAGCTCCGTAAGATAATAAGGATAAAGATTTCTTTTTGGCGTGTCGGCATACCATATCATCATAGGGTAGTCCTTGGCAAGTTTTGATTTAATCAAAAGATCCCTGTGTTCGGTATCGTAATAATCCGATACCCTTCTTGCATCCTCTATTTCATCATCTGCTTCTCCAAATCCCATACAAAAAGTCTTTACAGGTATGTCTGAAATCTTTGCCGCAAATGCAGTTACAAGGCTTGAGTCAATGCCGCCTGATAGATTAATGCCAACTGGAACATCTGACACTAGGTGCCGTCTGACTGCATTCATCAGGGCATTTTCTACTAATTTTAACCAATAATTTTCATCATAGTTATTTTCTTGTTTAAAAACTCTAGGCACCATATCTTTTTTAGTAATTTTACCTTGCTCTAAAACAATAAAGCTTCCTGCTTCAAGTTTCTTTATTCCTTTAAACATGGTCTTTTCCCTAGGCAAATATCTTAAGTTACAAAAGAAGTGGAAAGAGTTTAGATCAACCTCTCTTTTAACACGTAAATCTTGAAGAATCGCTTTGACTTCAGAAGCAAATAAGAATCTACTTCCATCACTATAATAATAAAGCGGCTTCATCCCGTTAGGATCCCTTGCGATGAATAGCCTCTTTTTGATAGCATCCCATATTGCAAATGCATACATTCCATTAAAATCGTAAATACACTCAACACCAAACTCTTCGTATGCATGCACAACTACTTCGGCATCCGTATTTGTATAGAATCTATGGCCTTTTTTTTCCAAATCCACCTTTAGCTCTTGAAAATTATAGATTTCGCCACTGAAAACAATAACAACTGAATTGTCCTCATTGTAAATAGGTTGAGAGCCGGTGGAAAGATCAATAATTGATAATCTCTTATGCCCAAGAAGAATCCCTTTGTCTTCATAGCTTCCTTCTTCATCTGGGCCGCGGTGATTCATCGAGTTCATCATCTTTCTTAAAAGTTCAAAATTGTTCTCGCCATAAATACCGCAGATGCCGCTCATACGGATTAAAGAGCCTCAAAAGAATTTAAATATCTTTCTTACATAGTTTGACCGTGGATAGTCATATTATAGTGATTGGTTCTACTGGAAGGATTGGCAGGGCATATACCTACCACCTTCAGAAAAATAATTTGAAATTTGTTGGCATATCAAAAACAGATACGCAAAACGAATACAATCATATCAAAATTGATTTCAATGTCCCAGGCATGAAAAAAGTTGAAGAGTTTGTGTCAAACAACAAAATCCAAGCAATAATTCACCTAGCAACAACAAACACGTTGATGGATGATTCCTTAGAATACCATGAAAAAATAAATGTTGGCTCTGTCAAATTATTTTTAGAGGTAATAGAAAAATACAAACTAGGCTGCCCATTTATCTATACCTCTACAGAGCTTGTATTCAATAGTAAAAAAGAAGGCCATAACGAAAATAGCCCTGATTTTAGTCCACTTGGAAACTATGCAAAATCAAAACTAGTGGCAGAAAAAGAAGCGTTGAAATATAAAAATTCAATCGTTATTAGATTTGGGAATGTCATCGGGATTGAAAATGATTTTTTGTCTTCTGCTTTGAACATTCTAAAGCAAAAAAAGGATTACAATGCCTGGGGCAATGTCTATAACAGATTTACATATATTGATGACATTATTTACGCTTTGGATGAGGCTATATCCTATAAAGGAAATCAGAAAATATTCCATGTAGCCTGTAATGATCCACCTTTATCAAGGTATGAATTTCTAAAAAGAGTAATTGAATTAAAATACAAAAATTCAGACTTTCTAAAATATTTGAATAAAACTTCTGCAACTAGGAAACAGCTCTCTATTCGTCCCCAGTATGCAGTCCTAAATACAAAAATAACAGAGAAAGAATTAAACTTTAAGCCTAGATCTATCTTTTACTATCTCTCCAAGCAATGAGTTTGTTCAATCCGTCTTCAAGGCTATACTTATAATTAAATCCCAAAACTTCTTCTGACTTTTTTGTGGATCCAATCCTGTTCTTAACAAGCCTTCTTGCATCGTCTTCACTATAAGGTTTATACTGGACCTTTAGATTGGAATTTTTTAATCGTAAGATTGTGTCGCATAGCTCCTTTATAGATGTCTGAACGCCTGTTCCAACGTTAAAAAATTCATCTGTCGAATCACTTTTTGCTGCGGTAACGTTGTATCTTGCAACATCCTCCACATATATGAAATCATAGGCTTGAGTCCCATCTCCATTAATAACTGGGGCCTCATTTGCATCTATCTTGTTTAGCATAATAGGTATAACTCCGGTGTAGGCTGCCTTTTGATCCTGTCCAGGTCCATAAACATTCATGTATCTTAAACCAACATAGTTAAGCCCGTATCTATCATAAAATGCCCTGCACATGGCTTCGCATGCTATCTTTGTTGCGCCATAAAAATTTCTATTGTTGAACGGGTGGTCTTCAGTCATCGGAACTTCAATCGCATCTCCATAAACTGAAGCAGAAGAGGAATAGATTAGTTTTTTGACATTGTTTTTAACACATGCTTCAAGTACATTAAAAGTTCCTTCTATATTTACTTTGAAAGCCGTCCTTGGATAATCTTTACAGTGTAAGAGCCACATCGCAGCAAGATGGAAAACATAATCTACACCCTTCATTGCGTCATTTAAAGTATCAAGATCCCTAATATCCCCTCCATTCGGGTAAATATAACATCTTTTATCTTTAAGGGATTCATTGATATTTTCCATCTTCCCTCTTGCAAAGTTATCATAGATAATGACTTCAGAAACACTCTCTTTTAGAAGCTCTTGGACAACAAATCCGCCAATGAAACCTGCGCCGCCAAGAACTAACACCTTTGAACCGTCCAATTTATTTGACATTTAACCCACCATAATAGTATTAATCTTAAAATAATTAAATAATTAAAAAGACTTTTGGTTTCAACTTTCGATAACAAAATTCTCAAACCAAATCCTTTATAAATACTTCTCATATAAAAAAAATCATGAAGAGGGAAGCGCTGGTATATAATTCAGCTGCACTAAACGTTCCAAAAAACGTTATGCAGTTTATATTTGGCGTGCTTCTTTTTACAATGGCGGGCGGAAATTATAACATCCTAACATGCATAATGGCGGCTTCTGGCCTTAGTATCGGTCTTGGCGCAATATACCTTTTTAATGATCTAACTGATGTCAAAGAAGATAAGAACAATGAAATGAAGATCAGGTGGAAGGCAGTTGCAAACGGCACAATGTCAAGGGAAGAATCCATTGCCATAATTAAATTGTTTGCAATCCTAGGTACATTTTTAGCAGCCCTTTCAGGATTAAATTTCTTTATAATCTATCTCGCGGTAATGGGATTAAACCTCTGTTACTCCCACCCAAAGATAAGGTGGAAGAATAATCCAACCCTATCAGTACTAACAATCTCTATGCTCCAGATCTTAAAGTTTTCAAGCGGTTGGTTTCTTTTCACAAGTGCCACAGAGGGATTTCCCATAATGTTTGTCATGGCCATTGCAATAGGATATGCCCTCATGTTTATCTATTACAAGCACAACACTAAAAATTTAATGCACATAATAAAGGAGGATAAGAAAAGGGTGTTGCCACTTTCTTTGGCATGCCTGTTAATGCTTATCACTTCTTTTATACTCTACACTTTTCCTGCCATATCCTTAGTGGCATTGGGATTAGGGGCTCCAACTATAGGATTATACTTCATATCAAAAAGATACATAGGGACATCAGTTAACATTGTCTTCATGTATTTGGGTTTAGTAATCTTGCTCCTATCATTTTCTCTTTTGTCGACACCAACAGTCACAGCAATAAATAAGAACATGATTGATCAAAATTCAACAATGAGACAACAAATTAAAATAACGGCAGAACAGATTATCACAGGGCTATCTGGAAGGTAATCGGATAAATCTTTGACTTATAAATATTTTAGAAAATCTTCCTCTTCAATATTGGCCTGTTTTAATATTCCTTTCAAAGTTCTAATTTTTAATTCATCATGCAATGGAACTACACACCCAACTTTTCCAGTTTGGCCTTCCTTAACTAGAATTACGTGACTTCCAGCTTGCCTTATTTGTGTAAATCCCATTTTTGTTAATACCTTAATTACTTTAATGCCAGAAAGACAATTAAGTTTTGGCATTTAAAGTGACCTCAAAAGTAGTGAGCAAAGGGTTGGAGTGTTTTTTTAATGGAAATTCATCTAAATATAGTTCAGTTGCTTCCTTTAAATTAGAAAGTGCTTCATCTATAGTATAACCTTGGCTTACCGTTCCTATTTCCGGACACTCTGCAACATACATATCCTCTTCCTTAAAAATAACAGCGCTAAGCATCATCAACTAAGATTATTGATAAATGTATATAACTTTTACTGAAGAGAATTTTTAAATTACTCACTTATCTTTTCAATCTGCTCTTTTAATTCAGGGATTCTAAACTTTATAGTTTCCCAAACGATTTCTAAATCTACTCCAAAATAGGCATGAATAAGTCTGTCTCTCATTCTAGTAGGATCTTTCCAGTTTACATCAGGATATCTGTTCTTGAAAACTATAAGAAATATTCTTAGTTGCTTCTCCAATTATTTCCAAATTTCGGATAACTGCATCGACTGATTTCTGATCAGAACTAAAATCTTCAAAATCAATATCTTGAATGTAATTTTGAATTTTGTATATTGTTTCTAGAATATCGTCAATATATAGTTTTTCGTCTCTAAGAGACATAGGATACTTCCTTTAGGATTCTATTTTTTATTCTGTCTTTCAAAGCCGGTCTTGTTACTATCTCAACTTTAATACCAAACTTTTCTTTTAGATAGTCTTCCACTTCAAAAAGTTTAAAAAAGTCTATAGGCCTCTCAAAGTCAACAAGTAAGTCAATATCGCTATGTTCAGTCTGCTCATTTCTAGAATAAGAGCCAAAGAGCCCTACATTAGAAACCCCATAACTTTGTTTTAAGTATGGTAGCTCATACTTTAAGACTTTGATTACCTCTTCCTTTGTTTTCATCAACAATATATAACTTCAATATCATATAAAAAATTAACTAATTATAAAAAGAACTTTCCAGAAAATCTAGAACGTAAGCTTTACCACAGTTGAAGTGGCAATATGAAGGAAAAGCTTCCAAGAATAACTATACCATATCATTCAGGAAAGAGTCTCCATCCAAAAGTATTAAGAGAGATATTAAATAGTATAGATATTTCTCTTGAGGATTTCAAAAAATTAATTTGATATATACTAGTTTTAGGATATGATTGATACTATTACAGCAGAATAGATTATCACAGGCCTTTCCGGAAGGTAAGATTTCTTTTCTGATGATTCTTTTCAATCTTTATCAAATAAAAGAAAAATATTAAATACTTGATTAGCTACTGGAATACAGAGGCGCTATGATGGTGTCATTAAAATTTCCAATAATTGCTGAAAAAGATTCAGATGGGTACTTTGCATTCTGCCCAAATATTCAAGGTTGTTATACTCAGGGAGACACGTACGAAGAAGTTTTAGAAAATATAAAAGACGTTATTAAACTACTTTTAGAAGAAATGAATGAAGCTGGCACTAAACTGCCTGAAACCCAGAACATAAGCTTTACCACAGTTGAAGTGGCAATATGAAGGAAAAGCTTCCAAGAATTACAATACCGTATCATTCAGGAAAGAGTCTCCATCCAAAAGTATTGAGAGAGATATTAAATAGTATAGATATTTCTCTTGAGGATTTCAAAAAATTAATTTGATATATACTAATTTTATTATATGAATGCCACTATCAAGAGGCAGTAGTACATGGCTTTTTAGGGGATAAATTAATTATTCTATCATCAGGCTTTTTATTTCTTCCCTTATGCAAGTTATTTTCTTTTCAGTTAGTTTGACAAGTATAGACTTGGATTTAACTAAAAGATATGGGGCAAATTCAATTAACTTGTTATACAGTTCATCTGGAACGTCCTTATCAACATAGTACTGTGCATCAATTCTTGCTTTTAAGGAATCTTCAATAAGTTCAATTTCATCTTTATCAAAAAATTCATTCAAATACTCACTTACAAAATTAACAGTGCATGAGCGAATTTCTGATTTTATTCCTATTCTCATAAGTATTGCATAAAGGGAGAAATAGATGGTATAATAAGCTGTAGCCATTTTCCACTCTTTTTTAATGTTAATCTGAATTGATTCCAAAGAGTCTCATGTCTTTAATATATAAGCTTGGGATAGATTTGGATTTGGCTCAATTAGCTTAATCCCATTTTTCTGGCTTAGACACCAAATTATCCTACTCATTTTCTATCACCGAAGATACAAATCCATCGATGTTTGAAATCGCTATATGATTCTCCAATATTTCTTTCAACAATATATCTTTATCGATAACGGATTTGTATTTTTCTAAAGGATAGACAACTAAGTTGATATCAAGCCCATATGTCTTTGAAACCTCTCTTATTTTTCTAGTGTCTGCATGCCCTGCTAAAAAGATATCAAGGTCAGAGCCGTCCCTTTGATCTCCTTTGGCATAACTT
>Ga0208461_1000012_pt1 | contig 179699 bp, 150 predicted proteins | sample AD_JPNTR4_MetaG_FD_184448 | JGI IMG/M metagenome (GOLD analysis project Ga0208461, IMG submission 184448) | Active sludge microbial communities of municipal wastewater-treating anaerobic digesters from Japan - AD_JPNTR4_MetaG (SPAdes) (version 2) | ecosystem: Engineered > Bioreactor >...
CAAAGCCGGGTTTACAACGCCATCGTTCCGCCGCCGCCGCTGTTGAAATCTCAGCAAGCGGCTGAAACGGCAAAGGTTAAGAAATCGAAGCCCGCCGCCACCCCGGCATCCACCGCCGCCCACAAGGCCGTTCCTTCTCCGTCCTTTCAAGCTATGTACAAGGGGAGTACATCGGAAGCCCGGCAGGAGTACACGGAAAATAAGCATGAGTCCCCTTTGAGCCTCCTTTGTACACCCGTTGTACACGGCCTAATGGGAGCATTAGGCTGGCTGGGGCGGATGGGGCGGGTTTGGGCGCGGGCCTGAGCCGGAAAGGAGGGATGGACGACCTGCGGATGATGTAAAACGAGGTTCCAAGGCGGGAGGGAGTGGACGCGAACGTTCGGCAAAGCCGGGACGAGCGGCTGGGTGTTGTCGCGTGCCTTGGTTTTTAGGCGGGAGGGAGCCACGGCTGGCAGGGATATTTCCCCTCCTGGGCGGAGGTCGCTGCAAGGCGACGGCTTGCGTTGTCCGCAAGGCCGGGCGGCCGTCTTGAAGCGATAGACGCTTTTATCCCCGCCTCCTGAGCCCGAAAAGCGGCTTGGGTTTGGCAACATCGTTTCTCCCTCAACCGCAGGAACTCAAGCGCTGATGCCAATAGGCCCAAGGTTCGGGTTCGGGCGGCGCCGGTTTCCACTTGCATCTGCGCGTTCTGGCATTAGGTTGCGCGCCGTATGCCTTATCAAATGCTTTCGTTGCTGCTGTTGCCCGGCCTGCTGATTGTATGCGTTGGCATGGCCGAGCCGACCCCACCGGCGGATCGGTTGAAGGAGTTTCGCGAGCGCGCCGCGGCCTTTAACGCGGTCATCACCCTGCCGCAATTCGAGACGACGCCCGATCAAATCCGCCTGAACCTGCGGGAAACCATCGCCCGCGGCAACGCCGCCCTGGACCAGCTTGGCCGCCTGAAGCCCGGCGAGGTCACCTTTGAAAACACCGTGCGCGCCCTGGACGATATCGGCTACGAGATCAACCTCACCGGCGACCGGTTTGGATTGATCAAGGAAACCAGCACCAACGCCGCCCTGCGCGAAGCCGCCACCGACGCGCTCAAGGAATTGCAGGAGTGGGCCGTCGGGCTGGATTATCGCGAGGATGTCTATCAGGCGATCAAGGCTTACGCCCATCGCCAGCCGAAGCTGGAGGGCGAGGCGGCCAAGCTGCTGTTCGAGACGATGCGCGATTACCGCCGCGCCGGCCTGGACCTGCCCAAGCCCCAGCGCGACGAGGTGGAACGGCTGCGCAAAGAGCTGACGCGCCTGATGACCGACTACGAGTCCAACATCACCCGGGCGCAGAAGGACGTGAAGTTCACCCGGGCCGAGCTGGAGGGCGTTCCGGAAAGCTTTCTGGCGCAAGCCAAAACCGGCGCGGATGAATACACCGTCAAGGCCAACGTCACCTGGCACCTCCTGAGCGTGATGGACAACGCCCGCCGTGAGGAAACCCGCAAACGGCTCCAGTTCGAGCGCGATAATCTCGCCCGCGAGAGCAACCTGCCGCTGCTGGAAAAGATCCTGCCGCTGCGGGATAACATCGCCCGCCAGCTCGGCTACCCGTCCTGGGCGGATTACCGGATTGAAGTCAAAATGGCCACCAACGCGGCCACGGCCATGGACTTTCTGGAGAAACTCAAGGCCGGTCTGCAGCCCAAGTTCGACGCGGAGCTGGCGGAGTTCCGCCGCCTCAAGATCAAGGAAACCGGCGACCCCAACGCGCGCGTCAACCTCTGGGACTGGCGCTACCTCAGCAACCAGCTCAAGAAGGAAAAGTATAACGTGGACGCCGAGCAACTGCGCGTTTATTTCCCTTACCAGCGGGTGCTGGACGGCATGTTCCGCATCTACCAGAGCATCTTTGGCCTGCGGTTCGAGCCGGTCGAGCCGCCGCAAAAATGGATTGGCGACCTGCAGCTTTACGCCGTCGCGGACGCCCAAAGCGGCGAACCGCTGGGGTTATTCTACCTGGACATGTTCCCCCGCGAAGGCAAATACCATCACTTCGCCCAGTTCCATCTCGTGGGCGGAAAACGGCTGGCGTCGGGGAAATACCAGCGGCCCACCGTGGCGCTGATTTGCAATTTTCCGTCGCCGGCCCCGGACAAGCCCTCGCTGCTGTCCCACAGTGATGTGGAGACCATTTTCCACGAGTTCGGCCATGCCATGCACTCGATCCTGACCCGCGCCCAGTATAGCCGCTTCGCGGGGACCAGCGTGCCCGGCGACTTCGTCGAGGCCCCGTCGCAAATGCTGGAAAACTGGGTCTGGGACAAAAAAGTGCTGGATAGCTTCGCGGCCGACTACCGCGACCCGGAGAAAAAAATACCGGCGGACATCCTGGCCAAGCTCCGGGAAGCCAAGCTCGCCACCGAGGCCACCCGCTACCGCCGCCAGCTTTCGTTCGGTTTGACCGACCTGACCCTGCACACGCAAATCCGCGCCGGCAACGCCGCGCAAACCCTGACGCTGGCCAACCAGGTGCTGAGCGATGTCTTTCTGCCCATGATGCCGGACACCGCATTTGTGGCCTACTTCGGGCATCTCATGGGCTATGACGCCGGGTATTATGGCTACGCCTGGGCGGATGCCATCGCGGCGGATATGGCGACGGTCTTCGAGCACGCGCCCAAGGGCTACTTCGATACCACCGCCGGACGCCGCCTGCGCACGGAAATCTATGAGCCGGGCAACTCCCGGGATGTGAACGTGTCCATCGAGAAGTTCCTGGGCCGCAAACCCTCCCTCGCGCCGTTCCTGCGGAAGCTCGGCATCGAGTCGAAGTAACGCGCGCCCCCGCGCCGCCGCCGGGCGTTGGCCGCTCAAGCCGCCGGCGCGGGGTCCGGGCGCAGCGCGGCGAAGCGCAGGCTGCGGGTGCTGAGGCGCAGTTCGCCGAAGCCGCCCGCCTGCATGACCGCCTCGAAAATGGCCGCGCCCATCAGGATGATGTCGGCGCGGTTCGGCGGCAGGCCGATGATTTGGCGGCGTTGCGGCAGCGGCAGCCCCCAGAGGCGCTCCACGTGCCAGGTCACCCGCGCGGCGCTCAGGCGCGTCGCCTCCAGCCGCGCGGGATCAAACGTGGCCAGTTCCGCCTCCATTCCTCCCAGCACGCTCGCCGTTCCGCCGACCCCCACTAATTGCACCGCGCCGGCGGTTTCATCCCGCCGCGCCGCCCGGGCGGCGGCCAGCGGGGGCATCACTTCGGCCTGCAAAAAGCGCTGGAGCCACCGGCGGGTGGCCGCCAGTTCCTCCGCCCGGGGCGGTTCGTGGCACGGCAGCGTCTCCCGCAGCCGCACCGCCCCCAGCGCGAAGCTCTGGCGGTAAAACCGTTTTCCCCCCGCCCCGAAGATGAATTGAGCGCTGCCCCCGCCGACATCCAGGATGAGCACGGGCGCCGAGCCAAGCTGCGGATCCGTGCTCACTCCCGCAAACCCCCAATCCGCCTCCTGGTCGCCCGAGATGACTTCCACCCGCAGCCCGGTGGCTTGCGCGATGGCCGCCAGGAGTTCCGCGCGGTTGACCGCCTCGCGCGCGGCGCTGGTGGCAATCACGCGAATTGAAGCCGCCCCCGCTTTCCGGGCCCGGGCCGCGAACGCGGCCACGGCGGCGGTGGTGGCGGCGATGGCGTCGGCCCGCAGGCGGTGCGTCGCGTAAAAGCCGCGCCCCAGGCGGGTTTGCCGGCTCTCCTCGCAAACCCGCCGAATCTCCGGGCCCGCCAGGTCGGCCACCAGAAGCTTTACGGAGTTGGTGCCGACGTCAATGACCGCGCGGCGGAGGGCTTGCATGGGAGTCTGCCGCCAGGTCTATGCGGTCAATGACGCCGACAATGATCGAGCGGAGGGGGGCCTCGGAATCGCCGAGGATCTGGCGGGCGGAGCCGCCTTCATCAATCACCAGCACGCGTTCGCCGACCCCGGCGCTGACGCCGCCGTCAATGGCGATGAGGTAGCCGCCGGGCCGGCCGGCCGGGTCTTCCTTCTCGACCACCAGCAGTTTCCGGCCGGTGTAGAACGGGTGGTTGATCGTCGAGACGATTTCTCCCCTGACGGTGCCGATGATCATGCCGGAAGATGGAGGTCGTCCACGATGCCCACAATGGTGTGATCCACGGGGACGAATGATATTTCGAGCGCCAGGGCGGCTTCGCGGCCGCCTTCGTAGTAGATCAGCTCGCCGGGGCCGGCGGCGCGGGTGGCGTCGCAGGCGACGAGCGGCTCCCCCCGGGGGCGGCCGTGCGGGTCGAGCGGCTGGACCCACAGCAGGGGCACGCCGGCGAGGCCCGGGTAAACGACGCCCGGGGTGAGCGTGCCGATGACCCTGCCCAGCAGCATCAGGAGACCTCCTCGCCCTCGAGCGCCAGCGGTTGGGCTTCGGCGAACCGGGTGCCGCGGTCAAGCTGCCGCAGCAGCGCCTCGTGCGGGCGGGCGACGATGCGGTGCCGGATATATTCCTTCCGTCCGCGCAGGAAGGCGCCGGCCAGCTCCATGGCGGCCTCGATTTCATGCAAGGCGCCGTTGAAGAGGCTGAGGGCCTTGCCGGACATCTCGTATTCGGCGAGGCGCAGTTCCGTCAGCCGCACCCGGGCGCCCTTGAGCGCCTGTTCGGCGGCGCGGACGTTTGCCGCCACGGTGTCCGTTTCGAGCATGGCCAGCGCGTCCGGGATGACGGGCTGGCGCAGGCCGAGGAGGGCGTCATGCACCTGGTCGTGCGCATCCGGCAGGAAGGCGTGGTCCAGCAGGCTGGCCGGGGCGGCGGCGAGCGCGGCGTGGAGCGACTCCTCGACCGCGGCGGTCGAGCCGCCCAGGATGACGAGGTAGCGCCCGCGGCTGACGGTGCCGGATTTGAGCATGGCAATGGGCGCCTTTTTCAGCACGGCGTCGGTGCAATAGAGGCCGTCGGCCAGGCTGCTGAACTCGATGAGGGCGAGGGCGGGATGCTTCTTCATCAGACGATCCGGAAGGCGCCCACCAGCGCGCAGCGGCGCCAGCGCGAGAAACTGCGCGGGCTGGTCATGCCTTCGCCGGTGGGGCTGGCGATGGTGAACGAGGTATGGCCTTCGCCCTGCCAGCCCAGCCCGGCCAGGGCGGGGCCGTTCTTGACGAAGATGCTGGCGTCGCACTCGCGCGCCATGCGGCTGAGGTGCGAGAGGTTGTCGGAGTGCATGACGAAGGTATGGCGGCGCGGATGCTCCAGGGCGATGGCCAGGTCAATCCCCTCGTCGGCGTCGCGCACGCGCGTGAGGGGCAGGATCGGCATCATCTGCTCCGTCCACAGCAGCGGGTGATCGGGCCCCACCTCGACGATGCCCAGCCGCACCGTGTCGGCGCACGCAATGCCGGCCTTCCGCAGGATCACGCTGGCGTCCTGGCCCACCAGCGCGCGCTCCATCTCGGCTTCGGCGCGCGGGCCCCGCGTCTTCCGGAAGATGACCTTTTCCAGTGCCGGCAACTGGTCTTTCCAGACCAGGGCCGCGCCGTGGTAAATCAGTCCCTGGATGAGTTTGTCGGCCACCGGGGCGGCCACCAGGCACGCCTTTTCGTCGGCGCAGATGATGTTGTTGTCAAACGAGGCGCCGAAGACGATGTCGCGCGCCGCCTGGTCGAGGTTGGCGGTTTCATCCACCACGACCGGCGGGTTGCCCGGCCCGGCGCAGATGGCGCGCTTGCCCGATTCCATCGCCGCTTTGACCACGCCGCCGCCGCCGGTCACCACCACCAGCCGGATGCCGGGGTGCCGCATCAGGGCTTGCGCGCTCTCGAGGGTCGGAGTGGCCAGGCAGGTGATGAGATGGCGCGGCCCGCCCGCGGCGAGGATGGCCTTGTTGAGCAGCGCGACGGTGTGGCAGGAGACGCGCCGCGCATTGGGGTGGACGTTGAACACAACGGCGTTGCCCGCCGCAATCATCCCCAGGGCGTTGTTGATGATGGTGGAGGTGGGGTTGGTGGTCGGGGTGATGGCGCCAATGACGCCGTAGGGGGCCGGCTCGGTGAGGGTGAGGCCGTGGTCGCCGGTGACGGTCTGCGGCTGAAGATCCTCGGTGCCCGGGGTCTTTTCGGTGACGAGCTGGTTCTTGAGCACCTTGTCTTCGTAGCGGCCCAGCCCGGTTTCCTCGTGCGCCTCGCGGGCCAGCGCGCGGCCATGCTCGCGCATCGCGTCGCGCATGGCGGCGAGCAGAACATTGCGCTTTTGCAGGCCCAGGCCGCTCAACTGGATAAACGCATCCCGGGCCGCGCGCACCGCCGCGTCGAGATGGTCAAAGACGCCCAGCTCCCCCGCCACGGAAGGGCGGGCGGGGCGGTCCGGCCGGGGCGGGCCGTCGCCGGCGAGTCCGGCGACGATCTGCCGGGCAATGGCCTCGATTTCCTGGTCGCTGAGGCCGCCCACGGGCGCTAGTCCTTTCGGTACTTGTCCACCCCGCCGATCTCCCAGCTATCCACAATGGCCATGATGACGGCGTCGCAGGGGCGGTTCTGCGTCGCCACGGTCTGGCGCGCCGAACTGCCGGTCGCAATCAAAACCATCTCGCCGGGGCCGGCGCCCACGGCATCCGCCGCCACGACATGGCCGCCGGTTTCCCGGCCTTCGGGATCCACCGCCCGGACGACCATGAACTTCAGGCCGTCCAGGGTGGCTTCTTTGCGGGTGGCAACGACCGTGCCGACTACTTTTCCAAGCGTCATAGTTTCAGTCCGGGCCCCGCCCGGGCGGCGGGGCGGCGCTTCCGGCCGGCGCGGGCCGCGGCCCGGTCCGGCCCGGAAGGCGGGTTACTTTTTGATCGCCTTGGCGCCGCGGCCCAGCGGCAGCACCTCGTCCACATTCGCGTGCGGGCGCGGGATGACGTGCACGGCCACCATTTCGCCAACGCGGCTGGCGGCGAGGCGCCCGGCGTCGGTGGCGGCCTTGACGGCGGCCACATCGCCGCGGATGACGGCGGTGACGTAGCCCCCGCCGGTTTTCTCGAAGCTGACGAGGTCAACCTTGGCGGCTTTGACCATTGCGTCCGCGCCTTCCACCATGGCGGCGAAGGACCGTGTTTCCAGCAAGCCTAATGCTTCTGCCATATATGAGTCTCCTTATGTTGTCTGGTTATGAGTGAGGGTTTCGCAAAGTGAATCAGGCGCCGCCGCCGCCCGTCATCGGCCGGCCGGCAAGGCTGTGGATGGCGGCCTCGGCGGCCTGGGCCGCCACGTCAATGTCCTTCTCCTCGCCGCCCAGGTAAAGCCGGCCGAAGCTGCCGAAGGGGCGAATCTCCAGGATGTTGATCTCGGCGGTTTTCTCGGCCTCGTTGGCGGCAAAGGCGGCATAGGCCGCGGGGGCGACCTCCATCGTGAAGAGGCTCTGCCCCGGCAGGATCATGTTGCCGTGCCGGGTGCGGTTGATGAGCATCGTGTGGTGATCGTCTATCTGGCGGATGGTGCTGCGGCTGTAGATGGCCGGTTTATAGCGGTCCTCCTCCTTCAGCCCGAGCGCCGCCAGGATGGCCGCGCCGGCGGAGCGGACGTCCGCCTGCGACTCGGAATGGATTTCCAGCAGGCCGTAGAGGCGCTCGATGATCTGCATGCCGGGCGTGACCTTCGTGCACTTGAGCGCCACGTCGGTGACGAAGTTGATTTCCATGCCGGGGGAAATCTCGACCAGCAGCGAGGCCTGCCCGGCAATGGGCAGGAACCCCTGCGAGACGGTCGCCAAAAACGACGCCACCTGCGGTTGGAGGCGGTCCAGAAAAATGTAAGAACGAAGGTCGGCCATAATGAGAGGTTGTCCTTTCCTGCCTAGTAGGTTTCTCCCCCGCCCGGGACGGCTTCGCCGGCGGCCTCCTGCAGGATTTTGAGGCCGCTGCTGGTGCCGATGCGGGTGGCGCCGGCCTGCACCATGCGGCGCAAATCCGCCAGCGTGCGGATTCCCCCGGAGGCTTTCACCCCCAGCCCTTTGGCGCGCACGATCCGGCTCATCAACGCCACGTCCTCCACCGTCGCCCCGCCGGAGCTGAACCCGGTCGAGGTCTTCACAAAGTCCGCCCGGGCCTGGATGGCCAGCTCGCAGGCGCGCACCTTTTCCGGGTGGTTCAGCAGCGCCGTTTCCAGGATCACTTTGCACCGGGCGCTGCCGTCCCGGCAGGCTTCCACCACGGCGCGGATGTCGCGGAGCACCAGCGCGTCGTCGCCGCTCTTGAGCGCGCCGACGTTGAGGACCATGTCAATCTCCCGGGCGCCCTGCCGGATGGCGGCGCGGGCTTCCATCGCCTTGGTCTCCGGCGGCTGCGCGCCCAGCGGAAAGCCAACCACGCAGCAAACCTTTACACCCGAGCCGTCCAGGAGCTGGCGGGCGAGCGCGACCCAGGTGGGGTTGACGCAAACCGAGTAGAACTGGTATTGGCGCGCCTCGCGGCAGAGCTGCTCGATGTCGGCCCGGGTGGTATCCGGCCGCAGGATGGTGTGGTCAATCAGCGGCGGGATATTCAGCGGCGGCGGGGCGGGGGGCGCGGCGGCGGGCTCGCCCCGGGCGGACAGCAGTTCCCGGACGCGCTGGGCGAGCTTTTCCACGTCCGCCGCCGCGGGCGCCGGGCGGGGCGCGCCGACTCCGGCCAGCAGCGCCGCCTGGTGCGGCCCCACTTCCAGCGCGCCGGCCGGGACGGCATTGATGAGCTCGACCCGCCGGCGGTGCCGCTCTTCCACGCATTCCGCCGACAGGAACGCTTCGACGATGGCCTGGGCCTGCTCGAAATCCGTCTGGCCCGCCCCCAGCGTCAGCACGTTGGCGTCGTTATGCTCGCGGCTGTTTCGGGCGAGGGCGACGTTATAACAGGCGGCCGCCCGCACGCCGGGCACCTTGTTGGCGGTCATCGCCGAGCCGATGCCCGCGCCGTCAATCATAATGCCGCGGTCGCATTGGCCGGCCGCCACCAGCCGCGCCACGGTGTAGGCGATGCGCGGGTAGTCCGCGGCGTCCTTGCTGTGCGTTCCGCAATCCTGGGTTTCGTAGCCGCGGTCGCGCAGCCAGGCCAGGAGCCGGGCTTTCAGTTCAAACCCGCCGTGATCCGCGCCAATAGCTATTTTCCGGTTCATCGCACTGGCTGTGGGGATGGGGCGCCCTTCCTCGCCGCGGCGAGGCGGGCCGAAAATGCACTGTTCGGTTCACCCACGCGCGCCACTCTAACAGGTGGCAAAGGGGTGTCAAGGGCACGCCCCGCCGCGGCCGCCGGGGAACCGCCCGGGCGCTCCCGCCGCGGGGTCCGGACGCGGCGCCCGGGCAGAGGCTTCCGGCGATTCCCGCGCGCGCCGCGGCAAACGCCGCCTCAGGGGAAATTGACCTTCACCTCAAAGAACCCGACGCTGGCCTTCGTATTGGTATTCGTCCAGTAAGTCCGGTTCGTAGAGTAACCAAAGCCAAACGGCGAGGTCTGCTGCATCCAGGCGCCGGTGAGGGAGGACTTGGCGCGAATGCGATAAGGCTGGCGGCTGCCGGCGTTGGGCGGGCTGGGCCAGGAAAGGACAACCTGGCCATTCGGCAGGCGCCAGATCGAATCAATCCGCGTCTGGGCCAGCAGCAGCGTGTTCCCCGCATTAAGCCGTCCCCAGCCGTAATACGGGTCAAAACCCGGCGTGTCCGCCGCGTCGCCAACCTGGTCGTCGGCCCCGGCGCGCAGCAGGGCGCGCGCCTCGCTCTGCGTCAGGCCCGGCCGCACCGCCGCCAGCAGCGAGCAGACGCCCGCCACCTGGGGCGCGGCAAACGAAGTGCCCGACCAGGTGGCCAGGGTCCCGCTGCGGCTCACCGAGGTGATGCTCACCCCCGGCGCGACCAGGTCTATTTCCGGCCCATAGTTGCTGAAGCCGGCCCGCACATCGTTCCGATCCGTGGCGCCGACCGTGATGCAGATCGGCAGGTTGCCCGGAAAACGGATGGCATTCGTCCCGTCATTGTGGGCGATGGTGACAAAGATGACTCCCTGCGCGATGGCCCTGGCGATGGCGTTCGACAGGGTTATGCTGCTGCTGGCGCCGCCGGCGGAGAGGTTGATCACCTTCGCGCCCTGCGCCACCGCGTAATCAATTCCCTGGGCCCAATCGGAGTAATAACCACTGTTATTCCGGTCGAGCACCTTGATGGGCATCACCCGGCAATGCCAATCCACCCCCGCCCCCAGCGCCCCGTTGTTGGCGCTGGCGCACAGAATCCCCGCCGCCATGGTTCCGTGGCCGTGATCATCCGCCGTGTCGGTATTGCAAGCCGGGTTGGTGAAGCGATAACCGGGAACCACCCGGCCGGCAAACTCGGGTTGATCGCCGTTTAACCCCGTGTCCAGCATGGCCACAATCACTGCGGGCGAGCCTTGCGTAATGTTCCAGGCCTGCCAGGTGTGGATATTGGCCGTTGGTTTCACGCTGTTGGTATGATGCCACTGCCGCAGAATATCCGGGTCGCTCGGGATGACCCCTCCCGTTCCGATGCCATCCGGCTCCGCATACTCGACCCAGCCATGCCGGCTCAACTGCTGCAGCGCGTTGGTGACCCGCATCCCCGGTGGCAAATGCAGCCGGAGAAAGCGGCTCACATCCACGGGCGCCTCCGCCCCGGGGCCCGCGCCGCGGCGCGAACGCGAACGCAAGAGCCGTCTCACGGGCGGTTCCTCCAGCCGCGCCTCCGACGGCAGCCCAAGCCCGGCCGCCAGTGTGGTCAGCGCCTCCGTCTCAGATTGAGTGGACAGGAGTGGGAGTTTCTCCGCTTTGAGTTTCACCAGCAGATGCGTCTCCGCGTATTCGCCGCGCGGGGCATGGGTTCCGGAGACCGGCTGCAAGCCCGTGCCAGCCAGAAGAACAGCCACCAGCCAGAACTGCCGGCGAAAGAAAGCCCGGTCACTCATCTACTGCGAATTACGGATAGCCTATCAGGACACATACGTCGCGACAAGTCCTGACAGCAGTAAAAATGCCATCCCCTATGCCCTGGCCTCACCCATATTCATTTCCAGGGCTTTCTCCAACATCAGCTTCATCACGTGAAAGCGGTCGAAGACGATCAGCGTCCCGGGGCGGAAGGTGTTTATCGCCGTGGGTCAGCCCCGGAACGCCTGGAAAGGCCAAAGCCGGGTTCACAACGCCATCGTTCCGCCACCGCCAACCTTGAAATCTCAGCAAACCGCTGAAACGGCAGCGGTTAAAAAATTGAAGCCCGCCACCGCCCCAGCTTCCACCACCGCCCGCGAGGCCGTTCCTTCCCCATCCTTTCAAGCCATGTACAAGGGGAGTACATCGGGAGCGCGGCAGGAGAACACGGAAAACAAGCATGAGCTCCCTTTGAGCCTCCGTTGTACACCCGTTGTACACGGCCTAATAGGAGCGTCAGGCTGGCCGGGGCGGGTGGGACGGGTTTGGATGCGAGTCTGGGCCGGAATGGGGGAATGGGCGGGATTTGCCGCTCTTTGGTGCTTTGCTACCGCGCCCGGACGTGGTATGTTTCCCCCGATAACAGATGGAAAGCGAGCGAATGCGGCAGACGCGCTGAGTTGAAAGCACTGGTCGAGAACAGGAACCACCGGACGGAAAGAGTTTTCCTCATCGGGGTGGAGCTGAAATCGCGGCGAGGGGCCGAGGTGGACGATTCGCTCAAGGAGCTGGCCGAGCTGGCTGCCACCGCCGGGGGCAGCGTGGTGGGGGATGGTTTGCAAAAGGTGGCGGCTCCGTGCGCGGCGACGTATATCGGCAAGGGCAAGGCGGAGGAGTTCGCCCGCTACTGCCAGCAGGCGGAGGTGGATACCGTTATTTTCGACGATGAGCTGACCCCGGCGCAAAGCCGCAATTTGGAGCGGGTCTTTGGCTGCAAGATTCTGGATCGCACGGCGCTCATCCTGGATATCTTTGCCGCGCGCGCGCGCACGCGCGAGGGCAAGCTCCAGATCGAGCTGGCGCAACTGCGGCATTTGCTGCCGCGGCTGACGCGGTTTTGGGGTCACTTGTCGCGGCAGAAGGGCGGCATCGGCATGCGCGGCGGCGAGGGCGAGACGCAGTTGGAGACCGACCGCCGGCGGGTGCAGGACCGCATCGCCCGGCTGGCGCGCGAGCTGGAAGTGGTGCGCCGCCAGCGTTCGCTCCAGCGCAACCAGCGCCAGCGCAACCATTGGGCGCTGGCCTCGATTGTGGGCTATACCAACGCGGGCAAGTCCACCCTGCTCAACGCCCTGACCGGCGCGACGGTGCTGACGGAGGACAAGTTGTTCGCCACGCTGGATCCCACCACGCGGCGGCTGCGGCTGCCGACGAATCAGAACGTGCTGGTGACGGATACGGTCGGGTTCATTCGCAAGCTGCCGCACGGGCTGGTGGCGGCCTTCAAGGCGACGCTCGAGGAGGTGGTCCAGGCGGACTTGCTGCTGCATGTGGTGGATGCCAGCCACCCGGACGCCGAGGCGCAGATCCAGGCGGTGAACGCGGTGCTGCGGGAAATCGGCGCCGACGGCAAGCCGACGGTGATGGCGCTGAACAAGCTGGACCAGCTCGCGGAGCGCCCGGAGGTGCTGGCCGGTTTCCAGGAGCGGTATCCGCACGCGGCGGCCATTTCGGCGGTGACGGGCGAGGGGATTCCCGCCCTGCTGGCGGAGTTGAGCAGCCAGTTGCGCCCGCTCCGCGAGTTCATGGAGCTTTCCGTGCCGCACGAGCAGGCGGGCGTCATTGCGCGGCTGCATGAGGTGGGGCAGGTGGTCGAGCGGGATTACAACGGCCAGACCGCCCGCTTTAAAGCCCGCATCCCGCCGCACCTGCATGATGAGTTTGCGCCATTCCTCGTCCGCGAATTGCAGACGGCTTGAGCGGGGGCGCGGCGGGCCGGGCCGGGGATGAGCGGCGGCGCCCGGCGGCGCGCGCCGGCGGTTTGGGCTTGGTATGGGCGGGCGGCTTTTGGTTAAATGAGGCCCAGATGAAATCCCGACGGGCCCATATCCGCCGCGCCACGAACGAGACGCGGATTGCCATCGAGTTGAATATTGACGGAACCGGACGGTCCGTCATCCACACCGGCATACCGTTTTTCGACCACATGCTGACGTTGTTCGCCCGGCATGCGGTGGTGGACTTGAAGCTGCGCGGGCAGGGGGACCTGGAGGTGGACGCGCATCATACGGTGGAGGATTGCGGCCTGGCGCTGGGGCAGGCGTTTGTCCTGGCCCTGGGGGACAAGAAGGGCATTCGCCGCTACGGGACCGGGTTCGATCCGCGCAATCCGTTTACCGGCGAGGCGTATATCCCGATGGACGAGTGCCTGGCGCGGTGCGTGATTGATTTTGGCGGGCGGCCCTGCCTGGTCTGGCGGGGAATGGCGGCCCTGGCCTACAAGCGCGTCACCCGGGCGGAGCGGGAGCAGGACATGTCCAGCGCGTTCCGGTTCGGCCTGGCGCGCGAGTTTTTCCAGGGCTTCACCAACGAAGCCCGCTGCAACCTGCACCTGGAGCTGCTTTACGGCGATGAGCCGCACCACATCGTCGAGGCCCTGTTCAAGGCCTTCGCCAAGGCGGTGGACGCGGCCTGCCGGCGGGACCCGCGGATGGCGGGGCAGTTGCCCACCACCAAGGGAAAATTGTAGCGCGGGTTGAATACGGGGCGCCTCCCGGGCGTCGAATGCATGACTGTCAAAGACTATTCCTCCGCCGAAGAGCGGGCGCTGGTGCGGATGGCGCAGCAGGGCGACCTGGCGGCGTTCGAGGAATTGGTGGCGCGGCACCGCGACAAGATTTACGCGCGCGCCTACAGCATGATGCGCCATGAACAGGAAGCGCTGGATTTGGCGCAAGAAGCGTGGGTCAAGGGCTGGCAGCGGTTGGGCCAGTTCCAGGGCGATGCGGGGTTTGGCACCTGGCTGACCCGGATCGTCATCAACCTTTGCCTGGATGCGCTGCGGCGGCAAAAGCGGCAGCGGGTCGAGTCGCTCGAGGCGCTCGCGGAAGAGTCGGGCGGGGTTGAGCGGCAGATGCCGGTGGTGGCGCCCAATCCCACCGCCGGGCTGGAGCGCGCCGAGCTGCGCCAGCGAATTGACCAGGCGCTGGGCCAGTTGTCGCACGAGCATCGCACGGTGCTGATATTGAATGAATTTGAAGAAATGGACTATAAAGAGATCGCGCGGACGATGGGCTGCTCGATCGGCACGGTCATGTCGCGGCTGTTTTACGCACGCCGAAAACTGGCCGCGCTGCTGACGGATTTGAAGAAACCGGATACAACCTGATGGACCTGGCGGCACAACTGAAATTGCAAGCCTGGCTGGACGGCGAGCTGCCCGAAGCCGAGGCGCGCGCGGTGGCGGATTGGGTGGCCCGGGAGCCGGAAGCGTCGGCGCTGGCCGAGGAATTGCGCCAAACCCGCCGCGCCCTGGCCGGCTTCGAGGCGGACCTGCGGCTGCCGGAATCGCGCGAGTTTTTCTGGTCGAAGATTGAGCGGGAGATTGCCCGGCGCGCGGCGCCGGCGCCGGCGTCCGCTCCGCGGGGGGCCGCGATCCTGGCCGGGCTTCGCCGGTTCCTGATTCCCGCCACCGCGGCGGCTTTGCTGGTTCTGGCTGGCGCGGTGCTGATCCGCCCGGGCGGGGCGCCGACGCGGGGGGGCGGGGCGGAGGTCGAGATGGCGCTGGCCGACGCCGGGGCGTTCACCTACTGCGATTATTCCGCCGGCACCACGCTGGTGTGGTTTTCGTATCCCGCCGACAACTAGATTGCGCCGCGCGAGGAGATGGCTACAATTCCGCAGTTAATGCGAGCAAGACCGATGATCGTGGCTCCCTGGGTTTGGGTTTCGCTGGCGCTGGCGCTGCTGGCCAGCGCCGGGTTTGGCGCGCCGCCCGCCGACATGAAACTGCAGGCCTATCTTCTCTGGGGCACCAATGACCGCAACCCGCCGGCGGACAGGAATTACCAGCCGGTCAATCCCGACATCCGGCAAAAGCTCAAATCCCTGCCGCTCAAGTGGGCGCATTGGTATGAAGTCAAGCGGGTGGACTTCCAGGTGGCGCCGGGCGCGTCCCGGGAGGTCACGCTGAGCGACAAATGCCAGGTCAAGCTCCGTCAGCTTGCCTCCGCCGAGGTGGAGGTTCTGCTCATCGGCCAGGGCAAAGAAGTGATGAAGCGGCGGCAAGCCCTCCCGAAAGGAGACTTGCTGGTCCTGGGCGGCAATTCCCCCAACGCCACCGCCTGGCTGGTGGTCTTAAAGCGCAACGAGTGACCCGGGAGCGCTTGCCCCGCTCCGCCCGGCCGCCGGCCGGGGAGCGCAGGCCCCTGCGCGCCCGGGGTCGCGCGCATCGTCCGGCTCAATGATTGGGCAACCGGAAACCGCCCGGGCCCCGCGGCCGGCGAAGTGAGCGTTCCGGCGGCAACGGAGTTGCGCCCGGAATGCGGGAAGCTAAAGCCGCCGGGACAGCCATTTTAATATGCACGACTGGATCAACTATCGAAGCGAACGAAAGCGCAGTTTGTGGAAAGCCCTGGTGTTCCTCGCCGGGGCGGCGGTCATCGGCCTGGCGCCCAGCGCCCTGGCCCGGAAGCCGTCCTACCAGCTTTGGGCGGTCAGCCCGCTGACCAAGGTTCTGCAAGATCAAGCCCGGCCCACGAACGCATGGGACCGCGTCGCCCTGTATGCCGCCAAAGGGGAAAGCGAGGCCGGGCAGGTCGTGATTTCGGCCGGCAGCGAGCCGCTCAAGGACGTGCGCGTCAGCCTGGAGCCGCTCACCGGCCCCGGCGGGGCCATCACCCAAATAGAACTGAGCAAGGTGGTTTATATCAACCTGCCCAACCTCAAGAAGATCGTCCCGGATGCGCTGCCGCCGGCGACGCCCTTTGAGGTGGCGGCGCACTCGAATCAGCCGATCTGGATCACCCTCATCATCCCCCGGGACACGCGGCCGGGGGTTTATTCCGGCAAGCTGGTGGTCAAACCCGCCAACGCGGCGAAGCAGCGCATCCCGATCCGCCTCAAAGTGTGGAACTTCACCCTGCCGGAAACGCCGAGCCACAAAACGGCGTTTGGCATCAGCCGGAATCTGCTGCCACGGCAGCACGGTGTTTTGAAGGGCAGCGAAGCGGCGGAGCAACTCTACGCCAGGTATTACAACTTCCTGCTCGATCGCTGGATATCCGCGTACTGGCTGCCCCCCGCGGTCACCGCGCCGGAGGCGGAGCGCTATATCCGGGATCCGCGCGTGACGGGGTTTTTGATTCCTTACAACGATGATGTGGAGGAGATGCGCAAATCGGTCCAATCGCTGCGCCGCCGCGGCCTGCTGGATAAGGCCTATTTTTATCCCGTGGATGAACCCTACACCGAGCCGCATTACAAGCGCCTGGTCGAGGTCTGCACGAAAATCCATTCCATTGATCCCAAGCTGCGCATCACGATTCCCTACTATCGCGACCCCAGTTTCGATACCGGCGGCAAGACGCTGCACGAACTGGCCGACGGCCTCATCAACATCTGGTGCCCCAACATCTGGTATTTCAATGAGAACAAGGAGCGCCTGTTCGCGAAGCTGGCAAAGGGCGAGGAGTTCTGGTGGTATGTGTGCTGCGATCCGGCCCCGCCGTATCCGAACTACTTTTTGAACCTGGACGGCCCCAGCCACCGTGTCCTGCCCTGGATGGGCTGGAAGTATCGCTGCCAGGGGCTGCTTTACTGGAATACGACCTGGTGGGACGAGGGCAAGAATGGAACCGAGGATCCCTGGACGGATATGGCGACCGTCAAGGGGATTAACAAGAACATGTATGGCGACGGTTCGCTGCTCTACCCCGGCAAAAAGGTCGGGGTGGACGGCCCGGTCAGCTCCATCCGCCTCGAACTGCTGCGCGAAGGGCTGCAGGACTACGAGTATCTCGTGAAGCTGGAGCAGAAAATCGGCCGGGCCGCCACCGAGAAGTTCGTCTCCCAGCTCGTGACCAACCCCATGGACTTCAACCATAACGTGGATGACTGGGTCCGGGTGCGCGTGGCCATCGGCGAGGAGCTGGGCAAATAGGCTGATCCGCCGGCGTGTTTTTCGTTCGCTTTGGCCGTTGACACGCCGGGCGCAAATGCCTAAGCTCGCCCCAACAACTAAATCAAGCACCACACATGTTGGTCCGAATCTGCTTAATTGTGGCTGTCCTCGCCGGCTTGGCGGTGGGCGTCCTGAACTTCCTCCAGGTCAAAGAGAAGATCACCGTCCTGCAGGCTGACCTCGAGCGGGAGACCGCGCTCCATCACGAGTTCGAGGGCAAATACCAGACCACCCGGAAGGAGCTGGACGTCTGCTCCAAAGAGCTGAAGAACACCAAGGACGAGCTGGCCACGACGGTGGCGGCCCGGGACAAGGCCGAGGCCGACCTGCAGGCGCAAACCAAGCGCGCCGATAAATTAACCGAAGACCTGAACAAGACTCGCCAGGAGCGCAACGACGCCCAGGCGGAGCTGGCGGCTTACAAGGTGACCGGGGTCACGCCCCAGCAGATTCTGGCCATGAACAAGCAGTTCAAGTCCCTCCAGGACAACCTGCAGGTGGCGGAAGCCGAGAACAAGCTGCTGAACCAGAAGATCAAGAAGCTCGATACGGAGCTCTCCGTTTACCGCGACCCCAACTTCTTCGTGTCGCTGCCGGCGGCGCTGAAGGGCAAAGTGCTGGTCGCGGACCCGAAATGGAACTTCGTGGTGCTCAATATCGGCGAAGACCAGGGCGTCCTGGAACGCGGCGAACTGCTGGTCAACCGCAACGGCCAGCTCGTGGCCAAGGTGGTCGTGCGCAGCGTGCAAAAGGACCGCTGCATCGCCAACGTCCTGCCCGGCTGGGAACTGGGACAGGTGATGGAAGGGGACGTCGTCATCCCCGCCCACCCCTCGTCGTGAAAGCCGCGATTTTGCGTTTGCGCTGGGGCCTGCTGCTGCTGGCTGTCCTTGCGGCGGTCGTGGGCGGCGGCTGCGCCACCACGGAATCGGAAAACGCCGCCGAGACGCCGTGGAACCGCCCGCAAGGCTGGGAGACCGGCCTGCCCGGCGGCATGTACAATCCTTACCCCCGATAACTCCGTGCCGGCGCCCCGCCGCCGGGAGTTCGCTACGCGGGCGAAAGCGGCGGCCGTTCGATCCAGCGCGTGGGCGTGAGCAGGCAATCCAGGCGGGCGTCGTGCGGCTCGCACGGGATTTCGTTCCGCAGTTGAAGATCAAACCCCACCCCGCAGGTCGTTCCGGGCCATTCCTTTAGCAGGCGGTCGTAGTATCCCTTGCCCCGGCCCAGCCGCGCGCCGCGCACGTCAAAGGCAATCCCGGGGACCAGGATCAGGTCCAGCCGGCGCGCCGCCAGCCGGGCGCAGCGGGGGCCCGGCTCGCGAATGCCAAAGCGGCCCACGATCAGGTCCGCCGCGGCATCCTGAATCCCGCAGACTTCGTAGGTTTGGGTTGCGGCGGCGAAGCGGGGCAGGGCGACGTTTTTGCCGGCGGCCAGCGCCTCCGGCAGCAGCGGCCACACGTCCAGCTCCTGCGGCAGGGGCGCGAAGAAGAGCACCCACTGGGCCGCTTGCCACCGCGGCTGCGCCGCCAGGCGGGCGCGCGCCTGGGCCGCTCCCGCCGCGCGTTCCTCCGGGCCAAGCCGGGCAAGCGCGGCGCGCACTTGCCGCCGCAGCGCCTGTTTCGCCTCCTGGATTGCCTGCGCGGAGTTCACCGCCGGGTCAGCCCTTTGCCTCCGGGTCCCGGGCTTGCGCCTGGACCTGCAGCGCCCGCCAGTGGGCCAGCCGGTCTTTGATCTTTTTTTCCACTCCCTGCTCGGTCGGTTCGTAGTAGCGTTTATGCGCCCCGAGATAGTCCTGCGCCACGAAATGCCCTGGATGATCATGGGCGTACTGGTAGCCCTCCCCGCGGCCCAGCCGCTGGGCGCCCCGGTAGCCGGCCTCGCGCAAGTGCTCGGGAACCGCCAGCGTGCGGCCGGTGGCGACGTCTTCCAGCGCCGCGTCAATCGCCAGGAGGGCGCGGTTGCTCTTATGGGCCGTGGCGATGTAGATGGCCGCCTCGGCCAGCGGAATCCGCGCCTCCGGCCAGCCGATGAACTCGGCCGCCTGAAACGCGGCATTGGCCAGCACCAGCGCCATTGGGTCCGCCAGCCCCACATCCTCCGCGGCATGGATCACGATCCGCCGCGCGATAAAGCGCGGGTCCTCGCCGGCGTGAATCATCTTCGCCAGCCAGTACAGCGTGGCGTCGGGGTCGCTCCCGCGCATGGACTTGATGAACGCCGAAATCGTGTCGTAGTGCGCATCCTCGTCATCATAGACCACCGCCTTTTTCTGAATGCTTTGCTCCGCCACCGCGAGGTCGAGGCGGATGACGCCGTCCGCCTCCGGCGCCGTGGTGAGGACGGCGATTTCTAGCGCGTTCAACGCCTTGCGCGCGTCCCCGTCGGACAGCTTCGCCAGATGGCGCAGCGCCGCTTCCTCCGCCTGGACTTTAAGGTAGCCCAGCCCGCGTTCCGGGTCCGCCAGGGCCCGCTGGAGCAGCTCCAGCAACTCCGCTTCGGCCAGCGGCCGCAGCTCAAAGATCTGGGAGCGGGAGACCAGCGGGGAGTTGACGAAAAAGAAGGGGTTATGCGTCGTGGCGCCGATCAACCGCACGACGCCGGTCTCGACATCCGGCAGGAGCACATCCTGTTGCGCCTTGTTGAAGCGATGGATTTCATCAATGAACAGGATCGTGGACTGGTGTTTGTTGGCGAGCCGGTTGGCGGCGGCGGCCAGCACGCGGCGCATATCGGCGACGTTGGATTCAACCCCGCTCAACCGCTCGAACTTATTGCGGGTCTGGCGGGCGATAATCTGCGCCAAAGACGTCTTGCCGGTGCCCGGCGGGCCGTAGAAGATCAGCGATTGGATGCGATCCGCCTCAATGGCGCGGCGCAGCAGTTGCCCCGGCCCCAGGATGTGCGCCTGGCCGACGAACTCGCCCAGGTCGCGGGGGCGCATCCGGGCCGCCAGCGGTTGATGCCGTTCGGCGCCGGATTCCGGCGCGCCCGCGTCCGCCGGGGCCGCCCCGGGCGCGGTGGAAAACAAATCATCCCGCGACATGCCGTCACCATATCAGCCCGCGTCCGCCTTGCCCAAACCAAAAAAGGCCCGGCCCCGGCTTCGGCACGCCTCAAGGTTGTCCCGAATTGAGGCACTCATTGTCCCGGGAAAGAGCGGGGGGAGGTGTTTTTCGGGACGGGATAAGAGTTTGCCGCTTCAGAGGTTTTGCAGGGGGACTGGGTTCGCGCAGCCACATCCCGGGGGCAGAACGGTTTAGTTGGGGAGTTCAACCGTCCGCCCTCGTTTCATCGTATCCTGGGCGGGCTTGATCGCCCAAGCGGCAGCCTCGACGAACCCTTGGTTTAGCGAATCCGAGAGTATGGCTGCTGAATCCCGAGCCTTTCGCTGGTAAAATCAAGGATTTAGGCATAAAGAGGGGCAAAATAAGGCCAAAACCTGAACCCTGCCGCCTTCGGCGCATCCGAAACATCCCTTGGATTTACCCTGCCTTCGGGCCGTGTACAAGGGGTGTACAAGGGATGCTCACCGGGAGTCCATAGGATTTTAGCTGGTACACCCGATGGGCATCCCTTGTACACCCCTTGTACACGGCCTATGGACAGGGTATATCCACGGTATCTGGATAATGGGAAGAGGGGCTTGGAAAGGCCGAGACGATGAGGCGGAACGGTGGGGAAAAGGATAAGTTGCGTAAAAACAGTTAGTTATAAATCCAAGGCTGGACGGGAGTGGTTTTTCAAGGAAAGGTAAGCGTTTGGGGGGCTTTTGGCGTCGCGGCTGGCTTATTTGGAGGGGTTCCGTTGGGCAGGCCGCGCAAGGGCCATCGTACCATCGGCATCGGGGCGGGCATGGCCGTCCGGGACGTGGCCCCAATGAAGCGTTTGGTGGGTGAAGTTGAACGGAATGGATGAGGCGATCGCGCTATTTCGCGTCTTTCGGGTTTTCCCTCCCTCGCCCGGCTCACTGGCTCCGCTCCGGTGCCTTGGCCTCGATTTTCCGTCCGCCAGTCGCCGCGCGATAGTTCTCCAAACGCAGTTTCCGGACTTGAAGTCATCCAGCCCCGGGCAAAGGCGCGGCTGCGTGAGAGGCTTGGCGTTGGAATTGCTCGCAAAAACTGCCGTAATCAGTGGAATTGCGCGTCGGGCCGGCCGATGCGGGAGAGTAGCTTTCGTTGGCCGGAGGCCGTGCGGGCGTGTTCAGGAAAAAGGCAGGTTCAGCTTGTCTTTTCGCGGGGACGCGGTATTTTTCCTGCTGAGCGGTGAATTAAAGAAAACGAATAATGGTCGTACATGTGTGCAACAATCCCTGAAAAGGTGGAACTTCCTATGAAAAAGCTTAACGAGTCAGTTTGGGATGGAATCGCGGGCCGGATGTGGGTTGGCGGTTTGAGCCTGTTGCTGGTGGTTTTGCTGGCGGGTTGCCAGGGGCCGGGAGCGAAGCAATCGGCTAATTTTGCGGAGATTTCGCCGTCGGGCGCCGTGGCGGCGTCTCCGGCTTCGCCCTCGGCGTCTCCCACGGCGGAGTCGTTGATGCTGCGGGAGGGGGACACGGTGCGGATCACCTTTCCGGGGTCTCCCAACCTGAATACGATTCAACAGATTCGGCGCGACGGCAAGCTGTCGCTGCCACTGGTGGGCGAGTGCAAGGCCGCCGGGATGAGCCCGACCGATTTGGAGAAGGAACTGGTCAAACTCTATGCGCCGCAGTTGGTGACCAAAGAGGTGAATGTGGCATTGGAGTCCTCCGCCTATTTCGTGTTTGTGACGGGCGCGGTGGCGCGTCCCGGTCGGATCGCGTTTGACCGCCCGGTGACGGTCCTGGAGGCCGTGATTGATGCGGGGGTGGATTACGCGAAGGCGAATCTGAAAGACGTGACCGTAATTCGGCGCCAGGGCGAGCGCGAGGAGCAATATCATTTGAATTTGAAGCGGCATTTGCAGGGACAGGGTGGCGAGTCGTTTTACCTGCAGCCGTCCGATATTGTCTTTGTGCGGGAACGGTTTACGTGGTTCTGAGCCGCGGGGTGGCATCCCGCCTGCTACCCCGTTGTCATGCTTCTTTCTTCCGGTTGGGATCGGTTTCGTTGGCGCGGTCTTGAGCGACGCGGGCCGGGGAACGGTTTGCGGCTGACGCGGCGGATATCCTTGAAATTGTCGGGGATATCGTGTTTTGCAGCGTTTTCCGTATATCTACGGTCAGGCTGTCCGTGAAGGTTCCCGGCATGGATGGTTGACCCCTCAACAGCGCAGTGGGAAAATGGTTATCAGTCAAAATAGTGGTTGAGGCATGATCATTAAAGCCGAACAGAGTTTCAGTGCCCACCGGGTGTCGGCTGGCGCCGTGGCTCCGGGGTGGGGGCCGGGCGCGGCGGGCGCGCCGTGGGGAGGGGGATGGGGGTGGTATTGTGCCAAAACCAAGCCCAAACAGGATCATATTGCGGCGGCCGGGCTGCGCCACCGCCTGGGATTGGAGGTTTTCAGCCCCAGGTTGCGCTCGGAGCAGACGACGATTCGCGGGGTGGTCAAGCGGATTACGGAACCGGTTTTTCCCGGCTATGTTTTTGTGCGGTGTTTCCTGGATGAGCATATCGGGCAGATTCGCCACATTTCGGGGATTAGCGGGCTGGTGAGCTTCGGCGGGCGCATTCCGCAAGTGCCGGCCGAGGTGCTGGAGGATTTGCGGCGGTGTTTTGGCGCCGAGGAGCTTCTGCCGTTGCGGAAGGACCCGCGGCCGGGCGACGAGGTGACGGTGACGCGCGGCGCTTTTATGGGAATGCAGGCCCTGGTGCTGCAAAGCTGGCCCGCCCGGCGCCGGGTGCAAATCCTGCTGGAGATTCTGGGGCGGCCCACGCCGGTGGAAATGGACCGCCGCCAGGTGAGCCTGCCGCGGGACTCGGTGGCGGAGTGGCTGCCGGAGCTGGCCCGGGCATAATTGGCCTGGTGTTTGCGGATGTTGGAGCTCGCGGTGGACGCTCCGGGGGCCCGCAGGCGAAGGGTCGCCTGCCGATCGGTAATCGTGAAAAGATTAAAGCAAGCTTCCGGAGGACTCCGGGAGCCGGCTGGAAGGTGGCGCAGAGAGTCTGCGAAACACCAAGTGCGGAGCTTTGCCCGCATTCCGGCGGGCGGTGCAACCGGGGGTACGGCGGCCCGATGAGCGCGAGTTTTAGCCAGGTGAGCGCGCCGGGCCGGTCTGTCTTCCCTTTTGAATCGCCGGCGCCGGTGGAAATACTTGCCCGGGGGGCCTTGCTGGCCCACGGTAGAGTGGTGCAACGGCTGAATCCCATTCGGGATGAGCGGTGGAATGACAAGCTGGCCGCCGTGGCTCCGGACGCTTTCTTTCCGGGCAAGGGCTGGGCGCTGGTGCTGGCGCAGACCTACGGCTACGCGCCGGAGTATTTTGCGGAGCAAACCGGGGGCAGGCTCGAGGCGCTGCTGCCGGTGATGGAGGTGGATAGCTGGCTGACGGGACGCCGGGGCATTTCGCTGCCCTTTACCGATTATTGCGATCCGCTGGCGGCCGATGCGGCGGCTTTTCGGCAACTGTTTGACGCGGCCGTGGCGCATGGCCGGAGCCGGCGCTGGAAGTATTTGGAATTGCGGGGCGGGCAGCCGTTTCTGGCCGCGGCTCCGCCGGCGCAGCAGTATTATGGGCACGAGCTTTCCCTGGCCGGGGAGGAGCCGGAGTTGTTTGCGGCCCTGAAGTCAGCGACGCGGCGCGCGGTGCGCAAGGCGCAACACGAGGGCGTCACGGTTGAGTTTCGGAGTGACGTCCGGGGAATCCGGCAATTTTACGCGCTGCACTGCCGGACGCGGCGCAAGCATGGTTTGCCGCCTCAGCCGCTGCGGTTCTTCCTGCAGGTGCAGGAGCGCATCCTGGATCACGGGGATGGCATTGTGGTGCTGGCGCGCGCCGGCGCGCGCTACATTGCCGGCGCCGTCTTTTTTCAGAAGGGGGCAACGGCGCTCTACAAGTTTGGGGCTTCCGATGAGCGGACGCTCCGGCTGCGCGGCAATGATTTGGTGATCTGGGAGGGCATCCGGCATTATGCCGCCCGGGGCTGCCGGAAGCTGTATATGGGCCGGACTTCGCCGGCCAACGAAGGGTTGCTCCGCTTCAAGCGGGGCTGGGGGGCGCGGGAATACCCGATTCCTTACTACCGGTACGATCTGCGGAAGAACGCGTTTGTGCCGGGGCATGACGAGACGGTGGGGTGGCATAACCGGGTTTTTGGCGCGCTGCCGTTGAGCCTGTCGCGGCTGCTGGGGGCGCTGTTATATCGCCATGTCGCCTGACCGTCCAACTTTCCGGGCGTATGGGCCCGCCGGGAAAGACGAATTACCTGACGAAGCGCCCGAATAGAACGACGATAATTTATGCAAACGCACGAACGGCTGCAGCATTCGACCGGGCTAACCCTGGCGGATATTTACTACATCATCTTTCGGCATAAGTGGAAGATCCTCAGCTTTTCCGTGCTGGGACTCGCGGTGGCCGCGGTGGTTTATGTCACCTCGCCGCCCATGTATGTTTCGGAAGCCAAGCTGCTCATCCGCTACGTGGTCGAGTCCAGCATGCCCAGCGGGATAGCGGGGGATCCCCAGATCAAGAACCCCGATCCGCGGGGGGACAACATCATCAATTCGGAGGTTGAGGTGCTCCAAAGCCTGGACCTGGCGACGCAAGTGGTGGACATCATTGGGGCGGGGAAAATCCTCGGGGCCGGCCCGGCCAACACGAACAAGTACCAGGCCGCCGTTTTGCTGCAGCAGAATCTGAAGGTTGAGGTTCCCCGCCGCAGCAACGTCCTGCGGATTGTCTTTCAGAATCCCAACCGGGAGGTTGTGCAACCGGTGCTGACGCAGATCATCGAGGCCTACCTTCGCAAGCACGTTCAAATCCACCGGAGCATGGGCGGTTTTGATGATGTGTTGACCCAGCAGACCGACGCGTTGCGCTCACAACTGGCCCAAACCGAGCAGGACTTGCGCAAAGCCAGGACCAACATTGGCGTGGTGCCGCTCGAGGAGATGAAGAAGGCCTATAGCGAGTCGCTCGCAAAAATCCGGCAGGAACTGTTCAACACCCAGGCCGAATTGGCCCAGCAGCAGGCGGTGCTCGAGGAGCACCAGAAGCTGCTGCCGAAAAAGCCGGAAGCCTCCGCCGCGGCGCCCGACGCCGAAGTTCCGCCCGAAAAGCTGGAGTCGTATCGGAACATCGTCGCGCGCCTGGATTCGTTTCGCAAACAGGAGCAGGGGCTGCTGACCCAGTACACGGAAGAGAACGCGATGGTGCGGGGCATCCGCGAGCAAATCGCCGCGCTGGAACAGACGCGGCAGAAGCTGGAAGCGGATTATCCGCGGCTGGCGCGGCTGCAGCCGCCCTCCGCCAAGCCCGGCGAGGCGGTTGGCGATTTCCTGGAGGAACGGGCGCGCATCTCGATTGCGGCGCTGCAGACCAAGATCAAGGTGCTCAATTCGCAAATGGACCAGTTGACCGCCGAAGCCAAGGCGGTGAACGAACTCGAGCCCGGCATCGTCGAGTTGCAGCGAAAAAAGGAGCTGGAGGAAGCCAAGTATCGCCACTTCTCCACCAGCCTGGAGCAGGCGCGGTTTGACGAGACTTTGAGTGCCGGCCGCATGTCGAACATCGGCGTGGCGCAGGCGCCCAGCCCGGCGTTTCGGGAATCGCGGCAGTTGGTTCAGATGCTCGGCCTGATCGCCCTCGGCGGCGTGGTTGCCGGGTTTGCGCTGGCGTTCCTGATCGAGCTGGTCCTGGATCGGACCGTCCGCCGTCCCATTGAAGTGGAAACGCGCCTGCGGCTTCCGCTCTTCCTGACGATTCCTAAGATGCGGCGAAATAGCCGCCAGCCGTTGCTGCCGTCGCCGGCGCCGGCCGCCGGCTCGCCGGAAAGCGGCGGGGCGGACGAAAAAGCGGCAGTTGACCAGAAAGCCGGAGTGGTGCCTTACCAGGCGAACGGCCTGGTTTCCTACTACGAGGCCCTGCGCGACCGGCTGGTGACCTTCTTCGAGGTGCGCAATCTTACGCACAAGCCCAAGATGATTGCGGTCACGGGTTGTGCGAAAGGCGTGGGGGTCACAACGATTGCCGCGGGTCTGGCGGCCAGCTTATCCGAAACCGGGGATGGGAACGTGCTGCTGGTGGATATGACCGCCGGACAGGGGGCGGCCCACCCCTTCTTCAAGGGCAAACCCGGGCTGGGCCTCGCCGAGGCGCTGGGCAATGAGACGCGCGATAATACAATGGTGCAGGAGAATCTCTACGCGGTCGCGGAAGGCGGAAAAAGCGGCCTGCTGCCGCGCGTTTTGCCGCGGCGCTTTGGCAGCCTGGTGCCCAAGCTCAAGGCCAGCGACTACGACTACATCATTTTCGACATGCCTCCGGTCAGCCAGGTTAGCGTGACCCCGCGGCTGGCGGGGTTCATGGATACGGTGCTGCTGGTGCTCGAGTCCGAGAAGACTCAAAGTGAGGCGGCCCGGCGCGCCGCCGCCATGCTCGCTGAATCCAAAGCGAACGTTAACGCGGTGCTGAATAAAAACCGGAGCTATGTTCCGCAACGGTTTCAGCAGGAGGTTTGAGCGGCCCTCCGTCTTCCCTGCTCCCGGCCGGTGGTTTTTAGCGTAAACGATTTGGGTTTGCCGGCAATGGTCCTTGCGCGCGCCGATTTGATCCGGGATCGGGCTGCCGGGCGCTGTCGGCACTGTTAAAATGCTGCGCAACCGCCTGTATTACTCCGTCAAGCCGCTCGTGCCGCTGCCGCTCCGGTTTGCGATCCGGCAGTGGTTTGCGCTGCGAAAGCTTCGCGCGGTCGGAGACATTTGGCCGATTATGCCCGGCTCGGAGCTGCAGCCCCAGGATTGGCCTGGCTGGCCGGAAGGCAAACGATTTGCCCTGGTTCTTACCCATGACGTCGAGGGGCAAGGCGGGTTGGACAAGATCACGCGGTTGATGGAGCTCGAAATCCAATTGGGGTTTCGGTCCGCGTTCAATTTGATTCCGGAGGGGTCGTATCGTGTTTCCCGCGAGTTGCGCGTGCAAATTGAAGCCGCCGGGTTTGAAGTGGGCATTCACGACCTGTACCACGACGGCAAATTATTTCTTACCCGGAGCCAGTTCAGCCGGCGCGCAGTTCGGATCAACCATCATCTCAAGGATTGGGCGGTGACCGGTTTTCGTTCCGGCTTCATGCTGCACAACCTCGACTGGATTCACGATCTTCAGGTCGCCTACGACGCTTCGACGTTCGACACCGATCCCTTCGAGCCGCAGCCCCACGGCCAGAATACCATCTTTCCCTTTTGGGTGTCGCGAAATGGGAAACCGCGCGCGGGAGTTGCCCCGGCGGCTTCCGCCCGGGCTCCGGAATCTTCGACCGGGCCGCGCCCCGGCTACGCCGAGCTTCCCTACACGCTGCCGCAAGACTCGACCCTGTTCCTGCTTTTAAAGGAGCGGCATCCCGATATCTGGTATCAAAAGCTCGATTGGATTGCGCGGCATGGCGGCATGGCCCTGGTGAATGTGCATCCGGACTACATGCGTTTCCCGGACGAGCGCGACACCCCGCATACCTATCCGGCGGATTGCTACCGGCAGTTTCTCGATTACGCGCGCCAGAAATACAAAGACACGTTCTGGCAGCCCCTGCCCCGCGAGCTGGCCGCATTCGTGGCCCGCCAGCGCATCCCGATGCGCCGCGCGCCGCGCCGCATCGCCATGGTTACCCATTCCCACATCCTGTCGGATGCGCGCGTGTTGCGTTACGCGGAGGCGCTCGCCCAGCGGGGCGACCAGGTGGATGTGCTGGCGCTCCGGCGTTCCAGGGAAGTTCCCACGCACGAAACCCTGGGCAATATTCGCCTGATCCACCTCCAGCCCCGCTACGGCAAGACGGAGAAATCTCCGCTGTCCCACCTTTTCCCCGTGCTTCGGTTTCTGGCGAGCTCATCGTTCTGGCTCCTGCGCGAGCACCGGCGCCGCCCCTACGATTTGCTGCATATCCATAATGTTCCGGACTTCCTCGTGTTTGCGGCCTGGTATCCCCGGTTGACGGGGGCCAAGGTGATCCTGGATATCCACGATATTGTCCCGGAATTCTACGCCAGTAAATTCGGCACCCGCCCGGGCGCCCCCGCAGTCCGCCTGCTCAAGATCATTGAACGGGTTTCCGCCGCCTTTGCGAACCACATCATCATCTCCAATCATTGCTGGCGCGATACCTATGTCGCGCGCAACCATTTGAGCGGCGCCTGCTCGGTTTTCATCAATAACGTGGATTCGCGGGTTTTCTATCTGCGCCCGCGGACGCGCCATGATGGCAAAATCGTCGTGATCTTCCCCGGCGGCCTCCAGTGGCACCAGGGATTGGACCTGGCCATCCGGGCCTTTCGCCAGGTCCGCAGCCAAATCCCCAACGCCGAGCTGCATATCTACGGCGATGGCAACATGAAGAACCGCCTGGTGCAGCTTGCCGCCGAGCTCGAGCTCCATGACGCCGTGCGCTTCTTTGATCCGCTGCCGATTCGCCAAATTGCGGAAATCATGGCGAACGCGGATCTTGGGGTTGTTCCCAAGCGGGCCGATTCCTTTGGCAATGAAGCCTACAGCACCAAGATAATGGAATTCATGTCGCTGGGGGTTCCCGTGGTCGTTTCCCGCACCCGGATAGACCGGCTCTATTTCCCGGACTCAACCGTGCGCTTTTTTGAGTCCGGGAATGTTGAGGCACTCACCGAGGCGCTGCTGGAAGTCATCCAGGATCCCGAGCGCCGCCGCCGCTTTATTGCCAACGGTTTGGAATACGTCGCGCGCCATAACTGGGAGTCCCGCCGGGAAGCCTACCTGGCGCTCGTAGATGCCCTGATTTCCGGCCAACCTCCGGCCCAGGTGGTTCCGCCCGACCCCTTTGACCAGCACCCGCTTCCGCAAACCGAGGAGGCCCGGAGTCCCGCTCGGGAATTGGCGCTAAAGTAAAGCTCGCTTCGTTCCCATTGAATCGTTCCCGAGCGGCACTGCTGCCTTGCCCCCCGCTGATGGTTGTTTTTCCATGCGCTGGGATCGTTCGATAACCTTGAACGTCATTCGCCCTTGGCAGCGGCTGTTTAAAGCGGCTCCTCCTTCGGGCGCCGCCACGGCTGCGGACCGGCCAGGCCTCGCGGCGGGCAGTTCGATTCCCATCCTGATGTATCACAGCATCAGTGCCGATTCCGAGCCGGGCGTTCATTCCTATTACCAGGTCAACACGCATCCCGGGGTTTTTCGGCAGCACATGCAATTCCTGGCCGATAATCACTACCGCACGATTACGCTGGATCAGCTCGCGGACGCGGCGGCGCATCCGGCGATTGGCGCGCCCGCCCCCCAACTCCCCCAGACTCCGCCGCCGGGTTCAACCGCCACGTCGGCCCGCGCGGTCGTTTTGACGTTCGACGACGGATTTCGCGATTTCTATACGGAGGCCTTTCCGGTCCTTCGGGAGTTTGGTTTTACCGCAACCGTTTTTCTGCCCACCGCCTGCATTGGCGATGAACGCCGCCAATTCCGTTCGGCAAGCCGGAATGCGCAACTCTCAAGGGGCAAAGAATGTCTCACCTGGGCCGAAGTCCGCGAGCTTCACTCGGCCGGCATCACATTCGGCTCCCACACCGTGACGCACCCCCGGCTCGTGGAATTGGGTTGGGCGGAGATTAGATCTGAAATCGTCGATTCCAAGGCCGAGATTGAGCGGCATTTGGGCGAAACGGTGACCGCGTTCTGCTATCCCTTCGCGTTCCCACAGAATAATAGCCCCTTCGTGCAAAGGCTTGCCGGGTTGCTGCGCGACACCGGCTACCGCTGCTGCGCGACGACGCAGCTCGGCCGTTGGAAGGCGGGAGACCGCGCTTACTTCTTAAAACGGTTGCCGGCGAACTCTCAGGATGATCCCGCCTTCTTTGCGGCCAAACTCGACGGGGCCTATGATTGGCTCGGCACAATTCAAACGTTGAGCAAAAAGCTTCGTCGGCGGCAAAGGCCCCACAGGGAAGCGCCGCCAAAAGCTGCCGCTCCCACGCTGGCTGAGGCTGAGGCTGCGAATTCGGACTCCTGATCTTTGGCCGGGAGGCTCGGTCAACCACTCGCATGTCCGCTTACGCCATCATCACGCCGGTGCGCAATGAGGAGGACCACTTTCCGCACACCCTCAATTCCGTTTGCGCCCAGACCGTACGGCCGCTTGCCTGGGTCATTGTGAATGACGGCTCGACGGATGCCACTCCTCGACTCGCCGAGGCCGCAGCCGGCCAGCATGGCTGGATCCGGGTTGTCCATCGCCCTGACCGTGGCCGCCGCAAGCAAGGCGGCGGGGTCATTGAAGCCTTTAATGATGGCTATGCCCTGCTTTCAAGCCTGTTCACTAAGCCCCAAACCGTAGGGGCTGACACCCCTCCGCATTCCGCTTCCACGCCTCCCTGGAGTTTTCTGGTTAAACTGGACGGCGATCTCCAGCTTCCCCCGGACTACTTCGCGCGGTGCCTGGAACGGTTTGCGGATGATTCCAAACTGGGTATCGGCGGCGGCATGGTGTGCCGGCAGCAGAACGGCGATTGGGTGGAAGATTCTCCGGGCGACCCTCCGTTTCACGTCCGCGGGGCCACTAAAATCTACCGGCGAGCCTGTTGGGAAGCCTTGGGCGGCTTGGTATCCGCTCCCGGCTGGGATACGCTGGATGAGCTGAAGGCAAACATGCTGGGCTGGCAAACCTATACGTTTCGAGAGATCAAGCTGCTCCAGCTCAAGTTCACCGGTGCCGCCGATGGCGCCTGGAAGAATTGGGTCAAGAACGGGCTGGCGAACTACAACACCGGCTATCACCCCTTATTCATGCTCGCCAAATGTTTGCGGCGGTTTATCAGCCGCCCGTTCAGCCTTGCCGCTCCCGGCCTGCTGGCTGGCTTCTTCGGCGGTTATTTGAAGGGCAAACCTGCCGGGCTGGATACGCAGCTCGTCCACTACATTCGCCGGCAGCAAATGAACTGCCTGTTGTTCCGCGACAGCTTGTGGAAACCGCGCGGACCTGGCCGCGCGGCCGCCGCCTTGCCATCCCCTGCCGGCGCCCGCGCCGGGCATTAATCCAAACGAGGCATTGGACGTGGTTAAGCGCCTGGTCAAACTGGGAATCAGCCTGCTTGTGCGGGGATGGGATGTCTTGCAGTTGGGGGTGAAGCGGATACTCGGGCGAGCAAGCGAACCGCGATGCGTGGTTCTGTATTATCATGGCATCGCTTCAAGCCTGAAGCAGGCGTTTATTCGGCAGATGGACGAAGCGGCACGGCTGGCGGAACCGGTCGCCGCGGGTTTCAACGGCGGGTTGGCTCCAGGCCGGCGTTATTTCGCCGTCACATTCGACGACGGCTTTGTCAGCACCCTGGAGAATGCATTTCCCGTGCTGCTGCAGCGCCGCATCCCGGCCACAATTTTCATCCCCACCGGGAGCCTGGGCCAGCGCCCGGCCTGGGTAAAGAATCCTGCTTCTCCGGCCTGGAATGAGACCGTGATGACGGCCGACCAGGTGCGTTCATTACGGCACTACGAGGGGATTACCGTTGGAGCGCACTCGGTCTCGCATCCGAACTTCCAAGCGCTTGAACCGGCGCAGGCGGAGCGAGAGTTGAAAGAGAGCAAAACCGAGCTGGAAACGCTTATGGGATGCGCTGTGGATTTGTTTAGCTTTCCGCATGGGAAGTACTCCGCCGCCAGCCTTGAATTGGCCAAAGCCGTCGGCTACCGGCGGGTTTTCTCGATTGCGCCGGAACCTGCTCAAGGGGAGAGGGCAAGTTATGTTGTAGGGCGCGTCCTGGTCTGTCCCAGCGACTGGCCCGTGGAGTTTCGATTGAAGCTGTTGGGCGCCTACCGCTGGATGACATGGATACAGGAAGGAGGGCCAACTCCGGTCCATGGGTAATTTTTTGCTCGATTTGCGGCCGCAGGCCGAACGCGAACTCGGCCCGGCCGCGGATTTCCTCAAGTTCTATCCCGATATGCGGGTGGAACGGCTGGACTATCCTGAGTTCGGCCTGGTGCTGACCTCGGCCGACAAGCCCGGGCTTTGGTCCGCTTATCAATCGCCTGATGGCGCCTTGATGGGAGCATTGTGCGGGCGCATAGCGCTGGATCAGAAGCAATGGGACAAGGCGGCAACGGTTGAGGGATCGGGCGGGCTCGCCTGCAAGCATATTTGCCAAAGCTATGCCGCGGAAGGCATCCGCGGGATTGAAAACCTGAACGGCAATTTTGTGATCCTGCTGTTCGACCGCCCACGCCGGGAACTTCACCTGGTCACCGATCGCTGGGGTTTATTGCCCGCATTCAGGCTCGAAGGAGAGTTGGCGGGCAGGATTTTCTCGTCGCATCCGGACGTGCTGGCCGACGCCGCCGGGGAAGGACAAAACTGGGATCAGGTTTCCTTTGCGGAGTTTATTCTCACTGGCCGATTGACGGCCCCCTACACCTATTACCGGCACATTAAAGCCCTGCCTGTGGGGATCACCACGACGCTGACATTTGGAGAAAATGGCGGATCCGAGGCGCGAACGCGATGCTATTTTCAACCCGGCAAGGCTGGGGTTGTCAGCGCCAGTGTGGAGGAGGTGGCCGAGCGATTTGCCGCCGCTTTTCGTGACTCTGTAACCAAGCGGACGCTGCCATTACTCGGACGTACCGCGATTGCCTTGAGCGGAGGATTGGACTCCCGGACCGTGCTTTGCGCAGCGCCCGATCGGGCGGGTTTGGTGGCTTTCACCTGTTACGACGAGGAGAACCGCGAATTCAGAATCGCGCGCGAGATCGCCCGCCGGGCCGGGGTTGCCTTTGTCCCGCTCAAGCGGCATTTTGATTATTATGCGGACCACGCCGCGGCGGGGGTGAGGATTTCGGCAGGCATGGGCTGCATCGCCAGCAACCATTTTCTGGGATTCCGCGACCAGTTGCGGGAGATGGGAGGAGATAACCTTCTGACGGGCTGCTACTGCGATTACATCTTCAAAGGGCTGGCGCTCAACAAACAAGTTAACCGCTGGACGACGTGTGAATCTCTGGGACCGTTCGGCTTTTCATTTTATGCGGGCCATACGCCGGCCGACACGGAATTGGCCGGCGCGGTGCGGGAGCGGCTTGAGGCCTCCATTCCGGCTCCTTTGCGGCGTTATAACACCGAGTCGGCGGTGCGGGAAGTGGAGCAACGCCGGATCTTTCCGCTGGCTTATGAAGAAGACAACGCGGAGCGGGTGATTCCGCAGCGCGTAATGGGCTGGTATCCTCCCGTGGCTGAAAACGAACTTATGCAGGTCCACCTGGCGATGGATACCGCCATGAAATTGAACCGCACCCTGTTTGGGCGGATGATGCGGAAAATCTGTCCGTCGGGCATCCTGCAAGTCCCCGACGCGAACACCGGGGTGCCCGTAACAGCTTCGTTGTTGCGGGAAGTGTTCAGTTGCCACTTGGACCGCCTTGGCAGGTTTGCGCGCAAGGTGATACCCACACATTCTACAATGGGGTCGTGGCTCAATTGGAACTCCTACATTCTGCAGAGCCGGAAAATACAGGAGTTGTGGTCGGAGCCGAACCCCGTGGCGATGGATGTTTTTGTGTCTGTTCTGGGGAAGAATCGCTTCCACCGGAACGTGGGTGATTACCGTGGCAGGGAGGTCTGGGTGTTTCTGCAATTATTCACGCTGAAGCTATGGTTCGACCAGCGTGCCAAAACAAGACTGCCCGCGCCGGAACCCGAACTCGGCGTTTGCGTGCAATCATAATGACCCCGGAAACAGCCAGCAAGGCATCGAGCACCGCTTTGAACGGCTACCGCGTCAGTGTGGACGAAACGCCTGAGGACGAGTGGAACGCGCTGCTCCCGTTGTTTGACGATGCCAGTATTTATCAAACCTGGGCCTACGGCGCGGTCCGCTGGGGAGAGAAACAGCTTAGCCACTTAGTCTTGCGGAAGAACGCCGCCGTGGTTGGCATGGCGCAGGTTCGGGTGATCCGCGTCCCGCTCATTGGCAGCGGGATCGCGTATATTCGCTGGGGGCCGCTCTATCGTCTGCGTGGCTCAATCTCCCACGGCGAAGCGTTGGTTGCTCTGATGGAGGCAATCCGGGAAGAGTACGCAAACCGCCGTGGGTTGATGGTTCGTATCCTGCCCAATATTTTTCAGGGCAGCACTTGCGCAGCCGATTTTGCCAGGATCTGCCAGGAGGCCGGCTTCGCCGCGGACGAGGCGCACCCTTCCTACCGAACCCTTCTTGTCAGCCTGGAAGAAACACTCGAGCAAATCCGCAAGCGGCTGGACCAGAAATGGCGTAATCAATTGAATGCGTCGGAACGGAACGGGCTAAGCATCGAGGAAGGGCAGAGCGACGAGCTGTATGCCCGGTTTCTGACCATTTATGATGAGATGATGGGTCGGAAACGATTTGAGACGACTGTGGATGCCAGGCAGTTTGGGCGATTGCAGCGGAGCCTCCCGGCCGATCTGAAGATGCATATTCTCCTGTGCGAAAAGGACGGGAAGGATCAAGCCGGCTTAGTCAGCACGAGCGTTGGCGACACAGGCATTTACCTGCTCGGGGCTACCAGTGAAGCGGGGATGAAAAGCAAAGGAGCTTACCTCCTGCAGTGGCAGATGATCAAGCGATTGAAAGAACGCGGTTGCCGCTGGTATGATTTGGGGGGCATCAACCCGGAAACGAACCCGGGGGTTTACCATTTCAAGGCCGGGTTAGGCGGCGTAGAAAGCCGCCAGTGTTCCCGGCGGGAACTTAGCGGGAGTTGGATTAGCAGCGCCTGTGTGATGTTGCCAGAACGCCTCAGCGGTGCCATCGAGGCATGGCGTCACCGGCGGAAACCTGCGCTCCTCAACGCGACGAAATGACAACGCCCACGCTTCCGTCGGCCGATTTATCAATCGTTATCGTCAACTGGAATGGCGGAAAGTTGTTGAACGACTGCCTTGCCTCCATCGTCGCTCACGGCGGGGGACTGAATCTGCAGGTCATCGTAATTGATAACGCCTCGCGGGATGGCAGCCGGGAAATGGCCGAACGCGCTTTCCCACAGTTTCAGGTCATCAATTCCGGGACCAATCTTGGTTTCGGCAAGGCCAACAACCTGGCCCGGTCGCTAGTCAAGTCCGACTTCGTCCTGTTCTTAAACCCGGACACGGTTCTATGCGAAAATGCGCTCGAGCGGATGGTTGAGTTTCTTCGCCGCAATCCCAATGTTGGCGCACTCGGCTGTAAAATGCTGTACCCGAACGGCGAAGTGCAGGAATTGGGCTTGCAGTATTTTCCGACGCCCTGGAAAGAGTTTCTCCATTCCCTGTTCATGTCCACGGGGACCCGGCAGTGGCTCAAACGGTGGCTGCCTTACCATGATCCCAACCACAGCGGCTACGCCATCAAACTTTATGGCGGGTGCCTCCTGTGTCGCAAGCAAGCGCTCGAACGGGTTGGCTGGTTCGATGAGCGGTACTTTATGTATGCCGAGGACGTAGATCTTTGCCGGGCGATCCGGGACGTCGGCTGGAAGCTCTACTATTTGAGCGAGGCGAAGATTGTTCATGTGTGTGGCGGCGCCAGCGAGAAAGCCCCCAGCGGATTCTCGATCCTGATGAAGTCCGAATCCATTGCGAAACTAATCCGGAAGTATCAAGGTGGGTTGGGGGCGCTTTTATATCGTGTCGGGACGTTGATAGCGGCGATAGTGCGGTTGCTCATATTAACCCTGATGAGCGTTGCGCGATTGGCAGCGCGGCGGCCGGCACACGGAGAACTGGATGCGGCGTTCTTCAAGTACCGCACGTTGATTGGGTGGGCGCTTGGAGTGAAGCGGGCGCAGATCGCGGCATAAATGCGGCATGACGCGATGAAGAAGTTTCTTAGGGGCTTGCAAGTTGGAGATGGGCTGCGCCATCGCCTCTTTCGAGGAGGCGCCTGGCTGGCAATTGGCACCGTCGCCGACCAAGGCCTGCGGTTTCTCCGCAATATCATTCTGGCCCGACTCCTCGCGCCGGAAGCCTTCGGGTTGATGGCCATCGTCCTCTCCGTCTGCTCCCTGTTCCAAGTTCTCACCGGAATCGGGATCAAGGAGTCAGTGGTGCAAAATCCGCGTGGGGCTGAGCGCACATTCCTTAATGGCGCTTGGTGGCTATCGGTCGCGCGCGGGCTTGGGCTATACTTGCTGGCGTTCGTCTCGGCGCCCTGGATTGCGCGCTTCTACGAGGCTCCCGAGTTGGAGCGCCTGCTCCGCGTGGCTTTCCTCAGTGTCCTGGCACAAGCTGCCCTTAGTGCGGGGGCGTTCGTAGCAGTCAAGCAGATGCGCTATTCCAAGTGGGTTCTCATTCAGCAGGGGGGCGGTGTGATTGGAGTGCTTACTGCCATCACCTTGGGGTTTTACCTGCGCGGTGTGTGGGCCTTGGTCCTCGGCTTTGCCGTAGAAGGTACCGCCCGGTGCCTGATTTCCTACTTGGTTTGTCCCTTCCGGCCTGGCCTGCAGTTTGATCCGGAAAACCGCCGGGCGCTCTTGCGTTTTGCGGGAGGAATGTTCGGCTTGCCGGCGCTCATGTTAGTCTATACCGAGGGCAGCACGTTTGCCTTGGGTAAACTGGGTTCCAAAGCTGATTTGGGAATATTTGCCATGGCCCTCGGTCTTGCCCGTATGGCCTCCATGTTCAGTAATCAAATGGTGGACCTGTTGATGCCCGCTTTTTCCGAAATTCAAAAAGATCCCGGGCGAGTGAACCAAGGCATATTGAAAGTGACCACTTTTCTGGCGCTGGCAGGGGTCCCGGCAAGCGCCTTCATGGCTTTATTTGGCAGCCAGGTGATGGAGGCGCTCTACGGCCCCAGGTATGCTGCGGGAGGGTTGGCTCTGGCTCTGTTATTTGCCAACGAGGTGCTATTGGTCAGCAGCGTACCTATTGCAACGGTATATCTGGCGGTAGGCAAACCCGCCCTGCTCCGCCGCTTTTCGCTTTTGCGAGCATTCCTGGTAGTCGCGCTGCTATGGCCCGCCATTCGGTTCGGTGGGTTGACCGGGGCAGCGAGCACTCCCGTGGCTGCGATGTTGCTGGCCTACGGGCTCCAACTGGCGCAGTTGCGAACCGTAACCGGGCTGGAAATCAAGACATACCTCGCTCTCTGGCTGCGTGGGTTGTTGGTCGCAGCTCCATTTGTTGGATTATGGCTGGTGATGAGGTTTTTTTTCCAGGGTATTCGGCCGTTGGTAGAATTGGTTTGGCTGGGCGTTGCCACCGGCGTGGTCCTTGGCACGTTCGCTTTTTCCGCGTATCGGCAACCTTCTGTGAGGAGATACCTCTGGCGATTTGCACACCCGGCAAACTAATAGTCCCATGAACCATTCCCACAAAAATGCGCCTCGTTGCGCTCACGAATTGAACCGGTGCTCGTTGAGCGGGTTACTGGTCCTCTTGTCAAAGGTGCCGAAGGTTCGTCGGCTGTGTCTCATGGCTGGCCTGCGGCTGGAACGAGGCCAGTTTTACTCTGAGACTGCGCGCGAAATTATGCGACGCCGCTACGGGGTGACGATTGGCGCGTATAGTTATGGCTGCTGTTTTGTTCCCGGCACCTTCCCCGGGAAGACTGTGATCGGGCGCTACGTGTCTTTAGCAAGTGGTATTTCAGTGGTTCGCCGGAATCATCCCGTGAGCGGGATTTCTACGCATCCATTTTTCTTTAATAGCAAACTCAAATGGATTCCTCGCGACAATCTGCCTATTGCCGATCTTACAATTGAGCACGATGCCTGGGTGGGAGAGCGTGCCTTCATTCTGCCTGGATGCACTCGGATTGGCATCGGGGCGGTTATTGGTGCCGGAGCCGTGGTGACCAAGGATGTGCCAAACTTCGCAATTGTTGCCGGAAGTCCCGCTAGATTGATCCGATTTCGCTTTAGCGAGGAGATTCAAACTGCCGTGATTCGCAGCCAGTGGTGGACCCGGCCCGTCGAGAGCTTCCAAGGGGTCTTCGAGGAAATGGCAAGCCCCGTAGATCCGAAAACCAGCATGCATTTGCTGACGCCTAAATGAAATACTTGAGAAAGATTTTCACGGGCACGGGGCGGTTCCCCGGAAAAAACTAACGGAACACGGACAAAGAAAAACAACCGTGGTTCAATAGGTTTCCAAGCTTTTCTGAGTTGTGTCTTCAATCGGCATAATCGTATTCATTTTGCTGCTGGCTGCCGTAGTCTGGCTTCAACTCCAGCGGGACTTTATCCGGGGATTAAGTTGCGCGATGTTCATCTGGGTTTCGATGACCACATTCCTGCGGATTGATCTGCCCGGCTCATTACCAGAACTCACGATTCACCGCCTGCTCCTGATTTTGGTCCTGATTGCCTGGATTCGCAAGGGAGGGATGGCCAAATTAGCGTCGGTGCCGTTGCTCGGCTATTTTGCTTTTTGGGCCATGGCTAACCTGGTGTCCCTTGCCGGGACCCAAATTGATTTTGTCATTAGCTTGAAGCGGGTGTTGGACTTCGTGCTCGAAGTATTTGCTGCCTACATCATAACGGCAACAAGCCTGAAGACCCGCGAAGACGTGCTCCGGGTTTTGCGCGCTGCCTGGCTGGGCCTGCTCGTAGTTGCGGTGTTTGCGGTTATTGAACGCTATACCGGGTTTAATCCAGTGGACCGCTATATCCCCGGTTATGCCCGGGAAGATGTTCAATTCCGCGATATCTTATCAACATTTCAGCATCGGATCCTGCTGGGAACTGCGCTGGCCATGGGCGTGCCGTTAAGCTTTCTGCCGCTGCGTTCCCGGAAGCGAGTGGACGAAGGAGGTGCGGTTTTTTGGGGAACGCTGAGTCTCTTGGTTGCTGGGTGTTATTTTTCTTTCAGCCGCGGTCCGTGGCTTGGACTGGCGCTTGCATTCGTCATCCTGGCTTTCCTGGGCTCCACAAAAATTCGGTCGCGGCTCGCGATTATCGGCGTAATCGCCGGCTTGATTTTAGTCGTCCGCCCGGGAGTGCTGGAAACCATCGGTGGTTTTGCCAAAGACACGGCTGACACTGATTCGTTCAAAGGAGGCACGTTTCAATACCGGTTGGAACTATGGCGTGTGGCCGCCAGCGAAGTTTCCAAATCTGCCTGGACAATGCTGTTTGGCTATGGGCCGGGAGCTGGCAGCGTGATGGAGATCGAGCGAGAACTTTCCTACCGGGGCCGTTACCAGAAGATTGAGAGCTGGGATAATCATTTCGCTTATGCTTTGTTTCAATCCGGATATGTGGGGCTGTTAGCGACCCTGGTGCTTTACCTGAAGGCCTTGGTTCCGATGTTGATTGCAGCCCGCAATCCCGGGAATCCCAATCGTGAATTGCAGGCCTGTCTCTTTGCCGCAGCCTTCGTCCAGGTCTGGATGATGACCAATGTGCTGGTTTTTGCCAAACAACTGGATTACCTGTTCTGGACCCTTGTGGCCTCGGGGTTCGTCTTGTCGTCCCGCGCTGAGTTTTCCCGATCACCTTCTGCGGCGCCGATGCCGGAGCATGAAAGCGGCAATGATGTGGAGCCGTCGCTGTCCGATGTGGATTGCCCGCAGTGTAAACTTACTGCCCTGTCGAAATAGCAGACAATGTTGACAAAAAACCCTACAGGATTTTCCACGAATCACCCGGGGCTTATCATCCGCGAACAAAAACGGATCGGGTTTTTTCGGAACAGAACATGCTGTAATACCCTGTGGCTATGCGCGTGATGTGCTTAAGTTTTCGATCCTGCGGGATTATAATATTATATACGGACTTGAAGCGAGCCCTCTTCCCGCTCGTTTTTGGGGGGCTGATGCTCTGGGGAAATCCCCTGGTAGAGGCCGCCACCTACTACGTGGCTCTTTCCGGAAATGACGCCAACTCTGGGGCGCAGACGGCTCCCTGGCGAACCATTCAAAAAGCAGCCGATGTCGCTGGAGCAGGAGATACGGTTTTGATAGGTTCAGGCAACTACGGGGAGTGCGTCAAAATCTGCCATAAGGTATCAGCAGGGGCCTGCGTAACGTTTGACGGCCAGGGGGTAGCAACGAACGCCCAGTTCCAAATAGCATCGCCAAATGTCCGGATACGAAACTTTATACTTACCGGACTAACTACTAAATTTACGGGCGCGATTGACCTGCGAAGGGGCGCTCACGGGGCCTATATTGAGGGAAACCAAATTGACACTGCGTACGCAGATTCAGTCCGGGCTGTTAATTGGGATTTCGGGTCCCAGACTCCGATTGATCCCAATGTGGCGAGCAGGGTAACTATTACGAACAATTCCATTGCCCACATTTACAACACCGTTTGTATTATCTTGATGGGGACGAATAATTTGGTCGTAAACAACCGCATGCGGGATATTCGGGATGCGGATTACTTCCATGTATTTGGAGTCTCAAACACAGTGCGGGGGAATATTTGCATCGGCTTCGAGGATACCCCCAACAGCGGAAACCACATGGACTGTTTCCAAACATTTGGACTAAACGGCCATGCATCGAAACACATGATTATCGAGGAAAACGTATTCGGTTACAATTACAACCCGACGGACGTCGATATAGCGCAAATTTGTCAACTGGAACAAAATCTGAATCATGAGATTCACAATTGGGATATTCGCAACAATATCTTTTTTGGATTATTAAAAGGAGAGTGCGGGATTCCATCAGTACGGTGGCACAACAATGTGTTTTACCAAATCTGGACGAATGCGTCAGGCGGAGCAATCATCATTAACTGGGCCGAAAGTGGCCGCAACAATGCGACGAATGCTCAGATTCTGAACAATGTCTTCCTTGGGTGCGGAAAGAATGACCAAAGCGGTTGGTATTCGGTTGGTGATGGCTCCAGTATCGTAACGAATACGTGGAAGGTGGATTTTAATTATGTGGCCGCCTTGGACGGTAGTCCCAAAAGAGCCGGGTTGCCTCAAACTAACCAGCGATGGTATGAGCCCCACGGGATTAACGGTGGAAGTGATTGCTTCCAAGATATTCGACAACATGACTTTCGGCTCCGTCAGGATGCTCCTTTGCGAAACAAGGGAGTCAATTTGAGCAACTATTTTTCCAGGGATCATACCGGGAATGCTCGTCCCGTTTCTGGGAATTGGGACATTGGCGCAATGCAATTCGTTGCTTCCGAAAACCGAGTAGTATTGCCTCCGAGTTTTAAGGGTATAGTCGTTCATCCCTAGAGTGCCGGCGCGACGCCTCTCCAGCCAGTCCCGCCGTCCCTCGATGGAGCACGGCCGGAATCGCCCCGGTATTTGAGCCAACCTGTTGAATACCGTACTTCTTAACGATCGGTCCATCGAGGCATGTGCCGAGGGCAGTGCTTTGTCCTGGGAGATTTTCTGCAGCTTTGAAGATGTCCGGCATTTGCAGCCGCAATGGGATGACAGTGCTGCCAGGTTGGGAGGCAGCATTTACATGACTTTCGATTGGTGTCGGATCTGGTGGCAATTCTATGGGGAGCGAAAGGCGTTGCGGCTCTTTGTCTGGCGCGTGAATGAACGGATTGTGGGACTGCTCCCGATCTATATTGAGACCGTTCGTCTTGGACTATTACGACTCAAAGTCGCGCGCCTGGTGGGTGCCAACATACCTCCGAAAGTGTTTGATCCGCCGCTCGACCCGGCCTTTACGGAGACGATATTCGAGCAACTCTTCAAAAGATTACTGGCGGAAGACGGTTGCGATCTTGTCAGCCTGGGACCCATTTCGGAGCGCCTAAATCTGGCCGAACCACTACAAAGAGCGTGTAAACTTCGACATGACTTGACTCGCAACCTTGAGAGCTTGCGGGGAGTGCATAGTGTCTTTGAGTTGCCTGCGAACATGGAGGCGTATTACGGGGCGCTGAGCAAGAACGAACGTAAAAACCGCCGAAAGTATGAGTTGCGCCTGTTGAAAAAGGAATACGAAACCCGGGTTGAAGTCATTACTGAGCTTTCAAAGGCGGAATCCGAGTTTGAATGCTTTGCGCAACAGCATGCAGCCCAATGGGCAGCGGAAGGGAAGACGGGGCATTTCGGGGCCTGGCCGAAAGCTTTGGAGTTCAACCGGGCACTCGTCCGGGCACAAGCAGCCTTGAACCGGGTAAGATTCGTTCGCATCGTGGCGAATGAAGAAGTGATTGCCAATCAATACACCTATGCCTTTGGCGACCGCTACTACTGGGAACTGCCCGCACGGGCGATCGCTCCGAAATGGGACCGATTTAGTCTAGGCCCGACGGGGTTAGTCACCCTGATCGAAAGAGGAATTGAGGAGGGTAAACGCTATTTGGAAGGCGGACTGGCGCATTACGACTACAAAATCCGGCTTGGGGCTAGAGAGTATGGTACCTTTACCTTCCGCGTACGCCGCTGTGGTGCCCAGGTTGGATTAAAGCTGGCGATTTTTATCCTTTTCCGAAAGGCGATGGAATTCGGTTATCACAAGCTTTGGTATCGGCGGATCGCTCCGCGACTGCCTCCCGCTTTCTGGCGTCCCCAATGGAGGCTTTGGTTGCAATTCGATTTTTAATGCGGTGACGGAGAAGAACAAGGTTCTGGACGCTTTTTTAACTACATACGCTTCAGTTACAAAACAGGCATGTTGACGCGTTTAATTCTAGCAACGGCACTAGTTGTGGTTTCGGCCCCGCAAGGTCCCGCGGCCACGTTTTACGTATCTACAAACGGAGGGGATAACTCTCCTGGCAATGAGGCTCAACCGTGGCGCACGATCCAAAAGGCCGCCAATACGATGAGTGCGGGAGACACGGTTTATGTCCAATCTGGCCACTTTGACGAGCGAGTCACCACTGTTCGGGGGGGGACCGCGCCGGAAAACCGCATTACCTTTCGTGCCATTGGAACGGTGACGATGAAAGGTTTTACGGTTCAACATCCATTTATAACAGTAGACGGCTTTGACATCACCGGGGCTACCTCCGCTAGTAACTCCGATGCTTACGTCGCCGTTTCCAAGACCGGGGATTGGTTCGAACTGCTCAACTGCACTGTTCGAGATGGCATTCAGGCCGTCCGCAACGACATGGTCTTTGAGCCGCCGAATAAGATCAGCTCTTCTACGGGCGGGTTCCTGGCCGCTGGTTTTGTTCCGGGCATGACCGTGCAATTTTACCGCGCAACCAATGTGGCTCTTGCCAACGGCGAGAAGTCCTTTTTGGTCAGCTCGGTAACGGATACTTCGTTGGTGTTTGCGACCTCCGCCATAGCAGCCGACGGACCCAAACCCACCTACCTCACGGGTTCGGCGATCTATGGCCTGTACCTTGCCGACGGAACGGACAATTGCCTGTTTCGGAGCAATCGGTTTAGCAACCTCTCTTATCGGTATTGGTTTGTGCAGGGCAGCAACCATCTTTTTGAGGCTAATATCCTCGAGCACAACAATGGCTGGGACCTGATCTTTTTCATGGGCGCGGACCACAAATTCGTTCGTAATCTCTTTCAAAATAACGGTTGGGGAACCTTCATCCCTTCTCCCGATGTCTTTGATTGTTGGCCGGTTAAATATGAGCGAATCACATTCAGCAATAATTTTGTCATTAACATGATGGGCGTTATTAACGCCCAAAAATATAACAAAACTGTCAGCGGTCCTTTTTGGATCAAAAATAACGTGTTTGTTGACGTGGGCTGGCTGTCTATTCGTATGCCAAACACCACGTTCGAGAATAACACCCTTCTGCGCGTAGCCCGCCAGGCAAACGCTCTTGTCCAGGTCGAAAAACATCCGCTGATTTTTGACCTTGGAGACTACGCCACTAACGCGGTGATTCGGAACAACATCTTTGTGGATTGCGGGCAAGCCACCGGCCCTACTACTCCCGATCAAGTCGGATGGTACCGTTTCCTCGGCCCGACGAATACCGTGACCCTGGAGAATAATTTCGTCGCGGGGAGCGCTCCAAACTATGACGCAAAAACCGGGTTCCCGGAGCCAGACCCAACACTCAATGGAGGAGATCCGGGATTCGTAAACCTGGATGATCCGCTTGGCCCCGATGGCGTGCCGTTCACGGCTGATGACGGTTTGCGATTGCGGGCTGATTCCAAGTTAGTTGGGAAAGGAGCCGGCCTGGTTGATTTGGGGGCCTACAATACCCGGCCCCCACTGCCGCGATTGTCTATCGCACTGTCGCCCCCCACCAATATCCAGCTTTCCTGGCCAACCTCGGCTAATACCTTTGAGCTGCAATCCGCATTGACGCTGACCAGCCCCTGGTCTGCGGTGGAAGTGGCACCAACAATCGAAGGGAGATCGTTTGTTGCGACTTTTGGCCACACAAATCCGGCGACCTTTTTCCGGCTCCGGCAAGTTCCTTAATCGCATCGCGCAAGGGCGACACCTTTCGATAATTCTGACGGGTAGATATTTCCCCTAAATCGTAACGATTCAGTTGGGCAGTTCTACCGTCTGCCCTTGCTTCATCGGAGCTTGAGCGAGCCTGACCGCTCAAGTTGTAGCTTTGGCGAACACTTTATTTCGCAAATTCAAGGGCGTGGCTGCTGAATTCCGGATCTTTCGCCGGTAAAATCAATGGTTTAGGTGTAGAGATGGGTAAAATAGACGCAGAGCCTGAATTATGCCGCCTTCGGCGGACTATAGCCCTGCCTTGGATTTACCCTGCCATCAGGCCGTGTACAAGGGGTGTACAAGGGATGCCCATCGGGTGTACCAGCCAAAACCCCATAAACTCCTGATGAGCATCCGTTGTACACCCCTTGTACACGGCGTAGAGGCAGGGTATTTCTACGGTAGCCGGGTAATAGGGCCGGATGCCTGGAAAGACCGAAACGATGGGAGAGGGCGGGGTGGCGACTAATAAGCTCAGTAAAAACAGTTAGTTATAAGTCTGGGGCTGGCGGGAGGGAGTTTTTCAAGGGTGGGCGGGGGCCCGAATGGCTTTTAGCTTCACGAATGCGTTATCTGAAACGTTGACGTTGCATAGTCCAACCGTGCGCCCTAGCTCCATTAGAGTCGAAACAGACATGACAGGCCAGCGGAAAGCCTCAACGAACCGTTTGATTGGCGGATTCAATGGCATGGCTACTGGATTCTGAATGACGTTCGCCCATAAAATCAGGGACTTACACGTTCTGTGAGGTCGAACTAAAGTTGAAATCTGAATCGTTCCGGCTAAACAGAACACTCCTGGCCTGCCTGCTTTTATAGGAATCTCGTTTGGGCGGAACCGAATCCTCATCAACAAGGCTATAATCCCGTTTCTGTTGTATTTCGACCGCAGACTGACAACGCGCCTTGGTTCTTGGTGGCATCCCCAAATGAGAGGATTCCGCAATGATTTTGGGTCCACAAAAACGATCAACACGGCCCCCTCCTGCCTAAGATATGAAGTTTGAACGCATCCTTCTTTTTGTGTGGCTCGCGTTTTCGGCGAGCGGGGCCATTCGCAATGTGTATTTTGATTCCCAGGCGGCGGGATCGGGCGACGGATCTTTGGACAACCCGTTCCGCACCCTATCTGCGGTAAGTTTTCCTGCGATACAGGCATGGGTGAATGCCGGCGATGATGTCCATTTGCAGTTGAAACGCGGGAGTGTGTTTCGTGAAAACTTCACGTTTTCCGCTTCGGGCACTGCGGCGCACCCCATCCGTCTGCAGGATTACGGGGCGGGGGCAAAGCCAATAATCTCTGGCGAGGCCGTTTTCACCGGCTGGAGCCTCGCCGGATTTGGGGGTGGGGCTACCTGGAGATTGGCCGCCCCCAATCGTGTATTCTACCTGTGGCTGGAGAACCAGTATCTAACCAAGGGAACTTCTGCCGGGACATTGAGCGATGGCGCGTGGGTGTGGGAAAGCGGGCAACTTTACCTGCGTTATGACGCGGGCAACCCTGACACCCTAACGCTTTCAGTGACAGGCGCGGTTCGCCCCAATGCTTTGCGCCTTAATACGGTTGGTTCGCTTATCGTTTCAAATCTGATCTTCACCAAAACCAGCAGCTACGCTGCCAGCGTAACGGATGCAAACGATATTCAATTTGACGATACTGAATGGCTTGAGTGTGGCAGCCAACTAAACCTAAATCGGTCCGTGAATATCGCGTTTCGAGCCTGCCGGTTTGAGGGTAGCTATGGAAACCAGATGGCCCTGATCGAGGGGCCTCAAACCTCCGCGTCGTTTGTCTTTTGCCTTTTCGCCAACCAGTTTGTACCGGCTGCGCTTCAGATTCTTTCAGCCGCCTCCGTCTTGGTCGCAAACTGTAATTTCGTCTCGGTTTCGGGAACCTCGGTTTCTAGCGCTGCTACGGGGGCCGTTAGTCTCGCGAATTGCATTCTAACCGGCCATGCCATCCAGACCAACACCAGCGGTTCCGACCCGATCAAGAGCACCGGCAGCCCGATTCTGGTCCAAAATAGTCTCATTCTCCCGAACGGGTACAATCCTTCGAAACACATGGTGAATGTCACGGAAATTGGCCGAAACCTTTACCAGGACCCCCGCTATGTATCGGTGAACCGCGAGTCAATCTTGTCCCTGGCAACGGATGATTACGAGAACCTCGACGACTGGATTGTTTTTGCAAACCTGGCCAAGGCCAAGGGGTGGCGGGCCGTGCTGGCACTTTCAAAAACGGACACCCTAAAGCCTTCCGATAAAACAAAAATGCAAGCCATGATCGATCAAGGGCACGAAATTGCATCCCATTCCCGCTCACACGCTTTTCTGACCACAGCATTGGGTTGTTATTTAAAGTACGTCGGAACGGGATCGAATTGCCTTCTTACGATTCAAGGCAACCGCCTCAAAACAATCGTTTCCGGGGGCAATGGTGGCGAAAACTTGGATATTAATCTCCTTCAAGGAAACGTGGACACGACATCCGAGCTGGTCTCAACCCTCGATGCCCCGCCCGCCTATACCTGCCGGCTCGCCACCATTTATAGCCACGCGGTGCCATCCCGCTTGTTGGAGACGGTGACTGATTTGGATATCGCACTCGCGGAACAGCTCCTGCCGTACAATGTCCCCGCCTTCTGGACGAATGAAATCTGGCTTTCGAAGGAAGACATCCAATCTGCGTTTACCGCTGAAAATGGCGGGCCCTATTCCTGCCGGAGCTTCTTCTATCCTGGAGGCGCTTTTGACGATGCGGTGGTGTCGCAGGTGATTGCCGCCGGCTATCTTGGGGCGCGGGCGGATGAGACATCCCCGGTATTCTCGCACATGGAAAACATGGATTTGTATCACATCCCCGTTCCGCAGGGAACAACTTACGGCTACGTTCTCATGCTGCGGTTTGAGCGCAATACCGAGGATACTTCTCCCCAATCCAATGGTTTTACAGGCGCCAACCTGGCATATTCCCCGAATGCCTATGGCCATTCGCGAGCTGGGGATTTTAACGGCACTAACACCTGCGTCTTTCGAGACGCCAATGCGGATTTCAATTTTGTCCGGCGGGACTGGCATTTTTCAGGCCGCTTTTGGCTGCGGGGGCAGACTGGCGCCGGCACGCTTTTCTCTTTTACGAACGCGGCCACCGCAGCGAGGATTGAAGTCAACGATCAATTGGCGGTGAATTTCGTCGTTCGTTCAAACGCCGCAGAGATTTTCCGCCTTTCGACTCCGCCCGCAGCAGTGAGCCCCGGCCAGTACCAAAAGATTTCGGTGCAGCAATTGTTCGATCGTTGGTTTATCCGGGTAAACGATGTGGTGGTCGCCACCACCACAAACACCCTGCGCCTTCCGGCTGCGACCGGGCAGGTTTACATCGGTTGCGCGGCCAACCCGGATGATGGGCAACTCGGCAACTTTTATAACGGTCTAATGGATGATGTCGTTGTTTCCAATGGCACATATTATAAGACGCAAGGCTTGGCGGATATGCTGTGTCAATTTGGGGGCATGATGTGCACCGTTTCTCATAATGAGAGCGGTATTCCGCGGGAAATCCTTCGTATTTTTCTGGACGCCCTTGCCGATTACTCGGGGAATCTAAAGGTGATGACTCTCTCCGATGCCCTGGCTTATTTGCGCAGTAGAGGCGTTCTGAGCGCCGATGGCCGCAGCCTCAAGCGCTACGACCTCGGTCACCATGCGGACTACCATCTTCGGGCGGACTCACCCTGCGTTTGCGCGGGCGATCCTGCGGTGCTCCAGGGTATCCCCTCGCTACACGATCTCGACGGCACCCCCATTACCGACGCGAACGGAAATCTCTTATTGCCAGGAAGCGGGATTGACATGGGAGCTTTCGTAAATCGTAATATTGGATATTCCGCGCCAAGGCTCACCATGGCACCGCTGAAAGGCGGCCAATCTCCCAAACTCCTGCTCGTTGGTCAGCTTGGGATTCGTTACCAAATTGATTTTTCTCCGGATTTGTCGTTGTGGAATCCACTTACGAACCTACTTTGCACGGACAATCCTATGGTCATTGAAGATCCCACAAATACTCCGATCCGCTTTTACCGGGCGGTCGTCAGCGGTAATTAATCCGTGCATGTATTACAGAAGCAACCGTAGGAAGAGGCGCGCAGTGTCACTGCGCCGTCTTAGCCGTTTATATGTTCTTTAGGCTATCTTCGGGTAAAAACGCTTTCCCAGTTTTCTATGGTCGTCCAAGCCGCTGAAGCCAAAGCTATAAGGGCAACCCCGAATGCGGGAGCGGGATTGCCAGTTCGCCGCACCGTTTATCTGATGGGGGCGTCCCTGGGGACTGGCAATCGAGGGGTCTCCGCCCTGGGCGCATCGCTGGTCAAGCTGGTTCGTTTGTCCGCGCCGGTGGCAGAACCTGCCTTGCTGATCGGCTCCCGCACCAACCAGCCCTTCGACTTGTTCCTGGGCGACCGGAAGCTGCGAATTCCCATCGCCAACTTTCGCCTGTCGCCCCGGGCCCGCATGTCCGAACAGCTCGTTTGGTGGTTCCTGTTTTCCGTCCTGTATCGGGTCGTGCCGGTGGGATGGGTTCGGAACTTCCTTAGCCGCAAGCACCCGCTTATCCACGCAAGCACTGAAGCGGTCATGGTGGGAGACATTCGCGGCGGCGATAGCTTCAGCGACATCTACGGGCTGAAGAACTTTCTGCAAGGATCGCTGGAAGTGCTTCCCGTCATTTTAGTGCGAGGAACAATTGCGCTTTTTCCCCAAACTTATGGTCCGTACAAAACGTCGCTGGCCCGTACTTTGGCTCGCTTCATTCTTCGTCGTGCTTCGGTGATCCTGTCCCGTGACTGCGAGAGTCTGGCAACCGTCAAGGATCTGATTGGGGAAACAAGCCGCTGCCGTTTTTGTCCAGACGTGGCCTTTGCCCTGGAAGCCCGGCCGCCGAAGCAGTTTCTTACCATTCCTCCACTGAACCTCTCCACCTCCGACGCTTCACCTTCAACGACCCTCGTAGGGTTAAATGTTAACGGTCTCATGTTCAACGGTGGCTATACCCGAAAGAACATGTTTAGCCTGAAGCTGGATTACGCCGAGTTTCTCGCACAACTCATGCAGGCATTGCTGGGCGACCCGGCGGTCCGCGTTCTTTTGGTGCCGCATACTTTCGCGCCGGCGCATAGCGTCGAAAGTGATCCGGAGGCATGCCGAAAGGTGCGCGGCCGGTTATCCCCGGAACTCCAGCCGCGGGTGCATTTGGTGGAGGGTGAATATGATCAGAGCGAGATTAAATGGGTGATCGGGCAGTGCGGTTTTTTTGTTGGGTCGCGAATGCATTCCTGCATCGCGGCCTTGTCCCAGGGGATTCCCGCAGTGGGAGTGGCCTACAGCAAAAAATTCGCGGGGGTGTTTGACTCGGTAGGCGCGGCTGGTTGGGTCGTGGACGGACGGGAATTGACAGCCGAGCAGGGAGTGGCGAAGGCGATGGAAATTTACCGGCGTCGGGAAGCATTGCGCGAGCCGCTGGCGGAGAAAGTGCGGGAAGCCCAAGCCACACTTTACCGGACTTTTCAAGAGCTGTTTAGCTCCAGGGACGAATCGTTGAATTGAGGCACGAAACTGCGATCAAAGCACCCGTCTTCCGTGAAATCACCGTTGATTGAATCGTTATCCAGGCGGTTTTGCGTTGGCCGGATTCTCATTCTTGCCTGGACAGGCTTTTTGGGTTTTATGGCGCTGACTGGCATAGCGCAGGACGCCTCCCTCCGGTCCAGTGTGAGCCAGTATGGGATCACATGGACGTTTGCGGAGCCAGGACGTGTGGGCCAGTTTGTGAATGGGGACTGGTATGTGGTTGCCCCGGTGGTCGTGGCCGCGATTGAGCCAGCGCCCTTGTGGGGCAAGGCCGTGGGGGAACTGATAGACCGCGGCCAGGTGCGCGAAAGCAACTACCCTGGCAAACAGGCTCGGAATGGGTCCGTGCTCAATCCTCCGGCGAGAAAGCGAGAGGGCGGTTACGACAGCCGGATTCCCAGTGGCCGGTATGATCCAACCCTGTTTGCGCATTTGCCGATTCGCATGAAGCCGGGCGATTCGCTGGTATCAACGATCAGCCGCCGGAACGATGAGATTACGAAATTCGGCGGCCAACATGTGGACCCTTTGCGGGTGGCCGCCGTGCTCTCGTGCGTGGCCGAACCGCCACCCGCAGATGCGTTTCGGCCGTCTTACTGTGATTCGGCAAACAGCCCTCCTTTCCGCGCCCGAGACCTGCGGCGTGAGTTGCTGTTGAAAGTGCCGCGCCCCCCCAGCGCGCCTCCTCTGCTGGATTCATATATCAAAGCGTTTCAGAAACCCTGGCTCGACACGGTGGAGTTCGGGTTTGCGGCCCCCGTGGAGAATCTCCCGCATTATGGGCAACACATGGCCCAGGCAGTCGGCGAAGCCACTTTATTGCTGTTGATGGATTATCCCGGGCCGGAGAAAGAACGACTATTGGTAAATCTCGTGCAGGTGGGAATTGATCTTTGGGGGGCCGCCCGTGCTGGCATGTCCTGGCCGGCTCATGGCGGGCTGCACAGCGGGCGCAAATGGCCCATTATCTTTAGCGGCTTGATGCTCGGGGACTCCGCAATGCAGTCCCCGACGAAAAATCACCCGGAACTTCATTTTGGCGAAGATGATCAGACGGCCTTCTGTCCCTACGAATATCGAGGGAAAACGCACGCTGCCGGCTGGACCGGGGCGAGGGCGATTTTTACTGGGCATTCGTTGGCCGGCACGGGGGGTGATCGCGGAAAATGGGAGAGCGGATGGGGTGCCGTGGACCTGTTTCCGCCCACTGAATGGCCGAAGAAAAACCCCAATGATTTGCCAGCGAGCGAAGATTATCGCCGGGCGAATACTAGTGGGGCGTGGGTGGCGGAGGCATTGGCGGCACGGATGATGCACGCCGAACCCGTGTGGAATCACGATGCCTTTTTTGCTTACGTGGACCGCTGGATGACGGAGGATGATACGTCGTTTGTAAAACAGATCAAAGAAGCCGGGTTCAAGGATTTAACCCGCGTGGCTTTTGGGAATTTCCAGCGGCAAGGGTATGTGTGGGGGCCAAAGTTTGTGCGCGAAATGTGGGATGCGCACCGAAACCACTTGGGGGCGGACGCTCACGGGAAGAACACTCCGGCCTCGACGACAACCTGGCGCTAAACAGCAGCCATCCTGGATTTTAACCGAGGTGACAAAAATCACGAAGCAAGAGCCGCGTTAGATTCTATACGGATCGCCTCCCCTTATCATTCCTCCACTGAACATGTCCTCTCTTCTCATCGCTGCGGATATTTGTCCGATAGGCAATAATCGTCCGCTTTTCATGGCCGGTGATGCCCGGGGGCTGCTGAACGACTTGTTGCCCGAATTTGAGCGGGCCGATTTGATGGTCGCCAATTTGGAGTGTCCGCTGATCGGGGAGCCGTCGCCCATCATGAAAACCGGCCCCATTTTCGGCGCGCCGGGCGACTGTATCAAAGCGATCAAGAACGCCGGGATCGGAGTATTATGCCTGGCCAACAACCATATTCTGGATCATGGAGGTGCGGGACTAATAAACACGCTTAAAGTTTGTGCGCAGGAGGGAGTGGAGACGGTTGGGGCGGGGAAAAATCTCGCCGCAGCCGGGAGAATTGTAGTGCGGGATTGCGGCGGGGTGCGAGTGGGCCTGCTGGCGGCGGCGGAACACGAATTTTCGATCGCGGGGGAAAATAGCCCGGGCGCCAACCCGCTGGACCTCATCACTTTCGTCCGGAATATTCGGGAGCATCGTGCGAGCTTTGATTTTTTGGTGGTGCTTCTTCATGGGGCCGCCGAATTTTTCGCTCCCACTCCACGCATCCAAAATACCTGCCGCTTCATGATTGAGATGGGAGCGGATGTGGTCATTGTCCAGCACCCGCACATCCTGGGCGGATATGAAAACTACCTGGGCGGGCATATTGTTTATGGACAGGGAGCCCTGCTCATGGACGAGGATATCTACCGGAATCGGAAGTCATTCCATGAAGGTTTTCTCGTGAAGCTCACCCTCAACGCTCAACTCACTACTGCCGGCTTCCAAAAATCGCAGAGTTCTCCCAGCTCTCAGCTAACCCTTATCCCTTTCACCCAGTCCGATCCGAAACCGGGAGCAAGGCGGATGGCCCCAGAGCGCGAGCAGGCTTTTTATGAGTGTTTGGCAGAGCGATCTCGTATGATTCTCGACAAGAGATTTGTAGAAGCGGAATGGGTCAAGTTTTGCGAAGAAAACAAGCATGGGTATATCGGCAGCCTGCTTGGGTTCAATCGCGTTATGCATAAGCTGAACCGAAACGGCCTGCTTTTTCGTCTCCTGTACGGCAAGCGCCCGCTGCTTGGGGTTCGTAATCTCATCCAATGTGAGACTCACCGCGAGGCTATTGAAACCATTTTCCAGCATCAACTTTGTGAGAGAAGTTAATAACACCTTAAAAGCGGGGTCAGGAGACAAAGCCTAAGAATACGTTATTGCGGGATTTCTGGCTTTGGCCTCTTTTCCAGCTCCCAACCACCTTGATGCAATTGGAGACACCCGCCCCAAGCCTTCCGCGAGTGACGCCTTGCTTAACCCCGCAGACGCGCTCCACGCTGTGGCGTGCCTTCCCCAAAGGGACTTTGGTTGGGGAGTCGGTCCCTTTCAGGCCTTTATAGGGGCGCGGTAGGCACCGGTATCCCTGCTGGCAAACGGTGGGGCACGGCCCAGAGATGGCCGGGGGCGGGTCAAAAATGGGAGGAAAGGAAACCTTCAGACCTGCTTCTCCTTGCCGTCGGCTTCCCTCTAACCCATAGGGCACCTCTGGCGAGATTAGAGCTACAACGATAGTGGACGGTTGCAAGGCGGACGAAAGAAGATAATCAGACCCAGCTTCTGCCGCTCTCTCACTCAAGCAGCACTTTGGTGGAAATACCCTTGAAACTAGTGCCAGATGGCCCTTAGCCTCACGCCCAAGAGAATAAAATGATTCGATTGCCCTATCAAACGCTACCGCGACCAACCTTCCGTCTGCCGAGACCGCGGCAGGTGCGTCGCTTTCAATTTTGGAATCTGGCCGTTGTCCTAAGCGTCGTCGCCGCATTGCCCCAGGGACACGCTCAGGAGACGAACGCGCCACTTCCTCAATATACAAGTCCATCCGTTTATTCGCAGGCTTTGGAGACCAATCTGCCTCCTGTGCCAATGCCGGTATATGTTCCGGAAGCCGCGCCCGCTCCGCCACTGGGGGGAACGCGCCAGATGTACACGCCCGCTGCTGTTCCTCTCTCGACTCTCCCACCGTTGTTCCGTTATGGGCCGCTGACGCTTCAAACGCATGCGCTTTATCGTGTTTCTTATGGGAATGGGCTTCGGTCCATGCCTGGCCGAAAAGCCAAAAGCGTGATTAACGAATTGGCGCCGGGGTTTCTGGCTCAATGGGGCTCTCACTGGGCTCTTGATTATACCCCCACCCTGAGATTTTATTCCAGCAGTGCCTTCCGGAATACCGTTGATCATTCTGTGACTCTGAGCGGCGGTACTACCTATGAGGACTGGACGTTGGGATTTTCTCAATCCTATATGTCTTCTTCCGAACCACTTATTGAGACCAGCCGCCAAACCGATCAGCAAACACTTTCCACGCGCCTCAGTGCCGATTACCAAATCAATTCCAAAACTTCCCTGGAATTGGGGCTTGGGCAAAACCTCCGCTTGATTGAACGCTCTTCCAAAGGCGCGGCTCTCAATAATTTTAACAGTTGGTCGGCCTCGAGTTGGCTGAATTACAAGGTTTCCCCCGGCATTAAGGCAGCGGTGGGCGCTGGATTCGAGTATATTGACTGCACTTCCAGTTCGGACATCACTTCAGAGCAAATCCAGGGGCGAATTACCTGGGCCGTAAGCAAGAAGCTCGAGTTTGTGGCGAGTGGCGGTGTTAACAACATGCAGTTCCTCAGCTCGGGTGCGTCCGATTTAGCCAGCCCGATCTTCTCGCTTTCGGTTCAATATGCCCCGTATGAGACGACCACCTTTTTCATCACGGCTTACCAAGCCGTTCAACCCTCTTACTATCAAGACCAGGTAACCGAAAACACCTTTGTTAGCGCGGGGCTGCATCAGCGGCTCCTGGGCAAGCTTTACCTCGATTTAAGCGGTGGCTACGGCAACAGTGCCTACCACGCTTCCGCGGCCACCCCGGTCGCCTCGCATCGTGACTACGACACCACCTCGTTCAGTGCCAGTCTCTCCACTCCATTTCTGAAACGAGGGTTTGCGGCCGTCTTTTACTCGGTAAATCGCAACGCTTCCGGCGCCGCGGATTACGACTACACCACGACGTCGGTCGGCCTGCAACTCAGCTGCCGGTATTAGAAGTTAAGCATTTCGGGCCGAAAACAGAGGTCGCCAGGGCGCCCGAAACCATGGCCTGCCGATGGCTGTCATTATTTCCGTTTTGTTGCCTCATCTCCACCCGTTCCATTCCCCCATCTTTTGAAACCTCATCCTGAAGCCCATAAACCTCCGGTTGCCGCCCAGGCCGCAATGCTCTCGCCGTTGCTCCGGAGGCAGTTCCGTCAGTTGGCCATTTGCACAGCCGTGCTGGCGGTCTGTTTCGCCAGGCCGTTGTTTGAGCTCGCCCGCTTTACTCTCCACAGCGAACTCTACTCCCATATCCTGCTGATCCCGGTTGTCAGCCTCTATTTGGCCTGGCTTAACCGGCACAAACTGCCGCTCGCTTCGGAGCCGGATCGCCGGCTTGCCGTCCTCCCCCTGGGCATAGGCCTGTTGCTTTTGGCGGGCTATTATTTTGCGCCTCATTGGGGGCTGAAACTCGCCCGGGTGGATTCGCTTGCCTGGACGACATTATCTTTTGTTTTTCTATTTCTGGCGGCCGTTCTTTTTTGCCTTGGGAAATCCACCCTTCGGGTGCTGGCCTTTCCGCTGGCGTTCCTCATCTTCTGCGTCCCTTTCCCGGTGCTGGTCAAAGACGCCATTGAAACTTTTCTGCAATATCGCTCGGCGGACGCCGCGGAGTTGCTGTTTGGCCTGGTGGGCACCCCGCTGCTGAGAAATGACGTTGACTTCCAACTGCCGGGGTTCCGATTACAGGTGGCTCCTGAATGCAGCGGCATCCGATCCACCCTGGTGCTGTTCATCAGCAGCCTGGTGGCGGGCTATCTTTTCCTGCGCACGCCCTGGAAACGCGCCCTCTTTGCCTTTCTGGTGATCCCGCTGGGCATTTTCCGCAATGCCCTGCGCATTGTGACTATCGGAGAACTCTGCATCCATATTGACCCCGGTTTCATTGACTCGGCCATACACCGCCGCGGCGGCCCGGTTTTCTTTGTTATTTCACTGGCCCCTTTCCTGCTATTACTCTACTATTTGCACAAGACGGATGTGCGAAAGCCTCAAGCTAACGATGTCTAAAAATTATACTCACACCCGAATGTCAGAGCCTTCACTTCCGGCCTTGGGCGGCCCGGCTCCGGGGCGCGAAAAGCTGGATGCCGCCACGCCTCGCTTTTCAGTTTCACCCATGAAGCCATTCAGGATATTCCGCGGTTTCGCCTTCACGGGCCCCGGAATTTCCATCTCCCTCCTGCTCCTGCTCCTTTTCGCCACCGGCTGCTCCAAGGAAGCCAGAAAAAACCGGTATCTCTCCCGGGCGAATGCGGACTTTGCCGCCAGCCGGTACGAGCAGGCCGAAATCCATTACCGCAAGGCTCTCCAGATAGCACCAGAGAATTCAACCGCCATAGGTTATTTGGGCATTATTTGCCAGGAACAGGGGCGGCTGCCGCAGGCGCTTGCCTACTTGCGCAAGGCGACGGAATTGGCCCCCGATGATTCCGAGTTTCAACTAAAACTGTGCCTGACCAAACTCGCCCTGGGGGCGCGTCAGGAAGCCCGCGCGGACGCGGAGCGCGTGCTGCAAAAGCAACCCGGCCAAGCCGATGCGCTTGTCGCCCTCGCCGAGACCACCACGAGCTTGAAGGAGGCGCAAGAGACGGCCCGGCAAATCAAAGCCCTGCGGCAGCAAGACAAAGATCGCCCCGGCTATCACCTGGCCCTCGCCACCCTTTATCTCCGCCAGGGGCAAATCGCCGAGGTCGCGCCCGAATTAAACCAGGCGCTGGCACTCGATCCCAAGTTTCCCGCGACGCACACCGCTTTGGGGACCTTGTATTGGCTGAGCAACGATCTGGCTCGCGCCGACGCGGCCTTTAAAACCGGGGCCGAACTTTCCCCGCCCCGCTCCCCCCGGCGGCTGAAATACGCCGAATTCAAGCTGAAAACCGGCGCCACCAATGAGGCGGTGAAGATTCTCGAAGAGCTCACGCACAAGGCGCCGGATTATTTGCCGCCCTGGATCTACCTCGCCCAGTTTGCCTTCACCCAGAACCGGCTTGAGGAATGCTCGGCCTTCCTGCAGAAAGTCATCGTCCGGGACCCCTATAACATTCAGGCGATACTGCTGGGAGCCAATGTCAAGCTCCAGAAAGGGGAAGTCTCACAGGCAACCGAGGAACTCCTGCGTCTTTCCAAGATGTTTTCCCACTCTCCCGGAATTCAGCAATTACTTGCGCGCTGTTATCTGCTCAACGGCGAAGACGCCAAGGCCGAAGCCTCGCTCAAAGATGCGCTGGCATTGGATCCGAATTTCCCGGAAGCCGTCCTGGCGCTCGCGGAGCTGTCCATGAAGAAGGGGGATTTTGCCGCCGCCGCCCGGTCGTTGGAGCAACTGCTGAAACACGACCCGGAGCTGCCCCAGGCCCACATGCTGCTTGCGGCTGCTTATGCCGGCCAAAAGAAATTCGATCCGGCTCTGGCGGTTTATCGCCAGATGCAAGCGCGCTTTCCCCGGAATCCGCAGGTGCCGTTTCTGATGGCCGGCATCCTGGTCCAGCAGAAACAGATGAGCGACGCGCGGAAAGCCTGCAATCAGGCGCTCGAGCTCGCGCCAGGCTTCCTGCCGCCGCTGGAGCTCCTGGTGGACCTTGACCTGGACGACAAGCAGCCGCAAGCCGCGCTCAGGCGCGTCCAGGAACAGATCGAGCGGCGCCCCAAGGTGCCCGAGTTGCAACTGCTGCTGGCCAAGATCTATCTCCGGCAGGAGGATCTCGCGCAGGCCGAAACGACCCTGCTTAAGATTATCGAGCTGGCCCCCCAGCTCCAGACCCCGTACATGCTCCTGGCCCGGATCTACCTTTCCTCCGGCAAGACGCAGCAAGCCCTGGATAAACTCAACAGCTATGTCGCCCGGACGAACGACGCGCCAACGCAGTTGCAGATCGGCATCATTCAGGACAGCCTCAAAAACTATCCGGCGGCGCGCGAGGCTTACGAAAAAGCGCTGGCGGCCAACCCCAAATTTGGCCCGGCCCTCAACAACCTCGCCTACCTCTACTGTGAAAACCTGGACCAGGTCGACAAGGCCCGGGGGCTGGCCGAACGCGCTCGGCAGTTGTATCCGGCGGACCCCTCCATAGCCGATACCCTGGGCTGGGTTTTCTACCGCAAAGGCGACTTTCCCAAGGCGCTGACTTTGCTCGCCGAAGCCGCCACGGCCGCTCCGAATGAGCCTGAGATTCAATATCACCTGGGAATGGTTCGCTATGCGCTTGGCCAGGAAGGAGCCGCGCGCAGCGCCCTGGAAATGGCCGTCAAAAGCGACAAAAACTTTTCGGGCAAAGAGAAAGCGCGGCAGAATCTGGCCATCCTGGCGATTGATCCGAAAGCTTCTGATCCCGCGGCACAGACCCAGCTTGAAAAACGCCTGGCCGAAGATCCCAATGATTCCATCGCACTGGTTCGCCTGGCGGGCATCCATATCCGAAACGGCGCGCCGGAGAAGGCCCTCAAGACCTACGAGCAAGCGCTTGCGGTAAATCCAAAGAACGCCTTCGTTCTGGCCAGCCTCGCGCGTCTGCTCGCCGCCCCCGGCAGCTTGAAAAATTCCGAAAAGGCCCTGGGATACGCCAAAGACGCGCACGCCGCCGCCCCCGAAGATGCCGGGATTTCGCAATTACTCGGCCACCTCGCCTGTGAAGCCGGAGATTACAAATGGGCGGCCAGCCTGCTGAAGGATGCGGCGTTGAAACTTCCCGACCAGCCGGCTCTCTTTTATGATTTGGCCCGTGCCAGCTATGGCCTGGGACAATTGTCCGCCGCCGAGACGGCCCTGCAGAATGCCTTGAAGGGCACCGCGACGTTTGACCAGGCCGACGAGGCCAAACGCTTCCGGTCGCTGCTTCAGGCTTATCGCGACCCAGCCCAGCGGGCAACCGTCGCGGCCCAGCTTCCGGAGGTTCTTAAAGCCGATCCGAATTACATTCCGGCTTTAATGGTCAACCAGTTGCTCCTGCAAGGAAAAGGGGACTTTCAGGCAGCCAGGAAGACCCTTGATCACGTTCTGGCCATAAACCCGTTGTTTGTTCCAGCCGCACGGGATCTTGCCATCCTCTGCTTCGATCATTTTCCGGACGAGCCCAAGGCATCCGAACTTGCCATGAAAGCTCGCGAAGCGTTTCCTGATGATCCAAATCTGGCCCGCGTGTTGGGCATCCTCGCCTATCGCCGTGAAGATTATTCAAACGCCGCCCGCTTTCTCAAACAGAGCCTCCAGGCCCGCAGCAATGACGCCGAACTCTTTTACTATCTCGGGATGGCTCAATATCGGTTGAAATCCTCCGCTGAAAGCAAACAGTCGCTCAATCGCGCCCTCAACTTGAATCTTGCTCCCCAGTTGGCCGCCGAAGCCAAACGTGTCCTGGGGGAACTAAAGTAGTCGGGCCGGAATCCCAAGCCCTCCGAGTGGGCCTTGCTTAAACTCGGCAGATACGTTTATGCCGCCGGGTATATTCCCTGGCGGGACCTGGGCTGGGAGGAGTTCCCCTTTCCAGGCCATTATCGGGGCAGGGGCGGCAGGCGGTTCGACTTCTGTGGATTTGCACCGGGCTGGAGCATGGCCGGCCAGGATAAAAAGGGCTTTAAACGCCTGAGTTGGCCGGGGAGCGGACTGGAGGCAAAAGGAGAAACTCCGCAGGGCACAGGGGGAAATCTTCAGCGGGGAGCAGCGCTGAAATCACCCCCGAGCCGTCGAAAAGGCACCGGACAACAGATGCGTGCCTCTTTGCCGGGTGGGGTAGGGGAGCATCGGCGCCTTGGCTGACGAATACTCGCCTCCCTAACCCAAAACGATTCAATGGGGTGGTTCGCCTGCCCGCCTGCATACCATCCAAGCCAGGACAGCCCTGACCGCCCCGACCATAGCCCCGCCGTTCCCCTGTTTAGCGAAATCAGCGGCATCGCCGCTGAATCCTAAACGCCGTTCGCTTGTAAAATCAACGGCTTACGCAAGCGGAGAGGGGTAAAATGGAGGAGGAATCCGAATCCTGCCGACTTCGGCACTCCATAGACGCCCCCTGCCTTCAAGCCGTGTACAAGGGGTGTACAAGGGATGCTCATCGGATGTACCAGCTAAAAACCCATGGACCCCCGATGAGCATCCCTTGTACACCCCTTGTACACGACCTGGGGGTAGGGTATATCCAAGGCATCTGGGTAATGGCAGCGGATGCCGGGATGGGCCGAAACGACGAGATGGCGCGGTGGGATGGGTTGTAAACTATTGAAAAACAGTTGGTTGTGAATATGAAGTTGGCGGGAGGCAGTTTTTCAAGGGAGAACGAGTATCCAGATGCCATCTGGCTTCATGAATGCCTTGTCTGAAACGTTGCAGTTGGGTAGTCCAACCGTGCGCTATCTATCGCTCCCTTGGAGGTTGAAACGTCGTCGGATAAGTCAGGCGCGAGAAAAGCCCTGGCCAGGCATCGGATGCGAATAGCCTTCTTCAGGGCTAAAGGTGCGACGGCGAGGCCGGAAACGGTTCGAGGGACTCATGATACGGGCGGCGGGATTGATAGAGTTCCAGGAGGGCCTGGTTCTTTTTCGCTAGGTCGCCCTGTCCTTTGGCCAAGGCGATGTTGCAGGCCTCTTGCGCGGTCGCGACCGCGTCGTCAAAGCGCCCGGCTTCGGCATAGGCAGCGGCCAGGGTGCCAAGCATGACGGGATTTTGCCGCCCGCTTAGCTCACAGGCACGCGAGGCGAGGCGAACGGCTTCTTCGCCGTTGCGGAAGGCGGCATTGGCGCTGGCGGCACGGATCCAGGCAAGGTTGTTGAGAGCCTCGGGGGCGTCCGGTTGCCTGCGCAGGCCCTGGTAGTATTCCTCAATCGCGGCGGCGGTGTCACCCTGCTGGGTAAAGAGGGCGGCGAGGCCGAAGTATGCCTCGGGGAAATCCGGCTTCAACGCCAGGGCTTGGCGGTAGCTGTTCATGGCCTGGGACGCAGCCCCTTGCTCGCCAAAGATAGCGCCCAGGTTGAAATGGGCTTCGGGGGCCACGGAACTGTGCCGCAAGAGCTGCGAGAGGACCGCGATAGCTTCCTCGAACTTGTTTCTGCGAGCCAGCACCCGGGCATACAGAATCTCTGTCTCCGCGCAATTCGGCATGAGCCGCCGGGCTTCGCGGCAATGGGTTTCGGCTTTCTCCAGTTCTCCGGCTTCCGCCAGGACGGATGCAAGCAGGGAATGCGCAAGCGGATTGACGTCGGTGACCGCCAGGGCGTGACGGAAGAGCGCTTCGCTGTTTTGCCAATAGCGCAACTGGTGGCGGGTGGCCAGCAGCAACGCCGCCAGCGCCAGAACGGAGGCCCCAATCATCGGAAGCCTCAACCGGGGGCGTCCGGCGATTTCGCCCAGGCCCCAGGCGGCCACGATGGAAAGCCCTATGGAAGGAAGGTAGGTATAACGGTCCGCGATGGTTTGCGCGCCAACGCCAACAAGCCCGATCACCGGGATTAGCATGCCCAGGAACCAAAACCAGCCGACCGGCGCATAGAGGCGCCGCCGTCCGTGCCAAATGGCTATAAAAGACAGGCTGATGACCGCGGCCGCCCCGGCCAGCGCCAATCCCAGGGACACTTCGGCCAGGCGCGGGTAGGGAAGCGCAAGGTCAACGGGCCAGATCGTTTTGGCGAGATACTGTTCGTAGCCGACAAAGATGCGGGCCAGGCGGTGCCCCCATCCAACGCCCGGCAGCTCCTGCGTGGCGCCCGCCTGCCGCAGCAGGAGAAACGCCACTCCGGTGAAGAGGGCTGTCAGCGCAAAGAAAGGGAGCTTCTCCAGGAGCAAGCGACGGAGAGTCGAAAGCCAGCAAGGGGATGAGAACTGGAGCCGCCGCAAGGGCCAATAATCGAGCAAAAGCAGGATAAACGGGAGCGTGACCACCATTGCCTTGCTCATGAGCGCAAGCGCGAAGAAGACCAGCGCGAGAACGTAGAAGCGGGTTGCGTAGAGTGGGGCGCGGGTTGTGGACTCCGGGGTCTGGCCCTCCGCATTCCGCACGTAGGCCCAAAGCGTCAACAGGAAGAAGAAAGCGCTGAGCACGTCTTTTCGCTCGGCAACCCACGCGACCGATTCCACGCGCAATGGGTGCAGGGCAAAGAGCCCGGCCACCATTGCGCAGAGCCAGAAAGGGTCGAGGGCCGGTGGGGGGCGAGATTCGAGGCGGGAGGTTGGAAGTTGGGGGTTGGAGGGTTGCGTGGCTCGTCGGAGCACTAAAAACAGCAGCACCGCGTTGGCGGCGTGCAGCAGCAGGCTGGTCAGATGATGGCCTGCCGGGTTCAGCCCGAAAAGTTGCACGTCCAGCATGTGGGAGAGCACGGTTAGCGGATGCCAGTTCCCGGCGCAGCTCGTTCGGAAGGCCAAGCCCGCCTGCCGCCACGTCAACCCGGCCAGCACCTGGGGATTCTCGGTCACGTAGGCGGCATCGTCGTAGATGATGAAATCGTTATGGATTACCGGCCAGAACGCGGCCAGCGTGATACCGCCCAGCATCACGCCGATTAAGATCGTGCGGAGCCTGTTTTGCGCGAGGTGCATGGCCGGCAATTAAGGTCACGGAAGGGCGCGCTTAATTCAATCCAGAAACCAGCAATTTTTAGCCTCGGGCCAAGCCAATTTCTTTACAGCCGGGACCAACATTTACGGCTGGCTCCAGAAGTCCGGTGTCGACGGGAAGGGGCGGGGGCATTTCCGTTCGCCCGTTCCGCCCATCATCGCTGAGGTGGACAGACATGCCTGCGCGCGATCCCGGATTTCATGCGTGCCAAGCCGGAGCCGCGTTCACTGGCCGGAGCGGATTGGGCAGAATGGACGCGGTTGGCCCGGTTATGAGTTCTGAGCTTAACCAGCTTATGTGGGTGAGTAAGCCGACCCTGGCAGGCGATTAATGTTTGGCCGCACGCCGGGCGCTGATACTGCTGTTTCAGGGCCGCGCCCACGTCGCGCTCAATCGCGATGACGGTTCCTTCCTGATCTCCAACTTCACCCAGTGATACGATCCCTCACAACGGAGAGGAAATGGCTTTTCAGCGTCCGCCTGTAATATGCGCGGGGCAGGTGAGGGAAAAGTGATTTTCAGGGCCATCAAGCATGCCCCGCCCTGCCAGGAGCCAGTTGGGGGCATTAACACCGTTGTTTGCGGCAACTTTTGCCGCCCCGATGGGCTGCATGATCTTCGATTCAGGATTGAACTGGCGACGGTTGGGGGGAGGCCGTTTATTTGTCGCGAACCCTGACTTTTCCGGTAAGAAAAGCATCTTAACGCGGGTTTCGAAAAGGGTATTCTGGCTGGAGCAGAACGAGGAGTCCTGAGAGTAAATGCCGGGGCGTTTTATCTTTAAGTAATTGATTTACAATATCTTACGGAATGTCGGAATCTTTTACAGTAGATGGTTTTAGAGAAGAAATCTGCTCAACTGCTTATTTTACAGCACTTTGCATACAATCTGGTCTGTATCGGCCATTTTTGGGTATCAAAACCGTCGGTAAGCTTTACTATTTCCGCCGAGATTTCTTAGGCTGTTTCAACTACATTGCGTTTTTATTTTGATGTAACATGCTGATAATGGATAATTTATATCATTCAATACTTTGCCTGTGTTTAGTTGGCCCGTTAGTTGCTATTTGCTGGGCGTAGTAGAGCAGATTAAACAACGACAACAATAGAAAGAACTAAGAGAATGAAGAGTAATATCGTGAAATACTTCGCAGTGGCGGTGGCGGCGTTCGGCTTGGCGATAAGCGCGCATGCGGTCAAGATCACTGGTGAGATTAACATGGCCGGTTCGGTTACTTTGGACAGCTCCTGGTTAGGGACTGCCAATGGGGTGACTGGGTTTGGGCCGGTAGTGGTGGGCGTTGCTCCGACAGGTGATTTTGCCGGAACCGCTGGTGCCAGTGTGAGCTGGAGCACATTCTCCTGGACTCCGCCGAGCACGCCGGTTATTCCGCTTTGGACGTTCACCTCTGGGCCGCTGACCTACAGCTTTGACCTGCTGAGCCTCAGTGTGGCGCAACAGGATAATTCCTTCCTGAACCTGATTGGCTTGGGGACGCTGAAGATAACCGGTTTTGAGGATACGGTGGGGACTTGGTCCTTCACCATTCCCAATGCCGGCGGCGGGCAGCACGCAAACTTTGACTTCACGTTTGCCAACTCTCAGAATGCGGTGGTGCCGGATGGTGGGATGACCGCCATGCTCCTCGGCGCGGCCCTCTCGGGGCTGGCGCTGCTCCGCCGGAAGCTTGCCTAAGCAGGCGGCGCCTTGTTGAAAGTTCTTCTGTTCTACGCAGGCAGGAACGCAGGTTCCTGCCTGTTTTTTATTTCTATCAAAGGTTGTTCCAGCTATTTTAACGGCGAATGACCACCGGAGCCGCACTGAATTTTGCCAGCGTGTTCTCCGCCGGATTACTGGCGCTCACGATCTTTACGCGGCAGTTCCGTTCTTTCCCGCGTTGGGCCTTTTCGGCTGGAATGCTGGCCTTTGCGGCCGAAAGCCTCTTTGCTGGCCTCGCCGCCCGAGCCGTCCCGCTCGAAGCGGTGGAGCGCTGGCAAAACCTGGCTTTCGTGGCGATGGCTTTTCTGCCGGGACTTTGGCTGCTCTTTAGCCTTACCTATGCCCGCGGCAACTCGGGCGAGTTCCTCTCCCGCTGGTCAGTCGTGGTCGCCTGCGCCTTCATTGTTCCGCTGATCCTGGTATTGCTTTGCCCGGACGAAATCATTAGCGCCATTGGACAACCCTCCGATCGCAGCCAGCGGTTGCTTCGTCTGGGCTTCGCCGGGTCGGCGCTGAATTTGATATTTTTGCTCGGCACCATTCTGGTGCTGATGAATCTTGAGCGCACCTTTCGTGCTGCCGTGGGGACCATGCGCTGGCGCATCAAGTTTGTCATCCTGGGCCTGGGCGTGCTCTTTACGGTCCGCGCCTACACCAGCAGCCAGGCACTATTGTATCGCGGCGGCGATCTTTCCCTGCCGGCAGTCAATGCCGGGGCGCTTCTGCTCGCCAGCCTCCTGATACTGCGGGGACTCCTCCGCGCCGGCCACTCCGACGTGAGCATTTATCCGTCTCATTCATTACTGCACCATTCCTTCACGGTTCTGCTAGCGGGGGTTTACTTGCTGGTGGTGGGTGTGTTTGCCAAGGTGGTCACTCATTTCGGCGGCGACGCTGCCTTTCCGATCAAGGCCTTTCTGGTTTTACTGTTTCTGGTTCTTTTGGCCGTTTTGCTCCTTTCGGACCGGGTGCGGCTTTTTACCCGCCGATTCGTCAGCCGTCATTTCTCGCGACCGGTCTATGATTATCGCAGCGTTTGGCGGACCTTTACCGAAAGCACCGCCCGGCGGGTTGAGCAGAATGAACTGTGCAGTTCCGTCGTCAAACTGGTTTCTGATATCTTTCAGGCGCTCTCGGTTTCTATTTGGCTGGTGGACGAACGCAAGGATCAGTTGAGCTTTGCCGCTTCGACCTCCCTTTCCCAGCAAAAGGCCGGGCAACTGGCGTTGGACGCCGCCGATGCGGCCGAAGTCATCTCAGCCTTGAGCGCCCATCCCGACCCGGTGGATTTGGATTCTTCAAAGGCGCACTGGGCCGCGGCGCTGCGGCGTTCGCACCCGGATGAGTTCCGCAAAGGAGGCAGCCGCGTTTGCGTTCCGTTGATTGCCGGCGGTGAGATGCTCGGAGTGCTGGTCCTTGGCGACCGTGTGGGCGCGGTGCCGTTCTCGGTCCAGGATTTTGATCTGCTCAAGTCCATTGGCGAACAAAGCGCGGCCAATCTCCTCAACATCCAATTATCCCAGCGGCTTTCACAAGCCAAACAATTGGAGGCCTTTCAGGCGATGTCCGCTTTCTTCATTCATGACTTGAAGAACACCGCCTCCACCCTGTCGCTGATGCTGCAAAATCTGCCGGTACATTACCAGGATCCCCAGTTTCGCGAGGACGCGCTGCGGGGAATTTCCAAGACCGTTACCCGCATCAATGAAACCATCAGCCGGCTAAACGAGTTGCGCCACGAGTTGGCGCTCCAGCCCGTGGAATGCGATCTGAATGATTTGATTACGGAAACCCTTAAGGGGCAGGAGCAAGCGGCGGACATCTCCCTGCTTAAAGAGCTTGCCCCGCTTCCCAAAGTCCGGTTGGACCCCGCGCAAATCCAGAAGGTGATCACCAACCTCGTGCTTAACGCCCGGGATGCCGTTTCTTCCAGCGGCCAAATCCGCGTGGCAACCAGCCAGGAAAACGGCTGGGTGATTCTGGTCGTGGCGGATAATGGTTGCGGCATGACTCCCGAATTCATCCAACGCTCGCTCTTCCGCCCCTTTCACACCACCAAACAAAAAGGCATCGGCATCGGCATGTTCCATTGCAAGATGATTGTGGAAGCCCACCGCGGGCGCATTGAAGTCCAGAGCGAGCCGGGCAAGGGAACGCGATTCCGGGTGCTGTTGCCAATCTGACGAATACGCCATTTATAATTATGCTGCCGCGATTGCTGATTGTGGACGACGACGAGGAGATTCGCACCCAGATGAAATGGGCACTGGGCAAGGAATACCAGATTTTCCTGGCGGAAGATCGCGTGCGGGCCATTGATGCGTTTATGGAGCACCGTCCTCCGGTGGTGCTGCTGGACTTGGGACTTCCTCCTCACCGTGGCACCCCCGAAGAAGGGTTGGCGGTGCTCTCCGAATTGATCGCCCGCGACCGCTTCGCCAAAATCATCATCGTTTCCGGCCAGGCGGAAAAGACCAATGCCTTGCAAGCAATTGGAGCGGGGGCCTACGATTTCCTGACCAAGCCCGTGGACGTCGAGGAGTTAAAGATTATTCTCCGCCGCACCTTTCACGTTGCCGGGTTGGAGCGCGACTATCGCAAGCTGCAAGCGCAGCTTCAGACGGAGACTTTTGAGGGGCTGCTCGGCACCAGCCCGCAAATCCAAAGGGTTTTCGCCTCCGTGCGCAAAGTCGCGGCTACTAATGCCCCGGTCCTGATTCTGGGCGAAAGCGGCACCGGTAAGGAAATGCTGGCGCAGGCTATCCACCGACTCAGTTCGAGGAAGGACGGCCCTTTCGTTGCTATTAACTGCAGCGCCATTCCCGAGACCCTGCTGGAGAGCGAGCTGTTTGGCCACGAAAAAGGCTCCTTCACCGGCGCGCATGTTCAGCGCAACGGGCGCATTGAGGTGGCCAGCGGCGGCACTCTGTTCCTGGACGAAATCGGCGAAATCCCCCAGCAAATTCAAGTCAAGCTGCTCCGGTTCCTCCAGGAGCAACGCATCGAGCGGGTCGGGGGGCGGCAGGAAATCCAGGTTGACACGCGCGTGGTCGCGGCCACCAACGTTGACCTGAAAAAAGCGATCAGCACCGAGCGGTTCCGGGAAGACCTGTATTACCGCCTGGCAGTTGTGGTTATTCACCTGCCCCCGTTGCGCGATCGGGAAGGCGATATCCGCCTGTTGGCGCAGGAATTCCTGCGACGCAGCACTGTGGCCAATGAGAAAGAGGGAATCAGCTTCAGCCAGGATGCGCTTCGGGCCATTCTGGCCCATTCCTGGCCGGGCAACGTGCGTGAACTCGAGAACCGTATCAAGCGCGCCGTCATTATGGCAGAAGGCAAGCGAATATCCGCGGCGGACCTGGAATTGGAGAGCCCGGCCCGCACGGTTAACCTGAACCTCAAAGACGCGCGGGAAGCCGTCGAGCGTGAAGTCGTTCAACGGGCGCTGCGGAAGCATGGCGGCAGAATCGCGCCCGCCGCTGCCGAAATGGGAATCAGCCGGCCCACCCTCTACGAATTAATGGAGAAGCTGGGCATCGAGAAAGCGGAACGGGAGGAGGACAAAGAACCCGCTTAGGCAGGCTTTGGCCTCCGGCCAGCGCCGGTTAATTCAGATATGGCCCAAGTCAGGGCTGGCAGGCGGAAATGACCGTTCGAAAGCCAAAAGTATCAAATTTGCCGGATGGATCGAAGCCGTAGCGCTGCGCACATCGGGCATCCCGAGCGTCACTAAACCAACTGCCGCCGCGAAATGTGCGGCACGTTCCGGTCGCGGGACCCGTGGGATCGTTCTGAGAGCCAGCCGCGTAGTTTCCGTACCAATCCCAACACCATTCCCACACGTTTCCGGCCATGTCATGCAAGCCATACCCGTTTGCCGCAAAGCTGCCGACGGGACTGGTATAGGGGGCAACCCCATCATTGAACGCAGGGGTATAGCCGGCTGTGGCGTTGATGTCGTAAACGTAGCCTCCCGCTGACAAGGGAAACGCGCGGTAGTTCGCCTGGCTCCACGAAATGGTATTGCCCCACAGAAATCGCTGCCCGCTTGCCCCTCCCCGCGCCGCCTTTTCCCACTCCGCCTCCGTCGGCAACCGGTAGCCGTTCGCATTCCATTTCACGAAGGGAGCATTTGTCCCGGACTTATATACGCTCGTCAATCCAGCGTCGTTGTAATAGCAAGGCGTCCGCCCTTCCCGCTGGCTCCGCGCATTACACCACTTCACGCAATCCCGCCAGTTGACCGAATGCACCGGGTGGTTCGCAGCTTTTCCCGCCCCGGCATTTTCATAGCTGTAGCCATTGCCCCCATTGTAGGCCTTCACCGTGTCCCACAGTGCTTTGGTCACCTCGTAGCGGTCCATGAAAAACTCACTCACATACACCGTATGGACAGGGAGGGATGGCGTATTTCCGTCCGAGCCATCCCCCATGGAAAAGCTGCCAGCGGGAATAAGCACCATCCCATCCGGTGAGAGTTTCGTCACCCGGTAAAACCTTCTGGATGCGGCCGGAGCGCTCATATCCACGAACCTGCAGGGGCTTTCCGACACCAACAGATTTGTCAGCACGATCCACTGGGGTTGGTTCAGGTTGGTACAGTATTGTATTTGATGGGTGGCACCGATGCTGCCCACAATAGTCAGGCGGGGCACCATACCAATATCCACAATTCCCTCCACTGCCCATCCCGTCCCTGCGCCAACCCCTACTAATGCAACAAACCAAACAAACAGGCGCCGCAAGGAATTTGAAAGTCTCGTCAACATAGCTTTAGTTTTCGTAACCGTATAGGTAGTAGTACGGATAGCATAGACCATGCCAGTATGCGGTCAATAGCGGGCCTCTGTGTTCGCGAGGAACAGTAAGATGCTGAATTGAGTTTATCTGCCAGATCGCAAGCCTGCCGTTGATCTTAATTTGCCAGGCAAACCGGTTAAATCCCGCTCGGAATGCTGTGTGAATTTCGCACGGGCTGAGCCGAAATCACTCACGGGTGAGGTCATGCCAACCGGAGAGCAAATCAGGGCCAGCCGGGCGCTGCGCAACAGGGCCAGATTCGCCAGCAGGCGGGGGTTGCGACTGCGTGAGGTGTCCTCGCCCATCAACGCATCCCGGCGCCAATGATTGCGGATTTCCACCCCCGCCCAGTGGTCCCGAGTCAGTTGGAGCCATTGAAGCGGGCGATAGTGCTCCGGCGGGACGCTGGAAAGATAGTCGTGTGATTCGATTGTCGTTTGGCCACTCTTTTTGATCGTGCGGTGATTGCGCTGCACGATCAAGGTGCGGGCAAAGGGGAAGTCGGCGTGCAGGGGTTCAATGGCGAAGGGATACAGGAATCGGGTTTCGACGCGTCCGTGCCCTCTTTCGAGTCATAAACCGTGACCAGCCTGGGGCGCTCCGTCCTCATGCTGAGCCAGGGTGAGCAGCCCGATCTGATCCCGAATCATTTTGCCGTCCAGCGCCAGGGCTTGCGGCAACTGGCCCGCTTGGCGGCAAGGCCAAGTGCTGAGCAACGTGGCAAAGGTCTCGGGGTTCATGCGCGTAAGCACCTGATAAAACACGTCATACCCCGGCACCTTATGGAAGTTGCGGGTCCCCTTTTTCAACGGCAAGCCCAACCGGTGACGCTGGCGTTGCGTCAGGGTGGTGGCAAAGCGGGCGATTGCGGCAATCTCGCGCCGGCCCGCCAACCGCGCCATCGCAATCAGGGTCAATACCGGGCCAATCCGATAGTGGGTATTGGTATCCCGGGGGGCTGGGGCATGGCTCAAGAGCTGGAGGAGCGAGATCATTTGCGGCGCTTTGATGGGCAACTGGCCCGAGGGGGCCGCCACTAACGCGGCCCGATACGGCGCGGGCAGTTCCCGGGCTCGCAACCGCGGACGGGCTTCCGGCTCCAGAGACCGCAGCCACAGGCGCTTGGGCCGTTCATTAGGGAGATAAAAATCCGCCCGGTGCCGGCGGTAGCCCTTGCTCCAGCCCACCGCCTCCCAGTTGCTGGCCTTGTAGCAGGTGCCGGCGTATCCCTCCGGGTCGGTAAAGCTCTCAGCCAGCAGCGGCCGGTACCCAAACTCTTTTCCCTCTCATCTACCGAAACTTAAGCGCCGATAACAAAAGACCCTGCCCGCCACCGCCAATCCCCAAAAATTGCCCTTGCGCGAAGGCTCCCCTCCCGCCAGCCTTCCCCCAAACCCTCGGGGTGGTGGTGGCTGGAACTTCCAGCCCAGGGAATGGCAGGAAGCCGAGTCGCCCTCCGGGGCAATAACGGAAAGGTATTTAACTATGAAAATGCTCACCTCTCCGCGCACGGGCAGTCTGGGCGCGGAAACTTATTATCAGTCCCCTTTTGGCGTGTGCGCCCGGCGGCGCACCGTTCCCCGGGACCGACCCTCGGAGCGCAAGGCGGCCGCGCGGTCGTATTTCGGGATCTCCTCGCGGGAGTGGGGTCTCAAGCTCACCGAAGCGCAGCGCGAACGCTGGAACGCCGCGGCGCTGCACGTTCCCAGCCGGCCCTGGATGGGACAATATGCCCATCTGAGTGGGCAACAGTTTTGCGTCCAGATCAACAGCACCCTGCGGGGGCTGGGTCTGGCGCCGGTGGAGGAACCGCCCGCCCCGGTGGTCTTCGGCCCCAATCCCGTCACCGGGCTGGAGATCGTCCATGACGCGGAAGACGGGGTTCGGCTGCGGCTGAATGTCGGGGAGGCCCATGAAGACATCATGGTCTTTGGGCAGCCACCCTGCAGCGCGGGCCGAATGAAACCCCGCCGTGCCTATTACCTGGGCCTGTTGGGGCCGAGCCAGAACGGGCAAAGCGACATCACGGACCTCTATACAGCCCGGTTTGGGCGGCCCACCCCGGGGCAGAAGGTATTTATCGCCGTGGTTCAGACCCGGAACGGCTGGAAAGGCCAAAGCCGGGTTCACAACGCCATCGTTCCGCCGCCGCCGACCTTGAAATCTCAGCAAGCGGCTGAAACGGCAAAGGTTAAGAAATCGAAGTCCGCCGTCGCCCCGGCATCCACCGCCACCCGCGAGGCCGTTCCTTCTCCGTCCTTTCGAGCCATGTACAAGGGGAGTACATCGGAAGCCCGGCAGGAGCACATGGAAAATAAACATGAGTCCCCTTTGAGCCTCCTTTGTACACCCGTTGTACACGGCCTAATGGGAGCGTTAGGTTGGCTGGGACGGGTAGGGCGGGTTTGGGCGCGGGCCTGAGCCGGATTGGAGGGATGGATGACCCGCGGATGATGTAAAACGAGGTTCCAAGGCGGGAGGGAGAGGACGCGAACGTTCGGCATGTCCGAAACGGGCGGACGGGTGTTGTCGCGCGCCTTGGTTTTGGGCAGGATGAGGTCACGGTTGGCGGGGACATTCCCCCCTCCCGGGCGGAGGCTGTCGAAAGGCGGCTGCTTACGTTGTCCTTATTGTGGGCAACGGGTTCGCCCTGGGAGTTCCTCCACCGTTTGGGTGAAATCAAGTGTGGAGCAGGCGGGGTTTGCCGACCACCAGATAAAGGATGGCAATGCGGTTGACGATGGAGCGATAGCCGCGAACCTTACTTTTGGCGGTGCTGAACACGCTGTTGAGCCCTTTGGTGTGGTCATCACAGAACGCTCGCCTGCCATCCTGGGGACCGCGGCCCGATTCCCAAAACGAGGGCCGCTCCCGAATCCCGAGAAACACCGCGCCGCTGGCAGGCTCAAACCGGCTCGCGGCCCTTTCCCAGCTTAATCCCAATCCCAACAGTTCAGGAAATAAGGCTTCCGGCGTCATGCCCCAAGCCGGCTCATCTTCCTGACCTATTCCCCCGAAATCATGGAGGAACCGTTTCACATCCCGCATGAAAAAACATCCGATCGGCGCAGGGACATCCTGGCCGATTTCAGGGGCTGCGGGGTATCACCGGCCAAGCTGTCCCCGCGGCGGGTTCGCGTGGGGTGAAATGACCTGGCTGGGCACCCAGGCCGGAGGGGGTCCCGGGATTTGGGCTAAGCGAGCGGCTGACGGCCGGTAAAATCCGGGAGACCCCTCGAAGCTGCCGGGGAGCCGGAGATTGATTGACACGGGAGCTGATTAAGGTCAAGCTGGCGCGGAAAATGCGAGCTTGAGTATATCTCGGGTTCAGGTTGGGTGTCGTTAAACAATTGGTCGGCAGCCATAGCATGACAAATACGCGAATCGGTGAGTTGGTCTTTCTGGAGCATTTCGCGCCCCTCTACAAGCTCCCGGTGCCGGAGCATCTTGCGGAGCCGGTGACGCAATCGAAGCTGAAGGAGAAGCTGGGGCGCTGGGGGGCGGGCATTGTCAAGCCCGATGTCCTGGCGGGCAAACGCGGCAAGGCCGGCCTGGTGCGCAAGGTGGAGAATGTCCAGGACGCCCTGCGGGTGCTGCGGGATGTGGCCGCCGAGGAGATTAACGGGCAGAACCCGCGCGGGGCGTACGTGGTGCAGATGGTGCCGGCGGACCTGGAGATTTTCACGGCGATCAGCTACAGCTCGCGCACGCTTTCGCCCGCGTTCACCGTGTCGCTGCGCGGGGGGATGGAGGTCGAGGCCATTTCCGAAGCCGACAAGGTGACCGTGCCGCTGAATGTCTTTCAGGGGCTGAACGCCTACCAGGCTTCGGAGGCGCTGGCGAAGCTGGGGCTGAAGGGCAAGCTCAACTCGCGCCTCAGCATCGTGTTTGTGAACCTGTGGGACATGTTTATCACCACCGGCATGTTGCGCTGCGAGGTCAACCCGTGGCGGGTGACCACGGACGGCCGGATTTGGGCGTGCGATTTCAAGGCCACGTTCGACGAAAACAATTTCAAGGCGCGGGATCTCGGGTTGAGCTGGCCCGAATATCCGTCGCGGGAAACGGCGTTCGAGGCGGAGATGAATGCGTGGGCGGCGGCCAGCCACCAGGGCCAGGCCCACGTTTCCTCGCTGGGCGGCAAAAAGATTCTGCCGCTGCTGTTTGGCGGCGGCGCCAGCACGATCATCACGGAGACCCTGACCCAGTTGGGCGGCGAGCCGATTTTCCTGTCGGACTTTGGCGGCAACCCGCCGTATGAGCGCATGAAGAAGACCGCCGCCATCTGCTTCGAGCACCATCTGCATCAATGCGCCTTGCTGCTGATCCTGGGCGGCAAGGCCAATAACACCCTGATTGATGTGACGTTTTCCGCCATCGCGGACGCGATCCAGGAATGTGTGGACGCCAAGGGCCCGGTCTCGATTCCGGTGGTGGTGGGGCGCGGCGGCGCCCGCCTGGTGCAGGGGATGGTGGCGCTCAGCAAAACCCTGTCCAACCTGCGCCTGCCCTATGTGTTCTTTGGCCCGGACACCCCGATTACGCTGGTGGCCGAATATGCCGTGGCCCTGATGCGCGCCGGGGAACAACGCAAACCCAAAGGCCGGTTATGATCGCAACCACTCTTGCCCGTATTTTGACAAAAGGCGACCGCGTGGCCGTTTCCAATGTGACCGGCCGGGAGGCGATGGGGGTCAGCATTGCCTCGCAGCAGTATTGCGGCAACATCGTCGGCGGGTGGGCATTAGGCCATGATGACGAAGTGATCGCCGTGCCCCGCGGGCGGGATATCCGCGTGTTTGGCCAGTTCGCCGACCTCCTGAAGGCGCTGCCCGCCCGGGAACGGCCCAACAAGGTGGTCGTCTATTCGCCTCCGGATGCCGTTTATGGCGACGTCAAGGAAGTGGTCGAGAATGGCCAGGGCATCGTCAAGACCCTCTTTGTGGTCACCGAGCATGTATCGGTCGAGGTGACGGCCAAGCTCCGGCGGCTGTGCGACCTGGCCCGCATGGACATTATCGGGTGCAATACCCTGGGCGTCATTAACGCCCCCGCCGGCGTCCGGGTGGGCGCGGTGGGGGGCGACGCGCCGGGCGAATCCTTCCTGCCGGGCAGCGCGACGATCATCTCGAACTCCGGCAACCTGGTGAACACGATCGCCACGTATCTCCAATCGGCCGGGCTGGGGATTTCGTTTGGCATTTCGACGGGCAAGGACCCGCTCATCCTGACGCCGCTGAAGGATTTTCTGGTCCTGGCCGAGAAAGACCCGCGCACGCGGATCGTGGTTCTGTACGTCGAGCCCGGCGGCACGTATGAGCGGGATGCCCTCGAGCTCCTGCGCCGGCGCAACTACACGAAGCCGCTGCTGGTGTTCGTGGCCGGGGCGTTTGCCGAGGGGCGCGACATCTCGCTGGGGCACGCGGGGGGAGTCGTGGATGGCCCCTGCACGTCGGCCACGGATAAAATGCGCCTGTTTGACGAGTATTTCGGGTCGGCTCCGTTCAACCCCGCCGATACCCGGGCCGCCAGCCGGCACCTGGCGCGCACGCGGCGGGGGTTGCGGGCGACCACCCTGCACGCGCTGGTGCCGGCGGCCAAGGTTTTGATGGAGGTGTTGCGCCTCAAACCGGACTTCAAGCCCGTCCGGCCGGTGGCGCTCAATCCCTGGATCGTGGACCTGGGCGCCCTGGCCGACAAGCTGCCCGCGTCGCTGGCCTTGCAGCCGGGCAACGTGCCCAGCCCGTACAAAGAATTGCTGGCCCAGCAGCTCAAAGGCGGGCTGGGGCGGGTGGTGGCGCGCCAGTCCATGCGGAACGCCTCGCACGCCTCCTCCAACGACGGCGCCACGCCGCGGGTCTATGGCTATTCGCTGCCCGCGCTGATGGAGCGCCCGGCGCCGTTCGCGCAGGCCGTCCTGCTGGCCTGGCTCGGCTCGCCGCCAGCGCGCGATTTTGAGCCGCGGCTGTTCGAGATGTGCCTCACCGCCTCGCTCACCAACGGGCCGGGCTCGATTTCGGCCCAGGGCGCCAAGCTCGCGGCGTCGGCGGGCAATGAGCCGCACACGGCGATGATGGCGACGCTGGGCACCATTGGCTCCATTCATGGCGGCAACGGCAAGGAGGCCGCCCGCTTCCTGGTGCGCCTCTTCCGCGAGACGGGCCTGGTGGACCCGTATGACCGGAAGAAAGCGCCGAACCTCGATCAACGGGTGCAGGCGTATGTGGCGGACTACCAGCACCGGAAGTCGGCGGCGAAGAATGCCGGGGTGGAGATGGAAAAGGTGCCGTGCCTGGGGCACCCGGTGTTCAACCGGGAGGCGGTCAACTATGACCCGCGCGAGCGCGTGATCAGCCGGTACCTGGAGGCGCAGGGGCTCTACAATGTCTTCCTGGACTTCTATCACCGCCTCGCGCGCGAGCTGCAGCGCCAGGGCGTGACTTCCAAGGTCCACGCCGTGAACGTGGACGCCGTCCTCACCTGCGTCTGCCTGGGCATCGCCTGGCCGCTGCTGGTGGAGAAGAAGATCACCCTGGAGCGCGCGGTGGACCTGCCGTTTCTCACGTTCGCCCTGGGCCGCGTGGCTGGCGGCGCGGCCGAATACCTCGACCACCGCGAGTCGGGCACCGACATGGATATGCGCGTGCCCGTCAGCGAATGCCGGGAGCTGACCCGGCCGCGCGACTGAGGGGGCCGCGGCCTGGGCGGATTCGCGTCTTGCGCCGGCGCGGCGGCGGGGTAGCATGGCGGGCAGTGCATGAATGAAGTCAATATCGCCGTAGTGCCGGTGGCCGGGCTGGGCACGCGCCTGTTGCCCGCCACCAAATCGCAACCCAAAGAGATGCTGCCGGTGGGCCGCAAGCCCGGGGTGCAATACGTGGTGGAGGAACTCACCCGCGCCGGGATGCAGCGGCTGCTGTTCGTGACCGGGCCGGGCAAGTCCTCCATCGAGAACCATTTTGACCTGAACGAGGAAATGATCCAGAACCTGCGGGAGACGGGCAAGGAGGAGTTGCTGGAGGAACTGGAGTTCGAGCGCGCGCCGGTGCAGTATTTCTACACGCGCCAGCGGCAGTTGCTGGGGCTGGGCCATGCGGTGTTGTGCGCCCAGCCCTTTGTGGGCGACCTGCCGTTTGTGGTGGCGCTGGGCGATTCCATCATCGGCCTGCAGGCGCAGAGCGACATTGTGCGGCGCATGACGCGCTGTTTTATGGAGCAAAAGGCCGAGGCGGTGGTCGCCTTCGAGGAGGTGCCCGCGCGGGAGATTCACAACTACGGAGTGGCCCAGCCCCGGGGCGGGGGGGAAGTGTTCGAACTGGCGGATGTCATCGAGAAGCCCAGCGCCAAAGAGGCGCCCAGCAACCTGGCGATTGCCGCCCGGTATGTCCTGGCCCCCGGCATTTTCAACGCGCTGCGGCGCACCGCGCCCGGCAAGGGCGACGAGATTCAACTGACCGACGCCATCCGGCTGCTCATTCAGGAGGGGAAAAAGGTGCTGGGCATCCGGCTGCGCCCGCGGGAGCGGCGCTTTGACATCGGGAACTACGACGCTTACTTCCGCGCCTTTGTCGAGTTCGCGCTGGCGGACAAAAAATACGGGCCGGCGCTCCGCAAATTCCTCGTGCAATTGCTGCATGAAACTCATCCGTAAACGCGCCTATTCGCGGGCCGGGCTGGTGGGCAACCCCTCGGACGGCTACCACGGCAAGACCATCGCCATGATCGTCCGCAATTTCTGCGCCGAGGTGGTGCTCTATGAGTGGGACACGCTGGACATCGTGCTGGCGGAGAACGACCGGGCGCGGTTCGCCTCGATCCAGGACCTGGCCCGGGATGTCAAGCTGCACGGGTATTACGGCGGCATTCGGCTGATCAAGGCCACCATCAAGCGGTTTGTGGATTATTGCCAGGCCCGGAACATTCAGCTCCACGACCAGAACTTCTCCGTGCGCTACCAGACCAATGTCCCGCGGCAGGTGGGCATGGCCGGTTCCAGCGGCATCGTGATTGCCATGCTGCGGTGCCTGATGGAGTTCTACCACGTCGAAATCCCCCGGGAAGTCCAGCCGAGCTTCGCGCTGCCGATCGAGCGCGAAGAACTGGGCATCACCGCCGGCTTGCAGGATCGCGTGGCGCAGGTTTACGAAGGGGTGGTGTACATGGACTTCAACCCGGCGCGCGAGCGCGTTGTGCAGGGCTTCCCCAGCTATTACTACGAGCCGCTGGATCCGGCCCTGCTGCCGCCGCTGTATCTGGCCTACCACACGGATTTCAGCGAGCCGACCGAGGTGTTCCACAACGACATCCGCGGCCGTTTCAACCGCGGCGAGGCCCGGGTTGTCCAGGCCATGCAGCGCTGCGCCGACCTGGCCGCCCGGGGGCGGGAGGCGCTGTTGCGCCGCGATTACGATGAGCTGGGCCGCCTGATGAACGAGAACTTCGATACCCGGCGCAGCATCTACAATCTGCCGCCCTGGCAGGTCGAGATGGTCGAGACGGCGCGCCGCTGCGGCGCCAGCGCGCAGTTTTCCGGGTCGGGCGGGGCCATTGTGGGGATTTACCAGGACGCGGCCATGTTCAAGCGGTTGAGCGAGCGCCTGGGCGCCCTGCAGTGCCGCACCCTCAAGCCGCAGGTTCTGCCCTGAGGCCGCCCGGGAAGGGTCAGGAGCCGATGGGCGGCGCCGCCGCCAGCCGGGCCGCCAGCCGGGTCTTCAGGTCGGCGAACCGCTCGGGCGCGACGCCGACTTCCCGGTATAGCTCCACAATGTGCTCGCGGGTGACCCTGGCGAAATCCGCCTCGCGCGGCGTGGTGCAGATGCCGCCCAGCTCGACGGCGGCGGGGCTGATCAGCAGCTTCTCCTCGCCCTCCAGGAAATAGAAGGAGGGCCGGTGTTTGGCCCGGGGAAAGACATGGATCCGCCACTCGTCCCGGGTATGGAAACCGAGGATGTTCAGCATGGGCTCCTCGTCCGCCGGGCCGCCTTCCTGCAGGACCGCGTAGAGCGCCGCGAACGACTGCTCCAAAGCGCCCGCATTGGCGGACTCGAAGGTGAAGAAATGCCGCAGGCAGTTCTCGACGCTCCACACGCGCACCGCGGCGGACTCGAAGAGCCGGGTCGCGCAGGCCGCCTTCATGCCCTCGAACTCGGCATCGAGCGGCAGCGACGACCGGTTCCCCGCCTGGAAGTGGAGGTGGTCCGGGGCGGAGGCGCCGCACCGGGGCCCGTTGTAGAGCACCAGGTAGCGGGCGCCGAGGTCGCGGGTGATTTTGAGGAAGGCGGCCAGCGAGTGGCGAATCAACTGGGGCGTGTGCCGCAGGCAGGAAATGGTGAAGTGCTCCGGGAAAATGGGGAACGGGTTGCACAACACGAGGTAGTCCGCTTCGCACGCGAGGCCGCGTTGCGCGGGCGGGAGGTTTTCCAGGCACAGGAAGCACTTGCGCTCCTTGATCGAGGTGGCGTCCACCTTGGCCACGGTCGAAGTCATCCGGCCCGGGTTGAACTGGACCTTGATGTGGAACCGGTCGAAGTCGAACACCCGGGTTTGCACGGTGCGCAGGGTGTCATAACCATTGCGCAGCATTTCCCATACGCCCTTCTGCTGCGCCAGCAGGGCATGCGCCTGGTCGGCCAGGGTGGTTCCGGTGCCAAACCGCGCCAATTCGGCCGGTGAGATGACGATTTGTTCGAGGGATCGGGTCACGGCGGGGCGGGCGGGTTAGCGGCGGGCTTTGCCGGTTTTGCGTTTGCGCGCGGGCGCCTTGCGGGCCGGCCGGGCCGGCGGCTGGGCGGCCTGGTTGAGCCGCTGCCGGGCGATCAGCTCGAAGGTGCGGAGCTTGTCCTTGTAGAAGTTAAACGCATTCTGCCGGGCCACATCAATGCCCGCGTCGGAGTTCCCCTCCCAGCGGCGGCAGAGGTAAATCGGCTCGTAGATGCGCGCGATTTGGTATTCCCGGCTGACCGCCAGCACCGCGGCATAATCTTCGCCATAGCTGACGTTCGGGAACCGAATCTCGCGGATAATCGGCGTGTAGTAGGCGCGCGGGGCGCCCAGGCCGTGGATGCGCAGCGCGTTGTTCCGGCCATTGTCCGGCGTCCATTCCCGGTGGTCAATGACGCCCGGCGGAATCTCCTCCAGGTTGAAGTTGGTCATCCGGTAGGAGCCGATCACCGCGGCGCACTTTTCGCGGTGGAACGCTTCCACGATCTGGCGCAACGTCGTTTCGTCCTTGTAGATGTCATCGCTATCCAGTTGGACGGCGAACCGCCCGCAGGCCGGGTGCATGATCGCCTCGTTCCAGCAGCCGCCGATGAGCAGGTCCTGCCGCTCGGGAATGTGATGCACCATGCGGGGATCCTTCTGGGCGATGCCGCGGAGCAGGTCGGTGGTGCCGTCCGTCGAATGATTGTCCACGACGATCAGGTTAAAGGAGAAGGGGGCCTGCTGCATCAGGACCGAGCGGACGGCGTCGCCGACCGTCTTCACGCGGTTCTTGACGGGGATGATGACGGAGGCTTCATGGACGAAGGCCACCCGGTCCAGGTTCGGAGTCTTGAAGCGGGGCTTGAGCCAGGCGCCGACCCGCTTCAGGTGCTCCGTGGCCGCCTGTTCCATTTCGATTTGGACGGCGCGGTTCTTCGGGTCCACGTAGTCAAACTGTTTCTGGTCGGATTTGCGGACGTCCAGTTCGACCTTGCCGTAGAGGTGCTCGGCGACGCGGGTGAGCGGGCGGAGCCGCGAGACGCCCAGCCACAGCGAATACAGCCCGGCGTGCTGAAAGTTCTGGCGCTGGCGGGCCGCCGCCTTGAACGCTTTGGAATCGAAGAGCAGGACGGAGCCGAAGTTGAAATCGTCGCGAATGCTCCCGGCCTGGTAATCAATCACCGGGTGCGAAACGCGCTGGCCGCCCTGGATGTCGTGGTAGTCTGAATAAACCAGGCCGGCGCCCGTCAACCCGGCCACCGTGAGCATGCGTTCGAGCGCATATTGCCAAAACTCGATCGTGGTGTCGTGGATGAGCAGCAGCGTGTAGGGCGTCCGGGTGTTTTGCGCGATCATGCGCATGGTCCGGCTGGCGTGCAGGGCCCCCACAGCCAGCCGATCACAACCGGCGGGAAGTTTGCCGCCGCTGCCGGCGGTCAGCAGGCAGATGCGCTCGATTACCGGCGATTGCTGCAACTGGTCAAGGGTCCGGCGGGTGTGTTCCTGGCCGCTGTAGGGCAAATAAACAGTAATGGGTTTTGGCATAAATCTTTAAGGTTGTGGTTAATCGTATTCAGTGAATCGCTGCGTCAGCAGAACCGGGCTCGTTTTTTAAACGTGTGCACGCGCCGGAGTGTATCGAAGCCGCCCCCGGCGGCAAGCAAGAAGATGCCCCCGCCGCAAAACCAGTCGCCGCGGGAGGCGGCTCCCCTGCCCGGCTTCGCGCGAGCGGAGCGGCGGCCGGGACGGTGGCGCCCGGAAATGCGCGCGGTTGCCGGGGCGGCGCGGGCAAGGCCCGGGCTTTATTCCGGGGCGGTCCCGGGTTAGGCTTGGCGGAAATGGTCAGCTTGCTTATCGCAACACGGAATGCGCACAAGGTCGGAGAGATTCGGGCGATTTTGGGAGAAGGCGTCCGCTGCCTGACGCTCGATGACTTTCCCGGGGCGCCCGAGGTGGTTGAAGACGCCGAGACCTTTGCGGGGAACGCGGCGCGGAAGGCCGAAGCGCTGGCGCGATGGCTGGCGGAAAGGCCGAACGTGAAGCCCGGCACGGAAACGGGCGAATGGTATGTGTTGGCGGACGATTCCGGCCTGGAAGTGGACGCTTTGCAGGGCGCGCCGGGGGTTCACTCCGCGCGGTTCGCGGCGTTGGACACGGGCCATCCGGGCAATTCGTCGGCGGCGGACAATAACGCCAAGCTGCTGCGCCTGCTGGCGGAAGTTCCGCCGGTGGAGCGAACGGCGCGGTTCCGATGTGTGCTGGCGCTGACCCCGGTGCCCCGCTTCCCGGCGGGAACCGCCGCGGCGCCGGGGCGCGCCGGGGAGATGGTGCTGCGGACGGAGTTGTTTGAAGGCGTTTGCGAGGGGCGGATTGGCCTTGCGCCGCGCGGGCAAGGCGGCTTTGGGTATGATCCCCTGTTTATCCCGGCGGGCCAGGAAGCGACCTTTGCCGAACTGGGCGAAGCGATAAAGAACCGGATGAGCCATCGCAGCCGGGCGCTGGCCTTGCTGGGCGCAAAATTAAGAGATTGAGCCCCGCCCCCCGGGACTGATACCTTTCCCCGAAGCCTGCCCGGTTGCGTGGCGCCCGGCTCCAGTCATCGGCGTCTCCGCGAAGGCATGGCGAATGTAGTCGTACTGAACTCGAGCAAATAATGAACCGGATGTCTCCGCATCGAATCGTCGCGCGGCTGGCGCTGCCCGTGATCCTGGGCCTGTCCCCGGGAATTGCGATGGGCCAGGGAAATGGAATCTTCGCGGATTTCGTCACGAGCAAGGGTAATTTCACCTGCCAACTGGATTACACCAACGCGCCCCGCATGACCGCCAACTTCATCGGGCTGGCCACCGGGCAGCGCGCCTGGCTTGACCTGACAACGGGCCGCGCCCGCACCAACGCGTTCTACAACGGCTTGACGTTCCATCGCATCATCGCCGGTTTTATGAACCAGGGCGGCTCGCCCAACGGGATGGGCACCGACGGCCCCGGCTACGCGTTGAAAAATGAGTTCAGCCCCAAGCTGGTCTTTGACCGTTTCGGAGTGCTGGCGATGGCCAATTCCGGCCCCAATTCCGATGGGGCGCAGTTCTTTATCACCGTCGCGCCGTTCCCCGCGGGGAATAATACCTACAGCATCTTTGGACGGGTGGTGTCGGGGTCCAACGTGGTTTATGCCATCAACCAGGTGCCCACCGGCGCGAACGACGCCCCGCTTACTCCGGTGATCATCCAGCAGGTCAGCATCCGCCGGGTGGGAACCGCCGCGCAAGCCTTCAACATCCACGCCCAGGGCCTGCCGATCGTGACCAATCTGCCGTTGGGAATCGCCGCGCTCCCCGGCCAGGTCAGCCTCACCTTTTCCAACCGGCAGTATGCCGACAACCAGCTTTTCGGGACGGCCAATCTAACGGGAGGGTGGACGGCGAACGCGCTGGGAATCGAAACCGCGGCGCCGGTTACCAACCGCGTCCTGCAGGCGAACGACGCGCCGCGCAAGTTCTTCCGCCTGGCCCAGGTTCAGTATCCCTCCTCCACCTTTGCGCCCAAGACAATGTATGGCCGCACGCTTACGCTTACTTTTACCTCTGCCTTGACGAACACCTTGACTATCGCCTTTGATTCGGCCGGCGGAGGAGAATATACCATTCCGCCCTTCGATCCGGGGACGGTGACGGAGTATAGCTGGACCCAGGAGCCTTATCGCGGCTTTCTCTGGCCCATTTATTTCTCCGGCTTGGTTCCGCTGACCGCCAATCTGGCGTTTACCAGCAATACGAACGGCACCTTCAAGGGCACTTTCTACAGCGATCCCCCTTTCAACGTAAGCGGCAACTTCCACCTGACGGGACCGTAGGAACCACGGTCGCGGCAGCCCGAATCTCCTGCGGGCGCAGATAACCTAAAAGGGGCAGGCTGGCAAAGTGGGCGGGCGGCACGTTCGGAATCATCTGCGCCGGCGCGAGTGAGGTTCGGCATGGCATTCCTTATCGAAAGCCCTGTGGCGGCCGCATTTTTGCGGCGTATGCCCTTGACACGCCGGAACGGCAACGATACCCGTTAGCAGCGTTGCTGGATACTATATCTGGACAAGCATGAAAACTCTCACCTTGGCTGAGGCGCTGGCGGCAGCGAGCGAGACGCGCCACCTGGAAATTGGCGTCGGGGTCCGAAGCGCCGCGCCGCGGGTCTTTCAACAACAGTTTGGCCGGCAAACGGCGGTCATCGTGGCAGACGAGAACACCTTCCGGGCGGCGGGGCAGGCGGTGGCCGAAGCGTTTGGCGCCGCGGGGCATCCGCAGCTCGAGCCGTTTATCTTTCGCGCGCCGGATTTGTATGCCGAGCACCGTTTTGTGGCGGAACTGGAAGCGTCTCTGCGCGGCCACGCGGCCATTCCGGTCGCGGTGGGTTCGGGCACGATTAACGACCTGACCAAGCTGGCCTCCCACCGGACGGGTCGCTCCTATATGAGCGTCGCCACGGCGGCTTCGATGGACGGCTACACCGCTTTCGGAGCCTCGATTACTTACGAGGGCGCCAAGCAAACCTTCCAGTGCCCGGCGCCCGCCGCGGTGGTGGCGGACGTGGAGGTGATTTGCGCCGCGCCGGACCAGATGAATGCCTGGGGATACGCGGACCTCGTCGCCAAGGTTCCCGCCGGCGCGGACTGGATTTTGGCTGACTTCGTGGGGAGCGAGCCGATTCATCCGTCGGCGTGGGCGATGGTGCAGGGGCGGCTGCGCGAGATGGTGTCCGACCCGGCCGGCGTTCGCAGCCGGAACCCGACGGCCGTCGGGAAGCTGGTCGAGGGACTGCTGTTGAGCGGGTTTGCGATGCAGGCGGCCAAGTCCAGCCGCCCGGCCTCGGGCGCCGAACATCAGTTCAGCCACCTGTGGGACATGCAGCACCATACCCACAACGGCAGCGCCCCTTCACATGGCTTCAAGGTCGGCATCGGCACCCTGGCCACCACCGCGCTGCATGAGTGCCTCCTGGCCCAGCCGCTGGAGAAAATGGACGTGGCGCAATGCTGCGCGGCATGGCGGGACGAGGCGGCGTGGGTGGCGTACGCGCGCGAGCAACTGGGCCATAATGAGCTGGGCGATGTCGCGGAGCGGGAATTGCGGGCCAAGCACAGCCGCCCCGAGCAATTGCGGGAGCAGTTGGAAGCGCTGAAAGCCGGCTGGCCGAAATTGCGCGAGCGGCTGCGCGCGCAACTGCTGCCGGTGGCGACCCTGCGCCAGATGCTGCGCGACGCCGGCGCGCCCACCGAACCGGAGCAGATCGGCATCACCCGCGCTCGGCTGCGGCAGAGCTATTGGCAGGCGTTTTGCCTGCGCCGCCGGTTCACGGTGCTGGACCTGGCCGTGCGCACGGGGCGGCTGGCGGGCTGCCTGGAGGAAATCTTTGGCCCGAACGGCCTCTGGCCGATCTCCGCCGCCGGGAGCGCCCCAGCCAGAGAGCAGAACTGAATATACGAGTCGCTTTGGATTGCGACGCGGCGGGGGGCCGCCGAAGAATTCAAGTCGCTCCGGCTTAAGCGAGGCTCAACGCGGAACGCGCAGGCTGCGGCGCAGTAGCCCGTTGTTGGCGATCACCCGGTATTGGTGGGAATCGGTCAGGGCTTCGTGCCAGAATTCACCGCCCGCGCACTGAAGAACCAGCCCGCCCGCGGCGATGTCCCAGGTTTGGATTTCGCGCTCGATATAGGCGTCAAAGCGGCCGCAGGCCACGTAGGTTAAACCCAGCGCTGCGGAGCCCATCATCCGAATCTTGCGCACACGGTGGGCCAGTTTGACGAAGTAGGGCAACGTCGCCACGAGGCTCGACCGGCTCTTGGCAAAACCGATGGAAACGATCGCTTCGCGCAACTGGCGGCGCCGGCTCGCCTGAATGATCTTCCCGTTCAAGCGCGCCGGCTGGCCGCGGATGGCGGTCCACAACTCCCGGCAGAAGGGATCATAGACCACGCCCACCAGCGTATCATAGCCGTCGCGGTAATCAGCCCGGCCCGCGGCGCGCTGCTGCAGCGCGATGGACACGCACGCATGCGGAATGCCATAGGTGAAATTGACCGTGCCATCAATCGGATCCACCACCCAGCGGCGGGCGGCGTCCGCCCGGCCGGCCACTCCTTCTTCGCCAAGCAGGGCAACCTCCGGGAAGGCGCGTTTGAGGGCGCGGGCAATCTGCTTTTGGCAGCGCACGTCCAGCTCCAGCTTGATGTCATGCTGCAAAACAGATTGGGCGCGTTTGGGCGCGTGCAGTTCGCGGCGCAGCAGGTCGCCGGCCGCCAGGGCGGCCCGGGTGGCCGTTATCCGGGCTTGGTTCAGGTTCATCGTTTTGGCGTTTTGGCCCGGCGGTCAGGCTCCGGGAGAGGGCGCGTGCTCTCCCCGGGCTTGCAGGCTGCGCAGCATCGCCAGGCTGATGCCGTCCAGCAGTTTCTGGCAATCAAACTCCGCCGATTTCGAGACCAGGCTGAACGCCCCGCCCCGGGCCGCCTCCGTGGCCCATGACGGAACCCCGTGCTCGTCCGGCTGCCCGGTCAGGATGATGACCTCGGTCGCCGGCCATTGCTGCTTGATGACCGGCAGCAGGGCCAGGCCATTGGCGTCGGGCAGTTTCAGGTCCAGGAGCACTACATCCGGCCGGTCGCAGGCGAAAGCCTGGCGCAGGGTGGCGCCGGAATCAGCCTCGGAAACGAGGTAACGGTCCAGCAGCAGTGCCTTCAACAATTCGCGGATGCCCTCCTCATCATCAACGATGAGGATTCGCCCCTTGGCCGCCTGTCCCGAAGAAGCAGCGGCGGAGGAGGCCATCAGACATCAATCCCGTAGGCTTTGATTTTGTTGTAGAGGGTCTGGCGGCCGATGCCCAGGCGCTTGGCGGTCTCCAGTTTGTTGCCGTTCGTTTCCTTGAGCATCTGGATGATGGCGTTGCGCTCGACTCCCTCCAGCAGCGTGAAATTGGTGTCCGACGAGTCCCCCGCGCCGGGCCGGGCCGTGCTGATGGACAAATCGGCCGCGTCCACCTCGTTGCCTTCGGACAGGAGCACCGCGCGTTGCACCTCGTTTTGCAACTGCCGCACATTGCCCGGCCAGTCGAACGCGGTGAGCCGCTCGATCGCGCTGGCCGTAAAGCCTTTGATGACCCGGTTGGCCTGGGCCGCAAAGCGTTTCAAAAACGCATTGGCCAGCGGCATGATGTCCTCGCGCCGTTCACGCAGCGGCGGGAGATGAACGGAAATGGCGCTGATGCGATAAAACAGGTCCTCGCGCAGTTTGCCGTCGTTGATCGCCTCGCGCGGATCGCGGTTCGTGGCCGCAACCAGCCGGCAGTTGGTCTTGTAGGCCGTTTTGCCGCCCACGGGGCGCACCTCCTGGTCCTGCAAGACCCGCAGCAGCTTGCTTTGGGTGTCAATGGGCATCTCGGAGATTTCGTCCAGCAACAGGGTGCCGCCCTCCGCCAGCCGAAACAGCCCCTCGCGGTCGGTATGCGCGCCGGTGTAGGCGCCTTTGACGGACCCGAACAGCTCGCTTTCGATCAGCTCCCGCGGCAGCGCGGCGCAATTAATCTTGATGATCCGGCCCTTGCTGCGCGGGCTGAAGGTGTGGATGAGATCGGCGATGACTTCCTTGCCGGACCCGCTCTCGCCGGTGATGAGCACGGCCACGTCGCTGGGCGCGATGCGCTCGACCGTGCGGACGACCTCGCGCATGGCGGCGCTGTGGAAAATGGGCGAGGCGCTGCCGCTCATGGTCTCCAGCGCGCGCCGCAGCATGCTGGTTTCCTCGGTCTGGCGGCGGGCCTCCAGGGCATTGGAAACATCGGTCAGCAGTTTCCCGCCATCGAACTGCTCCGTCTTGCGCAGGAAATTAAAGGCGCCCCGCTTGGTCGCCGCGACCGCCCAGGCAACGGCTTCCGTGTCGCTGCGGGGCATGCCGGTCAGCACGATAACCTCGGTTTCAGGCCAGCGTTTCTTGAGGGAGGGCAGCATCTCCAGGCCGTTGGCGTCCTTGAGCTCCACGTCCAGCAGCACGATATCCGGCTGGCCCTGCTCCATGGCCTTCTTGAGCGTCGCGCCGCTTTCGGCTTCGGACAACTCATAGTCGCCCTCCAGAAAGCCCTTCAGCAGCTCGCGGTAGCCCGCATCGTCATCTACGATCAGTATTTTGCCCTTCATAAATCAAATTTGCCGTTCCGGGCGCAGGCTTGCACAAACGCCGCAAAGATCGCCCGGTGTTCGCGGTGGCGCTTCACCAGCCGTTCCGGATGAAACTGCACGCCCAACAGAAACGGCAGCATCCGGGCGGCGCCGGGCTTCAACTCCAGCCCCTCGATGATCCCGTCGCGGCTGGTGGCAGCGACCCGCAAAGGTCCGGCCACCCGCGCCACCGCCTGGTGATGAGTGCTGTTCACGCCTAGACTGTGCCCACCGGTTATCTTGGATAACAGGGATTCCGGTGTCAATAGCACTTCGTGAACAATCTCGCTGCGCTGGTCGAGGCGGCGATGGTTGATCGCCCCGGGCCGCTGGCTCGCAATATCCGCCAGCAGCGTGCCGCCCAGGGCCACGTTGAGGATTTGCAGGCCCCGGCAAATCGCCAGCAACGGCTTGCGCTGGCGGAAGACCTCGTCAATCAACACCAATTCACGCCAGTCGCGCGCCCCGCCATCGGGGGTGAGGGTCACGGTGCGCTGCAGGCCGGGCGGCAGTTTCCGGCCATAAATGCGCGGGTCCACATCGTCGCCGCCCGTCAGCAGGACCCCGTCGCAACACCGCACGCTGGCGGCGATCCACTCCCGCGAGGGCAGCGCGGGCAGGGCCAGCGGCAGCCCCCCGGCGTCGGTCAGGGCCTGTTGATAGGTCTCCGACAGGCTGACCGAAAGGTCCCCGAACTCGTCTCCCTTCTTCTCCACGCTCGGCGAAATAAAAATCAGCGGCGGTCTAGTCATAGGCAATGATTCTGGCCGGAACGGGCCGGGGCGTCAGGCAAAAACATAAACCGCGCTCCCGGGCTGCCGTCGTCATTCGAGGGCGGCCTCGGGAAATCGTTCCCGGATGGACTGCTTCACCCGCGCCTCCTCCTCGGGCCGGAGCAGGCGGCGCTGGATGCGCCGCTGGACCGAATCCAGCAGGGCCAGCCAATCCTCCAGCGGCGGCTCGGGAAGCGCCTGCCACAGCTCATACCGGCGTTCCCGCGCGAAGAAGCGCCATTCGCGGCCCACATGCCGGGCATACACCTGCAGGCGAATCCCCTCCGCCGTGGTGCGCTTCCAACTGATCTCGGCCTTGGCCATGGCGGGGAATCAGGCGGAGCCAACGGGCGGCCGCGCCGCCGGCGGGAGCGGCGGGTTCATGGCAAATCCACGCTGGCCACGGCCATGGCCGCAATGCCCTCCTCCCGCCCCAGAAAGCCGAGGTGCTCATTGGTGGTCGCCTTGACGCCCACTTGCTGAATGTTCAGCTCGAGCGCGGCGGCGATATTGGCCTTCATTTCGCGGATGTGCGGCAGCAACCGGGGGGCCTGGGCGATCACCGTGGCGTCCACATTGACTATCTTCCCGTTGCGAAACCCGACCAGGCGCACCGCTTCATTCAGGAAAAGCCGGCTGGGCGCGCCCTTCCAGCGCGGGTCGGTATTGGGGAACAAATGGCCGATATCCGCCTCCCCCAGCGCGCCGAGCACGGCATCGCAAATCGCGTGCATCAGGGCATCGGCATCGGAATGGCCCTCCAGACCCTTGGGATGGGGGATTTCCACCCCGCCCAGTATGAGTTTCCGTCCCTCGACCAGGGCATGCACATCATAGCCGATGCCAACATGAACCATGCCCGATACCCTAGCACGCCCCCCCGGCCGGGCCAAGGCATTTATCGCCCCGGTTCCCCTGCTTCCAAAACCGGCGCGGGCCGTGTAGCCTGTGGCACCCATGGCTGAACGGCTGCCAATCTACGAACTCGAACAACCGCTCCTGACCGGCTTGCAGGCCGCGGGACGCCTGATCGTGTCCGCGCCCACCGGCTCGGGCAAATCCACCCAGGTCCCCCAGATGCTCCTGGAGCGGGGCGTCCTGGGGGAGGGCCAGGTGGTCATCCTGCAACCGCGGCGGCTGGCGGCGCGGCTGCTGGCGGCGCGGGTCGCCGGGGAGCGGCGGACCCGCCTGGGCGGCGAGGTTGGCTACCAGATCCGCTTCGAAAATGTCACCAGCGCCCGCACCCGCATCCGCTTCGTCACCGAGGGCCTGCTGCTGCGGCAGATGATTCGCGACCCCCAACTGCGCGGCGTGGCGGCGCTCATCTTCGACGAGTTTCACGAGCGCCATCTTTATGGCGACATCACGCTGGCCCGCGCCCTGGCCCTGCAGGAAACCGGGCGGCCGGACCTGAAAATCCTCGTCATGTCCGCCACCCTCGAAACCGCGCCCCTCGAACACTACCTCAAGCCTTGCCGGGTCATCGAATCGCAAGGGCGCGCCTACCCGGTGGACATCGAGTTCGCCGCCGCGCCCGCCTACCTCGATCCGCGCCCCGTTTGGGAGCAGGCCGCGGAAGCCTTTGCCGGCTTCGTCCGCGGCGGCGGGGAGGGCGACGTCTTGATTTTCATGCCGGGCGGCTTCGAAATCAGCCAAACCCTCGAGGCGCTCCGGCGCCGCGCCGAGGCGCGGGGCTTCCGGCTGCTGCCCCTGCACGGCGAATTGCCGCCGCGCGAGCAGGACGCCGCCGTGGCGCGCTACGACCAGCGCAAAGTCGTCGTGGCCACCAATGTGGCGGAAACATCCCTGACCATTGACGGCATCCGCTGCGTGATTGACAGCGGGCTGGCGCGCCTGCCCCGCTATGATCCGTACCGCGGCCTCAACACCCTGCTGATCGAGAAGATCAGCCACGCCGCCGCGGACCAGCGCGCGGGCCGCGCCGGACGCACCGCGCCCGGCCTTTGCCTGCGTTTATGGTCGCGGGCGGAACATGCGCACCGCCCGGCGCGGGAACTGCCCGAAGTCAAGCGCCTGGACCTGGCCGAAGTCGTCCTGACCCTGAAAGCCGCCGGCGTCGAAGACCTGCGCGCCTTCCGCTGGTTCGAGCCGCCCGAGGAACAAGCCCTGGCCCACGCCGAGGAATTGCTCACCGACCTGGGCGCGCTCGCGGCGGCCCCCGGCCCGCGCCAACCCGGCGCCCCCGCCCGTCTCACGCCCCTGGGCCGAAAGATGCTCGCCTTCCCGCTGCACCCGCGCTACGCCCGCATGTTGCTGGCGGCGCAGCAATATGGCTGCGTCCACCAGGCCTGCCTGCTGGCCGCCCTGACCCAGGGCCGCGACCTGCTTTTGCGCCACGCGGACGCCGAGATCGCGCGCCGCCGCGAGGAACTGCCGGGCGTCAGCGCCGGCAGCGATTTCTGGCTGCTCCGGAGCGTCTGGCAGCACGTCTCCGCCCGGGATTTCCACCCCGAAACCTGCCGCCGCCTGGGCGTCCACGCCGCCGCGGCCCGGCAAATCGGCCCGCTCTTCGAGCAGTTCCTGGACCTCGCCCGGCGCGAGGGCCTCGACGCCGCCCCGCGCCCCGTGGCGGACGCCGCCCTGCAAAAGTGCCTTCTGCTCGGGTTCAGCGACCGCGTGGCCCGCCGCCTGGATGGCGGCACGCTCCGCTGCGAATTGGTGCATGGCCGCCGCGGCCAACTGGCCCGGGACAGCGTGGTCCGGCAAAGCCCGCTGCTCGTGGCGGCGGAAGTCCGCGAGGTGGAAGGCCCGGACCAGAGCGTGCAAACGCGGCTCAGCCTGGCCACGGCGATCGAGGAGGACTGGCTGCGGGAACTCTTCCCCGACGCCCTCGCCCCGGCGCTGCGCGTCTTTTATGACCCGGCCGCGAAGCGCGTCTATGCCGAGGAACAACTCCACTTTCGCGGCCTGTCCATCGGCGCGCGCCGGGTCGAGCCGCCCCCGGCCGAGGCCGCCGCCCGGTTGCTGGCCGACGAAGTGCTGGCGGGCCGGCTGGAACTCCATGACTGGGACGAGGCGGTCGAACAATGGGTGCTCCGGCTCAACCGGCTGGCCCAATGGTGCCCGGAACTCGCCCTGCCGACCCTCGGCGAAGCCGAACGCCGCCACCTCGTCGAGCAAATCTGCCACGGCTCTTTCAGCGGCCGGGAACTCAAAAACAAGCCCGTCCGGAAGCTCGTGCAGGGCTGGCTCAGCGCCGCCCAGCAGGCCCTGCTGTCGAAACACGCCCCGGAACGGCTCACCCTGGCCAATGGCCGCGCGCCGAAAGTCATCTACGACGCCGCCAACCCGCCCCACATTGCCCTGCGCATCCAGCAGTTATACGGGGTCAACGCCACACCCCGCATCGCAATGGGGCGCGTGCCCGTGCTGGTTCACATCCTGGCCCCCAGCCAGCGCCCGGTGCAAATCACGCAGGACCTCGCCGGCTTCTGGCGGGAGCACTACCCCCGGATAAAACAAGAACTCCAACGCAAATACCCCCGGCACGAATGGCGTTGAGCGCCCGGCTCCCGATGGCCGGGCCGGCCGCGGTCACCCCCGCCCCGGCATCGCCTGCGAAAAGCGGATCAATACAGGTTGTTGTAGATGGAGTACTGCCCCGACAGGAAAACCAGTCTGGCCCAGTAATACAGGATCAGCGCCGAGCCAGTCACGCCAAGCAGGGCCAGGCCGATTCCCCATCGCAAATAAACCACCGCCGGATTCCATTCCCGGGTGCGATAAGGCCGCATGCAAACCCAGTAAGCGAGCACGCCCAGGCCAAGGGAAAAGCCAATCACCGGCAGGAGGCTGAATATCCCCCAGACAAACGTGGCCAACGACCGCCGCATCAGCCAGATGCGAAGCGCGGGTCCCGTGAGTGGTTGGCGCGCCTTCGGGCGGGCCGGATTCACCAACCGCCGGAACAGCCATCCCCGGCGCCCGGAGGCTTTCCCATCTCGATTGTCATGAGAGAGCGCGTTCATGGCGGGGATTCCGGGGTTGATGGGTCTGCGGTTCCCCGCACCTGGGGAGGGTCATTGGCGGCCGGCGGGGCGGCGGGAAGGGAGTTCTCCGAACCCGTCCGCTCGTGGTCTTCCCGAACCCGCCCCTCTCCCGCCGGCGGCGCGCCCTCCGCCGTTGCGGAAACGGGGGAAGGGGGGCGGAGGCCCCGGCTCTCGCCGGGCGCTTCCACGGCGGAAGACGCGGGGCGGGCGGTTGCCTGGAGGCGGAGGATTTGCTTCCGCTCCAGCAGCCGCACCTCGCGTTCGAGGTGGTCGAGCGTGCGGAGATTGCCGGCCACGTAGATCATCAGGATGGCCAGGAGAGCCAGGATGACGATCACCGCCACGCCGGACTCGCGGCGGCTGGAACGAATGCGATGGACGGAAGGCAGCTTCATGGGGCGGCGGGTTTTTCGGGAACCGCAAGGAAGGTGAACAGCGGGCGGATGCGGCCCGGCTTGACGCTGCCGCTCGGGCGCGGCCGCAGCTCCAGTTCCCAGCGCCAGGCAACCACCCGCTCGCGCGGGTCAGCGGCCATGACGGAACTCTCCACATGGCGCAGCAGGCATACCCACCCGCCCCCGCCGGACTGCCGAAAGACGGCGTTGGTGGCGAAACGGTAGGCGACGCTCCGCGCCGGCCTTTCCAGGTAAAGAAACTGTCCGTCCTCCGTGGTTTCCAGCCGCGGCGGGGCGGTTGCCGACCGCACATCGGCGCGCCAGCGTTCGCCGGCATGGAGAGCGCTGGTGATTTCGTCGGCGTTGCGGCGCAGGGCAATCGAACGGTCCAGGCCCCGATACAGGGCGAGGTAGCCGGCGCCGAGCACGCCCCCCAGCACGGCAATATAAACCAGCGCCTCGATCAGCAGGTAGGCGGCCCGGCCCGCGCGGCGGGCCCCGGATCGGCATGCGCAACCGGTTTTCATGGGAAAACGGCCTCCCGGACGACGGATCCGCCATGCTTTTTGGGCTCGGGCCGCCATTGCAGCCGCAGCTTCCCCGGCTGGACGGTCAGGATGAAGCGCCCCGCGGGCAGGTTGGTGGCGGCGCGGGCGTGAACCGGATAATCATAAGTGCCGGGGCCGAAGGCGCGCCCGCCGCCGGCCAGCAGGACTTCCATTTCGCCGTCCACGATTTCAAGGGCGACGGCGCGCTGGTAGCAGGCGCGGGCCAGCCGGTGTTCCGCGGCAAACGCATACGCCAGCGGCAGCAGCGTCCCCATCAGGATCGCCAGCGCCACGAGCAACTCCGTCATCAGCGCGCCGCGCTGCCGCCCACGCCGGGGCGGGCGGAACCCGTGAACCAGGGATGCGGTGATTACCATAAACAACCCGTGTTGATGATTTGGACGATGACCAGAAAGATGCCGATCGCGAAGCCGCCCACCACCAGGCCGCTGACCAGGACCAGGCCCGTAGTGAGAACCTGGGCGGCCGCCTGCTCCCACTGAAACGCCCGCGCGTCCAGCGCCTCGTGCCAGCCGCCCAACGCCCGGACAAAACCCGCCCCGCGCCGCAGCGCATGGGCCAGCCGCCAATGCAGTTCCGGGGTGTTGTCCATCGCGCGCAAAGCCTCGGGCAGGCTGACCCCCTGCTGCAACCGGGCGCAAACCCGCTGTCCGCGGCGGATGAAGGTCTGGTTGGCGGTGGACTCCGCCGCCAGGCGGACGGCTTCCGCCTCCGGCGCCCCGGCGTCAAGCAGCAGGGCCAGCATGGCCGAAAAATCGCGGCGGAGGCGGTGATTTCGCCACGGCAGCCGCGCCAAAAACCCGTCCTGCAGGCCGGGCGCCAGGCGATGAATCCAGCCGTGCAGCCGCGGCCCGCCCAGGTAAGCCAGCGTCACTCCCCACAGAATGGCCAGCACGCCGAGCTGAATCGCCAGCAGCGCCGGGCTGTCGTTAAAAATCAGGCGCGTGAACGCGGGCAGGCTCATCCCCTCCTCCAGGCTGGCATAGATGGCCATGAACTGGGGCAGGAGAGCTTTTTTAAGCCAGAAAAGGATGATGAACAGGCCCGGGGTGATCGCAAAAACCGCGAGCAGGAGATAATTAAGCGCACCGCGCACCTGGGAGACACTGTCCCGCAGAAGCCAGCGGCAGGCGGGGAAAACCTTTTGCACCTCGCCAATGCGCTCGCCGATCCGCAGCATGGCGCAGACCTGCGGGGGCAACAACCGCGGCACCCGTTCCAGCGCCTCGCTGAGCCGCAGCCCCTGTTCGATATGGGCCGCCAGCCAATGAAAGCGCACCCCCAGGGAACGATCGCGGCTGGCCGACGCACTGGCTATCACCGCCTCCGGCGCCTGCCCTTCCTTTATCCCCAGCTCCAGCAGGTTCAGGAACATCCGGGCCCGCTCATTGCGCCGCAGGGGCAGGGTTAAGAGCACGTAGATCGCGTAAGCAATGCCGACGGCGGGCGCCAGGCCGATCACCAGATAGGCCAGCAAAGTCATGATCCCCGCGCCCAGGTCCGGAAGCAGGGCGGCCAGAAGCAGTGGGACATCGTTCACGCTCATAACCGATCCCTTTAGAAAGAGCCCACCAAGTACAAAAAGTCCCCTAACCGAGTCAGCCAGATCACCCCCGGGGCGGCTTGCCAGAGCACCATCAGACCCAACAGCACGATGGCAACCGGCAACGCCCCGTACAGCATCATCTCGATGCGATAGGAAGCGCGCGCCCGGTAGAGATCCGCCGCCTGCTGGAAGCCCGCCGCCACGTCCTCGCCGCTCCGCTGCACCAGCCACAGGAACAACGGCGGAAAGGGGCGATTCTCCGCATCCCAATCCGCGGGTTTGCCCTGGCCGGCCTCCAGCCGCCGCCGCCAGCGGGCAAGGGGAGCGGCCGCCGGGGTATGGCTCTCGAGCGCCTCCGCCAGGGCCAGGGCTTCGGGCAAAGTCGCGCCGTTCTTGAGCATCAAGGCGATCGCCGAAGCCAGTTGCGCCAGGCTGGCTTCGCGAAAGGCCGGCAGCCGCCAGCGCAGCCGCGCGCGGCAAGCCGGCAGGGTTGCCGCCACCACGCCCGCCAGCGCCCCCAGCGCCAGGGCGATGGGCGGGAACCAAATCAGGATCTCCACGGGCCACTGGCCAAACAGGCGCCAGCGACCGCCCCACTCTAGCAGCTCTGGCGCCCCGCGGATTTCCGCCAGAAACCACTTCAGGATCAGCGTTAAAACCAGCGTCAATCCCAGCGCCACGACCAGGACGATCAGCGGGTACAGCAGCAATCCTTTGAGGCGCGCCCAAAGCGTGTTGTGGCGGTGGTAATGGTCCGCCAGCAAGAGCAGCACCCCGGGCAGATCGTTGCCGCGGACGCCGATCGTCACCATCCGGCGGTAGAGTTCCGGCAGGGCGCGGCGGGACAGGGCGTCCGGCAGGGGCGCGCCCCCGGCCAGGTCCGCCTCCAGGCGCTGCAACTCGTCGCGCAGCGGCCCCTTGCGCATCCCGGCGCACAACTGCCGCAGCGCCCCCTCCAGCGGAATATCCTCGCGGAGCATCGCCGCCAGTTGCTGATTGAAAAAGGCAAATTCGTCGTGCTTCATGACCCGCTATAACGCCATTCGCATCATCGTCAGAGTTTGACCGGGCAACCGGGAAATCGTCACGCGCGTCACCTCCACAAACCGTAGCACACGGAGCGCAAGCGGGAAAACCGGATCCGGCGGCCATGCGCCCTCCCGTCCTCCCGCGCTCGCCCGCGGGCGCCGGGACGCCCGCGCGGGCCGATGCCGTCGGCGGAGGCGTCCGGCCTATCCGCCCGCCGCCGGCCGGGCAAAGAACTTTTCGGCAGCCGCGCAGGTGGCCGCGCTTAATTCATCGAGCGAACAGCCTTTCACCTGCGCGACGGCCGCGGCGATCTCCCGCACGTAGGCGGGCTCGCAGCGTTTGCCCCGGTAAGGCATGGGCGCCAGAAACGGGCAGTCGGTTTCCAGCATGAACTGGCCGAGCGGCGTCGCCGCCAGCGTTTCGCGGACGAGCGGCGCGTTCTTATAGGTCACGATCCCGGTGAAGCTGACCAGGCATCCCAGGTCCGCGATGCGCCGCCCAGCCGCCGCGTCTTCGGCAAAGCAGTGGAACACCCCGCGCACCCGGCCGGCAAACGGCCGCACCAGGGCCAGCGTATCTTCCAGCGAACTGCGCTGGTGAATGATGCAACCCAGCCCCGTTTCAGCCGCCACTTCCAGGTGCTGCCGAAACAAATCCGCCTGCCGGGCCTTGTCCCGGGCCTCCGCCCCCGCCGGGGCCCCCTCCGGGCGGCGCGGCAGACGGTAGTAATCCAGTCCCGTCTCCCCCAGCGCGACCACCTTGCGGTGCCCGGCCAGCTCGCGCAAGGCCGGCCGAAAATCCTCCGGCGCTTCCGCCGCCTGCGAGGGATGCCACCCCACCGCCGCATATACCTGCGGATACCGCTCCGCCAGCTCCACCGCGCGCTCGCTGCTGGCCTGATCGGTGCCAATGGTAATAATCCGGCCAATCCCCGCCGCCTCCGCCCGCGCAATGACCTGGGGCAGGTCTTCCGCAAACTCACGACGCCCCAAATGGGCGTGAGTATCATAGAATACAGCCATACCAGCCCAGTTTGGCCCGCAACGCCCGCTACCGCAACAGCGCAAATATCCCGCCTCAAAAAACCCCGCCACCCCCCTTTCCCCCACCCTGTCCCGGCGATTTCCAGCGCCGCAGGAACGCCCGCCAGCCCGGCGCGCGAGCTTCAAGCCCCTCGAAGCCTTCCAACTCCAATAAGCAGTCAATCCGCCCCTCCACCCTCCTGACAGGGGTAAAATACCCTGCCAAAGCGCCGTGTACAAGGGGTGTACAAGGGATGCTCACCGGATGCTCATCAAATTTTCCGACGTACACCCGGTGGGCATCCCTTGTACACCCCTTGTACACGGCTATTTGGCAGCCATAATATGGCTATAAACAGGGGAAATTGGGCGGAAAACGTGGTTGGGCGGGTTGGGAAGCGAGGGGTGGGGGTGCAGGCTGCTTAAGTGTCCAATAATTGGACAGTCCGGGCTGGAAACGCTTTGGCGGGGTGGGAGGCCGGTTATTTGTGGCGGGGAAAGCTTTGCCTTGACAGCCGGGGTGCTTTTGCTAGCCTGTCAGGGCTTCGAGAAACCATGTCAACAAAACGCACCGTGAGCCAAAGCCCTCCGCGCCCGCGCCCAACCGCCCAACGGAAGAAGTCCGCGGCCAGCCCGGCTTTGCCGCCCCTGGTGCGCGATATCTTTGCCCGCACCCGCACGGCCGCTTTCCGGCGGTATTTGCGGGAACTGCTGCTCGAGTTGTGCCGGATTGATACCACTCCCAATCCAAAGGTTGCGCAGATGCAGGCGGCGGAGGCGGCTTGTTTTCGCATTCTCGAGCGCGAGCTGGGCGGCCTGGCTTTTGCCGATGCGCGCCTCGAACGCCGGCCGATCAATCCGGGCATTCAAGCGCATCCGAACTATTCGCTGCTGCATTTCACCAAGACCCCCCGGCGGCCGCAGGGCTTGTCGCCGGAAGCGACGTATGCCAACCGGAGCAACCTGCTTTATTTTGTTCCCGGCGGCGGCGGGGGCGCCGGCGGGGGCCAGTCCGTGGCCCTCAACGCCCATATAGATGTCGTGGCGCCTTATTTTCCCCCGCGGGTCCAGGACGACACGGTTTATGGCCGCGGCGCGTGCGATGACAAGGGCCCGCTGGTGGGCATCGTCGCCGCGCTCAAAGTGCTTTCCGAAGTCCTGGCCCGCGCCGGGCGGCGGCTGAACCGCAACGTGCTGGCGATGCTGGTGGTCGAGGAGGAAACGGGCGGCAACGGGTCGCTCTCGCTCGCCGTGGATCGGGAGTTGCGGAAGTTTTACGACAGCATTCTCGTGGCCGAGTGCACCGATTTGAAGATTCACCCGGCCAACCGCGGCGCGGTGTGGTATCGGGCCGTTTTGAACGCGCCGCCGGGGGTTTCGGCGTTCGAGATGTTTGCGTTCGTCAACGAGGAGCTGGAGAAAGAAGGCGCCGCCCTCCGCGCCGAGAGCCGCCACCCGCTCTTCCCGCAGCGGCCGGTGCAGACGTGCCACGGCATGATCGGCCCTTTTGGCGAGCACCCGAGCCGGATTTGCGGCGAGGTCAGCTTCGCCATCCGCTTTGACCGCGCGCCGGATCGCCCGACGGAATTGCTGGTGGAGGACTGCCTGGAGGCCGGGTTGGCGGGCTACCTGGGCCTGTATGGGGACAAGACCCGGGTGACGGATCCGGCGACCGGCAAGCCGATGGTGGCGCGCCATTACGATTGGCGGCGGGAGAGCGATGGTTTCCGGGTGGACGTGCATGGCGCGACCGGCCACATGGGCGCCATTCGCGAGCGCGACGGGGCCATCACGAAGATGGCCCACCTGGTTCGGAGCCTCGTGTTTTCGCGGGCGAAGCTGGAGGCCCGCGCCCAGGGGCGCGTGGCTTTCGAGCTCGCCCGCCCGGCGCACGGCGAGGGGCTGCCGCCCGGCGCGGCGCTCGTGCTGGAGGGGGGCCAGGGGTTTATTCCCACGCACGGCATCACGGAAGTCATGGAACGGCTCCGCCAAGCGGCCCAGCGCGGGGCGGGCAATTACCTCCGCCGCATCGGACGGTTCGAGCGCGGCGAGGACGTGGTCACGGTCGCCTACGAGAAGCTGCATAACGTGGCGTTCGATGGCGACCCGGATTCCCGGTCGGTTCGCCACGCGGTGGCGGCGGCGAAGCTGGGGGGCTTTTGGCGGGACGAGCCCATCCTGGGCTGGACGGTTTCCTGCGATGCGCGCCTGTTCGCCACTGAATACCCGGAGCTGGAGGTGCTGACCTTTGGCCCGGGGCAACTGGCTTTCGCCCACTCCGACGAGGAGCAAATCCGGCTGGAGGACCTCCGCGCCGCCGTCGAGTTCCTGGCGATCTTTATTCTGCGGCAGACGGGAACGCTCGCGTAATCACTATGAAAACCCAACTCAGACTCGGTGTCATCGGCTCCGGCTCGGTCGTCCGTGAGATTTATCAATACCTGTATTTCCGCAGCCAGTATTCCCCGCTGCTGGACGTTTGCGCCGTGGCCGATCCCAACGAGCCGTATCGCAACTGGTTTGGCAACCTGGCCGGCATTCCCGCGGAACGGCGCTTTGCCGACCATCGCGAGCTGCTGGCCAAGGTCGAGCTGGACGCCGTTCAGGTCAACACCCCCGACCACCTGCACTGCGCGCCGACGGTGGACGCGCTGCGCGCCGGGCTGGATGTGGTGGTGCCCAAGCCGACGGCCGCCACGGTGCGGGACGCCCACGCGATGATCGCGGCGGCGCGGGAGTCGGGGCGGTTCCTGGGCATTGATTTCCACAAGCGCGAAGACCCGCGCATCAAGGAAGCCGAGGCGCGGTTCCAGCGGGGCCGCTACGGCACGTTCCAAACCGCGGTCTTCTACATGCTGGACAAGCTGTGGGTGGCGGACCCCAATCATTCCCCGCGGTTTTTTGCCTCGGCGGACTTTGCCGAGAAGAACACGCCGGTATCGTTCCTCACGGTGCACATGGCCGACGCGCTGATGAAGATCGTCAACCTCATCCCCGTCCAGGTCCGGGCCACCGGCTATTCCCAGAAGCTGCCCGCGCTCAAGCCCATCCCGGTCAACGGCTACGACCTGGTGGATACGGAGATCCGGTTCACGACCGGGGCCCAGGCGCATATCATCACCGGCTGGGCCGTGCCCAATTCCGCGGAATCCGTCACGGTTCAATCCGGGCGCATCCTCTGCTCCGAGGGGCTGATGGACCTGGGGCTGGGCACGCCCGGGCTGCGGGAAGTTCACGCGGACGGGCTGACGGAGGTCAATCCCCTGTTCCGTAATTTCGAGAAAGACAACACCGTGACGGGCTACGGCATCAGCAGCCCCGGGCGGTTGTACCAGCAAATCCTGGCGCTGCGCAATGGCCGGTGCTCCGACGCCGAGCGTGCGGCGGCGTTTCACCCGATGACCCTCGGTTTTTACACCACCCTGGTCCTCGAGGGGGCCGAAAAAAGCCTGGCCACCGGCGCGAAATCGCCGGAGGGGGTCACGCATGGCCCGGTGGTGGATCTGCGCCGGCTGGCCGCCGAGCAGCTTGGGGCTTCCGTAGCCGCGGCCTACGGGCTTCAGTAGCCGGCGGGGCTGCGGCCGCCCGCGGGGCGTTGTCCGGGGCGCCCGGGAGCGGGGGGCGGGGCTTACTTCGCGGCGGCGTTATCGGCCGGCGGGGCGTTTTTGAGGAACTTCAGGTCTTCCTTGTGGGGGTTGCACTTTTCGCAGGATTTGCCCTGTTTATGGGCGATGATGCAGCATTTATTCCGGCACTCCCGGCCTTCGGCGGCGGCCTTTTCGCAGCACGTCAGCTTGCGGGGGGCCGCCTCCGCGGCCAGGGCGGAGCCGGCCAGCAACCCGCCCATACAACCCGCCAGAACCCAGATTTTAATCCGTCTCATAAAAGTCAATACGCTGATGGTTCCATCGCCGCCCGCGCGGCCCGCGGCCCGGGGCGCGGCCACCGGAGCATTTCATCATCAGACGGGGATTGTCGAGGGGGAATTCACGGGCCGGCGCGGAAAAGTCACAGATTCAACTTGCTGGCGCGGGGGCGGTTGGTAGGCTATGGGGCGTGCGGCAGTCCCGACCGCCGCGCGGACCTATGCAACGAAGCACCGAATTGGGCTACAACTCGAAGGTAGAGGGCGACGTCATCGTCACCCGCCGTTCGGCGGCGTTGAACTGGCTGCGCCGGGGGCTGGAGGGGGGGATGAACTGGGGGCGTAAGAATTCGCTGTGGCCGATGCCGATGGGGCTGGCGTGCTGCGCCATCGAGCTGATGGGCACCGGGGCCAGCCGCTACGACATCTCGCGCTTTGGGGCCGAGGTGATGCGGTTCTCGCCCCGGCAATCGGACGTGATGATTGTCTCGGGCACGGTGACGTATAAAATGGCGCGGGTGGTTCAGCGGCTCTTCGAGCAGATGCCCGAGCCCAAGTGGGTGATTGCCATGGGCGCGTGCGCCTCCACCGGGGGGATGTACCGCAGCTACGCCGTGTTGCAGGGGATAGACCGGCTGCTGCCGGTGGATGTGTATGTGGGGGGCTGCCCGCCCCGCCCGGAGGCGCTGCTGGACGCGCTGATGAAACTGCAGGATAAAGTGGCCGGCGAACCGTCGCTGGCCACGCTGAAGCGAGTGGCATGACGGCGCGGGAACTGGCACTGCAACTGGGAGCCCAATTCCCCGGCCTGGTCTCCGCGCCGGCGGAGTTCCGGGGTGAAATCACGCTGCGGGTGGCGGAGGCGGAGCGGATGCCCGAGGTGTGCGCCGCGGCCAAGGCGGAACTGGGCTTTGATTACCTGGTGGACATGACCAGCGTGGATAACTACGGCCAGGACCCGCGTTTCACCGTGGTGTATCATCTTTACTCCTACCGCCACCATTGCTGGCTGCGGCTGAAGACCGCGGTGAGCGAGGAACAGAGCGAACTGCCCACCGTCACCGGCGTCTGGCGGACGGCGGACTGGCATGAGCGGGAGATTTACGACATGATGGGCCTGCGCTTCCGCGGGCACCCCGACCTGCGGCGCATCCTGATGTGGGAGGGCTACCCTTATTTCCCGCTGCGCAAGGATTTCCCCCTGGCCGGCCGGCCCAGCGACGTGCCGGAGGTGGCCTTTACCGGCGCCGCGCCGCTGGAGGGCGGGCCGTTTGTGACGACGGCGGGGGGCGCGGATGCGGCCGCGCGCGAACCCCGGGCGCGCACCCCGGAAAGCGAGCCGCCCAGGGATTAAACATGGCCGAGGCGCACGAGCTTAAGTTCAAGGACACGGCCGCGCGGGCGGCCGCGGCCGCGGCGTGTTCCGCCCCGCCGCCTGCCGAGGCGGAACCGGGGGATCTGGCCGGGGACAGGATGGTTCTGAACGTGGGGCCTTCGCACCCGGCCACGCACGGGGTGCTGCGCCTGGTGATCGAACTGGACGGCGAGCGGATTACCCGGGTGCGGCCCGAGATCGGCTACCTGCACCGCGGCGACGAGAAGATCGCCGAGAATTGCACCTACACCCAGTTCATTCCCTACACGGACCGGCTGGATTACCTGGCGCCGATGGCCAACAACGTCGCCTACGCGCTGGCGGTCGAGAAACTGCTGGGCCTGGAGCGGCAACTGCCGCCGCGCTGCCAGTATATCCGCGTGATCTGCGCCGAGCTGGCGCGCCTTTCGTCGCATTTGCTGGGCATCGGCTGCTACGCGATGGACTGCGGGGCGATGACGGTCTTCCTCCATACCTTCACCGAGCGCGAAAAGATTTACAACCTGTGCGAGTCGCTGACGGGGGCGCGGTTCACCACCACCTATACGCGCATTGGGGGGCTGGCGCGCGATCTGCCGCCCGGGTGGGTCGAGCAGTGCCGGCAGTTCCTTGACGAGGTGGTGGTGAATATCGAGGAGACGGAGACGTTCCTGACCCGCAACCGCATTTTTATGGACCGGACGCAGGGAGTGGGAGTGATCCCGCGGGAGGTGGCCATAGATTACGGGCTGACCGGCCCCAACCTGCGCGCCAGCGGCGTGGCGCACGATTTGCGCAAGGCGCACCCGTACCTGGTGTATGACCAACTGCAATTTGAAGTGCCGGTGGGCACCCGGGGCGATTGCTACGATCGCTACCGGGTGCGCATGGAGGAGATGCGCCAGAGCGTGCGGATCGTGCGCCAGTGCCTGGACCAGTTGCCGGACGGCCCCGTCAACGCCCCCGCGGCCAAGGTCCTCCTGCCGCCCAAAGCCCGGGTGCTGACGAAAATGGAGGAATTGATACACCAGTTCATGAACGTGACCCAGGGGGTGAACGCCCCGCCGGGCGAGGTCTATTTCGCGCATGAGAACCCGAAGGGCGAGCTGGGCTTCTACCTGGACAGCCGGGGCGGCGGCACGCCTTACCGGTTGAAAATCCGCTCCCCGTCCTTCGTGAACCTGAGCATCTTATCCTGGCTGCTGCCGGGCCACCTGCTGGGGGACATCGTGGCGGTGCTAGGGTCCTTTGATTTCGTAATGGGAGAGTGTGACCGATGAGTGAGATTCGTCCCCTGGAACCCATTCCCAGCCCGCTGCGGGAGCAGCCGGACTTTGCGGTGCCGCCCGCCCTGGCCGCCGAGCTGGACGCGGTGATCGCGCGGTATCCCCAGGCCCGCAGCGCATCGCTGATGCTGCTGCACGCGATCCAGGAGCAGTTTGGCTATATCTCCCGGCAAGCGGTGGAATGGGTGGCGGCCCGGCTGGGGCTGCCGCCCCTCAACATCTACGAACTGGTGACTTTCTACCCGATGTTCCACGCGGCGCCGGTGGGGAAGTATCATCTCAAGATCTGCCGCACGCTGAGCTGCGCGCTGGGCGGCTCGCACCAACTGCACGAGCTTTGCTGCACCCGGCTGGGCCTGGATCCGCGCCAGCACGGGCCGCAAACCACGAAGGATGGCAAGTTCACGGTCGAGTTCGTGGAGTGCCTGGCCGGATGCGGCGCCGCGCCGGTGATGATGGTCAACGACGCCTTTCACGAAGGCGTCACGCCGCGGCGGGCGGAGGAGATTCTGGGAGGGTGCTCATGAGGACGCGTTGCGCTGCCAGCCGGATTCACCGCGGGGCGCGGGGAGGGTGGCTGCCCGACATGGATTTGAACCATGACAAACAGATCCAGAGTCTGCTGTGCTACCGTTACACCATCGGGCAAACCGAAATCGGGGACAACTTAGCGATTTCCCCAAAAGAGTCAAGCACCTGAAATGCCGCAGGAATACCGCCAGATTTTGCAGCACATTGACCAGCCCGGCTACACGCCCGCGCTGGAGTGCTACCTGCGGCATGGCGGCTACGCGGTCTTGCGCCAGGCGCTGGCGCTGCCGCCCCGGACGCTGCCGGGCGGCCAGGTGCTCAGCGGCCCGGAGCAATTGCGCCAGGAAGTCATGGTGTCGGGGCTGCGGGGCCGGGGCGGAGCCGGGTTCTCCTGCGGGCTCAAGTGGTCGTTCGTGGACCGCAAGAGCGGCAAACCGATCTACCTGATTTGCAACGCGGACGAATCCGAGCCGGGCACGTTCAAGGACAAGCAGATTATCTATAAAGACCCGCACCAGATGCTGGAGGGCATGATCATCGCCAGCTACGCGAACGATGTGCACCTGGCGTTTATTTACATCCGGGGCGAGTTTGTCGAAGGGGCGCGGATTCTCAACCGCGCGCTCCAGGAGGCCCGGGCGAAGGGGTTTCTGGGGCGGAATATCCTGGGGTCGGGCTACGACCTGGAGATTCACGTGCATCGCGGCGCCGGCGCGTATATTTGCGGCGAGGAGACCGGGCTGATCGAATCGCTGGAAGGCAAGCGCGCCTATCCGCGCATCAAGCCGCCCTACTTCCCCGCCGTGCTGGGGCTTTACCAATGCCCGACGATTGTCAACAACGTCGAGACGCTCTGCGCGGTGAAGCATATTGTCGCGCGGGGCGGCGCGGAATACGCCCGCCTGGGCACCCCCAACAACACCGGCACCCGCATCGTCAGCATCAGCGGCCACGTCCGCCGGCCGGGCTATTACGAGATCGAGGTCGGCAAGGTGACGCTGGGCGAGCTCATCCACGACCCGGCGTTTGGCGGCGGCCTGCGCGAGGGCCGGCAGCTCAAAGCGATCATCCCGGGCGGGTCGTCGGCCAAGGTCTTCAAGGCGGGGGAAACGTTCAAGCTCAAGCGCCGGGGCCCTGACGGCAAGGAGAGCGTGCAGGAAGTGGCGCTGCTGGATTTGCCCTACGACTTCGATTCGCTGATTGCCGCGGGCAGCATGTCGGGCTCGGGGGCGATTATTGTGCTGGACGACTCCACGGATATCGTGGCGGCGCTGGCGAACATCGCCGACTTCTACGCCCATGAAAGCTGCGGCCAGTGCACGCCCTGCCGGGAAGGCTCGCTGTGGATGGCCAAGGCCCTGCGCCGCCTCACGCACGGGGAAGGCCGCCCGGAGGACGCGGATTACCTGGCCCACATCGCCGACAACATCCCCGGCGGGCGAACGATTTGCGCCTTTGGCGAAGCCTGCGCCTGGCCCGTGCAGAGCTTCGTCGCCAAGTTCCGGGACGAATTCATCGCCCGCGGCGCGGCGGATGCGAAACGCCGGGCCGCCAGCGGGCGGGAAACGGCTGCGCCCTCCGGGCCGCCGCACCCCGCGACCGCGGCCGCGCTGGCCCAAACCCCGGCCGAATGACCATGTCCACCGCCAACCCCACGCCATCCCCGTCAACGCCGCCGCCCGCGGACACCCTCCAGGTGCGGGTCAACGGCAAAGCGGTGGAAGTGCCCCGGACGATGCCGGACCCGGTTTCCGGCAAGCCGGTGCCAACCACGATGATCCAGGCCTGCTTTGCGGCGGGGGTCATGGTCCCGCACTATTGCTACCACCCGAAGCTGCCGGTGGCGGGCAACTGCCGCATGTGCCTGGTCGAGTTTGGCACGCCGGCCCTGGGCCCGGATCGCAAGCCGATCCTGAACCCGGACGGCGCGCCGCGCATCACCAAATCGCCGCGCCCCGCCATCGCCTGCGCCACGCCGGTCTCCCCGGGCATGGAAATCTACACCGACACGCCCGCCGTGAAGCAAATGCGCGAAAGCGTGCTGGAGTTCCTGCTTATCAATCATCCGCTCGATTGCCCGATCTGCGACAAGGCCGGCGAATGCAAGCTGCAGGAATACTCGGAGGACCACGGCGAAGCGCAGAGCCGCTTCGTCGAACCCAAGGTGCATAAGCCCAAACGCGTGGACCTGGGCCCGCGCATCGTGCTGGACGACGAGCGCTGCATTCTATGCACGCGCTGCATCCGGTTTACGCGGGACATTGTGGGCGACGACGCGCTGGGCCTCGTCAACCGCGGCAGCTACAGCACGCTCACGGCTTACCCCGGCCGGCCGTTCGACAACAATTACACCCTCAACACGGTGGATATTTGCCCCGTGGGCGCGCTCACCTCCAAGGATTTCCGCTTCCAGATGCGTGTCTGGTTCCTCAAGGAAACCCCGAGCCTTTGCACCAGTTGCGCCACCGGCTGCAACATCGTCATCGGCTCGCGCGAAGACCGGATCTACCGCTACGAACCGCGCGAGAACGAGGCCGTCAATGCCTGCTGGATGTGCGATTACGGCCGGCTGAACTACGCGTGGATCGGGCGGGCGGATCGCCTGACGGAAATCCGCGGCCCGCAGGCCGCCGGCCAGGCTCCCGCGCCCGGCTGGACCCCAATCTTGCGGGAGATTTCCGGGAAGCTGCGCCAGGCGGCGGCGGGCTCGGTGGCGATCATCGCCTCGGCCCGGCAGACCAACGAAGAACTTTACTTGCTGGCGAAGCTGGCGAAGAAGCTCGGGGCGCTGACGGATTCGGTGCCGCGCATGGGAGAGGGCGACCGGCTGTTGCTGAACGCCGACCGCAACCCGAATAGCGCGGGCGCCCGGCTCACCGGCATCGCCGCCACGCCGATGGGGGCGAACCTGCCGAAGATCGCGGAGGGCATCCGCGCCGGAACCATCAAGACCTTGCTGGTGGTGGGCGAAGAGGTGACCCGGCTGGGGTTGGGGGCGGACCTGCTGGCCCGGCTGGAAACGCTCATCGTCAGCGATATTCTGCCCAATGAAACCACCCGGCGGGCGCATTACCTGTTGCCCGGCTGCGCCCATGCCGAAAAGCGGGGGACCTTCACCAACGCCCGCGGGCGGGTGCAAAAGTTCATGAAGGCGGTCGAACCCCGCGGCGACGCCCGCCCCGAATGGGAGTTCCTGCACGAGTTGGCGCTCCAGGTGGCCGGCCCGGACGGCTGCCAGAGCCTCGAAGGACTGTTTAACCAGATGGCCCGGGACCTGCCGGCCTTCGCGGGGCTGACCTGGGCGGGCCTGGGCGACCAGGGCGCCACCCTCCGGAGCGAGCCATGATTCCGGCGATTCTGAACTGGGCGGAGACCGAGGCCGGACAACTGGTGTTGTTCGGGGCGCTGAAGATTCTGGGCGTGTTCTCGGTGGTCATGTTCATTGTCGCCTACGCCGTCTGGGTGGAGCGCCGGACCGCGGCGTTCATCCAGGACCGCGTCGGCCCCAACCGCGTCGGGCCATTGGGGCTGCTCCAGCCCGTGGCCGACGCCATCAAGTCTTTCCTGAAGGAGGACTTCACGCCGGCCCACGTGCGCAAGGTCTATTACTGGCTGGCGCCGGCGATCGTCATGATTCCCAGCCTGCTGACCGTGGCCATCATTCCGTTTGGCTCGCTGCTCGGCGGCCAAAAGATGGTCATCGCGGACTTGAACGTGGGCATTCTTTACACCTTCGGCATCGTATCGCTGGGCGTCTATGGCATTGTCCTCGCCGGCTACGCGGCGCGGTCGAAATATCCGCTCATTGGCGGCCTGCGCTCCAGCGCGCAGCTCATCTCCTACGAGATCGCCCTGGGCATGGCGGTGATCCCGCTGTTCCTCATCGCCGGGGGGCTGGAAGCGCCGGCGGCCAGCGCGGGCTGGCAAAAGCTGCTGGCCGGCACCAGCAGCCTGAACCTGGGGCGGCTGGTCTCATGGCAGGCCCTGCACGGCTGGTTCATCCTCTATGCCCCTGTGTCGTTTGTCATTTGCCTGGCCGCCATGTTTGCCGAGACCAACCGAATGCCGTTCGACCTCCCCGAGTCGGAGCAGGAGCTGGCCGGCGGCTACAACGTCGAATACAGCTCGATGAAGTTCGCGCTCTTCTTCATGGGCGAATATGCCAACATGGTGGCCGCCGCGGCGCTGATGACGACGCTGTTCCTGGGCGGCTGGAGCCTGCCGGTGGCCGGCCTGAACCAGCCCGCGGCGACGATCGGAGCCGGGCTGCTGCACATCGGCATCTTCCTGGCCAAGATGTGCTTCCTGATTTTCATGGTGATCTGGGTGCGTTGGATGTGGCCGCGGTTCCGGTATGACCAGCTCATGGACCTGGGCTGGCGCCGGTTTATTCCGCTGGCGCTGGCCAACATCGTGGTGACGGCCGCCGTGCTCTGGATACGAAGTTAAATGATCATCGAACGCCAGAAAATGAGTTGGTGGGAACGGCTTTATCTGCCGGCCATTATCGGCGGATTCAAAGTCAGCCTGCGCCATTTCTTCCGGAAAAAGGTGACCATGCAATACCCCGAGCAGCGCTGGGTGGTGCCCCCGGGCTATCGCGGAGCGCCCTACCTCGTCCGGGACCAGGACGGCAACACCAAGTGCGTCTCCTGCCAGCTCTGCGAGTTTGTTTGCCCGCCCAAAGCCATCAAGATCACCCCGCCCGGCCCCGCGGGACCGCCGGCGGACCGCCCCAATGCGGAGAAAATGCCGCGCGAGTTCGAAATCAACATGCTCCGCTGCATCTTTTGCGGCTATTGCCAGGAAGTCTGCCCGGAGGAAGCCATCTTCCTGATGAAAGACTATTCGCTCATCGGCGCCAGCCGGGAGGAGATGATCTATAACAAAGAGAAACTGCTCGCCCTCGGGGGGGTGCACCAGGACAAGATAAAGAAATGGCAGCAGAAAGCCCAGGAAGCCCGGGCGCAGGGGCAGAAACCCTGAGCGGAAAGGCGCGGATCACCCATGAACCAAGGCAACAGATTCAGCGGTAAAACGACCGGCAACACTCCTCTCTAGCCCATGCAGGACGCGCTCTTTTATCTCTTCGCGTTTTTGACGCTGGTCTTTGGCTTTCTGGTGGTCGCCAACCCGTTCAGCCGCAACCCGGTGACCAGCGCCATGTTTCTCGTCCTGGCCATTATCTCCCTGGCGGGGCTGTTCGTGCTGCTGCACGCCTTCTTCCTGGCCGCGGTGCAGGTGCTGGTCTATGCGGGCGCGGTGATCGTGCTGTTCCTGTTCGTCATCATGCTGCTGGATCTAAAAGCGGAGGAACAGCGAAAGCTCAAAGCCGCCGGGGTGGCAGGCGGCGTCCTCGCGGCGGGCGCCCTGCTGGCGATTTTCCTGGCCAGCCTGTGGGCGGCCTCCCGGGACCCGGCCGCCGCGGGCGGGGCCGATGCGCCGGTGCTCGAGGGCGGCACCCGCGCCCTGGCCAAACTGTTGTTCACGCAATACCTGCTGCCCTTCGAACTGGTGTCCGTGCTGCTCCTGGTCGGGATGGTGGGCGTGGTACTGCTCAGCAAGAAGGACCTGAAATGAACATTGGCCTGGAACATTACCTGGCGGTCAGCATGCTGCTGTTTTGCCTCGGGCTGCTGGGGGTGATCGCGCGGCGCAACCTGCTCATCATTTACATGTCGCTGGAGCTGATGCTCAACGCGGCCAACCTGGCGCTGGTGGCCTGCTCGCGCTTCACCCATAACCTCGATGGCCAGGTCTTCGTGTTTTTCATCATCACGGTCGCCGCCGCCGAGGTGGCCGTGGGGCTGGCGCTGATTGTGGCGCTTTACCGGAAGCGGCAGACGGCGCACGTGGAAGATTTGACCCTGCTGAAACTCTAGCCGATGCACCTGGACTTCATCCCCTGGATCATTCTGTTCCTGCCGTTGCTGGCGGCGGCGGGGATCACGCTGTTCACGTCGCGCCATGGCAAGCTGAGCGCCGCCCTCTCCATCGGGGCCGTGAGCGCCGGATTCCTCCTGAGCCTCCTCTACGTCGCCCTGACCGGCTGGGATTCCCGGCCCGACTCCGCCTTCACCTGGCTGGCGATCGGGAACCTGCATGTGGAATTCGGCCTGCGTTTCGACCCGCTGAGCCTGCCCATGCTGCTCGTCGTCACCGGCGTGGCCAGCGCGATTCATATCTATTCCTGGGGCTACATGGACGGCGACCGCGGCTACGCGCGCTACTTCGCCTGCCTGAGCCTGTTCACCTTCTCGATGCTCGGCATCGTGCTGGCCAACAACTTCCTGGCCCTCTTCATCTGCTGGGAACTGGTCGGCGTCTCCAGCTATCTCCTCATCGGCTTTTGGTTCGAGCGCCCGGCGGCGGCCGAGGCGGGCAAAAAGGCGTTCCTCACCAACCGCCTCGGGGATTTCGGCTTCCTGCTGGGAATCCTGACGGTCTGGGCCGGGTTCGGATCGCTCAACTTCGCGCAAATCAGCGACGGGCTGGCAACGGGCGCGGGGCAAACCTGGTGCCTGACCGGCGCCGGGCTGCTGATCTTCTGCGGGGCCATCGGCAAGAGCGCCCAGTTCCCGCTCCACGTCTGGCTGCCCGACGCCATGGAAGGCCCGACCCCGGTCAGCGCGCTGATCCACGCCGCGACCATGGTGGCCGCGGGCGTATACATGCTCTGCCGGGTGTTCTTCATCTTCACGCCCGGCGCGCTGACCCTCATCGCCTGGCTGGGCGGCTTCACCGCCCTCTTATCCGCCGTCATCGCCCTCCAGCAAAACGACATCAAGCGCATCCTTGCCTATTCCACCCTCTCGCAGTTGGGCTACATGGTGATGGCGGTCGGCCTGGGCGGCCCCGCCGCGGCCATGTTTCACCTCACCACCCACGCCTTCTTCAAGGCGCTCCTGTTCCTCGGGGCCGGCTCGGTCATCCTCGCCCTCCATCACGAGCAGGACATCTGGCGCATGGGCGGGCTGCGCCAAAAGATGCCCGTCACGTTCTGGACCTTTATGGCGGGCACGCTGGCCCTGGCCGGGGTGCCTCCGTTCAGCGGCTTTTACAGCAAGGACAGCATCCTGGCGCTGGCCGCGCACCACAACCCCGGACTGTTCGCCCTGGGGATCGGGGTGGCCGCCCTCACGACGCTCTACATGTTCCGGCTGGTCTTCGTGGCGTTCCTGGGCTCAGCCAAATCCGAGGCGGCGGGGCACGCCCGCGAATCCGCGCCGGTCATCGCCTGGCCGCTCCGAATCCTGGCCCTGCTGAGCGTGGCCGGCGGGCTCCTGGGCTGGGAGCGGCTGTATGCGCGGCAGCTTTGCGCCGCACCGGCGGCGGCGCCCGCCTCGTTCCTCGGCGACCTCGTGGCCCCGTTCCTCCACGCGCCGGTGGCGGCGGGCAGCGGCCTGCTGGCCGTGCTCATCGGGTTGGCGGCGGCCTATGGGCTTTACGCCCGCGCGGCGCAAGATCCGCTGCCCGGGATGCTGGGGGCGCTGGGGCGGGCCATGCGCAACCGCTTCTACTTTGACGAGCTCTACCAGGCCACCGTCATCCGCGGGCACGATTTCCTGGCCCGGGTGGCCGACGGGTTCGACCGCTGGATCCTTGCGGGCGTGGCGGTGCGCGGGACGCATGGCACCACCGAACTGGCCGGGCGCGCATTGCGCCTGCTGCAAACGGGCAACTTGCAGACCTACGCCCTCCTGTTCGCGCTGGGCGTGGGGCTGATCCTTTACCTGGTTTTGTTCTAAAAATGTCGCCGCTGACCTACATCCTGGGCTGGCCGCTCGGCGCCGCCATCGTGCTGCTGCTGGTGCCGCGCACCTTCCGGCCGGTGATCCGCGGCATCGCCATCCTGGCCACGTTGATGGCGGCGGTGCTGGCGGTGAAAATGTTCCTTCGCTTTGACGCCGCCGCCGCCGGCTACCAGTTTGAGCAGCAGGTGGCGTGGGTGCGCAGCCTGGGCCTCAGCTACCACGTCGGCGTGGATGGCATCAACGTCGGCCTGGTCCTGATGGGGGCGCTCGTGGCCTTCGCCGCGGCCTGCGTCTCCTGGGAAATCCGGGAGCGCGAAAAAGAGTTCTACCTCCTGCTGCTGGTCATGACCGGCGGCATTCTCGGCGCCTTTGCCGCGCTCGATCTCTTCTGCTTCTACTTCTTCCATGAGCTGGCGCTGGTGCCGACGTTCATCATGATCGGCGTCTGGGGCCGCGGCGAGCAAAAGGACTACGCCACCTTCCAAATCACGCTCTACCTGAGCCTCGGCGCGCTCCTCGCCCTGGTGGGGCTGATCGCGCTCTACGTGCAGGCGGGCGCGGGCACGTTCGACATCCCGCAACTGGCCGCGCATCTCCGCGCTCATCCCCTGTCGCCCGGAGCCCAGGGCTTCATCTTCCCGCTGCTGCTGTTCGGGTTCGGCATCCTGGTCTCGCTCTGGCCGTTCCACACCTGGGCGCCGCCGGGCTACAGCGCCGCCCCCTCCGCCACCGCCATGCTCCATGCCGGCGTGCTCAAGAAGTTCGGCCTCTACGGCCTGATCCGCATCGCGCTGCCGCTGCTGCCGGATGCGGCGCGCGACTGGATGCCGATCCTCGCCTGGCTGTGCCTGGGCAACCTCTTCTATGGCGGCTGGGTGGCCATGCGCCAAAAGGACTTCAACCGCCTGGTGGGCTACTCCAGCGTCGCCCACATGGGCTTCGTCTTCCTGGGCATCGCCGCCCTGAACCTCGTCGGAATCACAGGCGCGGTGCTGGTGATGATCGCGCACGGCTTCCTCGCCGCCCTGACCTTCGGCCTGAGCGGCTACCTGTATCAGCAGACCGGCACGCTGGAAATCGCGCGGCTCGGCGGCCTGCTGCGGCGGCTGCCGTTCATTGGCGCGGCGCTGATGATGGCCGCGTTCGCCGGGTGCGGCCTGCCGGGATTTGCCAACTTTGCCGGCGAGATCACGGTCTTCTTCGGCGCCTGGCAAAGCTACCGGCTGGTGACGATCCTCGCCTGCTGGGGCGCCCTGGTCATCGGGGCGGTTTATATGCTGCGGGCGATCCGCGGCCTCCTGCACGGCCCCCTGCCGGAAGCCTGGGCCGGAGTGGCCGACGCCCCGCACCTCTGGCGCAAAGCCCCCTTCCTCCTCCTGCTGGCCAGCCTGCTGATCTTCGGATGCTACCCGCGCCTGCTCACCGACAAAATCAAGCCGGCCGTCAGCGAAAAAGTCGCCCCCGCCCTGGCGCCGGAAATCCCCGCCCGCCCGGGGATCCTCGCGCGCCCCGCTCCGGACCGGGACGCGCCTCAACCCCCCGACGCCTCCCCGGCGGCGCTCCGCCGGGCCGGGGCCTTCCCCCGTAATTCTCGCGGATGAACACACTGTTGCTCAGTCACGAACTGCTGGTGCTCGCCCTCGGGCTGGGGCTGCTGCTCGTGGATTTATGGCTGCCGCTCCCGGCCAAACGCAAACTCGGCTACGTCGCCGCGCTGGGCACGGGCCTGATCCTGCTCTACAGCCTGGTCTGCGTGCGGGTGCCCCCGGAGGGCGCGGCCGGCTATGCGTTCAGCCAGATGTATGTGCTGGATGGACTGGCGCTCTTCTTCAAGCGCTTCTTCCTGCTGGCGGCGCTCCTCGTCCTGCTCCTGTCGGTCGAGTTCGCCGACCGCATCACGTCGGGCCTTTCCGAGTATTACGCCCTGGTTCTCTTTGCCCTCGCCGGCATGCTGTTTGCCGCCTCGGCCAACAACTTCACCCTGCTCTTTGCCGCGCTTGAACTGATCACCATCACCTTCTACATCCTCACCAGCTTCCAGCGCCACCGGGTGGCGTCGCTCGAAGCCGGCGTGAAATACCTGGTCATCGGCGCCCTCTCGACCGCCTTCATGGTCTTTGGCATCGCGCTGGTGTATGGCCTGTCGCATACCCTGAGCTTCGACGGGCTGGCCCGGGCCGCGGGCGCCCTGGGCGGCAACCGGGTTTTCCTCTTTGGCCTGGTGCTGATCCTCGCGGGGCTGGGCTTCAAGATTGCGGTGGTGCCGTTCCAGATCTGGGTTCCGGATGTTTACCAGGGCGCGCCGGTCCCGACCACCGCGTTTCTGGCCATCGGCTCCAAGGCGGCCGGCTTTGTCCTGCTGCTGCGCGTGCTCTTCCTCGCCGTGCCGGACATCACGGCGCACTGGCCGCACCTGCTCATGCTCCTTTCCGGCGCCTCCATTCTTTATGGCAACCTGTGCGCCATCCCGCAGCGCAACCTCAAGCGGCTGCTGGGCTATTCCGGCATCGCCCACGCCGGCTACCTGCTTTTGGGCGTGGCCGCCCTCAGCGCCGCCGGGCGCGCCGCGGTCCTCTATTATTTAAGCGGCTACCTGTTCACGGTGCTGGCGGCTTTCACCGTGATCTGTGTCGCGCTGCGCCAGGTGGACGGGGAAGACCTCGGCGCCCTGGCGGGGTTGCATCGGCGCTCGCCCCTGCTGGCCGCCACGATGACGCTGGCCATGGCCTCGTTCGCCGGGATTCCCCCGCTGGCCGGCTTCTTCGGCAAGTTCCTGCTCCTCAAAGCCGTCCTCGAACAAGCCCCCGCCTGTGCCGCCTATTATTACCTGACCTTCCTCGCCCTGGCCGGCATCGTGATTTCGCTCTACTACTATTTCAACGTCGTGCGGGTCATCTATTGGTCCGCCAACGCAACCGACCTGTCCCCCATTCCGGTTTCCGGCCCCATCCGCCTGGCCATCTACGCCTGCATCGCGGGAATGCTCTACCTGGGCCTGTTCCCCGGCGGAATCCTGAACCTGGCAACCGAAGCCGTTAAAGCCCTGCCTTGAGTCCGGCGGAGCCCCGCCGAAAGAGTCTCCCGGGGATGCTCCCCAGCCCAGGCATTGCCCATCAACTGTGCCAAATTGGCACACCAATCACCCACGGATAATTCCGCCGCGAGCCAGCAATTCAAGACGACCCTATCAACCCAATCGGCCACCAACAACCACGTCCCCCCTCCGTTTCCCGCAGCAACCCAGACTGTCCAATTATTGGACACTTTCCATCATTTACCGCTATCAACTGGCTGATCCATAGCCGTGTACAAGGGGTGTACAAGGGATGATCACCGGATGCACATCAGATTTTTCCGTGTTCACCCGGTGAGCATCCCTTGTACACCCCTTGTACATGGCTAATTGGGACGGGAAAAGCAGGGGTTTTGGCAGGAATGAAGATGCTGGCGGAAATGGAATGGTTTGTAGGAGCTACCCGAAAGTGGCTCGCACGAGAGGGTCAATGGGGCGCTGCTGTCGAGGCTGAGGTGTGCCAAATTGGCACAGTTGGGCGTCCGGTTCGGGAGGGAGCATATTCCCGAGGTTATGGGGTTCAGGTTGCCGGGAAGTCGGAATGGGCTGGGGTATTCGTTTTCCCGGCGCGGAGGGGTCGAAAGGTCAACGTCCTTATTCCGGCACCGGGCTTATGGGTCCTCGGCCATCCAGTCCTGCACGAGTTTCGGCAGTTGGCAGTGGTCGCAGATGGCGTTCGAGTGGTCGCAGAAATCCCGCACCATTTGCAACAGGCCCTGTTGCGCGGCGGCCCCGGGCAGGGCGCGCGGGGTGGCGCCGCCCAGCAATCGCTGCCGGGCCAGGCGCAGGGCTGAGTTGTCCTGGGCGGGCGGCCAGGAGAAATAGCGCTGTTCGAGGGCGTGCTGCAGCCGGGCATTGCCGCCCTCGGCCGCCCGCATCCAGAGCCAGGGCAGGAGGACATTGACCGCCAAATCCGTCATGCGCGCGGCGCCCAGGAGCGGCTGCGCCCGTCGGAGGCGGGGCGAACGGAAAGTGCAATGCCAGGACCAGAACTCATCCGGTTCGATGGGCAGCGTCTCCAGCAGTGAATCGGGCAGAGCCGCCGCCGGCACTTCGCGGCGGCACCATGCTTCCAGTTTCGGCGCGAGGCGGTCATCCCGCAGCCATTGGGAGGCCAGGGCGAGGCGGCGCAGCGGGTGGTTGGCGGGGCGCGAGCCGTGCAGGCGCCACAGGGTGTGCGGCAGGAGGCAGTCGGAGAACGCGTCGCGTTCGCGCCACCAGAAGTCCCAGATTTGGCGCACGTAGCGGCTGCCGCCCGCGGGGGCGCGGGGCAGCTCGGCCGGCAGCAGGCCGCTGATGCCGAACAGGCGCGCCTGCAAGGCGAACGGCGGCGCGCCGGGCGTCTGCCAGCGGGGCCGCAGTTCGGCCAGGCGCAGCATGGGCCAGGAGTTGTGTTTGTAGCCCAAAGCGCGGAAGAGCCCCTCCCACAACGCCTGTTCCCAGCCGGCGCTCCGGGCGCGCGCTTGAAATTGGGTTGCCTTGCTTTGCAGGCGCACCCGCGCCGCCTGGTGCAGCAGGCGCGTCAGCCGCGCCGGGGAAAGCTGGCGCAGCGGGGCGCAGCATTGGCCGCGCAGCGTTTCCGGCAGTCCCGGCGCGGCCTCGCCGCCCAGCCACAGGCTCAGCTCGCCCAGCGGGGCATCCAGCGCCCGGCGCAGCCCCAGGGTCGGCGGCGCGCCGGGCGCGGCCGGGCCGTCTTCCCAGACCACGTGGAGCAGGACGCGCTGAAAGGCGGGGTTGCGGTCGTGGCCGTGAGCGCGCCAGCCGCGGGGGCGCAGGTCCACCTCCACATCGCCGCTTTGCGGGGGGCGATCGCCGAATTGCACGACCGCGCCGCGGAAATCCGGCCCGCCCTCGACGCTGCGAAAGCCGGGATGAAGAATCCGGACCGGGCGGCCGTCCAAGGTTTTGAGCTGCTCGCGGAGCAACCGCTGGTGCTGCCAGATGGATTGCAGGAGCTGTTCGGGCGGCGAGTCCCGTTCCTCGCGCAGGTCGGAGACGACTCCGCACCGCACGCGCCACCGGGCATAAAAGCTGGCTTGCGCCGAAAGCACCTTGCCCTTGCTTTTGCGCGGGTGGGACGGCAAAGTCAAGCTTTGAGCGGCGCGGCGGCTCCCGGGCGCCGGGCGGCGCGGCGGCGGGGGCCGGCTGGAGCCGAGCGGCGAGGCGAGGCGCAACCCGCGCGGGGGTTGGTGGTTATTATAGATATGAATCAGCAAACAAGCAAGAGCCGGCGGCGGCTGGGAGCTTGGTGGTGGGCGGGGGTGTTGTGCGCCGGCAGTTGCGGCGTCATCGGGCAAACCGCGCCGGATGATGTCCGCCGGGACGCGACCGTGCAGGCTGTCGAGAAGGCCATTCCCTGCGTGGTGAACATCGCCACCGAGACTCTCATCCGCGTGCGCGATCCCTTCGAGGAGTTCTTTCGGCAATTCTGGGATCCGTATCACCGCCGGCAGCCGCCCAACTCGCAGTACAGCCTCGGTTCGGGGGTGGTTATTGACGAGGAGGGCTACTTGCTCACCAATGACCATGTCGTGCGGCGGGCCGATAAGATCACCATCAAGTTCTGCACGGGAACCAATGTTTACACGGCCAGCGTCGTCGCCAGCGACCCGAAGAGCGACGTGGCCCTGCTCAAGCTCAACAGCCGGCCGGGGGAAAAGTTTGCGGCCATCCAGTTTGCCCGCGAGGATGATTTGCTGCTGGGGGAAACCGTGGTGGCGCTGGGCAACCCGTTTGGCCTGGGCGGCTCGGTCAGCCGGGGCATTCTGAGCTCCAAGAGCCGGGTGCTGCCCAAGGAAGGCGTGCCGCTGGACATCCCGAATTGGCTGCAAACCGACGCGCCCATCAACGTGGGCAATAGCGGCGGCCCGCTGGTCAACCTGCGGGGCGAGCTGATCGGCATCAATGTCGCCGTCCTGAACGAGGTCATGGGGCAGCGCGCGCAGGGGATCGGGTTTGCCATCCCCATCCGGCGCGTGCTGGAGTCCCTGGCGGACATTTTCCCGACGGAGTTTGTCAAAACCTATTGGTTCGGCGCGCGGGTCAAGGTGGGCACGACGCCGCTGGTCATCACCAGTGTGCAGCCGCAAAGCCCCGCCGGGCGGGCGGGTTTGCGGGCGGGCGACGCGATCCGCCAGGTCAATGGGCGGGCGCCCCGGAGTTTCATTGATTTTGCCGATCTGCTGGCGGCCCGGCCGGGTTCGGGCGTGACGCTGGCCATTCAGCGGGGGACGGAGCGCAAGGAGGTCACCGTGCGGCTGGTGCCGGAGAAGACCGTTTTCAACGCCGGGATGATCCGCGACAAGCTCGGGCTGGACCTGGAGGAGCTGACGCCGCAATTGGCCGCCCGCTATGGGGTGGGGGTTGCGGATGCGTTTTACATCGCCGGGGTGCAGGAGGACAGCCCGGCGGCGGCGGCGGGGTTGCAGCGCGGCATCCTGATCACCGCCCTGGACGGGCAACTGCCGATGGATGTTTGCGCGGTGGCCAAGGGGCTTTACGCCCGGAAGAAAGGCGACCGGGTGCAGATGGAAATCGCCGTGCCGCAGCGGATGGGGAACTTCAATGTGCTGCGGCAGGCCACGGTGGAGCTGGTGGCGCGCTAGCGCGGCGGACGCCGCCGATTTTGTTGGCTTAGCCCCGCGGGTCTGAACTAGATTATTCTCCTGAGCTGGACTCAATGAGCGATGACTTGATGATCGAAGTCGCCAACCTGACCAAGCGCTACGCGGGCAATCCGGCTGTTTCGGACATCTCCTTCTCGGTCAGGCGGGGCGAAATCGTGGGTTTGCTGGGCCCCAACGGGGCGGGCAAGAGCACCACGATGCGCATCCTGGCCTGCTACCTGGCGGCGACTTCCGGCACCGTGCGGGTGGCCGGGCTGGATGTTTTTGCGCAATCCGACGAAGTGCGCCGCCGCATCGGGTATATGCCGGAGAACAACCCGCTGCACTATGACATGCGGGTGCGGGAATACCTGAAGTTCCGGGCCCGGCTGAAAGGTTTGAGCCGCAAACATTCGCGCGCGCGCGTGGATGTGGTCATGGAGCAGTGCGGGCTGACCGAGGTGAGCCGGCGGATGATCGGGCAGCTCTCCAAGGGGTTCCGGCAGCGGGTGGGGCTGGCGGATGCCCTGGTCCATGAGCCGGAGTTGATCATCCTGGACGAGCCGACCATCGGGCTGGACCCGAACCAGATTCGCGTGGTCCGCCAGCTCATCAAGGGGCTGGGCGGCGCCCATACGGTGCTGATTTCCACCCATATCCTGCCCGAGGCGGAAATGACCTGCCACCGGGTCGTCATCATGTATGACGGGCGCATTTTGGTGGCCGATACGCCGGGGAACCTGCAAAAGCTTATGAGCAGCCGCAGCCAGGTGATCGCGGAGATCGCCGCGGCGCCCGAGGAGTTGCGGGAATGCTGGGCGCAGATGGCGGAGGTGGAGCAGTTCGACGTGTCCCCGGCCGAGGGCGAGTATTTCCGCTGCGCGCTGACGCCGCGCGACGGCGTGGATTTGCGGCCGCAAATCTTTGCGCTGGCGCGGGAGCGGGGCTGGCCGCTGCGCGAGCTGACCCGCAGCCGCCATTCGCTCGAAGACATCTACGTCCGGGTCACCCGGCCGGAGGAGGAGGAGGGTTGATGCTCGTTTTCCGGACGCTGGTGCGGCGGGAGCTGGCGGGGTTTTTCCTGTCCCTGGGCGGCTACATCATCATCGCGGCGGCGCTGTTCCTGATGGGCTACAGCTTCATCGTCATTCTCGCCAAACTGCAGAAGCCGACGCCGATGCCCATCACCGAGCTGTTTTATATCACCCCGTTCTTCTGGCTGATCCTGCTGCTGACCACGCCGGTGATCACCATGCGGCTGTTCGCGCAGGAAAAGTTCACCGGCACCTTTGAAACGCTCATGACCACGCCGGTCAGCGATGGGCAGGTGGTGGCGGCCAAGTTCACGGCGGCCCTGCTGTTCTATTTGGTGATGTGGCTGCCGCTCCTGGGCTGCCTGCTGGTGGTGCGCCACCAAACCAACGATCCCAGCGCGCTGGATGCCGGCGTGGCGGCCAGCACGTTCCTGGGCATCCTGTTGTATGGCGGCATGTTCCTTTCCTGGGGCTGCTGCGCCTCGGCGCTCACGCGCAGCCAGGCGGTCGCGGCCATGATCAGCCTGGGCTTCGGCGCCAGCGTTTTCCTGCTGGGATACCTGGCCAGCCAGCTTCCGGCGCAGGAGGATTGGCAGACGCAGGTGCTGGGCAGCCTGGCCCTGTTCGAGCAGATGCACGATTTCGCGCGCGGCATTGTGGATACGCGGGCCGTGGTGCTGCTCGCCAGCGCGACCTTTCTTTTCCTCTTTCTGACTTTGCGGGTGGTGGAAAGCCGCCGCTGGAAATAGCCATGGCGACGGATTCCTCCTCCCCTCCCAGCTTCACGCCCGGCCGCAAATGGGGCTCGGGCCTGCAGGTGCTGCTGGCGGGGGTATTGGTCCTGGCGGTCGTGGTGATGGTGAACTACCTCAGCGCGAACTACTTTCTCCGCTTCCACCTGAGCGCGCGCAGCCGCATCGAACTTTCCGCGCGCACCCTGGGCCTGCTCAAATCGGTGACCAACCAGGTGCGGGTGATCCTCTACTATGATACCGACGATGCCGAGGCGCTCTACAGCCCGGTGTGGGATCTGCTGAACGAATACCGGCTGGCCAACCCGAAGATTCGGCTGGAAACCGTGGACTACATCCGCAATCCCGCGCTGGCGCAAAAAACCAAAGCCAAATACAACCTTTCCGCCCAGACCGATAAAAACCTGGTCATCTTCGACTGCGAGGGCAAGGTGAAGCCGGTGGACGGCAACGCGCTGGCGTCGTATGTGGTGGAGCAGGTGACCAACGCGGTGGTCGGCGCCAATGGCTGGTCGTTCCGGCGCCGGCCAACGGCGTTTCTGGGAGAGATGGCCTTTACCTCCGCCTTGCTGGACGTGACCAGCCCCAGGCCGTTGACGGCCTATTTTCTCCAGGGGCATGGCGAGCATCAAATGGATAGCGGCGACGAAGTGACCGGCTACCTCAAGTTTGCGTCGCTGCTGGAGCAGAACCGCGTGCGGGCCGAGCCGCTGTCGCTCCTGGGCACCAATACGGTGCCGCCGGACTGCAACCTGCTGATCATCGCCGGGCCGCGCGACGCCATCCCGGACGCCGAGCTGGTCAAGATCGAGCAGTATCTCAACCAGGGCGGGCGCTTGCTGGCCTTGTTTAACTTTAGCGCGGCCCGCAAGAACACGGGGTTGGAAACCCTGCTGGCCCAATGGGGGGTGGATGTGGGGCGCAATATCGTCACCGACCCGGACAATACCGCCAAGGGGACGGATATCATTATCAGCCGCTTTGGCCAGCATGCGGTAGTGGATTCTTTGCGGGGATCGCGGCTGCATGTCAGCCTGCCGCGGTCGGTGGGGCGGTTGACGGCGCGCGCCGAGGCCGCCGACGCGCCGCGGGTGGATGAGCTGGCGTTTTCCGGTCCCCGGGCCCGGGCGGCCGGCGATTCCACCCACCACGCGCCCTTCCCGCTTTTGGTGGCCGTCGAGAAAGGCGCGATCAAGGATCTGATCGCCGAGCGGGGCGCGACCCGTATGATCGTCGTCGGCGACTCCCTGTTTTTGGGCAATCTCCAGATCGAGTCGGCTGCCAACCGTGATTTTGCGGGCAACGCCATTAACTGGCTGCTGGAGCGCCCGCACCTGCTGGCGGGTTTGGGGCCGCGGCCCATCACGCAGTACAGCATCGTCATGACCCAGGCGCAGATGCGCCAGGCGCAATGGTTGCTCCTGGGCGTGCTGCCGGGCTCCGCTCTCCTGCTGGGCGGGCTGGTCTGGTTGCGGCGGCGGAACTAGGCGCGCGCATGAATCCCCGCAGCATCTGGCGATGGGCAATCGTGGCCGCGGCGCTGATGGCCTTTATTTTCTTCCACCACAAATACCTGCGGAAGACCAGTTCCGGCCCCGGCCCGGTCCTCCCCGCGCTGCGGCCCGCCGCGGTCACGCGCGTGCAGGTGCGCCCCGCCGCGCGCCTGGAAATCTGCGCGGCGCGCACCAACGGTTCCTGGCAGCTTGTCGAACCGCTGGTTTACCCCGCCCAGGCCGTGAGCATCGAGAAGTTTCTCGCGGAGTTGGAGCAGTTGGTGCCGGCGCCCTACCTCACGGCCCGCGCCTTGCGCGAGCAGCCCCGGGCGGACGAAGAGTTTGGGTTCACCACGCCCCAGGCCTCCATCATTATCGAGCAACCCGGCTATACCGCGCGGTTGCGAGTCGGCGCGCGAACGGCGCCGGGCGACCAGGTGTTCCTGCAGGTGGTCGGCGTCGAAGGGGTCTATGTCGTGGACGCCGGGTTTCTGCAGTTCCTCCCCCGCACCCCCGATGACTGGCGCAGCACGGCGCTGCTGGATTTGTCCGGCATGACCTTCGAACGGCTGGCAGTCACCAATGGGTCGAAGATTTTCGAGCTGCGGCGTTCCGCCACCGACCGGCTGTGGCGCATGCACTATCCGTTATCGGCCCGCGCCAACAACGCCCGGATCGAGGAATCGCTGCAAATGCTGCAGAGTGTGCGCGCGCGGCAGTTTATCTCCCACGACCCCAGGGCGGACCTGGAGACGTTTGGCCTGCACCCGCCGGAGCTCGAAGTGGTCATCGGCCAGGGCACCAACACCATCGCATGGCTGCAGTTTGGGAAAAGCCCCACCAACGACGCCAAACTGGTTTATGCCCGCCGGGTGGGGCTTGAGGCCATCGTGACGGTGTCCAAAGATCTGCTGGCGCCCTGGTATGCCGCGGTGAACGATTTCCGCGAGCCCTACCTGCTGCACTCGGCCGTTCCCGTCGCGGGGGTGGAGGTGCGCGCGCCGGAGAGCTTCTCTTTGCAGCGGCAGACCAATGGCGCCTGGCGCGTTTGGCCGGAGGATTTTCCCGCTGATGCCGACCTGGTCAACGAGCTGCTCACCGCCCTGAACGAACTGCCAATCGTCGAGTTCACCCAGGACGTGGTGGTGGCGGCGGATTTGCCCGCCTACGGCCTGGATTCGCCGCTGCGGCAATACACACTGCGGGCCGCCGCGACCAATGGCCCGGCAGGTCTGACCAACCCGGTCATTGCCGAACTGCGTTTCGGAACCAACCAGGCCGACAAGGTCTTCGCGCAGCGCGCGGACGAGAGCTTTGTTTATGCCGTTCCGCGCGCGGAGTTCCTGCGCCTGCCAACGGCGGGGTGGCAGATGCGCGAACGCCGGATTTGGAGCCTCTCCACCAACGAGGTGGCGCGCGTCACCCTCCGGCAGCCGGGGCAGCTCCGCCAGATGATCCGCAACGGACCCTATAGCTGGTCGCTGGCCCCCGGTTCCCCGGGCGCGATGAACGACCTGGCCGTCGAGGAAACCGTGAGCGGGCTGTGCCAGTTGACCGCGGCGGCCTGGCTGGGCCGGGGCGAGACCAACCGCGCCCGCCTGGGCTTTGCGGACAACGACCGCCAGCTTGTGCTCGAGCTCCGGAATGGCGAGAAGGCCGCGCTCGATTTCGCCCGGGAAACGCCCGGCCAACCGCCCGCCGCCGCCGTCACGCTGAATGGGGAGCCCTGGTTTTTCGAGTTCCCGATCTGGCTGTACGATTACGTGCAGCGCTACCTGTTCGCCCCCTCCCGCTGAGTATGGCGAACCGCCGCAAGGGCAGTTTCGGGCGGGCCGGCTGGGTTTATTTCCGCCGGTTCCGCATGGCGGTTTGGCTCCTGATTCTCGCCGTGCTGGGGGCGCTGATTTATCTCAACCAGGCCGGGCTGCCCGGCTTTGCCAAGACCCCGCTGCTGAACAATCTGCGCGCTCGCGGCCTGGATCTGCAATTCTCCCGCCTGCGCCTGAGCTGGTATCGGGGCATCGTCGCGGAGAACGTCCGCTTCGTGCGCCCCGACGCCCCCCTCAGCCCGCAACTGACGCTCGCGCAAGTCCAGGTGCGCCTCAATCTGCGGGCGCTCGCCCGGCTCCAAATCCAGACGGACGCGCTCCGGCTGCGCAAAGGCCGCCTGGTCTGGCCCGTCGCGGAAACCCACCGGGCCCCGCGGCAGTTGGTTCTTGACCAGATCCAGTCCGAACTCCGGTTCCTGCCCGGCGATGAATGGGCGCTGGATCACTTCACGGCGGTTTTCGCCGGCGCTAAAATCCGGTTGTCCGGCACGGTCACCAATGCCTCCGCCGTGCGCCATTGGACGGCGTTTCAGGCGGAACCGGCCCCGGCCGGCGCCCCGCGGCGCAACTGGCCCGGCGAAATCGCGGAGGTGTTGGAACGCATCCATTTCTCCGCCCCGCCGGAGTTCAAACTCGATGTCCGGGGCGACGCGCGCGTTCCCCACAGTTTCACCATCCATGCGCTGCTGAACACCCCGGAGGCCCACACGCCCTGGGGCCGCCTGGTCCGGGGCCGGGTGAATGCCCGGCTTTTCCCGGCGGCAACCAATGACCTCTCCCACGCCGAGCTGAACCTCGAAGCCGGCGGGGCGCAAACGCGCTGGGCGACGGCGACGAATTTGAGCCTGAATGCCCGGCTGGCCGCTTTCGCGTCGCTAACCAACTGGGGAAACCTCGAACTGACCTTGTGTGCCGAGCGCGCAGATTCCTCCTGGGCGAGCGCCGCGCACCTGACGCTCGCCCTTCAGGCGGACGCGATCGCGGGCCAGACAAACCTGGCCACCACCGATGCGGTCCTCACCGTGGCGCGCGCCGCGTCCCGCTGGGGCGGCGCCACCAACGCGCACCTCCGCGCCCAATGGATGCACTCGCGGGCCGATTTCCAGCCCCTGTCCGGCACGGCCAGCCTGCATTGCGCCCAGGCGTCCAACTCATGGGCCACTGCGCGGGAACTGCAAATCAACGCCCGCCTCGCGATGCCCGGCCACGATCGGCCGCTCCGCGCCGATGAATCCTGGGGCGGATGGGCGGCGCTCGAACCTTATGCGCTGGACTGGGAGGGCCGCGCGGACACGTTGCAATCGTCTCAACTACGCCTGCGCGAAGTCGCCTGCGCCGGGCAATGGCGCGCGCCCACGCTGGCGCTCACCCGGATTCAGGCCGCGCTCGCGCAGCAGCCGCTCGGCGGGCGCGGCGACGTGGACGTATCCACCCGCCGGGCGCGCGTCCGCTTTACTTCGAGCATTGATCCCCACGAGCTTTCGCCACTCCTGACCGGAGCGGCCGGCGACTGGCTGGCGCGGCTTGCCTGGGAAACGCCGCCGACCGTGGCCGGCGAAGCCTCGCTGGTCTGGCCCGCCTGGACGAATCGTCAGCCCGACTGGCGGGCGGAAGTGCTGCCGACGCTCCGCTTGCAGGCTGATCTCAACTTTGCCCGGGGCCTCGCCTGCCAGGGCGTGGCGGTTTCCGCCGTCCAATCCCATATTTCCTGCTCGAACCAGGTCTGGCGCCTGCCGGACTTGCGAATCATCCGGCCCGAAGGACAGTTGGAGGCCGCCGTGGAAACCGATCTTCGGACCCGGGAGTATCACGGCCGCCTGCATAGCTCGGTGAACGTGCTGGATTTGCGCCCGCTGCTGGCCCCCGATCTGCAGCGCGCGCTCCGCTTCTTTACCTTTGCCGAGCCGCCTGTCATTGACGCCCGGGTTTGGGGGCGCTGGGACGAACCGCGGCGGACGGGCCTCCAGGGCCGGGTGGCACTGACCAATTTCACCTTCCGGGGCGAGTCCGCCAGCTATTTGCAGACGGCCCTCCAATACACCAATCACCTGCTGCACTTCACGGATCCCCGCCTCGGGCGCGGCGCCGAACGGCTCAGCGCCGATGCCGTCACAGCCGACTTTGCGGCGCAGAAAATCTACCTCTCCAATGGTTTCAGCACCGGGGACCCCCTGGCCATCGCGCGCGCCATCGGCCCTCACGTCGCCCGGGTGATTCATCCCTACCAATTCGCCCAGCCGCCGGTCGCCCGGGTTTGGGGCATCATCCCGATGCACGGGGAGGATGATGCCGATTTGCACTTTGACTTGCGCGGCGGTGCCTTCACGTGGTGGCGGCTCCGGGCGTCGGAGATCTCCGGCCACGTGCACTGGCTGGGACAGCATTTATCCCTGAGCAATATCTGGGCGGGCTGCTATGGCGGCCAGGTTCACGGCTCCGCGCAATTCGACTTTCATCCCGGACACGACGCCGACTACCAGTTTACCGTGACGGCCACGAACGCGCTCCTGCCGCCGCTCGTGACGGATTTATTCCTCGCGACCAATCATCTCGACGGCCGGCTTAACGGCACCCTGGCCATCACCCGCGCCAACACCGCGGATATAAACACCTGGACCGGCTCCGGCGACCTGACTTTGCGGAACGGCTTGATTTGGGACGTTCCCATTTTTGGCCTCTTTTCCCAGGCGCTCAACAGCGTGGTGCCGGGGCTGGGCAACAGCCGGGCCAGCGCCGGCCGTTGCACATTCGGCATTACCAACGGCGTAATCTCGTCGGAAGACCTGGAAATCCGCTCGACCGGGATGCGCCTCCAGTATCGCGGCACCCTGGACTTTCAAGGCCAGGTCAACGCCCGCGCGGAAGCCGAGCTCCTGCGCGACGCCTGGCTGGTCGGCCCGCTCGTCAGCACCGTCTTGTGGCCGGTGACGAAGCTGTTTGAATATAAAATCACCGGCACGCTCGGGGCCCCAAAGGGCGATCCGGTTTACCTGGTTCCGAAAGTGGTCACGCTGCCCTTCCTGTTCCCGTTCCGGCCCTTGCGCACCTTGCGAGGGCTTTTCCCGGAGAACTCCAACGCCAACAACACGAACCCGCCGCCAGCCCGGCCTCCTGAATCAGACTGAGCCGCGCAAGTCCCTCCGCCGCGGGCGGAAGTTCCGTCGCCCCCGCACCGCTGCCCGCTTCAGACGCCTGGTTCACCCCCATCCACTGGACGGTCGTGCCCCCGGCGCGCGAAAAAGACATGCCCAGGTCGGCCACTGCGCTCGAGACGCTTTGCCGCGCTTGCGGACACCCCCTCTGCGCCTTCCGGCGGCGGCACGGCCATGCGCCCCGGGGCGCGCGGGACCTTGCCCAGGCTCCTTCGTCCACCGGTTGCAGAAAGACTGCCTGCAGGTAGCGGCGCGAGCGAAGGGCAAGCTTCGCACCTTCCTCCTGCTGGTCTGGAAACGGCTCCTGGCTAATGAATGAGACCGCCAACGCGCACAAAAGCGCGGCGGCTTTGCGCGGATAACCGCCATTGACCTGGAGTTCGCCGAATCCCGCTTTGCCGCTGACCCCTCGCCCAACATCCAGCCCGGCCTGCTCTTTGACCGGCAATGGGCCATGACTCTGCTCCAGGACGCTATGGCGCAGTTGCAGGAAGGGTGGGCGGCCTCTGGCCGGGCCAGGCGGTTCGAGTCTCCACAAAGCTGTTGGGCCCGGGGAGAGTCAGCCCGGCCTTACGCCGGGATCGCCGCCCGCCTGAACCTCACCGCGCCCGTGGTGAAAATGGCCGTCCCCAGCCTGCGCACCCGTTGCCGCGGAATCCCGCACGCCGAAACCGCCCGCACCGTCCCCTCCCGGGAGAAAATCGAGGAAGAACTCCGCCACCTCTTCTCCGCCTTCGATACCTGATAACAGCTTTCCCAACTGTCCCAACTGTCCAATTATTGGACACATTCCGGGCCTTCCCTTTTGGCAGCTACTCTCCCCCGCAACGCCATTACCCCCGCCTTTGCGTCATCTCCAGCATTCCCAGCCACTTCAGTGCTGCCAATAGGTCGTGTACAACGGGTGTACAAGGGATGCTCACCGGGTGAACATGCTTTTTTTCCTTGAGCTTCCCTTGAGCATCCGTTGTACACCCCTTGTACACGGCTTGAAATAACGGAGGAGAGACTTAGGTGCTGGCAATGGTTGGCTTCGGGATTGCCGAAGTCGTCGCATTTATAACTTGCTTCTTTTCAGATACTTGTTGGTTTTCGGACGATTTCTCTGCGTTTTGAGTGGAATCAAGTGTGGGGGATACAGAGTTTGCCATCCAACAGGTGGAGCTTGAAGAGGAGTCAGACGGTGGGGCGGTAGCCGTAGGCCTTACTTTTGACGGCACTGAACACATTATTGAGCCCCTCCATAAAGGCATGGGTCAGGCCCTATTTCCAAGGGGCCAGGGCTCCCGCCAGATGGTTCTCAACCGGTTGCGCCACGTTGAGCCTGGGGCTGAAGATTCATGCTGGGTTGCGCCGCGCCACCTGGCACGTTCTCGGCAAAGGTGCCCAGATAACCCGCTACTACGGGTGGTGCTCGAACAAGATGCGCGGTGTGCGCCAGTGCGGCCGACCGCCCGAACTGGCGTTGCCCCGCCCCGGCATTTCCCCGCCGCCGCCGCTCAAACTGCCGCATCATCCACCCGGCTCGGAGCGGGGCGCGCCCGTGCGCCGGGCGTTCCCGTCGCGATCTCCGCCCCGCCATACGCTGCGCCCCCAAACCCCGGCGACTACACCCAGGAATGGGCGAAAATTACCGCGAATAAAGCGAACAACGGGCATTGGCACCGCCACCGGCTCCCGCAAGGCTCGCCACATGCCTGGTGAGCTTAAAAACCAATTCTCCCTCACCCGCGCAGCACTGAGCAGGTGCGGGCGCGCCTAAAACAAATTCCTATCAGTAGATCATGCTCGCCCTGCCAACACTCCAGCAGCGCGTGTACGAACGCAACTGCCTGAACTACGCATATAACCGTATCCGCTTACTCTTGTGGAACGTTTTAGTCGAGTATGTTGGCCTGCCCGTTGCCAGTCCAAGTGGGGGCTTCCCGCCCGCGGGCAACGCCGTAAAGGGCCGCCCCTTCTGGGCCCTCAGCCGAGTTGAAAGGAGCGAGTCGGGCCATTTCTGCCTGGCTCTCTGCGGTCGGTTTTTTGGGGACAGCCGCTCTGCTGCCAGAAGCGCCCGGCGCGCCGCCGCCCGGCCCGGCCCGTTACCCGCTGTGGGTGCGCGTATCCGGAACGCGGTTGGCGCACCGCCTTTGCGGCCCGAGCAGCAGGTGCTGAATCTCGCTGTAAGTCCGCACAATATGCGTGGCGTCACGCAGTTCGTCCGCGGGGTGGGTGTTGGTGATGGCGATCACTTCCATGCCGGCGGCGAGCCCCGCCGCGATGCCGGGCTTGGAATCCTCGATGACGCAGCATGCGCGCGGCGGCACCCGGATCATTTCCGCGGCGCGGAGGAAGATGTCGGGGGCCGGTTTGCCGTGGCGGACTTCCGAGCCGGCGACGCTGGCGGAAAAGAAGCGCCCCAGGCCCTTGAGTCCAAGCACCTCCCGCACAATCTGGCGCTCCGAGCCCGAGGCCAGCGCCAGCACGTACCGCGCGGCGAGCTGTTCGATTAATTCGGCGACGCCCGCGAAGACCGGCTGGTCCCGGCGAATGATTTCGACCACGCGCCGGGTTTTCAGCGCCAGCAGCTCTTCGTTGGACTGCGGCGGGTGGTGGCGGGCGATGAAGTCCTGCCACAGGACTTCGTCGGGCCGGCCCACGTAATCCGCAAACCGCAGGCCGTGGGTATCGCCGTAGCCGAGTTCGCGCATGACCTCCAGAAAGGCGCGCTCGTGGCTCGGCTCACTGTCCACGATCACGCCGTCCATGTCGAAGATGACGGCCTGGAACGGCTTCATGCGGCGGCTGGGCCGGGCTAGATTCCCTGGGCGTAGCGCCGCAGTTGGTCGGCGTTGGAACATTCCCGGGTGACGGTATAGCCTTTCAGCGGCAGGAGGTGCTCATGAATGGCGTCAATGATATCCACCGCGAACGGGAAAAAGGCGTCTTCCACTTCATCGGCGGGGGTGATCCAGTTGCGGGCGCCCACCACAATGGGAGGGGCGTCCAATTCATCGAAGGCGAACTGGGTGATTTTGGCGGCCATGGTCTGCAAGGCGCTGCCCCGGTCGCAGGCATCAGAGGTCAGAAGAATCTTCCGGGTCTTCTTTACCGATTCGAGCACCTTCGCGTAGTTGAAGGGGACAATCGAGCGGGCGTCAATGACTTCGCAGGACAGCCCCCACTTTTCCTCCAGTTGTTTGGCCGCGTCGAGGGCGCGGTAGAGGGTGGCGCCCACGGTGAGAAGCGTCAGGTCGCGCCCGGGTTTCTTGATATCCGGCTCGCCGAAGGGCACCTCGTAGTAGCCGACGGGGACGCCGCCCTTGACGAAATGCTCGGGTTCATCGTAGATGCGCTGGCTTTCGAAGAAGACCACCGGGTCGGTGCCGACCAGGGCGGAGTTCATGAGGCCCTTGGCGTCGTAGGGAGTGGCGGGGAAAACGACTTTGAGGCCGGGGATGTGGGCGCAGATGCTGGTCCAGTCTTGCGAGTGCTGGGCGCCGTATTTGGAGCCGACGCTGACGCGGAGGACGACCGGCATCTTCAGGAGGCCGCCGGACATGGATTGCCACTTCGCCATTTGGTTGAAGATTTCATCGCCGGCCCGGCCCAAAAAGTCGCAATACATCAACTCGACCAGCGGGCGGCCGCCTTCCAGGGCATAGCCGACGGCGGAGCCGACGATCGCGCCTTCGCTGATCGGCGAGTTAAAGAGGCGATGATACGGCAGCGCCTCGGTCAGGCCGCGGTAAACGGCGAACGCGCCGCCCCAATCGCGGTTCTCCTCGCCGTAGGCGACCAGCGTGGGGTCCACATAGAAGCGGTCGAGGATGGCCTCAAAAATGGCGTCCCGAATACCGACGCATTTGCTCTTGGGCAGCTTGGCGCCCTTGTCGTCGAAGGCCGAACGGCTGCGCTGGGCCAACTGTTTGACGCGGGGGTTTTCCTCTTTGGTGAGGAGCACTTCCGGTTTGCGGCCCGGCTCCAGGGACTCGATTTTCAAGTTCGAGAACATCGTGCGTTCAAGGATGCAATCCTTGAGCTTGAGATCGCTGCGCGGGCTGAGCTTGATGTCCACGGCTTTCTTAAAGGCCTTGAGAATGATCGCCTCGGCCTGGGCGTGTATCTCGTCAATCTCGGCGCGGGTGCAGATTTTGGCGTCTACGAGCTCCTGCGCGAACGCGGCGAGGGAATCCTGCTGGCGCCAGGCGTCCACCTCTGACTTCTCGCGATAACTGGAGGCGTCGGAGGGGGAATGGCCGGAAAAACGGTAGGTGATGGTGTCGAGCAGGACGGGGCCGTTCTTGTCTTCGATGATTTTTTTCTTGCGGGCGATGGCATCAATAACCGCCAGCGGGTTGTAGCCATCCACGCGCTCAGCATGCATTTGCTCAGGGTTGACGCCGGCGCCGAGGCGGGCCAGGACTTTGAACCCCATGGTTTCGCCGACCGGCTGGCCACCCATGCCGTAGAAGTTGTTGACGAAATTGAGGATCAAAGGCAGCCCGCCGCGATGGGCTTCATCCCAGAGCAGTTTGAACTGGTCCATGGTTGCGAAACAGATGCCTTCCCACACCGGGCCGCAGCCGGCCGAGGCATCGCCGATGTTGCAGATCACGATGCCGGGCTTGCGATTGATATGCTTATACAGCGCCGCCCCGACCGAAATATCACCCGAGCCGCCCACGATGGCGTTATTCGGCATAATGCCGAAGGGGGGAAAGAAGGCATGCATGGAGCCGCCCAGGCCGCGGTTGAAGCCGTAGTCTTTGGCGAAGATTTCCGCCAGCGCGCCATAGACAAGGTAATCTATGGCCAGGTCCTTGGCGGAGCCGGTGGCATCCTTTTCGACGACGCGCAGGGTGTCGCCGCCGAAGTAATCGCGCATAATCTTGAGCAGGGCGTCATCGGACAGCTTGGCAATGGCCGAGAGGCCTTTGGCCAGGATTTCTCCGTGGCTGCGATGGGAGCCGTAAATATGGTCCTCCACCCCCAGCAAGTAAGCCTGGCCCACGGCGGCGGCTTCCTGGCCGATCGAAAGATGAGCCGGGCCGCGGTGATTGTATTCGATGCCGTGGAAGCTGCCGCGCAGCTTGATTTCGTTGAGCATGTTCTCGAAGGCTCGAATAATCTCCATATCGCGCTGGATGCGCAGAAAATCGGCCTTGGAAAAGCGCTTGGCGGCGAATTCCTCTTTGCAGGTTTTGCGGTACTGGTTGATCGGAATGGGGGTGAATTCGATCTGTCCGGGGCGGCGGTTCTCGACGGGATTGACGAATAGGCTCTTGGGCATAATTGCTGTTAGTTCCTTTGCGGTAAGTTGATGTTCATAAACAACGCGGTTGAAAGTCTGGGGTCTTTATTCCCCCGGGTAATCCACTTGAATGCCCTGGGCGGTCAGAAAATCCATCCACTCCGGGCTTGGGGCGCGGTCGGTCACAATGCGGGAAACCAGTTTCCAGTCCACCACTTTGCACAACGAAGCGGCGGCGAATTTGGTATGGTCCACGAGCAGAACGGTCTGGCGGGCATTGCGCACGGCGCGGCGATTGAGATCCGCGCTTTCCAAATCAGCGGCCGCGGGGCCAAACTCCCGGTCCAGGCCGTCCGCGCCAATAAAACATAGATAGCCGCGCAACTGGTCAATCGTCGCGGAGGCCAGCACCCCGACCGTATCCATACGGTCCGGCCGATACTGCCCTCCCAACAGGATTACCGAGACGCCCGGCGTGTCCAGTTCCAGGGCCAGTCGGGCGGAAGAGCAAATAATCGAAAGCCCGCGCCGGGTCTTCAAAAAAGGCAGCATTTCGAAGCATGTAGTGCCAGAATCCAGAAAAATCTGCTCGTTTTCTTGCACCAGGTCTGCCGCAAGCCGCCCGATAATCCGCTTAGCTTCTACGTTACGCTCACCTTTGGAACGAAAGGAATAGTCGGATGGGCGCCGAAGCGTCGCCCCGCCATAAACGAGTTCGATCTCCCCGTCGGCAGCCAAAGCCTTGAGATCGCGCCGGACCGTCGCTTCGGACGCAGGCAAACTTGCCGCCAGGTCTCGAGCAGAGACGTGTCGCTTCTCGAAAATGGCCGCAAGTATCTTCTCGCGCCGCTGACGAAACGAATTCATAAGTTATCCCAAAGCCAGGCAACCTTAACTGCTGCCTTTCAGCCTCGCCGCCCAGATTGGCCATCCAAGCGTTGCGGGACCGCCTTATCGGATTCAATGAATATGGTTTAACCTCATTCTGACAAGGACGCAACATATTTTTATCAAAATCTGATTGACTGCTGACTGTCTTTAGCTGAATATTGAAAGAGTTATGTATTAAGTTCAGTCACAGACCCGTTGATTTATGCCGACGCTCACATTACCACCCGTAGGCAAAACAGCTTCTAAAGCGACGATTCTTCGCTGGCGAAAGCTGGCAGAGCAAGTTGTTCGCAAAGGAGAAATCCTGCTGGAAGTTGAGACGGACGAAGGCTTGGCTGTAATCGAATCGGCCATGGATGGCATAATTAAGGAGGTGCTGGCTCCGGCGGGCCGCACGATTTCCATCGGGGCACCTCTGGCGGTTATTGAAGGCGTGGCAAATCAATCTGCCACTCAACCCATCAAGCAGAAATCTATTCCCGTGACCAAGACAACCATTTCCACCGGCAAAGTAATCCCCATACTCATGCCCAAAGCCGGGCAAAGTGTAGAAGAAGGCGTCATCGTTAAATGGCACGTCCAGCCCGGGGCGATGATTAAGAAGGGCGAAATTATTTTCGAGATTGAGACGGACAAAGCGACAATTGAGGTCGAAGCAACGGATTCCGGGCGATTAGCGCGCATCGTGGCCGGGGAAGGCGCCAGCAGCCCGGTGCTGCAACCGGTGGCTTATTTGGCGGATAATGAGGCTGACGTTGACGCCTTTATTGCCGCCTCCAGCACTAGCCCGGCTTCACCTGCCGCAGCCCCAGCGGCCCCGGTGGAAGCAGCGGAGAAACCGAGCGTGGAATTGGCGCCTCCCGCTGCCGCCATTGGCACCGGGCGGATAAAAGCTTCACCTGCAGCTCGCAAGCTTGCCGCCGAACGCGGGGTGAATCTGGCAACCGTGGCACGGGGGTCCGGACCGGGCGGACGCATTCTTTCGACGGATATTCCCGCCACCGGTACGCCCAAACCTGGGCTTGCAGCGGCGGAGCCCGTGGCCGCTGGAGAATTGCCGGCCGGGGCCATCCGCAAGCGTATGAGCGGCATGCGCAAAGCCATCGCCCGCAATCTCACGCTATCAAAGACCACCATTCCGCACTGGTATCTCCGCGCGCGTATTAACGCCGGGCCGATGATGGCCTTCTACAAAAGCCAGAAAGCCAAGGTTGGATGCAGCGTGAACGACATCATAGTCATGGCCAGCGCCCGGGCGATCATGGATTTCCCGGCGATGCATAGCCGTGTAGATGGCGAGAGCGTTATCGAGTTTTCGGGGGCAAACATCGGCATTGCTGTGGGGATGGACGATGGGTTGGTGGTGCCAGTGGTTATGAACGCGGAGCAGTTGACGCTGGCGCAGCTAGCAGTGGAAACAAAGCGCCTGGCCAACCAGGCCCGCGCCGGCAGAATTGAGAACATGGGACAGGGCATCTTCACCATCTCCAACCTGGGCATGTATGGGGTGGATGAGTTTGTGGCGATCATCAATCCGCCCGAGGCGGCGATCCTGGCAGTGGGAGCCGTGCGTGAGGATGTAATTGTGAAGGACGGGGCTCTCAAGGCCGGGCAAACCTTGCACCTGACTTTAAGCGCCGATCATCGGCTGATTGATGGCACCTTGGGAGCGCAGTTCATGGCGCGGCTCAAAGCGTTGCTGGAGAATCCGCTCCAGTTGATCGCCTAAGCCGGGCTGAGGCTGATTACGGATCATTATGAGCAAGCATTACACGATAGCGATTTTAGGAGCCGGCCCGGGGGGGTATATTGCGGCATTGAAAGCCGCTCAAATGGGCGCGCGCGTCGTGCTGGTCGAGAAGGATCACCTGGGCGGCACTTGCCTGAACAACGGGTGCATTCCATCAAAGGCCATTCTGGGCTCAGCCGAGTTAATGCATCGCATCCAGCATGCGGCGGCGATGGGACTCGAAGTGCCCGCCGGAACGGTCGCGAACTGGGGAAAGATTCAGGCGCGCAAGGATAAAATCCTGCAAACGTTGCGGGCAGGCATCAAGGGCTTGCTCGGCGCGCGAAAGGCAACCGTCCTGTTGGGGTGCGCCACCCTGGCCGGAGCGGGAAGAGTGGTCGTCTCCGGGGCGGCTGGCGTGCTCGAGGAGTTCACGGCGGATAAAATCATTCTCGCTGTAGGCTCGGTGCCGTCGAGAATCCCGGGATGGCCAACAGATACCCGCGTCGTTTGCACGAGTGACGAAGCACTGCATTGGCAGACCCTGCCTCGAAAGCTGCTCATTGTGGGGGGCGGCGTTATCGGGTGCGAGTTTGCCTGCATGATGCAGCCGTTGGGAGTGGAAGTGACGATGGTCGAAATGCTGCCCCAGATTCTGCCGAACCTGGATGGGCAAGTGGCGCAGACGCTGCGGAAGATACTCGTGGCTCGGGGCATTCGAATATTTACGGGGGTGAAGATCGAAAGCCTGGCGTTGGGCGGGGCGGGCGCAGTGGCGAAGCTGGGCAACGGCGAAAGTCTGGAGACCGACCGGGTGCTCGTGGCCACTGGCCGACGGCCAAACACTGCTGATATCGGGCTCGAAACGATTGGACTGACGACCGAACGCGGGTTTATTCGCGTGAACGATCGCATGGAAACGGTGTTAAAGGATTACTACTGCATTGGCGATGCCAACGGGCGGTGCCTGCTGGCCCATGCGGCATCGGCGCATGGCGTGGTGGCGGTTGAGAACGCGCTGGGTCAGGGACATGAGTTCAAAGCTCCGATTCCCAACGCCGTTTACACCTTCCCGGAAGTGGGAACGGTGGGGTTGACGGCCGAAGAAGCCCAGGCCCAGGGCTTCCCGGTGGCGGTCGGAAATTTCCCGCTGTCGTTTCTAGGCAAAGCCCTGGCGGTCAATGATCCCGAGGGCTTCGTAAAGGTGGTGCGCAATCGTGAAACTGGCCGCCTGTTGGGGGTGCATATGATCGGGCATAATGCAACCGAATGCATCGCCGCCGCCGGAGCGCTGTTGCATCAGCAAGTCAGCGTGCAGGATATCGCAGAAACCGTGTTTGCGCACCCGACGATCAGCGAAGGCATCAAGGAAGCAGCCGAAGACGCGCTGGCAATGGGGCTGCATTTGCCGCCTCGGAAGTTTTTGCAGGTCACGGCCGGTGTGGAGTAGTATTGGCCTGCTGGAAGTATTTTTATGACGCAACGCACCGCGGAAGCCCTCGCCCTGCTTAAAGGATTGGGAACGCCCACGGCCCTGGCGGCCGAAGCCGGGTCCGGCAGCCCACGCCTGAAAAGGCTGAAAGTCAACAGCCATATCCACCTGCCGCCGAATTTCTCCGCGTTTCAGACTGTGGCGCAGGCCATTGAGCTTTCTGTTGCGCAAGGAATCCAGGTTCTTGGCGTCAGCAACTACTACGACTACGAAGTGTATGGCGATTTCGCCGAAAGCGCCCGCCAGGCCGGCATCTTCCCCCTGTTTGGGCTGGAGATTATTTGCCTGATTGACGAATTGGTGCAGCAGGGCGTGAAGATCAATGATCCCGGCAATCCTGGGAAGATGTACATCTGCGGCAAAGGCATTACGCGCCTTGAACCGTTCAGCGCGGAGGCAAACCGGTTGCTGAGCCTGATCCGCCACAATGACAGCACGCGGATGCGCGAGGTCATCCGCAAGCTGGGCGAGGTGCTGGCCCAGCGCGGCCTGCCTATTCCGTTGACGGAGGCCGACGTGATAGACATGGTGGCCCGACGCCACGGATGCCCCCGCCAACGCATCTACCTCCAGGAACGGCATGTCTGCCAGGCTTTTCAGGAAGCGATCTTTGCCCGTGTTCCCGCGGGCGAACGCATCGAGCAGCTTGTGAAAGTTCTGGGGTTGGCGACGACGCCGAAGTTCGGCCCCGAGGATGCCGTCGGGATTCAAAACGAAATTCGCACCCAGCTTATAAAGGCGGGCAAGCCCGCGTATGTGCCCGAGACTTTTATCAACTTTGAACAGGCCTGGCGGCTGATTCTGGAGTTGGGCGGCATTCCCGCCTACCCTACGCTGGCCGACGGCACCAACCCCATCTGCCCTTTCGAACAGCCCGTGGAAAAGCTGATCGCCAATATCAAAGCTCGCGGCTTCACGTGCGCCGAGTTTATTCCGATCCGCAACACCCCGGAAGTGCTAACCGAGTATGCCCGGGCGATGCGGGCGGCGGGCCTGGTGGTCACCGCCGGCACCGAGCATAACACCCTGGACCTGCTTCCCATCGAGCCAACCTGCGTGAAAGGCCTGGCGGTTCCGGAAGAACTGAAGGACCTCTTTTGGGAGGGCGCCTGCGTCGTGGCCGCGCATCAGTTTCTCACGCTTCACGGCGAATGCGGCCTGGTGGACGCGCAGGGCCAGCCCAATCCGAATTATCCCAATGCCGCGGCTCGCATCTCGGCGTTTAAGTCGTTGGGCGAGACGGTTATCGGGCGTTACCTGAATTCAAAATAATACCTCTATGGCATCCCGCAGACAGTGGCCCGTTTTTACCAAATCTGACACGCCCCTGGAGGCACTCGTGAAGCTTTCCCGCTTCTACGGGGCCGATCCGGAGTTTGTCCTTGCCGGCGGCGGCAACACCTCCGTCAAGGTTGGCAATCGGCTATTCGTCAAAGGCAGCGGCCATGCCCTGGCCACCATTTCGCCCGAAGGTTTTGTTGAGATGGACCGCCTGCAGCTTGAGAGTCTGCTGCACAGTTCCCTGTCCAGCAATCGGCTAAAGCGCGAAGCGGAATTCAAAGCCGCGACGCTGGCCGCCCGCATTCACCCGGAGAAGCGCCAGCGCCCGAGCGTCGAAGCCCTGCTGCATCATCTTATGCCGGGGCGGTATGTTGTGCATACGCACAGCACCCTGGTGAATATGGTGACCTGCTGCGTAAAAGGCCCGGAACTCGCCCGGCAATTGGCCGCCGAAGTGGTTTGGGTGCCCGAGGTGGACCCCGGTTATATTCTTTCCCGAACCCTTTGGCAGGCGCTGACTGACTACCAGAAAGCCACGGGCCGAAGCTGTCCACGCGCCGTGCTCATGCAGAATCATGGACTGGTCATCTCCGGCGACACCCCCGCGCAAATCCGCCGGCATACCGACTGGCTGGTGCGGACGCTGCGCCAGCGGTTGGCAGCGGTTGGCAAGGCGCCGCCGTTTGGCCGGGTTGCCGGGAGCGAACCGGCCGCCGCCCGCAATCTCATTCAAACCATCGGGCCGGCCCTGCGCGGGCTGCTGGCTGCGGGCGACAACCTGAAGGTGGTCACTTTTTCCGATACGCCCGAAGTGATGGACCTGGTCGGCAGCGCGCAAGGCAAGGCCGTTGCCACCGCCGGCCCGCTGACCCCGGATCAGATCGTTTATTGCAAGTCCTTCCCGTTGTGGTTTGAGCCTGCCGCCGGCGCCCCAGCCACCGCATTAGTTGAACAACTCCGGCGGGCAATCCAGCAGCATACGCGGAAAACCCGTTCAGCGCCGCACGTTGTTCTGGTCAAGGGCCTGGGGCTTTTCGCCGCCGGCGACGATCTCACGGCAGCCGAGACCGTGCGGCAGGTGTACACCGACGCCATTAAGGTGATGGCCGGAGCCCGCCGCCTGGGTGGCATCCGCTACATGAATCCCGGTTTGCGCAAGTTCATCGAAGACTGGGAGGTCGAGTCGTATCGCAAGACCGTCAGCGCCGCGGGACAGGCCGTTGGACGCGCCGCCGGCAAGGTTATCGTCGTCACCGGCGCAGCCCAGGGATTCGGGCTGGAAATTTCGCAGGACCTGGCCGCCCAGGGCGCCTCCGTGGTGCTCACGGATGTTAATGCCGCGGGCGCGGTGGCCGCGGCGGCGCAAATCAATGCCCGGTTGGGCAAACCCCGCGCCCTGGGGCTGCCAATCAATGTCACCAGCGGCGCTTCCGTGGCCGAGGCCATTTACCAGATCGTCCGCGTCTTCGGCGGGCTGGACGTATTTATTTCCAACGCCGGCGTGCTCAAGGCGGGCAGCGTGAAGACATTGCCGGAGAAGGAGTTCGACTTTGTCACTGCCGTAAACTACAAGGGCTACTTCCTTTGCGTGCAGAAAGCCGCGCCAATTCTGGCGATACAGCATCTGGCACGGAAAGAATACACTTCAGACATTATCCAGATTAACTCCAAATCCGGTTTGCAAGGCTCGAATCGCAACGGCGCCTACGCCGGCAGCAAGTTTGGCGGCGTTGGCCTGACGCAGTCATTCGCGCTGGAATTGATTGAGGATGGCATCAAGGTGAACGCCATCTGCCCCGGCAATTTCTTCGATGGCCCCCTCTGGTCCGATCCCCAGAACGGCCTGTTCGCCCAGTACCTGCGCAGCGGCAAGGTGCCGGGGGCCCGGACAATTGCCGATGTGAAGCGATTCTACGAAGCCAAGGTTCCGATGAACCGCGGCTGCACCACCGCGGACGTCGTAAAAGCCATCTACTACCTCATCGAACAAAAATACGAGACTGGCCAGGCGCTGCCTGTCACGGGCGGCCAGGTTATGCTCTCGTAACACTGCCAGGAATACAACATGCCAAACACTGCACTCCCCACAACGCAATACGCGCTTCAACTGGTTGGCCCCGGCCAACTCACGCTTAATCCCGCCAAGCCCGTCATCCCCCCCGGCCCCTGCCAGGTTCTCGCCCGGATCGAATGCGTGAGTCTCTGCTTCTCCGACCTCAAGCTCCTGAAGCAATTTGATCAACACCCCCGCAAAGGCGCCGTCGTCAAGGGAATCAGCCCGGAGGCGCTGCGCGAAATCCCCAGCTATGTGCCCGGCTCTAAACCGACCGTCCTGGGCCACGAGGTCACCCTCCGCATCGTCGCCGTCGGCGCCAAGGTCAAGCACCATTCTGTCGGGGAACGCTGCATCGCGCAGACAGACTATCGAGACCTCCCCACCGCCGGCTCCGCCTCCGCCTTCGGCTATAACTTCGAGGGCGCGCTCCAGGAATACGTGCTGATGGATGAACGCGTAATTATTGACCCCACCGGCGAGCGATTCCTGATCCCGGTCAGCGACCAACCGGCCGCGGCCGCCGTGGCGCTGGTGGAGCCTTGGGCCTGCGTGGAAGACTCGTATGTGAACCTCGAACGCCAGACACTCAAAGCCGGCGGCCGGCTGTTGATCGTCGCCGATGATCCCGCGCTGGTTTCACTGGACGGCCTCCCGCACGCCCCCGCCGGTCCGCCCGCCGAAGTCTTGCGCCACACCCCGGCCCAGGTTGGGACTCTGGCTGATCAATCCTTTGACGACATCCTCTACTTCGGCGCCAGCAAAGCGGTCTTGGAAGTTCTCAATGATAAGCTCGCGGCCCGCGGCATCATCAATATCGTGCTCGGCGGCCGGCGCATCGGGGCCCCCGTCAACATCGGCGTCGGCCGAATTCACTATGGCATGACCCGCTGGATCGGCACGACTGGCAGCGACCCGGCCCAGTCCTACCAGGTGATTCCGCGCACCTGCGAACTTCGCAGCGGCGAAAACTTCGTCGTGATCGGAGCCGGCGGCCCCATGGGCCAAATGCACGTCATTCGCGCCCTCTGTTCCGGGGTGCCGCACCTCACTGTCATTGGCACTGACATGGATGACGCCCGGCTGGCTTCGCTGCGGCAAAAAGCGGAGCCATTCGCCCGGGCCAACGGCGTGACCCTGAAAATGGTGAACACGGCCCAAACACCCCTCCCGGGCAAATATTCTTATTTTGCCCTCATGGCCCCGGTGCCCGCGCTGGTCGCCAACAGCATCCGCGACAGCCAGCCCGGCTGCCTCATCAACCTCTTTGCCGGCATCCCCGCGCCCACCAAACATGAGCTGGATTTGGATACCTATATTGCCAATCGCTGCTTTATGTTCGGCACCAGCGGCTCGACTATCGAGGACATGAAAATCGTGCTGCGAAAGGTCACCTCGGGGCAACTCAACACGAATTGCTCGGTGGACGCCATCAGCGGCATGGCCGGAGCCCGCGCCGGCATTGCCGCCGTCGAAAATCGCACCTTGGCCGGCAAGATCGTCGTTTACCCGATGCTCTATGATGTAGGGCTTATCCCGCTGGCGGACCTCTCCCGGCACTATCCCACCGTCGCCGCCAAACTCGAACACGGCCAGTGGACCCGGGCCGCCGAGGACGAGTTGCTTCGCGTGGCCGCCAAAGCCTAGCCGATGGCAGCCCGAACTTTCGTCGGCTTCGGCTTCGGGCCAATCCAGAGCGCGCTCTTTCTCTATGAAGCGTTTCGCTCCGGGCATTTCTCGCGCCTCGTCGTCGCCGAGGTAAACGAGGCCATGGTCCAGGCGGTTCGCTCCGCCGCCGGGCGCTACACCATCAACATTGCGCTTCCTGACCGCATCGAACCGGCAACCGTTTCCGGCGTCGAACTCTACAACCCCGCCGTCCCGGAAGATCGCCGCCAAATCGTTCAAGCCATCGCCGAAAGTGACGAACTAGCCACCTCGCTGCCCAGCGTCGCCTTCTTCGACCGGGACCACCCGACCAGCGTGGCCCGCGCGCTGGCGGACGGTTTCGCGCTCCGGCCCACGCCGCGCCCCACCGTCATCTATGCGGCCGAGAACCACAATCACGCTGCCGAGCTGCTCCGCCAGGCCGTCGAAAAATACTGCCCCCCGCCAACGCTCCAGGGCATCCAGTTCCTCAACACGGTCATTGGCAAAATGTCCGGCGTCATCACCGACCCCGCCACCCTGGCGCGGCTGAAGCTGACGCCGCTGACCCCGGCGGTTCCCCAAGCCGTGCTGGTCGAGGAGTTCAACCATATCCTGATCTCGCAAATCACCCTGCCCGGTTTCACCCGTGGAATTGATGTATTCATCGAAAAGCCCGACTTGCTGCCTTTTGAAGAAGCCAAACTCTACGGCCATAACGCTATCCACGCGCTCATCGCTTATCTGGCTGCCCGGCGCGGGTTGACGGCCATGTCCGATGCGGCCGCGCATCTCGACATTATGGCGACCGCGCGGGCCGCCTTTATCAACGAATCGGGGGCCGCCCTGATCCGCAAACACGCCGCGCTGGGAGATCCCCTCTTTACTCCCGCAGGTTACGCTGCCTATGCCGACGACCTGCTGACGCGCATGGTTCGCCCCACCCTCAACGATCTCATCGCCCGCGTCACCCGTGACCAGGTTCGCAAACTCGGTTACGATGACCGCTTTTTCGGCACCATGCGGTTAGCCCTGCGGCATGGCATTCGCCCCGTTCACCTCGCGCAAGGGGCGGCGGCGGCGGTCCGTTCTCTGATAGACCAATGGGATGGCCTCGGCCAGGCCGTGGCCGCACTGCCGCGGCCAACCGCATCGTGGTCAAAGGAATCGGTCGGCAATCTGCTCCGTGCCATCTGGTCCACCAAAGCCGGCCCGGAAGCACCCTCCCTCATAGACCTGACCTGGGAATCCGGGATGGCTTAAAGACGTCCCTCACCCCCAATCCCGGCTGCTCGCTGCCTTGGTTGGAACGCTTCAGTTGGGTAATTCAACCGCCCACCCTCGTTTCATTGGAGTCTGACCGGGCCTGACCGCCCAAACTGCAGCCCTGGCGAACTCTGTGTTTAACCAATTCAAGGGCGTGGCTGCTGAACCCCGAGCCTTTCGCCTGTAAAATCAATAGTTTAGGTGTGAAGATGAATAAAATAGAGGCAGAATCATGCCGATTTCGGCTTACCCCGAACGCAGCCCGGACATACCTTGCCCCTACGCCGTGTACAAGGGGTGTACAACGGATGCTCAACGGGTGTACAAAGGATTTTCCATAGTACATCTGGTGAGCATCCGTTGTACACCCGTTGTACACCCCTTGTACACGGCCAGGCGGTAGCTATGGAATAGCTTGAAATGGCGGAGGTTAGGTTGGGAATGACGGTTCCTCCACGATTTCGGCGGAATAGGCCAGAAGGAGGAGCAGGCTTGGGGGATGGCGCCCGAGGCCTTATTTCATGAACTATTGGGATTGGGATTAAACTGGGAAGTGACCACGAGCTGCTTTGAGCCTGCCAGCGGCATGGTGTTGCTGGAGATACCGGAGCGGCCCTCGTTTTGGGAATCGGCTCGCTGTCCCCAGGATGGCGGGCGCGTGCTCTACAATGACCACACCGAAGAGTTCAAACCCTGAAAACCTCAGTCCACTGGCGCAAGTCCGCTTGGCCAGGATCCAAACCCAGAACCTCTATGAACCGGCAGCGAAGCACCATCAGTCGCGTCGAGGCATGCGCTCTCGCTGCTCCCAGCGACATGGGTTTGGCTAAGATCAAGCTGCCGGCGGAAACCACGCTGGGTTCAATTGCCGGACGGCATTAAGCATGAACTGCATTGCTACCGCAGCCAGGAGCAGCCCCATGATGCGGGTGGTGATGCGCATCGCAATGGGGCTAAACCAGCGGGTGCTGCGCGCGGAAAAGCGCAGCACCCAATAGCTCGCAAAGCATACGACTGCGATGCAGACATAGAGGGCCGCGCATTGGCCGAGGTTGGCTGCCTGGTTATGGAGCAGAATAGCCGTGGAAATAGCGCCGGGCCCGGCCAACATGGGGATGGCCAGCGGCGTCACGGCGATATCGGCTTTCTCCAGGCCAGCCGCCGTTTCCTCGCCGGTCTCCTGCACGCGCGAACGCTGCGCGCGCAACATGTCCAGGGCCACCAGCAACAGCACAATGCTGGCGGCGAACTGGAAAGCGGGCATGGTGATGCCGAGGAACTTAAAAATCCATTTGCCGGCGATGGCAAAGGCCAACAGAACCCCTGCGGATACGCAACTGGCCAGCCGCGCCGTTTTAATACGTTGCTCGGCTGAATCATGGGGCGTCATGGCGAGAAACGCCGGCACCGCCGCAAATGGGTCCACAATGACAAAAAGCGAGCTGGCGGCCAGGAAAATATATTCAAACAGGCTCATAGCGAACAAGGGGCGAGGATCGCTTCCTTCATACCGTGAATGATCTTTTTGTTGGCGGGACAAATCGTCGCCAGCACGCCTCCCATTTCAACACGCGCGGCATCGGCATCGCCCGTAACAAAATAATAGGGGCAAAGCCGCAGCCGCCCCTGCATCGGCACGAGTTGCTGGCGCGTGAAATCGAACCATTGCGCCTGGATCAGCCTGGGCTTGTGATAACGCTGGAGCACGCATGGCGACCGGGCAAAATTCGCAAGGGCCTCGTCCACTACGATGGCCCAATCCGCCTGCGCCAGGTCGCTGCCAAGAAAGACCCCGCGCGCGCCCCAGGCGCGGGGGGAGAACCCGGAAACTTTGAGGATCAGGCCGCGCTCTTTTTGGGAGAGTTCCTTGAGCTGATGCCAGTCGGAAAGGTTCAATTCCGGAATAGCGGCGTGGGGGGGCAGCGGAGTGGGGTCAACCAGCCAGGTGTAAGGAACCAGCCGCAGCAGGCGTTGGTAGAAGTTCTCCCCCAGTTCCTGCCGCCAGAAACCGCGCAAGTTTCGGTTCCACAGCAACGCGAAAAGCATCTTTTCTTCAAAGAGCGGTTTGGGGGGAGGAGTCAGGTGAACCCGCCTGGCCGCCGCCCGGGCAAAGAGGTCTTTCGCGCTCGGCACATTGGCCAGATCGAACAATTCGAAAAAGCGATAGACGGCGTCGCCGTCGGCGCATGCGCTAAACTGCGCGTCGCGGACCTGGAATCGGGATGCGCCTAATTGCTCAGCCAGCCAGGCCATTTCGGGACGATAGGTGGCCGCTTCTTCCGAGATGACGATATGCACGTTGGGGGCGTCGCCAAAAATGCCGGCAAAGCCACGCAGCATCCCGTCGGGGCCGCCAAGCACTTCTGCGCCCGTGGCGGAGTACGTTTGGTTGAGCCAGCCGGTGAGGCCGATGCCACCGGGCACGGAATCCAGTTCCGTCACGCTCAAACCGTGATCGCTAATCAGCAAATCCGGCCGGATAACGCGTGGCAGCGCCTGTTTCAGCGCCGGGGATCGTTGAAGTTGGATGAGTTCAGATGGCTTGCCGAGGTCGAGCCACCGGGCGACCCAAGCGGGTTGACGACCTTCCACGCTCCGGCGGTACAACAGGTTGGCCGCGCGGTAGAACTGCAGCAGAACGCGCCCAAGCGTCTCCAGTTCCCTGACCAGCGCAACTCCTAAAGGACAGGGGAAGGGAGAAATTCGCCAGTTCTGGCCCGCGAACAGCCCTTCGGCGGGCAGGTGCTCATAGACAAAACGAGCGCGTTCAGCGGCCTCGGTCGGAGGAGCGTTTGCCTGAGCTGAGTTCATGCGTCGTTAGCATCTCGCGCGTCGGCGAGCAATGCCGGGCTCTAGGTCCGCACCTGGCCGGAGCCAATGCCAATCCACTTGTAGCTGGTCAATTCGTCCAATCCCATTGGTCCCCGGGCGCCGACTTTGTCGGTACTGATCCCGATTTCGGCCCCCATGCCGAACTCACCGCCGTCGGTGAAACGCGTCGAGGCATTCCAATAGACCGTGGCGGAATCCACCTCGGCGAGGAACTGCTGCGCACAGGTTTCATCCTGCGTTACGATGCTGTCGGAATGAGCCGAGCCGTAGTGATTGATGTGGTCTATCGCCTGCCGCACGCCGTCCACCACCCGCACGTTAAGGATGTAGTCGTTATACTCGTTAAACCAGTCCTGCTCCGTGGCGGCTCTAATCTCGAATGTTGGATTTTCGCTTTCGGATTTCAGTATCATTCCGGCCGCGGCGTCCACACGCAATTGAACCTTTTTTTCCCCCAGCCGATGTGCCACCACCGGGAGGAATACGCCCGCCACTTTGCGATCCACCAGCAGGGTCTCCATTGCGTTGCATACCGCGGGACGCTGAATCTTGGCGTTGAGGGCGATTGCTTCGGCCATCTTTAAGTCAGCCGCACCATCCACATAGACGTGGCAGACGCCTTTGTAGTGCTTAATCACAGGCACTTTAGAACACTCGGCAACGGCGCGGATCAAGCCCTCCCCGCCGCGCGGCATGCATAAGTCCACGTATTGCGTCAAAGACAGTAATTCCTTAATCGCTGCGCGTTCGGGAGTGGGCACCACTTGAATGGCGCACTCGGGAAAACCCCGCAAGGCCCGCTTGCCGGCTTCGATCATAATTCGCGCAATGGCTTGATTCGAGTTCAACGCCTCCTTGCCGCCGCGCAAAATCGTTGCATTGCCCGATTTAAAACACAAGCTGGCAGCGTCGGCCGTTACATTGGGGCGTGATTCGTAAATGATGACCACCACTCCAATCGGGGTGCTGATCTTGCGGAGCTTCAGGCCGTTGGGACGCACCCGTTCGTCGAGCACCTTGCCGATGGGGTCGGGCAGCGCCGCGACTTCCCGCAAACCGTTAGCCATGCTGATGATGCGCTGGTCGTTGAGTTTCAACCGGTCGAGCATGGCCGGTGAAAGGCCCATCCCCGCCCCGACCTCCATATCGCGGGCGTTGGCATTTTTGATGTCCGCCTTGTTCTGTTCGAGCGCGCCGGCCATGGCAAGCAGGCAGGCGTTCTTATCGTCGGGGGTCAACCGGGCCAGTTCGCGCGCCGCGGTTTTCGCCTGCCGCGCCAACTGGACCATCTGCTCAGTTAATGTCATAAAGGCAACCTACGCCAAAACGGCGGGCTTAAAAGCCCAAAGTCCACGCGCGCCGCAGTCGGCAAATCAAACTCTGACCACCAGCGGCTCGCGCCAGGCATGGCCGTTTTGCGCCAACAAATCTTCCGCCGCCACCGGCCCCCACGTGCCTGCCGCGTAAAACTCCCGATCCGTCAGTGGCTTGTGTTCCCACGCGCGCCGAATGTCATCCACGAATTGCCATGCCGCCTCCACTTCATCGCGCCGAATGAAGAGCGTCGCGTCGCCCGCCATCGCTTCGAGCAACAGGCGTTCGTAGGCCTCGGGCGTGTAGGCCCCGAACTCGGCGTCGTAACTGAAGTGCATGCGCACCGGCCGCACCGCCACGCTCGTCCCGGGCACCTTGCCATTGAACCGGAGCGAGATGCCCTCGTGCGGTTGCAGGTGAAGCGTCAACGCATTAGGGTCAAGCTTCTGCCCGCATTGCGCCGCGAATAGAACATGGGGCGTTCGCCGAAACTGCACGCGCACTTCGCTGGTGCTCAGCGGCAGGTTTTTGCCCGTGCGCAGATAAAACGGCACGCCTGACCAGCGCCAGTTATCAATAAACAGCTTCAACGCCACGTAGGTCTCGACATTCGAGTTCGGATTAACCTTCGCCTCCTGGCGATATCCCAGGCGTTGTTCTCCGGCTACGATTCCCGCGCTATATTGACCCCGCACCACCTGGCGCGCCATGTCTCCCTCGCTCAAGGGGCGGATTGATTTGAGCAGCTTGACCTTTTCATCGCGGATGGCTTCGGCTGCGAGTGAGACCGGCGGTTCCATGGCCACCAGCGACAACACTTGCAGCAGGTGGTTCTGCACCATGTCGCGCAATGCGCCCGCCTCCTCGTAATAGCCTCCCCGCTGGCCGACTCCCAGCTTCTCGCTGACCGTGATTTGAAAGTGATCTATGGATTCCCGATTCCACAACCGTTCGAACACCGCATTCGAAAAACGGAACATCATGATATTCTGCACCGTCTCCTTGCCCAGGTAGTGATCAATGCGGAAAATCTGGTGTTCCCCGGCAAAGCGGGTTAACTCCTGGTTCAACTGCCGGGCCGAGGGCAGATCATGCCCGAAAGGTTTTTCGACAACCACCCGTTGCCAGCCTGCGCCGCCTTCTTTGTGCAACAATCCGGCGCGATATACCTGCTCGACAACTTCACCAAACTGGCTGGGTGAGGTCGCCAGATAAAGGAGCAGGTTGCGGCGCAGCAACTCGTTCTCCGCAGCGGCCAGTCGCTTCCGCAACGCCTCGTAAGTTGCCGCGGCGGTCAAATCCCCCTGGCAGTACTGCAAATGCTGCGCGAAATCCTGCCAGACCGCTTCGTCCACCGGTTGAGTGCGAGAAAACCGATCCAGCGCGGACCGCAACTCTGTGCGCCATGACGCATCCGTCTTTTCACGCCGCGCCACGCCAACCACGCTGAAGGCTGGGGGCATTTGCTTTTCTTTAAACAGGTGATAGAGCGCAGGCACAAGCTTGCGGGCAGTCAGGTCCCCGCTCGCGCCAAAGATAATAATGACGCACGGTTCCACCGCCTTGCGCCCCTCACTCAGCCGGCAAATGAGCAGATCATCAAATGGGTCAGATAGATACACGCGGAAACCATCGTAGAACCTTCGCGGTTTCTCAAGCACTCTTCTGCTTTACAATTGGCCCTGACGGCCTCATATTCAGCCTGTTTTTGGTAGCCGATGTGGCGGAATTGGCAGACGCGCTAGACTCAAAATCTGGTACTCGTGAGAGTGTGTGGGTTCGACCCCCTCCATCGGCACCATCTGATAAAAGGTTTCCGCTCAGCAGGTTGGGCTTGTGTTAACACCACCTCTCTCTATCTTCGCCCGTCAACGATGATGGTGACGGAAAGCCTGGGTTTGGTCATTGCCGCGATGGCGGGCGGAGCGGTCAATGCCGTTGCGGGGGGCGGGACATTAATCACATTTCCGGTATTGCTGTTGTTTGGCACTCCGCCGGTGATCGCCAATGCTACGAGCACGCTGGCGCTGGTTGCAGGCACTTCGGGCGGCATTTACGGGTATCGGGAGCACCTCGGACCCGTCCGGCAGTGGCTATGGCGCTTCGCGCCCGTCAGCGTGCTGGGGGGAGTGCTGGGAGCCATCCTGTTGACCTGCACCAGCAACCGGGTCTTCTCAAAACTCGTGCCGTTCCTGATTCTGTTTGCGACTTTGCTGTTCCTGGCCCAAGGCGTCTTCCGCCGGTTTGGCAGCCCGGGCGTCCACACCAGCTCCAAGGGGAAACATCGCGCGGTTTGGGGGGCGGTCTTTTTTCAGTTTGCGGTCGCGGTTTACGGGGGGTACTTCGGGGCTGGCATCGGCATCCTGATGCTTGCTTCACTGGGTTTCATGGGCCTGAGCCATATCCACGAGATGAACACGCTGAAGACCATTCTCGCCTCGCTCATCAATCTGGTCGCCGCTGGATGGTTTATCGGTGCGGGGTTGATCCACTGGCCGAAGGCCGGCGTGATGACCGCCGGGGCGCTGTTTGGTTATTTTCTGGGCGCGCATTATGCTCAGCGCATTCCCCCACAACAGGTTCGGCTAATCATCACGCTTATCGGCTTCATCATTTCCGTCGTGACGTTCTATGAGCAATTCTGTCAGTGAGCGGCGCAGAATGTTAGTGTCATTTGTGAGGAGCCGTGATAAATTGCGGCAGTGATGAAACCAACCGGAATAGTAAGCGACATCCTGAGTCTGAAAGGCAGGGCTGCCTGGGCCATCGCCCCGGAAGCCACCGTCTTCGAGGCGATCCAACTGATGGCGGACAAGAATGTCGGCGCCGTGCTGGTGACGGAAGGCGGCAAACTAGTCGGCATCATTTCGGAGCGGGATTATACACGCAAGGTGGTGCTCCGAGGCAAATCCTCCAAAACGACCGCGGTGCGGGAAATCCTTTCCAGCCAGGTTATCTATGTCAGCCCAACGCATACGGTCGAGGAATGCCTGCGCTTGATGACCGATCGCCATATCCGGCATTTGCCCGTCCTTGAGGGAGATAAAATCGTCGGCATAGTTTCGATCGGCGACCTGGTCAACTGGATCATTTCCGCACAGCATTCCACCATTAGCCAGTTGCAAACCTACATCACCGGTTTACCCGGTTGATCGGCGATTCATCCCGCGGGGAGTGCGCTCCGGCTGGTTTAGCGCGCGGGGCGCGTCTTGCCCAGGCTCACCGAGACAAAACGCGCTTGCGGGATGGAAAACTTCTTTACTTCCACCAGCACCCCCTGGGGTTTGTATTCTGCGAGCACGCGTTCGGCGATATTGTCCGCCAGCTTTTCGACCAGCTTCCAGCTCCGGCCCTGCCCAAAACGCAGCAGGTCTTCCGCCACGGTTTGGTAGTTGATCGTTCGTTCGATGCGGTCGCTCACCGCGGCGGAAGAAAAATCAAAGTTCATATCCACCGTCAGCAGCAGGCGCTGGGGCTGGGCCCGTTCTTCGTCGGTCACCCCGACGCAATAATACACTTCCAAGTCAACAATCGTTATCTTAGCCATGTTTTTTTGTTTGGGACTCGAGCCGGGTGGCGGCTGACAGCAACGTGCGCGTGGGTTGATTGAGGGGCATTTCGCTGGCCTGCGCCGGAGTCACCCAGCGCCATTCGCGCGCCTCTTCGTTCAAGCGCACCTGAGGCTCACCCACGCAACGACAGGTATAATTCAGCAGAATAAAGTGCGCCGCGCGATAAAATTCCTTTGAGTGAATGCACTCTTGCATGAGCACAAATCGGATGTCGGAAACCTCGAGGCCGGTTTCTTCCCGCAGTTCGCGGCGCAGCGCCTCGATGGCCGTCTCGCCCCATTTAATCTTGCCGCCGGGGATGCCCCAAAGATCAGACCATTTGTGCGTGCGGATCATCAGCACCTCGCCCCGGGCATTAAAGATCAACCCGCCCACGGTGGCGACCGGCAGGCGGTCTTCCGAAACCTGCCGGAGGGAGGCTTTGAGGCTGAACCCGTTTCTTTCCAGGGCTTCGCGCAATTCACCCAGATGCTCGACAATCAAGTCCGGCTCCGCCTGCCGCAATTGATCGAGAGTGTTGTAGCCCGTAAGCACGGCGCAGGAATGAATGCCGCCATGCCGCGCCGTCTCGATGTCGTGCTGCATGTCTCCCACGAAGAGTGTTTCTTCGGCCGCCAGTTGGTTCTCCGCAAGGATTTCGTGTATTTTCTGACGCTTGTCCCAGACATTGAGGTAGGGTTTGTCGAGAAAAGGCCCAAAGCCGGTAGCCGCTGATTGGATGTCAAAATACTCGTGGTGAACGGTGCTAAGGAGGAAGGTGCGAAACTGGCGCGCGCGGCAAAACTCCAGAAATTCCCGCGCATGCGGCAGCGCGCGCACCGAAGCCTGCACCTGCCGAAACTGGCAGTGAAACCATTCCTCCAGCTGCGCCATCGGGATGTGCGGCACATGGCGATCGTAGAAAATTGTGAACGGCAGACAAAACTCGGCGCGGAACTGTTCCAGGCTCATCTCCGGCTGCCGCGCCTGCGCCAGGACATAGTTCGTCGCCTGCCAGACCGCCGGCAGATCGTCCACCAGCGTGCCCGACCAATCGAAGATGATGTTCCGAATCATGCGGCGAGTGTAGTCGTCTTTTCCGCGGCGGCAACTCCCTCGTCAAAGCAGGCGCAAATCGCCATCCCGCCGGCTGGCCCGCGGGCTTTGGCCCTTAACCTTCCGGCGTTTGCCCGGGAAGGGTTCCTGCGCCTGCCGCTCAAGTTCATCGCGCAACTGCCACCAGAGCCGGCGCGGGTCTTTCGACCACAACAGCACGAGAAAGCCGGCCTGATTGCCCTTCGGCCCGATCCGCCATTCGTGTTCCAGGCCCCCAAACCAGGAGAGCGGCTTCAAAAACTCCTCACAGAAAGCCGTTTCCAGCCAGGTATAGTCGTCGCGTTCCGGGGTCCACTCGCCCGTCGCCTGCCGCTGCCGCTGGCGCAGCTCGGCCAGGGCGCGCCATTGTTTCTGCCCCTGGCACAGTTCCACGCAGCGGCGGACAAAATCGCGGCCTTCCACCGCAATCGCAAGGTGTGGGCATCCCATAACGGCGGGGGTTTGGCAAAACGGGCAGCGCTTCTGCGTGATCATAGTTTTACGGTATCCGGCGATGAGGCAAATCATGACTTGCCGGAGAAAAAAGGCCAGCCTGAATCGGCGCTTCCCAATCGGCTCCCCCTGCGATACGCTCCTGCTGCGCGTGGATGAAAAAATACTGGCACGTCATAAATATTGGGATTCAGAACAGCCTGACGTACCGATTCAACTTCCTGGCCCGCGCGTTGTTTGGCCTGGTCCCGCTCATCGCCATGTTATACGTGTGGCAGAAGATTTACGCGGGCAAGGGCGCCGGAACCAGCGTCGGCAGCTATTCCCTGGCTGGAATGATCTCGTATTACCTGCTCATAACCGTGGTGGATGCGCTGACGGCGGTGAACGAGGACGATTGGTTAATCGCGGCGGATATCAAGGACGGCAACATCAGCCAACTCCTGCTTAAACCGATTGATTACCTTTGGTACCGGCTATGCCTGTACCTGTCGGGCCGGCTGACCTACCTGGCCGTGGCGTTCATCCCGCTGGCGCTCTTTTTTGCGTGCTTCCGTTCGTACCTGGAGCCGCCGGCGGACGGAGTTGCGCTCGCGGCCTTCCTCCTTTCCACGGCGTTGACGGCCCTGCTGCAGTTTTTCATGTCTTACGCGATGGCCATGCTGGCCTTCTGGGTGCTGGAGGTCTCCACGTTTATTTTCATCCTGTACGCGTTCGAATATATTGCCAGCGGACACCTTTTCCCCCTGGACATCCTGCCGCGCGGCCTGGAGCAGGCGCTCTATTTCACCCCGTTTCCCTACCAACTCTATTTCCCGGTGAGTGTTTATATCGGCAAAGCGGCGGGCATGGACCTTCTTCGCGGGTTGCTGGTGCAGGCTTCCTGGGTAATCGCGGCGTACGGCGCGGCGCGGTTCGCATGGCGGCGCGGGATCAAGCATTACTCCGCGGTAGGAGGATGAAATGAAACCCACCAGTCCCAATCCCCAACCCGAAAGAAGCGGCGTCGGCACGCGCCCGCCCCCTCCCGCCTCCCCCTCTTTTTCCCGGCTTTTCCGCCCGGCGCTCCGGTATTGCGGAGTCTATGCCGCGCTCTGGAAAAACTCGGTTGCGCGCGAGATGAGTTTCAAGGCCAACTTCCTGCTGTGGATTCTGGTGGAGCTGCTTTGGTTCGCCATGCAACTTTGCTTTATCGGCGTGCTCTACCTGCACACGGAACACATCGGCACTTGGACCCAGTGGCAGGTCGTGCTGCTGATTGGCGCCAGCCACTTCGTCCAACAGATTTTCCAGGCCTTCTTCCTGATTAACTGCACCAATCTCTCGGAGCTGGTGCGCAACGGCAAACTCGATTTTCTGCTGCTGCTGCCGGTCAACACACGCTTTGTTGTGTCGCTCCGGCAAGTGGACCTGGGCGCGTTCGTCAACGCCGCTTCTGCCATCGCCGTGATGATCTACGCTGCGCGCCAGTTGCAGCTGGCGCCCTCAGCCGGGCAGATCGCAGGCTTCCTGGCGCTCTGCGCCGCGGGCGTGATGATTCACTACTCACTGATGTTTCTGTTGGCCAGCATCAGCTTCTGGACCGTGCGCGCCCAGGGCATTGTCTGGGGTTATTACAATCTCTTCAACGTGGCCCGCCTGCCTGACGAAGCCTTCGGCGGCCTGTTTAAAGCCCTGTTCACTTTCGCCCTGCCGATGCTGCTCGTTTCCAACGTGCCCGTCCGCCTGCTGGCCGACAAGCTCAGTTCACCTGGCCCCGTGCTCCTTTTGCTGGGCATGAGCGCGGTTTGCTTCGCCGTATCCGAGCTGGGCTGGCGCTTTTCCATGCGCCGCTATACCAGCGCCAGTTCCTGACGCAACCCGCCTTCGATTGCGGGCGCGGGCCTCGACAGCTTGCCTGTTGGCGCCGGGTCCTTTGCTTTGCGGATCATGAGCCAGGGAGGTTGAGGCTGCGGGTTGGGCGGCGGTTAAGTTCCTCGATGATTGGCGGAAGGGGCGGATCGGGGCAACAGTATGCCGGCAGGGCCAGCCGGTGGAGGGTGCGGCTGTGGCTCCGGTTTTATACCACCGCGCCTTGCTTGCGCAGAATGCCGTTGAGTTCCGCGCCGTCCAGCTTATGGACCGGAATATCCTTTTGATGGCACAACGCGGCCGCCGTGCCCGCCGCCTGCCCCAGGGCCATACAGGTAGCCTGCACCCGGATTGAGGCAAACGCTTCCCGGGCCGCGCAGATCGGCCTTCCGGCGGCAATTAAGTTGTCCGATCCCACAGGAATCATGGATCGGTAAGGTATATTGTAGCCGGTTTTGACTGCCCTGAGATCCTGCTCCCGGCTCCCCGCTTTGTGTATATCCACAGGATGGCCGCCTTTGGCCACGGTATCCGGGAAATCCTTCGGGGCCATGATGTCATCCAGGGTCATCTCGTATAAGCCGGTGATTCTCCGGGTTTCCCGGATTCCCACCTGCGTCCCGGTGTCAATAAGGTAGGCGTTTTTGAATTCCGGGAAGTGCTCCCGCAACAGCTTCACCAGTTTGAAGACATCCTCGCGCAAAGTGCATTCCGCCTGGGTCAGGCTGAGCACGTCGGTTCCGTTCCCGGCATAGCGCGACATATTTACGGAGGCTTCTCCTTTTCGGAAAGTTGTGAACATCCACGGGCCGCCAAATTGAGGCACCGGGGCCTCGTTCCCCAGCTTGAGGAGCGCGTCCCGGATGCGGGAATTGACGTGGCGCTTGCCGCTTTCTCGCATCTCCATGTTCTCAAGCCGGTCCGTATCCACTCCGCCGAGCCTGAACCACAGCGTCATGGGCTGCAGTTCATGGCTTTCGCCGTCCCCCATCACATACGGAAGACCCGCAAACTTTATCACGTCCGCATCGCCGGTGCAGTCAATGAAATACCGGGCTTCGATTTTCTGCCGACCTGATTTATTCTCGATCACAATGCCCGTGATTCTGCCATTTCCATCCCCCTCCCTGAGACATCCGGAAATATAGGAATGCAAAATCAGCGACCCGCCGGATGCAAAGACCATTCGTTGGGCGGCAAGCTTGTAAATCTCCGGATCAAAGTGAATGTTCCCGGACGGGTAAGTGGTGTCCGCGCCTCCGAGCGTCTCCATCAGTTCGGCAAACTCCAGCGGAATCCCGCCGATAATCCTTTTCCGGTTTTTGTTAAATACGCTTAACGGGCTGACCAATGACTGCGTGGCCATCCCGCCCAGAAAGCCATACCGCTCGATCAGAATGGTTTTGGCTCCGTTTCGCGCGGCGGCAATCGCGGCCATCAGGCCGGCCGGGCCTCCGCCGCAGACCGCCACCTCGTATTTGACGGGCAGGATGCCGCCTTGTGCGCTCCCGCGTGAGCTCAGCGTTTCACGACTGATGCCTCTCCCAGGGGCGCCGCCATCGGGATTCGCCCCTTTCGCGGGGCCGGCGGCGGCCATTGCCGGCGGCGCTGCCGCCACGGCCAGTCCGGCGGTGGCCGCCCCCAGGAATTTGAGGGCGTCGCGCCGACTGCAGGCGGTGGTCTGTTTTGTGTTCTCGCTGGCTGCCGGGTTCTCTGCGCTCATAGGATTTCGTTGTTTGCCCGAAGTTTGGCGGTGTTTGCCTTACGATAGCATCCAGACCCGCTGCGCCCACTTCGCCCACGCAGCGCCTGGCGCGAGCGGGCGCGCGAACCGCGATTCCCATCCGAAAGATACTCCGCATGGTGGCGCAACCCCGTGCGCGCAGATCATCCCGCGCTTGGCTCACGCGCGTCCCCGTCCCGAACGCGCACCCTCGAAGCCTTGAACACCTCGGCCAGTTCCTTGTATGGAACCTGCCCCGTCGGCCCGTTATAATGGGCATCCGCCGCATTCGTCGAGTCACTCTTTCTCTCGATGCCACTCACGCCCGCATGTTTTGCTTTATGCGGCTCCAGCGTACCGCCTTGTCCCGCCAGCGGCAAGCATAAGGCAGCCAGAAAGCCAAGCGCGGCTCCGAAAAACTGCCCCGCCGCCTTGCCAGCGGCGCAGTTTGCAGGCCTCGAAGCGCCCGCGGGGCCGCAAGCCCCGGGGCAAGGGAGCGCAGCGATGGCAATCCAAAGGAGTGCGGCGAGCGGGATTGGCTCTGAGTGGCAGGTTTTCCGGCCGGCGCGGCAGGAAACCTGCTTGTCTGGGGGGGCGTTCCGTGTTTAGGTGAGGCGGCGTGCTAATTTGACTGGACTGACTATGATCAATAACCGGCGGACGATTTCCGGTTTGCTGACGGTTTTGCTGTGGGGGGCCTGGGCCTTGGAGGCCCCGGCCAACGGCTTCCGGCTGGGAGGCCAGGATGCCTTTGCGACGGCGCGCGGGGAGGCGTTCGTTGCCACCGCCGACAATGCCTCGGCCGTTTTCTACAATCCGGCGGGCATTACCCAGCTTGAGGGGCTCAACTTCCGGGGCGGAATCAGCGGGCTTTACTACGAGCCGCGCTTTACGCCGCCCGGGCCAGGCCGCACCAATACGTATCATATCAAGGATTCCTGGGCGGCGGTTCCCCAGGGGTTTGCCACTTACACGCCCCGGGATTGGCCGCTGAGCTTTGGCGTGGGGCTTTATGCGCCGTATGGCGGCAGCATAAGCTGGCCGCAGAACACGGGTTTCCGCTCGATCGCCACGGACGCCTCGCTGACTTACGCGACCATCAACCCGGTGGTGGCGTTCCGGCCGGCGTCCTGGCTGTCGCTGGGCGGCGGCCTGATGATCAATTACGTGGACCTGGAAATGGAGCAGGGGCTGCGCAAGCTCAGCCCGCTTTTGAAGGATTACTTCCGCTTTAAGGGGGATGGCTGGAGCGAGAGTTACAACCTGGGCGTGCTTTTCCAGCCGCATAGGAAACTCTCGCTGGGCGCAACGTTTCGCGGTGCAGCCCCGGTGAAACTGGAGGGAAATACGGACTTTTTGCGCCAGCCGAACATCAAGCAGGGACGGCGCTCGGCGCACATGGAACTGGACTTCCCCTTAACGGCCGTGGTGGGGATTTCCTACCGGCCCACCCCGAAATGGAACCTGGAGTTTAACGCGGATTACACGGAGTGGAGCAGCTTTGGCAAAACCACGCTCTACCAATCGCCCGCCCCGCCGTATCCCATTTCCAGAAACGTGGATGTCAAACTCTACTGGCAATCCAGTTGGATTTACTCCTTTGGCGTGACTCGATACTTCGAGCCCGGCTGGCATCTGAGCGCCGGTTACGCCTTTAGCGAGAACTCCGTGCCGAACGCCTATTACACCCCGCTGGCGGCGGACCTGGACCGGCACTTTTTCAGCATCGGCGGCGGGTTCCGGGGAAAGCGCTACAATTTCGACCTGGCCTATCAATTCGGCTACGGCCCGAGCCACAAGGTCACCGGCAGCAAACCCTCCTCGCAGCCCGCCTTGAGCTCCGGCGAACGGGCGGATGGCACTTACGATTTCCTCAGCCACGCCGTAATGCTGACGGTGGGGGCGCGCTTTTGAACTGACAGAAGGCGTTTTCCAGAGGCCCGCCGCGGCCCAACTCTGACGACCTGCGAGACGGTTTCCTCCCGGCTGGCTTTGCCCCGGCTTGGGACATGCTGTATTAGGGCTGGACGGGACGGTGCCCCGAAGATTTTTCCCTGATTCTGCGGCGGTTAACCCCCACTCGCTCAGCCCGGCAAGGGTCACGCATGGTTTTTGCCAGCTTCAAGGACCTTTAGCCGGAACGATTCAGGAGAAATGCTCAACTGCCTGCCTCCGTTCCATCAGAGCCTGATCAGCCCAGGCCGCCCAGACCGTGGCTCCGGCAACCCTCTTTTTTAGCAAATTCAACGGCATAAACATTAAATCCAAAATACCGTTCGACTATAAAATCAATGGTTTACACATACAGGGAGCGGTGGAATGGATTTCGATAGAACGATGGCGTGCGATGGAAGCCTCCAGCTAAGTCGCTTCGGATCAGCCACTTATTAAGCCGGGCGATTTCCGGGCGATCTGATTCCCTCGGAAATCTCGCTCATATCCGCCAAAGATTCACAACTGGCGGTTTTTTCGCAGCTTGGAGTTCAACCTCCCGTTCCGCCCCGCGATTTCGGCCTTTCCCGGCATCCAGATTCACTACCCAGACCCCTTGGATTTACCCTGCCTTCAGGCCGTGTACAAGGGGTGTACAAGGGATGCTCACCGGATGTACCAGCTAAAATCCTATGGACTCCCGATGGGCATCCCTTGTACACCCCTTGTACACGGCTTGGAGGCAGGGTAGATTCAGGGTATGTCCAGGGTGCGCCGAAGCCGGGATGATTGAGATTTTGCCGCTATTTTACCCCTCTTTATGCCTAAACCCTGGATTTTACTGGCGAAAGGCTCGGGATTCAGCAGCCATGCCCTTGAAGTTGCTAAACAAAGGGTTCGCCAAGGCTGTGGCCGGGGCGATCAGGGCTGTCCTGATTCTGATGGAATGGGGGCTGGCAGTTGAGTTGCCCAACTGAATCGTGACGGCTTAGAACTGGCGAGGGCCATGCCGTGGGGTCGCCAGCGCTTGTAGAATGGGCGAAAAAGCGGCCTGGCGCGCCCGCGGAGGGGGTTAAACCCGGAGGGGGATGGGATTGTCCATGGTGGCCATGTCACAAATGCGTTCTGGACGATTTGCGCCGGTTCAGGGGTTTCCGGTGAAATTGGGCGATTTGCGGCGCCCTTCGCGCGTAAAGTCCCTGAAAAGGCGAGATTTTTGCATTTTTCCTGCCTGTGGCGCACGGTTGGCACCGGGAACGCTGTAATTGGGGCTTAAGAGATGAATTGGCCGTCTAGTTCTGCGCTGCCGTGGTCCATGCACCACTCCGGTCAGGGCACAGTTTTGGATTCGGATGCGGCATTGCTTGCCGGCGCCGATGCCCAGCCGGCCAGTTTTATCCCCGTAGCGAGGCGGGAGCGGGCGGATGGCTGGATCCGGCGGGCGCCGAAGGCCGGGGTGCGAGGGGCGGAGGCTGCCAGCCCGGCGCAAGGCGCCGGCATACGCGTTCTGGAAGGAGAAAGCGCCCGGGCGTTGGATTCCCGGCAGAAATGGGATTTGCTTTCGCCGTTTCTGCGGCAGCATGGGCGGGAGGGCATCGCCTACGCGACGCTGCAGTCGGGGATGGAGTATTTTATCGGCCCGAGTGGTTATATTGCCTATACGCGAGCCCGGCACCCGCTCTGGGCGCGCCGGCCCCGGCGCATTGTTTTTTCCGACCCGATCTGCGCGCCGGAGGACGTTCCGGCCCTGGTGGGCAGCTTTTTGGCGCAAGACCGGCACGCGGCCTTCGGCGTCATTTCCGAGGCGTGCGCCCGGGCGCTGCGGCCGTTGGGCTTCAAAGTGAATTGCATCGGGTATGAGCCGCTCATGGCGGTTCAGACCTACAACACGGAAGGCAACTGGAAGGAATTGGACTTGATCAAGCGCGCCCGCAATGAGGCGCGGCGTGAGGGGCTGACCATCCGCGAGGAAAGCGGGATGAGCCTGAAGCAGCGGCGGCGGGAATTGAAAGCCTTCTCGGCCCGTTGGGTTCGCTCCCGGAAGATCAATGACCGGGAGATTTGGCTTTATGCGCGCCGCCCGGTTTTCGAGCCGGAGGAAGGCGTGCGCAAGTTTGTCGCCTACGACCCGGAGCGCCGGGTGGCGGGGTTTGCGTTTTATGATCCGATGTATCGCGGCGGACGGGTGTTTGGCTATTCGGCGAACATCGTGCGCTGCGACGAGCGGCGGTTTGGGCGGCTGGCCACGGCCCTGCACATGGTAGCCATGGAAACATTCCGGGCGGAGGGGGTGGAGGTGCTCAATTTGCTGCTGGCGCCCTTTGGGAAGCTGGAGTGCGGGGCGTTCAACGACGACTGGGCGGCCCGGCAGTTGTTCCGGTGGAGCGCCCGTTTTGGCAATGGCCTGTATAATTTTCAGGGCCTGTCGTTTCACAAATCGAAATACCGCGGCGCCGAGCGGCCGCTTTACTTTGCGTCCAACGGCTGGCTGCCGTGCGCCGATGTGTACCTGGCGTTTGCCTCGGCGGGGATTGCGGACGGCTGCTGGGGAATGCTGCGAAAGCTGCTGCGCGGGTGGCGGGCGGCGGGCGGCGGCCGCGGCGGCCCTCCGGCCTGAGGCGGGGCGCGGCGGGAAGCGCGGGTTGCAAACGTCCGCCGGCGCGTGAAGATTGCATGAAAAGACCACGGACGGAGTCGAGCGCGAGCGGGGCGGCCGCTAAGGGGTTGCTTCGCCCGCCCGCTTGCGACACGCTCACGGCCGCGGTCCCGCGGATCATGAAAAACGGCGCGTCCACAGAGAACCTGGTTCTTGGCGCAAGCCGCCAGGCGGGGGAGCTGCGCGCCCGGTTGCGGCGGCTTACCCGGTATTCGGCGGTGCTGGAGATTTACCAGCCCGGCCTGGTGCTGCAGCTTTCGGAGGTGCTCGAGGGCTTCCAGATCATTCTTCAAGGGCGGGTAATTTATGAGGGGCGGGCGGTGGTCACCGCGCTGATCAACGCGGGCACGATGCTGATCGGCGAAGTCCGGCTGGATGAGGGGAGCTTTCGATTGTCTTCCTTTTCCCCGGGCGAGGATCCCGCGCCCTTGCACGAGGGGTTTCAGGCGTTCCTGGGCCATTGGCAGAAGCTCTACCGCGTGCGGCCCGCCTTCAAGGTGGTGGTGGCCGACATGCAGACCTTTCTGAGCGACCTGCGGCTCTGGCTGGAGCAGACGGAGGTGGAGATTCGCGCCGCCCGGCCCGGCGCGCGGGCGGAGCGGGAGGAAGCCGCCGCGCGCGAAATCGGACGGGACATGGTGCCGGCGTTCGACGCGATGCATGAGCGCCTGGAGAGCATCGCGGCGGACCTCGAGCCGGAGCTGCGGCCGGTGCACCAGGTTTTCGCGCAGCGCCTGTTGCATCCGCTGGTCCTGTGCGCGCCGTTTGCGCATCGCACCTACCACAAGCCGCTGGGCTACGCGGGCGACTACGAGATGGTGAACATGATTTTGCGCGACCCGCATGAGGGCGGCTCGCTGTTTGCGAAGGTGGTAAACCGGTGGTTCCTGAGCCAATGGCCGGCGCGGGCGCACCGCAATCGCATTCAGTATTTGAAGGGGCTGCTGCGGGAGGAGGCGCGCCGCCGGGCGGCCCGGGGGCAGCCGCTGCGCGTGTTGAGCCTGGGGTGCGGCCCGGCGCGGGAAATCCAGGAGTTCCTGGCCGAGGACGCCTTGGGCCACCCGGCGCGCTTCGAGCTGTGGGATTTCAACGAGGAAACGACGCGGCACGTTCAGCGGGTGCTGGAGGATTGCCGGCGGCGCCATGGGCGGCGCGTGGAGCTGGACATCCGGCGGCAATCGGTGCAGCAGGTGATTAAAGAGGGCGCCCGGGCGGCGCCGGCGCCGGTTCGGGAATATGATTTCATCTATTGCGCCGGCCTGCTGGATTACCTGTCGGACCGGATCGCCGCGCAGGTGATGGCGGGGCTTTACGATTGGCTGGCGCCGGGCGGGCGGCTGGCGGCCACCAACGTGGAGGACTGCAAGCCTTTCCGCCACATGCTGGAATTTGTGCTGGACTGGCACCTGTTCTACCGCAACCCCGCGCAGAGCGCGGCGCTGCTGCCGCCGGGGCTTTCCGCCGCCCGGACGCGCGTCCTCAAGGACCCGACGGAGGTGAATGTTTTTGTGGAAGCGAGGAAACCGGAGCATGGCTGACGGCGCGCCCCATAACCGCGAGATCGAGGCGGCGTTTGCGGAGTATGATCGCCGGCAGACGATCAGCAACTTCAAGGTGGCCTGCGTGATTGGCATGGTGCTGATGCCGGCCGGGGTCATTATTGACCACGCGGTTTATCCCGCGCTGGCGGCGCAATTCCTCAAATTGCGGCTGGAGAACGCGGTGTTGATCGGCGCCTTCCTGGCCCTGCTGCTCACGCCGCTGGGGCACAAGTATTACCGGTTCCTGGGCATCACGCTGTTCATGCTGCCCACCTCCTGCATGGCCTACATGATCAAGGTCAGCCCGGATGGCGCGGCCTCGCCCTACTACGCCGGCCTGAACCTGGTGCTGCTGGTGCTGGCGTTTGTGCTGCATTGGACGTTTCGCGAGAGCCTGTGCGCCGCCGTGCTGGTGCTGGGCCTCTACCTGGCCGCGGTCTTCTTTAATCAGGGTCCCGTGGCCTGGCATCTTTTTGTCAACAACGTCTATTTCCTGGGGCTGACGGGAATCATCGTGGCCACGGGCAGCTATTTTCACAGCAAGATCCGCTTTGGGGAATTTGCCTTTCGCTACCAGTTGGACCGGCAGAACCGGATTCTGGAAGCCACGATCCAGCAGCTCAAAGAAACCGAGCTGCAACTGGTGCAATCCGAGAAGCTGGCGTCGCTCGGCCGCCTGAGCGCGGGCATCATTCACGAGATTAACAATCCGCTGAACTTCACCGCGACGGGGCTGTTCACGCTGCGCAAGAAGAGCCGGCACCTGCCGCCCGCGGAGCAGGAGGAATACGCGGATGTGCTGAAGGACGTGGAGGATGGGGTCCAGCGGGTGAAGGATATTGTATCCAGCTTGCGCACGTTCACCCATCCCGAGACCGAAAGCCGGGACGCGGTGGAGGTGGCCGAAGTGGTCACCGCGGCGCTGCGGTTCCTGAGCAACGAATGGAAAGGCAAGGTGCGGATCGAGTCGAAGCTGGCGGAGCGGCAAACGGTCTGGGCCAACAAGAACCTGCTGACGCAGGCACTGCTCAACCTGCTGACCAATTCGCTGGATGCGCTCAAGACCAAGACCTTCGCGGGCGAGCCCCCGGCCATTCAAATCGAGGGATGCCTCGAACCGGGCAAGAGCATCCTGCGGGTGCGGGACAACGGCCCCGGCATCGGGGCGGAGCACCTGGACAAGATCTTCGACCCGTTTTTCACCACCAAGGATGTCGGCCAGGGCATGGGGCTGGGCCTGGCGACGTGCCACACGATCATGCAGAATTGCGGCGGCCGGATTTCGGCGCGGTCGGAGCCCGGCCAGTTTTGTGAGATTACGCTGGAGTTTCCCGCCCCGGGAACGCCATAAATGAAACGATCAGACAACGGCTATGCAGAATCTTTACGACTACCAGAGATTTGCGATCCTCTACGTTGACGACGAAGAGCTGTCCCTGAAGTATTTTACCCGGGCGTTCCGGGATCAGTTCCGCATCTTTACCGCGCCTAATGCGCAAGAGGGGCTGAAGCTGCTGGAGGCGCACAAAGACGAAATCGGGCTGCTGATGACCGATCAGCGGATGCCCGGCGAGAAGGGCATCTGGCTGCTGGAAAAGGCGCGCCAGCTTCGCCCGCGCATCATTCGCATTCTGGCGACCGCCTACAGCGATATGGAGGTGGCCATTGCCGCCGTCAACACTGGCGCCATTTACAAATACGTGACCAAACCCTGGGATGTGCCGCAACTGGAAAACACCCTGCAGCGCGGGCTGGAGTTTTTCATGGTGCAGCGCGAGCGCGACCAGTTGCTGAAGGAGAAAATGTCCGTGCTGCACAATATGATGATTGCCGACCGGATTGTGAGCCTTGGCCTGCTGGCCGCCGGCCTGAGCCACCACATCCGCAACGCGCTGGTGGCGGTCAAGACGTTCCTGGACCTGGCGCCCTCCAAGATGGCCGAGGAGAAGCTGGACATGGAGAGTTTGCGCAACCCGGATTTCTGGAAGGAGTATTACCAGAACGTCCAGGGGCAAATCGAAAAGATCAGCCACCTGCTCAAGGATCTGTGGACCGCTTCGGAAAAGCCCACCTATGAGTTTGCCAACCGCGCGCATCTGCATGAAGTGGTGGCGGGCGTCATCGCCAGCTTGAAGGATGCGTTTGCCGGCAAGCAGATCGTGGTGGAGAACCACATCCCCGACTCCCTGCCGGCGCTCAACGTGGACCTGCCGAAGTTCACGCGGCTGTTTGATCTGCTGCTCCGGGATGAGCTCGTCAGCCTGTCCGCCGGCAACCGGGTCACCCTGACCGCCAAGCTGCTGGATGCCGGGCCGCCGGGCCAGCCCGAGGTGCTGGTCGAGCTGAACGACGACGGACCGGGGCTGCCCCAGGAGGCGCTGCGGCTGGTGTTCGACCCGTTTGTGCTGCGCAGCGACAGTCCGGCCGAATATGGCATCCACCTGATGGCTTGCTATTTCATCGTGCACCATCACGGGGGATGGATTGACGCCCGGAGCGAGCCCGGGCGCGGAACCACGTTCCGGCTGCGGTTGCCGCTCGATCCGAACCGGGCCGCATCCCCGCAAACCGAAGAAAGCTTCCTGCAAAAGGTGCTGCTGAACGAGACGCTCTGGGAAAAGCTGATCTCCTCGGACTGACGGATGTCCTCCGGGGGAACCGCGCCCGTGCGGGACGCCCTCACTCCAGGGTCAGGGTGATCGGGGCGATGTCGGGCTGGACCAGCCGGACTTTCAGCCGGGCGAGCTCATGCCGCCGCAACACCTCGGCCACCAGTTCCGGAACGGACGCAAATTTGGGCGCTCCATACCACTGCGTGTATTTCTCGATTTGCTGCCGGGCATAGGGCACGACCTGGGGATGCACGGAAAGCTCCTCCGCCCGCAGGCCCTGGTCCAGGCCGTTTAGAATCACCTCGGCAAATTCGTAATCACAGCCCAGGTCCTTAAACGAAGTCTGCCCCGGCTCCAGGCCGGCCGAGGAAACCCGGCCCGCCAGGTCCTGGAACCCGAGATGCGCCGCCATCTCCCGGACCAGGCGCTTGGGCAGGTTGCCGATCGGGCTCAGGTGCACCGCTCCGTCGCCGAATAACGTATAATAGCCAACTCCGTAGTCCTCATCCCGGTTGCCGGTGCCAATCACGCTCTTGTTTTCCGTGGCCGCCTTGGCATGCAGAATCACCGCCCGAATCTCCGAAGTCAGGTTGCCGCGATGATACGCATGGCGCAGCGCTTCGGGGTTGGTGGTCTGGAAGGCTTCCACGATGGGCTCGATGCTCTGGACTTCATGCCGCAGCCCCAGCCGGGTCGCGACCTGGCGGGCGTCCTCCACGTCCCTGGCCTCACTGGTGCGCGAGGGCAAAATGTAACCGGCCAGCTCCAGCGGCTGATCGGGGGACTGCGCGTTATGCCGATCAAAGGCCCGTTTCGCCAGGGCCGCCACGCAGGTGCTATCCACCCCGCCGGACAGCCCCAGCACCGCGCCGGTCTTGCGCAGCCGGCGGACGGCTTCCACGATAAAGCCCCCGATCTCATCCGCCACCTGTTCCGGATCCATTCGGGCCAGTTTGATTCGCTGTTGCGCGGTCTTCATCCCGGCCATCCTAATACGATTGCCCGCCGACTGAAATTACTTTTGGCGGGCATCTCCCGGAGTGAACGCTCTCCGGAATCCCGCGCCGGGAGAAGCGGGACGTTCAGGCGCCGGCCCGCGGGGGCGGTCTTTCGCCGGCGCCCGGCGGCAGCGCGGAGTTTCTTCCGCGCACTTCCGGCTTTCCAATTGGCGTCAATGCGGGTTGTATGGGGCGCATCAATTATGGGCAAAGAGTTTAGCATCACGCCGCGCCACGTTGCGCGGGTCGAAACCCGGCATCGCCGCATCGTCACGCCCCTGCCGCACCCGGATTCGGTGCCCACGCTGGAGAAGCTGCGCCAGTTCGAGCCGCAATCCATGCGCGGGCAGCCGCCGCTGGTCTGGGACCGGGCGGAAGACGTGTTCGTTTACGACGCCTACGGCAACCGCTGGCTGGACTGGAGCAGCGGCGTGCTCGTGACCAACGCGGGGCATTGCGCGCCCGAGGTGCGCCAGGCGATTCTCGCCCAGGTCAACCACGGCCTGCTGCATAACTACGTGTTTCCCAGCGAAGTCCGCGCCGCGCTCGTGGAACAGTTGATCCAGGTCGCCCCGCCGGGGCTGGAGAAAGTCTTTTTGCTGACAACCGGTTCGGAAGCGACGGAGTGCGCCCTCAAACTGGCCCGCGCCCATGGCATCCGCAAAGGCGGTCCCCGGAAGATCGGCCTCGTGGGCGCGGAACGCGGCTTCCACGGGCGAACGCTGGGCGCGCAGCAAGCCGGCGGCATTCCCGGGCAAAAGAGCTGGATCGTCAACGAAGACCCGGCGATCGTGCAGGTTCCCTTCCCGGACGGCTACTGGACCGAGGACACCCGCTTCGAGCTTTTCCTGGCAACGCTGGCCCGGAAAGGACTGGCGCCGGAGAATGTCGCCGGCGTGATCTTTGAAACCTACCAGGGCGTGGGGCCGGACTTCGCGCCGGTGGATTACATTCGCCAGCTTGCCCAATGGTGCCGGGCGCATGAGGCCCTGCTGATCTTCGATGAAGTTCAGGCCGGCTTTGGCCGCACGGGCCGGTTCTGGGCCTTCGAGCATTACGGCGTCACGCCGGACCTGATCTGCTGCGGCAAAGGCATCAGCAGTTCGCTGCCGCTCTCGGCGGTCATTGGCCGGAGTGAGATTATGGATCAATTCGGGCCGGGCTCGATGACCAGCACCCACACTGGCAACCCGGCATGCTGCGCCGCGGCGCTGGCCAGCGTGAAAAAGATCGTGGCCGAAAACCTCACCGCCAACGCCGCGCGCCTGGGCGAAATCCTCGACGCGGGCCTGCGGGCCATCCAGCAGCGGCACGCGCAGGTCATTGGCCATTACAGTTGCCGCGGCCTGGTCGGCGGATTGCAAATCACCCAGCCGGGACGCAAGGAGCCGAACCACGACCTGGCGCACGACATCATCGAGCGCTGTTTCCATAAAGGGCTGCTGTTCTTCGCGCCGGTGGGCGCCTGGGGGCAAACCGTGAAAATAGCCCCTCCCCTGACGATCCGCGAGGATGCCCTGCGCGAAGGGCTGGCGGTGCTCAGCGAAGCCGTGGACGAAGCCGTCGCCGCCCCGGCAGCCCGGGAAAAGTAAGCGCCGAACATGGCGCCCGGCCAACCGGAGCCAGCCGCCGGCAACGCGCTCCGCCGCCGCCGCATTTTCAGAGTTGCATAACGGCGGCGGAAAGGGTTAAATTCGGGCGACATTGGATCGGGGCGTAGCGTAGCCTGGCTAGCGCGCTTGTTTCGGGTACAAGAGGTCGTGAGTTCGAATCTCACCGCCCCGACCATTTTCATCCCCCTGAACCATTGCGGCAACCGTGGCCCCGGGCTTTCCTCCAACCTCAGCTCCAGGCGATTGGCTTGGGAGAGCGGACGGGATTTGGAGCCGCGGCGAAATGGCCGCCCCGGAGCCGGAGCATGCCCGCCGGTGCGGGGAGAAATACGGCATCGTTATTTCGTTGCGAAAAAGCCGCCTTCTGCCGCATTATGAAGCTGCAGCCTGCCGTTTGTTCGCGGAAGCCAGGCTGCTGCGCTCTAGCCCGGCTTTGACCTGGTTCGACTCTGGAAAAGTAAAATGGCGCTGGTGAAGTCCAAACAACGCGTCGCCGACCACGGGGAGGTTTTCACCCCCGCGTGGATGGTCGAGGCCATGCTCGACCTCGTGAAGGGCGAAACCAAGCGCATTGACTCGCGCTTTCTGGAACCGGCGTGCGGCAACGGCAACTTCCTTGTCCAGATCCTCAGGCGCAAACTCGCCGCTGTGGAACTCAAATACGGCAAATCCGATTTCGAGCGGCGGCACTACGCACTGCTCGCGCTGATGTGCGTTTATGGCATCGAGTTGTTGCCGGACAACATTGCCGATTGCCGCGCCAATCTGCTGGAAATCTTCGCCGAGTATTTGAATCTCGAACCTTCCGATGATTTCTATCGCGCCGCCGTCTGCGTGCTGTCGGTCAACCTCATCCACGGCGACGCCATGAAAATGCGCACCTGGGACAATTTGCCCATCACCTTCGCCGAGTGGGCTTATCTTTGGAAAGGACGTTACCAGCGGCGCGACTTTAGCCTGCAAAGCCTGACTTTGTCCTCGGCGTTCAGTGCTCAGGACTCGCTCTTTGCCCAACTCGGCAAGCACGAGATTTTCACGCCCACCAAAACCTACCCCCCGATGACTGTGAGTGAGCTGATCGCCAGGACGCCGCAGGCAACACTATAAATCCGCCAACTCCTGCCCGGGCGCATATTGCGATATCCCAGGGCAATGTCCGGGAAAAAGCCCCCCAATCACGCCCGGCCCCCCGCGCCCCAACGAGGTGTCATGCGATAGTCCGGAGCAACCTCCGACAAACTGGGCCACCCTCAATAAACGGGGCAATCCCCAACAAACGGGGCCACCCTCGCCCCAACGGGGCGCCATGGGATAGCCCAGGGCAACGCCCTGGGAAAGAGCCCCACAACCTCGCCAAGCCCTGAAAGGGCGTGATTTCATGCCTCAATCCCTTGCCCAAATCCTCGCGCACCTGGTCTTCTCCACGAAGAACCGGGAGGCGGTGCTGGCCGACGACATCCGGGATGAACTCCACGCGTACTGTGGGGGCATCGTGGCGAACCAACAGGGCACACTGCTCAAGGCGGGCTCCGTCGCCGACCATATTCATCTGCTGATCGCCATGCCCCGTACGTGCGCGCCGGCCGACTTGGTCCAGGAGATCAAGACCGGCACATCCAAATGGCTGAAAACGAAGGGGCTTCGCTATGCCCGCTTTCATTGGCAAAGTGGCTATGGCATTTTCTCGCTCAGTCCATCCCACCGCGCGGCGCATGCGAAATACATTGGCGAGCAAGCCGAGCATCACCGCGCGATGACGTTTCAGGAGGAATACCGGCGTTGGCTGAAAAAATACAACGTTGCGTATGACGAACGTTATGTGTGGGATTGACCCATGTTTCGCCCTTTCAGGGCTGGATTGGTTTGGGGGCGTTGTTCCCAGGGCGTTGCCCTGGGCTATCGCGTGACGCCCCGTTGGGGCGGGGGGGCCATTGGCGCACCCATTTCGTCTTGCCGCATTCGGGCGCATGCCACCACACCGGGGGCGCATAATAATCGCCGAATCACTCTCGCCCCAACGGGGCGCCCGGTGATAGCCCGGGGCAACGCCCCGGGAAAGAGCCCCGCAACGTCGCCAAGCCCTGAAAGGGCGAGATTTCAAGATGCGGTTCCTTGCTTGAATCCTCGCGCCCCTGGTTTTCAACGAGGCATAATGCGGACCCCGGGCCAACGCCCCAACAAACGGGGCCGCCCCCCCCCCCGCCCCAACGGGGCGTTATGTGTGGGATTGGTTCGTGTTTCGCCCTTTCAGGGCTGGATTGGTTGGGGGGCGCTGTTCCCAGGGCGTTGCCTAGGCTATCGCATGATGCCCCGTTGGGGCGCGGGGGCCCGTTGCCGTACCCGTTCCGCCTTGCCTCGTTGCGGCCAAACCGGGCCATTGGCGCACCCATTTCGTCTTGCCGCATTCGGGTGTGGGGCGCCATGCTGGAGGCCGCCTAATGATTGCCCAAACCAACTTTGCACTCCGCGGGTGCAACCCCGACATGCTGACCTGCATCACCAACCTCTCCAACGACGATGGGAACATCTGGTTCCAGTGCATCAAACACTCTTGAGAAGGCAACCAGTGCCTCTATTGCGGCGCGGGCAAATCCGTTTTCGACCGGGCGGCGGGACTTGAAACTCACGCCTGCGCATTCATTCCCACAGCAACATCAAGACTCGGCTCGCCGAGATTTTTGGAGGCAACATGCAATTCGACGTCATCATTGGAAACCCGCCGTATCAGCTTAATGACGGTGGAGGCGACGGCTCAAGCGCCATACCGCTCTATCATCGTTTCATCGAGCAAGCGCTCTCGCTCGAACCAAGATTTTTGTCAATGATCGTGCCATCGAAATGGTTCTCAGGAGGCAAAGGATTGGACGAGTTTCGCGCTAAGATGCTCTCGGACCAGCGCATCAGGCATTTAATTGATTATCCGAACTCAAGAGACGCATTCAGTGGGGTGGATGTTGCCGGTGGCGTTATGTATTTCCTTTGGGATCGGGACAACCCCGGCACTTGCATGGTGGAGACTCGCGCCAATGGCCAAAGTGTTATAGCGGAGAGATCCCTGAACGAATATGAGGTTTTCGTCCGGGATAATCGTGTGCGCGGCATCGTGAAGAAGGTGAAAGCACGAGGCGAGCGAGAGTTTTCAACCCTCGTCTCTGCAAGAAGGCCATTCGGAATCGCTGCGGCCCAAGCGGGAAATAAAACGGGCGAGCTATATTTATATACCAGCAGTGGCGACTGTCGGATTGATCGGAAAGATGTTATTAAGGGGACAGAACTCATCGGGAAATGGAAAGTTCTACTCTCGAAAACATCGAGCGAGCATGCAGGCCAGCCTGATAAGTCGGGCCGGAAACGCGTGCTGTCAAGAATTGAGGTCATGTCCCCAAATTCAGTTGCGACGGAGTCATATTTAATTATAGGGCCGTTCAAATCAGAACGGGAGGCGGAGCACGTTGCTGAATATCTGCGCACGCGATTTGTGCGATTCCTTGTTTCTGCCATTCTGCTTACCCAAAACATCACTCGCGGGTCATTCGTTTTTGTCCCGGCCCAAGACTTCTCAAAGTCGTGGCCCGATAAGGCACTCTACAAAAGATATCGGCTGACTCCCGACGAAATCGAGTTCATTGAGTCCACTATTCGCCCGGTGGGAGAGAGCGATGCGTAAGATCCTCGAAGAAATCCTTGCCCCGAAACCGGAAACTCGCCCGTGTATTTATGCTTACGCGATTGGCGACCCGGCGCATGCGGGATTGCCCAAGATAGGGCAGACTCCGCGCGGCGTGAAGCAGCGCGTGCCGAGCAACTCAAGACCGCCAACATCAAGAACTACACCATTTCGCCAAAAAGCTCGGGGCCAAGCGCGTGCTCGTCGTCACCTTCAAGCCCGCCGTGGAAGATGCCCAAGCTGCCCGCCCCCAACGGAGCGTTATGCAATAGCCAGGACAACGTCCCAACAAACGGGGCCGCCACCCCGCCCCAACGGGGCGTTATGTGTGGGATTGATCCATGTTTCGCCCTTTCAGGGCTGGGTTGATTGGGGGACGCTATTCCCAGGGCGTTGCCCTGGGCTATCTCCTCTTGCCTGTTGCGGCCAACTCCGGTCTCGTTGGCGCACCCGTTCCGTCTTGCGCCCCCGCCCCAACGGGGCGCCATGTGATAGCCCAGGGCAACGCCCTGGGAAAGAATCCCACACCTCGCCAAGCCCTGAAAGGGCGTGATTTCATGCCGCACAAACCGGCCCGCCGTCCCGCGCGGGTCAGGGCTCGAAGGTGATGAACTGGAAATTGTCGAGGTAAAGATTGTAGGGGCCGAGACCATCGGCCGGGACAATGACCAACTCATCGAAGACGCCTTTGCCCGTGCTGGATTCGAGCACGCCGTTGCCGCTGCCGACAAAGGCGCGCACCGGTTCGGCGGGGATGCAAAAACTCACCCATATCCATTGGCCGGCGCAGATCCGGCGGCCCCGGGGCGGGTCAGTCGTATTATCCGAAGTGCCGCCGATCCATTCCAAGGTCCCCACCGTTCCCCCATTCGACCCAATGGGGCCCGTCGAAGACGTCTCGCGCAAGCCCACAGCCAGGTAAATTTCGCGGTCGGTGCGAACGGCAAAGCCGATGCCCTGCTGGAAGCTCACGATCGGATTCGGCAGGCCCGGGGCGTCCCATGTCGCCAGCCGCAGCCAGGGGCTTTGGCCGCTGCTCCCGGCCACAAAACTCCAGCCAATATGCAAGACCTTCGCACTCGCATTGCCCGCGGGAAAAGAGTTGGTCACCCGGCAGAAATTCGGGGCGGCCGAATCCACAAATTCATGGGTGCTGCCGGAGGACGCCGGGGTGCTGAACAACACCCGGACGCCGTTGGCATAGTTCTCGAAATCCGCCAGAGAGTACACGTTGACCTGGCGCGCGCGGTAAAAGCGGTGCGGGTAAGCGTCGGAATCCGCGTCCACCAGTTGCGCGAGTTGGCTGCCCAACCGCACGCGGGATAAAGGCGCCCACTGCCGGAGGTTCGCGCTGGCTTCGACCAAGCAGGTTTGATCCGGGTTGCCATACACCGCCAGCGCGAAACCGGATGCCACATCCCGGCTGCCCGGCTCAAGGCGGATTGGAACATATTGTTGCCCGCGCGCCCGGACGAACCGAACCGCATCCGCCATCACCACCTTGCCGCGGGCGCCGGTATTGTTTGCCAGTTGCACGCTGCCGTTCGTTCCCGCCGCAAAGTATTTTCCCCCGGCAATCTGGACCCACTTCCCGCCGTCGGTCGTTTGGTTCACCAGCGAGGTCACCGATCCTCCCGCATACGAAACCACCCAGGGCGCGTTGGTCGCGCGGTTGCCGCCCGCCGGGTACCAGAGATAGACGTCGTAGGCTCCGGCCCGGCTGATGAGCGGCCGGTACGTCGCGGTCGCTGTGGCCGGGCCATCCGTCGTTGTGGCGTAGTGGTAATTCAGCCCATACCGCCCCTCCGCCGTTTGGCTCACCGTCCAACTGCCCGTGTATGAGGCTTGCGGATTGTCCAGGATCAGGTCGTCCGGGGAAGGGGCGAAATTGCCCGTGATCGTCAGGCTGTTCGTCACTTGAAAAGTAAGCGGGTTCAAGGTGCTGGCAAGGTCGCCCGACCAATGGCTGAAGCCAAAGCCCGCCTCCGGGACGCCGGCCACCGTCACGAAGCTGTTCAGCGCGTGCCCCGCCGCGTTGGGAGCCAGGCTCACGGTGCCGTTTCCCGCGGAGGAAACCCTGACCGGGAGCAGCGTGGTCAGCGTGGCGACCAGCGAGGTGACCGCCCCCGAGGCGTTTGACACCACCAGCCGGTACGTCCCCGCATTCGTGAGCTGAACATGGGCCAGGGTCAGGCTGTCGGCCGTTTCCCCGGCGAGCGCGACCCCGTTCTGCAACCATTGATAACCCAGCGGCCGGACCCCCGCCGCGCGCGCGCGCAGCACCGCATTGCTCCCCACCAGCGCGGATTGATCCTGCGGTTGGAGGACAATCACCACCCCCGTCGGCGTCAGCGAAAAATCCAGGTCCGCCACCGTTCCCGCCACGACCGCCACCGTCTGCGTTGCCGGGGCATGGCCGGGAAACGAAGCGCAGGCGGTGTACAGGCCCGGCTCCAGGTCCACAGCCCCGTAAAAGCCGGTGGCATCGTTCGTCAGCACCCGGGTCGCCGGCCCGCTGAGCGCGATGGTGGCGCCGTCCAGTTCCTGGCCCAGATCGTCATAAACAAAACCCTTCAAGTGCCCGCGCACCGGAGAATTTTTCCATAGCCGGTCCGGCGGCACATCCAACTCGCTGAACACCGGCGGCGTGAGGGGATCGTGGGCCGTCGGCTGCGTGAGCGCTTCCAGAAACGCCGCAATGGGCAGCCGCCCACTGTTGTTGCTGGCGTAGCTATAACAGGATACCCCGTCGCCGCGATTGCCCGCGGGCGTCGTTTGGCGTGTCAGGCGGATCTGGACGAGACTGTTGGAAATCGTGTTCTGGCCGATCGCCGGTCCCACCACGGCCTGCCGGTGGTAGCGATGGTCCTTGATAAAGTTGTTCCACCGCGCGTAGGCCGCCGCCGAAACGGAATGATCAAAATAGGTCATGGGCATGTTCAAATCCAGGATGCCCTCCAGCATCCACGCCAGCCAATTTTGCAGCACGCTGCTGTAGGCGCTCGTGCTCGGAAAATCCGCCGTGTTGGTTATGCCCGGCGAGCCCGTGAACACCGCGGCCGAAAGCACCACCTGGGGTTTGCAGGCGATGGCGGAAAGATACACCTTGCGCACCAGGGCGGTGACCTGGTCGCGGCGGAACGCCGTCCAGTCCGGGTCGCTGGCGGCGGGCCAGCCCGTGCGGTGGAATCGCGAATTGAACCGCGCCAGGGCGGCCTCACCGTAACCCCACAGGACCCCGGGATAACGGATATAGTCCCAGTTCAACCCGTCCACGTCGTAGCGCGAGATAATATCCATGGCCACCTTGAAAATATGCTTTTGCACCTCTGGGTGCGCGGGATCGAAGTAATGGTTCTGCCCATCGGTGCAGAACGCGCCCGTGCTGGTCCGGTTCCGCCAGTCCGGATGGAGATTCAGCGGATGGTTGGGCTGGGGCGGCGGGCTGCTCCCCAGCCAAGCCGGGTAGGCCACGATCCAGCAATGAACCTCCAGCCGGGGACCGTCGTTCGTGTTGTGCGCCTTGGCAATCAAATCCGCCAGGGGATCGAAGTCCTCCGCCACCCCAACCGCTTTGGGCTCAAAATTAGAGTTGTAGAACGCGTCCGCCCGCCGCCGGACCTCCACCACCAGCGCATTGAAATGGCCCGCCCGCGCATCGCTTACCAGTTGCGAAATTTGCGCGGCGTTATACAGCCCCGGACTCCAGCTATCCACCCAGAGCCCGCGGAATTCCCCCGCCCCTCCCGCCACCGCCAGCCAAACGGCCATGACCCCCGCCACCCGTGCGCGCAAGCCCTGCCCCCGGCCAATGCCAATACGATGAAAACAGGCACCGCTCATAGCTGGATACTAGCCGGAGAAACGGAGAATACAATCAGAAATCGCCGCGGAAACTCCCTGCCTCCGCCCGCACAGGCGGGGAAATGCGCGCCCCCCGCCGCCAAGCCGGAACCGGGGCAGGAACGGCATTGTCAGCCACCGGGGCTGATGTATAGTCAAAATACATGGCCGTCCAGAACCGCATTGTTAAAGTCCAAAAGCGCAACCGCGCCCTGGTAAAGTTCGACGACACCCGCATCCGGCGGGCGATCCTCAACGCCGCCCGATCCATCGGCGGCTTCGAACAGGATCGCGTCCCCGGCGTCAATGAAACCCTCTTTGCGGCTTACCGCAGCGAGGATGCCATCGCCGGGTTTCTGGCCGACGCGGTGGTCGTGTGCCTGAACTCCGACCCGCACCACCTGATCTCCAATTTCCCGCCCACCATCGAAATCATCCAGGACGAAGTCCTCCACGCGCTGCGCAGCTACGGCTTCCAAAACACCGCCGACGCCTACGAATGCTACCGGTGGGGCCGTCACTGGCTGCGGGAAGGCGCCATCACGCCGGACAAGTTCGCCGGCAACGGCTTCCCGCGGGCGCGGATGGAGCAGACGCTGGCGTGGAATCGGCAGCGCGGCTGCGACACCGTGGCCGGCCTCAACGAAATCGTCCGACGCGGCAAAATCAAGGCCCTGGTGGAGGAATCCCTCGCCCTTTACGAGCAATCGCTCGACGAAGCGGCCGAAAAAGTCATGCGGCGCCTGGCCAGCGGCGACCAGCTCCGCATGATGTGGGTCAGCGGCCCCAGCTCCTCCGGCAAAACCACCACCACCGTCAAACTGACCGAACGGCTCCAGAAACGGGGCCTGCGGTTCCTCATGCTCAACCTCGATGACTATTTCTGGTCGCTGGTCGAGCATCCGACCGACTGGATCAACGACCGCAACTACGAGACCCCCGAAGCGCTGGATATCCAGTTGCTCAACGGCCACCTCACCAGCCTGCTGGCCGGCGAAACCATCGAAAAACCCATCTACAGCTTCAAAGAAGGCCGCCGCGTCGCGAGCAAACACATCAGGCTTGAACCCGGCCAGATTCTCCTGCTCGATTGCCTCCACGGCCTTTACCCGCCGATCACGGAAGGCATCCCCGCCGCCGCGCAATTCCGCCTCTACATCGAAACGCAAAACGTGCTGGCCGAAGGCGACGGAAGCAATGGCCGCCGCACCCAGTTCACCGACGTGCGCCTGCTGCGGCGCATGCTGCGCGATGTCCAGCACCGCAACCACAGCCCGCTGCTGACCATCCTGCACTGGCACTACGTCCGCTCCGGCGAACTGTTCAGCATCATCCCCCTGAGCGGCCTGGCCGATCATGTCGTCAACGGCGGATTCCCCTTCGACCTCCCGGCGCTGAAACCGTTCTTTGCCGGCCCGGATGGCTACCTGCCGCGCCCCGAAGATTTCGCGTCCTACACCGGCTTCCTGGACGCCCGCATCCGCTACGAGCGCATCAAGCACCTGCTCGAATCCGTCGCGGGCTTGACCCGCGAACAGGCCGCCAGCCGCGAGATTATTCCCGGGGACGCCGTCATTCGCGAATTTATCGGCGGCAGCACCATCAAAATCCCCCACAACGAATAGCCCCCTCTGCGTATGAAAACCCTCGTGACCCTGGCCCTTGGCATCGCCCTCGGCGCGGCGGCGGTCTGGTTCTTCACCACCGGCCGCCATGATCCACGCTGGCAATCCGCCGGAAAGAAGGTTGAAGAAGCCGCCCAAAGCGCCCGCGACGCCGCGCAGGACAAACTCCGCGACTTCCGCCTGCGTCCCGAAGACCTCAAAGACGAGCTGGCGCGCACCGGCCAGATCATCCGCCGCGAAGTGCGCCAGGCCGGCCACGCAATCGCCGATGCCACCGCCGACGCCCGCATCACCGCCGCCATCAAAGCCAGGCTCGTCACCAGCCGCGACCTGCCCGCATTCAACCTTTCGGTCAACACCACCGCCGGGGTCGTCACCTTGTCAGGCGCGGTCTCTTCCCCGGAGCAAGTCGGCAAAGCCATTCTGATCGCCATGGAAACCGACGGCGTGCGCGAAGTGGTCTCCACCCTTCAGGTAAAGCCTTAGCCGGGATAATCCCGGTTCCCCCTCCCTCCTGATTTCCCGGTACGCCTGGCCTCCCGATTTTACCGGCAAAGGCACTCGAGCTTCAACGGCCAGAACGGTGAAGCCACCTGCTAAACGATTCGGAGAGACTGCGCTCCGGGATGCTCTGCCTACTCAGGCTCCTAAATAACGAGGGCGCACGACTGGACTGACCAACTGAATCGTTTCAAGTAAGCCATCCGCGAAATCAGAAGGTGCTCAAGGGCCCACCTCCCTCGAAAAACCGCTCCCCACCCGCCTCAAGTTCACAATTAACTGTTTTTCAATCATTTACTACTCGCCCTCAATCCCATCTCATCGTTTCAGCCTTTTCCGGCATCCGCATTCCCGGTGCCCGAAACTCTGGGTGGCGTTTGGATTAAACCCAATTGCTGGCATAAATCATGCTTTGAAAAACGTACGGGCAGACTGGTGGACCTGCCCCAGCGGGTCGGCGGACACAACCGCCGCCCTGCGTTTCATAGTGAGTTGGGTTGGGGCGACCCGGGAAGCCATAGCCCGGGTCGCCTTTCTATATTGCCCCCGCCGAAGTTCCCCCAAAGCCCGCAATCGGCGGACACGAGCCTCTTCCAGCCCGCCCTGCCGGCGCAATAGCCGCACGAAGGCTTGGCGTTTTCGGTTGCTCATGGTGGAAACGTGCTCCCCTTGGCAAAGTCCTTTATAGTACGCGCTCACGCCGCCATCTCCCGGTTTAGTCCCGGGGAATCCCCGGGCTTGGCTTTCGCTCATTCTCTGGGAGCATCTTCCGGGAAGCCACCAGTTGCGGGAATTCAATTGTGAATTAGAGTGGTTTTGAAATTACGATAAATCGAATGCCACGTATGATAAAGAGTTCAGCGCTAAAGGTATCCTCAATTTGCCATTGCCCCTGGCGTGACAGTGCTGGGCGAGCCTCGCCCGGCCGATTGCTCATGGCTGCCAGCCAGGCAGTTATCTGGAGGAAGAGGTTTCGCTTGGGATTAAGCCTTATTTCCGGCGCTATTTTCAGCGCGTTCCTGGCCACCGGCCAGGCACAAACCAATTATCAGCAACTCCTGTCTTTTGGCCCTACGGCTCTGTCGGGCAATCAGCCGCGGGCAAAACTCATGGAAGGAAGCGATGGGTGGCTCTATGGCACAACCTTTTCGGGGGGAATCAGCAATGCGGGCACCATTTTTAGAGTTGGCAAAGACGGAGCCGGTTTCTCGCAAATCTATGCCTTCACCAACAGCGATCGTCCCCAGGGAGGCCTGGTGGAAGCGAATGATGGGACGCTGTGCGGCACCACTTCATACGGTGGTTCCCATCACTATGGGACGGTGTTCAAATGCAATAAAGACGGCAGCGATTTCTCAATCCTGCACGTCTTTCCCGGCGGTGCTGGGGATGGAACAGTGCCTAACTGTACCTTGATTAAGGGGCATGATGGCATCCTTTATGGGACAACTTATTCCGGCGGGGTCTCCAACCTGGGAACCGTTTTTGCCCTGAATACCGATGGGAGCGGTTATGCGGTTTTGCATCACTTTACAGGCAGCAGCGGTGGTGCGGATGGCAGTTCTCCTTTTTCCGGGGTTTGTCAAGGCTTGGACGGCGCGCTTTACGGAACAACGCTCATGGGAGGCAGCAAGAATGAAGGAATCGTTTTTAAGGTCAGCACCAACGGCTCTGGCTACACCATCCTGCGTCATTTCAACGGCGGCACGCAGGATGGCCGCTGGGGTTATGGCGGTTTAGTGCAAGCAAGCAATGGGCGGTTGTTTGGCACGACTTACTATGGCGGCACCGCCAATGTCGGCACGATTTTCACCGTTAATACCAACGGCGGCAATTATGCCGTGCTGCACAGCTTCCAGTTGGACTCCGAGGGGCTTCAGCCGTTTACGAGTTTGACGATGGGAGACAACCAAGTCTTGTACGGCACGGCGCGTTATGGCGGCATTTCGGACGGGGGCATCATATTCCGCATTAATTCTGATGGGACCGGGTATACTGTTTTGCACCGATTTGTCCCTGCGACCGAAGATGGGCATCAACCACTGGCGCCGCTCTTACTGGGAAGCGATGGTGCGCTTTATGGTTCCACTTATTTGGGGGGGGTATATGCAACCAATAACGTGTATGGCACGTTATTCAGGCTGTGTTCTCCCCCCACCATCACCGCGCAGCCACAGGACCAGACCATTACGGTCGGCCAGGACGCCAGTTTCTCGGTGAGCGCGACGGGCACATCGCCATTGGGGTATCAGTGGTCGTTTAATGGCACGAACATCCCCGGCGCAACGGACAGCAGCTACACTTGCTATAGCCCACAGCCAGCCGATGTCGGCAATTACGCCGTTACCATCACCAACATGGCGGGCAGCGTCCTCAGTTCAAATGCCCTGCTGACCCTCCAAGGGGTTTTGACGATTATCGCCCCCCCAACCAACCTGGCTGTTTGTGCCGGGTCTCCAGCGGTTTTCACAGTGGAGGCGTCGGGTTTGGACGTGACCTATCAATGGCAGGGAAGCGGCGACGGCGGCATCACGTTTACCAACCTCAGCAGCACCGCAACCAACGCGAGCTACACCAATCTAATTACCACGGCAGCCGACGATGGCTATCAATATCAAGTCATAGTCAGCGGCGCTTTCAGCCCGCCGGCAACCTCCGCGCCGCCGGCCATACTGACAGTTAGCGCGCCCGCCATAGCCGATGCCGGTTTGGATCAAACGGTTTGCGCCAGTAGTCCCGCGACGACGCTGGCTGGCTCCATAGGCGGCGCGGCGACCAGTGCGACATGGAGTGGGGCCGGCACCTTTATCCCGGATGCCGCAACCCTGGACGCAGTTTATATCCCCACCCCCGCAGAGGTTGCGGCGGGCGTTGCTACGGTGATGCTGACGACTGATGATCCGGCCGGGCCCTGTGGTGCGGCCAGTGATACGATGACAATCACGATTATGCCAGCCGCCACAGTTAATGCGGGGCCGGATCAGATCGTCTCGGCGGACAATCCCGCGACGACGCTGGCCGGCTCCATAGGCGGCGCGGCGACCAGTGCGATGTGGAGCGGGGCCGGCAGCTTTGCTCCGGATGCCACAACCCTGGACGCGGTTTATACGCCAACGGCGGCAGAAATTGCGGCCGGCACCGCCACAGTGACCCTGACGACGGATGATCCCGCCGGGCCGTGCGAGGCGGTGAGCGATTCGATGACGATCACCATTACGTCCACAGCGCCAACCCCGGCAACCATTATCAGCCTCAGCGGCACCTCCCTCAACTATACAGGCGGTTCCGGAACACAGTTTGTCCTCTTGCAGTCCGCCGATCCGACAGCGCCGCTTGCCAACTGGACAAGAGAAGCGACCAACACCGTTACCCCGGGAGTTTTCACGGTTCCGCCGGTGGGCGCGGCGGCGTCCGCATTCTATATTATCCAAAGCGAATAATAACCGTTCGCTTTCTAAACGAAGCCTCTCGGTTTCCGGGCCGGGGCAATAAACCCGGCCTTTTTCGTAGTCTGGGCCGAAGCGCCTTAATAAATCGCGAAGCGACCTGCGTCACCCAAATCTGGAGTCTGGTTAGCTGAGTTGGCGACACGCTTCAGCGCCTGGGCTGCCGAACTGGCGCAATTGCGTTATGCCACCCGGGAGCGCTGGTCTGGACCGGCAAACGGCGGTGCCGCGCGCGGGCTGCGCGTTTTGACGATCATCGCCAAGCCTGCGCCGAGCAGGAGCATGATGGCCGAGATAAGGTAGGCGTAGTGGCAGGTGCCGTACGCATCGCGAATCCGGCCGGCAAGCATGGGACCGATCACCCCAGCCGCGCCGAACGCGGTGAAAACCAGCCCATAGTTAACTCCCAGGTTATCCATGCCGTAGAAATCTGCCGTGGCGGCGGGGAACAAAGTGAAGAGGGTGCCGTAGCAAAGGCCGGTAAAAGCCGAGCCGAAGATCAGTAGGCCGGGCGTGGTATAGTGGCTAAAGGCGAACAAATTTGCTGCCTGCAGCACGAAGGCGAGGATCAGCGTATTGGTTCGGCCCATGCGGTCGGAGAGGAATCCGCTGACCACCCGCCCAATTGTGTTAAAGATCGCCAGCGTAGCCACGGGCGCAAAACCCCACTTATCCATGTGGGCCTGGTCTTTGGCAATCAGGGCCACCTGTGAAATGATCATCAATCCCGCCGACGCCGCCATGACGAACATCAGCCAGAGCAGATAAAATTGCCGGGTCCGCAGCATTTCATGCCAATCGAGGTTGGGGCGTGCCGCCGGGGCTGTGGCCGCCCCTGCGCCCGCGTCGCCACCGGGAGCCGCCTCATAAT